>Ga0105047_10000056_pt1 | contig 142447 bp, 115 predicted proteins | sample MAT04_FD_78384 | JGI IMG/M metagenome (GOLD analysis project Ga0105047, IMG submission 78384) | Freshwater microbial communities from Lake Fryxell liftoff mats and glacier meltwater in Antarctica - MAT-04 (megahit assembly) | ecosystem: Environmental > Aquatic > Freshwater > Ice > Liftoff...
CTCATAACCCGGAGGTCGCAGGTTCGAGTCCTGTCCCCGCAACTTTTAATTAACCATAGCTCTTCGGGCTATGGTTTTTCGTTAGCCTAAGATTAAATGAGCCGTTGTCCCCGAAGACTTTGCGAAATGTCTGGGTGACACTCTGCTCGTTTTTTGCATGGGCCGCCCTCGAATTTAAGATTGCCAATCTGATGGAAGTGATGTCGGCCCACAAATTCAAAGTCATGCCGGTCGATCCATTTAATCAGACTGAGGTTCAGACGATGCTTAAGGTCTGTTTGTATTTAAAGGAGGTTCAACCGGGCAATCAGAAGGGCTTTGTCAAGCGGCTGCCTTTTGGATATCGGGATCAAGCCATCATCCTGGTACTGGTCGATAGCGTCTGCGGGCCATGGAACTTTACTCACTCAAAGTGGGTGATGTGGACTTGAAAACCGGTAAGGTGGATATCCGGCACGGCGTCATGGGCGGGGCCAAAGGTGGCGCCATCTGCAGTCCAGGTGTGGATGCCGCGCAACCAACGCTTGACATTCTCTACATTTTGCTCAGCCAATTCGCCGGTGAGCACTTCGGTGGACAAGCCGGCAAACCCTTGATTTGCACAAGCCGAGGGTGGAGAGCACTATCTAAGCACCGTTGCTGGCGGCTTGTTATACAAAATCCAGTCCGCCGGCTGCGCAGTATAGTTTGAAAGCGCCGTTTCCGGCATCGAGACCAAGGCGGAAATTAGAGTTAATTGTCATTGACATACTCCGTATGAATCAATTTGTTTCGAAATCTATGGTTGGCGATCGATGGGGTTAAAGCACAAAACGACCACCGCTGTAAGGGCTCATTGATTCCCAAAGATATCACAGATGTGGTCGCTTCTAAGGTGTTGTTGCTAAGGTAATTTTTAGCGACCGAATAGCCAAGATTATTCAGTTGTTGGGGGTGATATTACCAAAAATTCTAAAAATGCGCAAAGTTTAGGGGGGATTAAAATTGACAAAATCTATCAACTTTTTTCGCTGCGCGATGATCACGATCATAAATTAACGTGAATAATGGATAACGGTAAAACCTGATGCCAATTTATTAGTTGTCATATTCCTTCATAGTGCCCGTTTGGGTGCCATTCACCCGGCTTTCCTGCTGGTGACAAGCCAATAATTGGCGAAGATATCGTTATCGTTTACTATTTTGTTCATCTTTCTGGTGATTTTTACAGAAATACTCAATTTTCCTCTGTAAACGATGTTTCCTAACAGTTATGTAAGTGGGTTTGGTACTGTAGTCCTATTTATTTAACGGGGTGCATGGCTTCTAATTACAGTACGTTAAAAAAACACTTGATTCAGCCTAAACTATCCCCAGTCCCCTAACTGGAAAACCTACGCAGTTGAATTTCCAACGCAGGAAAGGGTTTTTAAGATAATTTCCAAGCCTATTGGAGATTGTCCTTTGGAATGGTAAAGATCCAAAAAAAGGAGCTCCTCATGTCTTCAAAAATCAGACAAATTGTCCTGCTCGTCCTACTCGCTGCTCTCATTTTTGCAACGGGTTCCGCGAAAGCCATGTCTAATTTCCAAAAAGTCTTCACGCCCACACCGGGTGAAGTGCTGCCCACTGCTACGGCGACCAATCCCGCCCCGACCGTCATGCCAACGCAGACCTCCGTTTTGACTTTAACTTTACAGCCAAACCCAATGGCTTCGGCGACTCCGGCCATTAACCCGTTAAATACTGTCGGTTTGGAGGCTGCTGTCAATCCGCCGAGTGCACCGAGCTTGGTTCTGCCAGTCAACGAGGTTTCAACCATTGATTTGCGTCCACTGCTGGATTGGACCAATTCGACCGTGCCAGCCGGAACTACTTTCAAAAATTATGAGCTCCAACTGGCGGTTGTGAATACTTTCCCTGCCCCGACGATTGTCAACCTTTCCGGGGCAGCGACCAAGTCTGAGTTTACCCCAAACTGGAATCTGAATCCCAACAAGCAATACTATTGGCGCGTGCGGGCTAATAATAGCCTGGGAGAAGCGAGTCCCTGGTCTTCGGTGGGAACCTTCCACACCGCTCCCCTAGCCCCAACCTTAATTTCTCCCAACAACGACGCAGTTTTGCTGAATAACATCCCGGTTTTTGATTGGAGCGACGTCAGTGGCGTAACCGGCTATCGACTCCAAATTTCGCAGACGAGCGCTTTTACCATACTGATGACCAATATCACCCTGGCATCTTCGGCTTACACCCCCACTGCGAATTTACCCGAAAACACGATCCTTTACTGGCGAGTACAATCTCAAAGCGTGAATGGAGAAAGCCTTCCATCGGCTGTCCAAACGCTGAAAACTGCCAATCTGTCCCAGGCCACCTCAACTTCCGAGCCGACCGGCGTCTCCCCGACTGCGACACCAACGCAGACCAGCTTGCCTCCGGCTTTGACCCCAACTCCAACAAACACTAGTATCCCGGCGACCTCCACACCCAAGCCAACCCCGGTTCAAACAGGAAGGGTTTACTATATCGCCAATAGTGGAAATAATGCCAACCCAGGAACTCTGCCTCAACCTTGGTTAACCATCCAGAAATGTTTGGATCAGGTTCAACCTGGAGATACCTGTCAAATCTTGGGTGGCACTTACCCTGAAGCGCTGGTTTTGAAAAATAGTGGAACACAGGCCGCTAGAATTACTCTGAAAAACTATAACGCCCAAATGGTCACGGTTAACTCCGGTAACGGTAAAACGATAGTCACCGGTCGCAGAATTGACTATTACACTATCGAAGGGTTGAGGTTAATTGCTAGTTTTACTCCCGTTGATCAATCGGATGTCTCGATTGAATTGGCCAAAAATATCCCATTCACCGTCACCAGCACCACTGGCGGCAACCATGGATTTATTTTCAGAAACTGTTATATTGAAGGTGCAATCCATTTCTATGGCCATTCCAACTTGGTGGAAAATTGTGAGTTGAATGGTAAAAATATCTACAAAAATGCTTTAATGGATAATTATGTCGCCAGCTACGATAACATCTTCCGAAACAACAACATCCACCATTACGGGATTCGCGGGGTCTGGTCAATGAACGCGACCAACAACCTGCTCATTGAAGGAAATACCATTCACGATGTTCAGTTCGGAATTGATTGCGATGGCGCGGCTGTCCCCGTTTCCAACTGCAAGATTGTCGGAAATCAGATTTATGCTACGGGTGTTGGTCAATGGGGGGGGGCGATCTACTTGGAAAACTGCTTTAGCTGTCTCGTTACCGGCAACACCATTCATGATCTTCAAAAAGGGCCAAGCGTTTATGTCCTCAACTATGGCAACGGCGATTCGACCGGCTGGCACACTTACAACAACGTTGAATACAGAAACCGGGCATCGAACACCCGGATTACAGACAACCTGTTCTATAATTACCAGGCCAGTGCCGCAATCTATGTGACCAGTGTGAACGGGTTGGTGATTAACCAGAATACTTTCTATACTCTCAGCGGTTATCCGGCAATTGGCCTGCACTCTGAGAAAGATGCTGCGGGTATACTCTATGCCCCCAAAGATGAAACTATCACCAACAATATCTTCTTCGGGATTGGCGTGAAGTGGTTCAACCCAACAACCGGGCTGGTCTCAGCCGGAAATTTTACGGGCGACCCTGGGTTTGTCAATCTGCCCGTCGATTTCCACCTAAAAACTAATTCCCCGGCCTGTACGGCTGGAATAGGCGGCAAATACTCAGGCGTCTTCCCCTGTCAATAGATCGGTAGACTCAAGCAAAAAAAACGGCCTCTTGAACGCGGCCGTTTTTTTTGCTTCATCCTCCGCGGACTTTGTTTCCCAGAAGCCTGTTACTGTCTAATAGCCGCTTTATTTTTGAAGGACGGGCAAAAGCATTATAATAAGATTGGTAGGAAATTTAAGGGCTAAACCGCTGGTTGAGTTTGGCTGAAACTCAACGACGAAAAGGAAGTGAAGATGAACTTTCTAAGCCTGTCTATTTTAATCGGTGTGTTGTTTCTGTCGGCTTGTGATGTGTCTGCGCTGGCTGCCAGCCCCGTTCTGCTTACTCCAACTGCGCCCCCAAGAGCGACTCTATCGCCAGTTCCGCAGCCACCTTATCGAGAAACGGTTTACTATGTAGCCACGAATGGGAATAATGCTCACACCGGCACCTTGACCCAACCCTGGCTAACCATACAGAAATGTCTGGACCAGGTTCAACCTGGAGATACCTGCGAAATCCTGGAAGGAACTTACGCTGAGGCTCTGATTCTGAAGTTTAGCGGGATGCCTGCAGCCAGAATCACTCTAAAAAACCATAACGGTCAAGTGGTCACAGTCAATTCTGGCAGCGCGAAAACAATTGTCACCGGAGGCCGGGTTGATTATTACACAATCGACGGATTAAATTTGATAGCCAGTTTTGTGCCCGAAAATCAGTCGGATGCCTCGATTAATTTGGGTAAAAATGTTCCTTTTTCAAGAACCGATAAAACCGCTGGGAATCATGGTTTTGTCCTGAGGAATTGCTATATTGAAGGCGCAATCTATTTTCACGGTCATTCCAATTTAGTCGAAAATTGTGAATTCAACGGGAAGAATCTCTACAAAAATGCCTTAATGGATAATTATGCCAGCAGCTACGATAATGTTTACCGCAATAACACACTGTATGATTACACCGTAAGGGGAATTTGGTCTAAAGAGGCTACCCATAATATTCTAATCGAAGGAAATACAATACACGATGTTCAGCATGGCATCGACTGTGATGGGGCGTTTGTCCCCGTTTCCAATTGCAAAGTGATTAATAATCAGGTTTACAATATCGGCGCTAGCGAATGGGGCTCGGGCATTTTTCTGGAAAACTGCTTTTATTGTGTCATTCAAGGCAACACTATTCACGATATTCACGATGGGGCGGGCATTTATGCGATTAACTATGGGAATGGCGATTCGACAAACTGGTATACCTTCGACAAGATTGAGTACAGAAACCAGCGTGTGAACATCAGGGTCAGCAACAATCTGATCTACAATTACCAGACTAGTGCAGGAGTATATGTCACCAGCGTCAACGGGCTGGTGATTGACCAGAATACTTTCTATACCCTTAGCGCCATTCCCGCAATTGGATTACACACAGAGCAAGATGCGAAGGGGGTCAGTTATGCGCCCAAAGATGAAACCATCACCAACAATATTTTCTTCGGAAAAGGCGTGAAATGGTTTAGTCCAACGACAGGGCTATTCTCATCTGGCAATTTTGAGGGCGATCCATGGTTTCTTAATCATCCCGTAGATTTCCGTCTAAAAACCAATTCTCCAGCCTGTACAGCCGGAGTGGGTGGCAGATACGCTGGCGCATTCCCCTGTCAATAGCAGGTAGACTCAAGCAAAATGACCAAATTACACTACCACTAGGTTTTAAGATGATTGTCCTTCGGGAGGTTCGCGGAGGCCAGGACCTCCCGGGCATGTGTTTGCATATTTACTATCCTAAAATAGTCTGCATATAAACGTAATACTTCGCTCACCAACTTCAGTTTTTCGTCTTTTGAGAGGTTCATCGCCGGAAAAAATGCCAATTCCTGAATATCATCCCGCCCCAAAAAATCAAGCGGATGGAGTAGCAAGGAAGGCTGTGTTCCGGTCAAGCGGCACATACCCAGCGCGAACCTGAAATATAGAAGCGCCAAGACAGGAGAAAAGCTGCCAAGATAAATGATGTAACTGACGTGAAAAGGAATCTTGAAAATCGGAATCGTCGTGACGGGAATTTCAACCATCTGCTGGTTTGACTTGCCACCCTTTTGCGGCCACAAGTAAGGTTTGACAGGTTGAAGCCCATCTTTGAAAGATCCAAATAAATTATCGCGCTGGCTTTTTTCTTCTTGATTAAGCCGGGCGGTCATAAAATAATATAGTCTGGCCAACGGGCCAATATAGGTTGGCAAAGTGGAAGCGTCATATTGGTAGCCATGTCGAAGGAGGACATCGATTACCGTTTGAGAAACGCTGAATCCAGGACCACGAAAACCGATCGGCTTCTGGCCGGTTACATCTTGAATAGCATCTTCTGCGCGTACGATTTCAGCTTCGACTTGTTCTTCGGTGTAAAGATGTAACCAGGGTTCGTGATTGAAAGAATGGTGACCAATTTCATGCCCCGACTCGGCTAGAGAGCGGAGCGCCTCCCGGTTTTTCTCAAGAGCGGCATCTTGGCCTACGACAAAAAAGGTAATTTGCAAGTTTCTCTCTTTGAGAAAATTCAAAATCCTTGGGACGACAAGATCCAAATACGATGGAAACGTTTCCCAACCAGGATCTGCGTGAGTTTTCATGTAGGACCATTGGTTATCCAGGTCCAATGATAGACTGGCTAAAGGCTTGGTGTTACGCATAAGTTTCTCCTGATTGATGAATGAGAAGCCTGTTGAATTTTGACTTTAAGATTAGTTTGCCAGCGATTTTTACTTCCCGGGACAATCAGTCGAGTCTGGTAACCTTCACTTCCTTTGATCTGGCTTCTTTGCGAGGCGAGACCGGGGGATGTTTGAATGCTTTAATGGGTATCAGCCAAGATTTGCTCGGCAACTATCCTGGCCTGTCGACTGATTGACTCACCATTTGTTAAGGTTGGATAAATTTGGGCATTCGTGGACAAGTAGAAGTTTTGAATCGGCGAGCAGATAGATGGGAGGAGGCTGTACCCGTTCAACGGATGCAGGGGTTCCACATAGCGCGCGCGTTGAACAACAAAATAACGAATGCAGCTGCGATCAAATTGGGGGAACATCAATTCCAGATGCTTGAGCCAGAGTTCTTTAATCTCGGCGTCTGACAACTTTTGCAAGGGGCTATCAGGAGCTGTGTACTTGGGCAAATAGACCAGATGATGTCCACCAACAAATTGAGGGTCAATATATGAAGTGGTTTCGATGATGCCTGTGAAAGGCAGGTTATCATCTGTCAGATTCAGAGTCCAGTAACCGGTTAAAGGCCGGTCCAAAACCATCAGAGGGCAAATAATCCCCAGATACCTGGTTTGGGTCAGAGAATCCAGATACTCTTGGCTGGCATCGGGAAGCAAATGCGGCGTGATGGGTATCGCCAGGGTGGAGATCAGTTTGTCAAAGGCCAGGAATTGACCATCGACCACCACGCCGCACGCCCGACCCTGTTCAACCACAATTTTCGTGATGGTCTGGTTCCGGTGGATTTTCCCGCCGGCGGCTTCGATGCGCTCGGCGAGTTTTTTGATTAAAGTACCGTACCCGCCGATTAAGTGGCCGGCGGCTTCTTTTTGGTTTGCTCCGCTGCGGGTGGATTTCATTCGAACCAGGCGCGCCCAGATATAGGTGGCGGGGGTATTGTCAAAACTGCCGTCGAACTTGGCCTTGAGCATTGGTCGCCAAATGTTGGCATAGGTTGTTCGACCGCTTAAACCCAGCAGCCATTTCTCCACGTTGATTTGCTCCAGGGCTTGCCAATCGTGCACGAATTGAGCGTAGAGGACGGTCAGGCCCAGACGGAAGCGGTCAATCCAGCCCAAAGGAGGAAACCGCAAGAACTCGAGAACATTGTTCATCGAGTGGATTTTTCCCTGGTAGAAGAAGCCCATCCGCGTTTCGCGAAAGCGTAGTTGGTCAGTAAGCTCCACATCGGCGCACAATTGACGTAAATGCGCGTCGCTTGAAAGAATCGCGTGATAGAAACGATCAACAGTAGTTCCATCTGCTAGGGTCATCGGTCCAGCCAACCCTCCGAGCATAGGCCCAGCCTCGAATATTTCCACTTCGACTCCCTTTTGTGAAAGGAAGTAACCGAGACAAACTCCCATGATTCCACCACCCAGAATGCCGATTTTCATTTTGTAACCATCCTTTCCCGAGCAAACAACCGATTGTCGTTAACCTGATTTCTTCCAAATTGTTGCTGCGCGGCCGAATTGATAATTTCAGCGATGTGCTCTGCGGCAACTCCCGTGCCGTAAATGGGCGGGTGTTCAGCCGGAGGTTTGAAATTGAACCAGTACTTCAAAATCAATTCCTGGTCAGCCCCAACCAGCTTATTCCAACCTGTCTCGATAGTCGCCCCCCATTCGCTTTCGTCCCGCAAAGTCAAACAAGGTCTGGCCAGGTAATACGCCTCGCGCTGGACCCCACCGGAATCCGTGGCAATCAAGCGCGCGTTTTCTTCCAGCGTTATCATATCAAAATAACCCACCGGTTCGATAATCCGAAGATGCTCTTCCAAGTGCAGGTTGAGATTGGCAAGCGCTTTCCTGGTGCGCGGATGCACAGGCAAGATGATTGTTTCTGAAGCCTGATTGAACGCGGCTATGATTTGGCTCAATCTTTCGGGCTCGTCGGTATTCATGGCGCGATGGATGGTTGCTAAGACGTAACGCTGCGGCTCAATACGTAACTGTTGCAGAATGTCAGATTTGGCGCGGGCCAATGGCCGGGCAGACAACAAAGCATCCAGCATCACATCGCCAACCCAATGGATTGAATCAGTCAGACCTTCAACGGCTAAATTTTGTTGAGCCGTCTGACTGACACAGAAATGCAAATCGGCCAGACGGTCCGCCACCAGGCGGTTGATTTCTTCGGGCATCGCACGGTTGAAGCTGCGTTCCCCGGCCTCAATATGTGCCAAAGGGAGATTTAATTTGCTTGCCACCAGAGCGGCTGCCAGGGTCGAGTTCGTATCTCCACGAACCAGCACCAGATCCGGATTTTCCTTCAAAAGCACATCTTCCATACCCAGCATGATTTCAGCCACCTGCCGGGTCTGCGAGGCTGAACCTACCCCCAGGTTATAGTCTGGGACAGGGATTTCAAGTTCATCAAAGAAGGTTTGGGACATACGGTAATCATAATGCTGCCCGGTATGCACCAGGATTTCCTGATGCTCGGCCCGGATCGCCCGGCTGACCGGCATAGCCTGGATAAATTCGGGACGTGCGCCAACGACGGATAAGATTTTCATACCTGAACATTCCTTGCGAACTGGATGAATATGCGAGCAGCAATAACTTGTTAATTGCGAGAAATTAGCAAAACTCCGATCCCAATCACCAGTGTACCCAGCAAGCGGTTCAGGGTGATTTGCTCACCGAACATCATCCAGGATGCCGCCAGCATGACGACATAATTAAAACTGGCAAAAGGGTAAGCAAAACTTAAATCAACGCGTGAGAGGGCCGCCAACCAGAAAACCGTCCCAACCAGATAGATGGCCAAGCCAAAGAAAACATTCAGATTGGTGGCCATCTGCCAGAGAATGGCAGGCAGTTGATTGAGGCTTAACGTAATCGGCCCCAGGCTGTTCATCCCTTTTTTGAGTAAGAGCTGCCCAGTGGCGCTGCCCAAAACGCTAATCAGGATATATAAAATCGCAATGTTCATTCCAGGTCCTTTGAGGGCGGTAAAACAACCGGCTAATCGCATAAATGTCTCACTTCATTTGCTCGAGTTTAAGCCCCAAGCTAAGGCGCAGGCGTTGGCGCAAAACCCACCTTTGAAACTTTAAATGAGAGATTATTGTTTGGGCGATCCTGGCCTTGGAGACTCCGTACATGCGCCGGTAAAGTGCAGCAGGAAACTCGGCGGCGTGATAGCCCTTGAGGAGCGCCTTGACCAGGATTTCTGTCCCAGCAAGGAAATCATTGGCTTCGAAACCAATCTTCTGAATGACTTCGGCGCGATAGACTCGAAACAGGCAGGTATAGGTGTAGATATGCCAGTCCACCAAAAAGCGATAAATCAGTGATGAGCCGCGGCTGAGAACAAGGCGATAGGCCGGCACGCCCACAACCTGGCCCTGTGGATGATAAGGGGAGGCGGTGACGAGGTCGATGCCGGGGAGGAGACAGGCCAAAAGCCCCGGGATTTCTGAAAACTTGTACGTCCCGTCACTATCTACCGTAACGATCAGGTCTCCATCGGCCAGGTTAAAACCGGTTCGAATAGAAGCACCCAGGCCCAGGTTGGTTTCATGCTTAAGAAATTTGAAAGTCACTCCGGTTTGAGGCTGGCCGCGAAAAGCTGCCTGCAATTTTTCAGAAGTTCCATCGCGGCTGCCATCGTCCACGAAGATGATTTCGGCTGAATGGACTTTTTCAGTCGCATTTTCCCAACCATGCAGAACCAGTGCCTCCACAACGGGCAGAAGCTCGTCGTGGAGTTTGGTCACATTTTCAACCTCGTTATAGCACGGGGCAATAATGGAGAGTTTCATAAATCACAAACTCGCCACAGCCCGGACGATGAAATCCAGATCAGCTCGGGTAAGGGACGGGTGAACCGGTAAAGAAAGCACCTCGCGGCAGGCAGCTTCGGCGACGGGCAGCACATCCGCGTAACCCAAATCTTGATAAAGAGGCTGTTGATGGATGGGTGTGGGGTAGTGGATGCCAACCCCCACGCCTTTCTCGCGCAGCCTTTGGGCAGCGTTATCCCGGTCTGGAATCCGAATAGTGTATTGATGGAAGACATGCTCACCCTCAAGGCGAACCTTGGGCGTCACCACGCCTTCAACCTGTGCTAATTTTTCAGATAGATAGGCCGCATTTGCGCGGCGAATCGAGTTCCATTCTTTGAGCTTGGCCAGTTGCACCAGGCCAACTGCTGCCGACAGGTCAGTCATGCGCATGTTATAGCCGAGGATGACATGCTGGTAAGTTTTTGGGCTGCCATGGTTTCTGAGCAAGCGCGCTCTTTCGGCGATTTGCGCATCATTGGTGACGAGCATGCCGCCTTCAATTGTGGTCATATTCTTGGTAGCATACAAAGAGTAGCAGGCGGTTCCAAATGACCCGACCGGGCGGCCTTTGTACAGGCCTCCATGCGCCTGACAGGCGTCTTCAATGATGGCGAGATGATATTTTTCGGCAATTCCAACAATAGCATCCATCTCACAGGCCTGGCCATATAGGTGGACCGGGATGATGGCTTTGGTTCTGGGGGTGATGCGCGCTTCGATTTCGGCCGGGTCGATAGTGAAATAATTAGGTTCGATATCAACAAAGACCGGGCGAGCACCAACATAGAGCGCGCAATTGGCCGAGGCGATAAAGCTAAAAGGCGAGGTGATCACCTCGTCTGACTCGCCGATCTGATGCGCGAGCAGCGCCAGATGCAGCGCTGTCGTTCCAGATGAAACCGCCACAGCATGTTCGACTCCGCATAATTCGGCAAAGCGCGTCTCAAACTCACGAACTTTTGGGCCTTGAACCAGCTGTCCTGAGGTAATTACATCCAGAATGGCTTTTTGTTCGTCCGGGCCAAGAATGGGTTTAGCAATGGGAATCATTTCAAGCCTCCTTGGGTTCGAATTTCCAATCACAGGTTGAGCAATACCAGATCTGGCCCAGGAATTCCATCTTTCTGCCACACCGGCAGACGTAGCCGACCAGCCGGGCCGGGGAGCCGACCACCAGGGCATGGTCTGGCACATCCCGGGTGACAACCGATCCAGCTCCGACCAAGGCAAAACATCCAACCGTCACGTTGGGCAAAATGAGCGAGCCAGCGCCAATCGAAGCGCCATATTTAATCAAAGTTGGCCCAACCACCCAGTCGTCATTTCCCTTAAGTTGTCCATCCGGCGTAATCGCACGGGGGAGCTTGTCGTTGGTCAGACAAACTTGTGGCCCAATGAATACACCATCCTCAAGGGTCGCGCCGTGATAAATCAGGGCACTATTCTGAATTTTGACGTTATTGCCGATGCAGACATCAAAATCGACATAAACACCTTTCCCTATGATGCAATTTTGCCCAATTTGCACTCCTTCGCGAATCTGCACCAGATGCCAGACACGCGTTCCCGCACCGATCAGCGCCTTGGAAGAGACTTCTGCAGTGGGGTGGATACTGACGTTTTCGTTTGACATTTTTTCTCCTAGTCAATGAAAAGCTTGATTGAACGAAGATCAACAAGATCAGCATTTTATTTAGCTGGATTGTTTAGATCAAAAATAAATTTATCCTGGTTTTCATATAGAACTGGATAATGCTTTTTACTTCAATAATTATTAAATCTGGCGATTGCTCTACTTGGTAATTCGCAGAATTAGAGGGTGCGGTATACCGAGGCCTATCACAAGCATAGATGCACCTTTTTTCCCTAATGCTTCGATTTTGTCCATGTTCCAATCAACACGAGTCAACATCCAACCTTGGCGATTTGAGTAATAATACAAGACGGGGCTAAAATCGTAGCCGCCAACATGCTTAGAGTATTCTCCAACAACGATTAACTTGGATTGATCATTGGTATATTTTTGATTTCCTGTGCTAAAGCCCATCCTCACGTAACTGGCGTAGGAGATCGATAAAAAATTGTCTGAGACTTTATTAAAGGAATCATCATCACCCAAGCAAGTCATGACCCCAATGCGATACGGGGGTAAACTTGTTCTATGCCATGGTTTGCGTAAAATGATTTGAAAACAGCAATTCCTGTAACAATAACGGTTTGCGTAATCCCAGGCCCTGCAAGGGCTGAAGTTGGGAGACGCGAATAGCCAACGCTGGCCAGCTTGAATTTAAGTTCGCAATCAGCGGGGTTCCAAATAATTGTTCGGTAATGTGTTGGTGAAAATCCACACCAGCCCGAAGGCTTTAATCAATTTAATCCACAGGTATCTACGTGCGTCTTTCAGCATGCTCTTGACCTTGTCTGATGGTTTGGTACTCTAACCAAATTTCAAAAGAGACCAACCTATCAAAAATCGCCCATTCATTTTTTGATTTCAAATAAGTAGATCGTGATGCCGACAAAGTGTTGTTCCTTGCTCATTTGCAAAGTCGTTCGTTTAGGGTCAAGGAAAAAGGTTTTCATTCGGCTGACGACTTCGGGAGTACCCCTCATGATGACCCAGAGACGGTCATGTCCTAAGACGCAATTCGAGACAGTCTCAGCCATAAGACTCTCACTTTTGATTTTTGAACTGAGGCCACACCCCGAGAGATAGCCGGGATAATACCAATCAAAGCCCTTGTGTTGGGTGCCTTCTTCATCCGGGGCGTAGATGGCCACATCGTTCCCCAAGACGTTTGCATGCACATAAGCGGCGGTTTCGCGCCATTGTTCGTTCACAGTTGCTGTGTAAAAGTCCTGTAATCCGGGCAGGATGACAATTAGCAAAGCGCAAAGAGTAAGGGTGACTGGTACCAAGCGGCGAATCCGGGAGATAAACACCGCTATCAGTAGGTAGAAAGCCGGGGCTGCGCAAATGGTGTAGCGGTCTTGAAAAACCGGAGAAAAAAGAGTGGAATAGAGAAAAGGCAAAATCAAAGGGCAGACGAACCAGAGCGTGACCAGGCTTAATTCATTCCTTTTCAGCCACAGGAACCGTTTTTGAAGAAACATTCCAGACAGATTTGAGAGCCAGGCGGCCTTCTTTTTGGAAAAATAATTAAGAAGGGTGCCAATTACCAAAAAGGTGAAGGCTGCTGCGAAGGTGGCGAGAATAAAAAGCCAGCTATGTTGGTAGTTTTGCGGAAATAGGTAATCATAAATAGTACGCAGCAGGTCTTGAAGCGAGGGAGGCTCAATCCAACCGAGGGCATTTCCCAAGCCAGTCGCCAGATTCCGAGATTGAATGGCAGGGAGAAAACTGGGGATTATGGCAAAGAAGAGCAATAATTGCGCTAAACCCCAGTGGATTAGTGTGTGCTTCTGGCGTTTCCAGTTGATCAAGTAATGAAGATATTCTGCTGTAAAGACAAAAATGGCATAGGTATGAGTGTAAAACAACAACACATTAATCAACGCATTGAGGACCCAGTGCCAGGAGCGCTTTGTTTTAATCGCTTGGATGTAAGAAAATAGCGAGCACAAAGTTATCAAGACGAATAAACTGTAAGACCTAGCCGCCTGAGAATGTTGGATTTGAAAGCCAGAAATCGCCATCAAAAATGCGCTAATCAGGCCGGCCTTTACGCCAAAGAGCTGTTTTCCAACCAGAAAGAGCATTCCAAGCGCCAAAACCCCGAAAATTACAGAAAGTGAGCGAATAGAAAATTCAGATATTCCAGAAGGTTGGACCCAGAAATAGGCCAAAAGGTAGTAAACCGCATTTCTGGTTACATTTCCCTGGGTAGCTAGTTGATTCAACAAGCCGGATAAATCTTGTGAGAGAAAATTAACAGTATAGATTTCGTCGAGCCAGAAGCTCTCGGTTCCAAGGTTGTAAAAGCGGAGGACAGCACCCAAAAGAATGATGAAACCCACAAAGAACAAATTCCGTCTAGTAAGGAAAAAGTTGCTTTTCTGAGAAAGGCTGTCTTGTGGCAATGTCATATCGGCTCTCTTCAGAACAAATTTAGCGGTCGGCTAATTCAAATAAATAGACAGTAATCTCAAAGAAATGCTGCTCATCTTTTAAAACGATGGCGGTTTGATTGGGGTTGATGAAAAACGAGGTATAGCGCTGATATGAGACATTTTCCGATGTGCCTCGGATGATGACCCAAAAGCGTTGATGACCATCAAGGCATTTTGTCAAAGCTTTCCAAACCGCAGAATCCGTGAGACGCACACCCAGGCCGCAGCTCGGCAAAGTACCCTGGTAATACCAGGAGAAAGTTCTCTGTTGAATGGATTGGCTCTCGTTGGGGGCGAACACAATTACATCGGTGGGTTTGGAGTTTTTCTCAACATACAAAGCAGCTTCTGGCCATTGCTCATTCATGTCTTTGACATAATAAACCCCCAAACTGGGCACAATCAAAATGACTAAGATACTGATTAAGATTAATAAAGGCAGCACTTTGCGGGCGTTGTATAATCCTAAAGCTAACAAAAGATACAGAGCCGGGGCAGCGCTAATGGTGTAATAGTCTTTATAAACCGGGATGATCAGGAGCGAAATCAGGAATGGCAGCACGATCGGGCACAAAAGCCAGCTACCGACCAGAATGAGTTTCGCTTTCAGATCTGAAACTTCTGGCAGGTTGTCACCTAACCTTTTGACAGATGTCAACCAGTTATTTTTTCCTTGCCGAGCAATATAAATTAAGCTCCCAATGAGAAGTAAGACTCCAGCAGCAACATAACTGGCAAGAATAACCTCCTGATCGTACAAGCGACGCGAGGGCAGGATAAACCGGTAGACCGAATGCAAAGGTTCCGAAAGCGCGGGAACGGGCATTTTCCCAACATTTTCAGCCACCGCCCCTCCTACGCCGTTCTGCCCGATGACCAGGATGTAAACGTAAGGGACAAAGGCAGCCAGGATCAAGAGCTGACAACTTAACCAGGCGAGGGTTAGGTTTTTATACTTTTTCCACTTGAAAAGAAAGACCAGGTTTTGCGCTGCGAGGATAAAAGCTCCAAACGTGTGGCTGTAAATCATCAGGATGCTGGCGACCCCATACAGGCAGAAGTAAAGCATCTTTTTTTTCTGAAAAGCCAGGATAAAAAAGAGGAATGACAAAAGCGACATCAACTCAAAGAAACTGTAGAACCGGGCAATTTGGGAGTAGTAGATTTGGAACCCGGAAATTGCCATCAGAAAAGCGCTTATCAGCCCGACGGTTTTGCCAAATAATTCCCGCCCAACCAGATAAATAAGTACGATCGAGCCGATTCCAACCAGGGCGGAAAACGACCGTGTGCTGACCTCCTGAGTCCCAAAGGTTTCTACCCAAAGATGAAACGGAAGATAATAAGCCGGTGGCTGATCGAGACGGCCAGAGGTCAGCATCTCTGGAATGTTTTGTTGGGCCTCAATAACCGTATACATTTCATCAATCCAGTAGCTTTCGGTGCCCAAATCATAGAAGCGCAAAATTGTACCCAGCAGCAAAATGAGCCCAAGCCAAAGAGCCGGGGTCAAATATCTTTGAAGCCCAGAGATATTTTGAAAAATTTTTTCAAGAAAAATAGAGACTTTTGGCATTCGAATTTCCTTGAGTGTTCTACTTAGGCTGAGGTTTGGTCACTGAGAAGCGAGTAATAAAATTCTTCCAATTGACGAATGAGAATCTTCCAGTCAAAGACGGTTACGGCCAACTTCCTGGCATTTTCTCCAAGCCTGGCCGCAAGGTCTGGATGTTCAAGCAGTGTGATTATTTTTTCGGCAAAATCCTCAGGATCCCACCGGGCAAGGAGCCCGATCTCATAGTTTTCAAATAAGGTCTGGATATCTCCAACCGGGTTGGAGATTGTGGGCCGGCCCAAGCTTATGTAATCACAAATCTTGTTCGGCCAGCGACCGAGGTTAGAGATTTTCTCAGCCAAAGGTAATAAAAAGACCTCTGCACAACCAAGCACCCAGGGAAGTTCTTCATAAGGCAGGAAGCCGGTCAAGTAAAGATTACCTTCTACACCATGAACTTTGGCCAGATCAAGAATTGATTTGGCAGGTGTCCCGGTTATGATGAGCTTGACCGCAGGATAGCGTTTTGCAACAATGGCCAAGGCTTGCATGACAATTTCTAAATCTAAATGAGAATCCAGGCTGGAAAAACCTAAGATTGGCGCTGAAACAGGCAGGCCACTATATTCACAACAAGCCTGCTTGGTTTTGAGTTGGAAATAATCAGGCAACGCGCCTCCAGGGAGATGGAGAATCCGCTCGGGCGGCAAACCCAGAGCTGCAGCGCGTTTTCCCAAGGCTGAAGAGATAACTGTCAATCCGGCGCCTTGTTTTCTAAAAGCCTCTTCATAATAGGTTTCGATATTTCCAAAGAAGAAACGATACCACTTGGGGCGGACCTCGTTAATTAATCCGCCCCGCCCCCACCAATCATTCCAATCTGTCACCAGGGGGAGTTTGTGCTTGCGACAATAGAACAGAGCGGGATAAATGGTCGCTGGTCGAGTTTCAAAACAATGGACAAGATCGTAAGACTCCTTTGCCTGATGTAAATACAAAATTCGAGAAATGAGATTCCACCAGTCCCAGCCCGAGCGCAGCGGCCCCCACAATAAATCAGGGGTCTCAATCACGTGGACACCATCCCAATCCGATTCGACCAAACCCACTTTGCGAACATCGGCAGTGACGATTAAGGAGACCCGGTGTCCATTTTGTGCCAGGTGCCTGGCCATCGCAAACGAACGAGCCTGCGATTTATAGCGCCGGTGGTGGGAAATCATCAAAATGCCAAGCTTTTGAGTCATAAATTCTGCGCTTTATTGATTTAATAACCACTTAAGTTGGGTAACTTGCTCGAGAAATTCTTGCTCGGACTCAACTCTCAATCTTTTCATGGTCTCTTCGAGTTTCAACCTGTTCTGAAAAGCATAAATAATGCCATCTGCGATAGTTTGGGAATTATTTTTTACATAAACGGGGCAATCCTTGTACAAAAACCTGGTTGTATTTAAATCACTGACTACCGCAGGGATTTCGAAAGCCATGGCTTCTTGCATGCCACTGAGCTGAACAGCCTCATGTTTGGTCAGGACCAGCGCAAGGCCCGAATTGGCAAAAAGACAATTGTAATCATCGACCTGCAAAAAACCGGTCAAGACGATATTCGGCGGTAATGTCTCCCGCATTTGTTTCGGAAGCTTCTCCGAATGCCAGGTCATAACAAACTTGATTTCAGGCAGTAATCTGGCAGCTTCGATCATTTCTTGCAAGGGTTCATCTACCGAAAAACTGCAAGGGAAAATTACATATTTCTGCAGGGAGAGACCGAGTCTTTCCAATAAGGCGGTGTTTCCTAGATGGATTGATTGCTTTTTTGCAACCCCATCCCTGAGGACAAATGGCGTAACCTGTAGGTCAACTTTGACTTGTTCGACCAGATGAGTATTATGAACAATTACCTGACCCCGGGTAAGGAGCTTTTTTACGTAAGCCCATTTAAGCCAATTTTCATTTGTGATTCCCAGGTGGCAGTCTGAAACATACCGGGCACCTGTCAGCCAGGAATAGAACGCAACGCAATAGAGGGCAGGCGCAGGCGGGAATTGAACCAGAACCAAATCTGGTTTGCTTTGGAAGAGACATTTAAGAGTCTGGATCGACTTTAATAAATAAGAAAATAATTTCTGTATTTTTGATTTCGTTTCCCATGCATAAGAAAAATAATAAATATCCAATCCCAAAAAGGGAGCCAGAACTTCCACACGTCTTTGATATTCCACCCAGGCGATAAAGACGCCTTTTTTTTGTATCGACATAAAACCTCTCTACTTTTTTGATGACCTATGTGTAGACCTGGCCATGAGCAGCTTCCCATGACCGAACTGCAGACCAGTCACCGACCAAACGTAATTCGCTCAAGAGCCGGCCTAGGCGCGCAGTGGCGCGTAACAAATGATACAGAGCGGTCGCCTGATCGAATAACATGAAAAAGCAAAGTGACAGGCAGAAGAAGACCAACAGCGCGGCCATATCGATGGCGACATGAACAGCTACCGAACCCCACGAAAAGCGATTGAGAAAATAATCGAGAATGCCATCGGAAACGCCATGCCAATAAGCCCGCTTGAGCAGCCAAAGCCGTGTGGGCATACCGGAATGATGATTGACAACTGCCTCGGGGACAAAGGCAGCTTTTCCGCCGAGTTTTTTGAGCTTCTTGAGAATAATTCGAATCTCTTGGGCCGCCACATGTGGATTGCCAAACTGATCCATGCCCAGGAATCCGCCCGCAGCTTCCCAGGCAGCCCGCGTTAAGGCCATGTTGGCTTCACAAATATAGACTGGGAATTCCGCCAAAAGACGAGTTTCAGAACCGGGATGGGTGTAAGCACCGAGCCAGCGTTCAGACTTGGGGCTGAGCCAGGCAGGTCTTTTCTGCTGATCAAAATTCACGACAATCTGTCCGGCGACAATGACAACGCTTTTATCTAGCGCAAAGCCAGAGATGAGGTGCGCCAGCCAATCTGAGCTGACACTACAATCGTCGTCGAGGTAGGCCAGGAAAGGATAATGGGCCTCTTCAGCGCCTCGATTGCGGGCAAATGTTATTCCGGCGCGGCTTTCAAAAACATATCGGACTGGGATACCAGGTTCGGAAACGAATCGTTCGACCACATGGGCTGTCTCATCGGTGGAGCCATTATCAACCACGATGATCTCAAAGGCCATAGCGGGGTATTCCTGAGCGCGCAATTGGCCGATGACTCTGGGCAATAACCTGGCGCGGTTATAGGTGCAAACGATCACGCTGGTACAGCGAATAGTCATCGAAGCCCGCCTTTTCCGATAGTTTCGCTCGACACTGCCAGTTCGGCATAAATTCCGGCCAATTTCTCAGCAATCTGGTCCCACCCGTAGCGGGTTTCTACCAATCGCCGGCCGTTGGCGGCGAGAGCTTGAGCCAGTTGGCGATCACGGAGAAGCCGCAGCGTTTGCTCGGCAAACTGTTTAGGAGTATCTGCGATCAAGAGATGTTCACCAGCGATCACCTCCAAGCCTTCGCAGCCAATAGTGGTCGAAACTACCGGACGACCCAGCGCCATGGCCTCCAGGATTTTTAACCGGGTGCCTCCACCAGCACGCAAGGGGACTAAACAGACAGCACTTTGCCGGTAGTAAGGCACCACGTCTTCCACCGCTCCGGTGACATGAACAAACTGACTGTTGAGTGCTCGGACCTCAGGAAGTGGATCTCGCCCCACAATCCAGAATTCCACTGTCTCAGCCTGCTGTTGAATGTGAGGAAAGATTTCCTGGCAGAAATACAGCGCCGCATCACTACAGGGTGGGTAGCCCAGATTTCCAATGAACAACAGGGATGTGCTGATGTTTTCGGGCGGCAAAGGTCGAAATTTTTGTAGGTCAACCCCATTCGGAATCACATCTACTGTTAAGTTGGGATTGGCGCTGAGGAGTAATTGTCGGTCAGCCTCAGACACTGTTGTGCAACGATCAAATTTATTGGCATAACGGGGTTCCCAAGATCCCATGGCTACGCTATTCAGCCACATTCTTAGTTTTTTGGGCCAATGCTGTTCAACACTCGAGACGCGTTCATACTGCTGGGAGGTAATGTTTTGAAACATCTCGATACTTTTCAAATGTCCAGTTTTGGGTAGCGCATCCAGGTAGAGACCCATCACAGATTCGATCTGAACGATGTCAAACTTCGTTGTGGCGGCAAGCTGCCTGATCTTGCTCACTAATTCTTCGGAATGCAAAAGCATTAGCTCTGGCGGTTTCCCTTGCAGGGCAAAGCTTAATAAGCCAGGTATCTTGGACAAACGGCTACGTTGCTGAAAACTGGTTGTTTCAACTTGGGCACAAATCTGCCGCAGATGCGAAAGCCCCTCCGCATCTTCTGGAGACTCTAAAAACGCTGCCAATGAAACTTCGTGCTTACTGGCAACCCTGCGCAGCAAGTTATAAATTCGGATTCGACCTCCCGAATTTTGTGGATAAGGCAGATAATTGGCAATCATCAGAATTCTCATCTTTGTCTCCAATTAAGCGCTTCGAGGTTATTTCAAAAGTGTCTTACCTTGTTCCGGCTCAGAACCAGCCTGGGTAGGCTGTTTGTTTTCAAGTGTTGCGACCTGAGTGAGAACCTGCGCGAGTTGTTGGGCAATTGAACGGCGATCATAGGCCTCAATGCCCTGAGTTGTGATCCTGAGTGGCGAGCCGGTCTTACTTTGACGATAAACATCCAGTATGGTTGTTTGGATTCCAACCACGTCATAAGGGTCAGCCGTAAAACCCAGTTTGTGCTGCTTGATGAAATCTCCCGCAGCGCCAGGGCAACTGAGTAGCAGAATCGGTGCGCTACCAACCGCCCAATACTCATATATTTTTCCCGGGATTAGGGTAGCCCAGCCTTCGTAGTTCATCGCCAACAATAAGTCGGCAGATTGGATTAACCGCAGAACCTCAGCGTGAGGTCGATGTCCTAACCCCTGGAGGATGCCCGATAAACCCATTTCTACAGCCAATTGTCGATGTTCTTCTGGCAGATCGCCAGCAAAAACCAGGTTCAATTTTTCTGCCAGCTCTGGCTGCTGCTGGATGAGATTGTGAATGGCTTGAAAAAGCCCAGTAGGGCTGCGTCCCCAAAATTTTGAAACGTTGATTGAGCCAGCATGCAGGATCGTAAATTTGGAATTTTTGGTGGCTGGAATCGTTGAACCCAGCCCTGCAAATTCCCCCAGATCACAACCGTTGGGAATGTGGATAAATTTTTCAACCGGCTGTTTCGGGTAACGTTGCTGAAAGGCTTTCTGACTCCAATCGGTCACAAGGATCACCTTGTCAGCGGTTCTGACAGCCCAGCTTTCCAACTTTCGCTCAACCATTTGAACCATAGCCGGTTTGGAATAAAACCAGGGTGTCTCAATCCAATCATCGCGAAAATCCAGAACGAGTGGTTTACCAGTTAATAATTTTAGACACGCACCAATCAGGATGGAAGAGTGCGGCGGACAGGTGGTAAAAATTACATCGATGTCTTCACTTTTGACAATTTGCCGTCCACGTCTGACGGCAAAGGGCAGCCAGGTCAGATAACGGTCTGGCAGAAAAATGGTTCGGAAGGCCCACCGACGCGCACCGCCAATCAACGCCACACCAACTTTGGTGAGCCAATTCTTTTGACCAAATTCCCGCTCTTTTTGCAAATACGCCAATGAGGGTTCCCCTGGTTCAACGCGATAAATCTTGACATTGGGCTGGATTTCTGAAAGTAAAGTTTCACTGCCCATTTTTGAGAGGGATTCATACTCCAGTTGATCATCTACTGTTAACACCACTGGATCCCAGCCCAGCGCAGGCAAATATTTAATCAATTTAATCACCCTAATTGAATGACCAACCGGGCTAAACGGTGGAAACGCGCGCGCCAGCATCAGTACTTTTGGCTTATCTTTTTCGCTAGTGGGTCGCATGCTGGTCTCCGCTTAATTCGGCATCTGAAGCATTAAGTTCGAATTGCCAATTGAATTTTTCACCGGCTTCTTTCAGATTACCCAACCAACTGGCATGCAGTTTTTGAGTGGGTTCTTTAACGCCATAGCGGTCTGACGACCAGGCCTCGACCAATTCAAACTTTATTTCTTGCCCAGGCAAGTGAACGGTCAGAAATGTCAGACCTGCCTTGAAAACCTTCAATTTGCGCTCATTTTCGGCTAATTCAAAAGCCAGATCCGGGGAAAAATTAAAAAACCAATCAATTTTGTGCGAGTCATTCCCGCTAAACTGGTCCTCAATTTGCCAGATTCCAGGCTGTGGGTGGGTGAGTGTTCGTAGAAACTCGACCCCGTAATAATTTAATTTACCAGTCACACTCTTCCCAGACCAGTTGACACAGGTTGCGTTGGAAATCTCCTGCCAGTTGAAGTTTGGTTTTGGAGTAGCCTGATCATGACCATCTACCGTGACGGTATTGTGGGCCGAAGTCAGTCGGAAATAATCCCGGAGTGGGCCGTGATACATGTAAGTTCCCGAATCCACCAGCAAGGGTTGACCCTTGATCCAGAGCGTAAAACTGAGCAAATCGCTATGGGCGTGGGCGCAATGCCCTTCGCCCCCTAGCCCCAAAGCCCCACAGCGGAAGAAAGCCAGGTCAGTGTTTGGCGCCCAGGCATCCCTAAGGATATATTGACCGGCGTCCGGAAAAGCGCGCGAGGTTTGCTCAGGCGTCTGGGCCTCAATTCGACCCCAACGCTTTAGCCCGTCAACCCCGAGAAGCCAAAAAGCTTCTTCATCAAAACGACCGGCAGCAAACTTCCAATCCGGTCGGTTAAATAAAACTGCGCCTGCTGATAAAAGCGGACGAAAATCCCAAAAATCTTTGTTTAGTCCCAGGCCGAGCGCGCGCCCATAGTCTGAATCGCCCCAGAGCGGCGCAGTTCCGGCCGGGGTAATACAAAAGAGGGCATAATCCAACATTTTTTCCAAAGTCTGCTCCAAAGTCGAGGAGATTGGCAAGTCACCCTGGCGGCTGCGCGCCACAATCAAGAGCAGCAGTTCCGTTACAAAACGGTGATACCCCGTCGCCTGTTCTTGGTTGACGCCATCCGGGTAAGTTTGGGCAACTGCCTGCTCGCGGATGAGGCGCAGGCCAGTTGCCCGCCACTCGGCAGCCGCGCGGAACTCGGGAAAAGCTGTCCCAACCAGAACCAGGCCAGTTAACTCTGCCATCAGGTGGTTATTGGGGGCGGTGCTCCTGGTAATTTGCAGGTGGTGGTTCAAAAAATCAGCCTGCTGCCACAAACTTTTCAGGAGGGCTGGGGCAACCTTGGCCTGGAATTCCAAAGAACCTCGAAAAAACTGAAAAGCTGCTGTCCAGGCTAACAGACGAATCGCCACTTCCAGGGGGTAATACCAGTTAACGCCCTGCTGAACCGGGTTGGTTTTAATCCACTGATGAAGCTGGGCGCTGAAGGCTTCCAAATATTTCTGACCACCTGTGAGCCAATAAGCCATTCCGAGTGTAATAAAATGTTGGTGCCGGTTGAGTTCCCAGAAAAAAATAAGGTCAACCGGGCGTTCAGACCCAAGATATTGGCCAATAAGACTGCGATGGAGACGAGGCCAGCGCCAGCCAGTAACAGGATCGCAGTGCCAATTGATGCCTTCGGGAAAATGAAAAACCTGACCGAGGAGAGGCAGTTCATTTCGACAGGCAGCTTCAGCTGCATTGAACAAGGCTTGCCCATATGCTGGATAAAACTGTTCCAAGAATTGAGTAGTCTCTTCAGTTGATTCGTGTGGAAATAAGAAAGATGAGGCTGGCCGTTCAGCCAGATGGGCACTCAGGGCGGAAACAGAGCTCCAGTTGCCAGAGGTGCGCGCCAGCAAGGCAGCATCACTCATCTCCTGGCGTGCCACCCAGCTCCACCAAAGCGCCTGTCCCTGAAGCTTGAGCAGTTCCAGACTGCGCTTCCAGGCGCGCCTAAACGTGCCCGAAAGACCCAGTTCACGGCTGCGCTGAAGATAATGGAAGGCAGATTTGATCATTCTGCCCCTCCTCGAGTTTTTTTCAAGAGCTGAAAAACTTTTTGCTTTTCTTCTGGATTAGCCTCACCGAACAACCAAAGAACAATGAAATAAACCGGGACTGCCACCAAGATGCTGAGTAACAAAAAAACAGGTGAGCCATTGCTTCCGTTGCCAGAGAGCCCATAAACTCCCCAGGCTACCAATCCCATAAGACCGGATGCACCAATTGTATTGCGCAACGTCCGAAAGGGAAACTTCCAGGTCAGGTGCGGTCGAGACCCAAGGGTTTGTAAAACCAGCAAGACAGAGTAACCAATCACGGTTGAGAGCGCCGAAGCGAAATAACCAAAACGAGGCACAAAGAGGAGTTGCAAACCAATATGGACTGCCGCCGCCAAAATCTGATTGATCGCAAGGAAGCGCGCTTGTTTTTTAATCGTCAGCCCCATCATGGCAATGTTGGCTAAGCCCCAGATAAAGCTGGAAAAAACCACGAAACCGACAATCCTGGAGCCCGCATAATACTCTGGCGCAGCCAACAAAGCGATAAAAGGAAAGGCGAGAATACTCAGACCCACCGCGGCCGGTAGACAAAAAACAAGATAAACCCGGGTGATCATCGTCAGGGTCTTTTCGGTAGCTTGTCGCCCCTCCGTTTCCCAAATCTTATAGACCAAAGGGCTAATACTAAGCATAAACAGTGAAACGAGAAGCTCGATACTTTTGGCAGAGATGTTATATGAAACTGAATAGATCCCTACTTCATGCTCTGCCCGGAATAAACTGATGATGAATAAATCCGAGACACGCAAGCCCCACATAGCGACATTGCCTAAGGCCAATGGCCAGGCAAAATCCCAGATTTGCAAAGCATCTGGTAGTTGAAAATACTGCAGGTGAATGCCAATTTGTTTTGTGACCACAAAAATAAGAACAGGTAATAAAAGAACCGCAATGATGAAGGTACCCCATAAGAGACCATCTACACGGAACTGCCACAGCAGTACCAGGAGTAAGCCAACTCCAAGACCACCATAATTATTTAATAACTGGAAGGTGGTGAAGGCGGCACTTTTACCTTGCGCTCTTAAGGTAGCGATGAAAACAGAAAAAATACTTTGGGCAATGAAAATCAAGACGACAAGGTAAAAATATTGAACCAACAGCACAGGCAGGAAAGGCTTAAACACAAACCAGACCAGGCAACCGAAAAAAGTAATACTCAGGATGGCAGCGCCCGCGGAAGCACTGATGGTTGCGAAAAAAACATTCAGAGTCGCCTTGGTTTTATAAGCCGGGTAAAAGCGCAGGACGGCGCTGCCAAAACCTGAAACAGCCAGGGCAACCAAAAATGTTGAGATACTGGTCGTTAACGCCCACCAACCATATTCCGCTGGAGCAAACAGTCTCGTTAAAATCGGAGTTGTGATAAAGGCAGTCAGAGCCGGTAGGAATTGAGATGGTGCATAAACCGCCAAATCTTTAATGAATTTTCTTAGCACTATTGGCTTCCATTTTCTCTAAAAATGAAAAATGCAGTTGTTCAATTGCCAGAACACTTGAAAACGGAAATTGGCCCTGGAAACTCACGCTTCTGGCTCGTCTTGTCTGAACTTCGCCAGAATGACCTCGTTGATACCCATCATCAGCCCAATCACAGGTGTCCAACGCCACTGGGTGAAGCTTGAATTCACGAATGCGGCGATCACAACAGCCAAGTATGCCAACGTAAATCCCAGCACAATTCCCCTGAAACGCGTGTTAGTGATCTTTTGCCAAGAACTGAACCCCCGGTAAAAAAATACCAGCGATAGCCAAGCCAAACTTAGATAGCCAAGCAGACCGGATTGCAACATAATCCACAGGTGACCATTATGAATATGTTTCCTGAAATCCATCACATCCCTTGGAGTATCGATTCTTCGATCCCAGGGTCTGTAAGTGAAACCCATGCCCATGCCCAACAACGGATGCTCCTGAATGGCAATCACGGCATACTGATTTTCAATCACTCTCCAGTTGAAAGAATCATCCTGACCCTGATACGTTTCTAGTTGAAAAATCGTGCTGATTCGCTCGCTGGAGGCACCGAATAAGCCCGCCACCTTAGAGCCTGGAGTAAGAGTTACACCTAGAATCAGAATCATCGCGCCCAAAACAGCTCCGAGACCCCAGGTGATTAGTTTTTGTCGATCAGACCCTTTTACGATGAAGACTAAAAGCGCCAGAACAATGAGCAACGCGCCCCAATAGCTCCGCAAAAAAGTAAAAATTAGCGCCAACCCCAATAAACTAAATTGGGTAAATTTTAGCCAACCGAAAGGTTTAAATTCGTCCAACAACAAGCAGCACAGACTGGCAACAAATACCGTTAGAACGATAGAAAGGCCAGGAGGAAGAATGCGGGTAATTTCGGCATAGTCAACACCCTGCGTGTTAAGTGACTCAACCCGACCAGGCAAAAGTGCTACCGACTGGCCGAGCACATATTGAGCCACCATAACCGTCGCGACCATGGTAGCCAGAAGAAAAAGGCCATTTAACAGGTTATTAAGTTGTTGTCGTTCGCGCACTAGGTTGGTGATCATAAAAAAAGTGAGGTAATAAGCTAAAACCCGAATCCACCTGCGCGCTTCTTCGGCTACCACAGAACCCTGGTAGATAGCAAGAAAAGTCGACAACAAGGTCACGCCCAAAAAGACCAGCATTGGCCAGTCAAGCGGCGTATGGACAAGCTTAAATTTCGGCTCGACCAGCCAACGGACAATAATCAACCCAAGCATGCCTAAAAGTAAAAGATCCGGAATATGTAAGCTGATTCCACCGACAGAAAGCATGGGCAGCTGATCTTCGAAAACGATACTCGATGTGGCAATCAAAATTCCCAACACCGCGAGCTCGGGCCTTTTCAGGATGGCAAAGATAGCCAGAACGGCTGCCAGGATTCCCAAGACCCATAAACCCGAAAATAGAACACAGGCCACCCCCAGTAAAAAACCAGAAAGAGAGGCGATGGTGACCTGGAAGAAGATGCCCTTCAGGGTAAATGATTTTTTTAGACTTTGAATCAACATTTGATTCCTATTCACTTGTTTTGGAATAAGCTGCCAAAGACAAAACGCTCAAGCAGATGAACTCATCTCGAAAAACAAGCTACATTTTTGGGGTGAAGTAGAAGCGTAGTTAGGGATCTCACAAGTTAGTTATTCCTTGGGTTTTTAATTGCGCAAGTTGCGGCTGGACCCCGGTTAAGATTTTCGCTTGTTCTTCAGAACTGAAGCCGATTTCTTTGGTTGGCTGTGGCTGAAATGTGATCCCGTGGCGAATATTCAGAAAACTGAAGATTCTTTTTGATTCATTTTCAGAATCGTTAACCAGATTGCCAAATTGCACCACGTAGGTCTTGGGGTCTGTGCAATGTCGTGCAATCAAATTTGCACATGCGCACCAGTTTTCCGTGTGTTCTTCAATGGTAAATTTTCTTGCCGTCTCGTTTTGAAGCGACTCGCCCCAGGTCCGCCGGGACATGGACCAGATGGTGGCCAATGGGTCTCGAATAGCAAATAGGAGCCTCGAATCTGGCAATAATTGTTTCACGCTCGAGATGAACGGTTCGTAGTCTTTCGCCGGAAACGCGATCGGCTCTAGGGGTTCTTTGTCGATGACCAACTTTTCCCCAATCAGGAGCCTCGAGTTAAAATAGTAATCAAGGACTAGCTGACGAGCTAGGGAGGTAATTCTGAGGTTCTCACGCTCTAAATTTTTAAACCTGAGGGCTTCCACCAAAAATTTATGGATGCTCACCAGGATGCGCGATTCGGCAAAGGCCGCCACCCCGGGCTGCTGCCCCAGCCATACGGATAACGCCGAAGTCCCTGAACGAGGCGCGCCCGTGATAAGACAAATTTCCCGGGGAAAAAGCCTTTGGAATTTCAGAAGAGAAGCTTTCGTGACTTTTTTGATTTTCAATTGTTCAGCCATGTTTATTGAATACCTGCGGTGGAAAATTTCAGCGAAGTCCAATGGAAGTCTTTGATCGAGGAAATTAAGTTTGCAGTAGCAGGCACAGCATGACCGGTCAATTAAAGTTATTATTGGCCGAGGTGCTTTTGAGAGCTAGATGGCAACCAGGATGGTTTTGATCTCAGAAACAACGGTTTCAACCTGTTGGTCAGTCAATTCCGGGTACATTGGCAGAGAAAGAATCTCATCGCAGAGTTTTTCGGCCACCGGGTAGGAGCCTTGCGGCTTTCCATCCTTCAAGTAGAACGGTTGGAGATGGACAGGCTTGGGATAATGGATAGCGGTCCCAATCCCGGCTTCCTTCAGACGGGCTTGCAACAGATCACGCTGATGAGCGCAGATCACATACAAATGGTAAACATGTTCAAAGCCCACCGGCTCCACCGGTCGGACCAAAGGCAAATCCGCTAGAAGCTGGTTGTAAAGCCCGGCCAGCCGGTGACGCGCTGCGAGCCATTGATCTAAATAAGGCAGTTTGACCCGCAGGATGGCCGCCTGAATATTATCCATGCGATGATTGAAAGGTTGCAATTCGTGAACATTCTTAGCTCGCTGCCCACAGTTACGCATAGCGCGCATGGTATTGGCAGCTTGTTCGTCATTGGTTGTGATGATCCCGGCATCTCCGCAGGCCCCTAGATTTTTGGTGGGATAAAAACTAAAAGCACCTGCATGCCCCAGACTGCCAGTGCGCCGTCCTATATATCTTGCGCCGTGCGCTTGACAGGCATCTTCAATCACAATCAAATTATGCTTTTTTGCAACCGCCTGAATGGCATCCATATCAGCCGGCAGGCCATATAAGTGAACTGGAATGATCGCCTTGGTCCGCGGAGTAATAGCCTCTTCCAGTTTTTTTACATCGATATTCCAGGTGACGGGATCCACATCCACAAAGACCGGTTGGGCTCCAGAGAATGAGATCGCTGCCGCTGTAGCAGTGAAGGTATGGGCTGGCATCAGAACTTCATCACCAGGCCCAACTCCGAACGCAAGCAGACTTAATTCCAGGGCGGCGAGGCCGCTGGCTACCCCAACTGCATATTTTGTGCCGCAGTAGGCCGCAAATTCTTCCTCGAATTTTTCAACATCCTGTCCAAGGATAAAGTCAGTGCGGTCCAAGACGTTTTGAATTGCCTGATTAATTTCTGCGCGAAGTTCTTTGTGTTGAGGTTTCAGATCGATCAATGGGATGTTCATTTGCCCTCACTTGCTGGTATGTTTGTGGATAGGATGAGCCGGGTTCCCTGCAACCACTACTCCCGGAGCCACGTCATGGGTAACTACGCTTCCCGCCCCAACCATAGCGCCTTCGCCTACTGTTACGCCGCACAGGATGGTTGCGTTACTGCCGATTGAGGCTCCGCGCTTGATCAGAGTGGTTGTACATACCCAATCCGCATCGGTTTGGAGTTGACCATCCGCAGTAGTGGAGCGAGGATACTTGTCATTGATAAACATCACTCCATGGCCGATGAAAACTTCGTCTTCGACCGTGACACCCTCGCAAATAAATGTATGACTCGAAATCTTGACCCGCTTACCAATTTTGGCGCCTTTCTGAATTTCAACAAAGGTGCCAATCTTACTTTCGTCGTCAATAGTGCAGCCATATAAATTAACGTAGGCAAAAATTTTTACATCTTTGCCTAGCTTGACATCGGGCGCAATCCGCGCAAAATCAGCGGTTACCATGCAATTACTTCATGCGCTTGCCCATTGCTCATCGAGTGTTGGGCCGCTTCTAGGATTTTGATCACTTCCATGCCTTCCCGCCCGCAGCTATTCGGCTCACTATGGTTGACAATGCTATCGATGAAATGCTGGCATTCCTGGCGCAGGGGTTCGGCAAAGCGGATGTTCGGGATGGTGATATCTCCGGAGTGATAGTTACATTGAAATTCTCCAAACCCGTTGGTGTATTCGGGGGTTTCAACGCCTTTATCATAGATTTTGATCTTGTTTTCGGTATCCACGTCATTAAACACAGCCATTTTTTTACTGCCGACCACGGTGATGCGGCGGACCTTGCACGGATCCAGCCAGCTGACGTGAACATAAGCAGAAACATTATCCGGGAAATTTAGGTTCAAATAGGCCACATCCGAAATGCCATCGAAGACACAGGCCATCCCGTGGGCGCTGACCGAGATGGGTCTTTTTCCGAGTAAATAGAGCAAGATGGAAATATCATGCGGAGCCAGATCCCACATGACGTTCGAGTTAGGCTGGAAGAGACCCAGGCTCAGTCGGGCAGCATCGATGTAATAAATCTGCCCAAGCTCTCCGCTGTCGATATACTTCTTCAAAGCGTGGACGGCCGTGTTGTATTGGAAGATGTGTCCCACCATCAAGGTTAAATCCCTGGTTTTGGCCACCTTAATCAGTTCTTCGGCATCTTCGCTCTTCAGCGTCATCGGCTTTTCAACGAGAACATGGAGATTATGTTCCAGGCAATCCTTGGCAACTTTAAAATGAGTAGCTGGAGGCGTGGCAACCACAACAGCATCCAAATTAAGCTCGAAAAGTTCCTGATAGCTATGTTTGGCTAAGATTTGAGGATATTTTGCCGTCGCTTGCTTCAAGCGTTCATCATTCAAATCTGCCACTGCCACTAGGTCGACAGATGGGAGCTCGTAAAAATTGCGTGTTAAGTTAGGCCCCCAATATCCGTACCCAATAATCCCTACTCTAATTTTTGTCATTTCAACCACCACCTCTGAATGAATTAATAGGCTCCCCTGGTGGAAAAAACCACCAAAGGGGTCTTGAGAATGATAATAAGATCGAATAAAAAAGATTGTTTCTCGATATATTCAAGATCAAACTTGATTTGTTGATCAAAATCAGCCGTAGAACGTGCCGTGACTTGCTGCAACCCGGTTATGCCAGGTTGAGCTTCCAAACGCCGTAGATGCCAGGGTTTGTACATTTCCACTTCATAGGGAATGGCTGGCCGCGGCCCAACCAGGCTCATTTCACCCAGCAAGACATTCCACAACTGCGGCAGTTCATCCAGGCTTAATTTCCGCAGGAAATACCCGGGGCCGATAATTCTGGCATCCTTCACAAGCTTGCGTACTTTTGTATCTTGACTTTGCAGTACAGCCATTGCCTGTTCATCTTTCTCAATCAAAGCCTTCATGTAAGCCTGGTGAATTAAAGAATCCGCATTGGGCTTCATCGTCCGGAATTTTAGGCATCGAAAGTTGGCTTTCTTCCAGTACCAAAGTTGACCGTCGAATTTTCTTTTGGCGCCAACCCTTTCCTGTACAAAAAATACAGAACCTGGAGAATAAGCAAAAATCAGCAGCGCAATCAACAGCATGAGCGGCGAGAGAAGCACCAAGAGGGTGGCCGCAATGACAAAATCTAGCACCCGTTTGGCAGTGTAATATCTCCTGCGAGCCTCAATTCTCTGTAAGCTATTTGGTTCACTGCAATTTAGCAGATCTCGGTCAATTTCTGTGTGCATAGATGGTCTTCTCGTAATCTGGCAAAATATTTGATCGCCTCATTAAGAAATGGGCAGGTTGTTTGCACAAACCCAGGTGGTTCTCAGCTCTTCTTCTTGCGAATCCGCTGACGTGACCAGCTTCCCACAAAAACGATTGCCAGCACCAAAAAAATCAGGATAAACGTGACCACTAGAACAGGTAAAACCCAGGCTGTTTGAGAAGTGGCTGGGGCTTTAGCCGGCATCGGTGTGCTAATGGCCGGGAGCGCAGCCTCGCCCGGGGCCAGTGTGGCCACTGCTTCGGCACCTTTTGCCACGGCGCGCGTATCTGTGGTCAAAATTTGGCGATTATTAACCAGCGCAAAGTTACCCGCCAAACGAATGCTAAGGGTTGGATCAATCAAGGCCGTGGTTGCCCAACTAACACCTTCATCCGTATTCCCTAAAACAGCCAAAACCATATTTTTGGGGTTCCATGCAGACGGCATGATTTCAACAAACCCCATGGGCGCTTCGGGAGGAATTCGATAAGTCACGCGAAAGTTGCTGGTTAAAGGAATGTCGCTGTTCTCCACAAACGGAGCCGGCAGATCGCTTTTCATCTCACGCAGGATGGGTAGTTCGCTCGGACGACCAAAAATCAGAAAATTGTATTTTGAGCGTTCCGACACAGGCAACGCATCACCATAAAAAACGGCCAAATTCGTAATTGGCCCATTAGCGTCAAGCCCTAAGTAAGCCGCAAACTGAACTGCAGAGCGCCAGGTTTCCGAATTTTTACCAGATAAGATAAAGGCAGTTTCACTCAACGTCGGATCATTGACGAAGGCGGGAAAATAAGTTGCCAAATCTTGTTGCGTGGAATCCAGGGTCACCGCTGCTGGCAAAAGGGGCAGATGCAGACTCGATTCTGGCCAAATATTGATCCACAAGCCCTGATTTAAACCTGGTGGCGTGCAATCATCGGTCGGCCACAAGGTTGCCACTACTTCCAGCACATTCCGGCCCTGAATAATCGCGGAAGGTGGGATTGAAATCCGGGCTTGATTAGTAGCAGACCCGGCCGAAGTGGCGCTAAAACGAACACTCCCAATCGGTCGATTGTTTAACTGCACCACAAGCGCAGACCGGTTAAAATTGAGCAAAGCTGAATTCCCGTAAACTAGATCCAGATAGGCCCCCGAGTCCAGGGTAAATCCGGGTGGAATATTGAACGTGTAGCTGGCCTGGTTGACCCCTCTCCGTCTAAATAGGGAATTTTCATACCCCATCTCTGCAAAGCTTCGGTCTTCAGCTTCTGCGACCGAAGCCGCATTAATATTCACATGGTCAATTACTGCAGCATTGACAGCCCGATTCGGTTGAATTACTCCCGTACTGACCGCCTGGGCCGCCTTAACCACGCCGGTCTCTGAATTGCCCGAAACTACCAAAATGACATGCGCATCACTCCAGGGCGAGTTAATCATCTGGATGACACCATCATCTGGTTTTCCACCTTTGATTTCAAAAACACTGTTCGTTACAGGCAGGGGAAGCGTCAACTGTTTCAGAATCGAGAGAGAAGTAGCCTGCCCCACGATAATGAGGTGATTCGCCTTTTGTTCTTCGGCGGTCAGTTTACTCATCGTGGTCAGATCCAACACCACGGAATTCCCACTCAGGTTGCTCATCCCCGCCGAAACCGTTAACGCCGCCTTCATTTCAGCAGCTGTCGGTTGGTCTGGAACTACCAGCAAAGCCGAGTCAGTCATGACTAAGTTTTGGAAGATTGGTCGGGGAAAATTGACTAAACTGATTTCTGGCTTTATCGATTCATGCGGCAAGATGAAACGTGAAGTTGGGTGGATAAAAAGATTCGTGTTTTGATCGAGACTGCAAAACACGCCGCTAGTGAGAACAAAGCTCAAAACCAGGCTTTGATCAGTGTTCTGTGAAACCAACCGCTCCGGAGGAATCGGAAGCGATAGAGTAGATTCGCCAATTTCATTCAACGGAATTACGCCGACAACCTGATTCCCAATCAGTACCGTTAGCAGACCGCCGCTTCTAAATACCGTCTCTGCCTGATTTTGAACCACTGTATTAAAAGAAACACCCATCGAGATTTCGAGCACGGCCCCTGTGGTTAATTTCCAGTTGGCCGGGATGGAAAAAGAAAAGGCCGTCCCATCGTAAGGGCCAACCAGTTGGATTTCATTTCGTCGAAGCGTGGTGAACGAGATAACATTCAGATCCGCCTCAGTTGCCAACGCATCACTGGCAGTTGGCGTAGGGGTTTCGAAGAGACTTTGAGCCTGACTAAAATTAACCTGGCTAATCAATAAAACGAGAGCCAAAACCAGGACGGTTAATAATTTACCGAATTGTTTGCACATATCCTTTTCCTTATCTCTTGACAAAACCTGCAAGGTTACTCTATGTCTGCTTCTTTGGCCTTGAAAATGGCGGTTTTTTCATTTCCCAAACATAGACTGGAAGCTCGGCATTCAATCGCGCTTGTTCAATAGCATTATTGGCCCTATCAAAAAGCTCCTGCGCCTTAATGTGATGCCCATATTCAGCACCACCAATATGCGCATTCAATTTTAGTGCCACATCGAAATGCTCCAACTCAACTGGGTGTGAAAGAACCTGAAAAATACGCTCAAAGATACGATTAGCTGCAACCCCAGGAGTATTCGGCAACATTACTATAAAACTAACCTCATTCCAGCGTCCAACGATGTCATTTCCTCGCAATTCTTGATGTAAGGTATCGGTCACGTGTTGGAAGACTTTCTGCAAGGATACAACCGGGAAGGTTTCAACTAGATCACTGATACCGTTTAACTCCACAATCCCAATTGAGAAGACCTCTTCCGGTTTTTGAGCCAGTTGGTCTTCGATCCGGTGGATTAAGTATTTCCGGTTGTAAACCCCCGTCATGTCATCGAGGTTAAAACGCTGTCGAAAAACCTCGAGCGGGAGACGGATTTGTTCGATCACAATTGCGAAAACTATCCCGACAATTAACCCGAGCAGGACAGCCAGACTTGAATTTAATAATGGGTTGGGACTTACTGGGACCACTGGAGGAACGGCTATATCCAGAAAAGCAATCGTGAAGACCTGGTTCAAGCTGCCGACAAACCGGATAGTTTCGCTGCCCAATGCATTAGCCAGGTTAGCCGCCATTTGTGCATCTGGCCCGCTTACGCTGACTTCCATTACACTTGAATTCGAGATAACCGTGGCTGCATAGGTGTAATCCTTGAGATCCTTCGGCTGAAGATTTAGAGAAGTCAGGGTATCCGTGTAAATGCGATCGCTGCCCATGACCTCAGTAAAAGTGGACATCACTGATTGATTATTGAGAGTATTAAGGCTGCTGAGCACATCGGAGCGGTTGATCAACTCCGCGCTCGGACTCACAATGAAACGGGCGATCGCTTTGTATTGTGGGATTGCCAGAGAAGAAGCAACCAATGCGCCAGCCAGAGAAAATAGAATGGTGAGAACAATAATCCACCAGCTACGCTTAAGCATCTGAAAGTACAGTTTAAATTCCATAGTTAACTCCCGACTCGAATTGCCGGACCGGATAGAGGCTTGATTGGTAAGTGTGCCCGCTGCAGAAGAACAACTGCGGGATTTTGGCCCACAAACGATCGTGCGAGCAATAACCCATAGAGTCTGAGTTGCACAAAACCTTCCAAGTGTTTATTTAGTTAGGAGCGAGCCCGTCTTCACCTGAAAAACATCGGCCGCCTTCCGCAAATTACTTAGGTTAATGTCGTTGTCAGAAAATGACTCGAAATTTTCGTAATTGCCGTTCCAGATTTTGACAGCGGTAGCTTCACCGCAACCACGTTTGCGCATCTCGCCCACAAAATCGTCGAAAGTCATACCTTTTTTTGCCGCCATTTGTTGGATTTTGCTGGTCATAATTTGGCCCTTTTCATAAACTTACGACGAAAAAAGTAACTTCGCGTTGATTTTTGGAAATTTGCCGATTGCCATTAATCAGATCTGCGAGATTAAAGTATAAAAATAGCGAAACCGCGCAACAAATGGCCGGTTTCGCTATTAGCTCCTCAGAGACGACACCCTTTCGAATAAATTCGAAAGGGCTCAGCGACTTATAAATCTCTGAATCATCGCTTCCATTTGTATGTGAAATTGTCCCCAGATACTTCTAAAAAATATTTTCTAACTTCTCAAACCACAAACTATGAAATATATAGACCTTACATCCACCATTAATCAAACTATTGCAACATACATTTTCCTCTGATACATCTAAAAGGAATAACGATAACACGCTATTCTTACTCTGATGGCTATCCCACAAAAGAACTACCCTTAGTACACCTTACAAAGTTGTAAAGTCATTGTACACAATAAATGACAAAAAACAAGGTCTAATTACAATTTGATTTGAATTTCTAATTCGTATTTAAACAAAGTAGTCCGGTCATCCCCTTGTGGAAAACCACACCTTGGTAGAAACTTGAAATTGTGACCCAACAAGAGACTACCAAGAGGAACATTAACAAACTAACCAGTTTGGTCAAGCCGTTTATGCAAATGGAATGACCTGTCAGAGAGATGCCCTAATGAATTTGCTGGGCGCATTGTTAGCGCAAGGGCCAGTAAACTCATTCGTAATGCTTAACCAATCCGGACAATTTCAGCGGAAGTGGCGAGCATGTATGCTGCGGTTAAAGATAGCCTCCATGGGGACGAGTGGTCACGTCGATATCTTGGGCAGCAAGTTCCCTGGGCAGGGTTTTAGCCTGACCTGAAAGTCAGGTTAGCGTTGTTTGTCCAAAGAAGAATTCTTATAATAACGCGTGAGTTGTGTTTTGAAATAAGAACAAATCAAGCAATGGTATCGAATTTAATAATTTGTTTCGTGCGGCAGGCGATCATAATCTTTTATGTATGGCAATGACCTGGGCGCCAAGAAAATGGTCGTGCACTCTTCAAGCGTTTTGGCTGGGAACATATTATTGACTCATGGCTTTCTTAAAGTCGCCGGAACATCAACCAAAAGACCTTTCCCGGGTATGCTTTAGTTGTGAGACAACCCATTGTTTTTCGATGCTCACCCAAATGAAGTTTATGATCTCGTTACCCTGCATAAAGAAAGCTCTGGATGATGCAATACGCTCTAAAGCTTGCCCATCTCTCATCGGGCTAGTGGGAACCTACGACCCTCGAGCTAGCCAAAAACATGAGTTTTAGGGTCATAGGTTGCAGAATCGGGTTTGCTATTCATAAACCGGAGGTCCCAGGTTCGAGTCATATCCCCGCAACTAAAATAGCGCTAATAGCGCCATTTTTTGTTTAATTCCATGGATGCAGGATTAAAGTCCATATTCCAAAACCCGTGCTAGAATCTCATGCGAATATGCAAACCGAAAATGCTCATCAGGCTGAAGTGTACCAACCTCATGTCGTCTCTGTCCGCAGGCTGGTGGAATTTGTATTGATATCGGGCGACATCACCCCCGGTGGGTTTCAACGGCGCGACCGTGCCCAGCTCGGCACACAGGGTCACAGACGGGTACAGCGCTCACGCCCCGAAACCTATCAAGCCGAAGTGGAGATCGCCTACCTGGTTGAAGACACTGACCCGCCTATTAAAGTGCAGGGCCGCATCGATGGCCTATACACCGGCGATGTGCCGGTGATCATCGAAGAGATCAAAACCACCACACTCAGCCTGGACCTGGTGAACGAGGAACACAACCTGCTTCATTGGGCACAGGCCCAGTGTTACGCCTATATGGTTGCGCGGCAGCAAAACCTGGGCGGGATTAGCATTCACCTGACCTATTATCATTTGGATAGCCAGGAAGAAAAAACCTTCAAGCACTTTTTTACACTTGCCGAATTGGAAATCTTTTTCAACGACCTGATTACTGTCTACCTGGATTGGTTCCGAAAGGTGCTTGCCTGGCAGGCAAGACGCGACCAATCGATCCTCCAGCTCAATTTCCCCTATGCTGAATATCGCCCCGGTCAACGGGAAATGGCCGTAGCAGTCTACCAAACCATCCGTGTCAATCAGCGCCTGTATGTCCAATCGCCCACCGGGGTGGGCAAGACCATCTCGACCCTTTTCCCGGCGGTCAAGGCACTCGGGCAGGCACTGGCCGCCAAAATCTTCTACCTGACTGCAAAGACCTCCGGGAGGTTAGTGGCAGAAAAAGCGCTGGATGATATGCGCCGGGCCGGTTTGCAACTCAAAAGCATCACCCTGACGGCCAAAGAAAAAATCTGTTTTTGTCCGCCGGTCAACTGTGACCCGGAAGTATGCGGTTTTGCCCGTGATTATTTTGGCAAGGTAAAAAAAGCGCTAAATGAGATCGACCAGCACCAGGCTTATACCCGCCCGGTCATTGAGGAAGTTGCCCGAAAATACGAGATCTGCCCATTTGAGTTTTCGCTGGACTTGGCTTTATGCGTCGATTGCATCATCTGTGATTACAACTATGCATTTGATCCGCGTGTTTATTTACACCGCTTTTTTGATAATAACACCGAGCCGTATATCTTTCTAATCGATGAAGCGCACAATCTTCCAGATCGAGCCAGGGCAATGTTTTCAGCTGAACTGGATAAAAAGACGGTGCTGCAACTCCAGCATTCGGTTAAACCGCATTTGCCTGCACTGGCCAAAAAACTGAGCGCGATCAACAAGGTCTTGCTGGAGACACGCAAAGCCTGCGAAGAGGAAGGCAAGCAGGCGCTGGTTGAGAACGAACCCCCAGAATTGCTGCTCAAGACTATCCGGGAATTCAGCCAAAAGGCAGAGGACTGGCTGGTCCTTAATCAGGCTGCCGATTTCAGGCAGGATTTATTGGAGTTCTATTTCCTGTGCAGTAACTATCTGCGCACTGCCGAATATTTCGACACTTTCTACGTATCCTATTTTGAGCGTCAGGGGCAAGCCGATCTCAAAGCAAAATTATTCTGCCTGGATCCGGCTCCCATGCTGGCCGCCCCGCTGCTGCGCAGCCAGTCAACCGTCTTTTTCTCGGCAACACTGCTTCCAATGGGTTACTTTATGAAGGTCTTAACTGGCGCAGAGGCTCATCCCAAACGTATCTTCCAATCCCCATTTCCACCAGAGAATGTCAGCCTGCTGATCCACAATGGCATATCCACAAAATATGCCCTGCGGGCTGATTCCTATGCAACGATAGCATCTGCAATTGTTTCGATCTGCAGCGCTCATTTGGGTAATTACCTGGTTTTCTTCCCATCCTATGCATATCTGGCTGCTGTACTTGAACTGCTCAAGGAAAATTTCACCGAAAGGCAGCTTCTCGTCCAGGATCGGGGCATGACGGAACCAGAGCGCGAGGCATTCCTGGCTCATTTTTCGGCCAGCAAACAAGAAATAATGGTCGGATTAGCTGTCATGGGCGGTATCTTTGGTGAAGGGATTGATCTGGTGGGAGAAAGGTTAGTTGGCGCCGTGGTCGTAGGCGTGGGGGTGCCGCAGGTATGCCTGGAGAGAGATTTGATCAAAGATTATTTTGATCATCAAAACGTCAGTGGTTTTGATTATGCCTACCAGTATCCGGGTTTTAACCGGGTACTGCAGGCCACCGGCAGGGTAATTCGAACGGAGGCAGATCGGGGGATCATTGTCTTGATTGATGAACGTTTTACCCATACCCGTTACCGGCACCTGTTCCCCGCCCATTGGCAGGGATTCCAGGTCGTAAAAAACATCGGCGAGATAAAAGAAAAATTGGCGCGCTTCTGGTCGCGAGGGTAAGAAGATTCTCGTCCGATCGTGTTATCTTACATGCAGCATCATCATGAAAGGGATACAATGGATGCCAAACTCATCATAATTTCGGCACTGACTGGCGGCTTTACGATCCCGCCCAGACCGGCCGGGAATGGGAACAGCCATGATCTTTGAGCGAGGAGCCTGAATCTATGCCAGTTGGTGAAATGAACACTTCCGTGGGCACACTTTTTATGTCGCCAGATGTTGAGTCAGCACGCCAGTTTTTCGAGCAAAAATCACGCGCGCCGACCAACAAACTGCTCAGCGTCAGCGAGGCGGTTACCCGCTTGATCCATGACGGTGACTATCTCGGTTCGGGCGGTTTCGGCACAGTCAGAATTGCCACGTCAATCCTGCACGAAATTGTCCGCCAGCGAAAGCAGCACCTCGGCATTGCCGGACATACCACCACCCACGATTTTGAGATCTTGGCCGCCGGGCGCTGTTTCGATCGCTGCGACGCGGCCTATATCGTCGGGTTGGAAGTACGCGGTCTATCACCCCAGGCCCGCCGCTACATGGAAAGCGGTGCCGTCCAGGTCACCGAATGGAGCAATGCCACGCTCGGCTGGCGCTACAAAGCCGCCGCCATGGGCCTGCCTTTCCTGCCAGTCCGCAGCCTGCTCGGAACCGATACCTTCAAATACAGCGCCGCCAAAGAGATTCTCTGCCCGTTTACCGGCGAAAAGCTGGCCGCAGTACCTGCCCTTTTTCCCGATGTGGGCATCATTCATGTTCATCGCGCGGATGTTTACGGCAACGCTCAGATTGACGGTATCAGCGTTGCCGATTGGGATCTGGCGCGCGCCAGCAAACGCTTGATCATCACCACCGAGCATCTGGTGCAGACCGATGAAATTCGCCAGAACCCTGAACTGACTCAGATCCCCTACTGGCTGGTGGATGCGGTTTGCCATGTGCCCTGCGGCAGTTACCCCGGCAACATGCCTTACGAATATTACTCTGACGAGGCTCACCTGGCCGAATGGCTCGAAGCCGAAAAAGATGATACTTCGCTGGCCGAATTCCTGCAAAAATATATCTACGGCACCCGCGATTTTGCCGAGTACCTGTCTCTCAAGGGCGGCGAGACCCATCTGGCGGAATTGCGCGCCCTCGAACCACTGCACCGAAGCAAGGAGCAGCGATGATACAACCTTATAACCTGATGGAATTGATGGTTTGCGTGGCCTCCCGCCAGCTTGAAGATGGCAAAACAGCCGTGATTGGCACCGGCATGCCCCTCGCCGCCGCCATGCTGGCCCAGAAAACCCGCTCCCCGAACCTGATCACCATGTTCGAGGCCGGCAGCATTGCTCCGCAGCTCATCAAGCTGCCGCTTTCCGTGGCAGATTCCTATACAATGGCAGGCGGCCTGATGCACAGCAGCATGAATGAGATCATGGAAGCCTGTCAGCGCGGCATCGTGGACTACACCTTCCTGGGCGGCGCGCAAATTGATATGTACGGAAATCTCAACTCCACCCTGGTCGGCACCGATTACTACAAACCAAAAGTACGCCTACCAGGCAGCGGCGGAGCCAATGACCTGGCCTCGCTTTGCTGGAAAACGCTGATCATCACACCGCACGACAAGCGCCGTTTCGTTTCCAAACTCGACTTTCTCACTACCCCAGGTTACCTGACCGGCCCCGGCGCGCGCGAGGCCGCCGGGCTGCCTGCCCGTACCGGTCCCTACAAAGTCATCAGTACCCTGGCCCTGATGGGCTACCACCCTGAAAGCAAACGCATGCGCGTGGAAAGTCTGCACCCCGGCGTTACCGTGGACGATGTGCGCGCCAATACAAGCTTCGAGATGCTTTTCGCCGACAACCTGGCCACCACTCCCGAACCAACTGATGACGAACTGCGCATCTTGCGCCAGGAAGTCGATCCGCAGGGGTTGATTATTGGAAAACGAACGGGCTGATATTTAACGTTCAGTAAATATCAGCCCGGCGTATGGAATTTGCTGACCTTTTCCAAAACTCTTGACTTATTCTTTACCCACATCATCCAGAACATTCCTGTTTTACCGCCAAAATGTTGGAACCACAATTCGTAAGATTACATCGATCAATAGACCCAGCATAAATAAGCCGCCAAAAGAACGATTATTACCAAAACTCAATGGAGCAAAGTATAAAGGCCAACCACCCTGGCCATCAGGAAACCTATCTGGCCGGATTTCTGGTCGTGGTTTTAATAAGAATGGCAATGTCCTTTGCAAGCTTGGAATTGCAAAAAAAACAATCAACATTACCGGAGTGAAATATTTCGTAAAGATTAATACGACTGTCAACAAATAAGGCAGGACCATCATTCCAATCACAGCGTAGCGGGAATTCCTTTCACCCAATAATACTGGCAGGGTATGAATGTTTTTTTCTTTATCAACCTCAATTTTATCAATGTGCTTGCCAAAGATGACTGTGGTCACTCCCAGAACATAAGGGACGCTTGCCCAAACGACATTCCAATCCCACTGGTGAGCCAGCGTATAATAACCACCACCGATCATCAATGGTCCCCATACCAGCAAAACTGCTATTTCGCCCATGGCAATGTACTTAAGCGGCCAGGTATAGAACAAAACAAAGAAAGCACCCAGACCTAACAAGATCCACACTGTTGGGTCCCACGCATTCACCACAATTAAATATATTCCAAACACCATCGCCAGCGCGCCGGTAAAGGCTGTATACGTCAAAAGTTGCCGGACGGTAATAAGGCCGTTGGCTACTGGCTGCGGACCGTACATCGTTCGGAAATAATTATCTTTATCAACACCGCGCACAAAATCTGTATAATCGTTAAACAAATTATTGGTTGCATGCGCCAGGATCAAACCTAGAACCAGGGCTATCCACGAAACCAGGTTAAATTTTCCATCCCGCATTGCAAACAACCCAGCCAATGCTGCTGAAATAAATGTCATTACCAAAACTGCCGCGCGCGTTGAAATCAACCATTTTGAAACAAAATCGAGAGCATCCCATTCCGCCTTCGTTACTGCCGGAATGACCTGTAAAGCTTTTTTCCACATACCAATATTCATGCTAATCTCCTCTGTTGATAAAGTTCGCTGATTATATCAGTTAGATACAACATTATTTACCCTATTAGTGGATTTCAGAAAGCAGTCATCAGACCAGATGGATTCAAAAAACATCCCCGGCTTCTGACCGGAGATGTTTCTTTCGCCTATTCTTATTCGCTTGTCATGATAAACAATGGCTTCATTTCAAAATTTTCATATTTTGGTCTGTACCGGTCGGTATCATAAAAATGCTGGACATTTACAATTTTTTTGCTTGCGGTAACCACATCCAAAGGCATGTTATCGTACCGACCGTTCTTGAGCACTACCAAACGCCCATGAACACCCTTCAATATCAAATCAAGCGCAAGGTTGCCAAAAGCCATTGGCACAACCGAATCAATCGCATCCGGGTCACCACCTCGCACCATATAACCCAGTTTCTGAGTAACAACATCAATAGATTGTCCATTGTTATATTTCGGCGAAAGTTCCTTCAACTGGGCACCCACCAGGTCACCTATACCGCCCAACTTGGCGTGCCCATATGCATCCGTCTTACTGTCCTCGAATACCATGTCGCCGCCTTCATAAGTCGCCCCCTCAGAAACCAACACAACAGAATAACGGCTAGGATTTTGCATACGATCTTTGCTTAAGAGCTCTGTCAAATGTTCAATATTAAACTTATATTCCGGGATGACGCAGCGATTTGCTGCTCCCGCCATGGTCGGTAGGATCGCAGTAAAACCAGCGTACCTGCCAAAAACCTCAAGAATTAAAAATCGCTCATGAGATCCTGCGGTGGTGCGCAAGCTGTTTGTTAATGCAATCGTGCGCGTCACACAAGTGCTGAACCCAATACAATAATCAGTACCAGGCACATCATTATCCATTGTCTTTGGTATAGCTACCACCCGAACACCCTCTTGATACAACCTGACACCATAACTGAGCGTGTCATCGCCACCAATCGGTATCAAATAATCTACGCCCAAATAATCCAGGTTTTTCTTTACTTCAGGGGTCAAATCATTGCGAGCCTCAGAATATTGTTCCCGCAGCGGAACTGGCACATCCTCTTTTTTAATCCGGCTCGGGTTGGTGCGGGATGTATGCAAGAATGTACCGCCCGTACGTCCGGCACGATTAACAATCTCTTCGTTCAAAAATTGAAAGTTATTGCTATTATCCGCACCTTTATCCCTGACGATATCCGTTAAACCCGCCCAACCCCTCCTGATACCAACTACCTGGTAGCCCTCCCGCAGTGCACGGATCGTTACAGCCCGGATAGCCGGATTAAGTCCTGGCACATCACCACCGCCTGTTAAAATAGCAATAACACCTGGTTTTTTGATAGCCATCATAGCCTCCTGTTTAATGTTAAGTGCCTATCATTATTATATTCCCAGCGTCAATACAACTTGCTACTTTAAATAATTTTTGTCGATAAATACCCTGATCTTGATTTCAAGCATTCTTCAATGCATACATAAATATTCCCGCTGCCACAGCCAGGTTTAACGATGTTGCCCGACCTTCCATAGGCAGCGAAAGCACTTCTTCGCAAACAGCAAGTTGCTCTGGCAAAAGCCCTTTTTGCTCCGACCCAAGCAGCAATATTGTCGGCCGATTGTCCAATTCAACTTTACGATAATCCACAGTTGCATGCGCAGATGTTGCGATTAAGCGAGCATTGATTTCCTTTATCCAATCGACAAAATCAGCAAATGTTGCCGAATAAAATGGCTTCCAAAATATTGCGCCCATGCTGGCGCGCACCGCAGAAGGATGATATGGGTCTGCGCCACCATCCAACAAAAGCAAGCCATCTGCGCCGACTGCATCCATAGTTCTCAGGATTGTGCCCACATTACCAGGGTCCTGCGGCGCAACTATGGCTACCGCAAACCGAAAAGCTTGCAACTCAGACAACCTTCTTTGCTTTTGGTGGATGACGGCCGCAATGCCCTGAGGGTTTTCTTTTTCTGAAAATGATTCAAACGCAGCGGCTGAAACAGGCTGACAGCGCACATCGCGTTTGATTAACTCTGCAACCAGTTGGCGTCCAAAATCACTTTTTAATCGCTCTTCGCAATATAACAAATATTCAAAATCCCAATTCGCTTCAACGGCCTCGCCAACATGCAAAATACCTTCAACAAGAAATTGTTGACTCTCATCTCTTACCTTCTTCTGATGTAAGGCGCGCGCATGCTTTATGATAGGATTGGAGAAACTGCTGATTGTTTCGGTCATGATTTGATTTTACATCACTGTGCTGATTTATCGCTAAGCTGGGCAGATTGTGATCCTTGCCTTTCGAATTATTTTTCACAAAGTGCTTTCAGACATTGAATCCCTGGCTACTGAGCAGTCAGTTTTGCTATCATGCCTGCTTCCATGTGTCCCTGAATTCCGCAGACCACTTGATATTCTCCGGCTTTTTCCAAAGTAAATTTAAATAAGCCGCTTTCATTTGGCCCCAGGCTGTAATAAAACAAAATATCACCAACCTGTTTTTCCCGATCAAAGGGCATCTGAGCAGTTACGCCTTTTTTCAAGATGCTCAAATCATGGTTCACGCTGCCGTGGTTACTCAGGTTCAAAGTAATCTCTTCTCCGGCAAAAACAACCATTTCCGAAGGGCTAAACTTAAACTCGCTCATCTCAACATTTAACTCGCTTACAGGTTTGATTTTCGCGTTAGTACCACTGCATGCAGAAAACAAAAAGGAAAAACCAAAAACAAAACACATAAAAAGAACGCTCTTCTTCATTCGCTTCTCCGTAATTTTTCGTTTAATAACCGGAGATATTAAACCACTCTTTCTTGAGAATAACCATAATTCACACTAAAACACTACAATGGAAAATCCGAAAACTGTCCGAAAGTCGTTGCCTGAAAGGTACGAATAGGATATATTTGACCAAAGGAAAATTTTGATAAAAGCCTCATCAGGTAGTGAACAACAACGTTATCAAGAACTTATTCCCAAGCGGGTACTTACCTACACTTCATCCGAAAAATTAACCCATAAATTAGGTCATCCATGCGATTTTTAGAAGCCGCTATTTCAATTTTGCTTGTAATATATTCCATCAAAAACTTGATCGCAGGTTCTCGATTTAAATTACTAAATTACCTGCCAACCATCGCCCTGATTTGCCTGGTTTTTCATCTTTTCATTGAAGGTCAACGGTTGCAAATGATTCCACTCTATGGTTTCACAGCCATCGCCTTTCTGATGAGCCTGCCAGCGCTATTAAAATCTACAGACATCATTACCAGACCCTCCGTCTGGACAGTAGCTGGCCGGATTTTGACCCTGATTTTTCTTGTAATCTCAATTGCAATCCCAGTATTGCTGCCTGTCCCCACTTTGTTAAAACCATCAGGCTCTTATCCGGTCGGCACAGTCACGATGGCTCTTACGGATACAACTCGCAAGGAAATTTATTCGGGCAAAGACGAATATCGCAAATTCTTAATCGAGATTTGGTATCCAGCAATTTCGCCAACAACTGCCGTAAACCGTGCTCCCTGGATGCCAGATGCCAAAATAGTTGCACCGGCGATTGCCGATTATATTAATCTCCCGCACTTTTTCCTGAACCACCTGACTCTGGCTAAATCCTGGTCATACGAGAATATTCAAGTTAACCGCACTGATGGACCCTTCCCGGTTCTGATTTTCTCGCATGGCTGGAACGGGTTCCGGCAGCAAAGCACATTTCTTATGCAGGAGCTCGCCAGCCACGGTTATATTGTTGTCGCCATGGAGCACCCTTATGGCGCCCGCCTGTCTGTTTTTCCAGATGGCACCATCATTCCCAACAACCCCAATGCGCTGCCAAAGGGCAAACCCACTGAAGAATACGAAGCTGCTGCACGGATTTTAGTTGACCAGTGGGCCGGGGATATTGGATTTGCGCTGACATATCTGAGTGCATTGAATCAAAATGACTCTCAGGGCCAATTCACAAATATGTTTGCAATAGAAAAGGTGGGGATATTTGGCCACTCTACCGGAGGTGGTGCCGCCATTCAGTTCTGCAGTATAGATTCACGCTGCAAAGCTGGGCTGACACTCGATGCTTTTGTTCGCCCGCTAGGGCTGATTGCTCTAGAAAAAGGCACTCGACAACCTTTCTTCTATATGTTTAGTGAATTATGGCCATTTGAACGCAATACAGAATTGTTTCAGCGTTACTACAGTCATGTGGATCAGTCCAACCAGGTTGTGTACATTTTAGGCGCAGATCACTATGATTTCAGTGATCTTCCCGCTTTAAGTCCTTTGGCTGCACAACTGGGTCTCAAGGGGCAAATTGATGGAAAACGCGTTCAATATATCATTGATAGCTATGTCCTGGCTTTTTTTGATCGTGAGTTCAATAATAAACCGACCAATTTATTTGATGGCCCACAGCTTGAATATCCAGATGTGCGTTATGGCAATAGCTTGTCAAAAAACAAATAAGCACGGTTATGAGAATGTTATCTTCGAATTAGGGTTGCGAGGCAAATAAAATGTCAAAGCGTATTGAATACGTAGATATAGCCAAAGGTATCGGCATTTTACTGGTGGTAATGGGTCATAACGATTTCGGATTGGTTTCTCCATTTTTCTACAAACTTATCTATTCATTTCACATGCCTTTGTTTTTCTTTGTTTCCGGCATGTTTTTTAAGGCTGATGTTCCCTTTTTTAGCATGATTCGTCGTCGCTTTGATAGTCTTCTAAAACCATATATCGCCATCATTTTGATCATTTATATAATGACCATCTCGTTCACCAAGGTCAATTTTGATATGGCTACTCTCCGCGTGCTCAAAGCAATCTATGCTAACGGACATTATATAGACTGGGTCCAGCTATGGTTCCTACCCCATTTATTTGCATTGAATATTTTTGCTTTCGCTTTCTACGCCCTGCTAAAGGATAAAAGAGTTTATTCGTTACGTTGGGGCCTTCTGGTTTTGATTCAGATAGTAGGTGTAATTCTGCTCAGCAAATTTTGGCCCTTCACGATTACTGTAATTGGTCACCAATTCACCATCTTCGGGCTGCCATTAAGTATAGATCTGGTGCTTGTCAGCGGTTTTTTCTTTGTTTTAGGATGTGAAATTAATAAAATTATCCCCGGTGAAGTTTTTGGCAGCCCGCTAACCCTTATCGCAAGCGGTCTGGCATTGATCGGCATGGTTATCTGGCTTCCATATACAATTGATTTCAATACTCGCTCATTCCAGTCATTGCCCATCAACACGCTGGAGGCACTGGTAGGCATCACCTTCATCCTCGCGATTTCGAAACAAGTCGAGAAAATCCCCCGGTTCTCCGCGCTATTCCGATATGTTGGCCAGGCAGCATTAATAATCCTGATATTTCACGTGCCGATTCAGGAAACCTGGGGCGAAAAGATGCTTTTCCTCTTCAACAACCAGGTACTTTCTTATTGGATTTCCTATGTCGCGGGTGTCGTAGGCCCAATACTGATTTACCATTTTGTGATTCAGCCCAACCCAATCGTTCGAAGCTGGTTCGGTCTGCCTCTGCTCATCCAGCCAACAAAAATGACTTCGGTTCAAGCTGACGACTTACAAACCTTGGATTAATCTATGCCAAACGCCGTAAAAGCTGGCTGGAAACCCAATAAAACCTCAATCTCTGTCTACCTATTTCTATGTTCTGCCGGAGTTGTACTCGCAGGCTTTTGGGGCTTGGTAGGCAATAAATTCAGCTCCAGTCGTTTGGCTCTGCTTGTTTTCGCTTTAATTTTGGGCGGAACATTTAGCTTCCTGGGCTGGAAAATACACTCAACCCCTCAAATTACTGAAGCCTGGCACAAACATATCAATGAAAAGACATATCTACCACTTATCTGCGCTGCAGGCCTGCTAAGCCTTGTTAGTTGGGCAACCATCTGGACGCCGCTGGAAAGCTTTGGCAGTCTTTATTATTACATGTTGGGCATCTATCCATTTCTCTTTTGGTTAACATTTGCAAGTGCTGGGGCCCTGGTACTGCTGCTTTCAGCTCGTTTCGGCTTCGCACCCTTCCGCGTGAAGGAACTTTTAGGAAAAGAGCGCACAACTTACCTCGTTGCAGGCTGCTGCCTTGTAATTTTTGGGCTGCTTGCCTGGATTGCTTCAGCGCGAATCTTCAATATCAAACCCGCAGAAGAAGATTTTTGGTATGGAGCAGGCGTTCCAGTTCTTGCAATCCAGGCTCTAGCTGCATTAGTCATCGGATTCGGGCTTTCATGGATCATAAATAAGTTCGTTAGCTACACGAAAATCGATAAAAAACGGATTAATCTACTTATATTTATTCTGATCTGGGCTATTTCAGCCTGGCTGTGGGCAAGCCAACCCGTAAGACCCGACTTTCTAATCACACAACCCGTAGCCCCAAATTTTGAAATGTACCCGGATTACGATGCACGAAATTATGACATCATGAGTCAGTTTGCTCTCATCGGTCAGGGAATAAACAACCATTCCTTTTTCGACAGGGTGCTTTATTCCTCTTTCCTGGTTTATTTGCACAATTTGGTTGGACAAGATTACTCAGCACTCATGTCGGTTCAGGCTGCAATATTTGCCATTATCCCCGCCCTTTTATATTTAATTGGCAATCGCCTGCGAAATCAAGCTACCGGCCTGGCACTCGGATTATTAATTACATTTCGGGGCATCAATCAAATTGATGTTGGCAATATCATTGAAACCGCCCATCAAAAACACATGCTCACCGAATACCCAACCGCTGTTTTGCTCGTATTGGTGACCCTATTCCTGATAAAGTGGGCACAGGAACCCACCAAAAACTGGGCACATGCTGGCCTCGCTGGAGGAATTCTAAGTTTATCTACATTGTTGCGCCCGCACCCACTGGCGCTGATACCCCTGATCATAGCCCTTTCAATTCTGGTTTATAAAAAGCGTGTCCGTTTGTGGATTGGCTTATCAGCACTGGTAATTTGTTCAGCCCTATTAGGCATTCTCCCTTGGCTGCAGTTTGGTGGGCAAAATATTTCCATTGTTAATCTCTACATGACACGCATCACAACAATCATCAATGAACGCTATCCACAACTTCTGCCGCCCCAGGGTTCACAACCAACCCCTGAAGCCCAGAGTCCTACAAACACCCCCAGAGAAAATCAAACAATTATTCCAGCAGCACCAGCACCCGAAAAATCGGTATTGGCATTTGCTGCCGATCATTTTTTAAACAACCTGGTTACGGGCGTCTTGATCTTGCCCACCTCTCCATTCAACCTCGATGCAAGGGTTGTGATAAAAAAGACCGAAAATATTTGGAAGGCCTATTGGGATGGAGTTCTTACACCCTGGGGACGCCTTCTCTTGATGCTCAATTTACTCTTTGTGGCGCTGGGTCTTGGTTCAGCCTGGAAAAGAACACGTTTGGCAGGATTGATCCCCGCCCTGATCCTGGCCGTCTATTTTGGAGTTAACGCTTTAGCGCGAACATCTGGCGGCCGTTACCTTGTACCGGTTGATTGGGTTATCGTCATCTATTACGTATTGGGATTAGTAACAGCCTTAGAACTGGCTCTATCATTTTTCTTTCAGTCAGAAAATTCTGAAAAACCAATCCAGACAGTTTCAAACTCAGTTTCGCCCTGGCCCTCTGCTTTGGTCGTCCTGCTTATATCCGCATCTCTTGGAGCACTCATTCCCTTATCGCAAATCATCAATCCGTTGCACTTCCAGCAGCAAACTAAAACCGAATTAGCCCAACAATTCAGCGCGCTGACGGCAAAAAACTCCGGTATTTCTGATCAAAATTTAAACACCTTTCTTAATAGCGAAAATGCCGTTATTTTGAAAGGGCGCAGCCTCTATCCACGACAATTTAATAAGGACGAAGGCCTGGATATCAGCATCTATCCTTTTTATCACAGCCAGCCCTATCCACGAACATTATTTACCCTGATAGGGCAAAATGGCGAAAAAGTAATTATGCTGCCGCGCACAAATCCCGCAAAAATCCCCAATTCAACTGACATGCTGGTCATTGGGTGCAGTACTGATGGTTTTATTCAGGCCTGGGCTGTCCTCAACCTGGCAGACAACAATTTATTCACCCGCCTGCCAGCCTCTCCATTGCCGAACACCTGCCCTCTGCCAGATCCAATTTGTGATAATAATAAAAATTGTCATTAATAAATATCCGCTCAAAGGCGCACAGGGCAAAACTGCTTTATAAAAATTCCAAACTGAATTGGAGCGAACTATGAAAGTCTGCCTGGTTGGTGGAACAGGAAATATATCATCAGCCGTTGTAAATAAACTGCTTGAGTTGGGTCACGAAGTTACGGTCTTCAATCGTGGAAGTTCGCACCAGGCCCCCCACGATGTCCGGCACATCCAGGGAGACCGCTCACACCGCTCAGAGTTTGAAATTGCCATCCAGAAGGGGCATTTTGATGCTGGCATTGACATGATCTGTTTTAATGCTGAAGATGCCGCATCCAGCGTCAGCGCTTTTCGTGGCGTCAATCACTTTCTTATGACCTCCACAGTCTGCACGTATGGCATTGATTATGATTATCTCCCCGCCGATGAAACCCATCCATTACGCCTAATTACCTCTTATGGAAATGATAAAGCCGCAGCAGACGCTGTTTTCCTGGAATCCTATTACCGGGAGCATTTTCCCGTCACAATTATCAAACCATCCACTACTTACGGCCCCATCCAGGGCATGGTGCGCCAGGTAAGCTGGGATTTTTCATGGATAGATCGCATAAAAAAAGGGAAACCCCTGCTTGTTTGCGGGGATGGCAACGCCATCCACCAGCATTTGCATGTGGATGACGCCGCCCTGGCATTCTGCGGGCTCCTTGGCAGGCAGCGCTGCATAGGTCAAACCTATAACCTGGTTAATCGCGGCTACACGACATGGTCAACATATCACCAGACAGCCATGAAAGTTTTGGGGAAAGAAGTCGAACTTGTAGGCATTCCTCTGGCAGATTTGCGCCGCCTGGACATCCCAAATTTTAGTATTACGGATGAGATTTTCGCCCACCATGTTTATTATTCTTCCGAAAAGCTCTTCCGGGATGTCCCTGAATTCCAACCTCAAATTTCCCTGGAGCAAGGCATGCGCCATGTCTTTGAAATCATGCTGAAAGAAAACCGAATCCCAAATTCCGATAACCTGGAATGGGAGGATCGTATTATTTCTTCCTGGCGGAGTGTCTTTCCAGGATAATCTAATCAATTTTGAATGGAGCACTTATGTTCAACGATGAAATCACCGCAGCGTTATTAAGTTTTACAAAACTCTTTATTAATTCCCCAGACACTGTTTTAGATCGTCCATGGCACTGGAATGGACATAATGAAGGCATAAGATTCGCTTTTTTTGTTGTGAGTCGTAATCTGAGCGATTTGACTGTCAGGCTTGAAACAATGTTATCGACCTCATCACCTGTCCTGCGCATCTTATCCCAATATCATAGCGCATATCTTGACCTTCAAGCGGTTCTCTACGGTCTGACACCCGAAGTTGTCAACCTGACACCTTCAGAAAAGGACTGGTCTGTTCGCCGCACATATGCCCACATCCTAAGCGCTGATATTGGCTTTTTTGCGACAATTCAATATGCTCTCGAAGGCCACCGGCAAAATAAGTGGGCACCTGAGCCAATGTCTGATGAAGACGAAATCCGCTTGATTGGCATGAGCGAAGCACAATACCAATCACTCATGAGTAGTAATTATGAAACCTTACTCAACTATCATCAAAAACTCCATTCGCAAATAATTACCGGGTTTTCCGACATCACCGCCGTTGAACTGGATTTACCTGCCGCCTTTTGGGAACCGCTTATGTTTCCCATTCGATACAGATTGCACCGCTACGAAGCTCACATGCGCCAGCATACAATCCAGATTGAGAAAACTTTAACCTCCATAGATATAGCCCCCAATGAAACCAAACTGCTCATTCGTTTATTATTTGCTTCTCTCGCCCGCATAGATGGGGTTTTAATCAACACGCATGACAAAAATGTAGAACTCTGCCAGAAAACTGCCAACAACATCAATATAATCACAGACGAAATTAGAACGCTTTTCTAAAAATAATCCCTATTATCTACAACCATCCTTTTTCCAGTGTTTAGACTTATTTCCCTGTGGACTGTCACCAGGACTAATTAAATCATTTGGGTATTGACTTGATTAAGTTTTTTTGCTAAACTAATTTAGGATAACCTAAATTACAAATTAGCCATGAGAAATGACCACACCCAAACCATTCAGGATTACCTGAAAACAATATACGACTTGCAAGAAAACGGCAAATCAGCCACCACAAACACACTGGCAGCCCGTCTTGGAATTGCGCCTCCATCTGTCACCGAGATGCTTCAACGACTGGCAAACTTAAATCCCCCGCTTGTAAACTATCGAAAACATCAGGGGGTTACTTTAACCACAGGCGGCAAACGCGCTGCTCTTGAAGTAATCCGGCGCCATAGACTGCTGGAAACCTACCTGGTCAAAAACCTCGGTTACCAATGGGATAAGGTTCATGCTGAAGCGGACCGGCTGGAACACTATATTTCCGAAGATTTCGAAGAGCGAATCGCAACCGCACTTGGAAACCCCGGGCGCGATCCGCACGGTGAATTGATCCCTACCATCGATTTAAACATGCCTGATGACCCCGCCTTACCGCTATCATCGCTCAGATCAGATGATAAAGCTACCATCTTGAGAGTACGCGCGGATGATTCCGCACTACTCAGACATCTTGAAAGCCTAGGGCTCATACCAGGTGCGCGGTTGGAAGTTGTCCTGTACACACCGTTTGACCAAAACTTAAGCCTGCGCGTCGAAGAACAACCAACAATCATAGTGATTGGTGTGGCAATATCAAATCGCATTTTTGTCGAGATTAAAACAATCTCGATATGGGAGGCAAACCTGTGATCGAAACAAAAGGTAATATCGGCGAAATACAAAAAAAAGAATCAAGCACTGTAATAAGCGCTAAAGAGGTGCTTTCTGGCACGAGCAAAAAAGGCTGGTTCGCAAGAATTATGCCTTTTATGGGCCCAGCTTTCATTGCCAGTGTAGCTTACATGGATCCTGGCAATTTTGCCACAAATATTCAAGGGGGGGCAAAATTCGGGCTTCAGCTTTTATGGGTAATTGTCGCTTCCAACCTGATGGCCATGCTCTTACAAACCCTCTCAGCAAAACTTGGCATCGCCAGCGGACGCAACCTTGCAGAACATTGCCGTGATCAATATCCTAAATGGATCGTTTGGACCATGTGGGCTATTGCCGAGCTGGTAGCCATAGCCACCGACCTTGCGGAATTTCTGGGCGCAGCGCTCGGATTCTACCTGTTATTTGGTATTCCGCTTTTATGGGCAGGTATCATAACTGCTATCGTGACATTCCTGATTTTAGGTCTGGAACGCTATGGGTTTCGTCCGCTAGAAGCTGTAATAACAGCCATGATTGGCGTAGTTGCCGCTAGCTATCTTATTGAGTTGTTTCTCGTCAAACCTGACTTTCAGCAAGTTCTTTATCATGCGGTCGTACCTCAGTTCTCAGGCCTGGAAAGCGTGCTGCTGGCAACAGGAATTCTTGGCGCAACCGTCATGCCTCACGCAATCTACTTACACTCTGCTCTTACGCAAGATCGTATCGTAGTTAAAAACCCCGCCATGCAGAAAAAACTATTCCATTATGAGATTATTGATGTAGTAGTTGCCATGGGCGCCGCCAGCTTGATAAATATGGCCATGCTTATAATGGCTGCCGCTACATTTCACCAGACCGGGCTAACAAATGTGGGTACCATCGAAGAAGCGCACCGAACGCTCGAACCGCTTCTAGGACGCGCATCACAATATATTTTTGGTATCTCTTTACTGGCGAGTGGGCTATCATCTTCTTCTGTGGGTACCATGGCCGGGCAAGTTATCATGCAGGGTTTTCTACACAAACATATCGCCCCCTGGATCAGACGGCTGGTTACCATACTGCCATCTTTGGTGGTAATAGCCATTGGCCTCGACCCAACGCGCACGCTCGTGTTGAGCCAGGTAGTTCTCAGCTTTGGCCTGCCATTTGCGATCATCCCTTTAATTCAATTCACGCGGCGAAGGGATATTATGGGAGAATTGGTCAATAAACCCGTTACAACATTTGCAGCCAGCGCCACAGCAGTTTTGATTATCGCATTAAATTTTTTCCTGATCTACCAACTTACCTTTGGGAGTTAACCATGTTTAAAAGTATTCTGGTTCCACTCGACGGTTCAAAACTGGCAGAAGCAGCTTTTCCACCAGCAAGTTCACTGGCACGCACCCTCAAGGCACCTGTCACTTTACTACACATCATTGAGAAAGATGCTCCAAAGGAAGTTCACAGCGACCACCATCTGACACAATCCGATGAAGCGATTGCATATCTAAAAAAAATCGCAGCAGACTCAACCGCCAAAGATGTTATATTTGAGACGCATGTTCACACAGCAGAGGTTCAAAATGTTGCCGCCAGCATTATTCAACATGCCAGCGAAGAATTCAGCCCCGATTTAATAGTAATGTGTTCGCACGGCAGTGGCGGCTTTCGTGACATCCTTTTTGGCAACATCGCCCAACAAGTTATCAGCGGTGGCAAAACCCCATTATTATTACTTCAGCCAAAATCAGCCGACAACCAACCTTTCTCAATCCAACGTATCCTGGTGCCCCTGGATAATAAGTCCATTCACGATGAAAGCCTGCAATATGCACTGGAATTAGCAAAAGCATACCAGGCCGAACTCTATCTCCTCACTGTCATCCCAACTTTTGGCACCCTTACTGGGAAAGAGGCTGCTGTAAGCAGCATGCTGCCCGTCACCGCAGTGGCTTTTCTTGAAATAGAAGAAGAAACGGCAAAAGAACATCTTCAAACTCATCTAAATGAATTCCTGCGTGACGGATACAATATTAACGCCGAAATCGGACGCGGCGACCCGGCAGATGTCATCGTATCTACCGCAAACCGCATTGGGGCTGATCTAATTATGCTAGGTACTCATCGCAAATCGGGAATGAATGCCTTCTGGGCGCGTTCAGTTGCGCCAAATGTAGTTAAAAAGACTCGCCTACCTCTTCTCCTGATCCCACTCAAAGATTAATTTCAAAAAACAAGCAAAAAACAATGACGGTGCAGCTTTTGCCCCGTCATTGTTTTTGTTGGTACCACCCTAAACCTGTCCGATAACCCCGGCTCCAGCAGCTCACGCTCCATCTCGCAAAGTCAATAATAAATTGAGCCCTACATTATTGCCTATATGTGAAATATTCTACAAGTTGTATAATGAAACTAAAATAAGCATAGCTAATAAGCATTTTCATAAGTGGTGTTTTCAGAATAATCCGTTATCCTTTCGCCGCTCCGCAAATCTTTTTTTTGCAAGTTCACTTGATCGAGGAGGCCAAAATGATCCGTCCGTTATCGGTTTACCTCACTGTAATTGCTGCTCTACTTCTACTAGTCGGGTTGTTTCTCCCTACAGGCAGAGGCCTTTCAGTAATGGAAATGGGCGCAGGACAAGCAACAGAAGTCGCTCAATTACAAGCTGAAGAAATGGGTTGCGCACCAAATCAAAACACCACAACTGTTGCGACCAGACCTATATTTCTCACAAATTTCGAATCGTTTTTTAGTTCAAGTGGCGGGCTATGTGGAAAAAGTTCTCTAAGCATGCTTCTAACGGGGAAATACTGGTGGGCAAACATATTGCTGATCATCCCGGCCCTATTAGGTCTTTACGCTATATTCAGATTATTCATCCAACCATACGCGCGAAACCACGATAAAAGCCTTCTGCTTTCATGCGGCGTACTTGGTCTGGTTACCCTGTTCGGATGGTGGGGAATTTGGGTGAAATTCCGTGCATACCCCGGAATTGGCTTCTGGTTAAGTCTGGCTGGAGCGTTAATCTTATTAGTAGCCGGGGTCATAGCGCCACGGGTGGATGAATTTAAAGAACGGCACCATCCTCACGCTGCATAATACTCATAGTAACCTTGACTGACAAAATAATTACTGACTGGGCAGTTACCACTTCTATCAAGCCTGTCCAGTCAGTAGTTTTATCCGATCCCATGGTTTTAAGTTCTCGTCATCCGCCAGGAGTGTTTTTAACTCAATCATCTCATCGCGTATAGCTGCCGCTTTCTCAAAATGCAAATCCCTGGCAGCTTCTTTCATCTGCCTCTCCAACTCTACAATCACCTTTTCCAATTCCTTGCGATTCGATGCATCCGCTTTTTTACCCGCGCGATAGCTGCCTTTTTCTTCGCCAACTGCATGTGCAGCCTCACGGCTTTCAACCGAGAGAGAATCCGTAATATCGCGAATGGACTTATGAATACTGACCGGGGTAATATTGTTCTCAGTATTGTACTTAACTTGCTTCGCTCGCCTTCGATCAGTTTCGCCAATCGCAAATTTCATAGAATCTGTCATACGATCAGCGTACATAATAACTTTGCCATTGGAATGGCGCGCTGCGCGTCCAATGGTTTGAATTAGAGCGGTGCCCGAACGCAGAAATCCTTCTTTGTCTGCATCCAAAATCGCCACCAGGGATACTTCGGGCAGATCCAGACCCTCTCGCAGCAAGTTAATTCCCACAATTACATCATGAACACCCAGGCGTAAATCACGCAGGATGGCAATCCGCTCCAGCGTCTCAACCTCAGAATGCAGATAATGAACCTTGATACCCAACTCTTTCAGGTAATCGGCCAGGTCCTCAGACATCCGCTTGGTGAGTGTCGTCACCAAAACCCGCTCTTTTTCTTCTACACGCAAACGTATTTCCCCAACCAGATCATCCACCTGACCCTTACTGGGGCGTACCTCAACCACCGGATCTACCAGACCCGTAGGCCGGATGATTTGCTCGGCAACCTGTTCGGCATGCTCCAGCTCATAGGGTCCTGGTGTGGCCGATGTATAAATTGTGCTGCCCATCACCTGCTCAAATTCTGAAAACTTAAGTGGGCGATTGTCCAACGCGCTCGGCAAACGAAACCCGTAATCTACCAGGGTTTCTTTCCGAGAGCGGTCACCATTATACATTCCGCGAATTTGCGGCACACTCATATGGCTTTCGTCGATCACGAGTAAATAATCGGACGGCAAAAAATCGATCAGCGTCCAGGGTGGAGTACCCTGTTCGCGCCGGTCAAGGTGACGCGAGTAATTTTCAATCCCCGAACAATAACCAACCTCTTTTAGCATTTCCAAATCGTACCGTGCGCGCTGTTCGATGCGCTGCGCTTCAATCAACTTACCCTGCTCCGTAAATAATTTAATCCGATCCGCAAGCTCACCCTCAATATCTGCAATCGCATCCTTCAATTTTTCATCCGGGGCCAGATAATGTTTCGCAGGGAAAATGGAAACCTCTTCTGGCTCAGAAAAGATCTCACCGGTCAATGGGCTGAATTCCATGATTCGTTCCACTTCATCACCGAAGAAAGCAATCTTGTAACCACGCTTATCCTGATAGGCAGGGATGATTTCCAGGGTATCACCGCGTACCCGAAACAACCCAGGGCGCAATTCCATATCATTTCGCTGGTATTGGCTCTCAATCAGCTGCCTCATCAATGCATTACGACGATAAATTTCGCCTTTTTTTAACGTTACCGTTCCCTTATAAAACTCTTCCGGATTTCCCAAACCATATATACACGAAACTGATGAAACGATGATTACATCTTTTCTTGAAACCAGGGATGTCGTCGCTGCCAGCCGCAGCCGTTCAATTTGTTCATTAATTTCAGTTTCTTTTTCGATGTAAAGATCGTTTCGAGGAACATAAGCTTCTGGCTGATAATAATCATAGTACGATACAAAATACTCCACCGCGTTTTCAGGAAAAAACTCCCTGAATTCCGAGTAAAGCTGGGCTGCCAAAGTTTTATTATGCGCCATGATCAACGCGGGCTTTTGCAATTGCTGGATAATGGAAGCAATTGTAAAAGTTTTCCCCGTGCCAGTCGCGCCCAACAACACCTGGTGATGCAAACCACGCTGCACACCATCCACGAGCTGTCGAATTGCTTCCGGCTGATCGCCGGTAGGTATAAAAGGGGCTTGAAGTTTAAATTCCATGGGTTTCCACAAGATGCGCATTTATAGGAACAACCGTTCTATTCTACTCCAAAGGCATACCCTTTACCAGTGCCAAATTCTTTAGCGAAAAAAGTCAATCAGTTAAACAACATCGCTCGATTATAATTTTAAGAACATCTTCTATTAACTTTCGAACAAATCTGAAAATCGCTCCTAATAATCGTTGTGATTTTGCCAACTTTATAGCAATGCCCCAAACAGGCATATGCTAAATAAACCTGTGGAAACTCATTAATGCAAATCATTAATCGCCTGAAAACTAATTACAATAAACCATCCTTTTTATACTGGGGTATTCCTCTTGCCTTGTTGGCTGCTTGCTTTATGGCTTTTGGCCTGTTAATTCCCTGGCTCGGATACTACCACGACGAATGGCACTTCATTTACTACGAGGCAATCCGCGGCACACAGGGTCTGGTGGATTTGTTTAACTACGACGGCCATCCATTGGCCGCTCTAGTTTATATCTTGAGTTTCAAATTGATTGGCCTGAACCCTATCGCCTGGCATTTATATTCCCTTATCTGGCGTTGGTTGGCTGTGACAATGTTTTGGAGATTATTGGATTTAATGTGGCCAGGCCAAAAACGCTTCACGTTTACCGCAGCTCTGATTTTCACCATTTACCCCCTTTTTGCTCTTCAAGTACTCCCAATTTCATATTTTGAAGTTTGGATAGGCTTTTTCTTGTTTTTTCTGTCACTTTATTGGACAGGTCGCGCCATCATACAGCCAAAGAAGTTCTGGTTCTTTGCATGCTTAGCAATTTTTGCTAAATTGTGTCAAATGCTTACAAGTGAATACACCTGGGGCATGGAAATGATGCGTCCCATAATCATTTGGATTCTGCTCGCAGAAACCACAGCCCTCACAGCAAAGATAAAAAAAACAACCGCCATTTTCCTACCCTACCTTGTAATTTTCTTTTCGTTTGCCATTTGGAGAAGTTTTTTTTATCAAGCGGGTCGAAAAGAGATTGCATTTCAATCTGACGTTTTATCCCTACCGCTTTCTGCTTTACTAAACTGGCTCCGCTATGCGATACCAGATTTTGGGTTCATTGTTGTTACGTCCTGGTACAAAATACTGGATCCCGCTTATCTTGATGTAAACAATCGGACTAACCTTTTTTTGTTGGTACTGATAATAATCTCGACAATTGGTTTCGCCCTCTTTCTGAAAAAGTTACTTCCAACCATCGTTGAAAGCAACTCAAATCAGTCTACTGCCTTGCAAGCGATCATTATCGGATGTACTGGATTCATTTTCGGATTGCTTCCTTCTTATATGGCAGGCTATATCGTATACCTTAGTGATCCCCCTGGAAACGCCCGGTTTGCGCTTGGTGCAATTCCAGGAGCTGCTTTACTCATCACCGGATTTCTTGAACTGGCGATCCATTCCCCACGCGCCAGAAACATAATGATTGCAACTCTGGTTGGCCTATCCATCGGTTGGCACGTGCGCTACACCAACGAATTCCGTGACTTGTGGAAATTCCAGGTAAATTTCTACCGCCAGTTAACCTGGAGAGTTCCCGCCATGAAACCGGGCACAGCCCTGGTCTCCGTTGGCGATTTTTTCCCTGCCATTCAATATCCCAGCGCAATTTTAGCCATAAGCGGCGATTATCCAACCGCCATGGCAATCAATACCATCTACGCAGGCAAACCCGGTCCTGATGGTAAAACCCCTTATTGGTTCTTCCCCTCTTATGACCCGCAGATGGGAAAATCTGGGGTTGTAAACGCCCAACATCTTGATTCTCAATTCTCCGGTGTCCCGAATCAAACGCTGTACTTCACCTACATGCCTCAAGATGGTCAGTGCCTGCGCTTATATGCTTTCGACAAAATGCAACCTGGCGCAGATCAAAGACCTCTTGATTTAGATAAGAACATTACTCTAAATTCATTCGATGGGATCGATCTAAATTCCAGGGGTGATTTCAGCCTGCTTGATGAGATCACCGGCCCGCCAGTGTTAAACACCTGGTGCTACATTTACGAAAATGCTGAATTGTCCAGGCAGAAAAAAGATTGGGACGCGATCTCAAAATTATGGGATATCGCAACTCTGAAACACTTGACCCCCGCCGAGGGCCGCGAATACATACCTTTTATTGTCTCCCTTGCAAATTTAGACAACTGGCAACAGGCTCTAGCCCTTACCCGTAGTGCCAATAAAATTACTGAACATGGGACAAATACGTATTGCCAGGTCTGGAGAGTTCTAGAACAGGAAACGCCATCCTCAGCGGAAAAAGAAACGGTTTTGGCCCAGTTTCGCGAGAATTTTGCCTGTCAATAGGCTGAAACCACAAACACCTATGCGATTTTCTACATCAAATATTGCAAACCTATCCTTCTAAAGTCAACGTGATAACTTTGCCCTTCAATCGCTCCAGCAGGTTCAATAGGCGCTCTTGCCAGGCATCATCTTTCATAAAGTTGCACCAATAAGCATTTTTTCCGCCTCGAATGCTTGGCCCCAGGTCAGACAGCATTCGTTGCGACATGTTTTCAGACAAAGAAGGATAACGCAAAACAATCTGTCCATTTTCAGTACTTACAGATAGCAGCCCGCCTGCATCTGCCAATAGTTTAACGCGCATCTGAAAAAACAAATTCTTAAACATATCCGGCAACAGACCAAAACGATCTCCGAATTCGGTCATCAATGGCTCAAGTTCACTCTCATCCCGCACGCTGGCAATACGCCTGTACAAACGCAATCGCATGTCCTGGTTGGGGATATACGCAGCAGGAATACCGATCGCCAGCGGCAAATCAACTGTAACTGGCTCCTTCAGCTCTTCTACAAAACTGGAGAATGGTCCGCCGGATGGAATGAGCGCAGCAAATTGCGCGCCTTCCATGTTCCCTTCTACAACAGCACTCATCGCCCTGCGCAGCTTCTTCACTTCGGCAGCCAACAACCGTGTATACAAATGGAATCCAACCGCCGATATTTGCCCGGATTGCCTCATTCCAAGTAATTCACCCGCCCCGCGAATTTCAAGGTCGCGCATGGCAATCGAATAACCCGCACCAAGCTGTGTGTTTTCAGCAATCACTTCCAGGCGCTCTTGCCCTTCAATCGTGGGGACTTTTTTCCGGTGTCTGAAAAAGTAAGCGTAAGCGCGTGAAGCGGCGCGCCCCACTCGCCCACGCAACTGGTAAAGTTGCGCCAAGCCAAACGTATCGGCACGATCAATGATCAGTGTATTCGCGTTTGGAATATCCAGACCACTTTCGATGATGGTCGTCGAAAGCAAAATATCAATCTTGCCATCCGTAAAATTATGCATCACCGATGCAAGTTCTTTTTCATCCAGCTGTCCATGCCCAATACCAATTCGTGCTTCCGGGACAAGTTTTTGGAGATGCATTTTCATCGCATGAATGGTCTGCACCCGGTTATGCACAAAAAAGATCTGCCCGCCTCTTTCTAATTCTCGCAGCACTGCCTGACGAACAAGCTTAGGCGAATAAGGTCCAATGTGAGTAATGACAGGCAGCCGTTCTTCGGGTGGAGTATTGAGATTGGATATGTCTCGTACCCCGGTCAGAGCCATATACAATGTTCGAGGAATTGGCGTGGCAGTCAAGGTAAGCACATCTACTTCAGTACGCAGTTTCTTCAGGTGCTCTTTATGCGTTACGCCAAAACGCTGCTCTTCGTCAATGATTACCAGGCCTAAATCCTTAAATTCCACATCATGAGAGATCAAACGATGTGTCCCAATCAGGATATCCACCTGTCCCAGAAGCAGTTTGCGCAAAATTTCCGTTTGTTCCCTCGGGGTTCTGAACCGGGAGAGCATCTCAATCGCCACCGGAAATGCAGCCAACCGCTGTTGGAATGTTTCAAAGTGTTGTTGCGCCAACACAGTAGTTGGTACCAACACCGCTACCTGCCTGCCATCCTGCACAGCTTTAAAAGCAGCTCGTAACGCAACTTCAGTTTTACCGTATCCCACATCGCCGCACAGCAAACGGTCCATGGGGCGCGCAGTTTCCATATCCCTCTTGATCGCAGCAATTGCGCTCACCTGATCAGGTGTTTCCACGTATGGAAAACTGTCTTCAAGCTCTTTTTGCCACTGTGTATCAGACCCATAAGCATAGCCGCTAATTGTTTGGCGCTTTGCATAAAGTTCCAACAAATCCTCTGCCACCTTTTGGACTGACTCTTTAACACTGGCCTTCGCATTGCTCCACTCATGGGTACCCAGGCGGGTAACATTTGGCAGACCACCCTCGGTTCCCACATATCGCGTCAGCCGGTCTGCCTGAAAAACAGGCACAAACACCTGGTCGCCGCCGTCATACTCAATAACCAGAAATTCGCGCTCAAGTTTATCCAGCACACGGCGCACAAGACCCAAAAATCGACCAATCCCATAGTCAACGTGAACCACAAAATCCCCGGCGCGTAAATCGGCAAAAGCCGATTCCGGAGCATCAACAGCTTGCTGCTGGCGGCTGCTGCGTGGCGTCGGCCGTTCCCAGCCAAATATCTCAGAATCCGTGATTAAGTGCAGCGGGCAGTCAGATTCAGGACTGAGAATCCAGCCTTCTGAAAGCGAGGAGTCAGCAAATTGAACTCTGCCGGTGCAGCTGGCTGCTTCCGGCAAACTGTTAACCTGGTCCAGCCAGAGTTCTTCAAGACGCTCTCGCTGGCGGGTAACAACAATAATCTGATCTCCTTGCCCGGTTAGCGCGGTCAGGTATTCCACAAAAGGCTTCAAGCGTCCGCCAAAGCGTTGGTCATGCCCAAACAATTCGAGTAATGGCGGCTCATCCGTTAAACCCTGAGCGCTCCTTGCAAGCTCCAACCAGGTATGCGCCTCAATAGAATCCAGTACTTCAGACCAGGTCAGGTATGGTACAGGAAAATCTTGTGCGAGCGTCCCTTCACCAATCGACTCTTGTCGGAATTTTACTGCCTGGTCTTCCACCTCACCCACCATCACCTCAGACAGGGAAAGATCATCAACCAGTACTAATCCGCGCGTCGGCAGGTAATCGAGAATAGAGGCAATTACTTTGTGGATTACTGGAATCGAAAATTCCGATATCGTATTCTCTAAACCTTCAGCACTTTCAGCCTGGCCATCAACCAGATATTCCCTCGCCGGACTGACCAGTAAGTTTTCCAGCTTTGCTACTGTGCGCTGAGAACCGGGGTCAAAACGACGCATGGTCTCAATCTCATCCCCAAAGAAATCCAACCGCGCCGGAAGTACATCGGCTGTCACCCAGATATCTAAAATACCACCACGCCGCGAAAATTGACCGGGTTCCACAACAATTTCCACCGATTGATAACCAATATCTGCCCAGTGATGAATAAGCACATCTGGCTGGATCTCCTGGCCAATCGCAATTCGTTTGCTGGCTTTCAAAAAATCACGTCGCGGAAGAGTGCGTGTCATGATCGCCCGCGCCGAAGCAATAATAACCGGCGCCACGGATGGTTTCTCAGCAAATGGTAGGTGATAACTGGATAAAACGGTTAGTGCCTGCAATCGCTCGCGCCGCGTTGTGTTACCCCAGGCAGCGTTTTCATAAAAAAGCGGATTAGGTTCTGAAAATAAATAACGCGGCACGCCCGGTGCCCAAAAACCGAGTTCATCAAAAACAGCCAGCGCATGGTCCGCCCTATCCGTCAGAAGCAAAATCGGTCTGTTCAAGTCACCATGCAAAGCAGCAAGCAAGGCTAACCGGGCTGCCCTGGGCAGCCCCAATCCGGGCAATTGGGTACCAGATTGGATTTGCTTTAGAATAGACTGATATTCAGTTGTTGACCGGATTTGTGCAAGGATTAATTCCATAATTAATCAAGGTGTGTTGGGAGTGTTTATCTTGCCGCCGTTGGCCTGGCCATTAAATTTATTCATGGCTTCGTTCAGTCCTTCGCTCACCCATGTTAAGGCCGCGTCTGCCGCCCGATCCAGTGTTTCAGAAACAGCCAATAGCTCTTTTTGAGAAAATTCTTGCAGAACATATGAAGCAGCATCCATCTTTCCGGGTGGGCGGTCAATACCCAATCGTAGGCGCGCAAATTCAGGTGTGCCCAACTGGTCTATTGTTGATTTAATTCCTTTCTGTCCACCCGCACCGCCGCCAGGGCGCATTCTAATTGTACAGAATGGCAGATCAAGATCGTCATGCGCAATCAAAACATGGTCAAGAGGTAGTTTATAAAAACGCACCAGGCCTTGTACAGATTGTCCAGATAAATTCATAAATGTTTGCGGCTTGGCAAGAATCAACCTTTCATCCCCATAGCGGGAAGTGATAACAATTGATTTTGACTGCACCTTCATGCCGCGCGCATTCAAACGCACTGCAATACGATCAATCAGCATAAAGCCGATATTATGACGGGTTTCAGAATATTCACGGCCCGGATTCCCCAGGCCAATCACAAGGTAAGGTAAGTTTTCAGTCATATTGGTTGTTGGTTTAAACATCGAAGAGAGAAACCTGATGATCATCTTTAGTCTTATTTTTTCCAAATGCCATTATTTGAAAGCTGCAACAAAATTTGCGAAAAGCAATTAGAAATTTTTCGTCACTGACAATACCGCGCACAAGCACCCTGCAGGCTGTGTCATTTTCGAGCAAGTAATCTGGTAATGCCAGCAAAACCGAACACAACCAAAACAACCAACATGCCCTTGCCTAAATTGTTAAAGATATCCGAAGAGTCCAATACCGCCGGGTTGGGATATCTTGAAGAAATCACGGTTGTCGCTAGCGGCAATGGCTGTAAATCTTCAACCTGTGGCGTGGCAATTTGGGTTGGGCGGGTTGTTTCTGTTGCCGTGAAAACAATGGTCGGACTTGGCGTTGAACTTGCATTTACGATGAGTGGTTTATTTCTCACAGTTACATTCACCAAAATTTCACGTGGCTCATTCGTAGAAAATATTCTCAATCGTAAAACATAGTTTCCATCCGTAATACTATTCGTATCCCAGGATGCCAATATTCCATTTGAAATTGGTTCACTTGACTGGGATAAGAAAAACCAGCCCAGAGTCGAGTTCTCCCGGTAAGAAAACGATAAATCCCATGCCGAATGAACCGTACCCTTTATATCCAATACTCCAGAAAGGAAAGACCCTTCGGTAGGAGAATAAACTCCATCCGCGGAAGGAGTCTCTGAAATATTAACATCTGAACCTGTTTCGACCGTTGATCCGGGTGTTGGAGAACCGCTGACATCCTGCGCGAATACAGGTTGAGTCAGGCTAACCCACGCAGAACACACCAGCAGAAAAACAACCAGCCAGGTTAATTTAATCCGCATTAGAAACTAAAATGCAGCCAATCTGTGCCTGTCAAAATGGAACACACCACTCCAACACTGATCACAAACAAAATCACACCGCATCCACATCCACAACAACCGCCGCGCCCAAAGCCAAAATTCCGCTGCGCCCAATCAAAAATTTTATTTACAAAGAAGAGCTTCAACAGTCCCGACAGACATCCTGGATTTTTATTCATACGAATCTCCTTCAGATGAGCAATTGTTGAGTTTAACATGAAATACGAAAATCTGCTGTCCGCGTTGCATGGTTTTTAATTTACTGTCGTAGATAAATAATATCCTTCCCGCCAAAACGCTCTTTTGGTAGGAAGGGTTGACTGCCAGGCTGCAAACTTGCATAAATCAATTTCCAACTATTCCCCCAATAACACAGCTTTTAACCTGCCTTTAGTTTAGGCTTATTAAGAATTACAAGATAAACACATAAACCCAGCCAGAACATGGAAACAAGCAAATACCCTGCCGTCATATAGGCCGGGTACATATTCACATAATTATCAAAAGTATGAAAAGCCACTACTAAAAATACCAACAGCGTACTTGCCAGGGCAGCCTTAATCCAGACTGGAGCTCTGGCTGTTTCCATCCACAAAATAAAACCCGGGATCAAGCCAAACATCATTACAACCCTGTACTCAAACGACATCGTTCCAAAACAAAGACCCTGCACTGCCATGGCAAGTGCAAATGGCAGGCTCACAATTTCAAACAACTTCTGCCGGCTTTTTTCGTTAGACATCCACCAGAATATTGCACCAAAAACCAACATACAGCCGATTTGGAATGTTTTAGCCAGGAAAGGAGGCATCATATGCATAAAGGTCACCCCTTCCCTTCCTGAGGTGACATCGTAAAATCGAAGGACTCCGATGTATTCAACCGTCTGCGGCCAAAACGCCAGCAGGCTTACAGCCAGTACCCCCAAGGGAAGTAAATAAAACCAGCGCGTACGGCCTTTGGCTGCCAAAAAAGACAGAAAACTAAAAGAACCAAGAAAAGGCAAACTTACATATTTAATGGCGCTAAAAAACCCGGCGGCAATCAATGATAAGGGTTTGTTATCACGAGAGTAAACAGTCATAAATAACAATAGCGCCACACTTGCGCTGAACAAATCAAACTGGCCGCGTTCGAAATGCGTCCAACCCGCAGGGGTATAAAAATAGAAAATAATGTAAAAACCATAAACCTTCCACCAATGCCGCCATACGCCCATCTTGCGCATAACGATTCCTGCCAGAACAAAAAAAAGTAGCAGCTGTCCAAAATCTTGAATCAAGACTGCCACCCAGTATGGAAAGATCGTGACAGGAATATAAAGCCAGTGCGCAAAGGGTGGGTATGAAGAAATACGGCCAAACGGATCTTTATAAGCAGCGGTAATTGCGCTATAACCTGATTCGCCATGTTGGAGCGCCTGAGCCGCAAAATAAACCTGGCTGAAATCGGCTCCCATTGGTCCCTGCGATTCAGGGACAAGCCTGACAATCGCACCTGGAACACGCATAAAACCTGCATAGGGCTTGAAAGGCGTTGGTGGAAAAACCCCTGTGCTTACAACAGTGGACCGCCAGAAAAGATCACCTGCAAAATATATTATTGCAACACACAGACAGGATGTTAAGAAAAATAAATTAATTATTTTTTCGCTATTTAGTTTGTTCATGGTTTTTATGTTGTGATGTTTTTTATATTGCGAAGTAATGGAAGACCGTTAATTTCGGCTTCAAGATGGACGGAGAAAAATCAATCCTCATTATACAGGATGTCTGTTATAGCACAGCCAAAGCCAATCAAGTGATGAAATTCTCTGATAAAATGAAAAAGTTAATCTTATGAAAAAACCCGAACCTACGCTCACCAAACGTGCGGCCTTCACCCTTATCAGTAATCTACTTGGGCAGGCCGCTCGCTTCATTATCACCTTTTTTATCACCCCCATCGTTGTCAATGGGCTGGGAAAAGAATTGTACGGCCTTTGGACCATCATCCAACAGGTGATCGGCTATTTTTCATTAAGTGACCTGCGCCCATCGGGCACTTTAAAGTTTTTACTGGGAATCAAGCAGCACAATACCGATTTATCTGAGAAGAATCGTCTGGTTGGTTCAACACTGCTCTTATGGGGGATATCACTGCCTGTAATGGTAATCGCCGGCACCATTACGGTTTACTTTGCACCCAACTTAATTCAAACCCCGCAGCGCTACGTATTCGATGTTCAGGTTGCGCTGGCAATTATGATTTTAAGCGCTGTCCTGGACAGGGTTTTATCCATTCCTGCCAATTTTCTGCGCGGGCAGAATCTTGAATACAAAGGGATGCTCATTAATATGATTTCCATCCTTTTGGCCGGCGCGCTCAACGTGGCGGCGATTTGGGGGGGCTGGGGCTTACCAGGGTTGGCTTTTACATCTTTTGTGGGGATTTTTGTATCCAGCGGGTTTCGTTTTTATGTTGCCCGCCAGGCCATCCCCTGGATGTCAATCGAAAAACCTCGCGTACCCGAATTTAAGAATTTTGCCAAAACAAGTGCCTGGTTATCCTTTTCATCCCTTTCTTCCCTTCTGCTGAATTCATCAGACACGTTAATAATTGGGGCAATGATTGGCCCATCTGCGTCAGCGGTTTACATGACGACCGAAGCAGTAGTAAGGATGTTCTCTGACTCTCTGAACACAATTCTAGGTTCCGGGAACCCTGGCATCGCAGGCCTGTGCGGCCAGAAAGAATGGCAGCGGGTTTCTCAGGTACGCAAAGAAATGCATGTGCTGGTACTCGCAACCATGGCGATTATTGGTTCCGGAGTGCTGGCCTTAAACAGCGTTTTCTTGAATTTATGGGTCAACCAAGGGTACTTCGGCGGCACGATGCTCAACACAATCCTTGTCCTGGCAACTCTCGTGACGTTGATCAGCCGTATCGATACACCAATTCTAATCAGCATCATGTATTACAGAGAGCAAACCTGGATTTCCCTGGTTGCTGGCATAGCCACAGTCGCTACTGGAGCCCTACTGATTCCGTTAATGAAAGAAACCGGCATGGCAATTGGCATGTTGGTTGGCCAGATCGTAGTTCTAATTCCCACCTGGTATATCTTCTCTTCAAAAATCGGACTTCACCTGGGCGATTATTTTGCAACAATGCTCCGCCCCATCATCGCAACAACATTATTGTTCGGGGCCGGTCTGGCAATTGAACCTTTTGTTATCTCAACAACCTGGTTCAGCTTTGCGCTGTGGAGTATCGCAATTGGTATAATCGCTGCTCTTTTCATGTGGTTCGCAGGACTGAACAATGATATGCGAAAAGGTTTCATTCATCGTTTTTTGCATTCAAGTAATCTAGAATCGTTACGAAGAAAATAAAAATAGATCTTTTTCCCAAGGGTATCCTTATATAAATATGTTTAATAACCTGGTTAATAGACAGAGTTTCTCATGCAACGGAGAGTAGGGTGATGATCGACAGCACACCAGAGATTGCCGCAATAAAGGCAAAAACCTTTACCACCTACCGCAGACTGTGGCTTGATTCTTGTCTGCAAAAAAATGCCTCCGGAATGCGCGGAATGGTGGTTGATATCGGTGGAAAACGGGAAAACAAGCGCGGTTCCTTTACCCCTCCAGAAAAAATGGCGAGCGCCTGGTGGTATGTTAATCTCGACTTGAGCACAAATCCCAACATCTTTGCCGATGTATCCATGCTTCCAATCAAAAGTGAAAGCATGGATGTGGCTATCTGCACCGAAGTCCTTGAGCATCTTGAAAATCCCGCAGCATGTGCAGGCGAAGTTCACCGAATTCTAAAGAAGGATGCAGTTGGTTTTTTTTCAGTCCCTTTCATTTATCCAATCCATGCCGACCCTTATGACTTTCAACGTTATACCGCAGATGGGTTACAGCGCCTGCTCTCTGCCTTTCAGTCTGTGACCATCACTCCCATGGGTGGTTATCTTGGAACACTTGCGATGTTAATTGAAATTGGCCTGCCCGGAATATCAGGCCAGCAAATTCCCAAAAAAATCCTTCGGCGCAGCCTGAGATGGTTGACACGTTTCCTTTACAAAGAAGATATAAAAAGGACCAGCTCTCAACCACTTCAATGGAGTAAATTCACTACCGGCTATTTCGTTAAGGTAACGAAATAGTTAGGAAAAGACGAAGCAAATGGTTAATTCAGCATGAAAACTACCCCATCCACTCCCTTGCTTACAATCGGCATCCTTAGCTGGAATCGCCTTCACTACCTGAGGGCAACCCTTGAATCCGCCCGGCGCTGCATAAAATACCCCAGAATCCAATGGATCGTTTTAGATAATTGCTCTACCGAACCCGGCCTGGCAGAGTACTTGAAAAGCATTTCCTGGTTGGATGAACTCATTTTTCTAAAGTCCGATCACGTAACAGCCATGAACGAGATCGTGGAAAAAGCACGGGGTGAAGTTTTACTGATGTGGCCCGATGATATGCAGTTCATCGTCGAAGGGGAGTGGATGGCCGAATATATTTCCATCCTCATGGCAAATCCCTGGATAGGCAGCATGAGTTTGAATTGCCAGCGCCGGCAAACGATCCAAAGGAATTTGGGTTTTAAGAGTTCACTTCATCTAAGGGACATCTTCAGCGAAATAAAATGGTTCGGCTCATCCTTTCGCTTCCCGCGCAAATTGACATCTCCACAAGGACTCTCGATCTTCACCTATGGCTGGAAGGAAGATGGTGTCATCGGTTCTGGCATCCCATCTTTATCCCGCATAAACATCTGGAAAACCCTGGGGCCATGGAAAACAAAAAGCGGGCCAGAGAGAATCGTTGATTCGAGTGGCGGCGGAGAAACCGAAATGCTCGAACGTTGGCGTAAATCGAAACAACCCTGGCAGCGGGCTTTGCCAGTTCTACCAGTCTGTGCTGATATTCTTACTGACCCTACCGGCACGAAAGCAAAAATGCGCGGTGACACACGCTATGGTTTATATACACAACCACCTGTTGGCGAGTTTTATTACCAAATATACAAACAAGAAAGCCTGGCGACTGAGATAAACAGCCCCTTGCCTGCCCCATTTGAAGATTTTGTAAAACCAATCGGGTTCAAGTTACCTGTTAACGAGCATGGTGATTTACTAAAAACAGGCATCAACTTATCCATAAAATCATCTGTGGATCAAAAATAAGGATCGAATTGATGGGTATTGCTTCTCCCACATCCCAAACCTTTCGCGATAGTATTCATACGGTGGATGACCTGATTGTAAAAACCATCAGCAATTTTCAACAGGCCGATCTCTCCATCTTCCACCAGTTTGCTCCGCCTCCATCTGGAGGTGGGCATCAGTTTTTACGCGCCTTTTGCCAAGAATGTACAACCCGTGGCTTGCGAGTTGAAAACAATACCATCTCACGTACAACTCGCGCCTGTCTCTTTAACTCATTCAACTTCGATGCGCGTCGCCTGCGACACTTGCGGCGTGATCACGTTTCTTATGTTCACCGCGTGGATGGCCCAATCAGCGTGTACCGCGGCAAGGATGATGGCATCGATCAGCGCATCTGGCAAATAAACAAGGAATTTGCCGACAAAACCATTTTTCAATCTCGCTACAGTCTGGAAAAACACCTTGCCATGGGCATGGAATTTAAGAATCCTGTTGTAGCGCTCAATGCCACTGACTCGAATATCTTCCATTCCAAAAATCGCCTCCCCTTTTCAGCGGAAAGAAAAATTCGCCTGATTGCAGCCAGCTGGTCTGACAATCCCAAAAAAGGCTCATCTACCTACTCATGGCTCGATAAAAACCTCGATTGGGATCGCTTTGAATTTATATATATTGGCCGCTCACCAGTCCGGTTTCAAAACATAAAGATGATTGAACCGCTGCCGTCCAATCAATTGGCAGAATATTTACGACAGAGTGACATTTACGTAACAGCCAGCCAGGATGACCCGTGTTCTAATTCTCTGCTCGAAGCCCTTAGTTGTGGTGCGCCTGCTCTTTTCTTAAAAAGTGGTGGGCATCCCGAAATCGTAAAAAATGCCGGCCTGGGCTTTGACCTGGCAGAAAATATTCCTGCTTTACTGGATACACTCATCAATAATTATCCGGTTTATCAAGCCAACATAGATATTCCAACTTTACAATCAGTCACATCCATTTATTTACAAACTCTGGGCCTTGCCAAATGATGCGTACAACTCTAAAAACCATATTAAAGACCGGTGTCCGCACGCTCAGTGCAGGCTGGAAACCCTATTCCCGCCTGATCCTTGCCGGAGATAACGCCGGCTGGGTACTTGATTGGGAAATGCGTGAACTACGCAGGATTTCAAAACAACTCGGGATTCGAACTGTTTCCAATATCTGGAACAATAGCGCAACTCCTCAGGCAATTTTTTATGCCGCTCAATTCTTTCTTAAGAATGACACCTGGCTCAAAAATCAACATCGGACCGGCTTTTCTTATTTTCACGGACTGCCTGGAACAGGCGATAAAGATTTCGATGCGATTTACGCCGGCTTATGCCGCAATCATAACCACCTGAACCGCATCCAGGTCTCTCACAGCCAAATGCGGGATGCCGTCCTGCAAACTGGAATTGACCCGGCCAAAGTACACTTGATTCCTATTGGCATCAACCTTTCCTTCTTCCATTTTAGAAATATGGCGCTGCGCAATGAACAACGCTCCAGTCTCGGGATTTCTCAAAAAGCATTTGTCATTGGTTCTTTTCAAAAAGACGGAAACGGATGGGGCGAAGGACTTGAGCCCAAACTCATAAAAGGACCTGATATTTTTCTTCGTACGCTTGCCGAAGTAAAATCATCAATCCCCGATTTATACGTATTACTTACCGGCCCTGCTCGCGGATACATAAAAGCAGGCCTTGAAAAATTAAAAATACCGTACAAGCACTTGTTTCTTAAAGATTATCCTGAAGTCGGGAGACTGTTTCCTGCCCTCGACCTTTACCTGGTTACTGCCCGACAGGAAGGTGGGCCAAAAGCGATATTAGAATCTATGGCATCTGGTATTCCCCTGGTCACCACCAGGGTTGGTCAGGCTATGGATCTGGTAACCCATGGTAAAAATGGCTGGATGGTGGACATTGAAGATGTAAATGGACTGGCGCAGTGGACCAATTATGTTTATCAAAACCAGGGTCCCGGCCTTGAAAAAATCCTGGAGCAGGGCCTGGTTACTGCGCAAGCCAATAGCTATTCAAATCAAGTTCCACTCTGGAACAAATTTATGAGCGGTTTTGTCGATTCAACCACTCAACCTCAGCAAAAATGAAAAGCGCAACGATTTCCGCCTCGCATAAGAATCAACTAAGAACCGCTTTTGGGCCTCTTTTGCCTTTTATTCGGTTCTTGCGAATCTTACCTGCGCGCCTTCATGCCGGGCAACAGGCCTCAAAATTACGCAGCCACAAAACAAACACATCAATCTGTTACCTCACGAACAATTTTCCCAATCGGCCCGCTTTACGAACGGAAATTGCGGGCGGCGGTGCAGTAAAATTAACTTTTCTGGCCGAATCATTTCCCCATTCCTACCCGAATGCCAGCATACTTTATACAGTCAGCAGCGTGGATCACTTTGCCAGGCCGATAATCCTGCGCACAGCCCGCCAAAAGGGACTAAAAGTCGTTCTAAACCAGAATGGGGTGGCATATTTGGCCTGGCATGGCCCCGGCTGGGAAGAACCAAATAAAAAATTACGGGCCGCATACGAACAGGCAGATTTTATTGTTTACCAGAGCAATTTTTGTAAAGAATCAGCTCGTATTTTTCTTGGCGAATCCTCCGCGCCATCGCAAGTGATTTACAACCCAGTTGATACTAACTTATACCAACCCGTTCAAAAAAATCTTCCCCGCCGTGGCCCAGTCTTACTGCTTGGCGGCAACCAGTATGAACGTTATCGGCTCGAATCCGCCATCCAGATATTCAAACAAATCACAACCCACCTGCCTGATGCCCATTTACTCATCACAGGCAGATTATGGGGCGATGATCAAAACGTCTCTATGGCAATTGCGAAGCAAGCCCTGCTGAAACTGGGGATTGAAGATCTGGTTGAGTTCACAGGTTCATATACTCAGGCCTCTGCGCCTTTAATTTTCCAGAGAGCCGATATCTTAATTCACACCAAATATAACGACCCTTCCCCCAACCTGATCGCAGAGTCCCTGGCTTCCGGGCTGCCTGTTGTTTATTCTGCCAGCGGTGGTGTCCCTGAACTGGTCGGTAAAGATGCAGGCATTGGGTTACCAGTAGAGCAAAGTTGGGAAAAAATAAGCCTCCCCGATACCCAGGCTATGGCTCTCGCCGCAGTAAACATCTGGGAAAACTACAAAGATTTTTCTAATGCTGCCCGCCAGCAAGCAGAGCAGCAATTCGCATTGGACAAGTTTATCCTGGCACACCGCGAACTTTTTTCAAGCCTGATGGACCGATAAATGCCGCTTGTATCTGTTCTTCTACCTGTCTTCAATGCCGCCCCAGATTTGCCGCGCGCCATTCATAGTCTTGGCATCCAGACCCTCAAAGACTTCGAGGTGATCGCCATTGATGATGGCTCCACGGATGGCTCAGGACAACTACTGGATGAATTTTCCCGCCGCGATCCGCGCATCAAGGTTGTTCACCAGGACAACGCCGGCACCCTCAGCAAAGTTCTGAACACAGCAGCACAATTGGCCCGGGGAAAGTACCTGGCCCGTCAGGATGCAGATGATGCCAGCGACCCAACCCGCCTGCAGCGACAGGTACAGTATATGGAAACAAATCCAAAGACCGGCCTGTGCGGTACCTGGGTCTGGTACATCGAATCAAACCTGGGACCATTCCTTTCCCACGAACTTCCCGACAATCACAAGATTCTCCTTCGTTTTCTAGAAAAAGGCATGAATCCTCTGACTCACGGCTCGGTTATGATGCGCACAGATCTATTTCAGCAGGCCGGTGGCTATCGCGGGTCTTTCTCCGAAGACCTCGACTTATGGATAAGATTGAGTGAAAAAACTCGCCTGGGCATGGTCACCCATGTTGGATATTATTATTGGCGCTCCACCAGTAGCATTAGCGTGGGTGCGACTCTCAGGCAAAAAGCACTCAACCAATTGATTATCAAACTTCATGCAGAGAGAATTGGCGCAGGACACGAAATAACGGATTGGAACAGTGAGTACGAGCGCATTGCCAATACAAATCCAGGCGAATCTCAACCAGAAGAACGACAGGCCGCCATTCATTACGCGCGCGCGCTAAACTTACTACGCATGAGCCGCTGGACAGAATATCGTCTCGAATTACAAAAATCATCATTGGCCAGCGGGCCTTATGCCCAAAAAGCAAAACGCAACCTGCGCCTGGCATGGGCCGCGCCCCTTCTAAGAATGGTTTACCGTATAACAGAAATGCGCGAACCGTTCGCTTATGCGCGCCGCTTTAAACCTGGCACTCCCTTGCCCGAATTCCTTGCCGCAGGCAACAACCTTGGATAAAACTCGCAAAAAACTCAACAAAATTGCGCTTTTCCTGCCATCGTTGACCGGAGGCGGCGCAGAACGTGTATTCGTAACACTGGCAAACAGCCTGGTGGAACATGAAATAAAGATCGACCTGGTTCTAGCCAATGCGTTCGGTAACTATTTCTCCATGCTTTCCAATAAAATACAGGTGATAGATCTGAAGTCCAGTTCGGTCATACTTTCAATCCCGGGATTGATCGACTATCTCCGCACAGAAAAGCCAGACGTGCTGCTGAGTGCTGTAGAAAATGCCAACACCTGGGCGATTATTGCCAAAAAATTGAGCGGCACTTCAATTCCAGTCATTATCACCGAACACAGTACCTGGTCACAGGTACTATCCAACCAGCCTCCTCTCAAGGAAAAAGCGCTCTTTCAGATTGCCAGCAGCATATACCCGCTGGCAGATAAACTTGTAGCCGTCTCAAACGGCATCCAGGCTGATCTAATAGAAACTTTTAATATCAATCCGAACAAGCTGGTTTGTATTTACAACCCTGTCGTTCCAAAAAATCTTGATTTCCTGACCGCCGCACACGTTGCCCACCCCTGGATCGCGGATAAAAATTGTCCCGTCATCATATCCGTTGGACGTTTGGTAAAGGTAAAGGATTATCCAACCCTTATTCAGGCCTTTTCCCTTGCAAAAAAACTCACCAATTGCCGTCTTATCATTTTGGGAGAAGGACCAGAACGAAATGCCTTGCAGACATTAATCAATCAGCTCGGACTTCAAAATGACATTGACCTGCCTGGCTTTGTAGAAAACCCCTTTGCCTGGATGGCAAAATGCGATCTTTTTGTTCTATCATCACTTTACGAGGGACTCCCCACCGTTTTAATTGAAGCAATGGCATGCGGTACCCCGGTTGTCTCCACAAACTGCATCAGTGGACCCGCTGAAATCCTGGAAAACGGGAAATATGGAGATCTGATCCCTCTAGGTGATGTAAATTTATTGGCAGCCGCCCTGGTAGAAAACGTCAATCACCCAAAAGCAAATAGCAAGATCAAAGAACGGGCAAATGATTTTTCTGTAAATAACGCTGCCGATGCATACATCGAATTGATAAAAAAAGTAATCAATCATGAAGAATAAAAGTATGAAAATTGTGCATGTCATTACCGGGTTAAACACGGGCGGCGCTGAAATAATGCTGTGGCGCTTGCTCACGGCCTTTAATCGCCGTGATGACATTCAGAATGTGGTTATTTGCATGTCTAAACCTGGCCCGGTTGCCAACCGCATACTGGAATTAAAAGTACCTATTCACTCACTCAACATGCAGCCCGGCAAAATAAACCCCGCTGACATCTTGCACCTCGCCCAACTATTGAAACGCGAAAAAGCCGATATCATCCAAACATGGATGGTTCATGCTGATCTGATTGGAGGAATTTCTGCCCGACTGGCAGGCAGCCCACCCGTTGTGTGGGGAATCCACAATCCAAGTCTTGACCCAGCTTTAACCAAAAAAAGTACACTCCGCGTTATTAAGTTATGCGCAGCACTTTCTGGTTGGCTGCCTGCAAACATTATCTCATGTTCGCGAAATGCCAGGGATATTCATATCGAAGCCGGGTATAAAGCCAGCAAATTCGAATTTATTCCCAATGGTTTTGACCTCCTCGCCTTTCAACCCGATCCCCTGGCTCATTCAAAACTCAACCAATCATTGGGCATCCCGCTCGATACCCGCAATATTGGATTGATCGCTCGATTCCACCCGCAAAAAGATGTTGAAAATTTCATTAGAGCTGCTGCAATTATCAACAAAAACTTTCCAAAAGTCCACTTTATTTTATGTGGCGACGAAATGACCCCGCAAAATCCAGAACTGGCTTCCTGGGTATCAGCGGGAGCCCTTCAAGGAAACATCCATCTCCTGGGAAGAATGGACAATACCCCAGAAATCATGGCCGGGCTGGATATATTTGCGCTATCTTCCTTAAGTGAGGCTTTTCCTCTCGTCCTTGGCGAGGCCATGTCTTGCGGCATCCCCTGCGTCAGCACAAACGTGGGCGATTCCGCTTATCTTATTGGAGATACTGGCTTGATCGTTCCACCTCACGATTCCCCCGCCCTTGCCGGGGCAATTGCCAGCTTACTTACGCTACCCGAAGCTCAGCTGCACGAGTTGGGCAAAAATGCGCGCCAACGCATCCAGGATAATTTTTCTCTGGAATTAATGGCCCAGTCCTATTTTAATCTTTACAAAAGCTTATCCTGATTTATTATCCTTCAATGCTGAATGATGCTTGAATAAGACAGCTTTGGCTATTTTGGAATAAAACTTTCCAGCAGGTATAATCCTAAACATGTGCGGCATAACTGGATTTTTTGACACGACCCATTCCACCCATGCAGATGTGATTCAAAACCTCATCACTCGCATGAGTGATCGCATTCAACACCGCGGCCCGGATGATAGCGGTGACTGGTGCAATGCCGAATCTGGCATCGCGCTAGGTTTCCGCCGCCTGGCGATACTTGATCTTTCCGCCACAGGCCACCAGCCCATGCAATCCGCAGACCAGCGCTTTGTCATGGTCTTCAACGGTGAAATTTATAACTTCGCCAGTTTGCGCGCTGAACTACTCGAGCTCGAGCATTCCTTTCGTGGCACCTCAGATACAGAAATCATGCTGGCAGCTATCAGCCAGTGGGGGCTGCGTCCGGCTGTCCAACGATTTAATGGCATGTTCGCCTTCGCACTCTGGGATCGTCACCTTCACGTCCTTAGCCTCGTCCGCGACCGCCTGGGGATCAAACCGCTCTATTTTGGTTGGGCCGGGAAAACGCTGCTCTTCGGCTCTGAACTAAAAGCTTTAAAAGCGCATCCGGATTTTTCTTTTGATGTTGATCGCAATGCGCTAACCTTATTCATGCGTCACAGCTATATTCCAGCCCCTTACACGATCTTCAAGGGCGTCCATAAACTTCATCCAGGTTGCATCGCAACTTTTCGCCAGCAAACACCACAAGGCTCAGAACACATAGAATCCTACTGGTCAGTTCGAGAAGCGATACAGAATGGGATTGACCACCCCTTTTCAGGCAATCAAACCGAAGCGATTGAAGCGCTGCATAATCACCTCACCCGCTCAATCGGCCTCCGCATGATCGCAGATGTACCGCTTGGAGCCTTCCTTTCTGGCGGCATAGACTCATCCACAATTGTGGCGCTTATGCAAAAGCAGAGCAACCGCCCGGTACGTACCTTCACAATCGGTTTTAACGAAGCCGGGTTTGATGAAGCCAGCCATGCACGGGCAGTTGCCAACCACCTGCGTACCGATCATACCGAGCTGTATGTAAGCCAGGCGGAAGCACGCGCCATCATCCCACGCCTGCCAACTCTCTACGATGAACCATTTGCAGACCCATCACAAATCCCCACATTTTTAGTCTCCCAAATTGCCCGGCAGCATGTAACAGTCAGTCTTTCGGGTGACGGAGGCGATGAATTATTCGCTGGCTATAATCGTTATTATTGGACAGGCCGTTTGTGGAATACCACTGGTTGGGCTCCAGCCTCCTTGCGTAAATGGATGTCCAACGGTCTATCTTCCGTTTCCCCTCAGGCCTGGACCAATTTTCTTTCCAAAAGTGGACTCCCAAATCCTGGCGATAAGATTCAAAAATTATCCGCTGTTATGGCATCACCAAACCCTCAAGCAACATACATGGATCTTGTTTCTCACTGGAGCAACCCTGCTGAGCTTGTGATCAACGGCAGCGAGCCGCTTACACCGCTGACCGATCCAGGACAACACATACATACACGCAGTCTAAGCGAAGATATGATGTTCCTCGATATGCTTACCTACCTGCCTGATGATATTCTTGCCAAGGTGGACCGGGCCAGCATGGGAAACAGCCTGGAGGCGCGTGCCCCTTTCCTGGATGATCACGAAACTGTGGAATTTGCCTGGAAGCTGCCCCTTTGCATGAAAATTCGAAACGGCAAAGGGAAATGGATTCTGCGCCAGGTACTCGATCGTTACGTACCGCGAGAGCTGATCGATCGGCCCAAGATGGGCTTTGGCGTTCCCATCGACACCTGGCTGCGCGGACCGCTCCGCCCCTGGGCGGATGCACTTCTGGATGAAAATCAAATGCGTCAGCAGGGCTATCTGCACCCGACCGCCATCCGTCAACACTGGCAGGAACACCAGGCCGGAGAAAAAAACTGGCAGTACAAACTCTGGAATGTCTTAATGTTCCAGGCCTGGCTGGAAGAGTCCACAAAGTGAAAGTCCTGCTCTTTGCCAATACCGATTGGTACCTTTTCAACTATCGCCTACCCCTGGCGCGTGCACTCAAAAAGCGCGGTGACGATGTAATTCTGTTGTCCCCGCCCGGAAGATATTCAACACTATTAGAAAGTGAAGGATTTACCTGGCTGCCCTTTCCTCTTGCGCGTAAAGGCATGAACCCACTGGCAGAATTGGCAACCATTTTTCGCCTTACGAGTGTTTTACGCAAAATAAAACCCGACCTGGTCCACTTTTTCACCATCAAAGCAGTTTTATATGGGTCCATCGCGGCTCGGGTTTCTGGTGTTCGTCGCATTGTAAATGCCATCACAGGCCTTGGGTATATTTTCTCCGATGCGAACCCAATTTTGCGCTTCATCGTAACCACTCTTTACCGTGCCAGCCTGGGAAATACCAGCGTCGTCTTCCAAAACCCGGATGACCTTGCGCTATTTTTACAAAATCATCTGATCACATCCAGCCAGGCCTACCTCATTCCCGGCTCGGGTGTTGATATCCAAATATTTCACCCCACCCCAGAGCCTGCTGGCGACCCCGTAATTATGCTGGCTGGCAGGCTGTTACACTCCAAAGGAGTCCCTGAATTTGTACAGGCGGCCCGGCAAATTCACAAAGATGGCCTGAAAGCGCGCTTTGTGATCGTTGGAGAGCCTTACCTCGACAACCCGGATTCAGTTCAACCCCACGAGTTAGCCGCCTGGAAAAGTGAAGCAGAAGTTGAAATTTGGGGTTGGCACGACGATATGGCCGAAATGATTTCTCAGGCAGCCATTGTTTGCCTTCCAACAAGATACAAAGAAGGCTTACCCAGGCTGCTCTTGGAAGCGGGTGCCTCTTCCCGCCCGGTGATTGCCACCGATATTCCTGGCTGCCGTATGGTGATTCGCAACGGCGAAAATGGATTGATTATTCCACCTGGCGACCTCACCGCGCTCATAGATTCTCTCAAAACGCTCATTCTGGACCCGGCTCTACGAAACAAAATGGGAACATGCGGCCGGAAAATTGTTGAGCAAGAATTTTCTGTTAATAGTGTCATTACACAAACTTTGACCGTTTATAATCAAATCTGAAACACTTCATCCTTCAATTACAACCCAACAGGCCCGCCCGAAGAGTACTTAAGCATGCCCGACTTAACCAATAACTTTTTACAACTAATGATGTCACTGTTTGCAGCTATTCTAGCCAGTTTCATTGCAATTCCGCTGTGCAAGCCACTCGGCCTGATCGACAACCCGGGTGCAGCACCGCACAAACTACATACCCGGCCAACCCCCCTTGCCGGTGGGCTTGTAATCGGCATGAGCATGCTGCTCCTGGTCTTCATTTATCCAGATCTGGTCAGTGGGAAAATGCTTGGAGCAATTATTGCCGCAGCAATTATCTTGATATTCGGAATTTGGGATGACATAGTCGGTCTTTCAGCAACGATTAAATTTGCAGGTCAATTTGTAGCTGCGGGCATCGCAATTTACAGCGGCATACGCATCGAAATTCTCACCGAAGCCACTTTGCCTGGCACTGCACTGCAGTTGGAAATTATCAATGGTCTCCTTACCGTTTTCTGGCTAGTCGGAATAACCAATGCGTTCAACTTGATCGACAGCATGGATGGTATCGTCGCTGGGCTAAGCACATTGGCCAGCGCATTCTTTATCTTCGTTACCTTCACATCAGGGCAACCCCAGTTGACACTCTGGGCCGCTATCCTGGCTGGCATAAGCCTTGCATTGTATTTTTGGAACTCCCCGCCAGCCCGCTATTTTCTTGGAGATTCTGGTGCCCAAACACTAGGCTTCCTTCTGGCTGTTCTTGCTTTGTTATACAACCCGGTTAATAAAGACCAGGCTTCGTCCTGGTTTGCCCCCATCCTGATTTTAGGCGTCCCAATATTCGACACTAGCCTGGTTGTGTTTTCACGCCTCCGCCGTCATGTTCCTCCATTTGAGGGCAATCGTGACCACACATTTCACCGCCTGGTGCGTGGAGGGCTGAATTCGTCACGCGCAGTCAGTTTGCTGCACATCTTTGCCCTGGCGTTGGATAGCCTGGCTCTCTTCTGCTTATCGCAGCGCCCCCAGGTGGCAAACTCACTCTTCATTCTTTGTCTTCTAACCGCCATATTTTTTATTTATATTCTCGACTTCTCTGGAAAATTTATACCCCCCCCCCTAAAATGACGCAGGAGAATTAACATGAACGAAAAATTATTCCAATCCCCTGAAGCACTAACATTTGATGATGTCCTTGTTGTGCCAGCTTATAGCGAAATCCTGCCTTCAGAAGTAACAGTTCACGCCCGACTGACACATGAAATAACATTAAATGTCCCCATTCTTTCTGCTGCCATGGATACTGTTTCAGAATCCCGGCTGGCAATAGCCCTGGCACGCGAGGGCGGTATTGGCATAATCCACCGCAACATGTCTCCCGACCAGCAGGCAGCCGAAGTGGATAAAGTAAAACGGTCGCAAGCCGGTATGATAAGTGATCCCGTCACCCTGCCGCTAGATTCAACTTTGCAGCAGGCTGAAGAGATTATGGCTCGTTACAAAATAAGCGGCGTGCCCATTCTTGATAAGAACGGACAGCTGAACGGGATCCTTACCAATCGAGATATCCGTTTCGTAGAACCAAAGGATTTCATCAAGCTCGTAAGCGAATTCATGACCCCCCTCGATCGTCTTGTAACCGCTCCAGTTGGAATCTCAAATGCTGATGCAAAAATCCTGCTCCAAAAACACCGCATCGAAAAATTGCTTCTGGTTGATCCAGCCGGCCATCTCAAAGGCCTTTTGACAGTCAAAGATATTCTTACAGAAATTGAACATCCTTATTCCGCCAAGGATGACCGCGGCCGCTTGCGTGTGGGTGCAGCCGTAGGCGTTGGCTCCGACCTGGAAACCCGGGTCGGAAAACTCGTTGATGCAGGCGTAGACATAATCGCCATCGATACCGCGCACGGTCACTCGAAAGGGGTCATCGAAGCGATTAAACGCATTCGCAAAGGCTTTCCAGCCTTGCCCATCATCGCCGGAAATGTTGTCACCGCCGAAGGAACCAAAGCGCTTATCGAAGCAGGCGCAGATTCTGTCAAAGTAGGCGTAGGGGCTGGCTCTATTTGTACAACACGCATTGTTGCGGGCGCAGGCATGCCGCAGTTATCTGCAATTAATGAATGTGCAATCGAAGCACACAAAACAAATACACCCATTATTGCCGATGGCGGCATCAAGTTTTCAGGCGATATAGTCAAAGCCCTGGTCGCCGGGGCAGATACAGTTATGCTCGGGTCGCTCCTCGCCGGGTTGGAAGAATCACCCGGAGACACCATCATATTTGAAGGTCGCCACTTCAAAGAATACCGCGGCATGGGATCAATGGGTGCCCTGCAAGGCTACGGCAAGGATCGCTATGGCACCGGGCAGGGTGGCGCAGGCAAACTTGTCCCCGAAGGCATCGAAGGTCGCGTCCCTTATAAAGGAACTTTACGTGATTTTATCTACCAGCTTGTTGGCGGCTTGCGCTCCGGGATGGGTTATGCTGGCGCAAAATCGCTGGAAGACCTGCACAAAAAGACCCGCTTGATAAAGATCACCAACGCAGGCCTTATTGAAAGTCACCCGCACGACGTTATCATCACCAAAGAAGCGCCAAATTACCAGAATCGCCCTTAATACTTTACAGCTGCCCGATAAATTAATTTCAAAGAACATTCTGCACAAAAAAATCGAGATTGCCTTATAATTCTATGGTAAACTGATTTAAACCATCAGCCGGAGAATCATTCATGAGCAAAAATCGCAGCCAGCAAATGGTAGATCGCTTACGAGCCATGCAAGCCTCTGCCCCTGATATCGAAGCATCTGCTGTTGTCTCAGTAGATGGGTTAATTATGGCATCAGCCTTACAGCAAGGTGCAGAAGAAGACCGCGTATCAGCCATGTCAGCAGCCATGCTCTCACTTGGTGAACGAATTGCCCAGGAACTTGGACGAGGCAGTTTGGAACAGGTTTACATCAAAGGCAATAAAGGTTTTATCGTCTTAATTTCAGTTGGAACCGAAGCAGTGCTGACTGCGCTTGCCCGCCAGGAAGGCAAGCTTGGGCTTGTATTCCTTGAAATGCGGCGGGCAGCCGAAGATTTAGTAAAACTTGTAGGATGAACAACCCGCTTAAATCCCGATTTCCTGAAAACCAGCTACCTGGCCTGGCATTAAACACACCGCCCAGCTCTAAAAACACCACCCCCCTACAAGGATAAACCCGCCAAACGGCGGGTTTATCCTTGTAGCACTGCCGTTGATAGTAATAACTGTGAAGGTTTTTCAGTTGACAGCTGCAGGTTCCTTATTTCGAGGTAAAATGATGCCAATAATTCAGGAATTTATCACTGAAACAAATAAATTTTTTGTTGCGAGCCTGACTTAAGGCGGAGTAACCTGTAAGAATTAAGGATTACTTCGGGCATATTGCCCTCGCAATTTCCTTTTTAACCCAAAAAAGAGGTGCTATGGCTACAAAATACATTTTTTTTACAGGCGGCGTGGTTAGTTCAGTTGGCAAGGGTGTAACCGCAGCCGCACTGGGCCGCACATTGAAGGAACGAGGCTTCAACGTCGCTGTTCAAAAACTTGACCCATATATCAACGTAGACCCTGGCACAATGAGTCCCTACCAGCACGGAGAAGTATTCGTGCTGGATGACGGCGCCGAAACTGATCTGGATTTAGGCCACTACGAGCGCTTCGTAGACATTCGCGCAACGCGGGTTAGCAATTTCACAACCGGCCAGGTCTACAACGAGGTGATTACCAAAGAACGCCGCGGTGATTACCTGGGCGGCACCATCCAGGTCATTCCACACATCACCAATGAAATCAAGCGCAGAATTGGCCTGGTTGCCAAAACAACCAACGCCGATATTGTTCTGGTCGAGGTCGGTGGTACAGTCGGGGATATCGAATCGCAGCCATTCTTAGAATCCCTCCGCCAGTTACGCAGTGAAGTTGGTCGCGAAAACGTTCTCTTTGTGCATGTCACCTGGCTGCCGTATATCGGCGCCACCAATGAACTCAAAACCAAGCCCACCCAGCACTCAGTGGCAGCTTTACGCTCAATTGGCATTTCACCAAACATGATCATTGCTCGTTCTGACCACCCAATCGAAGATGACTTATGTGACAAAATTGCCTTGTTTTGCGATGTGGACAAAAAAGCGGTCGTCCCAATGGTAACTGCATCAGTTCTCTATGAAATACCTCTCCTTTTAGAAAAAGCAGGCGTTGCCGAATACGTATTAAAAATGCTTGGCATGCAAGAACGTCAAAAACCAAACTGGTTAGCCTGGGAAAAAATCGTCGCAGAAGTTAAACGTCCAAAACCCGAAGTAACCATCGCAATTGTCGGAAAATATGTGGAACTTCATGATGCCTATATGTCGGTCCGCGAAGCACTGAAACACGCTTCTCTGGTGGCCGGAGTTGAAGTCAAGATTTTGTGGGTTCACTCTGCTGACCTCGAAAAAGATAAAGGTTGGGATCTAGTCAAATCTGCGCACGGAATTGTAGTTCCCGGCGGGTTTGGATCACGTGGCACCGAAGGGAAAATCCTTGCCGCGCGCTATGCTCGCGAACACAAGATACCTTACCTGGGTCTTTGTCTCGGAATGCAAGTCATGTGTATTGAATTCGCCCGCAACATTCTCGGGTATGAAGATGCCAATTCCAGCGAATTCGACCGAGCCACTCCACATGCCGTGATTGATCTAATGAACGAGCAGCGCTCCATTACAGACATGGGCGGTACCATGCGCCTGGGACTTTATCCTTGCAACCTTCAACCTGGCTCAATTGCCGCAACCGCCTATAACACCGATCACATCGAAGAACGCCACCGCCATCGTTGGGAATTTAATAACACCTATCGTCAAGAATTTGAAAAAGCGGGCATGGTCTTCTCCGGGCTGTCCCCCGATGGCCTCCTTGTTGAAATTGCTGAAATTTCAGATCACCCTTATATGGTGGCAAGCCAATTCCATCCTGAATTCCTATCACGTCCCAACCGCCCCCACCCTCTATTTGCAGGATTGGTGAAAGCAGCCCGCGACAAAGCTGGTTACAACATTCAAGATACCAACACTTTGTCTCCATCGACAGATTGATCATAGGCAATCCAACGCAAATAATGCTGGCTCTGCAAAAATCAAAAGGTGTGAACATCCACTAGTTTACCGGGTTTGTTCACACCTTTTGTAATACAGAAAAACGATTGATTTATCCGCCAAACCCCCTGGGCACATCTGCATAAACACCCCTCAATTCCACAGGCAGATTTTGGGCCATGGTATACATTAACCGGTCTGTCAAGGATAGTGGGCTGTCATTTGCACCTGGAATCATTGCAGGCGCGATGATTATATTTACCACTGTTCGGCGCGGAAAATATCGAAATAAATTCTGAATTCCATCCACTGACACTGCCACCAACGGGCAGTCCATTTCAATCGCCAGCTTTGCAGCCCCTGGCTTCGCTAGAGCAAGCCCTTTCCCCCCGGAACGAGTCCCTTCAGGAAACATTGCTACAATTTGACCTGCCGCCAATATCTTGCGCGCGTGATCCAGTGCCCAGTTATCCCGCTCTCCTCGATAAACTGGAAAAGCTCCCAGCCAGCGGAATACCGCATGAATAATCCCAACCTGAAACAACTCAGCCTTGCCCATGTAAAATACCATTCTGGGCAAGGCAAGCTGGATAGGGAACACATCAAAAGTCACCAGATGATTGGACGCAATAACCACCGCTCCACTCATCGGTAAATTTTCCAAACCAGAAATATTCATGATCGCAAATAAACGAAATACCTTTAACGCCAGCCAGACAACCAGTTTATGCAAGCCAGTCTCATACAAAGGGTAATCAAGCTGGGGGCGCGGATCATTAAGTGGGAGTTCTAAAGGTGACAAGGGATAATTTCTCCGAAACTATTTAATTTTAGATTATACTTGGCGCAGAAATTGTAACAATCACCGGGTTGAACACACTATCAACACCGTAGAAAACACATCTGGGCCTGTATAGTTCTTGCCTGAAAGAGACAGGATTGTAATTCATTATGCTGGCTGCGGATAATTTTCGCTAATTTTCTGCCTTGTCCTGGGGTTACACAAAACCTTTACCCCGAAGCAAGTGCAGTATCACTTACAAGGAGATTTGCAATGGACACAACAATTGAAAGTATTTCTGCGCTGGAGGTTCTTGACTCACGCGGCAACCCGACGGTGGAAGTTGAAGTCGTACTGGGAGATGGCTCCTGGGGGCGCGCTGCTGTGCCATCTGGCGCTTCTACAGGCGTTCACGAGGCACTCGAACTACGCGACGGCGATAAAAAACGCTACGGCGGTAAAGGCACCCTCAAAGCAGTAGAAAATGTAAACGACATCATCTCAGATGCTCTTTTTGGTTGGGACGCAACCGACCAAAAAGCGATCGATACTGAATTAATCAATATAGACGGCACTCCCAACAAGGCAAAACTCGGTGCAAATGCGATTCTGGGTGTTTCATTGGCAGTTGCAAAAGCAGCTGCAAACTCGCTCAACCTGCCGCTCTATCGCTACATTGGCGGCGTTTATGCACATGTGCTCCCCGTGCCCATGATGAATATCCTGAATGGTGGCGCGCACACCGCCTGGCAGTCCACAGACATGCAGGAATTCATGGTCATGCCGTTTGGCGCTCCCACCTTTGGCGAGGGGTTACGCTGGGGTGCTGAAATCTACCATGCCCTGAAATCTGTCTTAAAAGAAAAAGGCTATACAACCCTTGTTGGCGATGAAGGTGGTTATGCTCCTGCTCTGAAATCCAACGCAGAAGCACTGGAAGTAATTCTCTCCGCCATTGAAAAAGCCGGGTTCAAAGCTGGTCGGGGCCTGGATGTAGCCATTGCGCTGGATCCTGCCGCATCAGAACTTTATGACGAAGAAACAAAAACGTACAACCTCCGCAAAGAGGGCCGCAAACTGACTGGCCCGCAGATGGTTGAGTTTTGGACGAAATGGGTAAAAGACTACCCGATTGTCTCCATCGAAGATGGCCTGGCACAGGATGATTGGGAATCTTGGATCTTAATGACCAAACAATTGGGCGATAAACTCCAGATTGTTGGCGATGACCTGCTTGTCACCAACCCGGAACGGGTTCGGCGTGGTATCAAGGAAAATGCAGCCAATGCCTTACTTGTCAAGTTGAACCAGATTGGTACATTAACCGAGACCATCGAAGCTGTTGAAGCCTGCCACCGCAACGGCTGGCGCGCGGTAACATCTCACCGCTCCGGCGAAACCGAAGATGCCACTATTGCCGATCTCGCAGTAGCTCTCAACACTGGTCAGATAAAAACTGGCGCCCCGGCTCGCTCAGACCGGGTAGCCAAGTACAATCAATTGCTTCGTATCGAATTTGAATTGGGCGATTCTGCCCAATACGCCGGATGGGATGCGTTGCGCGTAAAATAATTAGTTTAGTTTCTGAATAATCAAAAGGCTCAACCTGTAAAGTGGAATATCTCAGGTTCAGCCTTTTGTCATTTATACACGATTATTTACTAAACCAATCAATAATCGGTTCCCGTAGGCGGCGGCAGCAATCGTAAACCGGTCATCAAAATTGAATAACTGCTAATCCCAAAAAAGGCATTGTTAGAATGCTTGATAAACTCTCAAATTATGATATTATATTTGTGAGAAATTAAGCCGAAAAGGTGGCTTTTTCACCCCAGTAAGCAGGGATAGTAGCAGATGACCCAATTCGCATGGGCACCTTCTTTACAAATAATAAAGAACGTTAACAAATACACCGTCCTGGATCTAATTCGATTTACCCCTGGCGGGATTTCACGCGCAGAACTGGCCCAACGTATGGATTTGAGCCGGGCTGCCATGACTGCCATTGTCAACGATCTTATCAATTGCGATGTTATTCGAGAAACAGAATCTAGAAGCGGCCATAGTGGTCGCCCTCCGATCATCCTCGAAATCAATGCAAGCCGGGGAAATGTGATTGGGATAGATATGGGCGCGTCGCATATCTCTATTATCCTTACAGATTTTGCCGCCCAGGTAATCGACGAGATCGAAGTACCCTTCTGCGTAGCAGATGGCCCTGAAATATGTATAAAATTGGCCAATAACTTAATGGATGATATGCTTAAGAAAAACCAGATGGCCATCACAAACCTTGGCGCAATTGGTTTGGGCGTGCCTGGTCCAATTGCCAGCGAGGCAGGTATGGTTTACGCCCCACCCATTATGCCCGGTTGGGATGGATTTCCCATTCAAGCAAATCTTGAAGCACGCTGGGGAATTCCTGTCTCCCTCAACAACGATGCCGAACTTGGCGCCCTTGGCGAATGGGCCTACGGAGTTGGTCGTGGCGAAAACCACCTGGCGTATATAAAAGTAGGCACCGGAATTGGTTCTGGGCTTTTGCTGAACGGGCAAATTTATCATGGTGCCACCGGTTCCGCCGGTGAAATTGGACATCTGACGATAGAAGAAAACGGCCCTCTCTGTGACTGTGGAAACTCAGGCTGCCTCGAAGCTTTGGCTGGCGGAAAAGCAATCGCCCGCCAGGCGCGGGAAGCAGTCCTAAAAACTCAGCGCACCCTGCTTTCCAGTATGGGTCCAATCGAATTACTTACTTCCAGAGATGTTGCATCTGCCGCGCGCAGGGGCGACCTCGTTTCACAAAAAATCATCGCAAGCGCAGGTCGTTACCTGGGAATTGCAATTGCCGGTCTCGTCAATCTTTTCAATCCACGCACAGTGGTGCTTGGCGGCGGGGTTGCCCAAATTGGCGATCTTCTGCTCCAACCCATTCGCGACACAGTTTTGCAGCGCAGCTTGCAAGCCTCTGCGCGCACTGTTAAAATCAATACCGCCGTGCTCCGCCGTCATTCATCGGGCATGGGCGCTATTGTGCAGGCGTTGTCTATCGCACTGCGTCAAGTTGCAGAGCGAAAAGATGTGAGATAATAAATACAATATTTCTCACTACACTCTCAACGTACTGTCCATTCTATTAGAGTTGTAGAGAAGCAACTGGCTTCTCCAACGCCATTTCTAAATTCACAAGGAGAAAGAGAAATGAAAAAGTCTTTGCTGACTCTCGTCAGCATCCTGCTCGTCGCTGCCTTTGTTTTGGCTGCATGCGGCACTCCTGCGCCTGCCGCTACTGAAGCCCCGGCTGCCGCGCCCGCCGCCACCGAAGCCCCGGCTGCTGCTCCCGCCGCCACTGAAGCCCCGGCTGCCACCGCTGTACCCGTGACCGAAGTCACCTTCTGGCACGCTTATGGCACCGGCACGGCTGAAGAAGCTGCCATGACCAAACTGGTTGCCCAGGCTGCCATCGACCTGCCCCAGTACAAAATCAACGTTCTTCAGGTGCCCTTCAACGACATCTTCACCAAGTACAGCACCGATGTCGCTGCTGGCGGCGGCCCAGACATGTTCATCGCCCCGAACGATAACCTCGGCGACAATGTTCGCGCTGGCCTGGTTGCCGATATCACCGATCTCGCCAAAGGCAAGTTCGATGGCGTCAACCAGATTGGTATTGACGGCATGTCCGTTGAAGGCAAACTGTATGGCGTACCCGAATCCCTCAAGGCTGTTGCCTTCTGGTACAACAAATCCATGCTGCCCGAAGCTCCCAAGACCACTGATGAGCTGAAGAAACTCATGGAAGCCGGCACGCCCATTTCCATGAACTATGGTTGCTACCACATGTACGGTTTCTTCGGCGCCTTCGGCGGCAACATCTTTGACAGCAACTGGAAGATTGTTGCTGATCAGGGTACCGGCGTTGTTGATACCTTCACCTACCTGAACGACCTCTACCAGATTTCCAAGAAGAACGGTTGGGCCAAGTCCGACTCCGATGGTCTCGCTCCTTTCAACGAAGGCAAGCTTGCCGCCATCATGAATGGTAACTGGGCCATGGGCGATTACAAGAAAGCCCTCGGCGATAACCTGGCTGTTGCACCCCTGCCTGCCGGACCCGGCGGCCCTGCCAAACCCTTCATAGGCGTCGATGGCTTCTACATCAGCCCCAACAGTACCAATCAGGCCGCTGCCCTTGAAGTAGCCCTGTACCTGAGCAATGCTGCTTCCCAGACCGTCATGATGAACGAAGCCGGTCACATTCCGGTACGCACTGACCTCACCATCACTGACCCGTTGATCAAGAGTGTTGTAGACGTCTTCAACGTCGGCTCCACCATCCGCCCCCAGGTAACAGAACTCGGCAAGTATTGGTCGAACTTCTGCGGCTCTGACCAGATCTTCGAAAAAGGCATCAAATCTGCTGATTTCGTCAAGACCGCCGTCGAATCTTCTAACAAGTAATTCACTGTAATAAGATAAAGGCGAACAGGATAAAAACCTGTTCGCCTTTATCTAAAAATGGGTAAGCCGATCTACTGTTTTCAGGAGCGGAGACAACTATGGCAACTCTTACCGCAGGTTCTGTCAAAAAACCAGGCTCATCGAGTGTGAGCAAGGCAGCTCTTCCTTATCTTTATCTTCTTCCAGCTTTCCTGGTCATGGGGGTGATCACTTTTTACCCTCTGATCTATCAAGTTATTGTTTCATTCACAGATTTTCAAACCAAAGATCTCAGGTTGGGTTTGGCTTCTCCAGTATTGCACTACATCGGTCTAAAAAATTACATCGACATTCTTACCGGCGGATTGCCGGTTCAAAACTTCGAATTCTTTCGCGTTCTAATTTACAATTTTTGGTGGGCGATCACCAATGTTGCTGTTCACGTCCCCGCCGGTATCCTGATCGCTGTTTTATTGAATACCCAGGGCCTGTGGTTTAAAAAGATTTATCGAGCCATCTACATCTTACCTGTGGTTGTGCCTCCCCTGGTGGTGGCTACCGTGTGGCGCAACATTTTTGATGAACAGTACGGCGCCATGAACCAGTTCCTTACCTGGGTTGCTGCCTTTTTCGGTTCAATGGACCCGGTTCGCTTGCGCTGGCTAACCGAATACTCCCCTCCCATCCCATGGCTTCTGCCAGGCGGCCCATTGCCGCTCGCCTATTATGCAATGATGATTGCTAACTTCTGGCTTGGCTGGCCCTTCATGACCGTCGTCGCTACCGGCGCGTTGCAAAGCATTCCAAAAGATTTGTACGAAGCAGCTGAAATCGACGGTGCTTCAGGTCCGCAGCAATTCTGGAATATTACACTGCCGCTATTACGCCCTGGCATGATCCCTGCCGCGGTTTATGGCTTCACCATGTCATTTAACCTCTTCAGTTTCGTCTATTTTATGACGGGCGGCGGTCCGGCGCGCTCTACAGAAATTTTGGTCACATTTGCCTATGACCTGGTGCGTAACCTGCGATTGTTTGGCGCCGCAGCCTCCTTTTCGGTCATCATCTTTGCCGTATCTCTGGTGGTTTTCTTGATCACCAATCGCATCACTCGCGCGACTCAGACGTACACGGACTAGACGCCATGACTACCAATACAAAAAATCAAAACAAAAACTTCCTGGTTCGCTTCCTCACCATGAATACATCCGGGGAAACCGCCGGGCGTGACCTGCCCCTTTGGCGCCAACTCTTGCTGCAGCTTCTGACCTTGATCGTTGGGTTGGAAGTGCTGTTCCCCATCATGTATATCCTGACAATGTCCTTAAGCTCCAAGACGACCCGGCCTTCATCGTTACAATTAATACCAACAGAGTTTTCAACTGTAGCCTATCTACAGGTTCTCGACCACCCAACCGCCAACCCTGTTACTTTCACCGAACTGCTGCGCAACAGCTTTGTACTCTCGTTCGGCGTCGGTGCGGTATCTTTGCTCGTGGCGGTAACCGCTGCTTACGCTTTCTCACGTTTCCAATTCAAGATGCGTCAGGTATTGATGGTGATGGTCTTCATCCCGCTGCTCATGCCCGGAATTGGTCTTGCCACTCCTCTTTACCTGCTCATGAACACTTTCCAGCTCAAGGATTGTGGTGCAGGTATAACAGCAATGGCGCCATTTACCACGTGCGCTCAGGGCGTTTCCGGCAAACTTCTCTTTAACCTGCGCGATTCGCTGCTCGGCGTAGGCACAGCCATGATCGCAGGGGCTCTGCCATTCGCGGTCTGGAATCTCAAAGGCTATCTGGATACCATCCCCAAAGAACTGGAAGAAGCCGCAAAAATTGACGGCGCAGATGCGAACCAGGTCTTTTTCCTGATTGTTCTACCGCTAGCCATTCCCCAACTGGCTGTTACTTTCTTCCTCGGCTTTATTGGACACTGGCAGGAGTTTGCGCTTTCCTGGCTTTTCCTGAGCAAACCACAGGATTACACCCTGGCCATGACTCTTTACAACATGACCGGTCAATACGCCAGTGCCATTCCCTGGAACCGTTTTGCTGCCATGGCAGTCATCGTGGCCCTGCCTGTGGCAATCATCTATATCGCACTTCAAAAATACATCACCGGCGGTTTAACCGCTGGCGCGGTAAAAGGCTAATATCAAATCAAAGGGCGGCCGTTTGGCCGCCCTTTGATTATTCAAACAACTCATGAAAAAATTCTTTGCCTGTATCATCTTAATTGCCTTTCTGGTCTCATGCGCGCCAACCCTCGCAACTGCTCCCGCGCAACCGCAGCCAACTCAGTCACAACCAGCAGCCAGCCCAACTGCAGAGCTGCAACCACGGTTTTGGTGGCGCGACGCTGTCTTTTACGAAATCTTCGTCCGTTCTTTCAATGATAGCAACGGCGATGGAATTGGCGATTTTAACGGCATCACCCAAAAGCTGGATTATCTCCAACAGCTGGGCATCACAGCCATTTGGCTGATGCCTATCCATCCCTCGCCCTCCTATCACGGGTACGATGTCATCAACTTCTATGCTGTAAACCCTCAGTATGGCAGCCTGGCTGATTTTAAAAACTTACTGGCTGCAGCTCACAAAAAGGGAATTCGCGTCATTATCGATCTGGTTCTCAACCACACATCTTCTCAGCACCCCTGGTTTCTCGATGCCAACAACAACCCAAATTCTCCCTATCGCAACTGGTATATCTGGTCAGATTCACCCCAGGGCAAAAACTGGTACCCCGGGAAAAAAGATAGTTATTTTGCCCTTTTCTCAAGGGACATGCCGGATCTAAATTACCGAAACCCCGATGTAACAGCCCAGGTCCAAAAGATCACATCCTATTGGTTAAATGACATTGGCATTGATGGTTTTCGATTGGATGCTGCCAAACATCTCATCGAAGCCGATGCGAAAATCGAAAATACACCTGCCACACATGACTGGCTTAAAAATTTTTACACATATTACAAGGCTGCCAAACCTGGATCATTCGTAGTAGGAGAAGTTTTTGGCGCGGGGGGGTTTATCGCCAAAACCTATACAAACCAGCTCGACGAAGTGTTTAACTTTGAACTGTCAAGTGGGTTTGTGAACAGCGCCAACGGCAACTCAAACACCGGCATAAATAGCGCAATAAAATTAACCTTACCCAAAATGCCTGACGGCCAATACGCTACCTTTTTGACCAACCACGATCAAAACCGCGCTATGAGCCTCTTTGCTGGAAACACCGATAAAGCCAAAGTAGCCGCCGCTCTCATGTTAACGGCACCGGGCACGCCTTTTATCTATTATGGCGAAGAAATCGGCATGAAAGGCCAAAAACCCGATGAAGATATCCGCCTGCCCATGCAATGGACTACGGACCCGGTCTCTGCCGGTTTTACCAAAGGCACTCCCTGGCGCGCCCCGGGTACCAATACAATCACCAACAACGTAGCCTTGCAGGAAAATGACCCATCCTCGCTCCTCCAATATTACAAATCTCTTATCAAACTACGTAACGCGCACCCTGCTTTGCAAACTGGCTCATGGACCCTGGTTCAGACCAGTATTACCAATATTTACGCCAGCTTGCGCATCGAAGGCAGCGAATCCATCCTGGTATTGGTAAACCTTGGCAAGGACAAAGTCACAGACTACAGCCTCTCCTGGGAAAATTCTCCCCTGCCAGATCGAAATTATCAGGTCGATACAATTTTTGGCAGCGAATCAGTCCAACCGCTAAACATCAAAGCCGGCAGGCTTGAATCCTATCAGCCGTTGCCAGTACTCGACCCCTACAGTACAAATATTTTTAGTTTGAAATAAGTTATCCATCATTAATTCAGAAAAACAAACCCCGCTTTTACTCTAGAAAGCGGGGTTTTGCTGTACAATTCATTTTCAATAAACTTATCACCGGAACAGTCCATTGACAACTCCCTACTGGCTGCAAGATGCCATCTTTTACCAGATTTTTCCTGATCGCTTCTCTAACGGAGACCAGCACAACGACCCGGCCAATGTTGAAAAATGGGGAAGTGCGCCGTCAATTTGGAATTTCCAGGGTGGCGACCTGCGAGGCATCATTCAACGCTTCGATTATCTCCTGGACCTGGGGATTAATGCGATTTACCTGAATCCGATTTTCCTATCTCCATCCAATCATCGCTACAATACAACTGATTATTACAAAATTGATCCAAAGCTGGGCAATATGCTGGATTTTCATGCCTTGCTTGATCTGGCCCATCGCAATAATGTTCGAATCGTCCTCGACGGCGTCTTCAACCATTGTTCACGAGGCTTTTTTGCCTTCAACGATTTGTTGGAAAATAACGAACACTCAGCATATAAAAATTGGTTCAATATCCACCGTTACCCACTCGATGCCTATGGTCATGGCGACGCCATGAATTATGATGCCTGGTGGAAATTCAAATCATTGCCCAAACTCAACACCCATAACCAGGAAGTACGAAACTACATATTTAATGTGGCCCGCTATTGGATCGACCGTGGCATTGATGGCTGGCGCCTGGATGTGCCCAACGAAATTAACGACGATGGGTTTTGGGCCGAATTTCGCCATGTAGTCAAATCAGCCAATCGAGATGCTTGTCTCATTGGTGAAATATGGACTGCAGACCCACGCTGGGCAAATGAATCACATTTTGATGGCCTCATGCACTATCCCGTCCGCGACGCCCTTCTGGCTTGCTTAAATGGCAAAGTATCCGTTTTGGAATTTGCGGATACAGTCGAGCGCATGTTCAGCATTTACCCGCGCGAAAATGTCTATTCAATGTATGTAACCCTTGGTTCCCACGACACTGAACGCGCCCTCACCGTGCTCGGGGGCGATATAAACAAAATGAAACTTGCCTTTATGTTCATTTTCGCCTACCCGGGTGCTCCTGCCATCTACTATGGAGATGAAATTGGGCTGGAAGGTGGCAAAGATCCAGATTGTCGCCGTGCCTTCCCCTGGAACCCGGCAGACTGGAAAGCCGACCTGCATCCCTGGGTACAAAACCTCATTTCCACCCGTAGAACCCGCACTTCCCTGCGTCATGGCGAGTATTCACGAATTACACTCGATTCTGCAGCCGGGTTATATGCCTTTACTCGCACCCTTGGCGCAGAAAAAACCCTGGTCATCATCAACTTATCTCCCAGAAATGAAACTGTTCAAATCCCCGCGCAAACACTTTGGCACGAAGGTCAAACCCTTCGCAGCCTACTCGATAACCGCCCCTTCGCAGTCACAGACGGCAAAATTAACATAAACCTGCCTCCATATAGCGGACTTTACATAGGTTGATTTTGAGGATAAAGGCCAGTGAGTCGATATTTCCTAACTTCCTGGCAATCTTCCTTGCACGACTCCTTATAATAAGCGTTTCGTGATTATTAAACTCTTTCAACCTCTACTCCGAGTATAATTCCCAGAATGAGTATTGCCCTTCTGCTTTATCGCCTGCAACAGATCGACAGCCGCTTAAGTCAGGTCACACCACGCCTGCATTCAGTTCAATCATCCCTGGCGAATAATGCGGAGTTGGACGGCGCCGCCAGGCAACTTACCTCTGCACAAACAGCCCTCAATCTGGCTGAAAAGGCGCTTAAAGAAGCGGAATACGAATCTACCAATCAGCGCATCAAGCTTGAACAAGTTGAATCGAGTCTGTACAGTGGGCGCATCAAAAACCCCAAAGAACTGCAAGATCTTGAGCACGAAATTGTTTCACTAAAACGTCAACTTGGCATCCTGGATGACAAACAGCTAAAAATAATGATGGAAGTTGAAGAAGCTGTCGCAGTACGAGAAACCGCCAAAAAAGGTTCAGAAATAATCCAGGGGAAAGTCATAACAGAAAACGCGGCTTTACGAAATGAATTATTAACTCTCCAAAAAGATGTAGAAAACCTGATCACCCAGCGCAACGCTGTTCTGCCAGCCATTGATGCAGCCTCTCTCAACCTGTACGATTCCCTGCGGCTAAAACGCTCCGGGTTGGCCGTATCGCAGGTTATAGAAAACTCCTGTGACACCTGTGGATCATCCCTTACTCCCGGCTATGCGCAGTCAGTGCGCACCTCCAGCCAGCTAATACTCTGTCCCATGTGTGGCAGAATTTTATATTCAAACTAATTCTTAAAAGGCTGAATTATGAAATTCCGCATCGATACCATATCATTCATCCTTGGCATGGCTGTTGCCTCCGTCATATGGTGGGTCGTTGCATTTACCCGCCCCATGCTCGAAAATTTCATCGAAACCTGGCAGCAAAAGAAAAAAGAACGCAGCCAACGCGCAAGCTCTGCTCTGGAAGATGCCCACCGAAAAACCTTATACAAACAAACCCAGACTATGCATCTGACTGCATCCCTATTTCCGCTGGATGAAATCCTGGAAATACCTCGTTTACTTGCACCCCCCATTATTCATGAGCCCAATTCTCCCCGTAGCCATGTTGATATTGTAGAAACGGCAATACCATTTCTACCCAATTATCCAGAGCTAGGCACTTTTTATGGCGCACCTACAATTTCAATCAATCAGGCACTCTCCGGGAATCGGAACCTGGTCATTATTGGACAACCCGGAGCCGGTAAAACTACTACCCTTGCATATTTGGCATCCCAAATATCAAACCGGTCAGCCGATTTACAGGCCCATCATCATTACATCCCCTTTCTAATCCACGCCGCCGATCTTGGACTGCCGTTAACCAACCCCAAAAAACCGGAAGATTTCCTTGCACCTATTGCGGATAAGCTTGGTCAAGTAGCGGGAGTCTTTGATGCCGCTCGCATTCCCGGCTTTGTTCAGTATTCTTTTACCAGTGGACGGGCTTTATTGCTCATCGACGGTGTCGATGAACTTCCGCAAACCGGCATACAAGAAGTATCAGCCTTTATCCGTGTAATACTTCGGCAATATCCAAAAATCCGTATCATTACCACGGGTGCTCCTGAGTATGTGGATGGGATTCTCTCGTTGGGTTTCGCTCCATTATCCATCATGCCGTGGACATCCCAACAACAATCTAATTTCCTGAATAAATGGACAGCTCTCTGGCAAAAATATGTTGAATCTGAATCGTGGGCGCGCAGCAATGTAGCCCCAATTGACTCTGTCCTTCTCAATCGCTGGCTAGAAACTGATAATTCCGGTTTAACTCCTTTTGAATTCACATTAAAAATATGGGGAGCCTATGCCGGGGATACTCGCGGAGCCCGGGGTGTGGATGCCATCGAAACCCATTTTCGCCGGCTATTACCCCCTGGATTAAATCCCGAAGCAGCCATCACCATTGGGTCACAGGCCAGCTTGCAGGGTGTTTCTATTTTTGACGAACGTCGCGCGATCGAATGGACCAGAGCCTTCGAAACGATTGATAAAACTGCACCCGGCGAAAATGCCGCCCCCGAGATAGATTCATCCGATCCTGAACACAAATCTTCCGAGAGCGCCATTCTTCAAACAAAACCAGGAACAAAAACAACTGCTTCGCATCGCCAGGCGGCTGATTCCAATGTAATTTCAAAACTTGCCGCCACCGGCCTTCTAACAATACACGCAGGCAATCGTTTTCGCTTTTCTCATCCAATTTTCCAGGGCTATCTGGCAGGCAAAGGCCTGGACGCCTCTACAGTTGGTAACGAGCTTCTCAAACAACCAGCCTGGTCCGGCCAAACCACTACTCTCCGCTATCTGGCTGCCTTTAGCGATGCAACTCACCTTGTAAATGAACTCCTCGCTGCGCAGGATCCGATCTTGATGCGTCCGCAGCTTATTGCCGCCCGCCTGCTGCGAGATGCTCCTCGTGAGGCTCCCTGGCGTGGGACAGTGATGAGTACCCTGGTACAAATATTAAGTAATGAAGATCATCCGCTAGGGTTAAGAGGCCAGGCTTTGTCAGCTTTTGCTTTCAGTGGAGATACATCAGCCAGCCCACTTTTCCGCCAATTAATGCGAGCCCCTTATAACGAACTGCGCCAGCTTGCCTCACTTGGCTCTGGCATAATGCGAGACACCAAAGCGGTTGAGGGTCTGATCGATGTTGTCAACCATTCATCCAGTGCTGCGCGCCATGCTGCTTGTCTTGCTCTGGTATCCATCGGTTCATCACAAGCTCTCGAGGAAGTTGCGAAAGCCCTCCTGCACGGAGATGAAGAATTGCGCGTAATAGCAGCCGAGGCTCTTGCAAACCACAGCGGGGATGGTCGCGAGGCCTTGCGTGAAGGCATTACCAGCGATGATATTCTATTACGGCGTGCAATCGTTTACGGCTTGGGGCGTGTTCCAGAGCCATGGGCCATGGAACTCATCGAAAAGACTCAGGTTAATGACGAGCAATGGGCCGTGCGCAGCGTGGCAAGCGAAATTATCAACATGCGTAACACCACAGATATCCACGTTCCGATGAAACTATCCGTTCCGTCAGAAACGCCGTGGTTGATCGAGTACGCAGGAAAATATGGCATGGGAATTTCTCCTGGGCAGCCCGCCACCGACATCCTGCTTCTGGCAATCAGGAACGGCGACCCCGAATATATTCGCCCGTCCCTCAACTACCTGCGCAACACTTCATCAGAAAACGTTTTTGCTGACCTGTATCCTTACATTTTTAGCAGAAATGAAGATGCTCGAGAAGCAATTTTCCAGGTACTTTCTGAATATGCACTTGCCGGGGTCACTTTGCCGCCTCCCCAGAAATTTGGTCTTGGATAAAATTGACTGAGGAAACCATGCTCATATACAACGCCACACTCATCACTTGGGAAAAACCCAATCAGGTTCTGCCAGGTTGGGCAATTTACGTAAACGATGGAAAAATTGTTGAGTTAGGCCCAGAAATCGAATTGAGAAAACGCTATCCCAATACACCCGGCATAGATGCGGGCGGACAATTAGTGATGCCCGGTAATATTTGCGCACATACGCATTTCTACGGTGCCTTTTCGCGAGGCATGGCGATACCAGGTGAAGCACCTGCCAACTTCTCCCAGATTTTGGATAAGCTCTGGTGGCCGCTGGACAAATCACTGACAGAAAAAGACGTACGCTATTCCGCGCTGCTCTGTCTGGTAGACGCCATCAAGCACGGCACAACCACCCTGGTTGACCACCACGCCTCTCCCAATTTTATTGATGGCTCTTTGGATGTTATCGCCGAAACAGTCAGCCAGGCCGGGGTCAGGGCAGCCTTGTGTTACGAAGTTACCGACCGTGATGGTCAAGATAAAGCGAAAGCGGGCATCACCGAAAATGTCCGCTTTCTAAAAGAAGTGAAAAAATACGGCCCCAATCTTTCGGCCCTTTTCGGGTTACATGCCGCCATCACCCTGTCAGACAAAACCCTGGAACTATGCCGGGCAGCCGTAAATGACGACACCGGTTTTCACATCCATCTTTCAGAAAGTAAAGATGATGGGCAGGCCGTTCAAAAAGCGGCAGGAATACGCCCTGTCAACTGGCTGCAGAAACATGGAATCCTTGGTTCGCACAGCATTGCTGCTCACTGCATTCATGTTGATGAAAGCGAAATGGAAATATTAGCCGCAACAAGAACCTGGGTAACGCATCAACCCCGTTCAAACATGAACAACGCTGTTGGCGTTTCGCCAGTAGAGCAAATGCTTGCAAAAGGCATTCGTGTCTGCCTGGGAAATGATGGGTTTTCCAATGCCATGTGGGAAGAATGGAAATCGGCGTACCTTGTTCATAAATTACACCAATCCGACCCGCGCGCCATGAATGGTTACACTGTGACAGATATGGCTATTTACAATAATAATGCCCTCGCCAGCGACTTGTTCGAAGTTGAGATTGGCGTTCTAAAACCAGGAGCTGCCGCGGATCTGATTTTTGCAGACTACTCCCCGCCTACTCCACTTGGCGCAGGCAACCTTCCCTGGCATATTTTATTTGGGTTTCGAGACAGCATGGTAACCACAACCATCGTTGGCGGCAAAGTCCTGATGAAAGACCGCCAACTGCTCACGCTTGATGAAAAAGAAATAGCTCGAAAATCAAACGAACTATCTACCAAGGTCTGGAAGCGTTATAACGAAAGATTCAAATAAAAGCCACTCACCAACAAAAATCCATTCATAAAAGAGGTTCCAATAATGTCTGAAGCATCCCCCACAATCGCAGTTCTAGGCGGCACCGGAAAAGAAGGCAAAGGCTTGGCATTCCGTTGGGCAAAAGCAGGCTACAAAGTCATCATCGGTTCCCGTGGAATAGAAAAAGCAGTCCAGGCTGCCGCAGAAATAACAGCCTTGCTGAGTGACCGTCTCGTGATAGAAGGCCTCGATAATTTATCAGCCGCCAGAAAAGCCAGCATCGTGGTGCTTACTGTCCCTTATGCTGCCCACAAAGATACGCTGGAAACCGTCAAGGATGCCCTGCAAGGCAAGATACTGGTCGATGTAACAGTTCCACTTGTTCCACCCAAAGTAACCAAAGTACAGATGCCCCCGGCTGGCTCAGCCGCACAGGAAGCTCGCGAAATTCTAGGGGAAGGTGTCGAAATCGTGGACGCTTTCCAGAGTATTTCTTACGAGCATCTCATGGCCAGCGAAGAAGTACTCTGCGATGTGCTCGTTACCGGCACATCAAAAGAAGCACGTTTACAAGTCATCAAGCTTGTCGAAGCCGCCGGGTTAACTGGCTGGGATGCTGGTCCAATCGAGAACTCAGTGGTTGTTGAAGGTCTTACCAGCCTGTTGATCTATATAAATAAACAATACGGCTCAACTCATTCGGGGATTAAAATCACCGGGGTCCACAAGCCTTAGCAAAGCTCTTTTACAGGTTCCTCATCATGCCACTTACCCTCACAGCTTTGCAAGGCCTGCCACTTATCAAACCCGGTGATGATCTCGCCGGGATAATTTTGAAATCAATCAGTCAATCAGCATTATCATTGGAAAACGACGATATTATTGTCCTCGCGCAAAAAATAGTAAGCAAAGCTGAAAACCAGCTCGTTAACCTTTCGACGATTGTACCCACCCCTCAGGCTCTGGAGCTGGCAGCCAGAAGCGGAAAAGACCCTCGCCTGGCAGAGCTTATTATCCGCGAAAGCAATGAAATTTTGCGAGTTCGTATGGGCTCAGTAATTGTCGAACACAAACTCGGCTTTGTTTGTGCCAATGCAGGCATCGACCATTCAAATGTGGCAGGTGACGGAACAGACCTGGAAGAATGGTTTTTATTATTGCCCCAAAACCCCGATCAATCAGCTTCTAAAATCCGCTCTCAGTTGGAATTGGCCAGCGGCAAACGCATTGGCGTAATGATCATCGACTCCCATGGTCGCGCCTGGCGCGTTGGGACGGTGGGCATCACAATTGGAATTTCCGGCCTGCCAGGGCTGATCGATGAACGTGGCTGGAAAGATTTATTTGGCTATGCATTACAAATCACCGTCGTAGCCGCGGCTGATGAGCTTGCAGCCGCCGCTTCGCTTGTTATGGGCCAGGCATCCGAAGGCACGCCTGTTGTTCATGTTCGTGGTTTCCCCTTTCCCCTGCGTGATGGGAATCTCCAGGAACTACTCCGCCCCAAAGAACAGGATTTGTTCAGGTAATCATGAGCAACTCCTATTGCCGCTCACTTCAGGAACTTCTGGCAACCAGCACAATCCATATCGACCGCCCACGCGGCCAACCACACCCCCGATACCAAGATCTCGTCTACCCGTTGGAATTTGGGTTCCTGGAAGGCACTTCGTCGGGCGATGGTGATGGAATCGATTTATGGATTGGGTCACTTAACAATCAGAAACTAACGGGAATCTTATGCACCTTTGATACAGTTAAACGAGATGCGGAAATTAAGCTTCTATCTGGCTGCAGTTCACTTAATGTCCAGATAACTCTAGGCTTTACAGACAACCTGATGCGCTATCTCTATATTCCTAACCCTGAGGACAATTAATGAATACCATACCTGAATCACTCCGTGATTTACTCACCGATGAAAAAAAAGCTTTCCTCTATCTCGCGACAATTATGAAAGATGGTTCTCCGCAAGTAACACCTGTCTGGTTTAACACAGATGGTTCTCATATCCTGATCAACTCTGCCATGGGGCGTCTCAAAGACAAAAACATGCGCGCCCGTTCAGCAGTGGCAGTTGTCATTGCAGACCCGGCCAACCCGTATCGTTATTTGCAAATTCGTGGCAAGGTTGTCGAAATTACGCTTGAAGGCGCCGAAGAACATATCGACACGCTCGCTTTTAAATATCAGGGAGTACCCGCATATCCTTACCGGCGCGCTGACGAGAAGCGCGTTACCTACAAAATTTTGCCAGAACATGTAGATGCTCACTGATTTTCGCGAATTTCTTCGTTCGCGCCGCTCTATTCGTCGCTTTAAGGCCATTCCGATCAGCGACGATATAATTAATAATATCCTGCTAACTGCCACACACGCCCCTTCCGCTCACAACCGTCAGCCCTGGCGCTATGCTGTTTTAAAAAATCCGGAACCAAAAATTCGCCTATGCGAAAATCTTGCCGATAAATTTCGTTCCGATCTAACTGCGGATAACCTCAGCAAAGCAGAAATAGATACCCGAATTAACCGCTCAAAAAATCGCATCAAAGAGGCGCCTCTTATCATCATTCTTTGCATGGATTTAAGTGAGATGGATATTTATCCGGATGAAAAGCGCTCCCAGGCTGAACGTATTATGGCTATTCAATCCGTTGCCGCAGCGGGTTGCCAGCTCCAACTCGCAGCCCAGGCCGAAGGGCTTGCATCCGTATGGACTTGCAGCCCCCTGTTTGCTCCTGAAACAGTCCAGACCGCATTAAATTTACCCGCAAATTGGCAGCCACAAGCCATGTTCTTCATAGGCTATCAAAACGAATCACCCAAACCGAAAATTTTGAAACCCCTGAAAGAAATCTGTCTGAGTGTAAATTAGCCCGATCTGATCGTAACCTACTCCTTTTTATAGGATATGCGAATGAAAATTGTTGCTCTCGCGGGCGGTGTTGGTGGCGCCAAACTCGCCGACGGTCTCTCGCGCTGTTTACCAGACAATGATCTGACGATCATTGTCAACACAGGTGATGATTTTGTACATTGGGGGTTAAAAATCTGTCCCGATCTGGACACTGTCTGCTACACCCTCGCTGGTCTTGCCAATCCAGAGACGGGTTGGGGCCGTAATGAAGAAAGTTGGCAAGTCTTCGAAAATATGCGCTCGCTGGGATGCGAAGAATGGTTTCGCATCGGCGATAAAGATATCGCTACCCACATTGAACGCACCCGACGCCTGAATGCCGGGCAAACTTTATCAGAAGTCGTTCATGATTTTTCCAGAGCCTGGAATATAGGTCCCAAAATAATCCCGGCAACAAACCAACCCCTGGCAACAATCGTGAACACCGTAGAAAAAGGTGAACTGGCTTTTCAAGAATACTTCGTTCACCAACGATGCGAACCAGTTGTAGAAGGTTTTCGATTTCAAGGTATCGAAACCGCCCTGCCTGCGCCTGGTGTACTTGAAGCCATTCACCAGGCTGATTCAATTATTATTTGCCCCAGCAATCCATGGGTCAGTATTGACCCGATCATAAACATCCCCGGTATAAGCGATGCTTTACACAAAAAACAAGTAATTGCCGTTTCTCCAATTATCGCTGGCCAAACCATCAAAGGCCCGGCAGCAAAAATGTTCGCCGAACTTGGCATTCAACCATCTGCAATGGCTGTCGCTCGGCACTATGAGAAAATTCTTACCGGGTTTGTCTTGGATGTGATTGACTCGCAGCAATTCAGCGAAATTCTAGATTTCAGCATTCATCCTCTCATTACAAACACACTGATGAAAACAACCCGGGATCGGCAGCAGCTTGCTCAAGATGTGCTACACTTTATAGAGAGACTCACTTCATGACTATTTGGGCCATCGTCCCTGTTAAACCTCTTAGATTGGGCAAATCCCGACTTTCAGGCGTCCTTTCGGATGAAGAACGCGCCATCTTGAATCGCATGTTTCTTGAACAGACCTTGGATGTTTTACGAAGCACCCCTGTTGTCTCTCAAACTCTCGTTGTCAGTCGTGACCCGGCAGGCCTGGCAATAGCACGTGAATACGGTGCGCGCACAGTTTTGGAAGACGGCAACCCTAACTTAAACAGTGCACTTACACGTGCCACCATGCTGGCACGCAATTACGCCACCCGCGGTGTTTTGGTTCTTCCTGCAGACTTACCTCTTCTAAGTAAAGACGATTTACTCTTTTTCTTTGAACATATTTACAAATCTCCATGTGTAGTAATTACACCAGATAGACACCTGAATGGAACAAATGCCTTACTGATGTCGCCGGGCGGATTAATTCCTTACAGTTTTGGTCCGGACTCGTTCGCTCGCCATTGTGAACAAACCAAAATAAACGGCGCCCATCTTGAGATTGTCCGTAACGACAACATCGAACTTGACCTCGACACACCCGATGATTTGACTCTTCTAAAACAAATCGAAAATTCCAAATACTAAGGAGAATGTCCAATGGCACGTGTTGCTCTATACCTGCAAGATTCTCATGATTTACGCGACGGGCTCGATTACGCCAGGTACGCCGAAGAAAAAGGTTTTGAAGCTGTCTGGCAGGCAGAATCACGGCTGGTGCGCGATGCCATTGTACCGATGGCTGCATACGCCGCCGTAACCAATAAAATAAAAGTTGGCTCTGGCGTTATCAATAACTGGACGCGCAACATAGGCCTGCTTGCAGCCACCTATCTCACGCTTGATGACCTTGCTCCCGGACGCATCATTTGCGGGATCGGTGCCTGGTGGGATCCGCTTGCCAAGAATGTTGGCATTGACCGTAAAAAACCGCTCACAGCTATGAAGGAAACAGTGCAAATCATGCGCCACTTACTAAACATGGAACGAGTAACCTTCCATGGCGAATTTATTAATGTGGATGGCATCGAACTGGACGTGGTCCATGGCCGGCGTGAACCGCGCAATGTGCCGATCATGATCGGCGCAACTGGCGATCAAATGATGGAAATGACTGGTGAAATTGCCGATGGAGCCGTCTTAAACTATTGCGTTCCACCCGAATACAACGACCGTGCCCTTGAACTATTACACAAGGGCGCCCAAAAAGCCGGTCGTAACTTTGACGAAATCGATCGTCCGCAGCTTATCGTTTGCTCTGTGGATCATGACCACGATGTTGCGATTGAAACAACCAAAATGCTGCTTTGCCAGTACCTGGCCCAGCAACCGCATATCGCCAAAGCCAGCGGTGTTTCGCAGGAAGTTGTCAGCGAAATTCAAGCCACTCTTGGCTGGCCGGCCACAAAAGAACAAATAAACAAGGCCAAGCATTTTGTCCCCGATGAATTGGTCAACCGCATCACCGCCTCGGGCACTCCTGATGAGGCGCGCGCAAAAGTGGAAGAATATAATAAGCGCGGCTGCACTTGTCCAATTCTCTATCCGGCAGGCGGAAATGTGAACCTGCTAATCGACACCTTCGCGCAGGTATGACCCCGAATTCCTACCCGCCAGGCAAAATAAACAATCTACCAGCGCCAGCAGCATTCATGCTGGCGCTGGTACTATCCCTTATAACAGGTGGGGCGCTCACCCTGATAACCCGTATAGCGCATCTAAACAAAACAACCATTGCGTTTATATTTCTTTTACCCGTCGTGTTCAGCGCCTCCATGTGGGGCCTGCTGCCTGGTCTATTGGCCGCAATCGTTTCATTTCTTGTATTTAATTTCTTTTTCATTCCCGATCTTTACACATTTCAAGTCAAGCAAACCGAAGATTTTCTGGTGCTGGGCGCTTTCCTGGTCGCTGCCATCGTCATCAGCGAACTTGTCGGTCGGGTTCGCCGAAATGTAACTGCCGCCGCGGCTCGTGAACACGAAGCCATACGCCTGTACGAATTCAGCAGCTTGCTCGCTGCTACAACAGATCAACTATCCACAACCAGAGTGATTTTGGATATGATTGACCAGACAATCCCGGCCTCCCGAATCGAAGTATTCATCGAATCTTCTCCAGAGGCTCTCTTGCTCTCTCGTGGAAGTATTCAAAATGGCAAACTACTGGCAAAACCAATCATTTTCCCCTTGCAAACCGCACGTGACCTGATTGGGGAAATCCGGCTTTGGACAGAGAAACCCATCATCGAAACCGACGAACGACTTTTGAAAATATTTGCCAGTCAAGGCTCACTCAGTATCGAGCGTACCCGTCTTGCAGAAGCAGCACGCAAAGCTCTTATCTTGGAAGAAAGTGACCGGCTCAAATCTTCCTTGTTATCATCTGTTTCACACGAATTGCGCTCCCCCCTTGCTGCAATTAAAGCCTCTGTCTCGAGCCTGCGGCTGGGAGTTGTAGATTGGGATAGCGAAGCGCGAACAGAGCTGCTCACCACAATCGAAGAGGAAATAGATCACCTCAACATACTGGTTGGAAACCTTCTGGATATGTCGCGCATTGAAGCGGGTGTACTCGAACCTCAAAAGAAACCCAATATTCTTAGAGAAATCGCTAATGCTGCCCTCGGCCGCATCCACCCGCTGGCTCAAAATATTCGTATTCAGTTGGATATCCCGGAAGAATTACCTCTCGTAAATGTTGATTTTATCCAATTACAACAGGTTTTTTATAACCTGCTCACCAATAGTATTAAATACTCCCCACCCGGTTCAGCGATTAAAATCAACGCAACTCCAAAAAATCCATCCTTTGTACAAACCAGGCTGACAAACCAGAGTCTACCCTTACCAGAATCTGATATGGAACGCATTTTTGATAAGTTCTACCGCATCAACCCTTCCGAACGGATAACCGGCTCCGGTTTGGGGCTTTCGATTTGTAAAGGGATTATTGAAGCACACGGGGGTAAAATCTGGGCAGAAAACCTCATCGACGGTATTGCATTCAATTTCACTCTACCGATTGCCTCTCATGACTAATCCAATCCGTGTTCTTGTCATAGATGACGAACCACAAATCTTAAGAGCACTGAAAACCATTCTGGCTGCTCGTCAATTTCACATCAGTACCGCAGCCAACGGCGAAGAAGGTCTCGCAGTTGCCGCAGCCGAACAGCCCGATCTGATCATCCTTGATATGTCTTTGCCAGATATGGAAGGTCTTCAAGTTTGCAAAGAGCTGCGTGCTTGGACTCTCACACCAATTATTATTCTTTCTGTGCGTGATAGCGAAAAAGACAAAGTCGCGGCGCTGGATGCCGGAGCAGATGATTATCTGACCAAACCCTTTGGCATACAGGAACTTCTGGCGCGCATCCGCGTAGCTCTTCGCCATAAAAGCCAGAGTACAAACGAAAGCAAACGCACGATCGTCCGCTCCGGCAAGTTGGAAATCGACCTGGCAGGTTTCACAGTAAAAAAGGAGAATCTCGAAGTTTCCCTGACAGCCACCGAGTTCAAACTTCTTGCATATCTTGCAAATCACGCCGGGCGCGTCCTCACGCATCACATCATCCTGTCAAATGTCTGGGATCCTGCCGAAGCAGATAAAATCGAATACCTGCGCGTTTACATGCGCCAGTTACGCAAAAAACTGGAGGAAGACCCAGAACAGCCCAAAATACTGATCACCGAACCCGGCATTGGCTACCGCTTCATGGCAGACGAATAAACCGGAAATTCTAAAAAAAGTGATAAAAGCTCTGAGTGAAAATGCGCCGACTCCAGCGCATTTTTTTATTTTTTCTTTATGCCTTTGGTAATAAATTTTGTATCACTTTTATCTTGAAGGTTTATTATTACAAGCTGGAGAACTATAAAACTATGCTATTCGCCATTGGTCTGTTAATTGTCTTTGTAGCACTGGCATTAAAAGCTTCGCCCAAAGAAAAACAAGAAGACGCTCACGTACATGGCGCCGGACAAATTGGTTTGCTTGCCGCTGTTGCGCTCTTTGGCGTCGATTATTTCACATCCTATTTCTATGCAACCGGTGAAATGATGAGCGCCCTCCACCCCTATGGACTTCAGGGCTATGCATATTATGCAGTTGCCTTTATCGCCCTTGCCAATATCGTTTTCGGTGCGCTTTACATGTACTCGCTCGGCGTGTTTAACGAGGGTGGCGGCTCCTACACCGCCTCCATGCGTTATCTAACCCCGGCCCTCAGCCTGATTGTGGCTGTCGTATTGATTCAGGATTATATTTTTACCATTGTAGTTTCATCGCTCTCAGGCGTTGACCAACTGCTCTCAATTACAGATTCATATGGCATTCACTGGTTTTGGCACTTCATAATAGGCGCCGCCCTGGCCGCAATCACCTGGTACCTCACCATTCGCGGACGTGGTGAATCATCTCGCGTTGTATTTATACTGCTAGGTGTTTTTCTTTTGATGACGCTTACTCTCGCTGTCGGCTTGTTCATTGCCAAAGCCAGAGGCGTAGCGGCTGCACCTTATCAAGCACCAGAACAGATTCCAACCCTCGCCCAGGCGTTTTACCACATGCTCACCGCGTCCATGAAAGGCCTGGTAGCGTTGAGCGGGCTGGAAGCCATGTCAAACGGCATTCAGTTTGTCATTCAAGAAGATGCCGGGATTGTAAAATGGGGTAAAAAACGCTTTCCTCAGCTTAAAGGCCTGTGGAATTTTTACAGTGGCAAATCAGGGATCGGACGTTTCGTACAAACCTCCTTCTTGTTCTACGGTGGCATCACCACTCTATTCCTTACCTATTTTGCAATTCACTTCAATGTATTCGATGGAACTCTCGGTCGCTCCCTGGTGGGCAACCTGGCTTTTATTGGCTTTGACCAGCTTGGTGCGGGCGGCAAACTACTCTACTGGGTATATCAGATTCTAGCAGTAGCTTTATTAGCGGCTGCATCCATGACCGCGTTTCAAGATCTGCAAGCTACAGCCTGGCGCGATGTTGCAATTGGTGAAGTGCCCGAAATAGTGGTTTACCGCAACGAACAGGGCACCTTCACCCGCTCAGTAACAGCAGGATTTATTATTGCTGTGATCATTCAATTTTTGGTTAGAGGAAAAACCAGCGCGGCAGTCCCATATTACGGCGTTGGCGTATTCATGCCAATTATGGTTATGGGTTTCGCCATTCGCAAACATATCTTAAAAACCGAAACCGGGAAAATGCGCACCTGGGGTGCCCGGGGCGCCGGCCTGGCGGGTATTCTTTCAGCGATCGTCTTTGTTGGCCAGATTGTTGGTAAATGGAGCGAAGGTGGTTGGGTCGTACTCATCACTTTCAGCATTCTCATTCTAGGTGCCAACGCGCTCTTGCTTGCACCCATGGGGCATCGCGACCCACAAAGTATCCACCGCATTGTGCGTGAAAAAGCCCGTGTACAGGGCTCCATGGCATCCATTGTCGAATGGCAGTCTCTCAAAATGCAGGAATATCGCTACACACTCTACAATCGGCTCGCTGACATAATGGTCATATTTGGCGTGCGCAGGTTGCCGCGCTATGACCTACCCATCGCTGCTGGTGAATTTGAAGACGCCCTTCATGCGGATCACCCGGAAGCTCCCTCATTTCTGGATGCATATTTACCAAAACATCCTGACCAGCCAGACGATGATACATCCAAAGCTGCTGAAACAAAAAAAACAGATCACTAATTCAAATCAATCTGTCCGTGCAGACCCCGCCCCGGTACCGGGGCGGGGTCGATTTGTGGTAAGATTTATTAGCATTATTACTCACCAAGGATGGTCAAAATGACCGACTCACTTTCCCCTTCCAGTCGCCTTCGCGAAGAGTTTAGCGAAAAACAAGCATTATTCAATGCTCAACCTGCAATTATTCAACGCTTTATTGAGGCCCAGGCGCGCCAGATTGCTGATGCCTTAATCGAACATCGGCCTCAAGCAAAATTCACTTTGCCAGACCGCATAATAGCCGAATTGCCGCAACTGGGTCAACCTGCAACCATCACGGTTCCTGCTGCATCCCGCGAACAGAACGTCGGCGGTTTTCGCAACCAGCTCACCCGGCAGGATGTCAGGGAAGCCTTACGGCACCGGCTGAATGAACTCGAACAATCACCAGATCATGCCATCTCCACCAGCGCAGGTCTGCTTCGTTACGCTTCAGCCATCCACATGGTGCACAATATGCTTCCTTCTGGTCGCTCAGTGACGTATCGTCCCGGCGAAGATGATGATATTCCCACCATCCCAACCGAAGACCTCGAACCAGAATCAGCGATCACGCAGGCCAGCGATGCGATAGCCGAGGAAGGTAAATCTGACAAGGGGCGCGGCGATTTACAGGTACCCTTCGTGCCTGCCGCACGCCGATTTTACCTCCCGCAGTGGGTGGCATTCGATGATAATGGAAAGCTGCTGGTCGGCTCAGTAAAAGAAGCCGAAGCACATTTAGGCTCCATGCAGCGCTTTATCGCTATCCTGCACGCCTCCTCATCCATCGCCCCCTACATCATCGCAGACGAAGAATACCAGAAAAAACGCTACGGCATGCTCGGACAATTGATTAACCAGGGCCGCGCGCTTGCCCGGTTCAAGACAATTGATATTATCAACGTTATCAAGGAACGAGCCAAACTTGGAACTTTGAACCGCGGTCTCAGTCTGAGCCTGCCCTATTTTGACGATCAGGAATTACGCGTAGAATTAACTACTTTTGAAGTGATTCCAGCCGGTCGCATCATGTTTGTCCCGGCTTTTGTGGTGCGAGCTGCCCGCGAAGAAGCTGCCAAACGACTTCAGGACACCCGCTTCAACCCATCCACGCGTAAACACCTGCTGGCCGAGTTACAGTTGCTTGAAAATGCCTTTTTTCAAGCCCGATTGGATAAATAAAAGCTCAAAACAGGATGGCGCATTTTTTTGAACTGCGCCATCCATGTTATCACCAGTAAGTATCAACATTTTCCATCACACATTCAACTTTCAGAAATTGAGAAATAATAAATAAAAGGCACAACCTGGGTCTTCAAGCCTGCCCGAAACCTTTTATCTTAAACTTGTATGGCTTCCGAACCAATTTACAGTCTGCGAATAGATGATATTTACAAGGCGCTGGAAACAGCGCCTGATGGTCTATCCCAGGCAGAAGCAGATGCGCGTAAAAGCCTTTATGGCGAAAATCGCCTTTCAGAACAACATCACGAGCCCTACTGGTCAAAGTTTTTGCGCTACTTTATGCACCCCCAGGCCGGCATTCTTGCCCTGGCAGCCATCCTTGCCTTTATTGGACAGGATGCAATTCTTGGGTTGGTCATCATCACACTTACGATTGCCAATGCCTTTTTCTCATTCTGGCGCGAATACCGCGCCGAACAAGCCATCGAAAAACTCCAGGCAGTCCTACCTGCTTATGCGCATATATTGCGGGATGGAATAGACCAGCACGTTCCAGCCAGTGATACAGTTCCTGGCGATGTCCTGATCCTCGCAGAAGGCGATAACATACCTGCTGATGCCCGTGTAGTGGAAGAATACGGGCTGCGCACCAACAACTCAACCCTTACCGGTGAATCCGTTCCCGCCCGCAAGGTAGCGGATGTATCTCACCAGCAGGGCATAAGTGAGTTGGAACAACCCAACTTGATCTTCGCCGGCACATCGGTCGCATCGGGAACAGGACGCGCCATTGTTTACGGCACGGGCATGCTCACCCAGTTTGGGCGTATCGCCCACCTCACCCAATCCATCCAGGAAGAACCAAGTCCTTTTCAAAAAGAACTCCGTCACGTCACAAAAATTATCACATTGGTTGCATTTGGCATCGGAGCCATTGTCTTTTTTGTAGGCATGACCACTGGCATTGGCCTGACCACTAATAAATTACTATTGTTCACGCTCGGCATTATTGTTGCTACCATTCCAGAAGGTTTACCCGCCACACTAACACTCTCACTCGCGGCAGCCGTCCAACGGCTTGCCTTAAAAGGTGTTTTGGCAAAGAAATTAACGATTGTCGAAACTCTTGGTACTGTCTCGGTAATTTGTACAGATAAAAGCGGAACACTGACCCAAAACCAGATGACCGTAAAAGAGATTTGGGTTGCCCATCAAAAAATTAAATTATCGGGCGTAGGCTATGAACCAACAGGAAATTTCGCACCTGCCCCAGACAACCAGCCCTGGGAAGAAAGCCTGCTGGCTTTGCTTGAAGTAGCCTGCTGTTGCAATAATGCCCGGCTAAATCCTCCAACCGCAGAACACCCTTTCTGGAGCAGCCTCGGCGATCAAACCGAAGCTGCCATGAAAGTCGCCGCGCTAAAAGCAAACCTAAACGAAAAAGCACTCGGAATTCTCTATCCACGCGTACATGAAATTCCTTTTGACGCACGCCGCAAACGTATGTCTACCATCCATCGTGGTATGCACGAAGAATTCGCCTTTGTAAAAGGCGCACCCCGCGAAGTCCTCCAATTATGCACGCGAATTCAGATCGACAATGAAGAAATACCACTTACCAATAGTCTGCGAACCGAAATTATGGCTGCGAATGACGAATATGCGAGCAACGCCTTGCGTGTTCTCGCCGTGGCGCGCCGTGAGCTGCCCACAAAATCCGGACCCTATACAGCCGAAATTATTGAACGCGATCTTACTTTCCTTGGCCTGATCGCAATGATGGACCCGCCTCGCCCAGAGGTGGAAGATGCCATTCGCATCTGCCGAAAAGCCGGTATTAGAATTGTCATGATCACAGGCGATTATGGCCTTACGGCAGCCTCACTCGCCAGGCGCGTTGGCATGCTCTCCACGCCCAACCCTCGCATTATCACAGGCGCAGAGTTGGATGAAATGAGTGATATCGAGCTTCAAAAAGTCCTCGAAAAAGAAGTCCTGCTTGCCAGGATGGCTCCTGAGCATAAAATGCGTCTGGTATCAGCCTTTCAATCTCGTGGTGATGTAGTGGCAGTCACCGGAGATGGCGTCAACGACGCTCCCGCCTTACGCAAAGCGGATGTAGGTGTTGCCATGGGTATAGTCGGCACCGACGTTGCCAAAGAAGCCGCAGACATCATCCTGACAGATGACAATTTTGGCGCCATCGTATCTGCCATCGAAGAAGGTCGCGCCATTTATGACAATATTCGGAAATTTATTACGTACATATTCTCAAGTAATATCCCCGAAGTGCTGCCTTTTGTCATCACGGCAAGTTTTACGCAAATTCCTCTGGCACTAAAAGTTCGCCAAATTATCGCCATCGACCTGGGCACAGACTTATTCCCGGCGCTCGCACTCGGCATGGAAAAACCTGAACCAGATATTATGACGCACCCTCCGCGGCCGCGTGGCGTTCAATTGATTGACAATGGTTTGCTCATTCGTTCGTTTTTATGGTTGGGGCTGATCGAAGCAATCCTATGTTACATCGGTTTCTTCTCTGTTTACCTTTTTTCTGGCAACTGGCATTACCTGCATCTCCCAATACCACCTTTACCTTTTCCATCTTTTCTAACGCTTTCGCTTACCGAAAGTGAAGCTCATAGCATGGCAACCACAATCTTTCATGCCGGAGTCGTCTTAGCGCAGGTTGGAAATGCCTTCGCCTGCCGCTCCGAAAAACTCCGCAACACTCGCCTGGGATGGCTAAGCAACAAGTACCTTATCTTTGGGGTTTTAGCCGAGCTGGTTGGCATCTGGTCAATTATTAATTTCGAGTTCCTTGCCAGAAATTTTGAACATGTCCACATACCGTATCGATACTGGATAGGATTGGCTTTTTACCCACTGATCCTTTATGGATTAGAATGGCTTCGAAAACAGGTTGTCCGCAAAATGGATTCGCGAGCGCAACATTCGTCATAAAAAAGGAGGCTGGAACAATGAAAATTATTGTCATGGGTTGCGGGCGTGTCGGTTCACAGGTTAGTCTGCTATTGGCAGAACGAGGTCACGATGTGACAGTCATTGACCATCGCGATCAGGATGCTGTTCTGCGCCTAGGAACCAACTTTAAAGGCAAGATCATCAATGGGCTGGGCTTTGACGAAAAAATTCTTATTCAAGCCGGTATTAAACAAGCCGATGCTTTCATCGCAGCCAGTTCATCCGACAATGCAAATATCGTTGGTGCACGTATCGCTAGAAATATTTTTCAGGTTCCGAATGTGGCTGCACGTCTATTTGATCCACGCCGGGCAGAGATCTATCATAGGCTGGGATTGAAAACAATCTCGACCACAACCATGGGAGCTGAGCGACTCTATGAAATGATCACTCACTCAGACCTGGATGTGGTTCATAATTTCGGACACGGCGAGGTCACCCTTGTAGCTGCCGAAATCCCATACAATCTGGCCGGGCGCACTGTTCGTGATTTAAATATTCCCGGAGAATTTTCAGTTGTCTGCATCACTCGCGATCAAAAAGCCTTCATCCCTTCAGCGGGTACTGAATTCCGGGATGGAGATTTACTGCACCTCGTTGTGCATTCTACCGCCCTGTCGCGCTTGCAATCCATGCTGGGCTTATAAGGAGCTAATATGTATGTAATTATCGTTGGCGGAGGAAATACCGGCTCCCATCTGGCAAAATTGCTCATGGCAGATGGCAAGCATACTGTAAGGATAATTGAAGAACGTCCGGCATTGCTTGATAAATTACGCAGTGAGCTCCCGGAACAGGTAATCATCTCTGGGGATGGCAGCTCTCCTGCCGCGTTGGAGCAGGCCGGTATCGATAAAGCCCTTGTCCTGGCTGCTGTCACTGGCAGCGATGAGACAAATCTCGTAATCACATCCCTCGCGCGCTTTGAATTTAATGTTCCCCGTATTATCGCTCGTGTCAACAATCCCAAAAACGCCTGGCTTTTTACCCCAGAAATGGGTGTGGATGTAGCCTTAAACCAGGCAGATATTTTGGCCCACCTCGTAGCCGAGGAAATGTCGCTCGGCGATATGATGACACTCCTCAAGCTTAAACGAGGCGAATATTCACTCGTGGAAGAGAAAATCTATCCGACAGCCAGCGTTTGCGGCATGTCAATAAAGGACATAAAAATCCCAACAGAGTCAACAATAGTTGCGGTGATACGTAACCACCAACTGGTCATTCCGCACGGCAGCACTGTTCTTATGGCCAATGACGAAATACTCGCGCTTGTTCATGTTCAGCGGCTTTCTGAATTTGCAGCCATTATTGATCCGCTCAAGCCCATCGAAAGAAAGAAGTAGTGGCTTGTTTCTTTTTGTTACAAAAGTACTCAAAACCACATACTTAATTTGTTGACTCACGCTGTTTTGGGACTATAATAGGTTCATGAGAGCGCTCTCACGAGTGTTTTTAATGCTGCAAAAAATGCAGCTTTTTTTCTTCAATCAATGAGAGCGCTCCCAAAGATATGACACTTACCCTCGAAGATATTGCCAAATTCAGCGGCGTTTCCCGATCCACAGTTTCTCGCGTCATCAACGGTGACGAAAAGGTCAGCGAAGAAACTCGTCAACGGGTCTTGAATATTATCCAACAGTATAATTTTCAACCCAACATGGCCGCGAGACGCCTGGCCGCAGGTCGTACGAACGTGATCGGGCTGGTTATACCAACTGACGGGGGCAACATCTTCAATGATCCATATTTTTCAAGTCTAATACAGGGTGTTTCAGCACAATGTAATCATCGTGAGTATTCAGTAATGCTCTGGCTTGCCGAACCTGAATTTGAACACCGCATGGTTAGCCAGATAGTAAGCAATGGCATGGTCGATGGTGTGGTCGTCTCTTCCACGCTGATTGACGAGCCAATTGTCCTCTCGCTTCAGAACAGCATGATGCCTTTTGTTCTCATCGGGCATCGTCCCGCCATCCAGGCCAGCTCAGTGGATATTGACAACCTCCTGGCTGCATACCAGGCTACCTCGCACCTGATAAATTGCAGCTCGCCGCGCAAACGCATCGCAACAATTGCTGGGCCGCAAAACACGATTGCCGGACACGACCGACTAAAAGGTTACAACCTTGCTTTGCAAGAAAATGGAATAACAATTGACAACACCCTGGTCATCGTAGGCAATTTCAGCGAAGCCAGTGGATACAGTGCCATGCAGCAATTACTCCCAACCCGCCCCGATGCCGTCTTCGTCGCCAGTGATCTCATGGCCGCGGGCGCTTACCGTGCCATCCGCGAAGCAGGCTTAAGTATCCCGGGTGATATTGCTATCGTTGGCTTTGATGACCTTCCTATCGCCACCCAGATGGATCCGCCCCTCTCCACAATTCACCAGCCCATTCAACGGATTGGCGAGCAGGCAGTTCAATTATTAATTAACCAGCTGCAACACGAAGAATCAAAACCAACACATTTAATTATTCAACCTGAATTGATCCTGCGAGCTTCCTGCGGTTGCACGAATCTTGCAAATAATTCAGCTTAATATTCGCAAAGGATTTAAGAAATGGATGCCATTCAAACCCTGATTTCAGAAATGACCCTTGATGAGAAAATTTCAATGCTTGCTGGCGCCGACCTGTGGCACACAGTGCCTGTTGAGCGCCTGGGTATCCCTGTCTTCAAGGTGACCGATGGTCCCAATGGAGGCCGAGGCGCTCAAGGTGGCCTGGGGCCTCCTTCGGTCTGCACCCCTGTTGGCGTGGCACTTGGCGCAACATGGAATAAAGATCTGGTCAAAAAAGTTGGTAACGTTCTGGCAGATGAAGTAAAAGCCAAAGGTGCTCACATCCTGCTTGCGCCTACCGTAAATATTCATCGCTCCCCTATTGCCGGGCGTAATTTTGAATGCTATTCCGAAGACCCCTATCTAAGCGGCGAAATGGCCGCCTCGTATATTCAGGGCCTTCAAGAAAAAGGCGTCGGCGCCTGCATTAAACATTACATCTGTAACGATCAGGAATTCGAACGCAACTCAATCAGCTCCGAGGTCGAAGAACGCCCCCTGCGTGAAATTTACCTGGAACCATTCCGCAAGGCAATTAAAAATGCAAAACCCTGGTCAGTCATGTCGGCATATAACCGTGTAAGAGGAACTTTTGCAAGTGAAAACAATTACACACTAAAGACCATACTCATTGACGAATGGGCCTTTGATGGTCTGATCATGTCTGACTGGTACGGAACATACACAGATAATGTCCCCGCTGGCGGGCTCGATCTGGAAATGCCCGGCCCGGCGCGCTGCATGAGCGCCGAAAAAGTAAAAGCCGCTCTTCAGAATGGCACACTTGATGAAGCCGGTCTGAACGATAAGATCAAGCGCTTGCTCAGTATCATTCAAAAAGCAGGTCTATTCGAAAATCCAAAACTCCAGCCTGAACGCGGCGAGGATAAACCGGAGCACCGCGCGATTATTCGCAAAGCTGCCTGCGAAGCCATTGTCCTGCTAAAAAACGAAAACAACCTCCTGCCCCTCCGAGATGTAAAATCGATCGTTGTCATCGGAGAAAATGCGCGTTGGGCACAGATCCTGGGCGGTGGCAGTTCAGCAGTAATCCCGCATTATGTAATCTCACCATTAGAAGGCATCCGCTCCCGCGCTGAAAAAGAAATTCAAGTTGAATACGCCCCCGGCTGTCTGATTCACCGCACAATGCCCGCCCCAGATGCCGCCACGCTCTCCAATCAAGATGGCACCCAGGGTCTATTGGTGGAAATTTTCGATAACCTCGATTTCAGTGGGCAACCCGTTTTTACACAAACCAACAAGCATGTTCAGTTTGGCTGGTTTGGAGATTGCCTGCCCGTTGCTGACCAATCACGTTTTGCAGTTCGCCTGAGCGGCTTCTTTACTCCGCAGCAGAGTGGTTTGCAAAGCTTTGGTCTGGGTACAGTTGGTCGCGGTCGCTTGTTCTTTGAAGGCAAACAGGTAATCGACAACTGGACCACTCCGGCTCCTTATGGGCAAAAAACCATCCATATGGAGCTTGTTGCCGGGCAAAAATATGCCATCCTGGTGGAATATAACTGGCAGGGTGATCCCCGCTGGCGTTCATTGAGCCTGAGCCACATGCCGCCTCATGCCGAAGATCTGATCAGCGAAGCTGTTGAATTGGCCCGCCGCTCAGATGTGGTTATCCTGGTGGCCGGGCTTACTGGCGAATGGGAAGCAGAAGGCTTCGACCGGGTTGATATGAAACTTCCTGGTTCGCAGGATGAACTGATCGCCAGGGTTACCCAAGTAAATCCCAACACAGTGGTTGTTTTAAATGTTGGCTCCCCGGTGGAAATGCCCTGGGTGGATAAAGCAGCCGCTGTTTTGCAATTGTGGTACAACAGCCAGGAACAAGGCAATGCGCTTGCCGACATTCTCTTCGGTGATGTGAATCCTTCCGGCAAATTGCCCACCACATTCCCACTGCGCCTGCAAGACAACCCCAGCTACATCAATTTCCCCGGGGAAAATGGCCGGGTATATTATGGCGAAGGGCTGTTTGTCGGCTATCGTTATTATGACAAAAAAGAAATTGAACCTCTTTTCCCCTTCGGACACGGTTTGTCTTACACCACCTTTAAATATAGCAATTTGCGTGTCGCCCCGGAATTCAGATTGGAAGATGGCAACCTGAGTATTAATCTGGATATTACGAATACAGGGAACTGCGCTGGCAAAGAAATCGTCCAGGTCTACGTTCACGATCTCAGCAGCAGCCTTGTCCGGCCCGTAAAAGAACTCAAGGGCTTTACAAAAATCGACCTCAAAGCTGGTGAAACTAAAAACATCAGCATCGCGTTGGATCAAGAAGCCTTCTGGTTCTACAATCCCGCTCGCGGGGGCTGGATAACCGAACCTGGTCAGTTTGAAATCCTGATTGGTTCTTCCAGCCGGGATATTCGCCTTTCCGCAAAGACTACGCTGGCGGCTCCACCCCGCTTGCAACATACCCGCCTTCATACAGGATTAGTACTCAAGGAAATCCTGGATGATGCTGGTGGCTATGCAGCTTTTGCGAAGAACTTTCCCGAATGGATCAAGGCTCCCGATGTTCAGCATGTTCTCGATCTGACCATTGATCAAATTGCTACCATAGCGCCCCATATCTTAACGCCAGAGAAAATTTCTGCCCTGGCTCAGGATCTTGCCAAAGCCTGAAACCCACTTAAATAACGATGTCAATATTTCCCAATCATTCAAATTTTGAAATTCGTTTCAATTGCAGTTCTTAATAAACAATCAAATAAAGAGGCCAAATGCGCTACGGACACTTTGACGATATTACCCGCGAATATGTGATTGAACGACCAGACACCCCCCTGCCCTGGATTAATTACCTGGGGTGTGAAAATTATTTTGGGTTAATATCCAACACCGCTGGAGGATATTCTTTCTACAAAGATGCCCGGCTGCGTCGACTCACTCGTTATCGCTACAACAATGCGCCTCTCGATATGGGCGGACGCTATATTTACCTACGCGATAACGACGCTGGGAAGAAAGAAAATATATCGCGCCCATACTGGTCTCCAACCTGGATGCCTACGCGTGACAAACTGGATTTTTATGAATGCCGCCATGGACAGAGTTACACCATCATTAAGTCCATTGCGCACAAAATCGAATCCGAGACACGCTATTTTGTTCCCCTGGGTGAAAGTCTGGAAATTTGGGAACAAACGATTACCAATCGCCGTGACAAACCTGCGGATTTATCTGTATTTTCAGCGGTTGAATTCTGCCTGTGGGATGCGAACGATGACGCCACAAATTTTCAGCGCAATTTCTCCACTGGTCAAATGGAGATCATCGACGGGGTTATTTACCACAAAACCGAATACCGTGAACGACGTAATCACTTTGCCTATTTTGCCTGCTCAGAAGAGCTGGATGGCTACGATACACAGCGCGATGAATTTCTAGGCCCCTATCGCGGCTGGGATTCTCCAATCGTGGTTGAAAAAGGTATTTCTGTCGAGTCAGAAGCCCACGGCTGGCAACCGATTGGGTCACACCATGTGCGTATCTTCTTAAAACCAGGGGAAAGCAAAAAAATTATTTTCATCCTGGGCTATCAGGAAAACCCGGAAGATGAAAAATTCGACCCACCGGATTCTCAGGTCATTAACAAGAAATATGTACTCCCAATTATTGAAAAATATCTCGACACAACCAGCGTGGAAGATGCTTTCGAGGCTCTCAAAGTTCATTGGAACAATTTACTGGGCAAAATGCAGGTCACCACACCCGATGAACACACCAACCGCATGGTCAATATCTGGAATGCGTACCAGTGCATGGTCACCTTCAACATGAGCCGTTCAGCCTCCTATTTTGAAAGCGGCATCGGCAGAGGCATGGGCTTTCGTGATTCAAACCAGGACCTGCTCGGTTTTGTACACATGATTCCCGAAAGAGCCCGCCAACGGATTCTCGATCTGTCGGCTACCCAGCTAAAGAATGGCGGTGCCTATCATCAATACCAGCCGCTCACCAGGCGAGGCAACAATGATGTAGGCTCCGGTTTTAATGATGATCCCGCCTGGCTTGTACTGGGTGTAACAGCTTATCTAAAAGAAACCGGCGACTGGAGCATTCTGGATGTTCCGGTCGAATACGAAAACGAGTTAGGCAGCGAAACACCTTTATACGAGCATCTGCAAAGGGCAATTCAATATACAGTCGACCGTCTTGGTCCAAACCGCATGCCCCTGATTGGTCGCGCTGATTGGAATGATTGCCTGAACTTAAACTGCTTTTCAGATACTCCCGGCCAATCCTTCCAGACCACCACCAACGTGGACGGTCTGGTTGCCGAAAGTGTCTTTATCGCCGGTTTATTTATCCTGGCTGCCAACGAAATGGCCGGGCTTGCAAAGCTGGCAGTGGAAGGCAAGCGCTTCAACGCCAATAAAATCACAGGCTTTCAACCACCCGCTTTCTACACAAAGCTGTCAGCAGACATGGAAGAAACCGTCTGGAAATCGGGCTGGGATGGCGCCTGGTTCCGTCGCGCTTACGATAACTTTGGGCACGCGCTCGGCTCAAAAGAAAATGTCGAGGGCAAAATTTTCCTCGAGCCCCAGGGAATTTGTATCATGGCAGGCCTGGGAATTGACCCCGTCGATGGTCGCGCTGCGAAAGCCCTTGACTCGGTGTCAAAACAGCTTGCCACAAAACACGGCATCCTGTTATTGCAGCCTGCCTTTAGCAAATACTACATTCACCTCGGGGAGGTTTCATCCTACCCACCCGGCTACAAGGAAAACGCGGGCATTTTCTGCCATACAAACCCCTGGATCATGATTGCCGAGACAAAAATCGGGCGTGGCGACAAGGCTTTCGATTATTACTCGCGCATCAATCCTTCCGCGCGTGAAGATATAAGCGACTTGCACCGTTGCGAACCCTATGTTTACGCCCAGATGATCGCAGGCAAAGATGCCCCCACCCATGGCGAAGCCAAAAATTCCTGGCTCACCGGCACCGCTGCCTGGAATTACGTGGCAATCTCACAGGCCATCCTTGGCATCAAGCCCGCTTATGAAGGTCTTGAAATTAGCCCCGTCTTCCCCACCTCCTGGCCAGGTTTTGAAGTTGTGCGTGAATTCCGCGGCGTACAATATCATATTTCCGTACTCCGTATCAGCCCCGAAAACACACTTCAACTCGAAGTGGATGGACAGGCCATTCAAGGCACAATTATCTCTTTACCCTCTGCTGAAACCCGCCATGTGAATGTAAAAGTAGTTGTTGGGTAGATTTCGGAAATTGGCAAGAATAACTATTCAACCTTCCTTCAGTATGTCTACGCGCAAACCGAAGCAAGTCTATAATCCAAATCACTTCAGGAGCAAGCAGCATGGAAAATGACCTTCTCGAAATCCATGAATTCAACGGTATAGGCTATCAGCCTCTGATTGATTTTGGAACATGGCGCGTGGCAATCTTGCGTTATATAGATGAGCTGATACCAGATTGCATTGAACGCGCTGAACGTCACAACGAAACCGACGAGGTCTTCATTCTGCTTTCCGGTCAGGCAGTATTGTTCATCGGCAGCGGCGCGAACCAGTTGGAAACACTCGAACCAGTGCTCATGCAGCCGTTGAAACAATACAACATCAAACGTGGAGCCTGGCACACCAATGTACTGAGCCGCGATGCAAGTATTTTATTGGTGGAAAACCGTGACACAGGCACAGCAAATACAGACTACGCCCCCCTCAGCACAGAATTTCGCGCTCTGATCATCAATACCTCCGCCCACGAACTACCCGCTGATTGGAGTTTATAGTTACCAGGTAGGTAAATTTTATATTGCACAACCTCAACCCATTGGCTTATTTCAGGTTTCGACTCCCACCTTTTTGGATTGGTCAGCATGCAGCAAAATATTTTCGCAGGACAAAATAGCATACAGGCGTACAACACTGAATCACGCGGTGAGTATGTGCAAATACTGGGGGAAGAAAACTATTGCATTCGGAATTACGATTGCATGCCGCCTTTTTTTATGAGCATTGTCAGTAGTTCCGACCATTGGCTGTTCATCTCCAGCACCACCGGCCTTACTGCCGGGCGCATGAATGCCGATTCTGCTCTTTTTCCGTATGACACCGATGACAAAATCACCGAAAGCCATCGTGATACCGGCTCACTCACAATTATTAAATTGTCACGTGCTGGGAAAACCTACCTATGGAAACCTTTCTCCACGCGATATTCGGGTATCTACCATTTGGAACGCAACATTTACAAAAATATTTCTGGTAATAAACTAATTTTTGAAGAAATCAATCACGATCTCGCTTGCAGGTTCCGCACCACCTGGCGCACTACAGAAAAATTTGGCTTTGTCAAAACCAGCGCGCTGAAAAGCCTTTCAGAAACTGCACTCGATGAAATCGAACTCCTTGATGGGCTTCAAAATATTCTGCCCTACGGCGCCAATGCTGTTATGCAAACCACATTTAGCAATCTGCTCAATGCCTATAAACGCAATGAACTTGAACCCGGCAGCGGGCTGGCGATGTTCACACTCAGTTCAACCCTTACCGACCTGGCAGAACCCAGCGAATCTCTTAAGGCTACCACCGTCTGGCAGGTGGGTTTGGACAATGCGCAGGTTCTGCTCTCCACGCTCCAGGTCGAGAACTTCCTCACTGGCAATGATATTTCACAGGAAACCGACATCTGCGGGCTTCGTGGCGCTTATCTCGTACAATCCAGTTTCACCCTTCAACCCGCTGGCGAAAAAGAATGGCATTTCATTGCGGACCTGAACCAGGATGGCAGCCAGGTTGCGGCCCTTTTGCAACAATTAAAACAACACCATCCGGAATTGATTGCCAACCTGCAGCAGGATATTGAAAAAAGCAGTCTGGATCTGCTCAAGATCATTGCAAGTGCAGATGGCTTGCAGCATACCGCCAAACGACTCAATACCGCCCATCACTTTGCAAATGTTATGTTTAACAGTATGCGCGGTGGGGTTTTTGCCGGTAACGATTGTGTCGATAAATCAGACCTGCTTGACTTCATAACAACTCGCAATAAAACCCTCCCGGAGAAATTTCACCCATTTTTTGAAAATTTGCCAGAGAAATGCACCCTCGCTGAACTAATCCAGCATGCTGCGCACTCCTCGTCAGCCGACCTGCAGCGTCTCTGCCACGAATACATGCCGCTCACCTTTAGCAGGCGGCATGGAGACCCTAGTCGTCCCTGGAATAAATTCTCAATCAATATAAAAAAACCTGATGGCTCTCAAAAGCTTGACTACCAGGGAAACTGGCGTGATATCTTCCAAAACTGGGAGCCGCTTGCCTATTCTTATCCTGAATACATTGAAAGCATGTTGTGCATATTTCTCAATGCCACCACCGCCGACGGATACAACCCTTATCGTATTACCCGCAGCGGCATTGAATGGGAAATTCCCGAACCCAATAACCCTTGGGCAAATATCGGCTATTGGGGCGATCACCAGATAATTTATTTGCAAAAAATACTGGAAGTTTCTCACCGCTTTCATCAAGGGCGGCTTGAAACTCTGCTCACAGAAAATATTTTCAGCCATGCCAACGTCCCTTATCGCATTAAGCCCTATGATGCCCTGCTGGAAGACCCCTATGCCACGATAAATTTTGACTGGACGGTTGAAACCCTCGCTGAAGAACGAGTTAAGTCCCGTGGAACCGATGGAAAACTGGTTTTCAACAGCTCGGCAGATCCGCAAGTTATGCATGTCAACATGCTGGAAAAGCTGCTCATCTTGTTGCTGGCAAAACTCTCAAATTTTGTCCCGGATGGCGGTATTTGGATGAACACCCAGCGCCCGGAATGGAATGACGCCAACAATGCACTGGTAGGCAAAGGTTTGTCCCTTGTCACGCTTGGACACTTGCGGCGTTTCATTGTGTTTCTCAACCAGATCCTTACACAAACCCCCGATCTCAATTTCGCATTCACACACGAAGTCGCCCGCTTTTATCAGTCTTCGCTCGCCACATTGGAAAACTTCGCAGCCACCATGAGGGCAGCCTCATCATTCAGCCCTCACGACCGCCGGCTGTTCATGGACGCCATCGGACAGGCCGGCAGCGCTTACAGAACTGAGTATTATAGGCACGGTTTCTCTGGCGATTTCACATCCATTGAAAAACAGTCCCTGCTCACCTTTTTAAATCTTGCGCAAGAATTTGTAGAACACTCTTTACGTAAAAATCTGGCTGGGTCGTTATACCATTCGTATAATATTCTCTCTCTCAATGCTGGAATTGCGCAGATAGGTCACTTGTCCGAAATGCTCGAAGGCCAGGTTTCCATCCTTTCATCAGGTTTATTATCCACATCCGAATCATTGCTTCTTTTACAAAACCTCAAAAAATCTCGTCTGTACCGTCCCGATCAGCACAGCTATATCCTTTATCCTCACCGCGACCTGCCCGGGTTTCTGCATAAAAACAACTTGCACCAAACTCAGGTGAAAGATCTGGCGCTTGTCAGCCTGCTTGTAAAAAATAACGATAATTCTCTGATCAGCAGAGATGTTAACGGCACTTATCATTTCAATGGGTCATTTCGCAACGCAAAAGATCTCAGCAAGGCTTTGCTTGAACTCCGCCAGCGATCCGCTTACCAGGCCCTGGTGGATGCTGAATCTGCCTCAATCCTGCAGCTTTTTGAACAAATCTTCAACCACCAGGCCTTCACGGGCCGTTCTGGCACTTTTTACGCTTACGAAGGTCTCGGAAGCATCTACTGGCACATGGTAGCCAAACTTCTCCTGGCCGTGCAAGAAACCTGCATGCGCGCCGCCAGGGAAAATGATTCTCAAGAAACCACCCGCGCACTCCTTGAAATTTATTATGATATCCGCGCTGGTCTGGGCTACAACAAAACCCCGCAGGCCTACGGCGCTTTCCCAACCGATCCCTACTCACACACACCCGCCGGGCAGGGTGCCAAACAGCCTGGCATGACCGGCCAGGTAAAGGAAGAAATTCTTACCCGCCTGGTAGAAATGGGTCTCCAAATCCACAACAGCAAAATCACTTTTAATTCTCTCTTTGTTGCACAGGATGAACTGATCAGCGCTCCTGAATATTTCAACTATATCAATGTTACCGGTCAGTTCCAAAACCTGGAACTGCCATCCAACTCGTTGGCCTTCACTTTTTGCCAGGTGCCAGTTGTCATCCAGCGTTCATCCAACCGGGTTTCCACACTGATCAATCTATCAGATGGCAGTCAGCAGGTTATTCTCACCAGCGAACTCGACGAAGCTTTATCACAGCACATCTTCTCCCGCGACAATTACGTTCGTCAGCTCACTTTTTACATGAAAGAAAACTGATAACAACAAAAGAACAAATAATATTCTCAACTATTACAAACACCATCTCACCGCCGCTCATCGCGCTATTCAAATGGGCGTCCCGCTCGCCGGTTATTTCGCCTGGTCCCTTATGGATAACTTCGAGTGGGCCAAGGGCTACCAAAAGCGCTTTGGCCTGATCTGGGTCGATTACCAGACCCAGCAACGCATTCCAAAGGACAGCATGCTTTGGTACGCCCAGGTAATAGCCAACAATACTCTTTCAGTTGATTAACAACTCAGCCGATCAGGCCTCAGACAAAAACTAATGATGGAACCTTTCAATCTCTAAATGCGTCTTAATGGGGTACCCTTAAACCATTGGAGAAAAAATGAATCTTAACTACTCAAAAAAGACCCTCTTTGTTTTTACAGTTGCCACACTTATCCTGGCAGCCTGCGGTTCAACGAACGCCACACCCACCCCCACACAGCTCAGCGTGGAAGCCATCTCAACCAATGTCGCTGCTACAATTTTTGCCGGTCAAACTGGCACCGCCAGCGCCCAGCCCACCAGCACATCCACCCCAACAGCCACCGCTACGCATACAGCCACCATCACCAACACACCCGTAGATTGTCAACCCAAAGCTACAGCAACAAAATTGGTTTATATAGCTCCGCTCCAACCAATTTTTACCGCTGCCGTCACAACTACCGGCACCCCCGGCACGCTTGTCCCAGCCCGAACCTCCACCCCTGGCGCAGTCGGCTGCAATAACTCATCCCTGGTTCAAGATGTGACCATCCCAAATAACACCAGGTTGAACCCTGGCGAATCCTTTACCAAAACCTGGCGCATAAAAAATACCGGAACCTGCTCCTGGAGCACCGGTTTCAAGTTTACTTATGCGGGTGGGGAATTATTTAATAGTGATACAACCAAGATCCGCCGAAATGTCGGCCCGGGTACCACAACCGATTTTTCTCTCAACATGGTTGCCCCCAACGCCCCCGACAAATACTCCAGTTCCTGGCAAATGGCGGATGATACCGGCAAGCAGTTTGGTGCAGTTTTCACCTTCGCGATCATTGTCAATGGTTCCACCAATACCCCCGAACCAGCTACACAAACACCCATCCCGCCTACACCCTATCCATAACATCCACAGTCTTACTCGGCAATAAAAAAAACACCCCGGGTTCAAGAAAACAGCGAACCCTGGGTGTTTTTTTTATTCCAATATTCATATACAGTGAAAACTCGTAACAGTTTTTAACCCGGCTGGCGCAAATACGCTTCCATAAAGCCATTCAATGCCCCATCCAACACTGACTGCGAATTACCCACTTCATAATCTGTGCGGTGATCCTTCACCAACTGGTAAGGGTGCAAAACATACGAACGGATCTGGCTGCCCCATTCCGCCTTGGTGTAATCGCCCTTCAACACAGCAATTTCCGCTTCCTGCTTGGCCTGCTGAATTTGTAATAAACGCGCCCGCAGCACTTGCATGGCTGCTTCCTTATTTTGCATTTGAGAACGCTCATTCTGGCAGGTTACCACAATTCCGCTTGGAAGATGTGTCAACCGGATCGCCGTTGAATTCTTCTGAACATTCTGCCCGCCCGCGCCCGATGACCTGAAGACATCAATTTTAACGTCTGCCGGATCGATCGCTACTTCCTGGCTATCCATCGCAACCTGCGGAAGGACTTCCACCAGCGCAAATGATGTGTGACGGCGATGCGCAGCGTCAAAAGGCGAGAGTCTCACCAGGCGGTGCACGCCTCTCTCAGAGCGCAAATAACCAAACGCATATTTTCCAGCAATTGCGATCGTTATAGATTTAATACCGGCTTCTTCGCCCGGTGTAAGGTCTAATATTTCAGTCTTAAACCCCTGAGTTTCCGCCCAGCGCAAATACATGCGCTGTATCATTTCCGCCCAGTCCTGGCTGTCAGTCCCACCCGCGCCCGCATGAATCGCCAGGATGGCATCCCCGGCATCATATTTCCCCGAGAGCATCGCGGTAAAAGAGCGCTTTTCCAAATCCCGCTCAATCACAGCAATTTCGCTTTCGAGTTCATCCCGCAGCGAATCATCCCCCATCTCCGCCAATTCCCGGGCATAAAGAATACGCTGCTCAAAACTGCGCCACGATTCCGCTTCGTCACGCAAGACAGCCGCGCCCTTGCTAATTTTTTGAGCCAGCTGGGGTTCGTCCCAAAAATCCTGGGCCGCTATTTGTTTATCCAGATCTACTAATTGAGCTTCCTTTGAAACCAAGTCAAAGACGCACCAATAATTGCGAAGTCAGTTCCATTGCCTGTTGCAAACGGCCAATCAAATCCTGCATGTTGCCTCCATGTTTATCACGAGAAAATCAAAGTCCCAAAATACCATCCACAAATGCATCCGGGTTAAATGGGGTTAAATCCTCGGGCTTTTCACCCAATCCAGCAAACAAAATGGGCAGCCCAAGTTCACGCTGGATGGCAAAAGCCATCCCCCCATGAGCAGACGAGTCGAGTTTTGCCAGGATGACACCATTGACCTTTACGGCCTCCTTAAAAGACTTCGCCTGCTGCAGCGCGTTCTGCCCTGTCGTCGCGTCCAACACCAGCCAGACCGCATGTGGGGCTCCATCCATTGCTTTACCCACCACCCGGTACACCTTCTTAAGTTCTTCCATCAAGTTAAAGCGAGTATGCAATCGTCCCGCTGTATCGATTAAAACAATATCCATACCGCGCGCGATCCCTGCCTGCACGGCGCTGTAAGCCACCGCACCCGGGTCCGATTCTGGCGCGCCAGAAATTACTTCCACTTTGAGTCGATCGCCCCACACTTGCAGCTGATCTACTGCCGCCGCCCGAAAAGTGTCCGCTGCTCCAAACAGTATGGTTTTATGCTCCCCCACAAACCGTTGACCCAGTTTGGCAGCTGTCGTCGTCTTTCCAGAGCCGTTAACACCAACCAGCAGGATAACAGCCGGTTTTGCTAAAAAAACGGTTTCTGGCGCTGGAGCTGACAATCGCGAGCGCAATTCCTGCCTGAGTACAGACTGAAGCTCCGAGGCGCGTGTCAACCCATCCCGCTTCACTGCCGTTTTGAGCGCAGCCAGCACAGATTGAGTCGTTTCCAATCCCAAGTCAGCCTGAATCAGTAACGATTCAAGCTCGTCCCAGGTGTCAGGGCTGATTTCGGTCGCGCCAAGCAGCCCGGCCAAACGCCCAAATGCAGCCTTCGAGCTGCGTGCCAATCCATCTTTCCATTTTGAGAAAAATTCTGCCATAGCGCCGAGATTATAACATGCCGTTTGTGTTATACTCGCCAACAAGCATCTAAAACACAGGTCTACCGTATAACCCCACTTGAAAAAGTATCTTTTTCAAGCTTTCATCATCAAAAGAATTGATAAATCAATCCATTAACCCTGTTTTTTTAGATGGGCAGCCTTCACTAGGAAGCACGCCTGGGAAAACAATTTCACTATAAATTTGGAAAGGTAATACTATGCTAGACACACCATTACACGTAACCGATGCAGCCTTTGATCAGACCGTCTTAAAATCCGCCATCCCCGTTATTGTTGATTTTTGGGCCCCCTGGTGCGGCCCATGCAAAATGGTGGCCCCTATTCTGGATAAACTGGCCCAGGAATACGCTGGCAAATTAATTGTCGCCAAAGTCAACACAGACGACAACCCCGAGTGGGCACAAACCTATGGGGTACAGGGCATCCCAACCATGCTCTTTATTTCCGGCGGCAAAATTATCCACCGCCAGGTGGGTGCGCTCTCAGAACGGATGTTAAAAGAAACACTGACTCAGTTTCTTGAAATAGCAGGGCAGAACTAAAAACCAGGTCCCGCAGAATTCTGCGGGACTTTTTACGAATAAGGATTCTGTTTGATGAAACGACTTGTTTTGATTCTCGCATGTGTAATTCTCTTTACTGCCTGCGGGCCGGCCCCTGCGCCTGTTGCCACTCCCGACATGCAGGCCACCATCTCAGCTCTTTCAGTCGCAATGATCGCAACCACCCTTACCGCTGTAACAACCAGTACCCTGCCCCCTACCAGCACATCTGTACCAAGCCCAACCTCAACCATCCCACCTACAGAAACTACTGCTCCCGCTGGATCTTCCACACCTGACCCATCATCTCCGCTGGATTTTACCCCTACACCTTGGAGCGGATCTTTTTCGCCTGGCAATACCGAGAGACTGCCCACCGGTTTTTTGCGAATTGAAAACTTATCCGGTGAAAAGATGATCCTGTTCACCCTGAACGGCGTTACCCTTACCCGCGAACAGCCCATTACCTATTCCAACTCGGTCAGCAATAACCTGGTCATGACCATTTTATGGGCGCGCTACTCATATTTTATTCAGATACCTAATAAAAAGCTCTACACTGGCACTTTTACCCAATCCAACAAAGATAAAACCACCATTCGTGTGTACCTGAACAAACCCCCCGTCATTCTTGGACCTTGAAATTCTTCAAGTTCAGGTAAATTCACAAAGACTAATTACAAAAAAATATCCGCGTCGGGTACAGTTTTCAACAACTTTCCACTCGCCCGCGGATATTTTGTAACCACATAAATAAACTTGTCAGATAAATCTATTTTTCAATCTGCCTTTCAATCCTCGCGCCCAATGATCGCAGTTTCCCGTCCACGTTTTCATAACCCCGATCAATCTGACCAACATTACGAATAATCGATTGACCGTTGGCAGAAAGGGCAGCCAAAACCAGTGTCATCCCAGCTCGAATATCAGGGCTCTCCACCTTTTCACCCGAGAGCCTGGTTGGGCCGGTCACAATACAGCGATGTGGGTCGCACAACACAATCTGCGCCCCCATGCTTACCAGCTTGTCAATAAAAAACATCCGGCTCGGATACATCCAATCGTGAAACAGTACGCTGCCTTTCACCTGCGTGGCAATCACAATCGCCATGCTCATCAAGTCTGTGGGGAAAGCTGGCCAAATGTTGGTCTTGATTTCCGGGATGGCATTTCCCAGGTCTGGTTCCACTTCCAAATTCTGGTCAGCAGGCACAACGATATCATCCCCATCCACCTTCCAGTCCACACCCAGCCGGTTCAACACAATCAAAATCATTCCCATGTGCTGCGCGCCAGCATTGCGAATTCGTATACTCCCCCGTGTCACCACTGCGGCCCCCACAAAGCTGATCACTTCCAGGTAATCTGGACCAATAGTGCATTCACCGCCATGCAGCCGCTCAACACCGTGTATGTGCAGAGTATTCGAACCAATTCCATCTATCTTTCCGCCCAGAACATTCAGCAGGTTGCAAAGTTCCTGCACGTGCGGCTCAGATGCAGCGTTGCGTAATATCGTGGTACCTTTCGCCAGCGACGCAGCCATGATGGCATTTTCAGTACCTGTCACACTCGCCTCATCCAGCAAAATATCTGCGCCGTGCAGTCCTGCGAGTGCCTTGAACTCAAACTTCCGGTCATAATCTACTTTCGCGCCCAACTGGCGTAATGCCCAAATGTGTGTATCCACCCTCCTCCGGCCAATCACATCTCCGCCAGGCGGAGGCAGGATCAAGCCTCCCGCGCGAGCGGTCATCGGCCCCGCCAACAGGATCGAGGCGCGAATGCGTTTTGAAAGATCAGGGTCAAGATCTGACGGTCGAACCTGCTTGGCAGTCACTCGCCAGGAACGATTTCCCAAATCTTCCAATTCAACGCCCAGGCTCGCCAGCATTCGTCGCATATCAACCACATCTCGAATTTCTGGTACGTTGTGCAATACCACTGGCTCTTCCGTCAAAAGACAGGCCGCCAGCAGGGGCAGTGCTGCGTTTTTATTTCCAGATGGGGTCATCTCGCCTTTTAATGGCACCCCACCATCGATGATAAATTTTTCCATAGTTGCTCCCGTTTCCTTTTCCAAATTGTAAGCCAGAAAACAGCTTTCGCCAAGAATACCCGCTGGCTTTCTCAAAGAAAAAATAAATTAGGTATAATCATTCCATCATGAACATGACAATCTCACTAGTTTTTGGATTCATTGCTGGCCTGCTGGTTAATTTCTTTTCAGACGTTTTGCCTATCCAGCGCCAGCTCGCCCGCCCAACTTGCTCATCCTGCAGCAGCACATACACCTGGAAAGACTACCTGTTTTTCTCTCCATGCCGCAACTGCGGCAAGTTACGCTCGTTGCGCACACTTTTTGTCCTACTGGCTGGCATCGTGCTTTCCGCTGCGCTCTGGTCCAATCCCCCAGCCCATCTGGGTTATTGGCTTGGTCTGCTGGTGCTGACGTATTTCGGCATGGTAGTGGTTATTGATTTTGAACACCACATCATCATGCATGTAGTTACCCTTGCCGGAGCCATTCTGGGGCTACTTACCGGCAGCCTTCAGCACGGACTTCTGAATGCCATCATTGGCGGGCTTGCGGGAAGCGGGGTCATGCTTACCTTTTATTGGCTGGGAACCTTGTTCGCCCGCTACCGTGCCAAAAAACTGGGCCACGACGATGGAGAAGAAGCTCTTGGCTTCGGAGATGTCACCATCTCGGGCGTCATCGGGCTGATGCTCGGCTGGCCGCTGGTCATGTACGGACTGGCAATTGGCGTCATTGTCGGCGGGCTTGCCAGCCTGGTGCTTGTACTGGTTTTGATCGTCACCCGCCGCTACCAAACAATGAGCGTTTTCACAGCGTATGGCCCTTACCTGGTATTCGGCGCCGCGATCCTTATTTTTATTCCACAGGCGCTTTCTGTTTTCTTCGGCAAATAGCATTTTTCTGGCAGTCGGGCTCAAATAATTCGTTTTATGTTATTTACCAGAACCTGTAACCAGGCCTTTCCCAATCCAAACCGCACACCAATTCATAAATCATACACTTACAGGCGGTAGCCTGCTTTTTTTGCATCTGAATAGAACATTTTCACTGTGTCAAGCGAAAATTCATCCAGATCCTTGCCCACAAACGCAAGCTTTTTTAAAATATCATTGGTCACAGTGATCACGTGACAGCCAATTTCATCCGCATGAAATATATTCAGCAGTTCACGCGGGCTGGCCCAAATTAACTCTTGGCTGCGGTAGGGGGCCATGATCTCTACCGCTTCTTTCATCAACGGCACCGGGTCGCGCCCGGTATCTGCGATGCGGCCAGCAAACACCGAAATATAAGCGGGTGCTTGATCTTTCAATACATCCGAAACAATCCGAACCTGTTCAACCGTCATCAAGGCTGTCACATTCAATTGCACCCCTTCTCCTGCCAGGCGGCGCACCAGCTCCAATGTTTTTTCACCCCGCGTGTTTGTTACAGGAATTTTAACAAACACGTTATTACCCCAGGATGCAATTTTATACGCCTGGCGCTCCATCTCCTCAAATTCATCCGAAAGCACCTCAAATGAAACCGGGCGATCTTCAATTTTCTCCAAAACCTGCCGGGAAAACATTTCGTAATCCGAAACACCACTATTGCGCATTAAAGTTGGATTGGTAGTAAAGCCGGAGATAAGGGGGTTTTGGTGCAATTCCAGAATGGCGTCCAAATCAGCCCCGTCCGCAAAAATCTTCACCTTCAATTGGTCAAGGGTTTTCATTCGACGCCATCCAAAATAATCTCTGCCAGGAAAGCAGCGTCTTTCACTACACAATCCGCAGGTAGTGCGCGATACGTTTCTGCATAATGATAATCGACAAAAATCGTTTTCAGACCCGCGCATTGTCCGGCGGCAATATCCTTCCACCGGTCGCCCACCATCCAGCTTCGCCTAAGATCAAGCCCGTATTTCTTCGCCGCTTCAAAGATAAGCCCCGGTTTGGGTTTACGACACTCACATTCATCAGAGTCGTCATGATAACACGCAAAAATCTCACGAATTGGCAGTTGGGAAAGGATCGCCCTGTTGATCGATTCCACCATCTCGCGAGATTGACTGCCCCGTGCTACATCGGGCTGATTGGTGATACCGATCAACACAAACCCGGCAGCCTCCAATCGCTTCAACGTAGAAAACGCGCCGGGCAAAATTTCAACCTCATCAAGGCTGACAGGTGGGAACGGCTTGCCATCGCGCAGCATAGCGCGGTTCAATACCCCATCCCTGTCCAGAAAAACCGCGGGAAAACCAGCCATCAACGCACAGATTCCCACTTGGTCTGCGCCAGCTTCAAACGCGGGTGAGTCACCAACAGATGTGCCACCAATCCTTGGAAGGCTTCAGTATGCGGAGTGATCCGCTCGGCATGTACCGTGGGAATGATCACACATGCATCCGCCACCTGCGCCGTATAGCCGCCATCCCTGCCCACCACGCCAATAATTTTTGAACCCATTTCCCGCGCATACTGAAGCGCCAGCACCAGGTTTGGGCTAACGTTCTTCTCCAGATCGCCCCCGCCAACCGAAAAGATAAACACGCAATCCCTGGCGTTCAAGTGGCTGCCCTCCAGCCAGCCCCGGAAAACCGAAGCCCAACCATCATCATTGGTACGCGCCGTTAACTCTGCGACATTGTCTGTAGGAGCATAAGCTTCGATCCCAACAATTTTGCGGAAATCGTTAACTGCATGCGAAGCATTGGCAGCACTGCCCCCCACGCCCAGAATGAAAAGTCTGCCGCCTTGCTCGCGTGTCTGCGCCAGCACATCAACTGCTTTTTCAATCGTGGCAGTGTCCAGCTTTTCAAGAATGGTTGCTGCCTCGCGTAAATAGTTTTTTATGAATTCCATCTTCATTCCTTCCGCAAAAATCGATCCGGGTCGCCAGAGAGCAGCTCGTCCAGCTCGCGCCAACCTTCAAAAGAACCAACTTCGTAAAAACGCTCCTGCACTTCATAAGCCAGCAGCTGCCGGGATTTAATCAGCGCCTCATACATTTCCGCCAGGTCGGCGGGCTGCCCGGCTGGTAGCTGAGCAAATACCTCAGGTTGAAATAAGCCCAGGCCATAATCGATAAACTCCATTCGAGCACTGTGCTGCCGCTTGTTATACTGCAAAATCTGCCCATCCGCCATTTCCACATTGCTGGCGTCCCATTTTCCCAGGTTCCGAAAAACGGTCATCAATCCATGCCTGGACTCTGCCATGAAAAACGCCTGGATACCCACATAATCACAGGTCAGGTATGAATCCCCATACAGGAGAAAAAACGGCCCATCCAGAAAAGGCAGCCCTTGTCGCACCGCGCCGCCCGTACCCTGTGGAGTTTCGCCATCAAAAACATAACGAACACTCACCCCAAACCGGCTGCCATCCCCCACATATTCCCGGATCATTTCTCCGCGGTACCACGCAGAAATGATCACATTCTGCACGCCTTGCGATCGCAGCAGGCGCAGTTGCTGAGCAATAAAAGGTTTGCCGCCTACATCCACAAGTGCCTTGGGGATTTTTTCAGTCACCGGGCGCAATCGCGTGGCAAGCCCGCCAGCCAGGATAACCACCGGAAAGAGATTCATCCGATTAAAGTCTTGGTGCCTTCAAAGTCAAAATGAAAGCGCACTTCATCCAGACCAGCCTTGATCATGGCATGTCGCAGCCGGTTTCGATCTTCTGCATAAAACATCAGAAAACCTCCCCCGCCGGCACCCACCAGCTTGCCGCCCAGCGCGCCATTTTTAATACCCAGTTCATACCACTCATCAATTTGTGGATTGCTCATGCCGCTCGAACGCTTGCGTTTATGGATCCAATGCTCGTGCAGCAGCGCGCCAAATTCCGAAACATGTCCTGCCAATAACGCATCTTTGCTGCGCAGCCCCAACTCCTTGACATAATGCAGGTTGGAAAGCATTACTTGATCTAATTCTTTACTCCGTCTATTCTGATCAGACAGAATGCTCGAAGCATTGCGCGAATAACCAGTAAAGAAAAGCATCAAATTATCTTCCAGTTCAAATAGTGTATCCATCTTGATCGCCAATGGATAAACCTTGACTGAATCATCCTGGTTAAATTCAAGGCAGGTCACGCCGCCGTAAGCCGCGATGTACTGATCCTGCTTGCCAATCGGTTCCTTAAGAATATCCATTTCGATCTTGCAGGCCAGCCTCGCCAGTTCATCCGGCAAAAGCAGCCGGTGGCGGTGCGCAAACAGTGCTTTTAATAACGCCGTTGTAAAACTTCCCGAGGATCCCAACCCTGTCCCGGAAGGAATATCCGCCAACGTCGTGATTTCGATCTGCGGGGTCTTAAAATCTAGCATTCGAATTGTTTCGCGCATGATTGGGTGCTGGATTTCATCCACCGCCTGCGCCTTCTCAAGACTTGAATATTTCAGAAAAATACCAGGTGTAAATGGCCGCATCACTGTCACATACACATACTTGTCAATCGCGGCTGCAATCAAAAAACCACCATAAGACTGATAGTAGGATGGCAGATCAGTTCCGCCACCCCCCAGTGAAATCCGCAGCGGACTACGCGTGATTATCATAACCAGATTCCTTGTAAATTTTTTCCACCACGCTCAATGCAGCGCGCGCGTCAGCCAGGTTGGCAGAAGGCCTGCGCCCCAGGCGAATATCTTCTAAAAATTCACTGAATTCGAGCTCCCACGAATTGTCTCCGCGCGGATATTCCCAAATCGTTGTCTCCGGGGGACCCATTTCGGGCAGCATCTTATAAAAAGAGAGTTTCTCCAGCCCATAGCTGCCGCCCAGGCCTTCCACATGCAGTTTGGCATCCCGCCCGTAGATCTCAAGCGAAAACAGGTTTTTCCATTCGGTGCAGCTCACATGCAAAAAAGCAGTTTGTTGTTTCGCGGTTTTCAATAACATAAATCCGTTATCATCCACCGGCATATCCCAATAATAAGTGTGCGCAAAACCCTGGCTCTCGGCGAAGTCCCCCAGAAACCAGCGCGCAAGATCAATCATATGCACACCCTGATCAATCAATTCCCCGCCCCCAGAAATTGCCGGGTTGGCTCGCCATTCGCGCTCATAGCCTTTGCGCCCTCCGTGCCCGTAGCGCCCCCGGATAAACATAAGTTCGCCAAGTTCGCCTGCCAGAAACAGATCATGCGCTTTGAGCAGTGCCGGGTGATAGCGGTGGTTAAAACCCACCCGCACCTGAACACCGTAAGCCTGCTCAGCGGCAATCAATGCTTCCAACTCTTGCACATTGCGTGCGGCTGGTTTTTCCACCAGTACGTGCTTTCCGGCCCGCACAGCCGCCAGGCAGGTTTCCACCAGTGCATCATTGCTGGTCGCTACCAGCACAATCTCTACATCCGCCCGCTGCACAGCCTTACGCCAGTCCGAACTTGCTTCGCACCCCGGAAAACCTTCCGCCAGCAGTCTGGCGCGCTTCTCATCAACATCCGCACACACAACCAGTCTTGCCCCTTCCAGCGCCTTCGCGCGTTTTTGTCCAATTAACCCGCAGCCCAAAATCGCCACACCCGGATTTATAGTCATGCATCACCCCATTTGCGGCCGCGATCCTGTGGCACAATCCGCCGTAACGTATAAATATCTGACTTTTGCAGATCAGTCATATATTCCTCAAAATTCTCCCACGGGTCCCAGATGGCGCTGATTAATTTACCTGTCAGCCCGTTGCTGGCAGCCGAGGCCAGGTAGACCGCCAGTTCAGCCCCTCGTTCCAGCGGCGCGCCGCCCTCAGCTTGCTGCCTAAGTGACCTTTCATAAAAGGCCTGTCCCACTTTTTCCGGCCCGGCTTCCAATACTTCATTCAGTAGGCGCGTATTAAGCCCGCCCGGGGCAATGCAATTCACGTCAATCCCATCGGCTTTCACTTCTTCAGCCAGTGTTTCCATAAAGCGCACAATTCCCGCCTTTGAAGCGGCATAGGCGCTAATAAATGGCAAAGGCACCGTTGCACCTCCTCCAGAAAGCTGGATGATTTTCCCATACTGCTGAGCACGAAAGTGCGGCAGAAGCGCCCTCGCCATTAAAATTGAACCAAAAAGATTGATTTCAATCGCCTGAACCCACTCATCCCAATCCACCGTATCAATCGCACCCTTCGGGCCATAAACCCCCGCATTATTAACCAGAATTTGAATTTGTGGGAAAGCCCCCAGGCTGGCAGCCAACAACCGCTCCACATCTGCCGCCTTTGAAACATCCGCGCGCAGCACTTCGACGCGTTGGCCGGGCCGGCAGGTAGTGCGCAATTCATCTGCCACAATCCCCAGTTTTATTTCGTCACGGGCGCACAACATCACGCTTGCACCTGCCTGTACAAAAGAGCGCGCAATCACAGCCCCCAGACCCTGGTTTGCTCCAGTAATAATCGCGGCGCACCCAACTAGCACATTTTTCATTCTTCCACCGCCTTCCCGACCGCCCGGTAAGTCACATTTGGCAGGGCTTCCAGGCTCGCCGCCAGGAATCGGTTCGCATCAATCACCACCGTACTGCGCATGCCCTGCAAAACCTCGCCAATCAACACCGAGCGGTAATCCGGCCATTCTGTGGCAATCACCAACGCATCTGCTCCTTTTGCAGCCAGCACCGGCGAAGCGCACATGCAAATATCTGCAAGCTGCGTTGGCAATTCCTTCACCACCGGGTCGTGCGCTTGCACCTGTACACCCTGTGCCAGCAGCCACTCGCACAACTCAATCGCGCCGGATCGGCGCAGCGTATCAGTGCCAGGTTTGTAAGTCAAGCCCCACACAGCCACCGTCCGGCCCTGCAAATTACCCAGCAAGTGGGTAATCTGGCGGCGCGGCCAATTCTTGTGTGCGTCATTGCTTGCCCGTACTGCCTGAATAAGATTAACCGCTAAGTGTTCCTGTGCCCCACGTTCGGCCAGGAAACTGACATCACGTGCCAGAGTGCCGCCTGCAAAAGCGCCGCCCGGGCTCAAGTATGCTCTTGAGCCAATCCTGACGTCTGATTTCAACCCGCGTTCCACTTCCCTGGCATCCGCGCCCACTTTCTCACAGATCGCAGCGATCTCGTTGATAAATGTCACCGAAGTTGCCAGGAAAGCGTTCAACGCATGCTTGGTCATTTCCGCCGATTCGACCGACATCCACTCGATATGCTCCGTAAATGGAGCCATCAACTCAATAAAAACTGCCTTGCTCGCCTCATTCCGAACACCGATCACCACCCTGTCCGGCTGCGAAAAAGCTGAAATCGCTTTCCCCAACCGTAAGTTTTCCGGGGAATACGAAAAAGCCACATTCACCCCCGGCCGCGCCTGAAAAAACAGTGTTTCCAGGCGTTTGCTCGTACCCACCGGCAGTTGGGATGAGATTAAAACTTCCTGCCCACCTTGCAAATAAGGGAACAACCGGGAAACACGCTCCACCACATACTCAACATCCGCCCGGTCATCTTCATCTACGGGAGTATCGTAAGCGACCCAGATAACTTGCGCTTCAGAAATTGAACCCTTCGGCTCCGCAGAAAAATCCAACAATCCGGAATGCAAACCGCTTTTAAACAAATCTTCCAGGCCTGGCTCAAAAATTGCAGGCTTGCCGCTTTTCAAGTCTCCAATCAGCGCTTCATCAAAATCCAGCCCAACTACCCTGTGCCCGCCAGATGCCAGGCAGGCAGCCGTAACACTGCCCAGGTGCCACAAACCAGGCACACAAACCCTCATCGTTTTACCTCCAAAAGCCAGGAATTAGCCTGTAAATATTCCAGTGTGCGCAGTATTCCTTGCCGGATTGTCAGCTTTGGTTGCCAGCCCAGCGCGCGCACTCTTTCAGTATCCAGAAAAATAAACGGGTTGTCACCAATCCAACCCCGCTCTCCCCCCGAATAAGATCGCTGCGGGCTTAATCCCAATTGCTCACAAATCCAGTCCAGAGAGTCATTCACTTCACAATATTCAGCTGTACCCACGTTATAGATGTTTACCCGCGCCTCTGCCTTTTCTAGCACCAACATCATGGCGTCGATACAATCCTGCACATACAAATAAGATTTTCGCTGATGCCCGTTCCCCAAAACCACTAATTTATCAGGATCTTCAAGCAATTTTTGGTAAAAATCAAACACGTGTCCGTGCGTGTAACGCTCGCCCAAAATGGAAACAAACCTGAAAATATAGGCCTGAAATCCATATCCTTCGCAGTAAGCCTGGATTAATCCTTCACAGGCCAGTTTTGCGGCCCCATAAAAAGATGTCTGAACCGGAAAAGGAGCATTTTCAGGGGTTGGAAACACCTGCGCCTCACCGTAGACTGACCCGCTGGATGAAAAAGCCAGCCTGCGAATCCCATTAACGCGCATGGCTTCCAGCACGTTATGAGTGGCGATTGTATTTTGCTCCAGATCTTTTCGCGGGTGTCGTGTACCAAAACGAACATCCGCATTAGCCGCCAGATGAAACACAAAATCTGTCCCTTGCATGGCATCAGTCAAAACAGCCACATCCAGCGTATCACCCCTCACCAGCCTGAAATTCGGTGATTGCCCCGCAGAAAATAAAAATTCTTCTTTGCCTGTGGAAAAATTATCATAGCCCACAACCGTACAACCCGCAGCAAGCAGGCGGTCTGTCAGGTTACTTCCAATAAAACCGGCGCAGCCGGTAATGAAATATTTCACAGGACCTCACTCAACATTTAGCACAACACCGATGGTTGTAACCTGGCGCAATCAGGCCATAAATCGAGTTTTTCAAATAAAAAATTATACAGGCTTTCTATGTCGTAAACCCTTTATTTTGAAAACCGTGCGGATTTTTCACGGCACGCCTCGTGTCTGATAGCTTAAGGTTATCACAATCGTCAAGTTCCCGAGGACTTTTTTGATATATAATGATTGTTATATAATGCAAATATACACAATTAAATTCAAAAAAACGTCACAAGCATCAGGAGGAGTGATACCTACCTATGAACACAAAACATGTTTCTAAAAATGGAAAATTATTCGGATCCGTGCTGGCTATTTTAATCATTGTCACCACCAGCCTTCATTCACCTATGATTCACGCCCAGGCACAAGAAAATACCGTCCAAAGCCCTGCCAGAATGGCAGCGGCACCATACCCGGACCAATGCCCAAATCCCGCATATACACCCAACACCCCAGAATTGTTCTTCGATGATATGGAAAGCAGCGGTTCAAATTGGGAATTCAAAGCGAATGGCAGCACTTACACAAGCGACTGGAGTATTATCACCGCTGCCATTTCCAGTCCCACACTAGCGCTCAACGGCCCGGATCAGATATTTGAAAATGATAGCTACGCATCCATGAAAACGGATGTAAGTCTTCCTGCCGAAGTGGCATCCTATCTGTATTTTTATCATTCCTATATTTTTGAAGCACAGGGTCCCACGGAAGGATATGACGGTGGTGTGCTGGAATACAGTATCGATCGTGGTGCAAATTGGAAAACTGATGTTGACTTATTATTTAGCGCTGGTCAAAACTATAATGCCACGATCAAGGTGGGGTATCAAAATCCATTACAAGGCCGCAGTGCCTTCTCTGAGCATAGCGGTGGTGTGGTAGCAACACGCTACGATCTTACCTCCCTGGGCGGGCAAACCATCCGCTTCCGTTGGAGAACCGGCAGTGAAAAAACCGGGAATGGCGGTAATTTTTACCCCGGTTGGATTGTGGATGACGTCAGCATCTATACCTGTGACACCGTGGTAAAAAGTGTCACGCGTGTTAGCCCTTCTCCCACCAATCTTGCCAGCGTGAACTTCACCGTTCAATTTTCCAGGCCTGTCACTGGCGTGGATATCGTTGGCCCAATCTACGATGATTTTTCACTTGCTAC
>Ga0105047_10000057_pt1 | contig 142425 bp, 116 predicted proteins | sample MAT04_FD_78384 | JGI IMG/M metagenome (GOLD analysis project Ga0105047, IMG submission 78384) | Freshwater microbial communities from Lake Fryxell liftoff mats and glacier meltwater in Antarctica - MAT-04 (megahit assembly) | ecosystem: Environmental > Aquatic > Freshwater > Ice > Liftoff...
ATGTTGCGGAAGCGCTGCGCATTCAAACCCTCAACGAGCTAAAAGATTCTGACAACAAACCCTACCTCGAGCGCCGTGGTATCAAGTTCAACATACCGCTCGACCTGCGCACCCCCAGCTATACCGATCCAAGTGATGCTGCCCAGCAAAACATCGGCAATGTTTGGGAAAAATCCTTCTGGACAACTTACCTGGACGAGATGGCCAAACACCGTTATAATGTGTTAAGCCTGTGGAGCCTGCACCCATTTCCATCTCTGGTAAAAATTCCGGAGTTTCCTGCAGTAGCACTGAATGATGTTTGGCGTACCAAGGAGAAATTTGATGATGGTTATAGCCACAATGGGATTAACTATGTACGGCCACACTTGCTTAAAAATGTGGAAATAGTTAAGAAGATAACTATTGATGAAAAGATCACTTTTTGGAAAGATGTGATGCAAATGGCCCACGACCGTGGCATTGAAGTGTACCTGTTTACCTGGAACATTTTTACCAATGGTGCGGAAGGCAAACACGGCATCACCAACCGGCAGAACAATGATATCACCATTCAATACTTTAGGGCGGCGGTACGCCAAACGGTACAAACATACCCGCTGCTGGCAGGCATTGGCATTACTGCCGGCGAGGCTATGAACGGTAAGTTGCAGGGAGAATATGCCAATGAAAAATGGCTCTGGCGCACCTATGGCGAGGGGATAAGGGATGGATTGAAGAATGAACCCGATCGCAAATTCAGACTCATCCACCGCTTCCATCAAACTTCTTTAAGCGAAATCAAAGACGCCTTTCGCGAGTACCCCGGCACTATTGATCTGAGCCTGAAGTATGCCATTGCACACATGTATTCCATCACCAATCCGCCTTTTGTGGATGCCGCCATGCCTTTACTTTCACAGCAAACTAAAAGCTGGCTTACCATCCGCAACGATGATATTTATAGTTTCCGCTGGGCCAACAACAATTTCGCAAGGCAGTTCATAAAAGACATTCCGGAAGTGGAGAAAATAGCCGGTTATTACATGGGTCCCGATGGTTACAATTGGGGTCGTGATTACCTCACCAAATCAAACGAGCATCCATTGGTTATGCAAAAACAATGGTACTCGTTCATGTTGTGGGGAGGCTAAGCTATAATCCCAACCTGCCAAATGAAGTGTTTCTAAAAACCTTGCAAACCCGTTTTCCAACGGTATCCGTACAGCAACTGTACAAGCCGTGGTCTGCAGCCAGCATGATCTTTCCCTGGATTACCCGCTACGTTTGGGGCGATATTGATTTGAAATGGTTGCCTGAAGCTAACATCAGCCACCCAACGCACAAGGGCTTTTTTACCGTAGCCGATTACATTGAAAGGGAGCCCATGCCCGGCAGCAACATTCGAAATATTTACCTGTGGGCTAAATACAAACATGAAGGAAAAACCGATTCACTGGTGTCGCCGTTAGCCGTTGCAGATACGCTGGCAAAACTTTCATCTGATGCATTAAACGGTTTAAAAAGCTTACCGGCCCGTAAGTTGGGTTCCTTCACCGAACTCGATCAAACGCTCGGCGATTTCGAAGCTTTTGCACACATAGGAAATTATTATGCAGCAAAAATGCGGGCCGCCTGCAGCCTTGCATTATTCGATCAGTTTGCTACTGAAAGTGATCGAAATAAAGCGGTTACATTTTTAGAAGAAGCAAAAAATCATTGGAGCCGTTATGCAGCCGTATACAGGTCGTTGTATAAGCCTGCCTTGTACAACCGCGTAGGTTTTGTAAATATTCCGGAGCTTATCACTAAAACCGAACGGGATATTACCATGGTAAAAAACTGGAAACCCGGAACCATCAAATACCAGGTTAAAGTGACCACGGAGAAGCCGTTTAGGAATTAGGAATTAGTAATGATGAATTGGGAATTGAGAATTAAGAATTATGAGTTATGAATTATGAATCAAGAATTATGATTTATGAGATATGAGTTTAAAGCGGAGCATTTACTTTTTTGATCAGTTCTGCAAACCGGTGACATGGATGGCTGACGTTCAAAATCGAAGAACAAACAAGGTTATTTTTTGGAGCCAGGGAGGTGAATTTCTATTAAGCATCCTTGCAGCCTGCCTCTATGACCATAGCAATCGCACTCTTGTACTCTTGATACATTATGGTACATACAAGTCACCATGGTCCCAAAAGTCCCCCTAAGAAACCCCAACCAACTAACAACCGGCAAATAGGTGCTGCATATGGTTATATAGTAAAAGTGTGCGACGCAAGAATGTACCATAGTAGCAATGCCGCCCGGTTCAAAAAAAAATTAGTTTAAAACAAATGCCACTGTATAAAAATGATTAAAAAATTAAACCCTTTACCAATAAAGCAGCTAGTTTGTTTTTGTTGTGTAGCCATCATCCTGTTACACAGCAACAATAACCTGTACGCGCAATGGGCAACCATAAACCCCGGCCAATTCAATACCACCTGGTGGAACCGTACGCCCATCCGGTTAATACAAACTAACCTGCGTAAGGTAGATGCACTTATGGATGTAGATGCATATGTTAAAACCATTGAAGCTGCTTATGCCAATGTAGTGTTGTTGAACGCAGGGGGCATTGTAGCCAATTATCCAACAAAACTGCCGTTCCATTATCGCAACCCGTTTATGAAAGGCGACCTGGTAGGCACCCTGCTAAACCGCTTACATGCAAAGGGTATTAAGGTATTGGGGCGTTTTGATGTAAGCAAAATAAATGAAACACTGGCCGCCCAAAAACCGGAGTGGTTGTATGTGGGCACCGATGGCAAAAACGTGAATTACAACGGGCAGGTGCATACCTGCGTAAACGGCGGCTACCAACAACAATACACGTTTGATATTTTAAAAGAAACGATACAGAACTATGATCTTGATGGTATCTTTTTTAACATGCCCGGTTATACCACTTCCCGACTATAGCGGCGTGTACCATGGCATTTGCCAATGTAACAATTGCAAGAAAAGATTTCACGATTCTACGGGGATGACGTTGCCGGTAAAAGAAGACATGAATGATCCTGTTTTCCGCAGGTACAATGCTTTTAGAAAAACCACTTTAGAACAGTTATTTAAACAGGTGGGCGATTTTATAAAACAACAAAATCCCAAACTTATTATTAGCACCTATACCGATGCAGGCGTAGACATGACCCGCAGCGAATCGAGTTCGTGGCTTACATCAGATTACTAATCGAACTACTTTTCAACCGATCATGTAAAGCGGGTAATTAGTTCGTATAAAGACAGAACACCTAGTAACCTGCTGCAATATTTTCTGGCCATCGGTTACCGGCATATTGCTACATCACCCAACATATCCCGCATATGGGTGCTTGAAAATATGCTGAACGGTGCACCACTGGATGTATATATTATAGGCACACTGGCCAACCAGGAAGACCGCCGGTTTATACCCGTCCTGAACAACATTTATCGTTTTCATAAAACCAACGAGAAACTGTTTACCAACTTGCAGCCCATTAGCAATGTGGCCCTCACCAGGGGTTCAAAAGATGAATACAAAGGCCTTATAAAACTACTTACCTAAGAACACATCATGTACGATGTGATAGAGCCTGCAGCTACAGGAAGCGACAGGTTACCAAAAAAACTGGAAGCGTACGCCGCCGTTATTTTGGGTGATGTAACAGATATGGATGATGCCTTTATTGCATTGATCGATGATTATGTAAGAAATGGTGGGAAGATATTAGCAACCGGCTTCACTTCAACAAAAGATGGTATTGGAAACCCAACCAATAAAATACGTTTACAATCGCTGGGTGCTGGTAACACCTTTGAAATGTATATGCAGGCTAAGTCAACGTATTTAAAGGTGGCCGCCGAATGCAAAGCAGCTTTGGGTAATGCAACCTTTGCAGACTTTGACCTGGTGATGATGTACTCAGGTTTTCTGAAAATAAAACCGGCAGGTACTGCAAAATCTCATCTTAAATTAATACCGCAAACCATGTTTGGTCCACCCGAAAAAGCCTATTACACCAATCAGGAAATTACTGACTTTCCAGGGTTAATCAGCAATGAATATGGTAAAGGAAAAACAGTGTATCTACCATGGCTCATTGGTTCGCAATACCATTTTAAGGGCCACTATGCATACAAGATTTTATTTGTAGCTGCACTGAAGCAATTGTTGGGTGTTAAGCCCTCCATTACCACCAACGCATCTCCATTAATTGAAATGACCCGTCTCGCCAACCGCAACGGCGCTTTTGAGTGGGTAGGGTTGCTCAATCATTCGGGGCAAATCGGCGCATCGATATTGGAGCCGGTACCGCTTTATAATACAACTTTAAATTTTAAGCCGTTGAAACCTGTAAAAGAAATCAGGGGTTTGCGGTCGGGAAAATTATTACCCCTTGCAAAGCAAAATGGTTCCATAAGCTGTACCATTCCCGTAATAAATGATTTTGAAATGATTGTTTGTTTGTATCGCCACTAACCTTTTGTATCGTTAAATTGCATATTACAAAACCTGCCATGAAAAAGTTGATCATACCAGTATTGTTGCTAGCTGTACTTGCCGTTATTGCTTTTAGGCATTCTGAAACTGATACCGTTACTGGCAGCAACTGGGGCGAATATTTAGGTGGCCCCGACCGCAACCATTACTCTACGTTGCAGCAGATTAACGCGGCGAATGTAAACCAGTTAAAAGTGGCCTGGCAATACCGCACATTAGACTCCGGGCAGATACAATGCAACCCCATCATCATAAACGGTGTAATGTATGGAATGACTTCTTCCACCCAACCCTTTGCCATAAATGCTGCCACCGGGCAGGAACTTTGGCGAAAACCAAAGGGTGGCAAAGATGGTGCAAGCTCAAGCCGTGGGCTTAGCTATTGGGAAGAAGGTGACGACAAACGAATTTTATATACTAACGGCCCATGGCTCTATGCTGTAGAGGCGGCTACTGGTAACGCAATTTTGTCGTTTGGCGACAGCGGCCGAACCAGCCTTAAAACAGGTTTAGGACCAACAGCCAAAAACCGTATGGTCATTTCCAATACACCCGGCACAATATACCGCAACCTAATAATTATGCCCCTGCGCCTCTCCGAAGGCAACGATGCCGCAATGGGCCATGTGCAGGCCTTTAACATTAAAACAGGTAAGCCGGCATGGGTGTTCCATACCATTCCGCAGCCCGGCGGGTTTGGCTATACTACCTGGCCAAAAGAAGTGTATAAAAACACCAATATTGGCGCGGCAAACAATTGGGCGGGCATGGCCGTTGACAGGCAAAAAGGAATCGTATTTGTGCCCACCGGCTCAGCGGCATTTGATTTTTATGGGGGCGACCGCCTGGGCAGCAACCTGTTTGCTAATTGCTTGCTGGCCCTTGATGCAAATACCGGAAAACGCTTGTGGCACTTTCAAATGGTACACCACGATATTCTTGATCGGGATCCGCCTGCACCGCCCAACCTTATGACCATTACCCGCAATGGTAAAAAAATTGATGCTGTAGTACAGGTTACCAAACAAGGCGTTGTGTTTGTTTTTGACCGGGTAACGGGCGTACCTATATTTCCAATAGTAGAAAAGCCGGTGCCTGCCTCCGATATCGCCGGCGAGAAAGCCTGGCCTACCCAGCCCTTCCCCACTAAGCCTGCGCCCTTTGCCCGGCAAACGTTGACCGTAAATGATATTAACCCGCTTTCAGCCTACAAAGACTCACTTACCGACATGCTCAAAAAGAGCCGCTCGCAGGGCCCCTTTACCCCGCTAAGCCGCAAAGGAACGGTGGTATATCCCGGCCTGGACGGCGGCGCCGAATGGGGCGGGGCAGCAGCCGATCCCCAAGGCATTCTATATGTAAACAGCAACGAAATGGCGTGGCTCATTGCCCTTGGGGAATCGGTATCGCAGGCGCAGTTGGCAGGGCTTGCGCCCGGCAACAGGGTTTATGCCGTAAACTGCGCCTCCTGCCATGGTGCAGAGCGCAAGGGCAATGTGGCAAGTGGCTTTCCATCCCTGCTAAGTATTGGCACAAAACGTACCCGCGAATACGTCAACAACATTATTACCCATGGCAAGGGAATGATGCCTGCCTTTCCACGCTTTACCCAAAAAGAAAAGCAGGCCCTCATTGCTTATATGTATGGCGAAGAACGAAATGAACCCGGCATGGCACAGGTGCAAAGTACCACCCCTGCAAAGTCGTCTACAGGCAAGCCGTCCTATAAAATTTCGGGCTATACCAAATTCCTCGATAAAGATGGCTACCCAGCCGTAAAGCCGCCCTGGGGTACCTTAAATGCTATCGACCTAAACACAGGCGAGTATGTATGGAAGGTTCCCTTTGGCACTACCCCTGAATTAGAAAAACAAGGTATACCCCAAACCGGCTCGGAGAGTTATGGCGGTGCCGTGGTTACCGCCAGCGGCCTGTTATTTATAGCAGGTACAAAGGATAAGTTGTTTAAAGTTTACGATAAAACAAATGGCAAACTATTATGGCAAACCGAATTGCCGGCCGCCGGTTTCGCCACCCCAAGCACCTATGAAGTGAATGGAAAACAATACATCGTAATCGCCTGCGGCGGAACAAAATTGGGCGCCGCACCGGGGGATAGTTATGTGGCATTTGCGTTGAAGTGAGGAGGTGAAGTTGGGAGGCAGGAGTTGGGAATCAGGAGTTGGGAGGCAGGAGTTAGGAGGCAGGAGCTAGATGTCAGGAGTTATTAGGCAGGAGGCAGGAGGCAGGAGTTGAAAGTTAGAAGGCAAAATACAGATCACTATGTAGAGGACAAAAGTAAAGTGCAGCGCGAAACTACCGCTTGGGTATTTGGCCCTTTACCAGCGTTATCCTTAAGCCTATGTTGTAGCCCCATAAAATTGTAATTCGGTTCGTTTCCATTATAGGTGTTCAACCCTCAAAGGGCAGATCAAAAAATGGGGTAGTGGTGCATTGGGCCGCCGATGCCAATGAGCACAACGCCATTGTTTACGACATACTAAAGGCAAAAAATATTGACCGGATGGTAAAGAGCAAATCGATGCTGACAGAAGAGTACCAGCTAAACAAATACCTCGAAGAGAAGGGGATTGAAGTGATCAACTCAGATTTGGGCAAGTACATTCAGCAAATAGACAACGAGCCACCCAGCCACATTGTATTGCCCTGCATTCACAAGCGCAAGAAAGAAATTGGCGAATTGTTTGACGAACACCCCGGTACCGAAAAGGGAATGAGCGATCCCACTATGCTTACCCGCGTAGCCCGAAAGCACCTGCGCAATGTGTATATGACCCGGCGAGCGGCGCTTACCGGTGTAAACTTTGCCGTGGCCGAAACCGGCGAGTTTGTGGTGTGTACCAACGAAGGCAACTCCGATATGGGCACACATTTGTACAAAGGGCAAATTGCTTCCATGGGCCTGGAAAAGATCGTTCCGCAAAAGAAACACCTGGGCGTGTTTTTGCGCTTACTGGCCCACAGTGCCACCGGGCAGCCCATTACCATTTATAGCAGTCATTATAAAAAGCCAAGGCCCGGCCAGCAAATGCACCTCATTTTAGTTAATGATGGCCGAACAAGGCAGTTGGGCAGGCCAGGGTTTAGAGAGTCGCTTAAAAGCATTAAATGTGGGGCGTGTATAAACACCTGTCCCGTATATCGCAAAAGTGGCGGGCTTAGTTATCACAACACTATTTCGGGGCCCATAGGTGCTATACCTGCCCACAACCTCGACATGAAAAAACATGCCGACCTGCCCTATGCAAGTACACTGTGCGGCTCGTGTTTAAATGTTTGTCGGGTTAAAATAAAAATTCATGAGCAGTTGTATGCCTGGCGAAAGGTGATCGTTAAAGAAGGTTACGCAGCCAATACAAAAACCCTGGGTATGAAGGCCATGGCCTAAACATTATCGTCGCCCATAAAGTTTACCAATGCAGGCAAAGCCGGTCGATGGTTTATGCACAACGTGCCTTTTGTGGTCAACAACAAATTTAACCCCTGGTACAAGCAACGCGAAATGCCCGAAGGCCCCAAACAGAGTTTTAGTGAGTGGTATGAGAGGGAAAGCAAAAATTAAAAAGTAAAAATTAAAAAAGTAGCACCAGCAATTCTATAGAAACGTTAGTAAAATTTTCTTTTTTTACCAGGGCTTTAAACATCTGTTTAAACATTGTTGCGTCGCACTCTTGTACTGTTCTTTCGTTATTCAGCTTAAGTCGCCAAAGTCGCAATTGTCATAAATGTCCCACAAAAAACCTGTTTAAACCACCACCAAATTACCCCCCCATGAGCACCCGGCAACAAATACTAACAGCAGTTAAAAACAACCAGCCACCAACCACCATGCTACCCGACATTAGTATGTTTGGCGGCAGCACCGGCAACAATGTAGAAACCTACATGAATGTTTTTAAGGCCATTAGTGGGTCGGTGTATCTCGTGTCAAATTTTGAGGAAGTGAAGCAACTAATCAGCCAAAATTTTGATTCAACTTTGCGTTTTGTAACTACGCTACCTCAGTTAACAACTATTGCAGAGCCGCTACAAAAATCTATTGATCCACACCAGTACGAAGATGTAGAAGTAGCCATTATTCGTGCACAGTTTGGTGTGGCAGAAAATGGTGCGGTTTGGGTAACCGAACACTTTGCGGGGCATCGCATTATTCCGTACATATGCCAGCACCTTTTAGTGGTAATTGATGCCGCCTCAATTGTACCTACATTACATGAGGCTTACCTAATTATTGGTGAAGGCAATTATGGCTTTGCCGGTTTTATTGCCGGGCCATCAAAAACCGCCGATATAGAACAGGCGTTGGTTTTGGGTGCACATGGTCCACTAACGATGACGGTTTTTATTGTACAATAAAAAAAGTGTTTTTATAACAGTTGGCAACTTTTAAAACTTGAAACACTATGCGTTTAATTTTGGCAATTATTGGGGCTTTAATATTGCACTCCCAACTGGTTGCACAACCCGCTACCGACTATATTGTAAAAGCCGGGCAAGTGCCAGGCAAAGTGCTGCCAGCAGAAGTGTTGTACGTACTGCCGTCTTTTAAACAGGGCACGGTTTACATGCGTAACGGAGAGGTAACAAAGCAATGGCTCAATTACAACATCATACTGGATGAGATGCAGTTTCTTGGAGCAAAAGGAGATACCCTTACCATAGCCGAACCGGCTTTGGTTAAGAATATACGCATCGACTCTATCTATTTTTTTTACGACAAAACCTACCTGCAGTTAAAAAGTACCGTGGGTGTTTATAAGCTTGCCATAAAACAGTTTTTTGTACAAACGCCCTATCGCACAAGGGGCGGGTACGGCACATCTTCCGGTGTTTCGGCTATTAGCACCTTTACCAGTATGGGTTTTGGTGGTCGCCCTGCTACCAACCTGATGGTTGATAAAGATGTGGCTTTTCATAAGCTCGCCAACTTTTATATTGGCGATGCTTTCAACCGTTTTTACAAAGCAGATAAAAAAACATTTCTTAATATTTTTGCTGAACACAAAAGCAGTATTGAAAAATACCTGCGCCTCAATAAAACAAACTTCCATAACCCTGCCGAACTACAAAGCCTGCTTGAGTTTTGTACCCTTCAATAACACAGTCACTGACCTTTTGGTAAGCGCCTGCCGCGTACTACATTTTCAACACTATATAACCATCTAATTAACTTCAAAAAATGACGAATAGCCTTACTATTAATGGTAATTTAAAGCAGGTGTACCACTATGTGTATACAACTGAGGTGATAGCCGCGTTGCAAACAATGGCCCCCTTTAACCAGCAAATTAAAGAAGCAATGGAAGAGCGGATGATGCGTAGGCATAAAAGGCAGCAACAACAACAACGCATTGCTTTTTTACGCCCCTACAGCTACATTCCGCGTACTAATATTATGGTGCAGCATGCCCGCGAGGGCAAGTTTGAAGGTGCCGTAATACCGGCCGACTTACAACGCCAGTGGATACAGGGCACCGGTCCGGCAGCTAAGCCAAATGCCCCAATTGAAAACAGCATACGCAATGTTGCCTATGCGCTGCTGTCAGGGGCCGACGGCTGGATGTTTGACGGCGAGGATGCCCTGGGGCAAATCAATACAATGTCGCTCGACAACCAACGCAACCTGAAACTGGCCATTGCAAACGACCCCATGTTTTTACAGGTAGCCGGGGTGGTAGCTACACAAATGAACCGCTGGGCAATTAATTTTTTTGGTCGCCCTATTGTTGACGACTGGCGTGCACAACTCAGCTTTACCACCATAATATTTCGGGCCCGTGGCCTGCACCTGGACGATAGGCATTTGCTTGATGGCGAGGGTACTGCCATGGCGGCGTCCATTGTAGACCTTACACTGTACGTGGTAAACAACTACCAGGCATTGCAGCAAAAAGGCTCGTCCATTGTATTGTATCTACCTAAAATACAAACGGCCGCTGAGGCCGCTTTATGGAACAACATGATAATAGCATTGGAACAACACCTCAATCTACCAGTTGGCACCGTAAAGGTGTATGTACTGGTTGAGCAAATGGAAGCTACCCACCAGTTAATGGAAATAAGGGCTGCGTTGGGTAAGCACTTTGTAGGCTACAATACCGGCCGGTGGGATTATATCAATAGCGTAGCCGACGCTTTAGCGTGGGACCAAACATTTATTAACCCCGACATAGAAGCAATTACCATGACTTATGGCTACATGCGCAACTACGAAAACCGGGTACGCTGTGCAGTAAACACCCCCGACAGCAATGGTAATTTTGCCCTGTGGCAAGGCGGTATGGAGCCTAACATTCCGGTTGGCTCTGCCGAAGGGGTAGCGGCAAGCATGAAGAAAGCCGTAGCCGGGGCCGAACGGGAGCAGCGCGAAGGGGCCAGTGGTAAATGGGTGGCCCATTGGAAGATGGTGCATATTGTACGCCCGGTATGGGAAAAGGTTGGCGGGGCCAACCAGTTGGGTAGGGCATTTAAACCACTTACCTATACCCAGCAGGATGCCGATGGGTTAATGACTATTGAACCCGCGCCTACAACCATACGTGGCGCCCGCAACCTGTTAAGTGTAGCCATACAATATGGCAACGCCTTTGGCCAGGGTATGCAGGCGGCTGCCCTTAAGCCTGCCGATTTTTTTGGTAATGATAATATACTGTACCTGATGGAAGACATGGCCACCGGCGAAATTCGGTTGAGCATTTTGTGGGAGTGGGTACACAAAGGGGCAGTGATAACAGAAAATGATCCGTATACCGGAACGAAAGTGGGTGATCGGTTTTCGATGACCTTATTTAACAGGTTGCTGCACGAAGAATACGAAAAGCTGCTAACGGCAAGTAATAAAGATGTGTTTGACAGCTCCAAAACTACCACGTTGCCCATAGCCCGCGAAATTGCCATCGTTTATATAGAAAGCAAGCGTAAGCTGCCGTGGTTTATTGACCTGCTAAACATTAACCTGAATAATTACCAACTTGATGAAGCAAAAAGAAGGATTGCCCTTTATATAGAAACGTTTACTACGTCAGGCAGGAGAGTTACAGAAAATTTGGATTTTTCGCCAATTGATTAAAATAATTAAGGAAAGTGCTGGCGGGTAAGCTGCTGTTTTTCAACAAAGCTTTCCATACAAGAAATCGTTGCTTCAACTACATTCTTCGCCCTTCCACCGCATAGTGGTACCTTTTATTATTTCGTTACATTTGATGCAAAATTTGAAAAGTAACTATGCAACTATCTTCTCTGCTTACAAAGTTTAGCGAACCCGAAACGCTAAAAATGGCCAAACTTGGCCGCGAACTAAGGGCCAAAGGAATTGATGTAATTGACCTAAGCCTTGGCGAGCCCGACTTTGACACCCCCGACCATATAAAACAGGCTGCTATAAAAGCCATTAACGATAACTGGAGCCACTACACCCCCGTAGCCGGTTTTGCCGACCTGCGTGAGGCGGTTTGTACCAAACTAAAACGCGATAGCAACCTTGATTATAAACCCGAAAATATTGTAACCTCTACCGGCGCCAAACAAAGCCTGGCCAATATAATGCTGGCCTGTATTGATAAAGACGATGAGGTAATAATACCCACCCCGTATTGGGTAACCTACAGCGAACTGGTTAAAATAGCCGGTGGTAAAGTGGTAGAAATAAGGAGCACGGTAGAAGATAGTTTTAAAATTTCGCCAGCCCAGTTAAAAGCGGCTATAACGCCGGCTACGCGGTTGTTCATGTTCTCTTCGCCTTGCAATCCATCGGGCTCAGTGTACAGCAAAAGTGAGCTGGCTGCTTTGGCAGAAGTATTTAAAAAGTACCCTGAGATTTATATTATTAGCGACGAAATTTATGAATACATCAATTTTGTAGGCAAACACGAAAGCATTGCGCAGTTTACCGATATTAAAGACCAGGTAATACTTGTTAACGGTTTAAGCAAGGGTTTTGCCATGACCGGCTGGCGCCTGGGCTATATTGCCGCGAGTGTAGAAGTAGCCAAAGCCTGCGAAAAATTACAGGGCCAGTTTACCAGTGGCACCTGTTCTATTACCCAAAAGGCTGGGGTAGTTGCGCTTACCGGCGACTTAAAGCCTACCCTGGAAATGACCGAAGAGTTTACCCGCCGCCGGGCCAAAACCCTTGAGCTGGCCAAAGCCATACCCGGTTTTAAATGCTACGAACCAGAAGGCGCCTTTTATATTTTTCCTGATGTAAGTTATTATTATGGAAAAAGCAACGGTACCGAAAACATTACCAATGCGGCCGATTTTAGCATGTATTTGCTTAATACAGCAAATGTATCGTCTGTAATGGGCGATGCTTTTGGTGAACCAAATTGTGTACGTTTTAGCTTTGCAAACAGTATGACCAATATTGAAAAAGCCTGGCAGCGCGTAGGTGACGCCCTTGCCAAACTTTCATAAAATCAATTATCGATAATATTAAAAAGCTGTTGGGTTAATCCAACGGCTTTTATTTTTACTGCCTGGTTGTAGCATTTAAAAATGGCAAATAGTTTTCCAACTGGTTGATTGTCAAATAATCTGCCAGTAACTGCTTTGCTAAATTATTATGGCTGAATATTTGCCACAGGTATACCAAATCAGCAATTTTTATGTTTAAGTAAATTAATGTAAGTTTTGCGCTTATTACCAGCCAAGGCATCGTTTAATTTTATTGGCGGCAACCATTTATGAAATCTGTAAAATCTGTCGGAATAATCCTTTTTATAGCAGTAGCCTTACTGGATATTACTTTTATTGCTACCAGCTTAACTGCTTACCGGTATTTTACCAAGCCGCTTCTTTTACCCATTTTACTGGTTAGCGTGTTAGTGGCTTCAAGGGGTAAAAAGCACCCGGTGTCAAAATTTTACCTGGTAGTTGCTTATGTGGCAGGTGCTGCCGGCGATTTTCTGTTGCTTCGCGGCGATCAACAGGAATCTTATTTTTTATATGGTGTTGTCTTTTTTGCGATAATGCAATTGTTTTTTGTATTGTATTTTTTCAGGATGCAATCCATTTTCAAGTCGCCGGCCATCATCAATTTTTTTGTTGCAATAATGTTGGCCGCGCTGGCCGTAGCTTTTGTAGCATTAATGTATAATTACCTCGGCAATCTTAAATATGCCGTGTCGGTTTATTCGGGGTTAATAATGTTGATGTTTTTTGCTGCTATCAACGTGGTACATTCTAATAAAGCCTCCAAACTGGCAAGTCGAAGCTTTATACCCGGGGCAGGTTTTCTTGTATTATCGGATGTTATTTTGGCAGTAAATAAGTTTTATATACAGGAGGATATTTTTGATGTATCCATTATGGCAACCTATTCGTTAGGGCAATTATTTTTCGCCCTTGGTTTTATGAAACACCTTAAAAGCAGCGGTGGAAAACATCGCCGCCGCTCAGGCAGCAGCGACCGGTCGGGTGCGCCTGAGGCGATCGGGTAAATAAGTTATCAATATCCGTTTGTCAAAGTGCGGCCTGTTTGTTATGGTCACACGCTGTCAATTAAAAGGACCGAACAACGCTACCACAAATGACAAAATAAATGGCTTAAAGTTAATGGCATTCAAATAAGCCCCCAGTTAGTATTGCTGATTTACCTTGTTACCGTACAAGAGTGTGACACAACCGGAGCTACATAAATATTCCAAAGCTGGATCCCAAAAAAACATCGAAAAATACCAGATTACCCAAAACATCAACGGTCAGCTGTAACTAAAGGTCTGGATGTCCGAGATACCACCGTGCCCTTGCATCCAGTGGTACATTATAGAAAAGTACGCCATCAAAAGTCATGAAGGGCCTAAATGCCAAAGCGCTAAATGAAGCCCATGGTACATAATTGACCAGTACAACGTCAGCCCGGCTAACATCATTGGAACAGGTAACTGGTTATTCATAAATATTCCAAAGCTGGTTCAAAAAAAAGCCTCTAAAATACCAAACTCCCCGTACTATTAACCGCAACCAGTGCAAAAAAGTTTGAAGGCCCCAAATATCTCAGCACTGGGTGTGGCCCAGGGAAAATGACTAATAAGCTCCGTCAAAAAAGCCTTGAAGGGGCGGGATACCAAAGTACCTGGAGCATTGGAAGGAGAAAATGATTGATCAATTAAATTTTAAAAGGCCTGAAGGGGCCAAATATCTCAACCCTGGGTGTTGTTCAGGGAATATGGCCAATAGAGCCTGTCAAAAAAGCCCTGAGGGGGCGGTTTACCAAAGTACCCGGAGCATTGGAAGGGGAAAATGATTGAACAATGGAACTTCAAAAGGTCTGAAGGGCGGAACTATCACAGCCTTGGTTGTAGTTTATAGAACACGGCTAATAGAGCCTTTCAAAAAAGCCCTGAGGGGGCGGGACACCACCGTTATTGTAACGGTTTATAGTTTTTGACTGCGCAAAGCTCAAAGGGAAATTTTTACCGATCATAGGCTATCCTGTTTGCAACAAAAATCTCTAAAAAAAACCTGCCAACATTGCTGTTGGCAGGTTTTTATAATTATGTTGTTATGTTGATTAGCGTTGCCGCCAACCGGTGTAAACAACTTTTTAAGTATGGTCAGGATATTAATAATCCATTCCGCCCATTCCACCCGGCATTCCACCTGGTGCACCACCTGCAGATTTAGGCTCTGGCCTGTCAGCAACTACACACTCGGTAGTCAACAGCATACCAGCAATAGAGGCAGCGTTTTCAAGCGCTACACGGCTAACCTTAGTTGGGTCAATAACACCGGCAGCAAACAGGTTTTCGTAAACTTCTGTACGGGCATTAAAACCAAAATCGGCAGTTCCCTCTTTAATTTTTTGAACCACGATAGAACCTTCGATACCGCTATTTATAACGATTTGGCGAAGTGGCTCTTCGATAGCCCTTTTAATGATCTGGATACCGGTATTCTCATCTTCGTTAATACCTTTTAGGTTTTCAAGTGCTTCGATAGCGCGAATGTAAGCAACGCCACCGCCAGGTACAATACCTTCTTCAACAGCCGCACGGGTTGCGTGAAGTGCATCGTCTACGCGGTCTTTTTTCTCTTTCATTTCAACTTCGGTTGCGGCACCTACGTACAACACAGCTACACCACCACTTAATTTAGCCAACCGCTCCTGCAGTTTCTCCTTATCGTAATCAGAAGTAGTGCTTTCAATTTGAGCTTTTATTTGATTAACACGGGAAACGATATCATCTTTTTCGCCCTTGCCACCAACAATAGTAGTATTGTCTTTATTAATAGCAATGCTGCTTGCTTGCCCAAGGTAGGTAAGGTCAGCATTGTCTAGTTTGTAACCTTGCTCTTCGCTTATTACAATACCGGCAGTAAGAATGGCAAGATCCTGCAACATTTCTTTACGACGATCGCCAAAACCTGGTGCTTTAACGGCAGCCACTTTTAACGTACCACGTAATTTGTTTACTACAAGGGTAGCCAGTGCTTCGCCTTCAAGGTCCTCAGCAATAATTACCAACGGACGGCCGCTTTGGGCAACTTTCTCCAAAATGTGCAGAATGTCTTTCATTGCGCTGATTTTCTTATCGTAAATCAGGATGTAAGGATTTTGCAATTCAGCTTCCATTTTTTCGCTGTTGGTAACAAAGTAAGGGCTAATGTAACCGCGATCAAACTGCATACCTTCAACAACCTCAACGGTTGTATCGGTACCCTTTGCTTCTTCAACGGTTATAACACCTTCTTTACCAACTTTTTCCATTGCCTGGGCAATTAGCTTACCAATAGTTTCGTCGCTATTGGCTGATATTGTAGCTACCTGCTCAATTTTGCTGCTGTCGTCACCAACGGTTTGGCTTTGGCTGCGTAGGTTTTCAACAATAGCTATAACGGCCTTGTCAATACCACGCTTCAGGTCCATTGGGTTAGCACCGGCGGCTACGTTCTTTAAGCCTTCGCTTATAATTGATTGAGCTAAAACGGTAGCAGTAGTAGTACCATCACCAGCTATATCAGCGGTTTTGCTCGCTACTTCCTTTACCATTTGGGCGCCCATGTTTTCAATAGCGTCGTCCAGTTCAATTTCTTTGGCTACTGTAACACCATCTTTAGTTACCTGTGGGGCGCCAAATTTCTTTTCAATTACCACGTTACGGCCTTTTGGTCCCAGGGTTACTTTAACCGCATTGGCCAAAGTATCCACACCGCGTTTCATTTTGTTGCGGGCTTCAATATCGAAAAATATTTGTTTTGCCATTTTTGTATTATTTAATTTTTGTGTGAGATTTGTTTTTGATACCAACTGCGTCGCTACGATTGTTCACCGTTGCGTCGCAATCCGTTCATCTTTTGGTTGTACAAGGAGCAATAAAAATTTGCTGTAACCTTACATTATCGCCAAAATGTCACTTTCCCTCATAATAAGGTAATCGTTTCCTTCAACCTGAATTTCGGTTCCGGCATATTTACCGTACAAAACAGCGTCGCCAACCTTAACGGTTACCGGCTCATCTTTTTTACCCGGACCAGCAGCTACCACTGTTCCGCGTTGCGGTTTTTCCTTTGCAGTATCGGGGATGATGATACCACCGGCGGTCCTTTCCTCAGCAGCTTCAGCCTTTACAATTACCCTGTCGTGTAGGGGAGTAACATTTAATTTGTCAGCCATACGTATAGTTTTTAGTTTTTAGAGAATTAAAAATTGTTTTTCGACTTACACTGTCATCGATTATTATGCCATAGCCCATAACAAGGTCAAATTTGCAGAAACCGCCCAAACGCATTTTAAACAAGTCACAATTGGCAGACACATTTTTTGGTACCTACCTTAATTATATATGGTGTGACAAAATTGCACGTGGAGAGTTTTTTATTTTGAATGCTAAATTTTGAATTTTAAATGAGGAAACGTTGTCAGCGAAACCCGCTTGTTACCAATTGTGACGAATGACTTATAAGAAGCCGAACGTACCAGCTTTTTATACTTCACTATTCACCAATCACTATTTACAATTGCCCATTGACTTTTTACGCCCCACCGCTTACCACTTGCAGTATTTAATTTAAAATTTAGCATTTAAAATTCAAAATAAAAACGCCCACTTCCCAACATAATTTCATAATTTTTTCTATACCGCCTTTACACAACTTCCTAAATACTATCTTCGCAGCCCAATCAAAAGTTCTTTTTGCAAAAATGATTAGCAGACGAAACATTAGGGTGAAGGTGATGCAAACGTTATATACCCTTAGCACCTTACAGGGCGACCAATCCAATATTGAGCCTGTAAAAATTTTACAGAAGCAAATAGATGCCTCCCGCCAGTTATTTATTTACCTATTATACTGTTTAACAGAGGTTGCCCGCTACGCCGAAACCGATTCGGCTAAAAGGGCTTCCAAAAACTTACCCTCGGCGCAGGATCTTAATGTAAACACCAAAATATCGGGGAACCAATTTTTATGGTCGGTGCTTGAAAGTATAACTTTTAAACATGCCGTGGAAGCCGATAAGCCCAACCTGGTAGAAGACACCAGCGATCAAATAAGGAAATTGTACCTGCAACTGGCAGATAGTCCCGAGTACAAAGTGTACTGCCAAATACAGAGCCGCGACAAGAAATCGGAAAAAGATATTATTACTTTTATTTTTACCCAGTTAATGTTGCCCGACGAAACATTTACCAGCCATGTGGAAGAATTTTTTACCAACTGGGACGATGACGCCGAAATGATGAACCAGCTAATGCTGAATTACCTGCAAAAACCCGCAGGTTTTAACCTGCAGGAAATGATTAGCAAAGAAAAATGGATGTTTGCGAAAGACCTGCTTAATACCACCCGCGACAAACGCGAACAGGCATTAGACCTTATAAAACCCAAACTAAAAAACTGGGATGTAGAGCGCATAGCTGTGCTTGATATGATTTTAATGGAAATGGGGGTTTGCGAGTTGCTGTTTTTTGAAACCATCCCTACCAAAGTAACCATTAACGAATATATTGACTTGGCAAAGGCATATAGTACGCCCCAAAGTGGCCATTTTGTAAATGGTATTTTGGATAATATTCACAAAGAGTTGTTGAGCCAGGATAAGATTCATAAAGTAAATTTTAAACAGGCGTAACGGTTTTGCCCTTAAAAGTACTTGGTTATGAAACGTTTTTTTATAGTAAACCTGCTGGTGGCCTTTATAATGGTAGGCTGTAAAAATAAGCCTGGGCAGGGTGCTACCATGCCTAAGGCGGTAGCTGCCGCGGGTGATACCGCTACTTACACTACTATACAATGGCTGGATACTTTGGAAAATGTAGGCAAGTTAACCTTTGGCGATGTGGCTACCATAAAATTTAGGTTTATGAATAGCGGAACCAAGCCATTGTTTATTGTAAGCGCCGAACCTGGCTGTGGCTGCACCATAGCCAATTACCCCAAAGGTGCCATTGCCCCAGGCATAGAGGGAGTAGTAACTGCTGCCTTTGATACTAACAAAGGACAAGTAGGCGCGTTTAGAAAAAGTATAAATGTTATTACCAACACCAGGCAAAGCACCTATAAAATTTTGTATTTTATGGGGCAAATAACATCTGCCGGAGAGGCAACAAAAGGTGGGCCTGAGAAAAAGCCGGGTGAGGGAAAAACAAGGGTAAATCTTCCTCAAAAGAAAATCTCTTAATTTGCATTCTCAATTATAAAAAACAAACCAATGTTTCATTTTTCGTATTTATTGTCGGCGGACCCAAAAGGTGGAGGTTCCATCCAATTATTAATGATGGGCGCCATTATACTGGTTTTCTGGCTGTTTATGATAAGGCCCCAGGCAAAAAAAGCAAAAGTTCAAAAACAGTTTATTAGCGACCTGCAGGCGGGCGATAAAATTGTGACCATAGCAGGTATTCATGGCAAGGTGCAAAAGCTGAACGACGACAATACCATTCAATTGGAAGTTAACCCTGGCAGTTATATAAAGATTGAAAAATCGGCCATTAGCCTTGAGTGGAGCCAGCAAGTGAATAAGCCAGCGACCGCAGCAGTGGAAAAAAAATAGTATGGTCTCTTTTGTTAAAGTGGTAATTTAAAAACCTTTGCCCGGTGTTTGTTGAAAAACAGGTGTGGGGTAAAGGTTTTTGTTTTTTAGAATTGTGCTATTTTAATTGGGTAAATTAAAAATTGTTTACCCAATAGATTGAAATGAACTTAAATCCGCACTTTGAAAAAGCTGAAAAAGCACTTCAGTAAAAGGGTGCGACCTCTATGGTCAGAGAGGCAGGCTGCAACGGCAGTAACAACAAAGCCAAAATAACCGCCCCTTAAAATTTATTGGCTGCACTTTAGTTTGCTGTAAAGGAGGTGTTCTAAAACAATTGGTTTGCTGTAACGGAATTGCTAACTACTAATTTTTAATAATCGGGGTATGCTTAAAGTTGGCCTGACCGGGGGTATAGGAAGTGGTAAAAGCACGGTTGCAAAAATTTTTAATGTATTGGGCATTCCCGTTTTTGACGCCGATAGCGAAGCGAAAAAACTGATGGAAACGCCGCCCATACGTACTGCCATACAACTTACGTTTGGCGCGGCCACCTATACCAATAACCAGTTGAACCGTAAAGTATTATCGGACATTGTGTTTTCGGATGCGGTTAAACTGGCTGCCCTTAACGCCATTGTACACCCTGCCACTATTACTGCCGCCCGACAGTGGATGGAAAGGCAAATGGCTGCTTTTGTAATAAAAGAGGCCGCTTTGTTATTTGAAGCCGGTACCACCAGCGGCCTCAACTATATTATTGGCGTAACAGCCCCCAAAGCCATGCGAATTGAACGTGTTATGCAACGCGATAATAGCAGCCAACAAATGGTAGAAAGCCGCATGGATAAACAAATGGACGAAAGCCTTAAAATGAAGTTGTGCGATTTTGTATTACATAACAACGGGCAGCAACTATTAACTACGCAGGTATTAAATGTTTACCACCAACTACTTGCATTAGAAAAAGGCTCTGGTTAAGGTAATTTTTCCAATACAATCTGCCTTTTGCTTTGCGTTAAGTTCGTCGAACTGTAAAGGGGGCCTTGATTTAGGGTAATTTTTCCAATACAATCTGCCCCTAGGCAGCTCCTCGCGGTTACTGACTTTAGGTACAGGCCATGATTAGGGTAATTTTTCCAATACAATCTTCCGGTTAATGCATCGCTGATCTGGTCAGCGATCTTACAGTCGTAGTTAAGGTAATTTTTCCAATACAATCTGCCGGTTAATGCATCGCTGATCTGGTCAGCGATCTTATGGTCGTAGTTAAGGTAACTTCTCCAATACAATCTGCCGGTTAAAAAAAATACGAAGCGTGTCCTTTGCTTTGGTAGTATCTGTAAACCGCAAGGTGCGTGGCACAAACATACGGTACCGCGGGGTATCAGCTTTCTGAATAGTATCTATGGCAAACTTAAAATTGCTGTTGGTAAGCAATATTGATCGGCTGGCAATACGTTCGCGACTTTTGGTGATGTCAAAAATTAATTTAAAATTATGGTACGCGCTATCGCTGCCGGGCAGCAAATTGGTTGGTTTCATAACAACAGTGGCAAGCGTATCGGGTGCCATGGCGGTGTTACTGGTATCGGCAGTAATTTCTTGCAGGGTGGCGTTGTTTCGGTTCATTAAAAAATAAATGCCCCAAATAATACCAGCCACAATTAATACAATGGCAGCAATGGTTAAAATAATGGACATTGACCGGGCGGTTTCTGTTTTGCGAAGGCTTTGCCGGTGCAGGTTTTCGGGGTTATCGCGGTGTGGCGACAACTCTTCTTTGCCCGGTAAAAAGTTGCCGGGGGAAAACTCGTAGGTACCATGGTTGTTTATTTGAAGCGTGCCTACCCCTTCGATAGTGTAGGGTTTGCCAATGTTTATAAATTGTTTAATGTTAGATAAATATGACTCCAGGTCGCTACGGACCAGCGGGATAATTTTGCCCAATTTCTTAACTAAAAAAATAACCAACTCTTCGCTCGTCTGCTCTTTAGGGTTAAAAGTAAAATGCAGTCCTTCAATAGGGTAATATATTTGTTTGTCTTGTGGTAAAGGGATCGATACGCTGTTGTCGAGCTTTAAAGTGCCAATACCTTGTAGTTGCAGGGTTTTATTTTCGTATAGATATTGAGCCAATAGATCGTCAAATTTCACAACTAAAATTTTAATTAATTAGAAGGCATTTACCTCTTAAGTGTACAGCGTATACAAATGCCAATGTGCTTTCGCAGCCGCAATGTAGTTTTTTTGATGTTACCTTTACCACATGCTTACGCCGGAGGAGGAAAAATTTTTGAAATACTGGAGCGACGACAAGAACAAGACCCGTAATAGTTTTATCACTTTCAGGCGCGGTTTAATGATAGGAATGGTGTTTGGGATAGGTATACTCATCAATTTTGCCACGGGCTGGTATTCGCGGGCCAACATGGTAGCCAACAGCCAATCTACGCCGTTGGTGTTGATTTTAGCCATTATCATCATCATGCTTTTTAGCAGTTATTTTTACAGGGCTTACAGCCGCGAAAACAACGATCAGCGTTACCGCGAGCTGCTTGCACGAAAAGATAAAGAAATAAATGAGGTACAGGTGCAGCAGCCAATCGACAAAAACAGTCAAGTGGATAATTCCTAATTAACGCAAATGACGAAGTTTTTTTGGTTACTGGTTGGTGCAATGTTTTTTATAACCGGCTGTGGTAAAGAAGAAAAAGGCTGCACCAATGTAAAACCTGCCGACGAAGCCGCACAAATAGCGGCCTTTGCAACAGCTAACGGCATTACCACCACAAAACACAGCAGTGGCATGTATTACCAAATAATAAACCCCGGCACCAGCCCACGACCTGCTATTAACGACTCCGTAACTGTTAATTACATTGGTCGATATTTAGATTATGCCATTTTTGACAAATCGATAGCGCCGGTAACTTTTAAGCTAGTTGACGTAATTGAAGGATGGATAACAGGCGTGCCGCTGATAAGCAAAGGCGGAAAAATCAAACTGCTCATTCCCTCTACTATGGCATACGGTTGCAACGGTGCCCGCACCATACCCTCCAACGCGGTGCTTTATTTTGATATTGATCTTTTGGATGTGAAGTAAGTTTCAAGCTACAAGTTTCAGGCTGCAAGTTTTAAGCTACAAGTTTCAAGCTGCAAGTTTCAAGCTACAAGTTTCAGGCTGCAAGTTTTAAGCTACAAGTTTCAAGCTGCAAGTTTCAAGCTGCAAGTTTCAAGCTGCAAGTTTCAGGCTGCAAGTTTCAAGTTTCAAGCTGCAAGATTTTGCCTAAAGGCTATTAGCTAGCGGTTACTCACTTCCGTTGGCTTCGGCTTCGCTCAGCCAACGGCGCGGCTTGTCATAACTTACTACTCACCTAATGCAATTCATAACAAGTGAAACACAACTAACCGGGTTTCCTCATTTAAAATTCAAAATCTAGCATTCAAAATAAAAACCACCACTCATAACTCATAATTCATAACTCTAAACTCCTTACGCTAATTCAAAATCTAGCATTCAAAATAAAAACCACCACTCGTAACTCATAATTCATAACTCTAAACTCCTTACGCTAATTCAAAATTTAGCATTCAAAATAAAAACCACCACTCATAACTCATAATTCATAACTCAAAACTCCTCACGCTAATTCAAAATCTAGCATTCAAAATAAAAACCACCACTATTACTCATAATTTATAACTCTAAACTCCTCACGCTAATTCAAAATTTAGCATTCAAAATAAAAACCACCACTCATAACTCATAATTTATAACTCTAAACTCCTCACGCTAATTCAAAATTTAGCATTCAAAATAAAAACCACCACTCATAACTCATAATTCATAACTCTAAACTCCTCACGCTAATTCAAAATCTAGCATTCAAAATAAAACGCTCTACAAACATCCTTTAATCTCTGCCAACGTTTCTAAAAAAACTTTGTCGCTGCGGATGTTTTTCTTCCATGCCAGGTCACGATCTATCAGGTCAATTTCTTTTTTGATGGTGGCGCCGGGCTTTCCCTCTTCGGTGCCGAGCACAAATACAGTATCGCTTATTGCTACGGCCGTTCCAATGTCGTGCGATACAATGATGAGCGTTTTTAAATCATCGGAAATTGAAACATCTAACAGTAAATCAACTACGCGGTCAAGCACCAAAATATCAAGGCCAGAAAAAGGTTCATCAAGTAACAGGTAGTCCGAGCCATTGAGCATTTGCTGAATGATACTGGCCCGCTGCCGCTGCCCACCCGATAATTGTTTGGGATATTTCTGAAGATGTTCTCCAAGATTAAAGTGCTCGGCGTATTTGTTAATATGTGTTTTAGGGTCGCCGGTAAAGGCTTTGTTTTTTTTTAATGCCAATTCAAGCGATTGGTAAACGGTGCGCCATTCAAACAAATAATAGTTTTGAAAAACTACGCCCATATCTCCCGCCTCCACTGCTTTTCCGTTTTGCAAAAAAATGTTGCCCGAGGTTGGTTTGGCAAGCCCGCTTAATAATTTGAATAGCTGGGTTTTGCCAATGCCACTGCGACCAATGAGCGAAATTACCTGGCCCTGCTTAACGCCCGGCCGCACAATATTTTTTATTTGCATATTGATGTCACGCAGTATCACCTTATCGCCGTACGACAGGTTTACATCGTCGGCTTCCAATAGTATTTCCTGTTTAGTGTAGGTCATTATAGCGGTTGTTTGTCAAGTTTGGAATAGGGTAGCAGCCAGTGTTTAAGCCCGCCCAATAAATAATCGAAGCCAAGGCCCAGGGTAAATATCACCACCTGCAGGGCTACCACATTGGTCAGGTCGTTGTACTTGTTGTATTTAATCAATAATGTACCTACGCCTCCTTCGCTCATGCTCAATCCTTCTACCAATGTTATCATCAGCCACGATATGGCAAAGTTTTGGCGCAGTATTTCAAACACCTGGTCGGCTTTGCCTACTATAATTACTTCGTACAAGGTTTCCCAATTGTTATAGCCAAGGGTTTTGCACAGGTCGTACTGCTGCCTGTCAATTGCAATAATTACTGCCATAAACGAAGTGACAAAAAATGGTACGATACCAAAAACCAGCAATGATAATTTCAACTGGCTACCATCTTTGGTTAGCAATGTAAAAATGAAGATGAGCCCCGTTAAGGTAAGGTATCTACACTTTACCAAAAATCGCGCAATGCTATTGAAAAACGGCAACACCGACAGGTACGAAAAGAATAGGGTAATAATGATAGAAACCATCATTGCCTTTATTGTAAGCACAATACTTTCCAGCACATTGTCGAATAAAGTTTTTGAGGATAATAGTTTGCCCAGTGCTTCTAAAACCTTTGTTGGGGTAGGAATTAATCCATTGGTTCCAACCTGCCAAAGCGTAAGCGCCAGCAGTATTTGTACAGCAATCATTATAGCTACTGTTTGCCTGCTGATACGACCAAATGGTTTTAATATATTTTTCATGTGTTGTTTTTTAGGCCGCGAAGGCGCCAAGGCACTAAGGGGCGCTAAGTTTTTTGAAAATCCCGCTGGAATATTCCTTAGCGTTTCTTTGCGTCTTAGTGTCTTTGTGGCTATGTAGTTTAATGGCTGTTTACTTTTTACCTTCAGTGGTTTGCATTTTGCTAAACCTGTTCGCTTCCAGTATAGGTAAATTTGCTTCCGTTGGCACGTAAATAACAGCTTGCGGATTTTTTTCAATATTGTCTATCCACAACCAGTGCAGGTAGGCCTCATTGTCTTTAAGCGATTCGCCTATGATGGCGTTTGACCTGGCAACACCATGCGCCCTGATGGTATCGGCCTGGGCAAGCAGGGCTGAGCTTTCCATTTTTGCCTTAGCTTCTGCCACGGCCACTTCTTTGCTTGATTGTGCGTGGGCCAGCTGAGCCTCGCCTTCTTTACGTTGTTTGTAAACGTTGTACACCGGGTATGCTATTAAGTATACTGTTACAATGCATACAATGGTAATGGCGGCTATGACCAGCCATTTTACGACGTCAGTAAATACTTTTGTTTGTGTTGTTATATTTTTTTCCATGTTTAAGTTTTTGTGGCCGCTAACACGATAAGGCGCAAAGGGGGCTAAGTTTTTTATTGCCGCTAACACGCCAAGGCGCAAAGGAGGCGCTAAGTTTTTTATTGCCAATAACACGCTAAGGCGCAACGGGGCGCTAAGTTTTTTATTAGCTTCTATGCTTTTTACTCCTATATTCTACTTCCTTAGCGTTTCTTCGTGTCTTCGTGCCTTTGCGGCAGTAAAGTAAAGCATAGGGAAGTTGCCCCCCCATGCATGTGGTTATTCTCCCAATACGATTTCTACCCGGCGGTTTTTGCTTTTACCGGCTTCGGTTGTATTGTCCGCTACTGGTTTGGTCGATCCATAGCCTTTGGCTTCCAGCCGGGCGTCTTTCATTCCTTTCTTCATCATATACTCCTGTACTGCGTTGGCCCTTTGTTGCGACAGCGGAAGGTTTACCGCATCGGACCCGCTGTTATCGCTATGACCATAGATACCCAGCTTTAAACCCTCGGCCACCACAGCCGATTCAAATATTTCGTCCAACAGTTTATACGACGACTGCTTTATTACCGCCGAGCCGCTCTGGAACTCGATGGAGTACGACTTTGACGAAACCGCCGAGGTCATTTCGTTGGCGTATTTGGCTTCAATGGCCTTGCCTTCCATCAACCCGGGATTGTTGGAGATCACACTGTTTAGAAACGATTTGTCCACCGCCTTTTCATAGGCCATAAACGTGGGCATAATGGCCGGATACATCTTTACCATCAGGTTGCCAAAGGTGTTGTACACTGCTTTGTATCGGTCAACTTTATCGTTACCAAGTCCGTAAGTGTTGGCCATGTCGCTCAGGTTAAATACGGTTGAGCCTCCAAGGTTTACCTTTAAACCCTGTATGTCTTTTTCCTCTACGCCATTGTAATATTTCAACCAATAGGCGGCATCCTGTTCGTTGTATACTTCGGCGCTCACTTTTGCAGCAAACTCCTTAGCATCGTTAAACGAACGCACCTGGTCGCCCGCCTGTGCAAGTGCTATAATCATGTTCTCCACATCGGTTCTATGGTCGTAGGCCCACTTTTTAACCGCAATGGTTTGGTTGGGCATTTGCGAGGCATATTGTTTTGTATTGGCAATAGTTACCAGTCCGCCTTTTTTCTGCGCAACGTTAACATCGCCGGGTGTCCAGGTGGCTACGCCATCTACGCCAACGGTAGTGTCCCGGCCAGTGGTTTTACCATTTATTACAATCTGTCTTTTTTCGCTGTAGCCGGTTATGTATTTGGCCGGAGCATCTAAAAAATCGGCCGCTGCTATTATGTTTATAGCGGTGCCATCGTAGGTCGTTTCGTCGGGGTTTACCTTTATACCATTATCGCCTGCCCATTTTATCATTATGTTTATGTCACCATCTCTTAGCACGCCGGCCACACATTTGCCCACTGCATTTTTAGGGTCCTGTTTCCACGAGGTGGGGCCCATCAGTTGGTCTTCGCCATATGACTTGCCGTGGGCAACAGGTATAATAATCGGCTGATACTCTGCGCCTAATGGCTCCATTTGTTTAGCCAGCGAAGTCATAAAGGCGGGCATGCCATCGCCCATAAAGGTGATAAGTACACCCGGTGTGTTAGGATTGCTTTTGTATTCCTGTGCAAACTTTACAAAGTCGGCCATTTGCTTATTGCAATCGTCCTGTCTTATGTAAGTCACATCCAGTTTTGCATTATCAAACAGTGAGCCTTTGGTGGTGCGTACACCACCATTGGCATACATGCCCGAAAACTGGCTGTTCCATGCCATTCGCTCCCAGGTAATTTGGGTGCCACCGTTAATGGCCTCGCTACTGGTTGGTAAGGCAAGCTTGGTGGCATTGCCAGCCAGCGATGGTTCGGGGGCGTCGGGAAGCGCTACCTGGCCTACTTCTATCGATTGAGCAACTTCTTTGGGGCGTGCCTGGTACCAGCGCACAGCCAGTATTGAACCGGTTATTATTGCCGCAATGATGAGTAATTTGCCTGCTGGCTTTAATTTAATTGCCATTATAGTATGTTTTAAATTGTTTAAGGTGGTTTGTTAATCCAACAGGCCTTTATACCTGTCAGGAATGTTTATTCCTTTTAGTTTACCTGCATTGCTATCACGTGCCAATGCATTGTTTGTGTAATTAAAGTCTTTATTCAGGTTAAAGTCGTTGATGAGTACTATGGCCTGGGCCGATTTGGCTTTGTCTTCCAAAATCTTATCGTCCATAAACCTGCTGGTTACATCTATGGCCGATTTAATGTTGCCAATCTTTTCGCCGATGTTCACCTTTAATATGGCCAGTGCTCTTTCTGCATCACGGTTTAGGTCATCATCGCCTTTAAAGGCTTTCATAGCTGCCGATACGGCCGACAAACCTGTTGTTACTGAGTAGTACAGATCCTTCTTCGCTTCCAGGTCCAGCTTCGCGTCTTCCAGCATAATGCCACTTTCTTCGTACGCCGCATCCGAAAACCTGGTAAGTTTATCAAGGTCGCCTACTATGGGCGATACATTGTCTATATACTCTTTGCACCTCAGCACATTATTGGCATATAGGTCAACCTGTTTGCTGCCGGGTTTTTCTGCCTGAATAATCTTGACCTTGGTGGCGTTTAGCTGCAACTCCTTTTCTTTATCGTTTAGCTTATCCATTAGTTCGGAATGTTTTCCTTTTAACCGTGCGCCCTGTTTATACAATGTTTCGCGGTCTTTATATCCCTGCTCTATTTTATATTCCAAAATCCTAAACGGGTTTAACTCTATAGCTAATCCGATGGTAGCATTGGCTATAAATTCGGAGAAGTATTTTAAGGCTCGCCAGAACTTTTTGTTGCTTACGGTCAATAGCAGAAAGCCAAGTATTACGCCGCCTATAATAAGGTTCACAAGGTTCCAGGTTACGCTTACCAGCCATGGCAAAACGTAGGTAAGAAAAAAGTACGATACGCCTGCAAACAGGCTTACCCCAATTACGGTAGTTGCCACATTTTTTGGTTCTGAAAACCAGCCGGGCATTGCTTTTTTCTCTGTAAGGCTGTTTTGTATTTTCATGTTGCTGCTTAAATTAGTGAATTAATTTTTTGAATATCGGCGGCAATCTTTGCTTTAAACCTTTCTAATTCGGTTGCATAGCCACCTACGTTGTTTTGTATCTTTTCTTCGTTTTCTTTTATCTCGGTTCCCAGTGTTAGGATGGATTCGTTTAGTTGTGTTATTTCCTTTGTTAACGCTTGTATCCTATGCGACTGTGCTGCCAGTTCAATCTTTTTTCTTTCGACATTTTCGGTCAAAGTAGTATTGATAGTGGCGTTAAAATGTACAGAGTCGGCGTCTAAAATATTTATATATTCCTGCGCACTATGAACCAGTTTGGATTTATCAAGACCTTGTACAGAAAGGCCGGCAAAGGCCGAAACATACCTTATTTTTTCGTCGGGTATGCTGCTCATGGCTTCTACCATTTTTAAAAATTCAAAGTAATCGGGTCCTTGCAGGTTGGACTCTTTAAAAAGCTGTTCGAAATAGTTCCTAAACTTTTCATTTGCCTCCCCATGATAGCTACCGACCGGGTTTTTGTTCCCAATCTGATTGTCACTTTTTGTTACCTGCAACGTAGGATTAGACACTACGTTTTCCGTTTGCTTCTCGTCTTCTATATCAATAAAAGCAGATAGTATTTTTTTACCGATGCTGGCCATTGTGTATGTTTTTAAGGTGATTAGATAGATGTTTTAATAAATATAGGGTATACTTAGCCCTAACAAAGTAGTTAATCGTTTTTTTGGTTTTCTAAACCGAAATATTTTCCCAATTATATGCAAACTGTCAGCAACAGATTGGCGTTAACTAAATTAGTAAAGCGCGGTGTTTATAAAGGCGGTCTTTATTATCAAGTGCCACCAACAGCAGGTTACGGTATTCAATAATTACCCTTTTTTGCTTTGATTGTGTAGAAGGGTATTTTGCGGGATGTTTGGGAACGTTTATTTGAGCCGATTTATTGCAGGTGCTGGCATAACCAACCATTGCTGCAATGCATGCAACTAACAGAAGTTTCATTTTTTTTAAATATAAATTGTTTGGATGGCCGCTGCGAAAAAGCAGTACCGATAGAATGTTGTAAGTGCCTTGAGGCACTTTACATAATTTACTTAAATCCTAATAAATTAGTTGGAGTGGACCTCGGGTGGCTTTACCCTTTGACGGCAGCGAGACAATATAAACTTGGTGTAGTGGTTCATGATGCATTGGAGCGGGGCTCCTTTTAATTTGCGATGTAAATATACACGGCCTTAACATATTCGTATATAAATGTCAGGTAAATATTTTTGAGATATTGTTGCAAATTCCTATTTTAATTAGTACGTGTGGGTGTTTCTTGTTGGTAATTATCCAAAGGGTTATTTCTTTTTTTATATAAGAAATCATTTTTGCAATGAAGCATAAAAGTGTTGGTTTGACTACCTGTTTGCGGGGTGCAAAAGTTTTTAAAAATTTTAAATGTAAACTAATAAATGGAAGCCTTGGGTAAAGTGCTCCAGTGCCAATTTTCCTTTTTTGTTTTGGCAGTAATAGTCCTTAAAATAATCCTGAACGGCTTACATGTTTATAGCCAGGGGTATATCCACATTGTTAGAGCCATTCAGTTAATTTAATGAAATTATAAATTACGTGCTTCACCCACTGCTGCTGCAGATTAAATGTAAATTGTTGGCATTAGGGCCATGCTGAGACAAGCCCAGCATGATGGCCCTGGTTTGTTAATTAAAGGGGTTTAGGGTTGAGAGTACCGTTTTTAATTTAAATGTAGCGGATACCGATAGTAACTTTATTTTATAGTCAACTGGCTGGTAATAAGCTACCATTATTAATTTTTAACCATATGAAAATGTAGCAACATGATGATGAAAATATTTTTTCTGGCAACGTTGTTAACTGCAACGGCCTTTTCAGCGATGGCACAATCTATGGCCGTAGCTACTTATAACCTACGGTACGATAACCCGGGCGATAGTGGTAACCTTTGGGTAAACAGGTCGCCGGTGGTGAGCGACCTGATACGCTTTCATAACTTTGACGTGTTTGGTACGCAGGAAGCACTTAAAAATCAACTGGACGATATTTTACATGCCTTGCCACAATACAGCCGCTGCGGTGTGGGTAGAGATGATGGAAAGGAAAAGGGAGAACATTCGGCTATCTTTTACAAAAAGGATCAATTTGACCTGTTGAACAGCGGCGATTTCTGGCTATCTGAAACGCCGGCAAAACCATCGAAAGGGTGGGACGCCACCTGCTGCAACCGCCTTTGCTCGTGGGTACAGTTGAAGCATACATTATCGGGTAACACTTTTTATTTTTTTAATGCCCACTTTGACCACCAGGGCGAGCAGGCGCGGATAGAAAGTGCCCGGCTTATTCTTAAACAAATAAAACAGGTAGCTGGCAAAACCCCGGCAATTTTTACCGGCGATTTAAATGGTAATCACCACAGCCAGTGGTACGCCATGCTGGCTATGTCGGGTTATGTTTTTGATGTATTTGCGCTGGTAGATCATCCTTACCTAAACAGCTCAACTTATAACGGGTTTGACCGCGCCAGGCCGGGTAAAGAAGTGATTGACCACATTTTTGTTACTGATCATTTTGCTGTTAAAAGCTGGGGCGTTTTAACGGATACGTACAATGGTAAATTTCCATCGGATCACTTTCCGGTAGTGGCGATGGTTGAATTAAAATAGGAAGGCCTTAATGTCCTTGATATCCCGTAGCCTCAATACATTTTCATTTTGTGAAACAGGCATTAGTTAAATTAAAATAGTTAGGCCTGAAGGGCTGTGAAACGCCGTAGCTAAATACAACTTCGTTTGTGAAATTTGCCGCGGTTGAATTAAAACAGGAAGGCCTGAAGGGCCGTGATACCATTGCCCTGGGTGCAGTCCAGGGTAAAAGATACATAAATAATTAAAAAGCCCTAAAGCAGCGGGAACTCTTTTTCATAATTAATGCAGGACATCTCCATCGAACCACTTTTGGGTGATGACATTGGTTACCTGGCGATAAAACGTGGTAATATATTTTGATAGATAGAAAAATGACAGATCGTAAATCCCCCACCAATTTTTATTGTAAATAATTCGTCGAATAGTGTTATCCAGAGTACACGGGTACTACCCGTAGATAAGCTAAGCAGAAGCTGCCCCGGTTAAATCGATGCTATGAAAAAATACCTTTAAACCGTTACGATGTATCGGCTGCAACAAAAGCTTCATAAAAGTATTACTTCTGACCCCCAAAAAAAGCCATGTGATCCTCTAAAAATCTTTCCAACGTACAAACGCTTCCATGGCTGCATACTGCGTCATGCCAAGTTGTGCGTATAGGTTGGCGGTATTGCCGTTGCGCTCCTCGGCACGTTGCCAAAACTCCCTTGCGTCGGAGCCTTGAAAAGGCACCATATCTTTTTGCGATTGGTGTATGAATATGCCAAAGCGCTTTTTCATTACCTGGTCGGGGCTCATGGGTATGGCCATTTCAATTTCGGTAATGTCCCACTCCTGCCAGGCGCCTTTGTATAGCCAAACCCAGCAATCGTTTACCCATGCCTCGCCCCGGGCTTTTAGCCTGTGCATGCTTTCAAAAATTACTTCAAGGCAAACCCGGTGTGTGCCATGCGGGTCGGCAAGGTCGCCGGCGCAGTACAACTGGTGTGGTTGTATTTTATTTAGGAGTTCCATGGTTATCAAAACGTCTTCTTCGCCCATCGGCTTTTTTTCTATGGTACCTGTTTCGTAAAAGGGAAGATTCATAAAGTGTGCCCGGTCGTCGGTTAGGCCCACATAACGGCAGGTGGCCCTGGCTTCGCATACCCGTATAAGCCCCTTGATGGCCCTTATTTCGGGAGTATCCACTTCGTTGTTTTTTTTGGTTGACAGAAACTTTCGGGCATCGCTTAATATTTGTTTGCTGGTTTTATTGTCCATGCCAAACATGTCTTCAAAGCCCACGGCAAAGTCTAAAAAGCGGGTTACAAACTCATCGGTCACCGCAATGTTTCCACTTGCCTGGTAACCCACATGTACTTCGTGCCCCTGGTCGTGCAGGCGCATAAAAGTGCCGCCCATACTTATTATGTCGTCGTCGGGGTGTGGCGAAAATATCAGGCAGCGTTTGGGTTGTATATCGCTACGCTCGGGGTGGCCGGGTATGATGGCATTGGGCTTGCCGCCGGGCCAGCCGGTAATAGTATCGCGAAGCATATAAAAAACCACCAAATTTATTTCGTAAGCATCGCCTTTTTCAACCAATAGGTCGCCAAGGCCGTTTTCGTTATAGTCGTGTGCGGTAAGGCTTAGTACTGGCTTTTGTGTTTTTAGCGACATATTTACCACGGCCCGCTTTATAATAGCCGGGGTCCACTCTATTTCGCCGGCATGCCACGGCGATTTTTTGCGGGTGAGTTCAACCGCCGCGGTCTCATCCACAATAAAAGTGCAGTCGGGGTGTTGTTGTAAAATACTGGCGGGTACTTGCTCCGATAAATGCCCCTCGGCCGATCGGGCTACTATGGGTGCCTTTAAACCCCATGCCATCAACAATATTTTTTTAGCCTTTAATATGGTGCTGATGCCCATGGTAATGGCCAACCGTGGTACCTGTGTAATATTTAAAAAGTCGCGGGCATTGGCCATTCGCGTACCGTTATCTAACGTAGTAAGCCTTGTTTTAGAAAATATGCTGGAGCCGGGTTCGTTAAAACCAATGTGGCCGTTATTGCCTATGCCCAATATTTGAATATCGATACCTCCTTTGCTGGCAATCATTTGTTCGTACCCGTGGCAGTGGTTCTTAATTTCTTCTTTAGGCAACTCGCCGTTGGGTATGTTTATGTTGGCGGCATCAATGTCTACATGATTAAATAAGTGCCGGTGCATGAAATGGTGGTAACTCTGCAGCGCATCTTTTTCTAGCGGGTAGTATTCATCAAGGTTAAAGGTGATGACATTGTTAAAGCTGAGGCCTTCTTCGCGGTGCAGGCGCACCAGTTCCTTATATAAACTAATGGGCGTTGAACCGGTAGCAAGCCCTAAAACAATGTGTTGATTGCTGGCTTGTTTTTCTTTGATGGCCGCCGCTATTTCATCAGCAACGTACTTTGATCCTTCTTTTGGGGTTAAAAAGATTTTTACCGGTATTTTTTCAAAACTGTCAGTAAGATCCATATTAGCGAGGGGGTGTGACATGCGGGCAATATTTATTAACTAAAATAATTTAAGTGCGAAGTTTACATTTAGGTATTAACAGTATGTAAACGCTGTGCTAACTTATTTTTAAGCATTTTACTGTTTATCAAGCGGGGCTTTGCTATAGGTGGCATTCCATAGTTCGTACCGCTTATTTTGAATGTCAAGTCGCTTTTTAAATCCTTCATAGTCTTTAGACTTGCTCCACAGTACTTCGCTCAAAGCGGTCATTCGCGGAAAAATCATGTATTCTATTTTTGATTCATTAGGAATATATTCCGTCCAAACATTAGCCTGGCTGCCTAACACAAATTTGTGATTTTCGCTTTCAAGTTCCTTTGGTATGGGCTGGTATTTGTACACTTGCTCTGTAGGTAAATAACCACCAATGTGCAAGGAGTCTTCTTTTTTCATTTGTCCGTGGTCAAAATAGACATACGTGGCCGGGGTCATTATTACATCGTGCTTTTGTTTGGCGGCTTCAATTCCACCCTTTTCGCCGCGCCAGCTCATTACAGTGGCATCGGGTGCAAGGCCACCTTCAAGTATCTCGTCCCAGCCAATTATTTTACGGCCTTTGCTATTTAGGTATTTTTCTATACGTTGAATAAAGTAGCTCTGGAGGCCGTGCTCGTCCTTTAGGTTTTTTTCTTTAATTAATTGTTGTGCAAAGGCCGACCGCTTCCACGATGCTTTGGGGCTTTCGTCGCCACCAATATGTATGTATTGCGATGGGAAAAGGGCTATTACTTCATCCAGCACATCTTCTAAAAACGAAAAGGTGTATTCGGTTGGGCAAAATACATCTTCAAACACGCCCCAGGTTTGCTGTACCTGTTTGCCTTCGCGGCTGCCGCTCCAGGGGGTGTTGTTTTTTATAGCAGTAGGCTCGTTGGGAAAACAGCTTAGTTGCGGGTAAGCCGCAATGGCTGCCGATGAGTGGCCGGGTAATTCAATTTCGGGTATTACGGTTACAAACCGGTCGGCGGCATATTGTACCACCTCTTTAATTTGGTCCTGTGTGTAAAAGCCGCCATACCGTTGATTATTATTGCCCGTGCCGGGGTGATGGCCAATGATGGTTCCATTTCTAAAACCACCAACGTCGGTCAGCAAGGGATATTTTTTTATTTCTATCCGCCAGCCCTGGTCTTCGGTAAGGTGCCAGTGAAAGGTGTTCATTTTGTGTAAGGCAATAAAATCGATATACTTTTTTACGAAGTCCACTTCAAAAAAATGCCGACCTACATCAAGGTGCATTCCGCGGTAGGCAAAGGCAGGGAAATCTTCTATTTCAACTGCCTGAATTTTTAATGTTTTAGCAGGCTCTACAGGCAACATTTGTATTAAGGTTTGCATACCGTAAAAGGTACCCTGGTAGGAGTCGCCAGCAATTGCAATGGCTTTAGGTGTTACACTAAGCGTATATCGTTCGCCATTGTCGGGCTGTTTAATAAATATGCGGGTTGTTAAATCGATATAATTTGAAGTAGCTTTTTTGGCGGTTGTAAGGCTAAAGCCGTAATATTTTGTGAGATAGCTATTAAAAAAGCCGGCAGTTTGTTTTTGGGAATCGCTGGTATACACCAGTTTGGTTAATGCCGAAATAGTAAAAGATCCTTTGCCGGGAACTTGTTTAACCGGAGCGGGAATGATGCCCACCATTTGGGCGAAAACGGCAATTGGCGACAAGGCCAGGGTAAGGCCTATAAATTTTTTTATCATACTGTTTGGCGATTTATTAGTGGGCTAAAAGTAAGTATTGACAGGTAAAGTTTAATGATAATATTTATGGTTTGCTATACATTAAGTGGAAGGTAATGAGCGGCGAAACTGCATTATAGCAGGCTGGCATTTGCCAAAGCCTACAAAATTTTGAGGGTGGTTTTTATGGAGAGGGGGGAACTGAGGTGGTTTTGCCGATAATATTATAAAAGTGCCACGTTAACCAACGCCAATGGTTTGGCAAAACATTAATTACAACAAATAACTTTTTGTAAAAAGTATTTAATTAACTGGCAGCCTGGTTAATTAGTCTATCGGTAAGTGTAATAAAGCTGGCCCTGTCAATCATTTTTGCGCCAAGGCTTTCAAGGTGGGGGGTGTACACCTGGCAATCTATAACCTCTATGCCTTCGGCCTCTATAATTTCCACATATTTTATAAAGGCATATTTGCTGGCATTGCTTACCAGGCTAAACATACTTTCGCCAAAAAATATATTACCCAGTTTTACCCCGTACAAACCGCCTGCCAGTTGCCCGTTTTGCCAAACCTCGGCACTATGTGCCAGGCCCTGTTCATGAAGTTTTGAATAAGCTATTTCAATTTCATTGGTTATCCATGTGCCATCCTGCCCATATCGTTCCACGTGTTTACATTTACTAATTACTTCTTCAAAAACTTGATTGGTGGTAAAGTTAAAGGCCTCTTTTTTCAACAATTGCCGCATGCTTTTACTCACCTTTAATTCTGAAGGAAACAATACAAACCGTGGGTCAGGGCACCACCACATAGGCACATCGCCATCAAACCAGGGGAAAATGCCTTTTTGATATGCCAATAATAATCGTTCAATAGATAGGTCGCCCCCTATGGCCAGCAGGCCATCGGGCAGCGCGTCCGTAGCCGGGGGAAACCATAAATTATCGTTGAGTACATGCAATGGCATCAGTAAAAATACAAGGCGATAGCCTATAAATTGCGGGTGTTATTATTATTTGCATACCAATAACCAATGATAAAAAAACCTTGTGAAGATTATTAGTATAATTGCAGCAATAAGTGCAGCATGGGCCTGTTTACCCGGCAATCACCTCAAGGGTAGCGCTAATGCCACGTTCAGTAATGGCATCAACCTGGGGCTTTAAATCGTCGTAACTGCCTTGCTTCACTGCATATTTTCCTTTTGTATGAATAATCATGGCACATTGCTCAGCCTGTTCGGTGGAGTGGCCGCAGATTTCAATTAGTGTTTCCATTACCCATTCAAATGTATTCACCTCATCGTTCCACATTACAATCTGGTAACTTTCGTCAAGCAGCGTTATTACATCCACGTCTTCTTGTACTTCGGTGCCAATATTTGAGAGCGTAATTGCCATAAGCCTTTTTTTTGCAAAGTTATTAGTAACCCTTTAAACTAAGCACTCTGTGCAGTTAAAAAACAACTTTGGGGCCTTGTGGTCTAATAACAACTTTATTTACTTTCCCAACCAAATAACAGCAAAAGCAATTGATGCAACTGGAATGGTTTTAAGATATATTTGCAACATTGTTTCAAAAATGAAGCACATCTTAATTATACGGGGCCTTGTTTGCTTAGTACTATTGGCGGTATTAGCCCTGGGCAATACTCCTAAAAAAGTGCTGCACAATTGGTTGGCCGATCATAAAGATGCACAATCGGCAAATTTAACAGGCAACGGGGTTGAAATTGGTAATAGCGGCTTTCCATTGCCAACTGGATAATGTAGTTGCTGAGTCGCCTTTTGTTTCAGTCTCCGCCATACAAAATGTTATAACCTACACCGTTGCGACAGGTAAACATTTTTATTACCACACACCGTATATTTCGCTAAAGCGGGTGTACAGCGCCCATCGCGGACCTCCTTCACTATTATTTTAAAAACCTTCATGGTTTTGTATTTGCAAGTATCTGACGGAACTGCCACGGGGCCCTTCCGCTATTTTTAATTACCACAACTTTTCAATTATGTATCTCCTTAAGATATTTACTATTACCGGCCTTTCTTTATTTTTTTGTTTAAACGCCATTGCCCAAGGCACCCCGGCAAGGCAAGTACGCGTTAATTTAAACGGTATCATCACGGATCAGGATGGCGCTAAACCATTGCCTGGGGCTTCTGTTTACCTGCCCGACCTGCGCCGTGGCGTTGTAGCCAACGAACAAGGGGTGTTTGTTTTAAATACGCTTATTGCGGGTAAGTACATTGTGGAAATTAGTTATGCAGGGTACGCATCTATTGTTGAAACGGTTGACATTACCTCCGACGACCTCAATTCTTTTTCGTTAAAGCGATCGTTTTTGGAAACCGAAGCAGTAACAGTAACGGGCGTATCGTCGGCAACCCCGGTAAAGCGAACACCGGTACCAGTTAATATTATTTTAAAAGAAGATTTTTTAAAAGGGTCCTCTACCAACCTGATTGATGCATTAAGCCGCACACCGGGTGTATCGCAAATATCAACTGGGCCTGCTATTTCAAAACCAGTAATAAGGGGCCTTGGCTATAATAGGGTAGTGGTAGTAAACGATGGTATACGACAGGAAGGCCAACAGTGGGGCGACGAACATGGTATTGAAATAGATGAATTAAATGTAAATAAAGCGGAGGTGTTAAAAGGTCCTGCCTCACTTATGTATGGTAGCGACGCGTTGGCAGGCGTTATCAATTTTATTTCCATTGTACCGACACCAGCCGAAACAATCAGAGGTAATTTTTTAACCAACTACCAAACCAACAATGGCCAACGGGCGTTTCATGCCGATGTTAGTGGAAATAATAATGGCTATGTATGGGGTGCAAATGGCACATATAAAGGCGCAGGGGATTATAAAAATAAGCTGGATGGTTATGTGCCCAATTCCCGTTTTAACGAAAAGAATTTTGGAGCCTATGTTGGGCTACACAAGGCCTGGGGCTTTAGCCATTTATATATAAGCAGCTTTGACCAACGGCTGGGTTTAATAGAAGGAGACCGGGATAGCGCCACAGGTAAGTTTTTATACCTCACGGCGGTTAACGGACAGGTAGAAGAGCCATTGTATACCGGGCAGGGCCGTACAACTATCCAACCGTCGGTACCCGGCCAAAGGGTAAGACATTTTAAAGTGGCCACCGATAACAGTTTTAACCTGGGCAATGGCAGATTAACAGCAACCCTTGGCTACCAGCAAAACAGGCGGCAAGAGTTTGGCGAAGTGTTAGCACCCACACGAGCCGATCTGGATTTTGACCTGCAAACCGTAAATTATAACCTGCAATATCATTTTAAAAAGCGCCACAATTGGTCAACATCCCTGGGGCTTAATGGTATGCGGCAAACCAACGCCAACAATGGCAAAGAGGTGTTGATACCTGAGTATCGTTTGTTTGATATTGGTGGGTTTCTTTATTCGCAATACCGGCTAAATAAACTAACGGTAAGTGGCGGGCTTAGGTTTGATAACAGGCATATTATTGCCGACGCCTTTAGCGAAGGCAGCGAAATAAAATTCAAGGCATTCAGCAAAAACTTTTTAAACGTTTCAGTAAGTGCGGGGTTGGCTTACGAGGCCGGTAATATAACCTTAAAACTAAACCTGGCGCGTGGTTTCAGGGCACCGAGTATTCCCGAGCTGGCAAGCAATGGCGCCCATGAGGGTTCCAACCGGTACGAGTACGGAAGTCTCAACTTGAAATCGGAAAAAAGTTTGCAGGCCGATGCGGGATTTGAGTTTACTACCCAACATATATCGTTTTCGGCCAGTATATTTTTAAACGGTATTAAGGACTTTATTTATTATAGAAAGATAGATGCGGATAGTGGTGGCGACTCATTGATTGATAAAGATGGACAGACATTATTTGCCTTTACTTTTAGCCAGGCCAATGCCGCTTTGTATGGCGCTGAGGCCAACCTTGATATTCACCCGCACCCGCTAGACTGGCTGCATTTCGAAAACAGCTTTTCGTACGTGCGGGGTAAACTGGGGCAGGTGCAGGATGGTAGCAGCAACCTGCCCTTTATACCAGCGGCCCGCCTGATTAACGACCTGCGGGGCGATTTTTTATCCAACGGTAAAACGCTAAAAAATGCTTACCTAAAGCTGGAACTGGACAATACTTTTGCACAAAACAATGCCTTTACTGGTTTTAACACCGAAACAACCACCCTTGGTTACAGCCAGCTAAATATGGGCCTTGGCGGCACCCTTGCCAGTAAGGGAAAACCCGTTGTAAGCATTTACCTCGCTGCCAATAACCTTACCGATGTTACTTATCAAAACCATTTAAGCCGCCTTAAATACACCGACCAAAACAATGTAACCGGCCGCCATGGTGTGTATAATATGGGAAGAAATTTTAGTTTGAAGGTGAATGTGCCTATAAACTTTAATGTAAACTAAGGTGTTTGCCTGTAGTTGAATAACTAACAAATTGTAGAAGGCAGGAGTGCAAAACACGTGGTTTTTTTGCATCTCATACCTTTGTCTAAATTTTTACCGGTTGAAACATCTCAAAGCTGTCAATAAATATTTTTGGAAATACAGGGTTCGCTTTTTTGTGGGTACGATCTTCGTAGTTGCCTCCAATTACTTTGCGGTTTTGGCGCCACAGGTTACCGGCTATGTTATTAACCAGGTACAAAACAGGTTACCCGGTGCCAAACCTATTGTAGAGAAAAACTGGCACGATCCGCTGGTGCAATGGTTTATTGGCAAAATGGACCTGCTTCAAAACGATTTTATTAAGCTGGTGGCCATTTGCAGCATTGTGTTATTGGTGTTGGCCATTTTACGCGGCATCCTCATGTTTTTTATGAGGCAAACTATTATTGTAATGAGCCGCCTGATAGAGTTTGACCAAAAGAACCAGGTTTTTACACATTACCAGGAACTAGATATTAATTTTTACCGCACCCACAGCACCGGCGACCTTATGAACCGCATTACCGAAGATGTTAGCCGCGTACGTATGTACACTGGGCCAGCCGTCATGTACCTTATTAACCTGGTAACCCTTATTTGGCTTAGCGTAGTAAATATGGTGCGTAAAGATGCTATGCTTACCCTTTACGTATTGGCACCATTACCACTGCTGGCTATTACTATTTATGTAGTTAATACCATTATTCATAAACGAAGCGAAAAAATACAGGGCCTGTTGTCCGACCTTACCACCAATGCACAGGAAAGCTACTCGGGCATACGGGTGATAAAGTCGTTTGTTCAGGAAAAAGCCATGTTGGGGTTTTTTAATAAAAACAGCGAAGATTATAAACGTAATGCTATCGGCCTTGCAAAAGTAGAGGCCATTTATTTTCCCAGCATGGCGCTTATGATTGGCATTAGCACCCTGGCAACTATTTTAATTGGTGGCATACAGGCATTAAACGACCCCGGTAAGGTGGGCGTTATAGTGGAGTTTGTATTGTATATAAACATGCTGGTATTTCCCGTAAGTGCTATTGGGTGGGTGGCCAGTATGATACAACGTGCGTCGGCCAGTCAAAAAAGGTTGAACGAATTTTTAGATACCAAACCTGCCATTACCGATGTTGCTTTAAAACAAGAAGTGGAAATACGGGGAGATATCAGGTTTGACAACGTAACCTTTATTTATCCTCATACCGGAATTGTAGGGCTTAAAAACTTCGACCTTCATATTGTCGAAGGTGAAAAAGTGTTGATTTTGGGTAAAACAGGTAGCGGTAAATCAACTGTGGCCCAGTTGCTGCTTAGGTTTTATGAGCCTACCATTGGCCAGGTTTCCATTAACCAAAAAAAGCTGAACGAATACCCCCTACGCCAGTTGCGGCAGCAAATAAGCTACGTACCACAGGATGTTTTTTTGTTTAGTGATTCAGTAGAAAACAACATCAGCTTTGGATTGGAGAACCCGGCAGAAAAAGGCCAGGTAGCCACTGCAGCCAGACAGGCCAGCGTAGATAAAGAGATACACCATTTTGCAAAAGGATACGATACTATGGTAGGTGAGCGGGGCGTTACCTTAAGCGGTGGCCAAAAACAGCGGTTGTCCATAGCAAGGTCGCTTATTAAAAAACCACAAATAGTAGTGTTCGACGATTGCCTGAGTGCCGTTGATACGGCTACCGAAAATGCCATTATTGGTAATCTTTACCAGTTTCTAAACAATAAAACCGCCATCATTATTACCCACCGCATATTCACCCTTTTTAATTTTGATAAAATAGTAGTGCTTGACAATGGGCGTATTGCAGAAATGGGAACCCATAAAAATTTAATGGATGCCAAAGGGTATTATTACGAATTATATTATACACAGGTAATAGCTGCCCAACAAAAAAGTGAAGCTGTAATTTAAATTCCTGTTTATACCAATCAAAATTGATAAAGCTAACAAGTCATCTAAATTTTGGCAATTAAAAACTAATACTATATTTGTAATCTATTGTTTTAATAAACCTTTAACATAAACTATTTACCGTGGCGTACGACAACAACGAACAAAAAATTGAAAGTGTTTACAGCAAAAGGATCAGGGCGGGAAAGAGAAGGACCTATTTTTTTGATGTTAGAGCCACGAGAAGCAACGACTATTTTTTGACAATTACCGAAAGTAGAAAACGTTTTAACGATAATGGTTACGACCGGCATAAGATATTCTTATATAAAGAAGATTTCAATAAGTTTTTAAAAGCATTGACCGAAGCGGTTGATTATGTAAAGACCGACCTGATGCCCGATTTTGACTTTGATGCGTTTAATCACGATAATTACGAAGAAGGAAATGGTGAAGGAAGTACCTACGCCCACCAGGAAACTGTTGTAGTGGCCGAAGTGGCAGTATCAGAAGTTTTGGAAAAGGAAACATCAATGGAAAGCGAAAAAGCCGAACACCTACATGTATTTGAAGCACCTGTGATTAGCGAAGTGGAAGTGATAAACAACCACTCAACCGAGGAAGTAGATAAATGGTAAAAAAATTATAGAAGTTAAAAAACTCCTCAGGACAGAGGGGTTTTTTTATGCCCCTTGTGTAGCCGACGAATGGTGATATGCCCAGTATCTCCAGTAAATTTAAGCCCCTTTATTAAAACCGATGGTGTTTTTTGACGTACTGCTTTGGTAAGAAATTATTTATTACAAAAAGGCATTTCCTTTTCTTTAAAAAATATTTTGAATGTAGCTATCATACTTCTCAGGACATAAAGGCTGACTTATATACCTCAATAAGCGCTTGCCTACATCACTAAATAGTTGATTGCTTTGGCAAAGCAGGCAAGCCAGCTCAAGGGTTTTAATCAATAACGGACATTTGCTTTTCAAGTTACATTTTTGCCTGTTCAAATACCGTCCGGCTGGCTTAGGCGTGGTGAACGGAGTAAACATGTGCAGCATAAACCTCCTGGACTTAAAAAAAGCGCTTACATTTCGTTTCTTCAAAACACCATCAACAAAAAGCTGGCATTTATGCATGGGCAACATTTATTGTTGCAATGGCACTTTCTTTCTTGTACAACTTATAGTGATTAATAAGCCCGTTAGTAGAAGTATCGTGTCCGGTTTCGGGCTGGTCTTTTGATAAGTCGGGCAAAATTTTGTTGGCCATCTGTTTGCCCAGTTCAACACCCCACTGGTCAAAGCTAAAAATGTTCCATACAAGGCCTTGCACAAAAATTTTGTGCTCGTACAAGGCCACAAGCCGCCCAAGTGTGTAGGGGGTAATTTGTTTTACAAGAAACGAGTTGGTAGGCTTGTTGCCGCTAAATACCTTAAACCTTACCAGTTTTTTAATTTCCTCTTTGGTTTTACCCTCAGCCTCCAGTTCGGCTCTTGCCTCCTCCTCGGTTTTTCCATTCATCAGCGCTTCTGTTTGGGCAAAAAAGTTGCTGATAAGTTTTTCGTGATGGTCGCCTATGGGGTTATGGCTTATAGCCGGCGCAATAAAGTCACATGGTACCACCATGGTTCCCTGGTGTATTAACTGGTAAAAGGCGTGTTGACCATTGGTGCCTGGTTCGCCCCAAATTACGGGGCTTGTATTGTAATTAACCTCGTAGGCATTACGGTCTACACTTTTGCCATTGCTTTCCATAACGCCCTGCTGAAAATAGGCCGGAAAACGGTGCATGTATTGGTCATAAGGCAAAATGGCTTCGGTTTCGGCACCAAAAAAGTTGGTGTACCATACCCCCAGCAGGGCCATAATTACCGGAATATTTTGTTGAAATTTTTCGGTTTTAAAATGTAGGTCCACATCGTGAGCGCCTTTCAATAACTCATTAAAATTATCGTAGCCAATAGTGAGCGCTATGCTAAGGCCAACGGAGCTCCAAAGCGAAAACCGGCCGCCAACCCAATCCCAAAAAACAAACATGTTTTGTGGCGATATACCAAATTTAGTTACTGCTGCCTCGTTAGTGCTTACGGCAACAAAATGTGCCGCCACCTGCTTTTCATCGTTTGCTTGCTGTAAAAACCACGCCCTTGCTGTTTGGGCGTTTGTCATGGTTTCCTGGGTGGTAAAGGTTTTACTGACAATTATAAATATGGTTTCGTCGGGTGTAACTTTTTTAAGTGTTTCGGTAATATCTGTTCCATCTATATTACTAACAAAATAGGTTTTTATACCCGGTACCCAGTAAGGTTTTAATGCCTCAGTAATCATTACTGGTCCAAGATCGCTGCCGCCAATACCAATATTTACAATGTATTTTATTGGCTTGCCAGTATATCCTTTCCATTGCCCGCTGTGTACAAGGTGGCAAAAGTTTTTCATTTGTTCTTTAACCCTGTTAACCCCGGGCATTACATCCTGTCCATCAACAACAAAAGGCGTGTTCAATACATTGCGCAATGCCACATGCAACACCGCCCTGTTTTCTGTTTCATTTATTTTTTCGCCTGCAAACATGTCGGCAATTCCTTCCTCAACCCTGCACTCTTCGGCAAGCTGCAATAATAGCTGCATGGTTTTGCTATTAATAACATTTTTTGAGTAATCAAAAACCATATCTGGCATTTCAATCGAAAATTTGCTGAAACGGTCTGCATCGGCGCTAAAAAGCTTGCGCAGGTGATTGCGTTGCATTTCATCGTCAAAATGGCGCCGTAACAATAACCAGGCCTGTGTATTGGTAGGATTTATTTTTGGAAGCATGAATAAGTGCTTTTGTTTTGGAATGTTTAATTGCGACACAATTTAGTTACAGTGTTGCTATAATGTCAAGTGTCTTTTTAACCATTTGGGGGGTTACATCAAGGTGCAATACCAAACGCACCTGTGTTTTTGATATGGCTATGGCCAATATATCTTCATCTTTTAACCGGGCAACCAACAATGCCGGCGTAAACCTGCCAATTACTTCAAATATTAAAATGTTGGTTTCTACAGGTAAAAAATTACCTACAAAATCTTTTTGTTTTAACGCACGGTATAACTGTTGCGCATGCAGGTGATCATTTACCATGCGCTCCACATTGTGTTCAAGCGCATAAAGGCAAGCTGCAGCAAGGTAACCCGCCTGGCGCATGCCACCACCCATTACTTTGCGCACTCGGCGGGCTTTTTTAATAAATTGGGTGCTGCCAACCAGCACGCTTCCAACAGGTGCACCTAACCCTTTGCTTAGGCATATAGATATACTATCAAAGGTTTGCCCATATTGTTGTGTGCTTTCGTTTTTGGCCACCAATGCATTATATAATCGTGCCCCATCAAGGTGCAGAGCAAGCCCATGTTCACTACACACTTCTTTTATTTTTTTAATTTCGCTAAAGTCATAGCATCCACCGCCGCCGCGGTTGGCGGTGTTTTCAAGGCTTACCAAGCTGCTGTTTGGCTTATGAATGTCGTGGGGATTAATGCTTTCCAACACCTGCCCTGCAGTAATTCGCCCATGGTTACCCTCAATTAACTTTACCGAGCAGCCTGAATTAAAAGCAATACCGCCGCCCTCGTAAATGTACACATGCGATAATTTGTCACAAATAACCTCATCGCCCGGTTGGGTGTGGCATTTAATAGCAATTTGGTTAGTCATTGTTCCGCTGGGGCAAAATATGGCCGCTTCTTTTCCAAAACTGGTGGCCATAATTGCTTCCAGTTTATTTATGGTTGGGTCTTCGCCAAAAACGTCGTCGCCTACGGGCGCACTACACATATACTCAAGCATTGATTTACAAGGGCGTGTAAACGTATCAGACCGGTAATCTATCATAGGGGAGCGAAATTAAGGTAATGCCATATTTCGCAATGGTATCAGGGTATGCTTTTTGTCTATTTTTTTATACTTGCGAAAACAAATTTAAAAAAGCTATTGACAAACCGATGGCAATTATTGAACAACATTAATATATTGACGTTTATAATATTTAAATAAAGCTTCAAAGGTTTTTTATTGCAAGTGACAGAGAGGATTAATGAGTGTTTTTTTACTATTTTATGTTAAAAAAGACAATTGTGGTTAATTAGTCAAAAAAAAACCGTATTAAATTGTAAATTTGCACACGTTTAATTGTTTATCTTTTATATTTTGAAGTACTTTTTGCAACCTTCATCAAATGACAGGTGTCATTTAAATGTTTTTTATTCACATAACCCCCTTACACTATGAGGCAGCTTAAGATTGCCACCCAAATCACCAACAGAGATTCCCAGGCAGTAGAAAAGTATCTCCAGGAAATATCAAAGATCCCCATGATCACACCCGAGGAAGAAACTATTCTTGCTCAAAAAATTAAGATGGGCGATCAGCGGGCTTTGGAGCGACTGACAACAGCCAATTTGCGATTTGTGGTATCGGTGGCAAAACAATATCAACACCAGGGTTTATCGCTAAGCGATTTGATTAACGAAGGAAACCTTGGTCTTATTAAAGCAGCGCAACGTTTTGATGAAACTAAAGGTTTCAAATTTATATCCTATGCTGTTTGGTGGATCCGTCAGTCAATTTTGCAGGCTTTGGCCGAGCAGGGAAGATTGGTGCGTTTACCTCAAAATAAAATTGGTACTTACAACAAGGCTAACAAGGCTTACATGGCCTTTGAACAGGAGCATGAAAGAGAGCCAAGTACCGAGGAACTGGCTGAGATATTGGAAATGAGCGAGACGGAAATTAATAATATTTTTCAAAGCAACACCCGTCATACTTCGCTTGATGCACCTGTGCATGAAGCAGAAGATGTAGCAATGGGTGATTTGCTGGAGGGTGGAGATGATACAGACGATGACGTGATGAAAGATAGTTTGAGAGAAGAAATCAAACGTGTGTTAAAGTCACTATCGCCCCGTGAGGCAGAAATTGTAAATGCCTATTTTGGTTTAGATGGTGAGAACGGCGTAACTATTGAGCAAATTGGTCAGAAATACGACCTGACTAAAGAGCGTATTCGTCAAATTAAAGAAAGAGCTATAAAACGTTTGCAAAAGGCGCGCTATAGCAATGCCCTTAAAGCATATTTAGGATAATAATAGTTTCAACATAATGATAAAAGCCACCTTATTGGGTGGCTTTTATCATTATACTAAATCTTTTAAAGTTTTTCTTAAATAATTAATTATGGGGCGTTTATATAATGCAAAAGGCTTAATAACAAGCTGCTACTCACTACCTCCGGACTGTATAAGCTGCATCAATTCATCCAGTTTAGGCTCTAAAATAATTTCAGTGCGGCGGTTTCTTGCCCTGCCTTCCCTGGTAAGGTTAGTATCAACGGGGTCAAATTTGCTATGACCGCTTGCAGTTACACGGGTTGCATCTACAAAATAGGTTTCGGTTAATATGCGTACTATGGCATTGGCCCGTGCAGTACTTAACTCCCAGTTATCTTCGTATTTGCCACGCATAGGTATGCTGTCAGTATGGCCCTCTATATTTACATTAATGTCGGCATTAACGTTCAAAACCCCGGCTAGTTTGCCCAGGGCTTCTTTTCCCTTTGGGTTTACCACCGCACTCCCCGATGGGAAAAGCAGGTTTTCCTGCAGGCTTACATACACTTTTCCATTTTTCTTGGCCACCGTTAACTCGCTTGAGTTAAAGCCGGTAAGGGCATTGGCTATTTTTGACCTGAGCGCTTCCGTGTTTTGTTTTTGTTGATCTATCAGTTGCTGCAACTGCTCCAGCCGTTGTTGTTGATCGGCAATTTGTTGCTGGCTTTTGTTTAGTTGACTGCTGGCATCGTTTAATTTAGTGCTTGTTTCCTGCAAACGGCTGCTTGCATCCTGTAGCCTGTTGTTGGCTTCTTTCCTGGTGGCCTCTAACTGGTTTTCAAGCGCAATGCGGGCATTTTCTAACTTGGCCACATTGTCTTGCAACTGGTTCACATTTTTTTCCAGCATGTTTATTTTGCTATCCATTTGGGTGCTGTCTCTGCGCATTCTACCTAATTGATACTGTGCACTTAACAGGTCCTTTTTGGGAACACAACTTTCAGCAAAACAAAATATGGACGATACAGCCAGCAGGAGTATATTACTTTTTTTGGGCATAGCAAATTTTTTGTGATTTTTTTATTTTAATTGATCTTATAAAACAATTGTGCCGGTATTGGTTTTGATAAAGATAGTATGCACTGTTTATCATCATTCAACAATTTTACAACACTTGCATACCCTAAATTTGCATTATGAAAAATTTGGTCTACCTAATTGTGTTGTCGTATGCACTCTTTTCGTGCGAAAAAACCATCGATATACGAACCAAAAGCCAGCAGGCGCAAATGGTGGTTGACGGAAATATTGAGACAAACCAATACCCCATAATATTTTTAAGTAATTCGCTGGATTTTTTTAATAATATAACTCCGCAAATCTTAAACAATTCGCTGGTACGGAACGCTATTGTAACCATAACCGATGGCGAAAAAACCAACAGGTTAAAAGAATATACCATTGCGTTGGCTAACGGGTTTAGCATAAGTTTTTACAGTACCGATAGTATTACTTCACCAAATGCCATACGAGGGCAAAATGGAAAACGTTACCAGTTAAATATTGAAGCGAATGGTGTAAAATACCAGGCAAGTACCGCCATACCACTGCCAGCCAAACGCGTGGATAGCATTTGGTGGAAAAACGCAATTGCCGAAAAAGATAGTAACCGGGTGGTACTAATGAGCAGGATAAGCGATCCGCCAGGTTTTGGAAATTATATAAGGTATTTTACAAAAGTTGGCCGCGGCGAATTTTTGCCCGGAGCAACCTCTGTTTTCGACGACCAGGTGGTAGACGGCACTACCTATGACATACAAGTTGACAAAGGCATAAACCGCAACGATCTGCCCGATTTTGAAGACTTTGGTTTTTTTAATAAGGGGGACACAATTACAGTAAAATTTGCTAATATTGACAAAGCCACTTTCGATTTTTGGCGTACAATAGAATACAGCTATCAAAGTATTGGTAATCCTTTTTCTACCCCCACCACTGTATTGGGAAACGTTAAAGGGGGGCTGGGTGCATTTTGTGGCTATTCAGTCCAGGTTTCCTCACTTATAGTACCCAGGTAAGAAAAACAGTTTGTAATAAACTTGTAAATTTTGCGTCTCTATCTACAGGGTGGTTAACCATATCTTTAATAATTTGTTGTAGTGCAATGATTTGCGACTAAAAGGTAAAATTCTTATAAAATATAAATACACTGATGGAAAATACAGAGAGAGTACATTGTTTGATTATAGGTTCGGGACCGGCGGGTTATACTGCAGCTATTTATGCAGCGAGAGCCAATTTAAAACCCGTTTTATACCAGGGTATACAACCGGGGGGCCAGTTAACCATAACCACAGAAGTAGAAAATTATCCCGGTTACGCCAATGGAATTCAGGGGCCGGAAATGATGGTAGACTTTGAAAAACAAGCGGCCCGTATGGGTACCGATATAAGGTTTGGATTAGCTACCAGCGTTGATTTTTCGGTTCAGCCATATAAGGTTTGGGTAGATGAAGACAAATTAATTGAAGCAGATTCGGTAATCATTAGTACCGGGGCATCGGCTAAATGGCTTGGGTTGCCCAGCGAGCAACGGTTAAATGGCTACGGCGTAAGCGCCTGTGCTGTGTGTGATGGCTTCTTTTTTAAAGGAAAAGAAGTGGCAATTGTAGGTGCCGGCGACACGGCTGCCGAAGAGGCATTGTATCTTTCTAAAATTTGCTCAAAAGTGCATATGCTTATAAGAAAGGGCGAAATGAAGGCATCTAAAATAATGCAGGATAGAGTTTTGGCCACGCCGAATATAGAAATGCACTGGAACTCAGAAACAATGGAGGTTTTGGGCGATAAAAAAGTAGAAGCGGTAAAGGTGCTCAATAACGAAACACAGGTTGTAACAGACATACCAGTAAGCGCCTTTTTTGTAGCCATTGGCCATACCCCTAACAGCGGTATTTTTAGCGATTTTTTAGAAATGGATGAGGCGGGCTATATTAAAACAGTACCCGGCACTAGCAAAACCAACATTGAAGGCGTATTTGCGGCCGGTGATGTGCAGGACAAAATTTATCGCCAGGCGGTTACAGCAGCTGGCAGCGGGTGCATGGCGGCATTGGATTCTGAGCGATACCTTGGGGCAAAAGGTGTCCATTAAAACACGATGGAGAACTAAAACCGGGCCTTAATAGGTGATAATATAGTGTTAATAAATACTTTATAAGGTTTTTGATTAAATGAATTTATGCATTTTGCCGGGTATAAAACATATCCGGTATTTTAATGTTTTCACAAGCCTTTTAAAGCTAACAGTGCCAAACATAAGCCACTTAAAAATATTTATATTGTAAAAAACATGATGACAATATATCTTAAACATTTACGCTTTCATGCTTTTCATGGAATTTTTGCAGAGGAAAAAGTACTGGGTGGCGAGTTTGAAGTAAACCTGTCGGTAAGCTATCAACCGGCTAAAACGCTACTGACCGATCTTAACCAAACTATCAATTATGGAGGTTTATACAATCTTATAAAAAAGGAAATGGAAATACCCAGCCCTATTTTGGAAACCTTTGTTATAAAAGTAGCCAACGATATTTTGGCACAGTTTTCCCTTGCAGAGGAGGTGGAAATTTCGATTACCAAAATGCGGCCGCCTGTTATCAATTTTGAAGGCTCGGTGGGTGTTAGTTATAAATTAAATAGAAATAATCAATGATGCGGTTTTTATTAATAATCGGACTAATTGCTGCCAATTTTAAATTAGTTGCGCAAGATGTAAATACACTTATAAAAGACGGCCAAAACTTTGAACGTAGTTTAAAGGAAAAGGAAGCATTAAATAAGTATAAAGAGGCTTTAAAAATTGACAGGAATAATCTTTTTTGCCTGTTGCACACTGTCGAGCTGTCTTGTGCAATAGGCAATCGCGAAGAAGATAAAAAGGTAAAATCAAGGTATATTAACGAGGCGATGGGGTATGCCGAAGCGGCCATGCTTGTAGACCCTAATTCGGCCGATGCATATTATGTTCGTGCGTTGGTAGCAGCACGCCTTACTGACATAGAAACCGATACCAAAAAAACACTGGAGCATGTAAAAAATATAAAAATTTATGCGGAAAAAGCGCTGGCTATAAATCCCAATCACGCACGGGCCAATTATGTAATGGGTAAATGGAATTACGAAATGGTAAACCTTGCCTGGGCAAAAAAGGCAGCGGTAAAACTGCTGTATGGCGGTTTGCCTGGCGCTTCAATAGAAAATGCGTTTACCTACATGGAAAAGGCACGACAGTACGACCAGTATTTTTTGATCAACTACCTTGACCTTGCCAAGGCTTACAAATATGATCAAAAACCTGCCAAGGCAGTTGAAATTTTGAATAAGCTGGTGAAATTACCGCTGCGTACTGCCGACGATGCTCAATTAAAAGAAGAAGGCAGAAAAATGCTTAACGAAATGCAGTAGGCTGCCATGCATAAGTAAAACAAGGGGTTTTCACCTCTTTCATTTAACAAATATTCAATCCAACAGGTTAATCATCAAACTGTTTTTAAACTAACTTTGCACTTACAAAAGCGTTAGATGAAAAAGACACATATTATTTTCCTTATTTTTATTGCTGTTAGTATTGCTGTTTTGCTAAGCTTTATGGGCGATATTACTACGTACGACACGGTGTCGTCGGCAAAACAAAAGCCTGGAAAATTTGTGCATCTTATTGCCAAAATGGAGCAAAATAGCCTGCAATACGATGCGGTCAAGGATCCTAATTACTTAGCTTTTACTGCAGTTGACAGCCTTGGTATTTCCATTAACGTAGTGTATCGCAACACTAAACCTACCGATATGGAAAAAAGCGAACGTTTGGTGTTAAAGGGTAGCGTGCAGGGCGATCATTTTGAGTGTAAAGATATCCTGTTGAAATGCCCGAGTAAGTACAAGGACGATATGAACGCCGCCCAAAAACAATTAGGCAATGCGTCTGTTAAGGATGATAAATCTGACAAGCGTTTAGCTTTAGAAAATAAATAAGATACATGGAATTTTTAGGAGAACATTTATTGCCTGGACAACTAGGGCATTTTCTTGCTGTGCTTTCTTTAGTGGCTTCTCTTACAGCCACCGTTGCATTTTTTGTAGCAACAAAAAAAAGCAATCCGGGCGAAAAACAAGGCTGGCTACGGTTTGCCCGCGTGGCATTTTTACTTGAAACGGTTGCTGTCATAGGTATTTTTGGTAGTCTATATTACATTATTTCCAACCATCTTTTTGAATATAAATATGCATGGCAGCACAGCAGCAGGGCGCTTCAGGTTGAATACCTGCTTAGTTGTTTTTGGGAAGGCCAGGAGGGAAGTTTTATGCTTTGGAGCTTTTGGCATTGTGTATTGGGTTGGATATTGATATGGCGCTCTAAAAACTGGGAAGCCCCGGTAATGACCGTGGTTAGTTTTATGCAGTTTTGCCTTGCCACCATGTTGGTGGGTATTTACTTTTTTAATATCAAAGTGGGAAGCAGCCCTTTTGTATTGTTACGTAACGAAATGAAGGATTCGCCTATTTTTTCGCAGGCCAATTATCTTTCGTTTGTAAAAGATGGTAATGGGTTAAATGCGTTGCTTCAAAATTATTGGATGGTTATTCATCCACCCATACTTTTTTTAGGGTTTGCATCTACCTTAATACCCTTTGCCTATGCTATTGCCGGCCTTTGGACCAGGGACCATAAGGGTTGGGCCAAACCTGCACTTCCGTGGGCCGCATTTTCAGGAGCCATTTTAGGCGTAGGCGTAATGATGGGCGCTGCGTGGGCTTACGAAAGCCTCACTTTTGGTGGCTACTGGGCCTGGGACCCTGTTGAGAATGCCTCACTGGTTCCGTGGCTTACTTTAATTGCTGGTATGCACACTAACCTTATTTATAAAAGCAGTGGTTATTCATTAAAAACCACTTATGTTTTTTATATTCTCACATTTTTATTGATATTGTATTCCACCTTTCTTACCCGTAGTGGTGTGTTGGGCGATACTTCTGTACATGCCTTTACCGACCTGGGTATGAACCTGCAACTCATTCTGTTCATATTGGTTTTTCTAATTCCCGCTTTTACTTTGTACTTTATACGTAGCAAACAAATACCCACTATTATAAAAGAAGAAAGCACCTATAGCCGCGAGTTCTGGATGTTTATTGGTGCGCTGGTTTTGTTTTTGTCGGGCGCTGTAATTATTATTACCACATCGTTACCTGTTTTTAATAAAGTACTTGGTACTAAATGGGCAGTAGGCGACGATGCCGAAGGTTTTCACAACCAGGTGCAAATATTTGTAGCAATCATTATTGGCTTGCTAACTGCCATTACCCAATACTTAAAATATAAGGACACAACGCGTAAATACCTTATTGCCAAAATTGCAACACCTACTATTATAGCCGTAGCGCTAAGCGCAGCCATTAGTATTTGGGGTGGATTAGATTACGATAAAAAGGGTATAGGATTTTTGGTGGCTATTCATGTAGCTGTGTTTGCAGCGGTGTATAGCATAGTAGCCAATTTTAGTTATATATGGCTTGTAATGAAAGGAAAGATAAAGGCTGCAGGTGCGTCGGTTGCGCACGTGGGTTTTGCCATGACACTGTTGGGTATATTAATTTCAAGTGCCGAAAAATCGGTGCTTAGCTATAATACCACTAACATGTCGCCTTTAAAAATTGGCGATAAAGAAAGCCCGTTAGAAAATATTACGCTGATAAAAGGGATAGCCACCGATATGGGCAAATACACGGTCACCTTTACTAAAGACACTTTGAATGAGCGTGACCGCAAACGGTATTATGAAATCAATTTTGAGAATAAAAAGTCGAAAGAAACATTTAGCCTCTATCCTGATATTATCGAAAATAACAAGGGAAGTGAAGGCGTTACCCCCAACCCCGATGCAAAGCATTATTGGAATAAAGACATTTTTGCCTATTTAACCTTTTTAAGCGATCCTAAACAGGCCAAGGCCAACGATACCACTACTTTTAAAAATACTACTATTCAATTGGGCGATACGTTGTTTTATAGTAAAGGTTTAATGATAGTAGACAATGTTGTAGTTAACCCAACAAACTCAAAATATACGTTTAGCCAAAACGATACAGCCCTTGCGCTTAATGTTACCGTTATAGCTAACAATGGCAGCCGTTATTCGGCGCAGCCGCTGCTAAAGGTAGAAAATGGCTCGATAGAAAGATTACCCGATACTGTGATGGCCCAAAGCCTTATTGTACAGTTTAACCAGGTAAAAGATCAGGAAAAGGGATTGCTGGAAATTGGAGTAAGGGAAACCAATAGTATTTTAGATTTTGTAACATTAAAGGCGTATGAGTTTCCGTTTATAAATGTATTGTGGTTGGGTATAATTGTTATGACAGTTGGGTTTGTACTTAGCATTATTCAGCGGGTACAAAAAGTGGCTAAGCCAGCCGTTACATTAGCGAAAAAAATGCAGCCTTCTAAAACCAGTGCCCCTTTTATAGATTAGAACGTCTGCGTCATTACAGTAGAGGCAGCTAATAATGAATTAGCAATTGTTTTGGTATAACATTGACCTTACTTTAATAGATTCTGCAATTGCTAAAATTATCCTTGAAATTAGCGACAATTTGTGGGTCAACTGTGTTCATGAAATTTAAGGTGTATGTTTTTGTTATTCTTGCCCACCTGTGCATAGTAACAAAGGGTTCGTTCAATACTACCATTCCGTATAAACCATTTGCCTGGCGTTGTTTTATATTATTTTTATGCCGGTAGATGCGTTGTTCAGTTACGGCGCTTATTCTTAAAAAGAAATTTCGTTTTGCTGCACTAATGGCCGATAAATAAATAAAGGTTGGCCTGTTTTTGCGTTTGCTACAATTGCATTTGTGCATGGTATATTTTATGCCGGTTTTGCCAGGCTTTGGGGGCAGCAATGGTTTAATAGCAAGGCTGTTAGCTGTGGTTAAGGCAATTTCCTTTTGATACAGTCAACCTAATCTGGTTGTCAAAATTTCGGGTGGTATTAGTGTGGCTTGGGTGGAAGGTATTATTGACTAAAACCTTGTACCCATTAATTATCTGGCACTCAAAAACACGGAAAATATGCATGGCTGCTGTTGTATTAATTTATGTGGGTATTATTATAGTAATGAACTTTTACTTTTTTTGGGCCATCTTGATCATTTTTGTTTTGACTGCTTCGGATTTAATTATGCCGTTAAAGGCAAACTCAACAGCGGCTTTTGAAGGGTATACATCAGCTACTTGCGATAAAAAATCGCCTCTGGCAATAGTTTATCATTTATTTAAAAACTTTTTTGGGTAAAGTAGGAACGGGTAATTTAAATTGAAATCAAAAATGAGCTTACGAAAATTACCCGTCTTTGTGCTAATGTTTTTGATGATTGAAACCACTAAACCCGTGGCTGCCCAAATTGATACTGCATCTATTACCTCGGGGCTTAATAGTTTAAAAGATAAATTAGGAAAGCAATATGTGTTTATGTTATATGCCAATGATAAGCCGGTATATAAAAAAGAAGCTGGTGAGTTTACCGTTAAAACACCCGTGCCAGTGTCGGCAGCCAGCCAGTGGATAACTGCGGCACTCGTAATGACCTATGTACAGGAGGGAAAAATTTCGTTTAACGATAAGGTGAGCGATTACCTGCCCATATTTGCCAGGCATGGTAAAGGCTATATTACCCTTGGCCATTGTTTAACCTTTAACACGGGCATAGAAGCTGCTGAAGGTATTGGTAAACTGTTTAAAAAAAGCAAGTACAAAACGTTGGAAGATGAGGTTAACGACTACGCCGCTAAAATGGAGATTGGCACCAACCCCGGGACAGAGTTTAGGTGTAGCAATATTGGTTTTAATATTGCTGCCCGCATGCTGGAGGTGATTACTAAAAAGCCCTACGACCGAATGGTGCAGGAGCGCATTTTTAGGCCGCTAAATATGCGTAACGCCAGCTTTGCCAACGAGAATTACAACGACGCGGTAAGTGCTGCAGATGGGGCGAAAACCTCTGCGGCGGACTATTTAAATTTTTTAGCTATGTTGTTAAACAATGGCACGTTTAATAACAAACAGGTGTTAACTCCGGAATCGATTATAACTATGTTTAAAAGGTTAGAGATAGGACCCAACATAAAAAATACTCCCAAAGGTTTGGAACGTATGGATTATGGCAGCGGCGTTTGGATGCTTGAAAATGAAACCGATGGACCTGCTACTGTATACACCTCACCATCATTAACGGGTATTTGGCCGGTGTTGGATAGGTGCCATCAATACGCGTTTATTTTATTAACCAAACCACAATCGGGCGAGGCTAAAAGGGAAGTGATGACAAGAATTAAAGAAATGATTGACGATATGATGCCTGCAAGTTGCCAATAATACAGATAGGCAGTAGTAGTAATTACCCACTAAAGAGCATAAAAAAAACCAGCAATTAATTACCGGTTTTTTTTTAAAGAATTAATGTAGTTATGAAGCTTTTCCCATTTGGCGAAGAAACGATACGTGCGAACCAACTGCCTGCCTTAAACGGGGATATTCAATATATTCTATGCCAAACTCCTCACAAGCCTGCTTTATAATTTTGCTGATTTGAGGGTAGTGTACGTGCGAAATTTTTGGAAACAAATGATGCTCTATCTGAAAGTTTAAACCACCAACCAACCACGATATAACTTTGTTTTGCGTAGCAAAATTAGCCGTGGTTTTTATTTGATGTATGGCCCACTCATCTTCCATTTTATTGGTAGCAACGTCAGGCAGGGGAAAATGTGTATGCTCAACAGTATGTGCCAGTTGAAATACAATACTTAACACAAAACCTGCCGTTAATCCCATACATAAAAAGCCAATAATCCACGCCGTAAAACCAACAAAATAAATAGGTAAACCAACAAATATAAAGGCATGTGCCACTTTGTAAAACCAAAATTCAATGTGTTCTTTTGAAGTCATTTTTCTCAGGGCTACCTTACCAATTTTACCCGAAAAGTATTTGATATAGTCGGTAACAAATATCCAATAAATGTACAAAAGCGAATAAGCGGCAGGAAAATATACGTGCTGATACTTGTGTATTTTGTAATGGTCCTGCTCATCGCACAGGCGCAACAGGGGTTTTGCCTCAATATCATCGTCAACACCATGAATGTTAGTATATGTGTGGTGAATAATGTTGTGTTTTGACTTCCACATATGCTGGCTGGCACCTAAAAAATTGGCAATGTTGCTGGCAATATCGTTTATGAACTGGTATTTACTAAAACTACCATGCGCACCATCGTGCATTACATTAAACCCAATAGCAGCAACTACACAACCTAATATTAAACACTCAGCAATAGCCCAAACAACTGCCGGGGTAAAAAATACCAGGTGCACATACAATGCTACAATAGTTGTAACCAAAATAATTGCTTTTAGGTATAATTTAAAATTACCGGTGGGAAGTTTTCCTTTGGAATCAAAGTAATCACTAGTTCTTTTTTTCAACTCCTGGTGAAAGGATATAGTTGTTTTTGGAAATTTTGGTGTAACCATTGTTGCTTTTTTATACTATTTATACTGTTAAGTTTTGTTTTGAATGATGGCGTCAAAACTTTTTATGCCTATCATTTTATCGGTTACGTATCCTTCTGCATATTTTACGCCTACGCGTTTTCCCAACATCATTGCCCTTGCTTTAACCGAGTCAAAAAAGTCAGGGCTTGATATATACGTTTCAGGTTCGTTAAGGTTCGGATTATAAAATTGAGTTGTGTAACAAAGCACCGATTCCAATTTTCTAACCATATATTCCGAAATGTCTACCACAAAATCAGGCTGTAAAAACCTATCCTGAATGTAATGAAATACATACGATGGTCTCCACTCCAATAATCTTTCACCGTCAATTATTGTTTCAATTTTTCTTAAACCCGATAAAAATGCTGCATCTGATACCAGCTTTGCGCTTCGCCCATGGTCGGGGTGGCGGTCTTCGGGTGCGTTACACAACACAATTTCAGGTCTATATTTTCGTATCACTTCAATTACTTTTCGCTGATGGTGTTCATCGTTCAAAAAAAAGCCGTCGGCCAATCCCAGATTTTCTCTTATTGTTACCCCAAGGCTTTTTGCGGCATCTGCAGCTTCTGTTTTCCTGGTTTCTGCTGTCCCCCTCGTGCCAAGTTCACCTTGTGTTAAATCCACCAGTCCAACTTTTTTTCCTTCATCCATCGCTGCCAACAGAGTTCCCGAACATCCCAACTCTATATCGTCAGGGTGTACCCCAAAAGCCAAAATGTCCAATTTTTCAAACATAAATGTTAACTGGTATTAACGTTGCAAGGTAATGTTTCTAAATGTATTAACCTTGTTAACTTACCCTGCTGTACTATACAAATACAGGTTGTTGGGGGTGGAAGATATTGGAGTTAATTGATTGATTTTGAGATGGTCTGTTACACAGTCTGTGTTCTTACGCAATTGCTGCAAACGCCGGTAATAAGGCTAAATGCGATGGCCATACATACGTTCCACATCCTGTACAATTTGCTCCATGGCACTGTCGTTGGTGGTTGGCTCGTACGATTGCCTCAGGCTGCTGCCTAATATGGAGGCGACGGTTTGCCAAAAACCGGCTGCAAATCCGCCCTTATATTCTTTAATTATTTCAAAACAATTATTGCCGGTTTCGCGGTTTATGAGCTTCATAAGTACCCTGCCCTGGTATACCGAAAGGTTAGTTACCTTGTCGGCAAACTCTTTTTTCAGGTCTTTTTCACGGGATTTAATAATGGCCTTGCGGGCATTTTTATCGGTTACGCCTACTAATTTGGCGTTTACCTCGTTCATAATTCTTCCGGCGGCTTTAGCATACGGATAAGTAATATATACTGCATTGCGCAATCTTGTCCATTCGGCCCAATACTTTTTCCATTTTTCCAGTATTTTGGTTTGTACGTATGCATCGGGCATACGGCCACCGGGTATGGTATCGCCATCAATAACAAATGCATATACCTGCAAGGTATCGTTTGCCGATGTTTGGGCAAATATGCTGACCTTGCCGCAAAGCAGCAAACACACTAACAAAAAGGTTATTTTTATTTTTTTACCCACTTTTACTACGTACTGTAATTTATATAATTGTATGCTCCTATATATCAGTCCCCACAAAAAAGTAACCGTTTGGGCTGTTATTTTATTTGTGAATATTTTGTTTGCCTGTGCCCCTGCGGTCAATACCGAAGAACGCCTAACCTACCAGCAAAAAATTGATTCCATATCAAGCGCTTCTATCGACTCCGCCTACAGCCAAATAAACAGGCGCTGCGATACTACGCAGCATGTTACAATACCTAAATTAGTTGACTCAATATTAAAGTCAGACACTTTAAAGGCACAAATTGTTGCGGATAACCAATGAAAAAATTATTGATTTTTTTAGGCTTTGCTTTCGTTGCCTGTAATCAACAACCGCCCGCAGAATTACTATTGTGGGAAAGGCAGGTAACGGAAGCCAGCAGGCAAAAAACAGCTATTATCATTTTTCAATTGCAGGCCGATTGTGATAGCTTTATTTTTAATAAGGCGCAGTATTTAGCAGATAGTACCAGGCAAGCTGCAAAAAGTAATGCCCATTTTAAACGAAAAAAGCGCCAGTAATAAAAGGAAAGCAATTACAACAGTTGTTTTTTATAAAATACTTTTTGCTGCGGCAGTAATTTCCATGTTTTTAGATTGTAAAAATACTACCAGGTTTAGCTTTGTATCATCCAAATCTGGTGGTAGCGTAATGTCCAGATTTGCAGATTGTTTGGCTTGAATGGTTTTTAAAAATCTAACAACGTTAACGTGGTCAAGTTGCCTTCCGCCGTTTTCGCCTTTTAATACTTTTGTTGTGGTATTTGGTTGAATGAAGGCAAAACAGAGATCGCCGGTTGGGCGATTACTTAATGAATAACTTATGTTTACCTGTCTGCCATCGCGTTTAGCTTCTATCATCAAATTGTTTTTGCTCAACTTTGTTGCAATCGCATATCTCAACCTTGCTTCATTTGAGCCTACGAACTCTTTTTGCCCGTTTATTATTACCTGTGGTGTATACACGCTTTCCAGCGCAAACTGTTGTGCATACGTTCGCTGCCTTTGCGAAAAAGCTAATTGGCTAAAAGGATCTTTCCATCCCAAACGGTCCCAGTAGTCTACATGATAGGCCAATACAAATACGTTTGAATCCTCGCCCGATATCCTTTCCGCCAGCGCATCGGCAGAAGGACAGCTTGAGCAACCTTCGGACGTAAACAATTCCACTACTGTAATACCAGTATTTTTTGCGGCCACTTTTTTATCCTGGCTATTGACCAGTTGGCAATTAAGGCTGGTAGATAAAAATAAAAAGAACGCAAATGTTTGGGTACTAAATCTATTGACCACGGCAATAATTTCGTTTATTAAAATTGGTTGTTATATAATAGTAAGACGAAAATTTAATCATGATTATTACAGCAAATTGTTAAAGGTAAGGTTGATGAAAAGTGAGCTATACCCAAAATCTTACCCGTTGAAACTTACGGGGCGGTCATTTCATTTTTTCGGCTACTCATTTTCGATTTGATGACTCGTAAGCTGCCCTCCCGACTGCCTGCCAGAAGGCGGCGGGGGCGTTAGCCGGGGTCTTTTCCTGTTGCTGCATTGGGTAGGCGTAAAGGTTAGCATAGGTAAAATACTATAGTAACTATACCACATTAGGGTATTAAAAAAAATGACGTTTAAAAAGTTGCCATAAAAAGATGCGGTAAAAGTGAGTGACACAACAAAATTTAAATAAAGGACGAATGATTGCTCCCAAAAAAGCGTATTTAGTTGACGCCTGAGCATGCATGGGATACCGCTGTGCTTTTTGCAGCTTTTTTATGCTATAATTTTAAATGCAAATTAGTGTGCCACAAAAAAGTTTTGAATAAAAGTTGTGAAGCTTTACTTATTAACCATCCAAATAAACCAGCCTCAATAAAAAAGCCATCGGCTGATACCGATGGCCTCCGGCGCTTTTGCCGGCAGAACTATTTAATGGATAAAACCCGGTTAAGCGATATTAACCAAAGGCTTCCATGATTGGTCTGTTGATTGCATGAATACCTCCTTTTCTTTGGTGAAGTATAAAGTTAGTTAAAAAAAGCGTTTGCCCATTGCTACAGGGTTACTTTTTATTGTTTTTGCAACAGGTTATGCTACCTGTTGTTTGTTGTAAATAAGGCTACGCTTGTTTTGTATATATTTTTTGCGGATAATTTCGCTCATTGGTTTTTCGTACACCTTGCTTTCTACCCACGAAATAATATCGAGGTATGCAAAGGCGCGGGTTTCGAAACGGCTCTTTTCGAAATGCTTTATTTTTTCCAAAAACTTTTCGAACTCTGGTTTAAGCTTTCGGGCAGGCACATGAAAACTGCGGCGTAAAAACCTGAACATTTCTTCTTCTATAACGGTCAGGTTTTCCATACGGGCCATAAAGCGGTATACCGATTTTATGAGCGACTCAATAATTTCGGTGTTGCCTAATTCGTAATGCGCCATCAGGTGTAACAGGCGGGCATAACATTGAAGATCGCTACGCAGGTTTACATTTTCGTTCATTATTTTTTGCAGGTAGTCAATGCTGGTGCTGTAATCGCCCGAGCCGAAATAAAGGGTGGCCATTTTATAGTTAAACACCAATATGCGGTGAGGATCAAGAAATAAGGCGTATTCCTCCAGTTTTTCATTTATATAGGATACCAGCGAAAGACCCTCGGTAAAAGTGCCCAGCATAAAATGCTGGTTAATTTTTGCACTGTTAATATAGTTAAACGCCTGCACTCTAAAGTTGTCGTGACCCTGCACAAGGTCGGTTTGCTCAAATTTTTCGAGATGGCGCAACACCTGGTCAAATTTTTCGTAATTCCTTAAATCAAAATGAGCGTTCAGCAGGTTGTGATAGCCTTTTAGGTAATGGCTCATCTCAACGGGTATCATGGCAGGCTCGCGTTCAAATAAATCTACCCATTTTTGATTGTAGCGGTAGTACATTAAAAAGTCTTGCCTTATAAAAGCATAAATCGCATAGCTCTGGTACAGGTACAGGCGCTCGTAAAAGCCAGTTTGCTTTAATGCATGCGAGGGTAGGTTTTCCTTAAAAAACTTTTTTACCCCTAATTCATCTTTTTCGTTGCGGGCATGACCGTTTTTAATGTACCAGCTATATAACTGCAGGGCAAGGTTAGACAGGCGGGTGATCATTCGGCGGCGGTCGTTCACTTCTATGGCCTCGTGTGCCAGGCGTTCTGCACGGTCCTGTATGCTTCGGGTTATGTGCAGGGTTTCAATTTTTTTTTCCATTGATATTGCCTGCTGTAGCAAACTATCCTGGTGATAGGCAATGGAGAGCTCTTTTACCTTTTCTAAAATTTTTAGGCTTTGCAGGTAAAGACCTTTGTTATATAAAATACGGGAGTAGTCAAGCTGCTCGTGCAACTGAAGGTCGATGCTTTCGGTACTTTTTAGTAAACGAAGGCTGGCAAGTAATTGTTTGTAGAGATGTGTTTTTAGATTGGATAGCTGCGGCTTTTCAATGCCGGTTAGTTTTTTTAGGAGCGGAACTTCATCATACTCCGATAGTTTGTCAAGTGCGTCAAACAGGCGGATGATCTTTAGGTCTTCCTTGGCCGAGTTGCGCTTAATATAAAGCTTGAAATTTCTTTTTTCGGATTTTTCAAGTGAATGTATCAACTGGAATAAAGGATCGGAAAAACGGTTGGACATAATAAGCAAATTAACCTGAGATGTAATGCCACAAAGGGTTTTAACAAAAGCTAAACTGGTTTGGCATCAGTAAAACGAACCTATGTTGGGTTTAAGCACAACCTGCACTGCTATACATTTGTATTACAGAAGAGGAAAACATACGGCAGGCAATCGAAAGGGGGGCAGTCGTTAAAGGTCAAAATCTACTGTAATAAGCTGTGATATTCAGCACAATATTTACTTCTAAAAGTTTCATATGGCAAGCAATCGTTAAAGGTCGCTCCGTTTCTACGGAGGGGCCATTTTTTTTGCAATTAAACTAAGAAATATTCAAGCTGCCAAAAAAGATTATCATTTTTTATATCTTTTTTTTAAATAGCCCCTTTGGATGGTTAAATTTCGCCGTTTGTCAGGGTTATGATTGTAAGTATTTTAAACAGGTTAAGCAAAATAAAAGGCCCATGGTTTTTGTCGGCCATGCGCTACTATTCAAAAATTGCACGAAAATTATTTGTTCTTCGGCATTAGCGTATTTTCTATACGAGCCAGGCAGTCGTTTAAATGAAATACAGTTAGTTGGTCGCCACCTGCCAGTTTCGCTTTTCTTAATTGCTGCTGCAGTTCAACCAGCTTGCCGCGAACAATTGACTTTATGTCGGACAGGTTAACATCTACTGATGGTCCGCGCCGGCCACCGGCTACAGGCTCATCATTCAATAGGGTGTTCATCCGCTCCAGGTAAGCTTTTTGGAGATTGCGGCGATAGATGTCAATGCTCTTTCCGCCAGCATATACTTCTTTCCAAATACCTTTTTGTAATTGGTTCATCATATCCAGCCCGTTGTAATCCACCTTGTAAACAGTGTTTTCCATTAACCGGGCCATTTTATCGGCCGAAAGTAGATTATTTAAATGCCTTGATTGCAGTGCCCTTACATTTTCTACAAACCCTGCGGGGTCAATGTTGCGGCTTATTTCGGCCTGGTATAACCAATCGGGAGATGAAAAGGCATTGTTCAACAACCAGTTCAAAGAGGCTTTTTGCTCTGCGGCGCTTACTGGGGTGTATATAAATCCCTTTTGATCAGGCTTTAATCGCTCCTCGTGTACACCCCCAATGTTGGTGGCTACGTGGCCAATATACCGGCTCCAAACACCCAGCAATTCATCATTCAATTCCGATAGATCGTCGTAGTCGTTGGTTTGTTTGGCCGTCCAGTTATAGAGCGAACTGGCCACTATTTTTAAATTTTTTAAACCATATTCACTTGCCTTTACTACATCATTGCCAATACCCTCGGTTTGGCTGTCGGGGTCGTAACTGCCATTGCCACTACCAAACATATACAGGGGATCGCCGGTTTTATCGTTTATCCATTTGGCCAGTGTTGGTAATTCATCTTCGGCGCTTTTTGCATTGGGTAAATAACGGTATCCCCAATTAATTGCATAATCGTCGTAGGGTCCTAACTGCCGTACAAACCGAATATTTTTATCGCCCGGCTGCGCTACATAGTTGTATCGTGCGTAGTCCATAATGGTGGCTGCTATGCCGTACTTGCGGGTAAAGGTGCCTGAGCGTAATGAGTCGGTAGGGTAGGCCGAACTAGCCTTCATGTTATGTGGCAGTCCCAACGCATGTCCCACCTCGTGGGTGATCACATATTTCATCATTTCGCCCAGTTCGTCCATAGGCGTGTTTAAGGTGCGGGCACTGGGGTTGGCGGCACCAGTTTCAAGCAAATACCTGTTACGATAACTACGCAGGTGGTTGTGGTACCAAATAATATCGCTCTCAATTATTTCGCCACTTCGCGGGTCTGATACGCTGGGGCCAACAGCATTGCGGGTTGTACTTGCTACATAACGGATAACAGAGTAACGTACATCTTCAGGGTTAAAGTCGGGATCTTCCTGCGGGGTTGGCGGGTTTTTGGCGAGGATCGCGTTTTTGAAACCTGCCTTTTCAAAAACTTTTTGCCATGCTTCTACACCTGCTTTTATGTAGGGGCGTAGTTTGTCGGGTGTGGCTGGGTCAAGGTAATACACAATTGGTTTAACCGGCTCTACTAACTCGCCTCTTTTGTAAGCGGCCACGTCTTTTGGTTCCATGCGCCAGCGCCTGATGTATGATATTTCGTCGCTCTTGAGCGCTTCGGAACCATAGTCTATTTTACGAACGGTGAAGTAGCCAACGCGATAGTCGTTGATTCGTGGTTGCATTGGTATTATTGGCAACAATACTACCGATTGGTTCACCAAAATACTAATGGTACCTGACGATTCGTTGCCTGGCGGTTCGGCAGCTTCATAGCTCAGGTCTTGCCTGATTTCAACATTTTGCGGAAAGCTTTTTATACTGGTAATAAAGCTGCGGTTATCATCTAACCTGCTTACTTTATAATCGCGGCGTAAACCGGGCGGCATGGCGCTAATGGCTTTTACATCGCTCAAAAAAAATTTAGTAACATCTATTAGCATTGCAGTCGAATCGGTTGTAAAAGCTGCTATATCGAAGGCAAACAAGGTAGGCTGGTAATTGTTAGCACGTACCGATATAAATATAGGTAAGCTATCTGCTGCTACGTTGCTATACGACTTGTTTTTAATAAGGATCTTGTTATCGTATTTTACAAATTCAATCATTTGCTCGTTCACTTCTGAGCCGGCGTTTACATACCCACCGCCAAGGCCCAAAGGCAAACCAGCCAAACGGGTGATCCATAAAAAGTCGCGGCTCAACAGGCTGTCGGGTATTTCAAAATAATATTTGTCGCCCACTTTATGCGTGGTAAATACGCCGGCATCAGACCTTGCATCTTTAGTTACAATGTCCTTATAGGTTTTTGCCTGGCTTTTACCACCGCTTTTTGATTTGGTAGTATCGACTGGGGTTTGCGCGGATAGGTTCGTTGTAAAAAAAACGACAATACAACTCAGGTAAATTGACCTGGCATTTTTAAATAGTTTTTTCTTCATACTTAACTTTTTCAATAAATACTTTATACCAACGCTTTGAAGATAAGTATAGATAAATAAAAAGGCGACAATGGGCGAAAACCGGTAATGCGCAATAGGTAAACAGGCAAGTAAATAGGGTAGCTGTACAGCAATATTTAGGGGCAGATGTGCTTGTCTAATTTATTGTTACGTAACCGTGTAATGTTTGGTTGCTTTTATAGGAAGAGATTACAATGCAGTTGCAACAATATTTACAATGCTAAAGGCTTTAGATAAAAGAGCGGAACGATGGACCGTCCAAATTTCTGCCCCACGAAAACAAACTGGCAAAGCGTATACTGGTTGATGCTGCCAGTGGTTAACTTTAGCCAACTTATGGTTGGTACAAATTTTTATAAATAGGAGAAAAAAAAAGAACCTGTTACAAATGCATATGGCACAAGGCCGCAGCGCCAAGCACTCCGCTATTTTGCAAATGCGATGTTGCTATATGCAGGTTACGCAGGGAACGTTGGTAGGCATAGGTGTTAATAGACGCCCACATGGCTTGCTTAAAAAATGGCCACGCTTTTGCAGCCGACCCACCCAAAATAATTACCTGCGGATCAATGGCAAACAAAATGGTTTGTATAGCATTGCCTACATGGGTGCCATAAACATTATACATGTGCAACGCCGCGGTATCACCTTTAAGCGCCATTGTGTATACCTGCTGGCCTGCTATGTGGTAAACATTGTTAAAAAAACTGCCACTGGTGTAATATTCATAGGTATGGTTGCGGTAGTTTATCATACCAAATTCGCCGGCGCCCACATGGGCGCCACTATATAGTTGCCCATTTATAACAATGCCAGTACCCATGCCAGTGCCTAAGGTAATGCCTACCATACTTGCTACACTATTGCCCTGGCCAAAGTGGTATTCGCCTATGGCAAAACAGTTGGCATCGTTGTTTATTTCAACAGGTAGCTGGTATTTATCTGCCAGTATTTTTTGTAGAGGAAGTTCGTTTAGCGCAGGGATATTTACCAGGTCGTACACCAGTTGTTGCTCAACATCAATCAGGCCCGGTATGCCAATACCTATAGCCTTTGTATGGCTGTTAAGTAATGCATTAATTACAGCAAAAATTTGCTCCATTATTTGGGTTAGGTGGTTTGCAGCCGTTATAGGCTGCGTTACCAGTTGCTGCACATTTGCTGCGTGTACACGGGCAGCACTAATTTTTGTACCGCCAAGGTCTATGCCAATAACGTTGTGCATATAAAGGTGCTTTTATAATTGCGAGGCCGCTTCATTATCAAGGTACACATGCAGGCCTGGATGATTGCGCAACAGCGTAGCGGGAATGTTTTCTGAAATATTGGCCTGCATTACCTGTGCAACAATGGCTGCTTTTTTAAGGCCACTTACCATTAAAAATATATGTTTTGCGGCCAGCAGGTTTTCAATACCAAGGGTAAGGCCTTTATTAAGTTGGGTTGGCCCGGTAAAATATTTTTGCCCTGTCAGCATGGTTGTTTCGTCAATGTCGGCTACATGGCAACGGCTGTTTGCTGGTGTGCCGGGCTCGTTCATGCCTACATGGCCATTGGTACCCAAGCCAATAATGGCTACCTGTACGGGTCCATGCTCCCGTATAAAATTTTCGGTTTTGTTGCACTCTGCCAACGGGTCGGTAGCACGGCCATTAAAAAAGCAAAGCTGTTGGTTGTTTACCTGCAGCGGGCCAAAAAGATCGTTGTTGAGGTGGTAGCGGCAACTGCCGGTGTCGCTTCCGTTCATGCCCAGCCACTCATCGAGCCCCACAAAATACCAACCCGATGTTTGTACAGTTTGCACCTTTTGTTGTAACGCAAGGTATTGGTACAGGCCCCGCGGACTATCGCCCGACGCGGTACATAGCAAAGGGTTTTTTACATTACCAAGCAACTCAATTAATTGTGTACCTGCTGTGTTGCTTATATCGCGGTAGGTGTTGTTTACGCTTAATTGCATATTAATAATTTACGGTGAAAGGCATTTTTTTTTAGACGAAAAAAAATGATGATCGGGATGATGCTCAAAGAAAAATCATGTTCGCCGAAAAGAACTGTGATGCATTCATCTTTTTAAATAAATAGTTGGAAGTAAAGAAGCACTATTAACTTACTACCCTTCTGCAATACCCAGCCAAAGGTCTATAGGTTTGGTAACATGTGGATTGAAAGGCAGCATAATTTTGCGGCCTTCGGCTGCCGATGCATAGGCGGCATAAATTACTTCTAATACTGCCCTTCCGTCTTCGCCGGTAACCAGTGGCTGAAGGTCGTTTTTTACACAATCAATAAAATGCTTTAGCTCGTGTGGGTAGCCCTGGTTAAAAACTTCTTCATAAATAGTAAAGCTCCAGCCAATGGTGGTGTCGGCTTTTTCCATGGCATAATCGTAGCCGTTTTTGCTGTACGACACGGCTGCATTGCCCATAAACAGGTCGGCATATATTACGCCGCCTGTTCCGTATACTTCGCTTTTATCGTCCATGCCGCCATGTTTGGCCCAACTGTTTTCGGCAACTGCGGTAACGCCGTTTTCAAATTCAATAATGGTTACCGAGTTGTCTTCGGCCTGTGTGCGTTGTTTGTGGTATACGGTAGACATGGTGGCATATACACTTTTGATAGGGTTGTTTTTATTCATCCACCTAAACCATTCAATGGCGTGGCAACCCATGTCCATTAACACGCCTCCTCCGGCAAGGTTAATGTCATAAAACCAGTCGGAGTGGGGCCCTGAATGTTTCTCACTTTGCTTTAGCATGTAAACCTCACCAATGGCTCCCTGATTTACCATTTGCCTTACCCGCTCGTATTTGGGCGCAAAACACAATTCCTCAGCATACATCAGTTTTACATGGTGATGTTTGCAGGTCAATATCATTTCATCGGCTTCTTCAAGCGTTACTGCCAAAGGTTTTTCAATAATTATATGCTTGCCTGCAGCAGCGGCTTTAAGGGTTGCCTGGTGGTGTAAAAAGTTAGGCAGACAAATATCTACCACATCGCATTCGCAATTGGCAAAAAGGGCATCCATATGGTGATAGGCCTCGGCAATATTGTGCTTTTTGGCAAAGGCATTGGCTTTAGCCGCATCACGTGTGTACACCGCTACTACCTCGGCATCGGGCACAAAACGGTGATAGCTTTCTATATGTATATCGCTTATGAAACCGGCGCCCAGCAGGGCAACTTTAATTTTTTTCATGGGGGGCAATCTTTTTCGATATATAAAAAATTAGATGAAAGGAGGTAATATGTACAGTTGTGTATGCCTTTATATTCTGTGCATCGAATATAAAAAAATGAATAGATTGCTACCAATAAAATTTCAATATTAAATTGATGCTTAGGTAGCAGTTGGCTGTTGGCAGATAATGCTTTACCGGCCTATTGCTTTTTTAATCATTGCTTTATGTGCTGGTTCTTTTTGTAACAAAAGTTGTAGCAATGCAATTTGGTTGTTGGCTCTAACAAGGTTTTGCCCATTGTAAATGGCTCCGTAATAGGCATCGTTGTTGAGGTGGTCGGTTAAAAATCGCAGTGCCTGCATGTACACCATACATATGCCGCCGAAGGTTACATTGGCCAGTTCGGTTTCGGTAAGGTGGGCTTTCATTTGCCGGAGATAGCCAATCATAATGGCCTCGTAATATTCATCTCTAACTTTTACCAAACGTATGTCGTTTTCCTCTTCGCTTACCGGCGATACATAGGTGCGTACCATGTCGCCCACATCGCTAAAAAAATAGCCGGGCATTACGGTGTCAAGGTCTATAACGCAAATGCCTTTGTCGGTTGGGTCAAACAAAACGTTGCTTATTTTAGTGTCGTGATGGGTTACCCGTTGCATACATTGAGCCGAACCGGCTAATTGCTGGTAGGTAAGCACAATGGAGGAATGGCTTTGTAAAAAATTTACCTGTTGCTGCGTTGTTAAAACACGCATAGGGTTACCTGAAACCAATGCACTGCTAAACTGGTTGTACCGTAAAACAAGGTCGTGAAATTGCGGTATTACCGGTTGTAGCTGCTGTAGGGGCATTGCCGATAAAACTGCCGTAAACTGGCCAAACTGTTTACCTGCCTCGTACGCCTGTGCTGGTTGGGTGGCTACATTAATAGTATGCGAATTGGCTACGAAGGGAAAAAGCCGGTATTGATGGCTGGCCGATAGTTTCAACAACGGAGTACCGTGGAGCGTTTGGACAGGAGTAACAAAAAAATAACCGGGGTTGTGTAGCTGTAAAAAGTTTGCGATAGTTGTAGTGTTATCGGCTATAATTTGCGGCTCGGTAAAAATGGCCGTGTTTATTTTTTGTAGTATGTAACGGTTGCTGCCATCAGTAACCAGCCAGGTGGTATTAATGAGGCCGGTACCAAAAACAGCGGTAGCAGCATTTTGTGAAAGCGGGTAATGTTGTAAAATTTGTTTTAAATAGGTTGGCATGATCTGAACCTTGAGGTAACAATATTTTGTTTTTCAAGATAATGCCAAAGCGGTAAATATTGAGTAACAAATGAAGAGGTACTTTTAAGCTGAAGTTTAAGTAGCACACCTTTATTTAAACCATATTACAATGCTTGAACCAATGATTTACCCATTTCGCTAATGCCCTGTTGATCGAGCGGTTTGGTAAGGATATTTTTTAAAAGTTTATGATTTTTACCGCGGTTGATATCTTCAAAAAATACCGACGACGTGTACATGAAAATGTTAATGCTGCTAAAATCGTAACCAGAAAGATTTTCTAACATGGCTAAAAATTCCCAGCCATCCATGGAAGGCATATTAATGTCCACCAACATAATATCAGGCAATCGTGCAGCCCGCTGCAAACGTTGAACAAGGTTTTCCAAAGCCTCCTCGCCACTCATGGTAACATCTATGGCCGCATTTTCAAAATGGCATAATAAAACCTCTTTGCTTAGGTAATTGGTAATTTCATCATCATCCACTAACAAAATATTTACTGACTCCACCCTCATGCAATACGCTTTTGCGGGCAAAGTTAACTGTAAAAGTGGTGCCTACCCCGGGCTTACTTTCTACCTGTATGTTTCCGTTTTGTGCCTCTACCTGGTTTTTGATTATGTACAGGCCAAGGCCTTTCCCTTTTGCTTCAAGGTGGAAACGCTGGTATAGGCCAAATAACTTGTTGCCATGTTTGTTAAGATCAATACCAATACCTTCGTCTTTTACGGTTAGCGTTATCCAGTCTTTGCTTTGCCATGTTGATATAATCATGAACGGCGGCACGTTGGGTTTGGCATATTTAATTGCGTTGGTAATTAAGTTTAAAAGTATGCTTTGAAGCGTTTTTTTGGAATACAGGATGCTTTCGGCCTGTTCAAAGTCGTAATGAATAATGGTTTTGCTGTTATAAATTTCCTGCGAAATGGACTGTTCAACTTCTAACAATACCGTTTCAAAAAAAACATCTTCCTCCTTTTCGGCGGTAAACCTGGCCGAAAGAATTTCGTTCAGGTCGTCGAGCGTTTGATTAAGTTGTTTTATGCTAAGATCTGTTTTGTCAAAAAGCAGCTTGTTCTTATCCTTCAGTTCTTCTTTTTTAAACATCTGCATTAACATAAGCAGGTTAGCAACCGGCGAGCGAAGGTTGTGCGAGGTGATATAAGCAAACTGCTTTAGCTCTTTATTACTTACCAAAAGCTCCTGCGATAGTTGGTTCAGCTCCAGTTCTTTCTTTTTAATATCGTCAATATCCAGTTGAATACCTAAAATACGGGTAGCCCTTCCCTGCGGGTTTCTTATACCGGCGCGGCTTATTGAAAGTACCCATTTGTATACGCCCGGCTTGGTCATCATACGGCAAATAAATTGCAGGCGATCACTTTTACCCTGTATGTGCATAGCTTCTTTTTCCAATACTTCTTCCTTATCGTCAGGGTGTATAAAGTTAAAAAAGGTGTCGATGGTATTGGGAAGTTCGTCGGGTGTATATCCCAGCATTTTTTTCCAGATACCACTCAGGTAAATGGTATTGTCCACCACGTTCCAGTCCCAAATACCAATGCCGGCACCTTCGGTTGCAAGGTCAAGCCTTTCTTCGCTTACCATTAATTTTTTTCGCGTATCGTTGCTTACTTCTACTTCTTTTTGCAACTGAACAGTACGGTTTCGTACAGCTCGTTTTAAGCTAAGGCTGTATAATACGATACCTACAATAATCAACAGTATAGCAATAGCTATGTAAACCGCTTTATGTACAAATTCCTTTATGTAATTCTGTTCGTGGCTATATAAAAAGGCTTCGATTGATACGTTCCGGCTGGTATATTTTACACTATTATAAAGGTCGGCAATATGTTGCCAGCGACCTTCGTTCATGTGGCCAATTTCTACCAGTTCGGGTGCCATTAACCGTCTCATTTGTTCAGCTTCAAACAGCAATGCTTCGCGGGTTACGCCCCTGTTGGCTACACCCGGCAGGGTTAAAATGTAATTGGCCATCTCGTCCACATGGCTGATGGCATAATTCCACCCCTCAATGGTGGCTAGCCTAAAGTTTTCAACCATGGTTGGGTTATTGGCAATAACCGACCGTTGTGTAAAAAGTATATCGCTGTAAAAATCTACCCCATAAGCAAGTGGTTGTATAAAGGTGTAATCCAGTCCTTTCTTTTCCATTTCAAAGGGTTCAACACCAATATTGCCGGTAATGGCATCAACCTTATTAGTAATTAAATCGGTCAAACGCCACGATTGTGGTACCTCAGTAATTGAATCGAGGGGTATGCCCTCTTTGTACAGCATTACTTTCATTTGTGGCCAGCCATAATCGTCGCTGGTCATTATTCGTTTGCCAATTAAATCGCTGGGCGAGTAAATATTTTTGTTGGGTGTACCTAGTATTATATAGGGCGAATGTTGAAAAATAGCGCTCATGGCTACTATAGGGTCCCCTTTTTCATAATTTATCAACAGGTCGCAGTCGCCCACACCAAAGGTGGCCCGGTTTCGTAGTACTTCCGTAGCAGGGTCGTGAAACCGATCGCCTTGTTTTAACCTTACATCAATACCTTTTTGTTTGTAAAAGCCTTTTATTTCGGCTGCATAGTACCCTGCAAATTCAAACCTGTGCAACCATTTTAGTTGCACGGTTACAAATTTATCCTGTGCATGCAGGTAATTGGTTTGTAGCCCTATACACAATACAAAACAAAGGCAGCGTATGGTTATTTTTTTGCTAATGATAAATATTTTTTTGCAATAATTGCTGGTACCGTTTTACTAAATTAATGGTATTATAGTATGCTTTAAAGGAGTGGTGTGGCAAAGTGATTATTTATTACCAACTGTTGTCAATAAATGTTTCTAATTATTATAACCTTGTATTTAATTTAATATTTCGTATACTTTAATAAACCCGTGGATTGTTAGGAAGGTTTGTTAACAAACATAAGTGCAATAAACGGTACCCGGATAAATTATTATTATTCCAATTAAATGGTGCATAATGCATTTAAAATAACCATGTTAAGTCATAAAATAAATATTTTGTATGAAACAATCAGACAGTTTAGTTAGATGGGCCATTTTAGGCGCCGGAAAAATAGCACACTCCTTTGCTGCCGATTTTAGCAGTGTAAAACATGCCTCTATTGTTGCCGTTGCTTCCAAAAGCAAAAACCGGGCTACAATGTTTGCGGAGCAGTACCAAATACCTAACACTTTTTTGTACCAGCAGTTATACGACAGTACTGAAGTGACTGCCGTTTACATTGCTACCACCCATAATTTCCATTATGAGCAATGCAAACAATGCCTGCTAAGTGGTAAAGCGGTTTTGTGCGAAAAGCCCATTACTATCAATAGCCACCAATGGAAAGAATTGCAATTGATTGCCCAACATAACAAGGTATTTATAATGGAAGGCATGTGGACTTATTTTTTACCCGTCATTATAAAAATGCAGCAATGGATAGCTGATGGCCGTATTGGACAGTTGAAGGTAATTGATGCCTGCTTCGGTTTTCCGATGGAAAAAAATTTGGATGGCCGCCTGTACAACCCCGCCTTTGCTGGGGGTGCTTTGCTTGACCTTGGCGTTTACCCGGTGGCCCTTACCACGTTGCTAACCCGGCAAATGCCTGACTCTATTACTACATCGGGGGTGCTTGCCGAAACCGGGGTAGATGAAAGGCTTGGTATGGTATTGCAATATGGGGAGGTGACCGCCACCTTATTTACCAGCATGGTTAATATTATGAACAATACCGCTTTTATATATGGTACCGGCGGGTATATTCAAATACCCAACTTTTTTAAGGCAAGCTATGCTATGCTTTACGACGATCATCATAATTTATTGGAGACTTTTACCGACACTCGTACCACCAAAGGCTACAACTTTCAAATACAACATGTAGGCGATTGCCTGTTAAAAGGGAAAGTTGAAAGCGATGTGGTGACGCATGCGTTGACCGGGATTACCCAGCAGGTAATGACTACGGTAAGGCAGCAGGTGGGAGTGGTGTATCCTGAGGAAAAGTAAAAAGTAAAAATTAAAAATTGAAAATTAAAAAGTGAAGAATGAATGGTCAATAGCTGAATGGTCAAAAGTGAATGGTCAAAAGTGAAGTCGATTGTATACCATTTTCTGGAACTTGTTGCAGGGTTTTCTGAATAGAATGAAGTATTTTTTTCGGGTTGCTTTGCAACTAAGTACCGGGTGGGCAACCTTGCTTCCCCAACCAACTACCTTTGTAGTTAAGTGTCTGTAAACCGGAACGGTATAACAAACCGGGGCTGACTTATAAATCAAAAGCCGACGCCCAAAATTCCCCTGATAATTTTGACTTTTTACCTGCTTTGCTTTTACAGGCAAATTTTTGCTGATAAAAAATCAATAGATTGCTTATTTAATTCTTCACCTCAAATGGCACTACTTTGAAACGAAAAGACTTTTTACAATTATCGGCCATGAGCTTTGGTGCAATCATGTTACCCAACCCGGAACTGTTTGCAAGAACCATTGACCCGCTTGAAGCCCTGAATGAAGGCATGGATGTGAGTATGAAAAAGCAATTGGCCGATGTGGCCATGAATGCTGCTAAAAGCAAGGGCGCCAGCTATGCCGATGTACGCATAGGCCGCTACCTGAACCAATATGTAATTACCCGCGAAAAAAGGGTACAGAATATTGCCAATACCGAAAATTTTGGTGTAGGCATTCGCGTAATTGCCAATGGCTGCTGGGGCTTTGCCGCCAGCAATAATGTAACCAAAGAAGAGGTGGCCAAAACCGCTGAACGTGCCGTGGCAGTGGCCAAAGCCAATGCTAAAATACAAGCCAATACAGTGCAACTGGCCCCACAAAAAGGCTATGGCGAAGTAAGTTGGAAAACACCCATTGTAACCAACGCCTTTGCTGTGCCGGTAAAAGATAAGGTTGACTTATTACTAAGCGTAAATGCACTGGCAATGGAAGGCGGTGCAAACTTTGTAAACTCGGCCATACTTGCGGTAAACGAGCAAAAGTATTTTGCCAGTACCGATGGGTCGTACATTGACCAGGATGTGCATCGGCTATACCCCAACTTTAATGTTACCAAAATTGACAAGACCTCGGGTAAGTTCGATACCCGCCGGTCGCTAAGCAGCCCGGTAGGCCTGGGGTATGAGTACCTGCAGCCAACAGCAGGCAGCAAAGTATTGGGCATTGTAACACGTTACAAAGACCGGTACGATATGATGGAAGATGTAAAAAATGCGGCGGCCGATGTAACTGAGAAAATGAAAGCAAAATCGGTTGAGCCGGGCAAGTACGACCTGGTGTTAGACCCAAGCCACCTGTGGCTTACCATACATGAGTCAGTAGCCCACCCAACCGAGCTTGACCGTGTATTGGGCTACGAAGCCAACTATGCTGGTACCAGTTTCTTATCGATGGAAAAGTTGAAATCGGGCAACTTTAAATTTGGCAGCGACCTCGTAAACATTCATGCCGATAAACTGCAACCCGGATCGCTGGGGCATGTAGGCTACGACGATGAAGGCGTGCAAACCAAAGAGTGGGAAATTATTAAAGATGGTGTGCTAATAAACTTTCAGGCCATACGCGACCAGGCACATATACTCGGCCTGACCGAAAGCCAGGGTTGCTGCTACTCGCAAAACTGGAGCGATGTTCAGTTTCAGCGCATGCCAAATATTAGTTTAAAGCCGGGAACAAAAAAGCTCAGCGTTGACGATATGATCAAAAATGTGGAGAAGGGCATTTATATTATTGGCGATGGATCGTTCTCGATAGATCAGCAGCGGTACAACTTTCAGTTTGGTGGCCAGTTGTTTTACGAAATCAAAAATGGCAAAATTGCCGGTATGCTAAAAGATGTATCGTACCAGGCCAACACGCAGGAATTCTGGAACAGTTGCACTGCCATTTGTGACGAAAGCGATTACCGTTTAGGAGGCGCTTTTAACGACGGTAAGGGCCAGCCAGCGCAATCAAACGCAGTATCGCATGGCAGCAGCACCACCCGCTTTAACGGGGTAAACGTAATTAACACGGCACGCAAAATCTAACTATCAACTATGGCTATTTTAAATAAAGAAGAAGCACAAAAATTATTAAAAAAAGTACTTAGCTACACCAAAGCCGACGAGTGTGAGGTAAACCTTTCGGGTAGCGAGGGTGGCAACATTAGGTATGCCCGTAACTCGGTATCTACTGCTGGCAGTGCCAGCCGGTTAAGCCTTGCGGTAACAGCATCGTTCGGTAAAAAATCGGGTACGGCAACCATAAACGAGTTTGACGATGCCTCGCTGGCCAAAGTAGTACAACGCGCCGAAGAGGTTGCCCAACTGGCTCCCGAAAACCCTGAGTATATGCCTTTGCTGGGGCCACAAACCTATCTTGATTCAATTGCTTACAACAAGGCTACCGCTGCAATGGACCCCGATATGCGGGCAACTGCGGTTGAAAAAAGTTTGAAAGTTTCAACAGATGCCAACCTTGAAGCTGCCGGTTTTTTAGAAAACGAAGCAGGCTTTAGCGCCATGATGAACAGCAAAGGGTTGTTTGCCTATAACACTGACAGCGACGTGTCGTTTTCGGTAACCATGCGTAACCAGGCAGGCACAGGCTCAGGCTATGTAAGTAAAAGTTTTAACGATGCTACTAAACTCGATACCCTTACACTTACCAAAATTGCTGCATCAAAAGCCAATGGTTCGGCCAACGCAAAAGCAATTGAGCCGGGAAAATATACGGTAATATTAGAACCACTGGCGGCCAGCGATTTGTTGGGCAACCTGTTCAGCGGTTTCGATGCCCGCACTGCCGATGAAGGTCGCAGCTATATGAGCAAAAAAGGTGGCACCACCCGCCTCGGCGAAAAACTTTTTGACGAAAAGGTAAACATCTATACCGATCCCCTGCACCCCGATTTGCCCTCACGTACTTTTAGCGGCGACGGGCTGCCTATAAAAAAGACTGTTTGGGTTGAAAACGGGGTAGTAAAAAATTTGGCTTACTCACGTTACTGGGCACAAAAAAAAGGTGTGGAACCACAGCCTGGTGCCGGACGCATGATTATGGAAGGCGGTACTTCATCGCTGGAAGATTTGATAAAAGGAACCGATAAAGGAATACTTGTTACCCGCTTTTGGTACATCCGTTTTGTTGACCCGCAAACCCTGTTGCTAACCGGCCTCACCCGCGACGGAACCTTTTATATTGAGAACGGAAAAATACAGTTCCCCATCAAAAACTTTAGGTTTAACGAAAGCCCCGTTATTATGCTAAACAATGTGGAAGAATTAGGCAAGCCCGAGCGAACGCTTAACATGATTGTTCCGCCAATGAAGATCAGGGACTTTACATTTACCAGTTTAAGCGACGCTGTTTAAGTAAGTTAGTAGTTGGAAGTTTTTAGTCAGGAGTGGGAAGAAGTAAGTTGGGAGTTGGGAGTTTTTAGTCAGGAGTTAGAAGAAGAAAGTTGGGAGTTGGGAGTTTTTAGTCAGGAGTTAGAGGAAGAAAGTTTGGAGTTGGGAGTTTTTAGTTGGGAGTTAGAAGAAGAAAAGCTTTTTTTGGGCCTTGCATTGGTCAATAAATGGGGCTACGTTGCGTCGCACTCTTGTACGGTAAACCGCTTATCAACAAAACAAAAAGTATTGTGTGAGCTGATTTATACTTCAATTTTCAATTTAAAAACATCAAACAAAATACGCCTTGTTTAATTAAACCTTAGCGCCTGTTAGTGCCTTGGCGCCTTAGCGGCAAAAAACAACATTAGTCAACATTAACCATTGCGGATGAAATTAAAAGCACAGGTAGCTGCTATCATTTACCTAATAACTTTCGCAACAATAGTTGTTACGGCCAGCCAGGCACAATCGCCGGCATTTAATAGGCCTTTACGTATAGCCGCTGCCGGCGCCACCCATGGTCACGTGCCATGGATATTACGCCGCAATAAACCCGACGCCATTTTGGTAGGTATTTTTGAGCCCGATATAGACCTCTCGGCCCGGCTGGCAAAACAATACAACCTGCCGCCCGGCCTTTTTTATACCAATCTAAACCAAATGCTGGCAACCGTTAAACCAGTGGCGGTGGTTGCTTTTGGAAGTATTTATGAGCACAAAGCCGTGGTGCAGGCGTGTGCCCCCATGGGTATACATGTAATGGTTGAAAAGCCGCTGGCCACCAACCTTGCCGATGCCGAAGAAATGGCCGCCCTTGCCCGCAAAAACAACATATACCTGCTCACTAACTTCGAAACAAGTTGGTATCCAACCACCGCTAAAACGTATCAATTGGTAAATGACAGCAGTTATGTGGGCAAACTGCGCAAGGTGGTAATACACGATGGCCACAACGGCCCAAAAGAAATTGGGGTAAACCCGGAGTTTTTTAAATGGCTAACCGACCCTGTACAAAATGGTGGGGGTGCGCTAATAGATTTTGGTTGCTACGGCGCCAACCTGATGACGTATTTAATGAAAGGCGGGCAGCCCGTTTCTGTTACTGCTGTTACCCGGCAGTTCAAGCCATCCGTTTATCCTAAGGTAGATGATGATGCTACAATCATAGTTGATTATCCTTCGGCCCAATGTATCATTCAAGCCAGTTGGAACTGGCCCTTTAGCCGAAAAGATATGGAGGTGTATGGCGAAACCGGTTATGTGTTTGCAGATAATAATACAGACATGCGCATGAAAAATCAACGGGACAAAATTGAGCGAAAAGAGATTGTTTCAGCCGATGCATTGGGTGTTTATACCGATCCATTTAGCTACCTGGCCAATGTGGTTAGCGGAAGAATTAAGGAGCCGCAGTTCGGGTTGTATTCGCTGGAAACAAATATAATAGTGGTAAAAATTTTAGACGCAGCGCGGCGGTCGGCACAAACAGGGAAGACAGTTTTGTTGAAGTAAATTGTTGTTTGCGGCTGTACAAGTTATTGGCATTTTAGCGACCGCACGTTTTGTTTTGTAGCCCGGAGGGCTAACCTAACAATAGCCCCGGCGCGCCGGGGTGCTAATGATAACGTGAAGTTTAATAACCCCGGAGGGGTTGCCTAACCGCAAATCGTATGAATACTTAACCATATTTATCAACGCTCTTTTATTTTGCAACCCCACTGCCTCATTTCCTCAATTCCTTCTTCAAAATTTTACCCGTTGCACTCATGGGTAACGAGGGTATAAATTGAATTTGCCGTGGATACTTGTAGGAGGCAATATGTTCTTTGGTCCATATCATCAACTCCGCTTCGGTTACCTGTTGATTTTCTTTTAATACTACAAATGCCTTTATCTCCCCGCCATGTTCTTAGTGCGGCACGCCAATAATGGCCACCAGCAATACGGCTTTGTGTTTTATCATCACTTCTTCAACTTCCCTTGGGTACACATTAAAACCGCCCCTGATGATCATATCTTTTATGCGGTCCACTATATAAAAAAAGCCATCTTCATCTTTTACCCCTATGTCGCCCGAATGTAGCCAGCCATTTTGCAGTGCCTTTTCTGTTTCGTCGGGCTTTTTGTAATATCCCTTCATAACGTTGTGTCCGCGGTACAATAATTCGCCTTTTTCACCATTGGCCACGGTGTTCCCGTCAAGGTCAATCAGCTTTACTTCAACACCCCATATCGGTGTTCCTATCGAGCCCGGTTTTCTGCCCAGTTTAGGCTGGTTAAAGGTTACTACCGGCGAGCCTTCGCTTATGCCATAGCCTTCCAATATTTCTACATTAAAACGTTTTTCAAAATCGTTTAGCAGTTGTACCGGCAGCGATGCACCGCCCGATGCGCATTTGTTTAGGTTTTTTAGTAATTACTTCAAAGTCAATTTTGGCATCGGTATAATGCAACAACGCCCAATACATGGTGGGCACACTTACAAATGCGGTTACGCTGTGCTGCTGCATAGCAAGCAATACCTGTTCGGCATCAAACCGGGGCACAAGCACCAATGTGTTTCCTTTATAAAATCCGGCATTCATTACCACCGTCATTCCAAAAATGTGGAATAGCGGTAATACAATCAGCATTACATCTTCGGTTTCAGCCGATCGTAGGTCAATGGTGATCATCGTGTTCAGGAACAGGTTGGCATGGGTTAGCTCAGCACCTTTTGGCCGCCCGGTGGTGCCTGATGTGTAAATGATTACACAGGTATCATCACCACTGGTATGGTGCATTTCAAATTGTGTCGATCTGTCCTGTATAAAATCGCTGAGTGTTTGCGTACCCTCAATTACAGACTTCATGCCCGGCGCGGGCATTACCATAAAAAAATGTTCGCAGGCATCAGTGCCTTAACAGCTTCATGGCCATGGCGCCAATTGGTAGTTCCGCCGATCCCGTAAAGCAGAAACAGGCTTTCGCATCACTGTCATTCAGGTAAAATTCAATCCCCTCTTTTTAAAGCAAAACACTTAAGGGTACTAGCACTGCACCAGCCTTTAAAATACCGTAGTAAATAAAGGCAAAGGCCGGCACATTTGGGCACGACAAGGCAACTTTATCGCCCGGTTGTATACCTATGGCCAACAACCATTGGCAACCTGGTTGGCAGTTTCATTTACCAGTTGTAAGGGTAGTACTCATAAAAGCCGGCGCTGTTTTGGCAGCAAATCTTTTGGCACTTTCTTCTAATACGGCAGCTAAGTTGAGCGTCAGTGTCTATTTATGTTAATTTTTAAATGTAAGTAACATCACCAGTAGTGTTTTGGTTTTTTGAACAATAATTTAGGTACTATGAAAGGGAAATTTAACCACAAAAAAATTCAATAATAAGCATGTTTATGATATGCTATTAACTTTCTCATCCAAAATTTTTTGAAGCAGCATTTAATTGCCTAGTCTTCCTTTTTAAACCGGAAGCTATATTCAAACGGCGCCATTGTTAAACCATACCCCAATGCTGCTGGTTCTGTTCGCCGCACTTTTATAATGGCCGTCTTTTTGTCCACAAAGCGAAGGGTAATGGTTCCGCGAATAGATTTGTTGAAGCCGGCATTCAAAATAGTATCGCCATTACTATCGGTTTTAATAGTTTGAGAACCTATGGCTATGTCTTCGGCAGTAATTTTTATATTAGTTGCCGGTGTGCACGATGTGCAGTTGGCGAACGCGTTAAATACCGCTGGATAAGAGTTTTCTTTACCCTTGAAATAATAAAACTGTAGATGACTTTTTATTGATATTTTCTGAATTTCATCAGATGTTATTTTAAGGTATCCACTCATTAACCGGGCCGTTGGTTCTACACCCATTAATTGCCAGTTGCCCGCTAATGTTTCATTTAATTCAGTAGATTGTTCAATATAATTGTTTTTTGGCTCCTTTCTTTTTTGCGGAAGCACTGTTTGTTTTTTGTCGGGCAATAATGTTGGAGGCTTAGCATCATTGGTGGTAATTACCGGGTTTTTAAATGGTTGTTCAGGCAAATTGTTATTGCCTTGCAACTCATTGGCAGCACTATCGGGTACTTGTCCACCACTGCTTTTTACCACTGGCTCATTTTTATTTAGTGAAGTGTACAAAACAGATGCTACAACTATTACCAGCAGGAAGGCGGCCGCCAATAAAATACTCCTTGATTTGGTTACAACAGGTAGTTCTTTTTTGGCCAGCCAATCATTTTCAAATGGAAAAACGAGTAAGGCCGGTTGCTTATTTTCTAATTCGTTTAGTAAACGGGTAAACCCAACGGCGTAATTTTTAGAAAAGTCAATGTGTTGCAATCGTTGAAGCCGAAACGGGGTTTTACTATCAACAAGTATAAGTGGGATAACTTTCTTTTTATTTTCAAGCGCATAGTAAACTTCGTCCAACACGTTGTTCGATGAAATGGAGGCAGCAGTTTCAATAAACAACAGGCAGTCACAGGTTTCCAGCGCCTTTTCAACTTCAAGGTCCCATTCGGTACCTGCTCTAATATCTTGCTGGTCTATCCAAACATTAAAGCCCTCTTTTTTAAGTTCAAGGGCCAACCTAATGGCAAAAGCTGCGCCATCTATCCGCGAATAACTAAAGAAGATCTTCTTTTTCATTGGTAATTATTACCTCAATATAGAGTTAGCTGGGGAGAAATCAAAAGGGGGGGAAGGGAGTTATAAATTTAGAGTTATGAGTTGCAAGAGATGACAGATAGGAGTTATGAGTTTAAAGTTATGAGTTATGAGTTGCAAAAGATGACAGATCGGAGTTATGAGTTGTGAGAGGTTGAGAGATGACAGATCGGAATTATGAGTTTAGAGTTATGAGTTTAGAGTTATGAGTTATGAGTTGTGAGAGGGTGAGAGATCGGAGTTATGAGTTTAGTGTTATGAGTTATGAGTTGCAAGAGATGACAGATGAAAGATCGGAGTTATGAGTTTAGAGTTATGAGTTATGAGGGATGACAGATGAAAGATCGGAGTTATAAATTTAGAGTTATGAGTTATGAGTTGTGAGAGGTTGAGAGATCGGAGTTATGAATTTAGAGTTATGAGTTATGAGTTGTGAGAGATGACAGATAGGAGTTATAAATTTAGAGTTATGAGTTATGAGTTGTTAGAGGTTGAGAGATCGGAGTTATGAATTTAGAGTTATGAGTTATGAGTTGTGAGAGGTTGAGAGATGACAGATGAAAGATGGGAGATTGGAGTTATAAATTTAGAGTTATGAGTTATGAGTTGTTAGAGATGACAGATGATAGATAGGAGTTCTGAGTTTTGATAGAAAAGCAGCAACATGAAGAATGAAATAAAATCATTGCTTTTTTTCACGTTTCACGATTGACCTTTCAAGGTTCACGTTTCACGATTGCCTATTCACATTTCGTGATTTACTTTTAACAATTTACCACTCACCGCTTACTATTTACTATTCGCCATTTACGCACATCGCTCCCTCATCCGCCAACGTGACTACTGAGCGCAAAAATTTGCATCGTGTTGTTTTGGCTACCAACGTGTTGGGCCGCTGGCCCAATGTGGCGGGCAACCCACAATTCCCTACTGACCATTTACGTTCTACTACTCACTATCAACCATTCATATTTCACTATTCACCTTTCCCGTTTCACCTTTCCCGTTTCACTACTGACCATTCACGTTTCCCGATTGACTACTTACCACTCACCACTCACTACTGACTATTTACTACTAACAGCGCACACTTAACTATTTGCCTGCCCCATGTGGTTTGTTTGTCCTACGGCCACAGGTTTATATAACCTTCTTTTTCCATTTACCCCGCCTAAAAACAATAAAAGCCGCTACCGATATGGCCGTTTCTGCGGTGGGGATGGCTATAAAAACACCCAGTGGCCCCATTTGCCATTGCACGGCCAGCAAATATGCCAGCGGTATTTGAAATAGCCAGAACCCAAAAAAATTAATAACGGTGGGCGTACGGGTGTCGCCAGCCCCATTAAAGGCATTGGCCATTACCATGCCTACCCCATAAAAAATAAAACCCGGTCCTATAATGCGCAACGCCTTTACTGCGTATGCTGCTACAGCTGGTTCCCGGGTAAAAATGGCTATAATATCGGGGGCAAAAACAATAAATATAAAAGATACGATGGCCATAAAAATCGCATTGTACCGGGCCGTTTTCAACACCGACTCTTCGGCCCGGCCGTAATGCCCTGCCCCAAGGTTTTGCCCTACCAGTGTGGCGGCGGCATTGCTTAAACCCCATGCCGGAAGCAAAAAAAACATGACCACCCTTATGGCTATCTGGTACCCTGCACTCGCTTCGCTCTGCCCGGTTTTTACCACCAGGCTGGCCAATACTATCCAACTGCCGCTGGCTATTAAAAACTGTAAAGTGCCCGGCCACGCAATATTAATTAGCGACCGCAATATTTTCCATTGCGGAGCCAATTGTTGTAATCGAAAACGGACAACCCCCGATCCCTTAAACAAAAAATACAACTGGTAGGCTACACCAATTGCCCTGCCAATAGTAGTAGCCAACGCTGCCCCCATAATGCCAAGGCCTGGCAATGGACCGATGCCCCGTATCAACAACGGACACAAAATAATATTGGCAATATTGGCTATCCAAAGGCTTTTCATAGCCATCATAGCGTTACCTGCACCTCTAAAAATTCCATTAATCAAAAACAGCAGCATAATAACCAAACTACCAGCCATCATAATGCGGGTGTAAATCACTCCTTCTGCAATGGCCATCTTGCCTGCTCCCATCAAACGCAGTATATCGGCCGCATAAATAAAGCCGGGTATGCTTACCGCCACCGTAAAACCCAGTGCTAACAAAATTGATTGCATTGCCGCTATGCCTGCAGCAGCAGGGTCTTTTTCGCCTACCCGCCGGGCTACCGTAGCAGTAGCCGCCATACTTATGCCGATGGCCAGCGAATACACAATAGTAATAACTGATTCGGTAAGGCCCACCACGCTGGTGGCATTGCTGCCAAGGTGGCTTACAAAATAAATATCAACCACTGCAAAAACACTCTCCATGCACATCTCCAACATCATGGGTATGGCCAACAATATAACTGCCCGGCGAATGCTGCCGGCAGTATAATCCTGTTCCTTGCCGTTTAAGGATTGCTGTATAAGCGAAACAATATTTTGAAAGCGCAGCGTGGGCGCATGATTGGCCGACATGTGTTTACTAATTATTTAGTTGAAAAGAAGGAAATTATTCAACCTCAATAAGCATTGCAAATTGTATTGTTTAATGAATCATCATTTAGTGAAAAAAAATTTGGCTTGTAGGCTTTTCGAATAAGAAAAATAATTGATGAGCCATCAAAAAATCGATCAGTTTTAGTGTAATTGACGGGATGCAAAAAATCATTGCTAAACGGTAGTACGGCATAGCAGTGTAGCACCTCTTTCCATTTAAAGTATAAGGTTGGGCACATTGTTGCCAAATTAATGGCGGTTTCGATATAAACAATTTTAAAACTAATATGCCTTTTTACTTTATAACGCCTCTAAAGTTTATTGGCTGGCGGTTGTTGCTTGTTACCAACAGCGACGCAGTTCCATTACTAAAGGCGGTAAGCATAAATTTTTCGCCCTGTGTACGAGCCAACGGTACCAGTTCAATTTTCCACTCATCTTCTTTTGGCTTGTTAACAATATACTGATATTTTGTAGTGGTAAAGTTATAACCGCCTTCTGCCGGGTTAATAGGCGCAGTATACGCCCTGCCATAATAGGGCAGGCTACATACTAGCGTATCTCCCGATACCCGAACGTCAAAATAACTGTTTAACTGTATAGTGCGCCCTCCTGTTGGTATAGCTATTTGTGCTTCAAACACATAACTTTTTGAAGCAATCTTTTCATCTATTGTTTGGCCGTCGTTGGTAAGTACTGTTTCATCGGCCGGTAAATTTCGGCTATAAGCAAACCCAACTGCAAGCAAGGCTATTAATACAACAAATTTTTTCATAATTTTTTTTTGACTTTCCATCAGTTTCCAGCATCATAAACTACGGGGAACTATGCACGGGTCAGTTTCAATAAATATAATTAAAATATACAATTTGTACCATCGATTCCAATACTTTCAAAGGGTTTCAATAGTATTTACCAATAATTGCGATAAAATAGCATCGGCCTTACCTGCTACTGCAATTATTTCTGAAATGTCAACCGGCTTAAGATTGTCGGGGTCGCATTCGTCGGTAATTACGCTTATGGCAGCGCAGGGTAGCCCTACCTGGTTGGCCACAATTACCTCGGGTACCGTGCTCATGCCTACCATGTCGGCGCCAATGCTACGCAGGTAGCGGTACTCGGCGCGGGTTTCCAGGTTGGGGCCCATTACCGATGCATACACGCCTGTTGGTAAGTGTATATTTAATTTGTTGGCCTGGTTGGTTAATTGCTGGTTAAGGTAGCCGTTGTACGGAGCGCTCAAATCAACAAAGCGATTGCCAAATTCAGGGGTGTTTAATCCACGTAGCGGACTTTCGGGTTGCAGGTTAATGTGATCGTTAAGCAATACCAGGTTGCCCTTTTTAAAATTTAAATTAATGCCTCCTGCCGCATTACTTAATAGCAGATGTTGAACGCCCAGCCGTGGCATAACACGTATTGGAAAAGTAATTTGCTGCATGCTGTAGCCTTCGTAATAATGGAAGCGGCCCTGCATAGCCAATATTTTTATGTTGCCAATATTACCCAAAATCAGTTGGCCTTTGTGAAACTCAACCGTTGCCTGTGGAAAATGGGGAATATCGCAATAAGCAATTTGACGTTGTATTTGCAGGTGTTCGGTAAACTTTCCTAACCCGGTGCCCAATACAACACCAACAGTTGCGCCAACAAAGCCCTTATTAGTCAAAAAGTTAGTGGTTTCCTGCAATTGTTGAAATAAGGGGTGCATATAGTTGTTGTACGATTTATAAAATGTTGACCTTGCTTCTGTTAGCTAAAACCAATGTAAGGTGCAATTTTAGTTCATTATCCGTTTTAATTTTGTTTTAAGATAACATATTATTTTTTTTAACCCATTTGGCAACAGCTAAAGGGTGGTTGTTGACAATGTTTATAAAAAAGTGGTATGGTTAAAGCACAACATTGTAATATTGAACAGGTATTTTCCCTAATAATGATATTGAAAACACGCTATGGCAAAGTCTGCAATAATTTTTTTTGTTTGTAATCCCGAACCCGGTAAAGTAAAACCTGCCATCGCCAGCCAAATGGGCGAAACAGCGGCTGTCGATATTTATAAAAAGTTACTTCAACATACCAAAACTATTACCCAAACCATTACCGGCGATGTGTTTGTTTTTTGCTCTGAAAACAACATTGTAAACGATTTGTGGAACGAGCCTCCATTTTTTAAAAGAACACAACAAGGCCACGACGTTGCATCGCGATTAATAAACGCTTTTGAAACAGTTTTTGCCAGGGGCTATAAAAAAGTAGCTTACGTATGCACTGATTGTTTAGACATGGATAAAAAAACCCTTGCCGACGCCTTCAAATACCTTGACCAATACGACGTGGTCATTGGCCCCTCAGAAGAAGGCCGCATTTACCTGTTGGCTGTTAATAGCTTTACGCCCGCTTTATTTAAAAATATTAACTGGACCCACGGGCTAACCCAGCAATTGCAAAAAGCCGCCGAACTACAACAATTGTCAGTAAGAATATTACCTACACTAGCTGAGGTGGAAACCGCTGAAGATTGTAAAAAATATCCGCAGCTGGCTTAAGAGGATCTGATAGGTGAAATTGGGGTTCTGTTATAGGTGTTTTCAATAATAATTTGTTTAGGTGCTCTTCGCTTAGTATCTGCTATTGCAGGGAAAACCGGGTTTCTTACGCAGAAGCACCTGCCCATTGTTTCAACGTATGGTCAGCTAAAAAAAAGCAAGTTTAAAACCCGTTCTTTAATTGGCGTCCTGTCTCATCCAATTCAAATTTGTCAATTCTTATTCCTTGTCCTTGTATATACTTATTTTGGTTATTGCTTATTGCTCTTGTAATCCATTCATATTAAAGTCTTCTTTTGTTGTCCGAAGATTTATAAGATAGTGTCATTAAATTGGAAATAGTACCCGACTACGATCATTCCTATTTCCCATCCATATTCATATAATCTATCGTCAGGTTGGCCAGTGCTTTTACCCCAAGGGTAAAGCCGCTTTCATCAATAAAAAAATCGGGCGTATGGTGCGATGCTGTTTTGGTGGGGTCCTGGCCTTTGGGCATTCCTCCTAAAAAAATAAACAGGCCGGGTACCTTTTCCTGGAAAAAGGAAAAATCTTCGGCACCGGTTACAGGCGGCTTTAGTTTTACATGTTCCTTACCAGCCGATTTTATAAGCGAGGGAAGCATTTTGGCAGTAAGGGCAGGATCGTTATAGGTAACAGGGTAGTGGCTGCTGTAAGGTATCACCACCTCGGCGGTAGCCCCCGCAGCTTCGGCGGTTTTGGTAGCTACCTGTGTAATGCGGGCTATTAACATGGCCTCATCGGTTTTTGACAATGCCCTTACGGTGCCCATCATTTCTACCTGCTCAGGAATAATATTGCTGCGGTTGCCGCCATGAATAGAACCTATGGTAACAACCCCGGCGTTTTCGGTAACATCCAGGTTGCGGCTAACAATGGTTTGCAGTGCGTTAATAATTTGTGCCGACACCACTATGGGGTCTATCGCATCCCAGGGGTAGGCGCCATGTGCCGACCTGCCTTTAACCGTTATTTTCATATCGTTTACACTTGCCATAGTGCCTCCGGGGCGGTAGCTTATTTCGCCTACTTCGGTTTGTGCGTTAATGTGTAAACCAAAGGCTACGTCCACCTTAGGGTTTTCCAATACACCTTCTTTTACCATTTGCTCGGCACCGCCAACCTCACCGCGGGGTACACCTTCTTCGGCTGGTTGAAACATAAACTTTACAGTGCCTTTCAGGTCTTTTTGCATACCGGAAAGTACTTTGGCAACGCCCATTAAAATAGCCATATGCGTATCGTGGCCGCAGGCATGCATGGTACTTACCTCCTGGCCGTTGTATATTGCTTTGTCTTTACTGGCAAATGGTACCGGTGTACGTTCTAATACCGGCAATCCGTCCATATCGGCCCTTAGCGCTATTACCGGCCCCGGTTTTCCACCTTTTAATATACCTACCACGCCTGTGGTGGCTACACCTGTTTGCACTGTAATACCCAGCGATGTAAGGTAGGCGGCAATAATGCCAGCCGTGCGGGTTTCGCGGTTGCCCAGTTCGGGGTGCAGGTGAAAATCGCGGCGCCATTCAATCACCTTTGGTTCTACTTGTTTGGCGGCCTCTTCAACCTTAGCCCTCATGGCATCGTTTTGGGCTATTGCATTACAACAAAGTAGTAGGGCCCAGGCGGTCAATATTTTTTTCATGTACAGTACTTATTAAAAAAGTAAAGTACAACTATCGGCCATATTTATAAGTTTCAATTTAACACTATGGCATCATACCGGCTATAGTTGCGCAAAATCAACTATTTTTACGATGGTTAAATTCCAATTCATCTTTTAAATCATATTGATATGTCGTTACCAATTAACAACAAAAAAACCGGTAACCTTGCAGGTAAAGCAACAGGTGCTGCCGGCAAGGGCTCTAAATTTATAAAGCAGGCAGCAGGTGCCAAACCGGTAGGCGCCACTAAAAAAGTGCGCAGTACCGGGGCCAACAGAGGCAGCTAATGGCTGATAAAAATGTTGATAAATTAAGGCAAGCCGCACATGGCTTGCTTTTGTTTTTTAAATAACATAGCAAGCTGCTATTTTACCAATCACCGTTATGACACTACTTTTTTTCGCAACCATACTTTCCCTCATCACTTTTACAACAACAGCGCAAAACAAAATGCGGCCCGTTAAAAGTTGATTAATAAAACTGACCCTGGTTATACACTTGTACAGGATTGGATAAAATTGGCAGTAAATAAAGTGGAGATTTTACCAGTTGATACAACCAAAGCCAAAGACGCTTTATACAAAACGCAGGTAACCACCCGCTCGCCAATGGGAGCAGTTTTTTATATGACAGGGGGGCTATTAATTGACAACGGTTGGATAAGTATTCCTGGTTCAGGCAGCAAAAAGCTTAACCAGACACTTCCTGATTGTAACAAAGGAAAATGATTTAAAGCGTTTGGAGATGCGCCAACTTACTTACTAATTGCTGACGATGCCATTGGCGGCTTTTTTATTTTAAACGATGGACGACCTGCAAAAGACTTAGGAAAAGTTTATTATTTGTCGCCAGGTAATTTAATGTACAAACCACTAAACATTACCTACACCGAATTTTTGCAGTTTTGCTTTAATAACGACCTTAATAAAATTTACGAAGGCAAAAGGTGGACAAACTGGCAAGCCGAAGTTTCAAAGTTAAACAGCGAAAATGTTTTTTCTTTCTATCCGTTTTTGTGGACAAAAGAAGGAAAGGACATTGACAAAAATGTACAGAATGGTGTGCCGGTTGAAGAGCAATATAATTATAACCCTGATTTGCAGAAACAACCTGGTTTGGATAAATAAAAATAGCCGCCTGCATAATGTTTGCAATATGAAATAGTAATTGATGAAGGCTTTTTTTTTGACTTTCAAATAGTATTTTGGTTATGGGTTGGGTTTATATTTCCCAGTGCCCAATAAAAAAAGATATTTCTTCGGCAGTACACAAAATCGTCTTTGCCTTGCGAATTAATAATAAAAATCCTTACCCATTAAACTAATATATGTATAGACTTTGTAAAATAAAATTGCTGCAAAAAGCACTGCGGTAGAAGAGTGCGACGCAACGGCCGTATCATTAAAGCTAAAATGACCGGCCCCAAAAAGTAAATTGGCTGCACGTTTTGTCCACAAATAAAGTGATCTGAGCTTACGCATAATTTATTGGTTAAACCATAAGTTAACATAGTGGGGCAAGCTACCCACGCCTGCTTGCCCACCTAACTAAACAAATAAGCAATATCCTCTTCGCTTAGCGATTTTATAAAGCTTTCATCTTTGTTCACCAATTCTTCGGCAAGTTTTTTCTTGCGCTGTTGTAGCACAATTATTTTTTCTTCAATGGTGTTTTTGCAAATCAGTTTGTAGGCAAATACGTTGTTGGTTTGCCCAATACGGTGGGTACGGTCAATGGCCTGCTGTTCAACGGCGGTGTTCCACCAGGGGTCAAACAAAAACACATAGTCGGCAGCAGTAAGGGTAAGGCCGGTGTTGCCCGCTTTCAGGCTAATTAAAAATACATTGGTAGTATCGTCGGGGTGCTGAAAAGCCTTTACCATTTCGGCACGCCTGGCAGGGGGCGTTTGGCCGTCAAAATGGTAATAGGTAATGCCCTGCTTATCCAACCCGGCGGCAAGCAGGTGCAGCATAGTAGCAAATTGCGAAAATACCAGCGCCTTATGCCGCCCTTTTATGTTAAGCAGTTCCTGCACCAACATATCGGTTTTAATGGACTGCTTACACAACTGTTGATCGGCCTGGGGCAACAGCAATGGCGAGTTGCAAACCTGCCGTAATTTCATTAGCCCCACCATTACACCCAGCTTGCTTTTGGCAAGCCCTTGTTGCTTAATGTCTAAAAATATACTGCCGCTAATTTGTTCTTTAATATCGTTGTAAACATTTTGTTGCTCCACACCCATGCTACACCAAAGTATCATTTCATTTTTTTCGGGAAGATCGGGCGCTACCTGCTCCTTGGTGCGGCGCAATATAAATGGAGCAGTAAGCTTTTGCAGCGCTTTTATTTTATCCGCATTATGGTGGCGGTCAATAGCATCGGCATACTCGCGTTTAAAAAAGTCTTTGCTGCCAAAAAGCCCGGGCAAGGCAAAATTTAGCTGGGCATATAAATCAAAAGTATTGTTTACTACCGGCGTACCACTAAGGGCAATACGAATGGTGGCAAACAGGCTGGTGGTTGCTGCGGTTATTTGCGCCAACGGGTTTTTAATATTATGGCTTTCGTCAATTATGGCCAGCAGGTAAGTTTTGGCTGCCAGTAATTCGGCATCGGCACGCAGGGTGCCATAGCTGGTAATAATTACCTGGTGGTTGTTGTCAAGTTCGCTGCGCTGGCGCCCGGCACCATGATATACCAACGAGGTAATACCGGGGGTAAACTTTTGCAGCTCCTGCTGCCAGTTATAAATGAGCGACGATGGGCAAATAACAATGCTGCAACTGCCCGGAAACTGCTGCACCTGCGCAGCCAAAAAGCAAATGGCCTGCAGGGTTTTGCCCAGCCCCATATCGTCGGCCAGGCAGGCGCCCGACCCGGCTTCGGCCAGTAGCGACAGCCATTCAAAACCCCGTTGCTGGTAGGGCCGCAACGTGGCGTTAACGGTTGCAGGCACCGTGTATAAACCCGCTTCGCCATTTTGCCATTGTTGCCATTTTTTCCACCACTCTTCCTTTACCAGGCTGCCTAACGCCGCCTCCCCTTTATGGTAATCGGCATGTTGACTAATGGCCAAAAACTTCACAACCAACAACTCATCTTTGCCTTGTATTTTACCATGTTTAATAATGGTTGCGTAACGGTCAAGCCATTCGTCGGTAAAAATGCCAAAGCTGTCATCATTAAGCGGAATTGCCTTTTGCCCGTTCAGCAACATTTTTTGCAGGCTCGCCAGGCTTATTTGTTCTTTGCCAAAATAAACCGACAGCCCCAGTTGCACCACGTTGTTCTTTTCGCCTTTAATTTGTATGGTTGTTTCGGGCTTGTGCGGGCTGTACCTAAAGTGCTGTAGCAGGTCCATGCCGGTTAGTTCAATACCTTGCTCAAGCAACGAGTGAAACATTTTTAAGAACCAATGCCTTTTTTGTGCGTCGGCAAACGAAAGGTAAAAAAAGCCATTGCGTTGGTTAACAAAATTGGGGTGTAGCGCCTGTAGCTGTTGTATAAACCCCAGTTCCTTTTGGCTGTCACGTATTACCTCATATTGCTCGCCTTCAATAATGGTGTTGTAGGTGGGTTTAAATGCCCCATCAATTACAAAACCATCGTACACCCATTGTGGGGTAATCATTACAAATGCATTGTTTAATTCGCTCAGCATTACCCGGTTGACCGGTTCAATTTCTACCCGCTTTTTTTCAAAAAGATCGTTGCGGTTTACGGTATAATCTTCCTCCAGCTTTTGTAAAATATGCTGCGAAAAGGCAAGGGCAGTTTTGGTATGTTGTTTCAGGTCGGCCCGTTCAAGCCACTCCAGCGTTTGGTAGTCTTTGTACAAAAGAATAAAATATTCGTTGCGGCTGTGTAGCAAAAAACAATGCCTGGTAAAAGTTTCCATTGGGTAATCGCATCCATTTACGTTTACCGAAATGTTAAGGCCAAAACTGTATTTGTTTTTAACGGCCATAAAATTGAGCCTTGGCCTATGGCTACTAAACGTGCAGGGCAATGTTAAAAACCCGTTTTTTTTATTAGGAATTTTATGGTACCATTTTGCCAACCCCGCAAAGGGTTTTAATACCTCCAGGTAATAATGTAAATGCCTTACCATGGCGTTTTGTAAAAATGCTTCGCGGGCTACACCGGCCCGTTGCTTCTGTAATTTTTGAAGGTTTTCGCTGTGTGCAAGTAAAAGCCGTTCGTTGCAAAAAGGCATCAGCATTTGTTTTAAGTCGCGGGGTACTTCATTAAAATTCCTGGTCAACAATTGCTGGGTCAGTGGTTCTTCGTTTAATTGTACATTAGTGCCCTTTTTGGTTACTTTTAAAATGCCTAACAATTTATGTGTAGTATCTATTTCCTTCGGGTATAATATGAACGACATTTTTTCCACCACCATGTTAATACCTTATTTTAAGCTGCAAACATAATAGTTCTGTTTTTTTAAAAGGATTAACGGCCGCATAAGTAATCCACAACCAATGTTGGTAATTTGCAAGGGTGCACCACTTAGTTGTTTTGCCCGCAGTATCGGGTCAAAACAGCATTGGGTACAGTGTCGGAAATAGCATAAAACAACGTAGGGTTTTTTTGGTGACGAGCATTTTTTCTTCAGGCAACATTCTTGTGTCACACGCTTGTACGGCATCTTTTTATTGCAGCCTTTACTGCATATTTTCCCAGTTGTTAATTTATATTTATTCTCAGGCCCCCCAAGCCAATTATTTGCTCCAGGCCATGGCATGGTAGAAATAGCAAACCTTTTAAATTAGTAAGCTTACGCCATTAGCAATATGCAACGGAGCAGTAGTTACCCGGTAGGCGGTTTGCCGGCACCTCCTTTTATGGCTAATGAAAACAACCGCTGGTATATCTTTTCAATGGATACTTTTGTGCCATGCAAAAACCGGTATTGGTCATTAAACTTGGCACGGCTTCCATTACCAATGCACAAGGTGCCATTAGCACAAACGTTATTGAAAAAGTAGCAGCAGGTATTGCGCAATTGTCGGCAACGTACCAAATAGTTTTGGTAAGCAGCGGCGCCGTAGGCAGTGGCAAAGCACTCATAAAAAATTACAAAGGCACCCTTACTGAGCGTAAGGCTGCTGCTGCCATTGGTAATCCAATACTGGTGCAATTATACCAGCAATATTTTGCACCCTACCATATACCTGTGGCGCAGGCCTTGTGCGAAAGGCATCATTTCAGCAACCGGTCGCAATTTTTACAGCTAAAGGAAACCTTTAAAACCTTTTGGAAAAACGGCATACTTCCCATAGTAAACGAAAACGATTTGGTAAGCAACGTTGAGATAAAATTTTCGGACAACGACGAACTGGCCACCCTCATAGCCGTAGGTTTTAATGCAAATACAATGATTATTTGCACCTCCGTTGGTGGATTTTTAGATCATCAAAAAAAGATCATTCCACTAATTGAAAAAATTGATGCAGAAGTAATGGGCTTTGTTACCAGCGATAAAAGCAGCCTTGGCCTTGGTGGCATGTTGTCAAAGCTAACCTTTGCACGGCTGGCAGTGGGGTTGGGCATACAGGTTATTATTTGCGGTTTACAAAGCACTGCGCCTTTTACCGATGCACTGTCGGGTAACAATGGTACTACTTTTACCGCCCAACAATCTAACCTAAAAGCAAGGCAAAAATGGCTGGCCAGCGGTTCCATTACCCTGGGTAATATTTGTGTAGATAAAGGAGCCGAAAAAGCCCTGGCCGGGCGGCGTAGCTTACTTACCGTGGGCATTACCGGTATAAAAGGCAAATTTTTAGCAGGCGAAGTGGTGCAAATAACTAACGAGGCCGAAAAAATTATTGGGGTGGCCAAAGTAAAAATAACAGCGGCTTTATTACTACAACAATTGTTGGTAAAAGGGGTAGTTGCAGCCCATGCCGACGATATTGTTCTATTTTAGCCTTCACGTTTTGCTGCCAAAAGGCAGCTTTTAAATTTATTGTTTAGCATTATGGCAACTGTACTTACCATTATACAAAAAACTTACAAGGCAGCTATTGAGTTACGAAACACACCCGATAAACAAATAAAGGCAGCCCTTAAAACTTTGTCGGTAATGTTGGTGCAACAAAGCAACGCCCTGCTAAAGGCCAATGCACTTGACCTGGCTAAGCAAAATGCCGAAAACCCCCGTAACGACCGCCTGATGCTAAACCAGCAGCGCATAAATAGTATTGCCCGCAGTATTGTTAAGGTAAGTAAACTGCCCAACCCATCGGGGCAACAGTTACAATCAGGGGTATTGCCCAACGGGCTGTTGCTACAAAAATATACCGTGCCGCTTGGGGTGGTGGGCGCTGTGTACGAAAGCCGGCCCAACGTAACCTTTGATATTGCGGCACTTTGCCTGCGCAGCCAAAATGGTTGCCTGCTAAAAGGTAGCAACGATGCTGCTCAAACCAATAAAGCCGCCATTAAACTTATACGCACGGCGCTGGCCAATAACAACATTAACCCAAATTGTATATCGTTATTGCCCTCCGAAAGAGAGGCTGTTACCGGCCTGCTTACTGCCACCAAATATGTAGATGTGATTATACCCCGCGGGTCCGATAGCCTTATACAGTTTGTGCGCAAAAACAGCCTGGTGCCGGTAATTGAAACCGGGGCAGGCGTTTGTCATGTTTACGTGCACGAGGCTGCCAACGTAAAAAAGGCAGTTGACATTGCGGTAAATGCAAAGGTGTCGCGGCCATCGGTATGCAATGCTGCCGATACTTTTATTGTTGATGAAAACATCGCCTCCACATTTTTGCCCCAACTGGCCGCCCGGCTACAACAATATGGCGTAGAAATTTTTGCCGATGCCAAAGCGTATCGAATGCTTAAAGGCTATCCGCTGCTTGCCAAAGCTAACAGCCAACATTTTGGACAGGAATTTTTAGGTTTACAATGTGCCATTAAGGTGGTTAAAAATATGGATGAAGCGCTGGCGCACATTGCCACCTATGGCACCAGGCACTCAGAGGCCATTGTTTCGGAAAATAAAAAGTTATGTAACCGTTTTTTAAAAGAAGTAGATGCCGCTGCCGTATATGCCAATGCCAGCACCCGCTTTACCGATGGCGGGCAATTTGGCCTGGGGGCCGAAATTGGTATATCAACCCAAAAGCTACATGCCCGCGGCCCTTTTGCGCTTGAAAAACTGGTAACCGAAAAATGGATAATCACCGGCAATGGGCAAATAAGAAATTAGGCGGAAAAGAGGGTATTGTTGGTTGTATTATAGGTATATTAGTGGCAATGTTTTCGAAAGCGAAAAGGTTAATCCATACTCAAACACCGGTTAAGCCAGTAAAGGCGGCCTTACAAACAATTAAATTGTTTCTGATTTGTATAGTTTTTACTATAACCACTATTATATATTGGTTGCTGGCAGCATAATTGAAGCTATTTATGCATCAAACTTGTTTTCTAAAAAAACTCGTGCCTAATAAACCAATAAACGACTACCAAATGGCAAAAGCTACCGGCAGTAAAATTACCCAAAAGGGTAGTAAAATACTCAAATGCCCTACCGGCATTAAAGGTTTTGACGAAATTACTGAAGGTGGGCTACCGCAATATGGATCCACGTTAATTTCAGGAAATGCAGGCTCGGGAAAAACGCTTTTTGGAGTTGATTTTTTAATAAAAGGGGCAATCGATTTTAATGAGCCGGGGGTACTTATGTCATTTGAAGAAACAAAAGAAGAACTATTGAAAAACGTGGCTTCGCTTAATATGAATTTGCAGGCGCTGGTATCACAAAAAAAGATTGTGCTCGAACATATTATTTTAGACCGCAAAGACATTCAGGAGACCGACTTTAATCTGGAGGGAATATTTGTTCATTTAGAAGAGGCCATTGACTCCATCGGTGCCAAACGGGTGGTTTTAGATTCACTTGAATCCATTTTTGCAGGCATTACAGATATTGGTATTTTACGTTTAGAAATAAAAAGACTTTTCCGTTGGCTTAAAGAAAAAAAAGTTACGGCAATTTTTACAGGCGAGGCCGGACAAAGCGGTTCATACACGCGCCACGGGCTGGAGGAGTACATTTCCGATTGCATTATTTTGCTGGATAACAGGGTAAAAGACCAAATTGCAACCCGTAGAATTCGTGTAATTAAATACCGGGGGTCGCGTCATGGAACCAGCGAATATCCATTTGTTATTGATGATGAAGGACTTTCAGTAATTCCCATCACGTCAGCAGGGCTTGATCAACCGGGCACAGACAAGAGGATTTCGACAGGTATTCCATCGTTAGATAAATTGTTTGTGGGAAAAGGTTACACCAGGGGTAGTACTATACTGGCTTCGGGCACAGCAGGCAGCGGAAAAACTAGTTTTGGAGCAGCATTTGCAATGGAAAATTGTAAACGTGGGGAGCATTGTCTTTTCTTTTGTTATGAAGAATCAGCAGGGCAACTTATTCAAAATATGAAATCTATCGGCATTGATTTTGCACCATATATAAAAAAAGGGCTATTAAAGATTGTTTCTATCAGACCTTCTTTTTTAGGCCTGGAAATGCATTTACTGAATGTTTATAAGTTGGTTGATAGTATTAAACCAAAAGCTGTGGTGGTAGACCCACTTACAAGCCTTGTGGGCCAGGGCGACGAGCGTGAAGTTGGCTCAATGATTACCCGCATGATTGATCTGTTTAAATCCAGGGGCATTACCACGTTTTTTACAAGTCTTGTTTCCTCAAACTTTCAAAGTAACACCAGCGGCGAAATAGGTGTTTCATCGTTAATTGACACCTGGCTTGTTGTAAGAATGGTAGAAGATGATGAGGGTAGAAAACGCACCCGTGAAGTATTCATTGTTAAGTCTCGTGGCACCAACCATAATAGCAACGTGCACAAATTTATTATGAGTGATGAGGGGATTACGTTGACACCTTATGTTCAATCTGCGTTTAGCGGCAATCAGAAAAAGAATTTTGATAAAAATATTCCTGCAAATGAAAAAAATAAATAACTATTAATGAAAACTGTTCAGCCAATATTTATTGTAGGTATTGGTGGCTCAGCCGGAGCACTCAATGCCTATATGACTCTCCTTGCTGCAATGCCGCCTGATACGGGTTTTGCATTTGTTATTATTTCGCACATGCTTCCTAATGCCCATAGTCAGTTAGCTAAAATACTGCAGAGGCACACACAAATGTCAGTAACTGTGGCGGCTGATGCATTGCCAATCTTTGCAAATAATGTTTACGTTATTCCCCCGGACTCAGATCTTACTATGGAAAATTATAGGTTTAAAGTAATTACTCCCCGCATTCGCAGAAACAAACAAGTAGATTTATTTTTCATTTCGCTTGCAGATGCAATGGGTGTTCGTGCAGTAGGCATTGTCCTTTCAGGGTATGACGGCGACGGTACTGAGGGCTGCAGGCGTATAAAAGCTAAGGGAGGAACAACCTTTGCGCAGGACATGTCGGCCGAGGTTGACTCCATGCCGCTTCACGTTCAGGCAGCAGGTTTAGTTGATTTTGTTTTGCCACTTAACAATATTCCAGCTAAGCTAGTTATATTGGCTGCTGCAATTAACGCTTAATAAAGATTTATAAAAAGCCGAAAGTTTTAAAGGCAAAGTAAAACAGGCCGAATTCAAATTCAATTTTTTGGATGTTCTGCCTCGTTAAATAAACTGGTTTAGTATTGCAAAAATTGACAGGCTAAAAACTACGAACAGCTAACATTATTTTTTTAGAAGCAGCGAGGGAAGAGGTAGCATTGACCGTTTTAAAGCATCAATAGCCATAGCTTTCTCAATTCGGGCTACCAAACATACCTTACAATGGTAGCTATTTTCTTAAACTTTCTCTTCTAAATTGGCCGCAGAAAATTTGCTTTAAGGACAATGAATCCAATGCTTAACAAAATACTTTGCGTTGGGGGCAATGGATATTATTTAAATTTTAATGATTGCCGCTATTTGGTACACTCAATGCTAAATATATAATCATAATAAAAAAGGCTGAATAAAATTACCAACAGTAATAGTGCTACCTCTATGGAGGTAGAGGCAGGCTGCAACGGCTGCTGAAAAAAGCTATAAAGCCCGGTTCCAAAATATTAGCACCAGATTGCGAATAGTCATTATATTTTTACTTTTTTTGCCTAAGCACGCTTAATAACTATTAAACCAAACGGTATGGAAGGGGTAGTGAATTGTGTGGCTTACAGCCAGGGAAATAAAGTAGATAATATTCAGTGAAACGATGTAAGCAAAACATTGTTGCACCGCAACCACTTTGTATGGGTGGGCCTGCACGAGCCCGATACCCAATTATTAAAAAGCATACAACAACAATTTGGCCTGCACGACCTTGCCGTTGAAGATGCGCACAATGCCCACCAACGCCCCAAGTTGGAAACGTATGGCGATAATATTTTTTTGGTGTTGCGAACGGTGCAAATTAAATCGGCAGGTTTTCATTTAGAGTTTGGCGAAACGCACTTTTTTCTTGCACATAATTTTATCATTACCATCAGGCATGGCTCAACGCTATCGTATAACCAGGTACGGGCCCGGTGCGAAAACACACCCGAATTGTTGGCCAAAGGCCCGGCCTTTGCCCTATACGCGGTCATGGATAATATTGTGGATCAATATTTTCCGGTAATAGAAATGTTAGAGAAGGAACTTGATGAAGTGAAAGATGAGATATTTGGCAACAAACCCACCCGCGGCACTACCCAACGCATATACGAACTTAAACGCGAACTGTTGGAAGTAAAACGGGTGATTACCCCATTAATAGATATTTGTAACCGCCTCATGCGTTTTGACATAAAGCTGGTACCCGACGATACGCGGCCCTATTTTAGGGATGTGTACGACCATGCCATCCGCCTAAACGAAATGCTTGAAACTACCCGCGACCTGGTTACTGCTGCCCTTGAAGCCAATTTTTCGCTCACCTCCATATCGCAAAGCGAAGTAAGTAAAAAGTTTGCCGGCTGGGCTGCCATTATTGGCGTACCCACCATGATAGCCGGTATTTACGGAATGAACTTTGAAACCATGCCCAAACTACACTGGCACTATGCATACCCCGTGGTGTTATTGGTAACATTTGCGCTTTGCATTGTACTCTATATTTTTTTTAGGCGTTCGGGTTGGTTATAACTGTTGCCCTTAAATACCGGCAAGCCCTTTTATGAATAGTTATTTACCTGTGTTATTTGTACATTAGAACTGCCAATAATTATTTCGGCTCAATCCATCATTCCAAAAGTTTACATGCCCGCATACCGTGTTTACATATCCAGCACCGAACAAGACCTGAAGCCCGAACGCCTAAACCTTAAAATAAGTTTGGAACAGGCAGGCTACGATCCCCGCTGCATGGAAAAATATGCAGCCTTTAGCAATCGCCCAAAAGATGAATGTGAGCAGGACGTTCGCAGCTCGCATATTTATGTAGTTATAGTAGGGGAGCGGTATGGATCGCTGCCCACATTGCCCAATGGAACCCAACTGGAAAAATCGTTTACCGAATATGAGTACGAAGCCGCTCTTTCCGAAAAAAACATACCTAAACTTGCCTTTATAAAAAAAATTGCCCGCGACCCTAACAATGTTAAACTGCAGGGTTTTGTAACCCGGCTACAGGTAAACCATGGCATAAAGGAGTTTACCGATCCTGATGAACTAAGCAAACAGGTGTTGATAGCTATTACCAACGTTACAGGAAAAGCTACCCGCAACGGCCTCAACCCCAACCTTAGATACTATTGCAACCGCAGCGAACAGGCTATTCGTTTTGACGAATTATTTTATAAACTAAACTACAATAACCACATTCATTTTTACCTGCTGGCAGGTCATGCATTTAACTATCACGATTCGTTCATTAAACGGTATAAGTTTGAGTTTCAATCAAAAAACTTCGATGAGGAGCCGGTGGATATTAGCTTTGATGTTAAAGTAAACCCCAACGATACCGAGGGGCAACTGGTTCAAAAAATTAAGGGGCTGATCAACGTAAAAGTCAAAACCCAGTTCGGCATCGAACCGCTTGACAAGGTAGATGCATATCACCTAATGCAGTTGTTAAGCCGGTTAAAAAAGCATTTTTTATTCATCAACCTTAATATTCAAAGCTCCTACCTTAAAGCGGGCTTTGCCGATATATACAAATCGAGTATCGAAAAATTTTACGCCGATTTTACCGGGCTGCAGCAGCAAGAGAAACAGGATAAAAAAATTATTATTTTTCTCAACCTTAAGTATTTAGACAATGTGCAGAACGAAGAAATTGTGCGCCGCACCTTTACCGAAAACCCATTTTATACTGATAAAAAATTACCGCCACTTACCAAGCTTACAACCGACGATATGACGGAGTGGCTTGAGTCAAATGACATTGAAGTGAACCCTTCGCGGCTATTTAAACTGGTAAGCCAATATTTTCAGCCATTGGCCGATACAGAGCCGGACGGGGATTTTTATATGGCAGATGCCGACATTAAAATGGAAGAGCTTATTGGCGAATACAACAATAAAAAACCCTGATTATGTTCGATTTAAAAGACATTACCTCTGTGGCCGACCGCGACCCGCGCCATTACATGATGACCGATCCCGGCCTTAAAAAAGCGGTTGACATGGCAATTTGGTTACAAAAACCATTGTTGCTAACCGGCGCTCCCGGCACAGGCAAAACGCAGTTGGCGTTTAAAGTAGCCTACGAATTAGGGCTGCTTGCCAACAACGATCTAAAAGGTTTTTCGCCCTTCGCATCCACGCCTTTCATTTTTAATACAAAAACTACCTGCACGGCCAGCGACCTCTTTTATACCTACGATGCGGTAGGCCATTTTCAAAAAAAGTATATTGAGCAGGAGGGCAATGCGGCAAGCATAACCACCGCCCATCCCTACCTGCAATTAAATGCAATGGGTAAAGCCATTTTGCAATCGCATGGTAAAAAGGCGGTTCGCGAAAATTTGTATTTGGAGGAATTGCAGATGCTTGGCAACTTTAACGAGCTGCACGAACTGCCCAAAAGCTCGGTGGTATTAATTGATGAAATTGACAAGGCCCCCAGGGATTTTCCCAACGATTTGCTGAACGAAATAGAGCATTACGAGTTTACCATTAACGAAATAAATAAGAAAATCAGAAAGGCCGGCGGCGCCGATGCTTCTGCACGCATACTGGTGATTATGACCAGCAATTTTGAAAAAAATTTGCCCGATGCTTTCCTGCGGCGTTGCCTGTTTTACCATATTGCTTCGCCCGGCAACGATCAGTTGCTCAACATTGTTTGCAGCCGTATGCAGCCCTACCTGCAACTGGTGTATGCCGCCAAAGGCACTACCGAAGCCGAACAAATGTTTAACCAAATGAAACCAAAGATCCAAAGCGTGATTACTCAATTTGATAAGCTGCGGTCCGAAATGGTGGACAAACAACCCAGCACCAGCGAGTTGCTCGAGTGGATTAAAGTGTTGGAAGTAGAAGGCTTTTTTACCGGCGATGTAGACTTCAAAAACCTGAGCGACAACCAGCGAACCATTTTAAAATACACCCTGCCGGTTATAGCCAAAAGCAAGGAAGACAGGGAGCGGTCAAGCATGTAAAGTTGGCGGCTATTTAATATAGTTTTTCTTTTTTTTGGGCCAGGCATTTCATCTTTATTTATCATTGTTGCGTCGCACTCTTGTACTATTATCTCTTTATTCATCTTTTATAAACCAGTAAAAATTTTTACAATTTGGCCAACGATATCAACATCAAATTCCCCTTACTGGCGCTGCTCACCGGGCTTCGCGCTGAAGGGTTTGATATTGGTACTGCCACCATTTTAGACATTCAGCGCATGGTGGCCAACCTGTACAACGATGCGGTTGACAAACCTGAGGATTTGAAGTTTATGCTGGCACCCATCATTTGCCGAAACAAAGAAGAGCAGGAAAAATTTTACCGGCTGTTTAATGGTTACCTGCAAAGCACTGCCGAACGATTTCTATCCACACCAACCATACCCTGCAAACCCTGGATAAAAAAATACGGTGTATGGCTTTTGTTACCATTGTTGCTGGTTGCGTTTCTTTTTTACAAATATGCAGGGCGCCCTGTTGCCAAACCTGCCATTACGTTGGGCATTGTTGCCCTCAACAATCGCAGTTTTAATGTTATTACCGATACCATTAGTTTAATGGTGAAATACGCCGATAGCATAGCGGCAAAAAATTACAAAACCAATTGGCAGGTATCAGGCCCGGCAAATACTATTCGCCGGTTTGACAGTACCCAACAGATCAAAACCATATTGGATAGTGCAGGTTTGTATTCCGTTTATGCGTCTACCTACAATAACGGCTTTCTGCTTACGATTGATACTACCACCGTCAGTGTTCTATGCGAGGTACCACCCATTTTGTCCATTACTGGCAGCGCAGCCGACTCCGCCCGTGGCATATTTAAAGCGGCCATCAACGGCAAAACGCCAGGTAAAGGGTATAGTTATCATTGGAGGGTTAATGGAATACCCGACACCGGCAATGCAACGCTACGCACCAGCCTGCTGCAACCCAACCTGCCCAATACCATTAGCCTGGTGGTAGACTGGCCGGGCAAAAATTTACATTGCAGCAGCGATTCGCTCAATGCCAGCTTGGAGCTGCAACCGCCTTTTCAACTGCTGGTATCGCCCATGGCTAATACGCCACTAATCTCTTCGCAATCATACAATTGGAACAATATATGGATGAGCCTCATTGGTTTGTTGTTTTTACCAATAGCCTTTGGGACTTTAGTATGGCATCTTTTAAAAAAACCAAAGCCTTTGCCGGTGGAGCCTGCCAATTTGCCCACCGATAAAACAGAAAGTGAAGGGCCATTCATTATTGAATTTAACAATCACCAGGATACTATTTTACCCGAAGCAGGTATTAGTCAACTGGCCGAAGTATTGCGAAAACGCCACACCAGCGAGCAATTGCAGTTGAGTATGCCTAAAACCATTCGCAGCACCATTCGCAAGGGTGGGTTTCCGGTATTGGAGTACGTACCCCGCACCCGCGCCACCGATTTTTTAGTGCTGTTCGATAAAGAATTTCCCGACGGACATTTAGCCATGTTGTTTGGCTGGGTAATGGAGCGGTTAAAAAAAGAACAGGTCAACTTAACCATCTATACTTTTTCAAGAGAACCCTTATTGCTCAGCAACCAGCCACTAAACCACCGATTGTTGCCCATTGATAAAATAGCCCGTCTATACCCCGATACAATGCTATTGATATGCAGCCAGGCCGATGGTTTTTTTAAGAGTTATGATGTGGTATTGAAAGATTGGATTGCTGAAAAATTTAAAGCGTGGGACACAAAAATCATTCTTACCCCTTTGGCTAAAAAAGACTGGGGCGCTAAAGAAATGTTGTTGTACAGCGAAGGTTTTACAGTAGTGCCGGCCGATGTGAATGCGCACAACATTATCAGCAACGAGATTAATCAACTAATTGACCGGCAAAAACTGAAGAAAGAAATTGTGCCCGAAACCTATGGTACCCGCCAGTTTAATTTTAACAGGTGGAAGCAGTTGTCGGCCTTCCTGTCGGGCGCCTTGCACGATAATGAATTATCGTTTAACCAAAAAGCCGATGCTTACCTGGTAGAGCAATGGTTGTGTGCTTTGGCGGTGTACCCTCACATTAACTGGCAGGTAACCATTGCCGTTGGGCAGGCGTTTGAAAATGCGTTTTCACATGGCGGCAAGCTGGTCAACTATTCAAACCTGCTGGTGCTTAGCCGCATTCAATGGATGAACGATGGGCAATTAATGGACAGCCTGCGGCTTGAAATGCTGAACCATTTGGAGCCGTCAAAAGAAGCCCTTGCCCGGCAGGTGATTGTTGGTTTGATGAAGGAAATTGCTCCGCAAATGCAGGACAACTCGCTGGTAAAAAATGAGTTTGACTTTTTGCAAAATACCAACAAGGTGCTGGTAAATGCACACAACAAAAATCAGCAATCCATTACCGGCAAAGAATGGGAACAATTTAAAGCCTATGTTAACAACGACCAACTGGATTGGACTACCGAAAATTACCTGCAAAGTGGCCGCCAAACGCCGCTGGTCGATCATAATTCTTCGTCGTTGAAGTCAATGCCCCTTGATAAATTTATTGCTCAAAAAACCATGGATGTAAAAGCAGATCCGCTACCGGAAGCGCCACGCCCGAAAACAGATTGGACAAAGCTTTTGCGTAAGTGGGCGCCGGCAGCAACCTTTGTAATAGTATTGCTGGCAGGTTATGGATGGTTGCAAAGCAGCCAACGGTTGCGGTATGTTAACCAAAACAATTTTGTCAGTATCATTTTTCAAACCGATAGTGCATCTTCTAAAACTACTATAATAAACAACTTGTCGGTAAACCTCGGCAGCCAGTTTTTACAGGCTACCAATACGGGCAATAATACCTATGTAATTAACAATGTACCGTTAAGCGATTCCGCTCCGCAGGCCGTGGTGCAGGTTGGCTTGTCCACCGGCAATGTTTCGGCCAACATTGTCTTAAACCAAGCCAAATACCTGCTCAATATTCAGCAAAAAAACATAGAACAAGATATGGACACTGCAGTAGGTGATGTAGTGTTGCCGCCTGAGCTGAACGAAATTTGGTCGTTTTCGCCCAACGGAGGAAAAACGCAGTTTCAGTTGGCTTTTTACCTAAAGCCGGGTCTTATTTTTTTAAGAAGTAATATTTTAAGTAAAAGTATTTCATCGGCTGATGTATCGAAATCCAAAATAGTTGAAGCTGGGCCAACCGGCAATGGATCAATTAAAATTATTGCTCAAGACAACGGAAAATTTAAAATTGTATACTTACGCAATGTTCAACCCTTTTCTGCAGGTTTTTATTTTTGCCCTAACAATAATACTGAATACTCCACTTTAGCCGAAGCCCGTTTTATAAAATCGGCCAGTTGCCAAACCTTAGTACAGTTGGCCCCGTTGTACCAAACAAGCGCCAATAAAAATCCCGACCAGGTCATCATCCAGTTTCCACAAAACAATACTAACCTTGTACCTATTGAAGCTGTAAAATTAAAAGCGGTATTAGTGCGGTATAATGCCCTTAGTGTGGCAGATCGTGGCAAGGTTACGGTGTCAATCAGCCTCAACGGATTTTTTAAATTTGACAGGGATGTACAGCAGCGGCAACAGGCCATAAGGTCAACACAAACAATGGGAAACTTTGGCCGGGCCAGGTGGCAATACAAGCCATTTTCGGGCAATGCATTTCAACGCGACTACATCACCATTAGTTTTACGGGTTCATTAATTTCCAACCCGGCCCCCGATTGCAGCCAAACCTTTTTATTAAGTGAAGCAATGGCCGTTAAGCCTGTAGTAGTTTGCAAACTCAATTTGTCTAATCTAAACCTATCCAATCTTCCCAAAGAGATTTATTCATTTATTAACCTGCAGCAATTGACTATAACCGGTAACAACATTAACGACCGGGATTTAAAAACCTTTACAAAAAGGTTTCCAAAATGCCAGGTCATTAATAATTCTAAAAATCCCGAACCTACCCAAAACAAGGCTCTTGACCCGGTAATAAAAGCTGCACTGGGAGAAGTTAATAAGAATGCCAAAAATTAAATTGCCATGAAAGTCTTATTCCATTTATTTTTATTAGTGGCTATTGGAGTTTCGGGCCAGGCTAGTAAAGCTCCTTCAAAAAACGTAAGGTCAGTTGTTGCTAATGTCGATACCCTTACACCGTACATAAAACAACCCGTGGTTAATAGCCCTGCTACAAAATATTTAGATGCAGTTGGTTTAAAAAGTAGCGATCTATGGAATGCCGCATTCGTTTATTGGTGTTTTAATTTTTATACCGGCGGCAATCCACTTCCCAAAACCGGCTCAGGCATGGAAATGTGGAGTCGCTTATCGTCGGTCAACAGGTTAACTGCCGCAACCGCCAATAGCAACCCTGCATTAATCATTCCGGGAAATATTTTTTTTAAAAGCGATGCCGGTAAGGAAGCTAGGGTGGGCATAGTTATTTCAGTAAGTAACGGCTTGCTACAAACTGTAGAAGCCGATACCTATGTAACCTTAACACGGGCAATATATTCGGGCAAAGTAATATTGATGCAACGAAAGCTGTCAGAGATAGATATCGGGTTTTCCAACTTTGGGGGCAACCAATACGATAATCCAAAATCGGCTAACAAGTAGTATTTGTATGCACTGCCAACAACACATTCTTTTTAACCCGGTAGTTTATGGCCTTATCTTCGAACATAAAAAAATTAAATAGTGGCCATTGCATCAACACTGGTATGCGGCAAAAAAGCGCTTTTTTATTCATGCAAAATTTTATAGTGAAATTAAACCAGCTATTAATGGCAATGGCAGCAGGGCTTTTGTTTACCGCCTGTGGCCGTACTGACGCAGCCGCCAAACAGCGCCAATATTACTATTACCCGGCCTCCAACACCTATTACGATGTAGTGGGCAAAACGTTTTTCTATTCTATTGATGCCGGGCAAACCTGGGACAGTATAAATGCCACGGATTATCCACAACCCCAAGGCCTTGGCAATAAACAGGTGGTGTTTGCAAAAGACAGTATCTGGAAAAACAATGCTGAGCATCGCCGGTATTTTAATGGGCAGTTATTATTGATTGTTGACGAGGATAGTGCCGCACCCGAGCAATTACAGGTTTCAGATAAACCAGCACCCAATACCAAAACCGCCACTGGCCCAGCCAGGCAACAACCAAAGGAAAAGAAATTTGTAGGTAGGTTATTCCAAAAGATATTTGGAAAGAAAAAGGATAAAAAGTGACGGGTGCAAACCTTACATAAACCCAACAGCACATGAATACAAAGCCAACAATATGGCAAAAAATGGGATTGCAGGATTGGTTTGTAAAAAAAGAAACCTTTGCTGTAAAAGAGCCGGTGCCCGGTCTTAAACCCGATGATGTATTTCGGTACATTGTGGAAAAATTTTACGAGTCAATAGACCAATTGTCGTTTGCCAACCGTATTGTTTTTTACCACGAGTACATTATTTGTTTTAATCCGCAGGATTACAACCGCTTCATGGACAACAACAAAGGCATTTTTGGCCTGATTATACAAGAGTCGGTAAAGCAGTTTTATCAAATTTTAAAAGAATTTACTGAAAAAGGTAAAACAGTGCAGCCTGGTAGTAACAAGTGGGTTTTCCGTTTTGTATCGCACCCCGACCATAAACCAGGCGATAAAAGTTTTATTGGTAAACTAATGCCGGGTAAAACGCTTCAACACGAAGAAAACCTGCAGGTAACCTACATACCAAGGCAAACAGGCATTGCCGAAACCTTTGATGTAAACCCCGATATTTTGGCCGGCTTTAATCATTACAGCGATGGCTACTACGAAGTGCCCTACAAAACCGAACTGGTGCACAACGTACCTGCCCATGTGGCAACCCCGGCAAACCTGTTTGCCAAATTGGAAGTCATTGTACCCGATAAGGCCTTTGCCGGAAAAAAAATTACTTACCTTATGAAAAATGAGGAAATATTGATTGCCGGAAAGGAATCAATACATATGAACGGCGAAATTTTTTCCATCCCCAGCGAGTGGGTCAATAGTCCGCACCTGCGCATTAGATTTCATCAGCCTTTGGGTAAATTTTACCTGGCTTCGTTTGGCGAAAAAACCATGTTGAATGAACATGAGGTTTTCCAAAGCCAGGTGGAAAAGCCACATTGGGTGGAGCTTCCGGTAAACTCGCGTATGGTGTTAAATGGTATTGTAGGCATAAATATTTATAAACCTTAATTACGTATGCAGCAACTATTATCAATTGCACTGGTGGCTGTTTGTGGCCTTTTGTTGCTGGCAAATTTTAACGATGTAAAAAACTCCCGTAAAAACAATGGATGAAAACTTTTTTGGCCTAACCGATACCGGTAAATTTAGGGATAGCAATGAAGATGCATTTTTAGCCCATAAACCTATGGATGGGCAGGTAATACTTGCAGCAGTTATAGACGGGGTGGGCGGATACAGCGGTGGCGAAGTAGCCGCCAAATTAACACACGATACCGTATCGGATTATTTTAAAGTGAATAGTGCGGATGCTAACCAGTTACCACGGCTACGGGAGTCGCTGGTACTATCCAATACAGCTATTGCCCTTGAAAGGCAGCTGCACGATGAACACCGCCAAATGGCTTGTGTGGCAACATTAGTGTTGGCCGATATTGAACAAAACAAACTGTATTATGCACATGTAGGCGATACCCGCCTTTACCTGTTACGCGACGGGGGTTTGGTAAAACTATCGCACGACCATTCGTTTGTTGGTTTTTTAGAAGATAGTGGCCGCCTTACTGAAAAGGAAGCCATGAACCACGCCAAGCGTAACGAAATAGATAAGGCTCTTGGCTTTGACGGGATATTGCCTAATGAAGAATATATAGAAACTGGCGAGTCGCCTTTTTTACCTGGCGATCATATATTGTTATGCAGCGATGGGTTGACGGACCTGGTAAATAAAAAAGCTATGGAAACGATATTGTTTGCGAATGACTCGTTGGAAACCAAAGCGCACAAGCTGATAGCAGCGGCCAATAATGCTGGTGGTAAGGATAATATTACCGTAGTGTTGGTGGCAAACAACAAACAATCTACCCCATTAAAGGCGGTAAAGCCATTACATAAATCGGGCAAAGAAGTAGTTGCCGAAACACCTGTAATTGCCACCGAGTTTAAAAGTGAAAAGCCCCCCAAATTAATCCCAAAAGACAAGGGTAGTGGCGCTATACCATTGCTGCTAACATTGGTAATTTTATTGGTAGTTGCCTGTGCCTGGCTGGTGTACCAGCAATTACAAAACAAAGACCGCCGGGGCATATTTTTTGACGGCAGCGCAACAACCGTGGCTATATCAAAAACTGAAACAGAAACGCGTTTGTTAGACCAGATAGACCATGCCAAACGAAACGAAGTATTTGTAATAAATACATCAGGACAACTGCCCTATATAATTACCGACACTATAAAACTTACGGCCGATACGCTGCATATTATTGGTAATGGTGCGGTGCTAACATCCGGCGAAAACTTTGTCGGCCCTGCCTTTTTTATTGCCCCATCGGTAAAACACCTGGTGTTGGATAGCCTCACATTTACCAATTTTTCCACGGCCATTGTGGTGGGTGGTGGCCAATTACAACTGCAAAACATAACCTTTACCAATTGTGCCTTGCCGGTACAATACAATTTTGGTTGGTTCAATAACAAAACAGTTACCGATACCATGGGTACAAAATCAGTTTCTGTTTTAGCCCCGCTTACTACCCCATAAGTAAACTATTTACCCAGCAACCTTCCACATGGTACGAACAATCGAACGTGTTTTTATAGTATTGATCGCCGCCATTTTTGGAGTGCTGTTTTTTCAACTCTACCATGTATTACAGGCCGGTTTTACAGAGGTGCCGGCAAGGCTGGCCAATGGTACAATGATCAATTTAAATGCACCGAACTCCTCATCTAACATAAAAACGCTTTTGCAAAAAGGGTATTATTTAACTGACGAAAAAGATGCTGCATTAGCCGCCGCCGTAGTTATTGAAGGCTTAAAAAACCGCGATGAAGCCATTGATAATGTTGGTGAGCTAAACAAAAGTGCCTTTTATATCAGCGCTGCCGAAGCTTACAGCAATGGAGGCAAAAATTTTAAACAGCGTGTACTGGTATCGCGGTTGTTGCTTGGCTTTTCCGATAACGATAGCCGCCTATATCAGCAGCAAATGGATGCCCCTGTAAAAGTACCCGGCGATTTGCAGGTGGATATGGGCAGCGGCAAAATAAGTGGTATTATCACCGATAAAAATGGCCGCCCCTCTCATAGCACGCTGGTGCGGTTAAAAATGATTTTGCCACAGGATAGCTTATACAGTAGTACTGTGGGCGATGTTGAAAAGTTGGTGGTGGAAAAAAAGCCGGGCATCAGCAAATCGTTTGTAATAGATACGGCCAATAATCGCCAGTTGCAGCAATTAATAGCCTTTGCCAGTACCGATGGACGGGGGCGTTTTTCGTTTACCGGGCTGCAAAACAACAAGGCCTACCAGGTGCTGCCTTTACAACCTGGTTACCAGTTTGGCAGCTCAAAGGGAGTAACCTCTTTAAATGAAAATGCTACCTTTTCGTTTATACGCTCGCCGCATCTTATCCGTTTATTTTCAACCAGGGTTTTTAACGATCTGCGAAATGAGAAGGCGTTTATTGTACGCACCCCCGACGAGGCTTCCAACTGGTTTTTAATCATTGCCATTGGCTTTATCGCTTCATTCGGTTTGCTTCACCTGTTACTATCGGTAAGGTTTGCGGCGGCCGACCAGTTTTTATTACCGGTAGCCATGATATTAACAGGCCTGTCGTTGCTTACTTTATTAAGCTTACAGGATCCGCTACGCGACCGGTTTTTTGCTTTCAGCACCTTTACGTTTTTTATGGCAGGTATGGTTGGTGTGGTGCTGTTGTTGTTTAGCAACCTAAAGTATTTTACGCCCGACTCGTTCTTATATCGTTTGGGTTTGTTTAAAAACTTGTCAAAGGCAGCCAACGGTTGGCCCTGGGCGGTAGCCGCGTCTCTGCTATTAATACTTACCATTATTTTTGGTACCGGCCCCGAGGGTAGCGGCGTAAAGGTTAACCTGTTGGGCGTGCAACCCAGCGAAATGGTAAAATACCTGGTCATCATTTTTTTAGCGGGCTTTTTTGCCATCAACGAAAAATTTATATCCGAATACACTTTATTTATTAGCAGGGCAAAGTTTTTTGCTTTTGCATTGCTGGCGGTTTTGGTAACCATAGGCCTGTTTTTATTGTTAGGCGATCTTGGCCCGGCCATGGTTTGCTGCTTTACTTTTATTGTGCTGTTTTCCTTTGCCCGTGGCGATTTTGCACCAATGTGCGCTGCCTTGGTATTGTTTATTTTGGCGGCATGGCTAAGCAATAACACCTGGTTGGCTACCGGCATTTCGGTGGGTGCCTCACTGGTATATATGTTGGTGTACAAAAAGCGCCTTAGCGAAAGCGTGGTAATGGCGCTGGTGGTAGTAGCAAGTTTTATGTTGCTGGACCAAATGCCGCTTGTGCAAAAACTTTTTCCTGGTCCTGTACAACGTTTAATAGATCGCAAAGCCATTTGGCAGGACCCATGGAACAACGAGGTGTTTGGCGGCGACCAGGTGGCCAATGGTATTTGGGCCATGGCAAGCGGCGGCATTACCGGCCAGGGCGTAGGCGAAGGGTTTGCCAAAACAATACCCGAGGCGCATACCGATATGGTGTTGCCAGCCATTGGCGAGGAGTTTGGTTATGCCGGTATTTTGGCCATTTTTTTAGTGTTTTTTGTATTACTGCACAGGGCCATTGTAATTGGGCGGCAAACCGGCAGGCCGTTTTTGTTTTTTTTGGCGGCAGGCATTGGCATTGCTACGTTTATTCAATTTGTGCTTATTGCCGGTGGGTCAACCGGGGCGTTGCCACTGTCGGGCGTGGCACTTCCTTTTATTAGTTATGGAGGGTCGTCGTTAATCATAAATATGCTGGCCCTCGGCTTTTTGTTGTCAGCATCGCTGTTGCGTGGTTCGGCGGCGCAAATGAAATATATTACCCAACAACACGATAAAAATATTGTACCGGCGCTGCTTGTAGCATGCACAGGTATCATATTACTCGGTTTTAATGCATCAAAATATTTGGTTTATAACAATCGGTATATAGTGGAACCAGCATTGGTTGCCGACCGCGGCGGCAGCCGAATGTTTAGTTACAATCCCCGCATCAATATTTTAATGAAACGGTTACAGGCAGGCGATATTCTTGATAGAAAAGGCAGGGTGGTGGCTACCAGTAACCCATTGTCCATTCAACAACAACTAAACTCGCTATTGGCGGCTGGTATTTCGCCGGGCTCATTATACAATACCATTCATAGCCGCGCCGATAGGTACTATCCCTTTAACGAGCAATTGTTTTTTTGGATAGGCGATGCCAATACGGGTGTGTTTAATGGATCGGTAAACGGGTATTTTGCTGAGTATGAACATGCCGCTGCATTGCGTGGCTTTCCCACCCCCAACACCAATTTTACAGTGCCTGCCACAAGGTTTAAAGAAGACAGGTTTTTGGCCCCTGCCGCTACCGAAATGACGGTATCAAAACGGGACTACAGCGCATTGGCCTACCTGTTGCTGGCCGGCATTAATAGCCCGGCGGTTGAAAATTTTAAACAACAAAACCGCGATGTGCAGCTAACTATTGATGCTGCATTGCAAACCAATTTGCAACAGGCACTATCCACCGACGATAGTGTGCGGGTAAAGCGGGTATCGGTAGTAGTGTTGGAAGATGATACTGGAGATGTACTGGCATCGGCAGCATGGCCGTTGCCCCCGGTTGATAACTGGGAACTATTAACACTTAGCCCCAACGACTTAAATAAACTTCCGGGCTGGAACGTAAACAGCGACCAGGGATTTACCTATGCTACCCAGCCGGGCAGTACGGCAAAACTGGTTACTTCGCTGGCGGCATTTAATAAACTGGGCACGGAGGCTGCCACCAAAAAAATACTCATACGCCCCGCCGACCTCATTCGTACCCGTGGCCTGGAGCCCGACGAAGCAGGGTATATTGACATACAACGGGCCATTGTAAAATCGAACAACTCGTTTTTTATTCGGCTGGCCAATGAGGCGCAGTTGCAGGAACAAATGGGCACCGTTTACCTGCAAACCGGTATGTTTTTGCATGGGGTGGGAGGCTACTACTACCGTTACAATAACGATAATAGCCAGCAGGAAGAAAAATGGCGGAACGTTTGGCGCAAAACGGAATTTGCCAGTGCTAAAAAATACGATCCTAACAATATTTATCGCACCAGGGGTAAGGGCATTTCGGGTATGGCATGGGGCCAGGGCGAACTGATAGCAACCCCGGCAGCAGTGGCAAGGGTAGCATCGGCCATTGCCAACCACGGGTTATTAATGCCTGACAGGTATGTAATAAGCATTAGTGGCAAAAAACAGCAGCCGGCAAAAGGTATGGCTATCACCATGCCCGCCTATGCTGATTTTTTAAAAAGTTATATGCTGTTGCAAAGTGCAGGCAAGGCAACCAGGCTTAAGCTGGTGGTGGCGGGTAAAACAGGTACCCCCGAACGTATTTGGAATAGCGAAAGGATAAACGACGGCTGGTATGTATTTTTTGCACCAAAGGCTAACGGAAAGGGTCATATTGTAACCTGCATAAGGTTAGAGGCAACAAAGGGTAGTAGCGAGGCGGTAAGGCTGGCCGGCCAATACGTTATACCCGTACTAAAGCAGCGTGGTTATATAAAAAGTTTTGAAGCGGTAAAACCTTTGCCTGCAGGTTTGCCGCCCACCATTGGTACGGTGCAAGGCGAAACGGACGAAGCTGCGGGCGAACAGCTGCAGGCGGATACTATTCCATAGCAAAAAAGGTTTTGGTAACACAGTGCTAAAGCTAGTAACGATTAACCAACATATTGGTCCAATAAACTTAATAGTAGTAAGCAACCACGCTGCACGTATTTTAGCAGCAGTTACAGTAAATTTTATTTTTATGTTAGATGTTTTTAATAGCCGCCCCGGCGATGTAAAAGGCATACGAAATGCCATTGTAAAACTGGTGAAGGAACAGTTGCAAAAAAGCGAAGGCGGCGAAGGCCGGAACATTCAGGGCATACACCTGTATATATTTTGCCCGCTGGCAGCGCGGCAATTGTACCAGGCAGCCTTGTATATGAATATAGAAGGCAGGTTTAGAAATGAGGACATTCAACGGGTGGCCGACGATTATGCTATTGATTTGCCGGCAGATTGGGCGCTTGAAATAACCTTTATAGAGGAAGCTCCGCCGGGTGCCATAAAATCCACGTTGGTAGATTGCGCGCTGCTAATGACCTCGGCAGGTAAACCATCCATTTATAGCAATGGCACATTGATAATTAATGTTGTCAACGGTCAGGCTGAACGAGAAACCTACACCCTTACTTCGGCACAGGGCAAAGTAAATATTGGCAGAGAAAATAAGGTAAAAATGGCCGATGGTTTTTTTAGAATAAACCACATTGCTTTTTTGGGCGATGATAAACATAAGGCCAACCGGTCGGTCAGCAGGCAGCACGCCCATATTGAGTGGAATGCCATGGAGGGCTGTTTTTATATATTTGCCGACATGGGCGGTATACCACCCGGCAATAAAACCAAAATAAGCCGCCAAAATGAGGCAGCAGCAAAAATGCAAACCATGGAAATTGGTTACCGGTTACAACATGGCGACCAGGTAATGCTGGGCGGGGAAGCGGTGCTGGAAATTTTGCTGGAAGGGTAAATGGATATTGTAAGGCATACATCTACCAAAAAAATTAAATTATTAGTCCTACAATTTTATTGGCTGTAAAGGTTTATTTGGGTGTATTGAGTTGCCCATAAATAAAGTTAAAAAAAGAAAATGGCAAGGGTTTTTACAATTACCGCAGGTTTAGAAAATTTGGGCGCAATGAAAACGGGCGGCCAGGGGTCGGTATATAAAGGCCGCAGAATTGGGGAAGTTTTTTCGGCCATTAAAATATTACCTACGCCTATACACAGCGAGTCGGCGGCCGATAAAAACTTTATGGCTTTTCAAAACGAAGTGCAAAAGCTAAAAAAGGTAAACGAAAAGACGAACCCCAACGTAGTAAAAATTATAAGCTCTGGTATTACCGACAGTGGTAACCTTCCTTATATTGAAATGGATTTTATTGAAGGCCCCGACCTGCAGGAACTGGTGCAGCCTCCGCACACTGCCATTTTTACCATAAAAGAAGCAATAAAAGTAGCCGAACAATTGTCGGGTGCGTTGGCGCATTGCCACCAATACAATGTTAAACACGGCGATATAAAAAGTAACAACGTAAAATTTAATATACATACAGGCAATTATGTGTTACTCGATTTTGGGCTGGCTATCATGAGCGATGAACAGCGCCGCAGCAGTTTACGGCATGCAGGCGCAATAGAATTTATGGCCCCCGAACAAAACGATGGCCAAATGTTGTTTGAAACCGATGTGTACAGTTTTGGCGTAGTACTGTTTGAATTATTGGCGGGCAGGGTCCCTTTTCCGCTGAACGAAAAAGGTGAGACGGCCCGTAACCTTGTAATGGTGGCCCACATGGAAAACCAGCCGCCCAATTTACTGGCGGTTCGTAGCGGGTTAATGCCAGTTAATTGGTCGGCTACGCAAAAACAGGCCGAAATGCAGGTGCCTAACTGGCTGGAAGACCTGGTGTACAAATGCCTTGAAAAACAGCCCTCTGCCAGGTTTAAAAACGGAATGGAGCTTCATCAATTTATTAATACCCACAGCGTTTTGCAAACCGGTGGCCCCGAAGTACAACTACTACAGCAAAAAATTTCGGTTTTACAGCAGGAAAATGAACGGTTAAAAAAGCTGGTGAATTATAGCGGGGAAGCCTTTTCGGCAAGGCCTGTACCCAGCTTGCCAACACAAACCAATGAGCCGCAGAATTATCTGCCACCAACAAAAAAAGAAAGTAACACAGCTGGTATTTTAATTGCGCTGCTGCTAACCGTAGGCGTTATTGCCGCCATTTACTATTTCGTTTTTAAGGAAAATGCGTTTGGTACCAGTGCAAAAGTTATACCCGACTCAGCCGTTATTAACTCAACACCCGTGTCTGCAGGCAAAACGGTTATTGAACAATATATAGTAACAGCCGAAAAAGCTTATTTCTACAATCAACCCAACGAAAGTACCCGCAGAGCTGCCTATGCCATTGCCTCAAGCGAAATAATAAAGGCATACGATGATAGTAACGATTTTATTTATACCGAATTAATCAATACCAGCGGACAGATGTCAAAAGGCTGGTTAATGAAAAGCGACCTGGTAACGCTGGCCGACTGGACAGAAAATGTGAAGGCCAATACACCAAATAATGTGCTTACCGAACAAGATATCAGCGTACAATTAAATGAAGCGCGGCTACTGCTTAATTTAAACAAAACCGAACAGGCGGTTGACACGTATGAACAACTGGCCGAAAAAGGTATTTCGGAAGCGCAATATCAATATGCTAACATGGCCTTACTTGGCCGCCACAATCGTATTAATTGCAATAAAGCCTTTGCACAACTGGAAAAATTAGGCGATAATGGCTACCCGGCAGCCAAAAAGACCGTTGGATTTATTTATGCATTTGCAGCCGATAACAATATGCTTGAGCAATATGGCTATACGCGCTGCAATTTTGTAAAAGATGTTGCCCGCGGCGGCAGGCTATTAATGGAAGCTATGGTTTCGGGCGATACCTCGGCCCGCAAATTTTTAGATGTGTTGAATACCAACACCAATTAAACTATACGCTTTTAAGCAATATATTCTTTCTTTAAATCTTTACAATAAAAGGTGAGGAAGTGTATGTTATTTTATAATCATTTCTTCTAAATTCTATTATAGCAGTAACACAAAAAAGTTCAAAAAATTTATCGCAAAAATTGCATATTTCTAAAATGTGCTCTACCTTAAATTTTCTTATAAAAAAGTAAAAGCACGGAACTGCTAATTCGCCAAAAAACAATGTTTTATTGAAACATTACAGGGGCTGCACAATTTTTTCAATTGCTCCTCATTTTAAACATTCGCCCTGTATTTAATTAGTTTAATATTTTAATAATCATAAAACCGGTTTAACAATTAAACCGTAACTGTTAAAATAGTATCATCCGTAATCAATTATGATGATATGTCTCAAATTTTTTACATTAAAACTTCACCTTATGGAAAAAAAATTTTTACTACGTAGCGGGTGGAAACTTTGCCTGGCGTTATTGCTTTTCACTTCCATTGCAAATGCATCCTCCCACCGCGAAGCGCCGTTAATTTCCAACGATCCGCTGGCTGATAATACTGATGTGTATGCGTTTAGGAGTCCGGACGATCCATCTAAAATTACGATCATTGCCAATTACATTCCCTTTCAATTACCAGAGGGAGGACCTAATTATTACAATTTTGGTACTGATGTACGCTACGAAATTCACATTAAAAACAAAACTACCACTTCGGGCGACGATATTACCTATCGTTTTACATTCTCGTCAGTTAACCAGGATCCCACCACATTTTTCAACATAAGGTTAGGCCAGCAAAACCTTAAAACTACCTACACCTGCGAAAAAAGTACCGATGGTGGAAATATATTTAATTCCATTGTAATAAATGGAGTAGTACCCCCGGCCAATATTGGCCCCCGCAGTATTACCATGGGGGTTGGTTTAAATACCACTTATGCCAGTTTAATGACAAACGCTATTACCAATGCTACCGGAAGCGGTGGTGAAAAAGTATTTTGTGGCCCGGTCGATGATCCTTTTTTTGTTGACCTGGCAGGCGCTTTTGACGTAGGCAATTTTAGGCCCGGGGGCAATGGTACAAACCCAACTAAAGATGGTTTGGCAAGGTTTAATGTACATAGTATTGCCTTAAATATACCTATAGCTTCGCTGCAAAAAGATGGCAAGACCGCTGAAATGGCCGTTAATATTTTAGATGGCGATTTTGTAATTGGGGTATGGGCAAGTGCCAGCCGCAAACAAATGAGAACGCTTAATAACATGGGTATGGCTACTGCTTCTGGTAACTGGATACAGGTTAGCCGGTTGGGTATGCCTTTAACCAACGAGGTTGTTATTCCGGTAGGTGAAAAAGATCGTTGGAATTACACCAATCCGTATTCAACCGACAATACAAAAAACGACCTCAGTTTTGCTAAGTACTTCATGAATCCCGAATTAGCGTTGTATATGGACGACAGCCAGTTTGGAACAGCCGTACCATCGTTAAATGCCTTGCGTATTCAAAAACATTCACTGGGCTCGCCCCGTGCTGAGGACAACAATCCTGGGTTTGATTTCAGAAATGGGAAAGCAGGTTTGTTTGGTTTAAAAGGTACTCCGGCTGTTACAGGTACGGCACTGGCCGAAAGTTCTTTTGGTCCGATACTGTTGCCCAATGCAATAAGTCCACGTGCTGTAGATTTGTTGCCAATATTTTATACAGGTGTTCCAAACCTGCCACCTTACCAGTTAGCTACAGGCAAAATGGGTAATCCACTGGCAGTAGGTAAACCTTTCATAAATAACTTTTTGGCAACCTTAAACGATATGTTGCGCCTTAACATGGCTGTTCCGCCAACGCCGCGCAACGATCCTAATTTTAGTTCACTTGGTTTAATTCAGGCTGCTGCAATAGGCCTTACTGTAGCACCATTTAATACTACCGCAAACCTTGAGTTTATACCTAACATGGACGGGTTTCCAAACGGCCGCCGGCTTGAGGACGATGTTACTACCATTGAACTACAAGCGGTTGGTGGGTTAGTGCTTGCTGCTATTGGCCTATGGTACGACGATTATAACAGCAATGGCAGCCCCGTAACTCCAAACCTGGTAAATGCATTGTCGTTTAGCGCAGGTCCTACCAGAAACGATACCACTTTCAAAGCTGGTTTTCCTTATGTTCAAACACCGTGGAGAGGGTTCGATTACACAATTCAACCAAGGTTCTAACAAATCAAAATAAAAAAGATAATTATGAAAAAACTTTTAAAAAGGTTTACAGCCATTTTGGTTTGTTTGTTCCTTTATCAAACTATTACGCTGGCATCCTCTCACAGGGAAGCACCTTTAATTTCTAACGATCCACTGGCCGATAATACAGACTTATATGCCTTTAGAAGCCCTTGCGATTCTTCTAAAATAATATTAATAGCCAATTACATACCCTTTGAGCACCCCGCGGGCGGCCCCAACTGGTACACCTTCGGCCAAAATATTCGCTACGAAATACATGTAGATAATAACGCTGCTACCGCCGGCGATGAAATCATTTACCGGTTTACATTTTCCCAAACCAATGGCGATCCTACTACATTTTTTAATATCAGGTTAGGCAAGGAAAATCTAAAAACCACCTACATACTTGAAAGAAGTATTAATGGGGGTAGTTCCTTTACTACCATTTTGGAAAATGGTATTGTACCTCCTCCAAACATCGGTCCGCGCTCCATAGAAAGCGGAGTTGGCCTAAGCCAAAGCAACTATGATGCATTGATTAATACTGCCATCAAAACATCTGCCACCGGCGAAAAAGTGTTTGCAGGCCCTATTGACGATCCGTTTTTTGTTGATCTGGGTGGAGCCTTCGACGTAGGTGGTTTCCGCAGGGCAAACATGGGTGGCCGCGATGGTTTGGCCAAATTTAACTGCCACTCGCTGGTGTTGGAAATACCTATTGCTACGCTTCAAAAAACAGGTAGAACCGAATTGCAAACCAGCAGTATTTTAGATGCTGATTACGTAATAGGTGTTTGGGCAAGCGCAAGCCGTCCCGAAATGACCACGCTTAGCATGGATGGTTCAAACCCGACAACTTCGGGCAGCTGGATACAGGTATCACGTTTGGGTATGCCCTTAACCAATGAGGTAATAATTCCTATTGGCGAAAAGGATTTGTGGAATGCAACCACCCCGGCCAACGACCTTCAGTTTGCTAAATACTTTTCTAATCCCGAGCTTGGTTTGTATATGGATGATGCTCGTTTTGGCGCTGCTGTTCCCGGCCTTGCTAATCTTCGTATTCAAACAAAATCATTGGGTGCATTTAGTTTTCAAAACGACAGCATGGGTCTGTTTTCGTTAAAAGGTACACCTGCACTAAATGGTACTGCACTGGCCGAAGCCGCTTTTGGTGGCGTGTTGCTACCTAATGCTACCAGCCCACGTGCGGTAGACCTATTGCCGATATTTTATACCGGCGTACCCAACCTGGCACCATACCAATTGGCCACAGGCAAGCCCCGTAATAATCCATTGGCAGCAGGTAAGCCGTTCATTAATAACTTTTTGCCAACCCTTGGCGATAAACTGCGCCTTAACATGGCCGTACCAACAACACCCCGCAACAGTGCCGACTTTAATTCGCTTGGTATTGTTTGGGCTGCTGTTTTAGGCTTAACCGATGCACGGTTTAATGCCAATGCAAACCTTCAGTTTATACCAAACATGGATGGCTTTCCTAACGGGCGCCGTTTAGAAGATGATGTTACCACCATTGAGTTACAAGCGGTAAGTGGTGTTGCCCTTGCTGCCATTGGTTTGTGGTACGATGATTATGATGCTAATACTGCCAACCCTTTTATGCCTGTAACTGCGCAGTTAAACAAGGTGCTTGGCTTTGAGGCAGGTGTTACTAAAAACGACACATCATTTAAAGCTTGCTTTCCCTTTGTACAGGGTCCATGGAGAGGCTTTACTGGTGCTGGTTTTGTTGGACCGCAAAGCAACGATCCGCTACCAGTTAAACTATTAGGCTTTTTTGCCGATAAAAACGGTACCGCAGTTAACCTTCGCTGGCAGGTGACCAACGAGGATAAAAGCGATCGTTACGATGTTGAATTTAGTGGCGATGGAAATGCCTATCGTAAAATAGGTGTAGTTAAATCGCGTAACGTAGGTAACGCCGATTACCAGCTTTTACACAGCACGCCTAACCTTAATGGCAGCAACTTCTACAGGTTAAAGCAGGTTGATCTTGATGGTAAAATAAGTTACTCGCCGGTGCGCCTGGTAAGGTTTGGTAAAAATTTGCTTACTGTAACGCCAAACCCGGCTACTAATTTTATAAAAATTTATTCTACACAAAGCCCGGTCAGCATAAATGTGTTCGATCAGGGTGGCCGCAGGGTAACTTCACAAATATTAACCAACGGCATGCTGCAAATAAACATCAGCGGTTTTGCCAAAGGTGGTTATACTATCGTTGCCGAAAAAAACGGTGAGCGTTTGGAAACCATAAGGATTATAAAACAGTAATTTGATATTTTAAAAAAATTACCCGGCCCACCACAGCCGGGTAATTTTTTATTTATTACGGCCTCAAAAACAATTGTTACTTATAGCAGGTAGTTTTTTTTATTGAGGGCATTAAATACAACCCCGGCTTTTTTTGCAAGTCCAAAAGGTTAAGCTGGGTATACCTTGTATTTAATTTTTCATTTGTGCTATCAGGGTGCTTTTTTCTATATTGAACAGATTATGTCGCATTTCCTAAAACCGCCTTTAACTGTTTTATCGTTTATTATGAACATCCTAAATAGTTCACAATCAAACACCCCACTTAAAAAATGAAAAAGAATAAAATTTACCTGCTTAGTATGGTACTGTTAGTAGTGTTTGTTGCCCTGATAGTGTACAAATACAACACATCGCAAACCGATAAGCAAAATAAAGTGTATACCCTTTTGCCACGTAAAGGCGTAGATACCAGCAATAAAGAATGGCTTGAGGCAAAAAAGAAAAGTGATGTATTTGTAAACGCGTTACAACAGGAGCCTACTGATGTAAAAGCAAACCTGGGCCTTGCTTCGCTTTTTATACAGGAAGCCAGGGTAACAGGCAATCATTTGTATTACGATGTAGCCGCAATGAAACACGTTAATACTGTGCTTAAAAGCGATACTGCCAATTTTAATGCACTGGTTTTTAAGGCCCTGTTATATTTATCTCAACACCATTTTGCAGAGGGGTTGCAAACAGCACAAAAAGCTCAAAAAATTAATCCTTACAACGCCTACGTGTATGGCCTAATGGTAGATGCCAATGTAGAAATGGGCAATTACGATTCGGCTATTGCCAATGCCGACCGTATGGTGGCCATCAGGCCCGACCTTACTTCGTATAGCCGAATATCCTATGTACGCGAAATTTTTGGCGATTACCCCGGTGCCATCGAGGCTATGCGCATGGCCGTAATAGCTGGCGGTGCAGGTGATGAAAATACCGAATGGACAAGGGTACAATTAGGCCAATTGTACGAAAAAACAGCCGACTTTGCCAAAGCCGATACGCTTTACCAAAGCTCATTAAATCTGCGGCCTGATTATCCGTATGCATACGCAGGTTTGGGAAGGGTGGCGATGGCCCGTAAAGACAACGCTGCGGCCATCGCCTACTTTCAAAAAGCCGATGCCCTGCTGGCCGATAATTCAGTAAAAGAAGAATTGGTAGATGCGTACACCAGGGCTGGTCAACAACAAAAGGCCGGCGAAACTACCAGCAAATTAATAGATGCGTTGCAACAAGACGCCCAGGCTGGCAATAGCGATGAAAATATTGGCCACTACAGCGACCGCGAACTTGCCTTTGCCTATCTTAATAAAAACAACACCGACAAAGCGCTAGAGCACGCACTGCTGGAGTACAACCGCCGCCCCGATAATATTGATGTAAACGAAACAGTAGCGTGGGTGCTGTATAAAAAAGGCGATTATGTAAAAGCATTGCCTTATGTAAAAGCAGCGTTAAAAACCAATTCAAAAAACCCTATTCTGCTTAGCAGGGCGGCACTCATTTTTGCCAAATCAGGCAATAAACAGCAAGCGGTTGCACTATTACAAAATACGCCTGCAAAAAATCCCTACGTTGGCCAAACACTTCAAACCGAAGTAGAAAGCATTCAATTATAGTCCTAAATCTTTAGTGCAACATGACCGGGAAAAAGGTTTCAATTGCAAAAATATTAGTACTGATAGTTTTTATGGTATTGGCAGCCAATAACTTGTTTGCCCATACCATAAACTACGTTTTAGAAAAAGCGCCAACACAGCATGTAGTTTGGTTTTACCTTAAACTTGGGTTTACCCATATTATTCCACAGGGGTTAGACCACATATTGTTTGTAATAGGTTTGTGCCTGCTCAGCAACAAAATAAAGGTGATACTATGGCAGGCTACTGCCTTTACGGTAGCACACAGCATTACACTGGCACTAAGCCTTAAAAGTATTATTGTGGCGCCCAGTGCTGTTGTGGAGCCTATCATCAGCCTCTCCATTATGTTTATTGCTGTAGAAAACCTGTTATTGAGCGAGTTAAAACCGTGGCGGGTGCTGCTGGTGTTTTTTTTCGGACTTATCCACGGTATGGGGTTTGCCAGTTCGCTTAACGAAATTGGTTTACCACGCAACAAGTTCACAACGTCTATCATATCGTTCAATGCCGGAGTTGAAATTGGGCAGGTAGTGGTTATTACTGTGTTATTTGTTTTATTGGTCATCCCTTTTGGCAAAAAGCCCGGTTATCGTAAAATGGTCGTTTTTCCTGTTTCAATTGCCATAGCTTTTTTGGCAGCCTACTGGACCATTCAGCGCATATTTGAATTTTAATGCAATTTTTTTAAGCCCAACAAATGATATTATTAGGGGGTAGGTAAAAATAAAAAAGATGCGTTTTACATGATTTTTTAAAGCAAACTACAAAACGTTGAATTATTCCATGTCAGGCGGGCTTAGTTATTAAAATATATGGACGCGTTTTTGTACCTGGGCGTAGTATTTCTTATGTGTGTTGCCTTTGTATTGATGGTAAAAAGAAAAAAAGCCACCAGGGCCAAACTTGCGGAGGCGATGCACCAGCTTACCATATTTTCTTTTTAAATTGTTACGCCAGGTATTTTACAAATGGTAAAATTGTATTATTTTGTAAACAACTAAATTATATTATATGGTACGGATGCAAGTAATAGGCCACCTTGGCAAAGATTGTGTAACAAATTCGGTCAACGGAAAAAATGTAATCAATTTTACCGTTGCCCATAGTGAAAAATATAAAGACGGTTCAGGAACACAAATCGAAAAGACGGTTTGGGTAGAGTGTTCGTATTGGACCGACCGCACCGCGGTAGCACCTTATCTTAAAAAAGGTACACAGGTGTTTGCCGAAGGGTCGCCCGATATACGCACCTACACTACCGGCGATGGTCGCCAGGGCGCCACCATTACGCTTCGGGTATTGAATGTAGAACTGCTGGGAGCACGCCGCGATGGTGCTGGTGGAGGTGATGATTCATCCGCTAATAACAACTACAATACTGCCACTGCAACAACCAACAACCAGGGCAGTAACGGCAATGTTATGTCAAACGATGCGGGTAGAGGTGAACCAACTGACGATTTGCCGTTTTAAGTTTTATATGTTTTGATTACTATGTTTATATATTACATGGGTGGTTTAGTTTAAACCATCCATTTTTTTATACGATATATTCGTAGTATTCATGAAAATAGGTTTTTCTCTTTCGCTTGCCTTTTTTGCTGCGGTAGTTGTTTCGGCCACCCAGCCAAAAATACAATTGGTTATTTTTGTAAGTTTTTTTATTGGTACCGGCGGCCACGGCCACACTTACCCTGGTGCCAATTTGCCGTATGGTATTTTAAAGGTAGGTCACAGCAATAGCAAAAATGGTTGAAATTATAGCAGTAGTCATCACTACAGCGACAGTTTAATTGCCGGCTTTCGCCATACGCACCTTAGCGTTACCGGCATTGGCGATCTTTGCGATAAATTATTATTGCCCGTTTCGGGTGAGGCAAAAGATACCGTATGCAATACCCGTACATTTTGCACAGCCAGGAAAGGGCTTCGCCCGGGTTTTATGGGGTTAAATTAGCTGACTTTAATACGTACGCCTAAATGACCTCTGCCATGCAAAACACGGGGCGTAAACCCGGCAAACGCGCCATCATGCATGACAGAGGTGGTAGTGGCGGGAAATAGGCCGCATTTTGTAGGGACAGGTGGCCACCTGTCCCTACAAACAAAAATTTTTAAACGTAAATAGATGCACGAACACCTCAAACCAAATCGGTTATATGGGTACGATTAACGCCTTAACATACCATATTTTTTAACATCATGTATACTTGATAGAATTTGTTGTTTTAGTGGGGTAAAAAATGTTAAAATGATTTTAAATGTTATGGGCAAATAGCAGAACAACAATTTATTTGGCTGGAGCAAAAACATGAATAGGTTGAATTGCATTCGTTTGTTGTTATGCCCAATCATACACACGCCAAAACTGAAATAAATGACCGTGGCGAGGCAATAGAAACAGGTCGCTACCTGTCCCTACCGCCATCAGAAACAAAAATCAAATTATTATCGGAATTGATGGATGCATATAAAACAACATCAGCTAAAAAAATACATTTGGCAGAATTGGATGGGTCACGTCCCGTTACTGCATAACATTTTAATGGCAACGATCATTTTACGACCATATTATACAAAACGAAGAATTGATTTTGCGTATTTCAAATTATATCCACAACAATCCTTCAAATTAAAAGGGCGATAAACTTAACGATCGTTAATTAATGGTATGGAAAGGTCGCGACCTGTCCCTACGTTTTATAAGGAAAGGTCGCGACCTGTTCCTACCTTCACAATGTTTTTTAAACGCATATTGCCACCATGTCACAAACCTATACCTACCAGCAATTATACCAGTTTGTCCATGCTATTTTTCTGCTAATGGGTTGCAGCCACGACGATGCACATACTGCTACCAAAGTATTGCTTTCGGCCGATGTGCGCGGCATAGACAGCCATGGTATAGCCCGGCTTAGCGGCTATGTCAGGTTGTGGGAGGCCCGGCGCATTATGGCTAAACCCAATATTAAAATCGTTCACCAAACGCCGTCCACAGCTACAGTTAATGGCGGTGCCGGCCTCGGGTTAGTAGTAGCCCCTTATGCTATGAGAATTGCTATTGAAAAGGCAAAGGTGGTAGGGACGGGGTGGGTAAGTGTAGCCAATAGCAATCATTTTGGTATTGCCGGTTATCATGCTATGATGGCCCTTGACCACGATATGATAGGCATTGCCATGACCAACGCCAGTGCGCTGGTAGCCCCCACCTTTAGTAACGAGCGAATGCTAGGTACCAACCCGATTGCCGTGGCCATACCTGCAGGCAGCCAACCGCCGTTTGTAGCCGACTTTGCCACCACTACTGCAGCCAATGGTAAACTGGAAATATTACAACGTAAAAATGAAGAAGCTCCTACAGGCTGGGTACAGGATAAAGAAGGGCAGGCATCAATAGATGCCGGCGAGTTAAAAAAGGGCGGCGCATTACTACCCCTTGGCGGTGATAAGGAACACGGCAGCCATAAAGGTTATGCATTGGGTAGTATTGTAGATATTTTTTCGGCGGTTTTGAGTGGTGGAAGTTATGGCCCATGGGCACCACCATTTCCTGCCTATGTGCCTATGCCGCAAAATATGCCCGGGCAGGGGTTAGGCCATTTTTTTGGTGCCATGCGGATTGACGCTTTTAGGCCTGCAGCCGACTTTAAACATCACATGGACAATTGGATTAAACGTTTTAAAAGAGCAACGCCTATCGATGCCCAACAAAAAGTATTGGTGCCCGGCGATCCTGAACGGGAAATGGAAGCGATACGCATGAACGAGGGTATACCCTTTTTACAAGTGGTTGTAGACGACCTTAAAAAGGTGGGGGATAAGTTTGGAGTACAACTTTGATTGTAGTGATAGCTAGAAATTGATGATAGGTGCTTACGTAGTGTCTAAACTTTATTTAGTCAACGATAATACTTAAAGTATGATAAGAGTTCTCTTTTTGCTATTATTCATATTTCCGATTTTAGTATCCGCTTAAAAAAGGTGTTCTGTTGGTACCATTTTTATTAATACTTTTTCTTCTGATTTCTTTATTCAAAATCCAGTGGTTGATTCTCTTAAGGTTACCGGGTACTCCAATAATTCTGGATGGGTGTCGGTTTATTTAAAAATTTTTTGGCAGGATACTTCTTATCGCTATCGGAGTTTAAATGGCAGTGAAGAATACGATTTTGGTTTTTTAGGAGACAGATACCTGTTTGAGAAAAAATATGGAAAAATTCAACTGTCGAAAGATGATATTCCAGTTTTATTGGGTCAGCAATATATAGCCCCCACTATCCATTTTATAATAAGGCAGGATTCTGTAAGGCACATAATTAAATATTATTGTCCCGACAAAAAGGACGAAAATGAGGAAAAGGTCTTTACAAAAGTTGAAGTTCTTGTTCGGTATAAAAGCGGTATTAAACAGTTACAATACGAAATGGAGAGTGCATTTAAAAAAACAACCTCAATTAAAATGTTCTCCCCAAGACTCTGTGTTGATTTATCAAATCCTTGTTGATAATAAAGACACTTACTTAAAAAGGATACAACTTATTGAAGGCCGCTATTCGCCTTTCGAAAAAGTTATTATGGAAGAATTAAAACATTCTTGTTCCTGGCAACCTGCAATGCAGGGTGGACGAGCGGTTATGAGCTATAGAAAAATCTTTATTCGTCTTAATAACGATAAAAGTATATTGTTGGCCTATAAATTTCAGCTATGAATAAATATTTTAGTAAAAGACTTTGAGTCATAGTAACTCTTAATTTGATTCAGAATAAAATAATCTCAACTTTATAATCTTTTCAACTATGAGTAAAACTGTGGGCAATACCTCTGGAGCAATCCGTAATTGAAGGTTTTCAACATCTTCATTATTTAATATAAGAACAGCATAATAAAATAGCTGGTATTTTTCCTGAAGTTCTTTTCTATTTTCAGATTCTTTGAATAACATTAATACTAATTGCGTTTGTTGTTGCACAAGCAGGTTTTCTATAAACCACGATAGATGTTCATATTTACTCTTTGCAATAATGTCGTTTAATTTATTATCAACATTCTGGAACCTCCCATTCCATATTTCTACAATAAATTTAAATTCCATGATATCCTGGTCAACGTAATTTAAATTAGATTGCTCCAAAAGTTCCAAAGCTTTATTTTTATTATGGTTATTAGAGTAATACAAAAAAGCAAGGTTATTCAAAGCTTCAGTTTTACGTTTTTCTATTGTTGACAAGTTGTACTGCCCGGCTTCAACAAAATCTTTATGCGCTACATTAGCACTAGCGAGGTTGGTCGTAGTTTTAATGTTACCTTTTTTTATTGCTGGCTGGTAATATTGCTCGGCTTCTGCAAATTTATTCTGGTTCAAATAATCAATAGCAAGATTTTCCAAAGCGTAAGTATTGTCTTTTTCTATTGCCAGCAGGTTATACTTCTCTACTTCGGCAAATTTTTTCTGTTGTGCAAAATCACCGGCAAGGTTATTCAACGCATCAATATTTCCTTTTTCAATTGCCAGCAAGTAATACTTTTCGGCTTTAGCAAATTCTTTCTGCTTCAAATAAGTATTAGCAAGGTTGCATATTGCTCGGGAATCACCTCTTTCTATTGCCATCAAATAATATGTCTCTGCTTCAACAAATTTTTTTTGCTCCGCATAAACATTTGCAAGGCTATTTAAAGCGTAGAGGTCGCCTGTTTCTATTGCCAGCAGGTAATACTTTTCTGCTTCATTAAATTTTGTTTCTATTGAAAATAGGTAGCCTTTCATTCTAAATTTTACACCATCATCTTCGTTCTCTATTTCATCAACTATATTATGAGCGCTCTTAATTTTGTTGTCATTAATAGCTTTTTGTATTTCTGCTTTGATGTCGGAATACTTTCGGGGAAGTTCAAATAAATCATTTTTTGTTTTTGCGTCAGCGAACTTACTTGTAAAATCAAGCATCGTGTCTCTAATACTGGTATGGGTATATTTCGACTGGCTTAATGCTTTTGTCATGATAAACGCCTTTTCGTAAGATAAAGAGTTTGATTGTAAATTATCGATATGTTGAATGGCCAAAGTTTTTAGTTGAGCTGCGTCGTACCAGGTTTCTAAAAAGATGGTAAGCCATTTAGCCCTTCTCTTTTGCTCCATGTTGCCTTGCGTAACTAGCAACCACATATTAAAGAACCGCTCCGAAAGGCGATAAAGGTGGTTCTTTTTGTTTGTAGTAATTGTTTCTACCAGGCCATTATTTGTTAGTTGCTTTAATTGCGCAGAGATAAGTTTACTTTCCATTCGGCATCTTTCTGCCAATTGTTTGGTAGAAGCAGCTTCCCAAAAAAAAGCCATCTCCAAGACAATTTTTCGTTGGGGTGCTGGCGAATTATTAAGCCTCTCCTGGTAAAGGGGCGTTACATTATCCATTACTTTTTTTATGTAATCAAATCCATAAAGTGTTGAGTCTTGCAGAAGGATTTGAATAAAAAATTGGAGCGTCCTTGGTAAACCATCGGTGAGTATCCGCAATGCTTCAATTTTTCCTTTATTTGCTTTGCTAAACTCTGCTAGTTGCGGCAGGTTCATTATCTTACTCCAGTAATTTAATAGCAAATGAATTTCTAAGGTAGAAAGTGAACCTAACCGATGTCGACGGAAAAACTCATAAAATGGTTGATCGTATTTCCAAAAATGCTCGTCCATTCGGGTACTTCCACCAATAATTTGAATATTGTTGTGGTTAAGCAGGTTCTCCCTTAACAGATTTCCATCATCGTCAAAATTTTCAACAATGCGGTCTAAATTGTCCAATAACAGGATTACTTTCTTTTTCCCATTACTTAATATTTTAATTATCTCTTCATACAGATATTTTGTGTATTCATGCCCATCTTTAAAAGATGAATAATCTTCAAGATTTAGTGGTTGGTTAAATCTTATGCTTAGTTCTTTTAATACTTCTATCCACAGATCAAATAAGCGATAAATGCCGGCTTGCTCTTCGGCCAGGTTTATGGCAATATATTTATTGGATAAGTCCTGATTTTCGTCTATCTCAATTTGAATTCGCCTTAAAAGTGTCGATTTCCCACTTCCCCTTCTTCCAAGAAACAGCTCATGCTGTAAGGGGTCATCTCCTTTTTTATTCAAAAGATCAGCAATTATTAATTCAAACTCCTCTTTTCTTATCACAAAGTTTTTTTTGATCGACTCTGCATTGCTACTTGACGATTGATAGAAGTTCAGTTGGTCAATAAACCAATTGGCGGTGTTCGTTGGATTATTCAACATTGTAGATTGGATTTTCTTTTTTCCAGAATGCCTTTAGGAAAGGTGATAAAAAAATGTACTGATCTCCTTTCTCAATTATATAGCCATCTTTTTCCAGATCGCTTACAAGTTCCATGTAGTCATTGGCTCTGTTATACTTTATTGACAGGTCGTATAGTTTTTGTTGGGAAATAAAACCTCTATGTGCAATATATTTAAGGACATCGTTTTGCAAATCTGCATCGTTTGGTGACATATAATCAAACAGTCTATTTTTCCAATCTCTAAAATGATCGCTTTCTTTTACAATAATATCAAATGCGTTGTCAATATTTTCATTAGTTATGTTTGGGTTACTTCTTTTCATGGCAAGTTTATTTATCTCATCCAGCATGAGGTTGATGAAGTAAGGAATATATTGACCTACTCGAGAAAGCAGATGCTTCTTTAATGTTTCATTGTATTGAACAGTCGCTTCCTCAGTGGCCCAGCCTATGTATTTGTAAGCCTCGTCGCTTGAAAGGGATTCAAAATTAACGTTATTGAAGTCGTTTGTATCGGTAGTCCTTCCTTCAATTGCCTTAACTACATGATGAATTCCAATAGAACCTGCCAGGACAAGACAAAAATTTTTGAATTGATCATCTTGCCTCCATGTTCTAATATTTTTTAAGATGGAAATTGCTTCCTCTTTATTACCAGCTTTATTTAATCTGTGCAGCACTTCAGGTAGCTCATCAATGAATAAAATTATTTTTACTCTTTCTTCATTAAGTTTTGGGAGGATGTGGTTTACAGCATCTAAGTAGTTTATTGTCTTGTCACCCAACTTGATCGACCCGGTAGCGTCAATCTCTTCAATTTTAATCTTTTTGAAAAAATCCACTACCCAGGTAGCTGTGCGTTGTCCTTTACCTAAGCATGACTTTAGTAAGGAATAAATTTTCTTATAAAATTCATCTTCACTTTTTATACTCTGTACATTTTCAAAAATACTTTTATATTCTTTTGGCGAATTAAGAGCCATAAACTTCATCACTGATGTCTTGCCTACTCTTCTTGGTGCAGCCAAAAGCACATGATTTCCTTTGGCTACCTGTTCCCAAATCTCAGCCACTATGTTTGGTCTGTGATAGTAATAAGTACCTGTAGCAGTATTACCAATAATAACTTTTGGATTAACCCACATTGACAACAGTTTTATTGTTTAGTAAATTTGACAACAAATATATTGTCAAATGGCCGTAACAACAAATTTGTTGTGAAATATTTTATTAGTTTTGCCTATCAGAAATCTACATTTCTGAATGCTAAATAAAGGATTGCTTTCCCGAAGTAACAATCGGGGCATGCTGTACCTAACAAGGACGAAATCTTTAATTCATAACTTATAGTTCATAACGCATAACACTTCATTCAACATCTAACATTAAAAATAACCGTTACACCACTACCACACTCACCTCCAAATCTTTGTTTTCTTCTAAATAAGTAATTATTTCATCATTCATGGTAAAGCCTTTTTCCAGGCTGTATAACCCAATTTTCATATTGTTTACGGTATCGAAAATATTAAATTTGAGGGACGACTTGCCGGGGTGGGCTTTTACATTTTTATCAATAAAGTCCACAAACTTTGGGGTGACGGCTTTGGCCGGTAGTTCTAACACCAGTTGTTTGGTAAAAGCGGATTTTGCCGTTTCAAGCAGGTTAATGGAGGTTACTTTAAACTCGTATTGCTCGCTGTTGTAGCGGGTTTTAAACTCACCTTGTACCAGTACTATCTTACCTTTTTCCAGGTAGTTCTGAAATTTTACATAATCATCGCTCCACAACATCAATTCGGTTTTACCAGTAAAGTCTTCAATGCCTAAGGCGCCAAAGTTGCGGCCGGTTTTGGTCATGCGGTGTTGCGCATCTACCACCAGACCTGCCAGTTTAAATGGCTTGTTTTTTTTGGGCGATAGCTGCGGCGCTTCTTTTACTTCGTTAAAGTCGGCTATGTTGGTAAAGCCAAAGTGCTTCATCTCAAACTTGTAGTGATCCAGCGGGTGCCCGCTCATGTATATGCCAGTTACATCTTTTTCATGGTCCAGTTTTTCGGTTAAGTTCCACTCTTCAATTTTAGGCAGGGTAGGGGTTGGAATGTCCAATTGTATCATATCGCCAAACAGGCTGTTGGCGGTGGTTTGTAGTTGCGCCTGGTAACGCTGACCAAACTGAACTATAATGTCAAAACCCGAGGCGGTGCTGTCTTTGGCGGTGCCAAAATATTGAGCACGGTGGAACTCGGGCCAGCAATCAAAGGCGCCACTGTAGGCCAAACTTTCCATCGATTTTTTATTGAGTGCCCGTAGGTTTACCCGTTTAACCAGGTCGAAAACATTGTTAAAAGGACCGCTGTTTTTCCTTTCTTCTAAAATGTTTTCTATTGCATTTTCCCCCACACCCTTCAGACCCATCATGCCAAAGCGTATTTCACCTTTTTTGTTTATAGCAAAGCCCTTTTGGCTTTCGTTTATGTCGGGACCTAACACCGGCAGGTTCATGCGTTTACATTCCTCCATAAAAAAGGTAATCTTGTCAATGGTGCCTGCGTGGTTTAGTACACCCGCCATATACTCGCTGGGGTAGTGGGCTTTTAAATAAGCGGTTTGGTAGGCAACCAACGCGTAGCAGGTGGAGTGCGATTTATTAAAGGCGTATTGGGCAAATGCCTCCCAATCGGTCCATATTTTATCGAGCTTATCTTCAGGATGGCCTTTTGCTGCACCTCCATCTTTAAACTGCGTTTTCATTTTTTGCAGCACCGAAATTTGCTTTTTACCCATAGCCTTGCGCAATACATCGGCCTCGCCGCGACTAAAGCCTGCCAGCTTTTGGCTAAGCAACATTACTTGCTCCTGGTACACGGTAATGCCATAGCTTTCCTGCAGGTATTCAGCCATGTCGGGTACATCATAGGTTACCTGTTGTCTGCCATGCTTTCGTTCAATATAATCAGGAATGTATGCCATGGGCCCCGGACGGTACAATGCGTTCATGGCAATAAGGTCGGCAAACTTATCGGGCTTAAGGTCGCGTAAGTGCTTTTGCATACCGGGGCTTTCAAACTGAAACGTTCCGTTGGTTTCCCCGCTTTGGTACAGCTTATAAGTTTGTTCATCATTTAAAGGCAATTCATCAATTTCTATAACTACCCCATGGTTTTGTTTTATCAGTTCGAGGGCGGTTTTTAAAATAGATAGGGTTTTTAAACCCAAAAAGTCCATTTTAATAACCCCGGCTTCTTCAATAACGTTACCGGCAATTTGGGTAACTAACAGGTCGGAGTCCTTACTCGTTGCCACCGGAATAATATTTTTCAAATCATCCGGCGCAATAATAATCCCGGCGGCGTGTAACCCGGTATTGCGTACCGAACCTTCTAACCGCGCGGCTTCTTTTAATACCTGTGCCTGCAGGTTATCGCCCTTATAAATTTCGCGAAGCTTTTTAACATTTTCTATGTCTTCGCCACCCATATCCTCTTTCTCTTCCAAACTTTTCTCCCCTTCCTTTTTTGTCATGGGCGCAAACAACACCCTGTTTAAATTAGTGCCAGGTTTGTCGGGCACCAGTTTGGCCAGCATGTTGGCTTCGGCCAATGGAAGATCGAGTACACGGGCCACATCTTTAATACTCATTTTGGCGGCCATGGTACCAAAGGTTACTATCTGCGCTACCTGGTTTTTACCGTATTTATCTACCACGTAATCAATTACCTTTTGACGGCCGTCGTCGTCAAAATCGGTATCAATATCGGGCATGCTCTTACGGTCGGGATTTAAAAAGCGCTCAAATAGTAAGTTGTATTTAATCGGGTCGATATTGGTGATGCCCACACAAAATGCTACCACCGAACCCGCAGCCGAGCCGCGGCCCGGACCAACAAACACCCCCAATTCTCTGCCGGCACGTATAAAGTCGGATACAATTAAAAAGTAACCGGCAAAGCCCATTGTTTTTATGGTAAACAATTCAAAGTCAAGCCGTTCCCGTATCTCTTCGGTTATCTCGCTATATCTTTTTCTGGCGCCCTGGTAGGTTAGGTGGTGCAGGTATTCCCACTGGTTTAGGTTGCCGTCGTCGTGTTGTTGAAACTCCTTTGGTATAGGAAAATTTGGGAGTAGTATGTCCTTTTTTAGGTTTAGCAATTCTATTTTATCAACAATGGCGTTGGTGTTGTCAATAGCTTCAGGAATGTCTTTAAACAGTTCCTTCATCTCGCTGGTCTTCTTAAAATAAAACTGGTCGTTGGGAAACTTAAAGCGGCGGTTTTTTACCTGTGCATCATCGTTTACAAAGTCGTCAAAGCCGGGCGTGCTTTGTTTTTCGCCTGTATTAATGCACAGCAAAATATCGTGTGCATTGTAATCGTCCTGGTCGGTATAGTGGCTGTCGTTGCTGGCAATTACGGGTACGTTGTGTTTTGCAGCAAAGCGAAGCAAAACTTTGTTTACCTTGTTTTGCTGTTCCATGCCATGGCGCTGAATTTCAATATAATAGTTTTCGCCAAACATATCGAGCCACCACTTAAATTCTTTTTCGGCTACCTCCTCTGTTTCTTTTAAAATTAATTGGGGTACGTAGGCACCCAAACAACAAGTGGTAGCTATTAAGCCTTCATGGTATTTTTTTATCAGTTCTTTGTCTATGCGGGGGTATTTGCTATACATGCCCTCCTGGTAGCCCAGCGAGGTTAATTTTAATAAATTGGCATACCCCAGCTTGTTTTTTGCCAGCAATACCTGGTGGTAGCGATTATCTTTTTGCTCTTTGGTAAACTGGCGTTTGTGGCGGTTTTCTACTACATAAAACTCGCAACCAACAACTGGTTTTACTTTTAGCGATCCATCTTCGTTTGTATGCTTATATGCCTCGGCTACAAACTCAAAAGCGCCAAACATGTTACCATGGTCGGTAATGGCCAAGGCCGGCATATCGTCGGCAATAGCTTTTTTATACAGTCCTTTTATTGAGGCAGCCCCGTCTAGCAAGCTAAACTGCGTATGTACGTGTAGGTGTGAAAATTTGGTCATGTGTTGTGTGTCGTTTGGTCAAATTGTGAAACGCGAAACCTCGATAGTGAAAAGTTGAACGATTTGCTTAGTTATGGTTATTTCATGTCAGCCTTCCTTGTAATTTCAATGCGGGAGAAATCCCTCGCAATTTTTTTTTGTTATCCGCATTTGTTCTTTTTTCATCATAGTTGTGTCACTCCTTTCTACTCTTTGTTTTTTATGCAGCTTTTTTGCTATGAAGGCGCAAATACACTAAGAAACATAAAGACTGATAGGGCTGTCTAACCTGCTTTTGACTTTAATTTATTTTTCTTTGCAGTTTTTCTCTTGCCTCCTATGCGGTATTAAACACAAAGACTACTAAGGCTGCCTACTCTGTTATTAATATTAACTCCTTAAAAAATTAGCGTTTCTTCTCTTTTCCCGTTTTTAAAGCTTTTGCACGTAAGTGCTGTTAACGGACCAACAAATTTCGCCTATCCTTTTTGTACATCAGGCATCACTTTTCCACAAATGTGCTAAGCTTGGGTATCTGTTAAATAGTTTTACCAATGTTTTGGCACTAAGGGTGTCGTGGCGTACTTTGCCGGTCACTTACATATGACTTCAACCCGACTACTACATTTTACGCTGGCAATGTTTTTTTTTACCAGTTGCAGCCAGCTTAAAAGCCTCTCCAGCCGCGATAACTCGGTTGCCAGGGCGCCGGCAAAACCGCAGGATGTTAAAAAAGTCCAGTTCCTTAATAATATTTCTGTAACTCCCGGCGAAGAGGTTTCCAGCCGTCATTCAACCACTGATCCCGGTAATAATCGTCCTGCACGCCGCAAAAACGAACCCTTAATTACAGGTGGTTACCTGGGCGGCGATATTGAAAGGGCTGGTTTTCTACAATTAAAATATGCCATTGCACTGGATGCTACAGTTGAAAAGTTGACCAATATTCAACTTCTGCAACTGATAGACGATTGGTGGGGCACCCGCTATTGTATGGGTGGCAGTACTAAAAATTGTATTGATTGTTCAGCCTTTGTACAGGTTATTATGAGCAATATTTATAATGTGTCAATCCCTCGCACCGCGCAGGAACAGTACGATAACGGCAGTAAAATAGGCATGGAAGAACTAAAGGAAGGCGACCTTGTTTTTTTTCGTACCACAGGCCGCTCCGTTAGCCATGTTGGTGTATACCTGCTTAACAACAAATTTGTACATGCCAGCACCAGTGGTGGCGTAATGGTTAACGACTTAAACGATAGCTATTGGAAAACCAGGTTTAGCGGCGCCGCCCGGGTAGCCGATAACGCAATTGGAAGTCGTTAAAATAAACTTCGATATGATAAAATAATTTAAGCCGTTTTAAGCTTAATTTTTATGTCAGTCTGCTGTTAAATTTTTTTTGCCATTTAATACACGGCTACTACACTGCTTTTGCTTAAACATTGTGTCGGCGCATTCACTTCTTGTCTCTCTCCCCGGGAGGAGATTTGTCGGAGTGCCAAAGCAATCCTCCTAATAGTCATGAAAACAGAACAACAAGCTGCAACGTCGTTTCACGTTAGTATGCAGCCAATAACCAAATTCCGTAACAAACAAACAAACTTAAAGTGGTAGAACTTACGCACAAAGCTTATACCATTTACCCCACAATTTAAATAGCCATTAGCCGTTAGCCATTAGCCATTAGCTTTTAGCACTCAGCCAAATTCACTTCTCTAAAAAAATAGTATTTAACTAATAACAGCCGATGTGGTAAGTCTAACATGGATCGTTTAAAAACTTTGCCACAACCTCACCGCAGGGTAGGGGGGTAGGGGTGTGAGTCTTCAACGCAATTAACATATACATGTCAAACTCAAAATGTTTTGACGATATATCCTTTCCGGTAAGTTGGCTTACCAAAGCATTTGGATAACGGCAAAAAACAATTTCCGGATAGCTGTCAAATTTTTGGGGGTTTTATATTTCTTTACACTTATGGTACAAATATCTCAAGTATAAATTCATTGTTTAGTTTCTGCCGGTTTATAAATTAATTCGGTTTTCTTAATTATCATTAATCGTAGTTCGGCTGGGTAATTTTTATTACATACTTATCTACATAAAAATGCGTTAGCTGGTCACCCGTCAGTTTTTTAGGGCTCACATTTATTGCTATCGGTGCATGTGCTTTAATTTATTATAATAGTTGTTAAGTTGTGTAAATGGTGGCCACAAAACAGAAATATACTTGTTTGCCATGATAATTTTGGTTGCCATAAAAACAATGAATGATATTTTTTTTAATGTTAACGGGGTGGGTTGGAGGGCCTCGGTGCTACACTTGCCTCATTAGGGCGGAACTGTCAAAACAGCGGAAAATTGGACCTTCATTTTTTGTGCGCTGAACTTTTAAAAAAAGATAAATTTAATATTTGGCATTTGTTGCACGAGGATGGTTTTGAAGGGCGCATACAATTTATTGACTTTAATACAAAGCAAACCTTTGGTAAACTCCGGTCGCTGCACGGCGACTGGACCACCTATGGCAGATTGCTTATACCCGAAATTATTAGAAGCAATATTGTACTGTATTTAGACAGCGACCATATTGAAACCGATATATTACAGTTTGCCGATATTGAATTTACTACCACCTTATCGGCAGTAAAAGAAGGTACCGTACATTAGGCATTGGAACGCCCCTTTTTTGTAGATAAACTTCAATGGCACCCCGAAACAAACTATTTTAATGCGGGGGTGCTGCTGATTAATCTTACAAAATGGCACCAGGATAATTTTCATATCCAACTCAACAAAATTTCGACCGAACATTCAACAGAATTTCTCTCGGCCGATCAAACCCTGCTGAATTTATTGGTAAAGGGCGACTTTTTTGAATTACCACGGAAACTAAATGTTCCATCATTACCACACAGGCACTCACCGGCCTACCCGGATGTCTCTACTAGCCATTTTCCAGGCTCGCCCAAACCCTGGGATATTTTTGGAATATTCATCCACTCGGGCTATCATAGATGGAGAAACTACACACCTGGCTATTGGCAAAAAAATTATAGCCGCCTCACTTTTGGTAAGCTAATTCGCACCTGGCATATCCGGAAAAACATCTTTAAAAAATATTAAATAAAAATGGCGGGGCTGGTGTTTATTTTACCGTAGCTAAAAGAAATAGCCGGAATATTTTCGTCATAATTCAGCCTGCATTTTTACCGTGGCTCACTTTCAATCTAACTTTTGTTGCTCCCTGCCACGGATAACCACCCGCTGTAAAATTTTGTTTTATTTTCTTATTATTTAAACGATGCCTTGTTTCAACTAAGTAAATGCAGGCTACTAATTAAACAATCAATTTTGTAAAGGCATACGTTAAATAAACAGCCCCGGAAAGTTCCCATCCAAACAACGGGGCAATACTTTTTATTTGCATTATTATTGATAGTGATACCTGCCAGTTTAATAACCACTTTTTATGAATAAGACAATATTATTGCTGCTACTGGTCGTTTGTAAGCATGCACCACTACTGGCGCAAGCCAAGTGTGGCTTCGACCAAAAAATGGAGCAGCTTAAAGCCGCTAGCCCCGAAAGCCGCCAGCAAATTGAAGCCACAGAACTTTTCATTCAAAAATATATTGCTGAAAATGCGCCTGGTTTACAAAAACGAAATACTACGGTGTATAACATACCGGTAGTTATACATGTAATGCATACCGGTGGCGCACCAGGTAGCATTTATAACCCGTCCGACACCAGGCTTACCGGCTTTATAAATTACCTTAACCAGGTATTTGGCGGCACTTACCCCGGCATGGAAGCCCCGGCCGATGGAGGCCCTGTAGTAAATATGGAACTGAATTTTGCATTGGCACAAAGGGCGCCCAATTGTGGGTACACCAACGGTATTAACAGGGTTGATGCTACCTCGTTACCTAATTATGTTGCTAACGGCGTAAATGCAAATACCACCAACGGCAGTACCGACGTTGCCTTAAAAAACTTTTCGCGTTGGAGCCCAAATGACTATTATAATATTTGGGTGGTAAATAAAATTGATGGTGCGGATGGTACTGCAGGGCAGTTTATTGCCGGCTATGCGTATTTCGCCGGTTCATCGGCCTCGTTGGATGGCACTGTAATGCTGGCCACACAGGCCATTGCAGGCAATAAAGTGCTACCGCACGAAATTGGACATGCATTTAACCTGTATCATCCCTTCCAGGGTTCAAACCTTAACACTACCTGCCCCACTAATGCCAACTGCACCAGCGAGGGCGACCGTGTATGCGACACTGACCCAATCAGTAATAATGTAAACAGCAACGGCGTGTATAATTTTTTGGCTCGTACGGGTGTAAACATTTGTACTAATACCGGTTATACCCGTAATACTGAAAAGAACTTTATGAGCTATACAAACGGTTTTACCCTTTTTACCAATGGGCAAAAACAACGGGTGCAGGCAGCAATGCAATTACCATCAAGGATTAACCTGGCAAATAGTTTGGGTGTAACACCCTGTGGAGCTGTAATTAATTTTCAACGGGCAACTGATAGCCGCATTGAGACTAGCACCGATACCACGCAGGAGTGCAGACCCTATACCGACTACAATTACCAGTTAACTATTGGGGCTGCACCTAATGCCAATGCAACTGCAACCCTTATGCTGGGAGGCACCGCTACCCGCGGTATCGATTACGAAGTGACCACGAATGGTAATTTTTTATTGCCCTCGCTGGCAATGGTTTTTGCTACAGGGGCAAGCGCGCCACAGCCCTTTATCATAAGGGTTTACAACGATGCGGTGATAGAACTTAACGAAAACATCACCTTTAAAATAAGTTTGAATAATGGGGGAGGAAATGCAACGGTAGGAACCAATATACCTGCCTTTTCCTTTACAATTATTAGTAACGATAACGTAGTAGTGGCGGCTGGGGTTACCACAACTAATATTGGTGCTCCTACTTTTAACCTTTCGCAGGCTGCTGGCGATGCCGTTTTTAACCCTAAGCAACAGTATAAAAAGGTGCAAATACTGTACAAGGCCAGCGAATTGGCAACCAACGGCGTTACGGCCGGATTGCTTACCGGTATATGGTTTAATATTTTGGCAAAAAAAAGTACCCGGCCTTTTGGTAACCTAACATTACAAATGGGGAGTACCACCGTAGCTAACCTGGTTGATGGCGGGGTATCTGTGATAAGGAACTTAGCAAAGGTAAAAAATGCCTTTGCCTATAACACGGTAGAAGGCTTTAATAATATAACCTTCGATCAGTCTTATAATTGGAACGGTACCGATAATTTGGTGGTGGAGCTTTGTTACGATAATGGCACCTTTGACGCTACACAGGCATCGGACTCAACGGCTGGATATTCTGATTGTGGTACTTGTTTTACCGGTAATATGTTTTTTCAGGATGGGCTTAGCTGTAGCGGCAGTTATACTGCGGTCAGTTATTTTGCCAACAACATTAAACCGCAAATAAAGCTTACCAAAACTGTTATTGGTACACCCATAGCCACGGCACTAAATACCACCAGCACTACCTCCATCGGCCCTTTTGATGAGGTGTTTTTTTACGATGCGATGGGTAAAGTAATTGCACGTTTAAAAAATCTTACTTCGTTTATTTATGGTTGTACTACCATAACCATTGATAGGGCAGGGGCCACAGTCTCCCCGTTTTGGAACAGCGCTGTATCAAACCAACTCTTGTCAAAATCAGTAAAAGTAATCTCGGCCAATAATACCAACAGCGGCAATTTTCAACTAACGTTATATTATACCGAAGCAGAAGTAGCAGCATGGCAAACGGCCACTGGCCGCAACTGGCAAAATAGCCTTTTGCAAGTTTGCAGCGTATCGGGCGGAAAGTTTATGCCGGATGTAACGCCTACGCAGCCATTACTTAGCCAGGTGGTATTGGCACCAGGTACCAAAACCAACGTTGGTGGCAACTATTCTATTAGCGCCGAATTTACCAACGCGGGCCCTGCCGGTTATGGTGTTGGCGTACCGGGCCTTGCTGGTTGCAACTTGCTTACATGGACGGGCGCTATCAACAACCTATGGAGTAACCCCCGCAACTGGAGTTGTAACCAGGTGCCTACCCCTAACGATATTATTTTGATACCATCGGGCAATCCCCACCTGGATATAAACTTTACAGTGGCAGGAAAATTAACCCTTAATACATCGGCTACTTTAACGATCAATACCGGTGTAATGCTTACTGTAACCGGGATTTCGAATGTGCCGTAGGAAAGTAAAAAGTAA
>Ga0105047_10000058_pt1 | contig 142058 bp, 131 predicted proteins | sample MAT04_FD_78384 | JGI IMG/M metagenome (GOLD analysis project Ga0105047, IMG submission 78384) | Freshwater microbial communities from Lake Fryxell liftoff mats and glacier meltwater in Antarctica - MAT-04 (megahit assembly) | ecosystem: Environmental > Aquatic > Freshwater > Ice > Liftoff...
AACACCGTGCAACACCGTGCAACACCGTACGCACTGCGACCTCACATGTTTACCACCGTTCATGACCGTAGCACCGCTGCAGCTCCGAAGCATGCACCATGTCAGCGCCGTCAGTGCGCACATCAAACGGTCACGAGACTTCTACACTCGCGTGCTTGGCATGCGGCCAATCATCACGACGGTCAATCAGGATGATCCGCGCATGTACCATTTGTTTTTTGGCGACGGGGCAGCCACGCCCGGTTCGGATATGACGGTGTTCGACATTCCCAACGCGGTGCGTGAACTGCGCGGCAACAACTCCATTGCCCTGACGGCATTCCGCGTGTCTGGTGCCAACACACTCGCCTATTGGGTTGACCGGTTGAATGCACTGGGCGTTCCCAATCTCGGAAGCAGTGAGCGCGATGGACGACCGGTGCTGGACTTCGACGATTTCGAGGGAACGCAACTATCCCTGATTGACGACGGTGGCGTAGGGGCAGCCTTTCCGTGGGCGGCCAGCCCTGTGCCGGCAGAGCACCAGATTCGCGGGCTCGGCTACAGCACCATCGTTGTCCCCGACCGCGAACCGACCCACCAGTTTCTCACGCTGGCGCTCGGCCTCACGCACGATCACATCTACGCGTTAGCCGAGGCTCCCGAATTCAGCGTGCACGTGTATCACATTGGCGAAGGAGGACCAAACGCTGAGGTGCACGTCATTGTGCGGGACGATCTGCCGAGGGCGCGTTACGGGGCAGGGGGCGTGCATCACATTGCGCTGCTGGTGCCTGACAATCAGAGCATGGGCGATTGGGTCGCCAAACTCACGCTGCTGGGTTTTCACAACAGCGGCATTGTCGATCGGCACTACTTTCAGTCCATCTACGTGCGCGAACCGAACCACGTGCTGTTTGAGTTGGCCACGTTCGGACCGGGCTTTGAAGTGGATGGTCCGATGGACGAACACCGCGTGTCGCTCCCTCCGTTTCTCGAACCGCGACGCGCGGAAATTGTTCGCGCACTGCAACCGTTGCACGTGTGACCTCTCCCGACGGCCGTTCTCCGCGCGAACGCATTGCCGATCAATCGGCCAATCTCGGTGCCGTCCCGCCGGCCGCTGAATGGTCGCCGGTCATGGAGGCGCCCTCTCGCGAGGGACCTGTCACGGCCGTAGCCCGCACGATTGGCGGCACATTCAAACGCGGCGTGAAGGTTTTTGGAACCATGCTGGGACTGATGGGCCTCGTGTCCATCGTCAACGCTGTGACGGCTGGTGCGGTGAACCGAATGTTTGGATTAATTCCTCGTTCGGCAGAAGGCGCGTGGGGTATTGCCCTGCACCCATTGCTGCATGCAAACGCCGCTCACCTGACCATGAATGCGGTTGGGCTGCTGCTTATTGGTGGAACGGTGTATCTGCGCAGTGCACGTGACTTCTGGCGCGTAACAGCGTTTGGCGTCTTGCTTGGGGGCGGGGCCACCTGGCTTGTTGGACGCCCCGCTTTGCATATCGGTGCCAGCGGACTCGTGTTCGCGTACCTGGGTTATCTGCTGACGACCGGATGGTTTGACCGCAAACTCACGTCGGTGGCGCTGTCGGTCGGCGCAGCGGTTATCTGGGGCTCGGCGCTGTTCGGATTGTCACCGTTGCAGGCAGGCATTTCGTGGGAATTGCACTTGTTCGGGTTGATTGGTGGCGTGGTCGGCGCGTGGTGGAGAAAACGGTTTGCCTCGCCGTAGCCTCGGCCTGAATGCAGAACGATCACCTGTTCCACCTCGCGTTATTTCCCTGCGGCCGCGCGCTTCATCCAGGCCAGCCTCACGAACAGGATCTGCGAATTCATTCCAGGATTCGATTGTCCAAAGCTCGCGTTCGACAAATGATGAAACGTGTATCCCACGGCCACGCGCGTTCGGGAAACGGGTTGCCACTCCAGCGCGGCGCCAGGTGAGACCGTGAAGTTGGCCATTGTCGCCGCACCGTACGGCACCACCTTGTTAAAGATCAACGCACCAGCCGTGACGTTCAGTAGCGCGTGTATGCCCGGTGCAAGCTGTCGCGCCAGTTCTGCGCCAATGGGCGCCAGTCCGAATCCATAGCCCTCGCGAAAGCGAAAGCGATCGAGTTGTTTGGCGTCCGTCACCCGCGTCGAGTCCAGCGTGCGAGTGATGGGCGGCCCGCTACGCACCAGCAGGATGGGCAACACCTCGCCAACATAAGCGAGGTGCGCTTTCGCCCCGCGCCAGACATCGCGCGAAATTTGCACGCCGACAATGCGCAGCGAGCCCGCGATGTGTTCGTTGTGCGACGCCGAACGTGTTTCGTAGGCACTTCCGGCCCACACGTTTACGCTGTTCCACGGGTAACGCCGGAACCGCGCAAATCTTGAGGTACCCGAGTCGGCCCGAGGGGCGATGACGGTTTTGGGGTCGGACCCGGGGAGCCCAGTGGAAACGCGGTCCTGAGCGCCAGTCATTCCGGCACACGCAACGGATAACACAACGAGGAGGGCGGCGGTCGCCCCGCGGGCAAGTCGGCACATGGGACGGGAACATAGCGACGCGCGGACGCGCAGGGCCGCCGCCGCCTCATTGCGCCAGGGCCTGTCGAATTTTGCCGGATCGGAAACCAGAACGACCCGTGCCTGCGTATAGTTCAATGTCCCCTTCGGAGTCCCGACAGTGATTGCAACGCTTCTCCGCCTGCTGGCCCTTCGCCCATTGCTGACCATGGGCATTTTGGGCTTTCCGATACTCCTGCTGGTCGCGGTTGGGCTTTTCACGATTATGGCAGTCAAGCTGCTGGTTTTTGTGGTGTTGCCCGCGGCAGTGGTGATCTGGCTTGTGCGAAAGGCCTACAAAAGCGCGCGAGCCAGCGAGGTGTACGAGGGTAGCTCGCACGAGAGCTGAACCTCTGGTGTAGTGGACCGTCTCAACCGCTACGTTTGAAACATGTCTGAAAAACACCTGACTCATGCCGACGACGGCGACGAGGCGACCGCCTCCGTTCGCAAGCAGCTCATGCACGCGCGGGAAGACTTGTTGCGAGTACACCGGGCCCTCCTGCATGTGGAGCGCCTTCGCTACGAGAAAGTGCACGGCCGCATCGCGAACAACGGGCTGTTCCTCCAGTTGGTCATTGGCGACCCCTGGTTCGATTGGTTGCGACCTATGGGCCAGATGGTCCTGTTGATAGACGAGCGCATGGAGGACAAGGAGTCCCCGCTGGAGACCAACGAGGCTTCTGCCCTGTTGGCCCGATCGAGAGAACTCCTGCGGGCTGACGTCGCTGGGGACGCGTTTCAGCGACTTTATTATCAGGCCATGCAGGTGTCGCCCGAGCTGGCAGTACTTCACGGTCACGTTGCCAAGAACCATCGCGCCTGAGTTTGTCCCGGGACCGGTCCCAGCCTCCCCGGGCGTTTATTGGCGCCCCCCTATCGGGCGGGGCCTTTTGCAACGATGATATTGGGTGGTGCGTGGCGGTCGGCTTGCCACGGCACCTTTCCGAACCCCTCTCCTTTCTGGTGGAACGGCACGCTTCAAGGTTGCGTATGAAACGCTCATCGCTGGCGGTTCTCCGAGTTACTGAATGGAACCTCGCACGCTGCGTGCTGCTTGCTGCGTGCCTTGCTGGCGTGGCCGCATGCCGCGTGCCCCAGCCGCCGAGTCTCGCGGCCTCGTACGAAGCGCAGTTTGACGCGTTGTGGTCGCAATACGATCAGGTGTATCCGGCGTTCCGCTACAAGAACGTTACGCCGTCCGACTGGAACGACATGCGCACGCGATACCGGCCGCAAGCATCGGCCGCGCGGACCGACGATGAGTTCATCGCCGTGATGCTGGACATGCTCAAGCCATTGCGTGACGTGCATGCGTGGTTCGTCGATCCCAAGGGCACTATCGTGCCGACGTATGTGCCAACCGCCCTGGAGAATTTTGATCGCGGCCGATGGTCTCGTGCACTACGGGATGCGGGGTGGATCCCGCACGGAAACGCGTGGGGCGAGGCCATCGTGGGCGGTTTTGCCTATCTGTATATCGAGACGTGGAGCGCCGGACAAATTGACACCCTTGCCCTCGATGCCGCGTTGCTGCGCCACCGAGACGCACCCGGCATGATTATCGACGTGCGCACGAATGCCGGGGGCAGTGATGCGGCCGCTTTTGCCTTTGCCAGCCGCTTTGCCACCAGGTCGCAAATCGTTTCATACGTTCAGGAGCGGAACGGCACCAATCACGACGACCTGACACCGGTAAAGGCGCGCACCATCGGGCCGCGGGGCACCTGGCAGTATACGAAACCTGTCGTGGTGCTGGCAGGGCGTGGCGGATTCAGCGCCAATGAAAGTTTTGTCGCCGCCATGCGGGAAATGCAGCATGTCACCGTGATCGGTGACACCACTGGTGGGGCATCAGGAAACCCTGGGACGTTCCCACTGGGCAACGGGTGGTCGTTCACCGTGCCGCAGTGGTTTGAACTCGGGCCCAACCGCCAACCCATTGAGTGGAAAGGTGTAGCCCCCAATGTGGCCGTGCCGTGGGCCCCGCGCGGGTTTGACACGGAACGTGACCCGCTCATCGACACGGCTGTTGGAATGTTAGGGGAACTGAACGGGCTGTTTCGCGTTGCCCCACCTGCCGGGATTCGCGAAGACTCGTCGGTGCCCATGCCGCGCCGGTTACAACCGTTTCCCAGATGAACGTGTCCTAACGACGTCGCGGGGCGTTCCATCGCGCAGTCGCGGCCCCGTTCTCCTCCCTCCTCAGGCTGGACCCGTCATGTGTGTTACTGCCCGGATTTCTGTGGCTGCCCACCGTGTCACGTCGCGCGCGAAACGCGTGTTCCGAATTGGAGGGGCGCTGCTGATGTTTCCAGCGTTGCAGCCGCGATTCGGCGAACCGTCGGCCATTCTGGTGGCTGACATCACTTGCTCGCAAACCGTACGTACCGTGGCCGCGACGGCACCAAGGCGAGGCCAATTGTCCACAGCGCCAACGGGACACCGCCTCACGCAAGTGACCACGATCCGCGCGGCACCTGTCGCCACACCGGTAGCGCGCCCCAGTCTCTCGGTCAGGCTTCGCGCGCTTTGGGAAAACCGAGGGCGTACGTCACCGACAGTTGGCCGCGTGCAGACAACTGCCCAACCTGCCACTCGTAGTGCAGGTCTTCCACGCTCGTAAAGAGCGCCTGCAGCTCGCGGTCGCTGTACGTACGGAAGCACGAAACGATGCCGTCATAACAGACTACAAATGGAATGGCGGGAATGATGTAGGTCAGGAACAGTCGCGACCACTTGAACGGGCGAAGGCGCGGCGTGGCGAGCCACACCAGCAGGGGCGCGAGGAGCATAAAGACCAGGGTCATGGCGCTCCGCTCCGTTACCTCGGCGATGAAAATTCCCTGGCCGCCGTGCGCAAGATTGCGAAGCACCTGTCGCGCAATCTGCGGCGGAAAATGATGGAAGGAGGAAAACGAGGTGCGCAATCCAGTAAGCGGAATGCGACTATTTTCGACGTCCACCGGCTCGACTCTTCCGACGACCTGCGCATCCGTTCTGGCGTTCTTGGAGAAGGCCTCGACGTTCGGATACTTGTCGGTGAGCGTGACGCAGAGGTCGGACGGCGCGCCGGCACGCACCAGTGCTGCCCGGAGGTCGGGCCAGGGGCCACCGCCGCCCGAGCAGACATCGACGACTGACGTGATGTTGCGTGATCGGAGCGCAGGCGCCAGCAACCCGACAATGGGCGAGTAGGCATGGCCGGTCCGGATGATGAACTGCAGGTAGTCCAGGGCACCATCGCGAATCATGCGAGGGCATCGCGGAATGTCGAGCAATTCGATACCGTGCAGGCGACGCGAAAAAATCATTCCGAAAATCTACAACGGACTTCACCAGGTGCACCCCTTCTCGTGGCGACAGTGAACAGCGACACCAGCAATGGGCCGGTCTGGGAGGACGGCGGGTGGCAACCGTTGCCTGCGCTCGAGGCCGATGCCACGTGCGGCACCTGCGTGGTGGGACTGGGCGCATCGGGACTGACGGCCATTCACGAATTACTGGATCGCGGCGAAGAGGTCATTGGCATTGACGCACAGGACGTCGGCGCCGGGGCGGCCGGTCGGAACGGCGGGTTTCTGCTGGCGGGCGCCTATGATTTTTATCACGACGCGGTCCGGTTGCATGGCCCGTATCAGGCGCGCGCGATCTACGACGCGACACTCACGGAAATTGGACGCATTGCTGCGGCCACGCCGCAGTGTGTGCATTTTGTGGGCTCGCGTCGTCTGGCGGCCTCTGAAGCGGAAATCGCCGACTGCGAGGAACAGTTGCGCGTCATGCGCGCGGACGGTTTGGCGGTTGACTGGTATGACGGCCCGGATGGGGTTGGCCTGCATCTTCCAACGGATGCCGCGTGCAACCCACTGGTGCGGTGCCGAACGCTTGCGGCGCAGGCCGTGGCGCGCGGAGCCCGACTGTTCGCGCGGTCGGCGGTGACCGGTTTTGGCGAAGGTCGCGTGCACACGAGGTGCAGCGAAATTCGTTGTCGCCGCATCATTGTGGCGGTTGACGGCAAACTGGAGCTGCTGTTGCCGGAACTGAAAGGGCGCGTACGCACTGCGCGACTGCAGATGTTGGCGACCCAGCCAACAGCCGAACGTTTGGTGCCGTGTCCGATGTATTATCGCGAAGGCTTTGAGTATTGGCAGCAGTTGCCGGACGGCTCAATAGCGCTGGGCGGATTTCGCGATCGCGGGGGTGACGGTGAATGGACGACGGACACCACGCCCGCCAACCCGGTGCAGGCCCTGCTCGAGACGTTTTTGCGCGAGACGTTGCACGTGCAGGCGCCCGTTTCGCACCGATGGGCTGCGTCCGCGGGGTATTCGCACACTGGACTACCGGTTGTTGAAGAGGTGCGGCCGGGTGTTTGGGCCATTGGCGGGTACAGCGGAACCGGCAACGTCATTGGCGCGTTGTGCGGGCGGGCCATTGTGGCTATGGCGCTGGACCACAACCACGCACCGTCACGCCTGCTCATTCCCGGCGGAATTGATTGAAGCACAAATGTGACGGATGCACGCCGGCCGCTTGCCCGCCGGTGACCAAGTCTGCACCATCCCGGTACCTGCATTTCGCAACGATGTTCACTCAGAGGCACGATCATGCGCTGGACTCCTGGCAAACGCAACGAAAATCTTGAGGACCGCCGCGGTGCGTCGGGCGGCGGGGGGTTTCGGGGTGGTGGCGGTGGCGGATTGAAGCTGGGGTTGGGTGGCACCGTGATCGTGCTGATCCTGAGCCTGGTGTTCGGCAAAGACTTCACATCGATGCTCGATTCGGGAGGCGCGCCCTCCGCCGCCGAACAGCCGGCATCCGGTGCTCCAGTGGCGTCGTCCGCAGTGGAAGAGCGCATGGTGGATTTCGTGAACTTTCTGCTCACCGACACGCAGAACACGTGGCGTGAGATCTTCACGACGAGTGGGCAACCCTATCAGGAACCCAAACTGGTGCTGTTTCGCGACGGTGTGGAATCGGCGTGCGGTTTTGCGCAATCGGCAACCGGGCCGTTCTATTGTCCCGCCGACATGAAGGTGTACATCGATCTTGGCTTCTTTGATGAACTGGGCAGCAAGTTTGGTGCACCGGGTGAATTCGCACGTGCCTACGTGCTGGCGCACGAGTTCGGACATCACGTCCAGAACCTGCTGGGTACCGAGCGGGAAATGCGGCGCGCACAGCAGGGCAACCCGCAACAAGCCAACGCGCTCAGCGTCGCGATGGAGCTGCAGGCAGACTGCTATGCGGGCATCTGGGCGGCGTCAGCCAACAAGCGCACCATCATCGAACCGGGCGATATCGAAGCGGGATTGACCGCTGCGGCCGCCGTGGGCGACGATCGGTTGCAACGGATGGGACAAGGGCACGTTAATCCGGAATCGTTCACACACGGTTCGTCGGCGCAACGCATGGAGTGGTTCAAGCGCGGGTTCGCGCAGGGTCGTGTCGCCGCGTGCAACACGTTTGGTCAATAACCTGTGCACATCCCGACATCGCTCGGCGTCGGCACCGTGAAACTGCGGGTCGTGCAATGAGGGTCGCGAGCGATGTTTGGTATTGGCCACGCGTATGAGTCATCCGTCTGCTGAGCCTGATATCGCCACACTGGAAGCGGTCACCGCTGCACGCGAGCGACAGGTCGACCTGCTTGGTGCGCTCGGGCGAATGGCCGGTGGCATTGCGCACGATTTCAACAACCTGCTCTCGGCCATGACGGGGTACGCGGAATTTCTGGAACATCAACTGCAGTCGCGCGGTGATTGCATCGCCGAGCTCAGAGATTTGAACGAAATCCGAATGGCGGCAGCGCGCATGCATGAACAGACGCGGCGACTGCTGGCGTTTGCCCAGCGATTGCCCGGCAGACACGGGCCCGTTGCACCACACTTGCTTGTTCGCGGCATTGAGCGACCCCTGCGACAGCTCGCCCCCGCACAGACCACGCTGTCGGTGTCCCTCACCAGCGTGCCAGGATTCATCGACGTCGATCGCGCGCAAATTGAGCAGGTCCTGATCAACCTGACCGTCAACGGCTTTGACGCCATGCCTGACGGCGGCACGCTCACCATTGGCGCCAAGTGGTGGGACCCGGCGACAGACGGTGTTCCGGCTGGTATCGTGATCGGAAACGGGGTGCCGCCTGTCGGAACGTGCATGCACTTTCACGTGACCGACACCGGACGCGGCATGAGTTCCGACTATGTGCGACAGGCGTTTCTGCCATTCGAAACCACGAAAACAACGGTCGGAACCGGCGAAGGGCTCGGACTGGCTGCCGTATACGGATCGGTCACCAAGGCTCACGGACTCCTGATTGTGGAAAGCGCCCTGCATGTCGGCACCACTGTACATGTCCTGGTTCCTCGTGCGCCGATGGTGACTGGCGCAGAACCTGATTCATTTCCTGCGTGAGTCATTCGATGAAGCGAAGCGTCACCATCAGGCGCGCCGAACGTGCGGACGTGGCCCTGGTCCTGCAATTCATTCGCGGACTGGCCGCGTATGAAAAACTTGCGCACGAGTGCGAGGCCACGGAGGCGCAACTGGAACGCACCCTGTTCGGCGAACGCCCGTCTGCCGAAGTGATCATGGCGTTCCGTGACGACCTGCCGGCTGGATTCGCCCTGTTTTTCCAGAATTATTCCACGTTCCTTGCTCGGCCGGGCATCTACCTGGAAGACCTGTTTGTCGATCCGGCGCATCGCGGTCACGGAGTGGGGCAAGCACTGCTCGCACATCTCGCGGCGTTGGCAGTCGCGCGCGACTGTGGACGGCTTGAATGGTCGGTGCTCGACTGGAATGCCGACGCCATTCGGTTCTACGAGCGCCTGGGGGCCCGTGCGATGAACGAATGGACGGTGTACCGGGTGTCCGGGGATGCATTGCGGCAGCTTGCCGCCGAGCCACTTTCACGAACCTGACGTGCCGATGCCGAAGCCCTTTTGGACGCGCGCCACTATTGGCGCCGTTTCCGTTGTTGCGTCGATCGCAGCATGGCCCCCCGCCACAACGGTCCATGCCCAACGGTTGCGCGTTGCACCAGCCGTGCGTTCATACGTGCGGGTGGACACCAGCGTCCTTGCCTTCACGAACGTGCGCATTGTGGATGGCACGGGCGCGCCGGCAAAGGAACAGCAGACGGTGGTTGTTCGCGACGGCCATATTGCCGCAATTGGAGCAACGGGCAGCGTGACCATTCCAACGGGCGCACAGGTGATGAACCTGGCGGGCAAGACGCTCATGCCGGGAATGGTCATGGTGCACGAACATTTGTTCTACCCCACCGGGCCCGGCGTGTACGGAAATTTCGCTGAGAGTTTTTCGCGCTTGTATCTCGCCGGTGGTGTAACCAGCATGCGCACCGGTGGCAACATGAACGGGTTTGGTGAACTCGCCATGGCGCGCGCAACCAACGCTGGGGAAAAGGCGGGCCCGTTTATCGACGCGACCGCGCCGTATCTGGAAGGACCAGGACTTGGCCTGGGACAGGTGCGAATCATTGTTGATGCGGCGGACGCCAAACGACAGGTTGAGTATTGGGCCAATGAAGGGGCGACGTCGTTCAAGGCGTACATGAACATCACGCGAGAACAGTTGGGTGCGGCCATTCAAGCGGCGCACGCACGAGGCCTCAAAGTGACGGGTCACTTGTGTTCGGTGACGTATCGCGAAGCGGCCGACCTTGGCATCGACAACGTCGAACACGGTTTTCTGGCGGCCAACGATTTTGTCCCCAACAAGCAGCCCGACCAGTGTGTATCTCGCGGCGGCGCCGCGCAAACAACAATCGCCACCATCGATCCGCAAAGCGCACCGGTGCAGGCGCTGTTCAAGCACCTGGTCGACAAAAAGGTCACCGTCACCTCGACGCTCACCATTTTCGAAACATTTACGCCTGGCCGTCCCATGCCGCGCGGACTCGACCTGCTGCTGCCGCAACTCAGGGAGCAATTTGAACAGCGGTTCGCGAGTACGGCGCGCTCAACCAACTCCATCTATACCAAACTGTTTCCTAACGGCATGGCCATGGAGCGCGCGTTCGCAAAGGCTGGCGGCACGCTCATTGTGGGTACCGATCCTACAGGTGGCGGCGGACTGGTGGCCGGATACTCGAATCAGCGGGCGCTTGAATTGCTGGTGGAAGCGGGATTCTCGCCACTCGAAGCCATCAGGATTGGTACACTCAACGGCGCGACGTACCTTGGACGCGGTGACAAGACTGGCTCAATCGCCGTCGGAAAATTTGCGGACCTGATTGTCGTGAATGGCAATCCTGCCGCCCAGATTTCCGATGTGCGAAATGTCGAGCTCGTTTTCCGACAAGGTGTGGGTTTCGACCCCGCGGCGCTCATCGAATCGGTGCGCGGAAAAGTCGGCCTCTACTAACGTCTCCTCCTCCTTCCATCATGTCTGACACTCGGCTGGGCATTGGTTTCGTCGGTTCTGGTTTCAACGCACGTTTCCACATGCAGGCGTTTCGTGGCGTGCGGGATGCGGATGTGCTGGGTGTATGGAGTCCCAACGAAAAAAACGCCGCCTCTGCCGCGAAATACGCGCGTGCGCTGGATGTTGGCCATGCGAAGGCGTACAGCAGCATCACCGACATGGTGGCCGATCCCGCCATCGACGCCATCTGGTTGAACGGACCGAACCAGGCGCGTGTGGAGAATGTCGAGGAAATTTGCGACGCGGTGACGTCTGGCAAAGGCACGCTGAAAGGTCTCGCCTGCGAGAAACCATTGGCGCGCAACGTCGCCGAAGCGAAGCAGGTGCTCAAGCTGGTGGAGAAGGCCGACATCAAACACGGCTATCTTGAGAACCAGGCGTTTGCTCCGCAAATTTCCACGGGGCACAACTTGCTATGGAAACGTGGCGCGGCCACAACCGGTCGTCCATATCTGGCGCGTGCCGCTGAAGAACACAGTGGCCCGCATATGCCGTGGTTCTGGAATGGCGCGCAACAGGGCGGCGGTGTGTTGAATGACATGATGTGTCATTCGGTGCTCGTAGTGCGCCAACTGTTGACACCACCGGGCGAGTCACTCATGACGCTGAAGCCGGTGCGGATTACCGGACACATCGCGTCGCTCAAGTGGTCGCGCAAGGAATACGCCGCGAAACTCAAGAAGTCGATGGGCGTCGATTACACCAAAACCCCGTCTGAAGACTTTGCCAGCGTGATGGTGGAGTTCGAAACACCCGAAGGACACACCGCCATTGGTGAAGCGACCACCAGTTGGAGTTATGTCGGCGCGGGACTGCGCCTGAGCGCGGAACTGCTGGGACCGGAATACTCCATGAAGTGGAATTCACTGGAGTCGGGGCTGGACCTGTTCTTCTCGCGCGAAGTGAAAGGGCGTGCGGGCGAGGATCTGGTGGAGAAACAAAACGCCGAAGTGGGGCAGATGCCCGTGGTCGCTGCCGAGGCGGTGGCGTACGGCTACGAAGCCGAAGACCGCCACTTCGTGCGCGCATTTCTCGGGAAGGAGGAACCCATGCTCACGTTTCATGATGGGCTTGAAGTGGTACGCCTGTTGATGGCGGCGTACATGAGTGCAGAGCAGGGAAAAACTGTGGCGTATCCCCCTCGCGGTCTCGATGCCTTTGTGCCTGCCGTTGCGCGTGGGACGTGGAATCCGCGCGGGTAAGTAGCGCAGCAATCAATCAATCGTCATGAGTTTTTCCTCCGTGTCCTTCGCGTCTCCGGGTGAAAACAGCTTCCCCAGCATGCGCTTCGGGGTGCGTCGCGCGAGGGGGTTTTCACGCGCAGGCGCGGAGGACGCGGAGGAACTGCCGAAACGGGTTTGCTATTTCATGATCTGCAAATCCAACGGCCTGAACTTGATGTCCTGCGCCTGCAGGCGCGTGAGGTGAATGGTAAGGCGTGACATAAAATCTGCGTAGTTCCGCTTTGGCGCCGGCGACCACACCACCTCAGCCAACGCGGCCATGCGGGGAAACATCATGTATTCGATGGCCTTGGGCGTAGGCAGATACTCGCTCCACAACTGCGCCTGTGCGCCCAGGACATGTTTCGCTTCGGCTTCCGAAAGCGATGGTGGAATTGGGTCAAACGCGTAGACCGTATCGAGCGGCAGAAACCCGCCAATGGACAACGGCTCGGCGCGACGGTCGCGCGATTGCAGGTGATCAAAATACGTGTGGCTGTTGGGCGCCATGATCACATCATGCCCAGCCTTGGCCGCCGCAATGCCACCGGCCACTCCGCGCCATGACATGACGGTGGCATTTTCGGCCAGGCCGCCCTCGAGAATTTCATCCCAGCCAACCAGGCGACGTCCCCGGGCGGTGAGGAACGCATCCATCTGGCGAATGAACCAACTTTGCAGTTCGTGTTCGTCCTGAAGCCCCAACTCTTTGATGCGCGCCTGAATTTGCGAGCTGGCCTTCCACTGCGTTTTAACCGCTTCATCTCCGCCAATGTGGATGAACGGTCCGGGGAACAGGGCCAATACTTCCGTGAGGACATCCTGCATGAAAGACACGGTGCTGGCGTTGGCATTCAGGATGTATTCGCTCACCCCCCACACCCCCAACACACTGACCGTTGTATCGGGGCGCACGCCCAGATGCGGATAGGCTGCAATAGCGGCCTGCGCGTGGCCGGGCATCTCGATTTCCGGCACAACCGTGATAAAACGTTCAGTCGCATAGGCCACCACTTCGCGGATGTCGTCCTGCGTGTAGAACCCGCAGTGTTTGATACCATCGAAGACGCGTTTCGCCGGGTCGGCGACGTACGGGCCCACCAGCGTCTGGTCGCGGCAACTTCCCACTTCGGTGAGTCGCGGATACTTCTTGATCTCAATGCGCCAGCCCTGATCTTCGGTAAGGTGCCAATGAAACCGATTCATTTTGTGCCGTGCGAGCTGGTCGATGAACTTCTTGACGAACTCTTTCGGCATAAAGTGTCGCGACGCATCCAGATGCATGCCGCGCCAGCCAAAACGCGGGGCATCGTTGACGTGTACGGCGGGCACCATCCAGTCGGTGCCGGCAATGGGTGCGTCGCGATAGATCGCCGCGGGCAACAACTGTTTCACGGTTTCGAGCGCGTAAAATGCGCCCGCCGCTGACGACGCGCGAATGGTGATCCGAGTTGTCGCGACGTCCAGCGTGTATGCTTCCGCGGCGAGTGTCGCGTCTTTCCGCAGCACAATTTGATTGGGACCGGCCGGCACTCCTGCCTTGACCGCCAGGTCGTACCCGGTGGCGTTGGCGATATCCCGGGCAAAACGGTGTGCGACGGCCGTGAAGGATGCCGGTGCGACCAGTGTGGTGGACTTTCGCAGGTGGAATTGTCCAGTGCGCGCGTCGACGACCGCTGGCAGGGGAATGAGCGGATACCGCGCCGACTGTGCCTGTGCGACCTTGGCCCCTGCGGCGACACATGCGATGACGAACGTTGCAAGTTGCAGAACCCGGATGACGCGACCAAGCGTCGGTTGGGCTGAGGGCGGTATTCCCCTGCGATGCGAAGATTCGGCTGATTTCATGGGGCGTTTAAGGAGAAGTGCCGGCGGATCGGCGCCCGAGTTGTGCCAGCACGGCCGCGAATACCGCGGTGTCGGTCGCGCGTACATGGATGTCCTGTGCGCCGGTGGTTTTCACGAGTTCCAATACGTTGTCCGCCCGAATGCCGCCCCCGGCAAGAATGCGCAAGGTGTTGCGGGACGCCGCGAGATGGGCGGCGAGTTGCGTTCGGCCATCCAGCGCTGTGGCGGCGTGCCCCGACGTGAGCACGATATCCACGCCCAGCCGAAGCAGCGCTTCTCGAGCTTGCGTCGCGTCCGGCGTCGCGTCAAACGCGCGATGACAACCCACCCGCATTGGACGCGCCTCGTCGATAAGCACCGCCATGCGCGCTTCATCGAGCGTATTGTCCCCGCGTAGAATGCCGAACACCACACCGTCTACGCGGGCGCTGCGCGCGGCTTTTACGTCCCGTCGCATTACGTCGAACTCGTCGTCGCTGTACACGAAGTGGCCTTCGCGCGGCCGAATCATCACGTGCACGGGAATACGCAGTCGCTCGCGTGCAAGCGCCATCAATCCAAAGGAGGGCGTCGTGCCACCGTTGCCCGCTCCACACAGTTCTACCCGTCCGGCGCCGACCGCTTCCGCACCGAGCGCCGTGTGCATGGAGTCGACACACGCTTCGGCCATGATTCGCGGCAGAGCTGCCGTCGCGTCCACCATCAGCTTTGTGCCTTGATGGCGGCGTTCACGTCACGTTTGGGGCGAAAGAGAAAGAGGAATATAAAGAATACGGCCAGCGCGCCCAGCGACGGCACTTGCCACACCTTCATCCAATCGTGTGCGACGACACCTGCGGCATCGGTGGTCGCGTAACGATTGACGACAAAACCCGAGATAAACGCACCGACGAAGTACCCCAGGCCGTTGGTGATGAGATTCAGCATGCCCTGCGCAGCCGCACGCACTTTCGGCCCGGCGCTCTCGTCGGTGTAAATCTGCCCCGCAACAAAGAAAAAGTCGTAACACACGCCGTGCAACAGAATGCCGACGTAGATCATCCACATGCCCGCGTCGGCGTCACCGCGACTGAACGCGAAGTAGCGCAAGGCCCACGCCAACATGCCCACCAGCATGATCCACTTGATGCCGAGTCGACGCAGCGCGATGGGGAGCAGAATCATGAAACCCACTTCCGACCATTGGCCAAACGTTTGAATAAATGCAGGGTCGGCCACCTTGATTTCGTTCAGGAACGGATTGGCAAACGCGTAATAGAACTGCAGCGGAATGCAGAGCAGAAACGAACCCAGTACAAAAATCGCAAAGTCGGCTTTCTTGAACAATTGAAAGGCGTCTGCTCCGACCGCGTCGCGAATGTTGAAGGGCGCTCCGGCCGACTTTGGGGGCGTGTGGGGCAACGTGAAAGAAAACAGGCCCAGCAGCAGTGACGCACCGGCTGCCACCTGCATGGGCAACGCCTGCGCCTCGGCGTGGAGACCTTTGCTGATAATGACGCCGGCTACAATCCAGCCAATGGTGCCGAACACGCGGATGAGGGGAAAATCGCGCGCGGCATCTTTGATGTGATGAAAGGAAATGGACGAGGTGAGCGACAGCGTCGGCATATAACACAACGCGTAGAGAATGAGCAGTGGGTAGAACGTACTCCATTCTGTCTGTTGCGACACGAAAAACATGACCACACCGCCCATCAGGTGCAGCAGAGCCAACAACTTTTCGCTGGAAAAGAACCGGTCCGCAATGGTGCCCAGAAAAAAGGGCGAGACGATGGCGGCAATTGCGGTCGCCCCGTAGGCACTACCAATCTGAATGTCGGAAAAGTGCCGCGTGGTGCCCAGATACGTGCCCATGGTGACGAACCATGCCCCCCACACGAAAAATTGCAGGAACATCATGATCGACAGCTTGGCTCGGGTTCCCATCCATTTGCTCCTGGTGCGCACCGTTGAGTTGTTGCTGAGGCAGGCCATGCGGCCGTGACGGCGACCGAGGCAGCAACGCGGGCAACGTATGCTGTGGGACGCGGACGGGGAAGAACTCCGCTATTTTTCTGCATGCTGTCGGAATTTCGGGGCGCCCTCCGTCTCTCAGTGCACATCCAACCCGGTGCGAAGCGAAATGCTGTGCTGGGTGAACACGGCGGTGCGCTCAAGATTGCGGTGGCGGCCCCACCGGTTGACGGGAAAGCCAACGAGTCGGTGTGTGCATTGGTCGCGGACGCGTTTGGCGTGCCCAGACGGACCGTCTCAGTGCTGTCCGGTCTCCAGTCCCGGCGAAAAGTGCTCGCCATCGATGGCCTGGCATTGCAGGACGCGTCGGCGCGCCTGGCCGCACTGTTGCCCTTGCAGGGTTGAGCACCTGTTCACTCATCCACCACTCCATTCACTTCATTTCCGTCATGACCGACAACTTGAGTTATCCGATCGGCAGGTTTTCCCGCCCCGCCGCCCTCAACGCGGCCGAGTTCGACACCGCTGTTGACGCACTTACGGTACAGGCCGATCGTTTGCGCCTGGCTGTCGAGGGACTCAGCGATGCGCAACTGGATACACCCTATCGTCCGGATGGCTGGACCGTGCGCCAGCTGACCCATCACATGGCAGACAGCCACGTGAACATGTACGTGCGTCTTAAATTGGCGCTGACGGAGGACAATCCGACCATCAAGCCCTACGATCAGGATGCATGGGTGCAATTGTCCGACATTCGTGAAGTGCCGGTGGCGACGTCGCTTGAGCTGTTCGACGCAGTGCAACAGCGCGCGTTATCCGTGTTACGGAATACCAGTGCATCAGACCGCGAGCGCACATTCCTGCATCCCGAGAATGGTCTGACGCGTGTCGATCAGCTGGCGGCGCTATACGCCTGGCACGGCGACCATCACATCGCGCATCTTCGCAATCTTCGCACGCGCATGAACTGGTAGTGCGCATGTGGGGCTGCAACGGGCGGCCTTCGTGCATGATGCAGCTATGGGCGACCTTCGATAATCCGACCGCCGGCGCCAGCCGCCAGCACATTCGTGGTGCCGGCGCGAATGATCAGCGCGTACAGCGGACTGTTGTTGGTGGGCAACGTGACAGGATGCCACGTGCTGCCATCATAACGCAGCATGGTGCCACTGTCGCCCGCGACGTACACCTCGGTGGGCCCGCGTCCCCACACAGCGCGTAAGTCGCGTTTGGTCGGGACCGGTTGCTGCTGCCACTGCCTGCCATCATACCGAAACACCGTGCCGGTATCGCCCACCACAAACACATCGTTGCGGGCCGATCCCCACACACCGCGCAGGCGTTGTCTGGTGGGAAGATTTTGTCCGCTCCACGGTCCACCGGTGGAATGCAAGACCAGACCGCTATCACCCACCGCATACACATTGCCGATATCGGTGCCCCACACATGTCGCAGGAATCGCTGCGTGCCACTGGGCTGGATCACCCATCCCCCAACCACCGATCGCAGAATCGTGCCCCGTTCTCCGACCACCACGTAGTCGTTCGGACCGGCATTCCACACCGAGCGCAGTAGCAGTTGGGTAGGGGTTGCCTCGCGCTGCCAATTGGTCCCGTTAAACCGAATCAGCGCACCCGTGTCGCCGACCGCCACCACATCACTCGCGCTGTTGCCCGCCACCCCGTACAGGTCTGGGACGGCCGGCACCGGTTCGAATTTCCATCCCGTCGCGTCCTGGCGAATGACTGATCCTCCAAAACCAACGGCAAACGTTGGGCCGCTGCTCTGACCCCAGATGGACAGGTACGCCGGGTCGGAAATTTCGTAGGCCGCGGTCGCGCCGAGGCCGACACCAACGATGCGTGCGACCGAGCCATACCAACCCACCGTCCGCATCGCACCGCCGACCGATGTCACGACCCCGCGCAAATTCTGTCCGATGCCCAACGACAGCACGCGCCACGTGCGGCCGTCGTATTGCCAGATGGCGCCGGTATTCCCCACGGCGTACACATCATTCGCGGCGCGACCATACACCCCAAACAGATTGGCGCGGTTCGGTGTGGCCATTACGCTCCACACGCTCCCGTCGTAGTGCACGATCGTCCCGTCAATGCCAACGGCGAAAATATCGTTCGGGCCCGTTCCCCAAATGCCAAAGAACGGTTTAGCCGTAGTACTGATCACGCGTTGCCAATTGAGCCCGGTAAAGCGAAGTATGGTGCCGTTGTTGCCCACCGCCCACAGGTTCGCGCGTGAGGTGCCCCAGATTCCCCACAGGTCGTCAATGACGCCGGTGCCTTGTACAGAAAAGCGCACGCCGTCCCACCGCATGATGATGCCCTGATCTCCAATGGCGTAGACCTCGTTCGCGCCAAGGCCCCACACCTCCAGCAACGTGACGTTGGGTGAACCGCCAACCGCTTCAAATCCGGCGCCGGTGTTGTGCAGAACCGTGCCCGACTCGCCTACCACCCACACATCATTGGGACTTGCACTCCACACTCCCAACAGTGTGACCGTCACACCCGATGGCACAATCTGCCATGGGGCACCATGCACGCTTCGCATGATGATGCCGTTCTGGCCAACCGACCACGTAGTGCCGGCGCCGTCGTCCCACACGCCCAGCAGGGTTGCATCGGTGAACGCAGGACGTGAAATGTGCCATTGCGACACGCCCGGGGCGAGCGCGGTCACACCCACATCAACCGTGTTGGTGGTCGTTCCGATGGATGCGGTAATGCGCGCCGTGCCGGGCGAAACGCCCATCACAATGCCGGAGGCGCTGACGGTGGCCACCGCTGGTGCGTCGCTGGCCCATTGCACTGTCACGCTGGACACGAGCGCTCCGCTTGAGTCACGGGCTTCCACCGCGAGCGGGCGATCCTGACCCACCTGCAGAAATGACCCGGATGGCGAGACGGACAGGCTCTTCACTTTCGCGTCGTTGCCGCCGGGGTTTGTGACACCGGGGTTGTCACGAATACACGCGGACAGCATGCCCAACGCCGCGCAGCACAACGACACGAGAAATCGAGTACGCATAAAATGGAGGGTAGTGATGCGACCCGGGTACCGGCAACCGGCATCTCTCATATCTTCCTGTTACCCCGGTTCATCCCGGTGATCCACCCATCCGGTCGAACCCATCAGGCTGGCCAATCCTGCACATTGGGTTGCCCGGTTCAGTCAACACGACTCGGTTGCTCCAGTTGCTCCAGTTGCTCCAGTTGATCCGGTTGATCCGGTTGATCCGGTTGATGCGGTTGATCCGGCTGATGCGGTTGATGCGGTTGATGCGGTTCCCATCCCGAATGCCCAGGCCCTCCCATGATCTGTGCCACCACGCCCGTTTGGATGTCCGCCCTACCCAGTCCGACCTACCGCTGCGCACACCTCGTGCGCTCGTCGGCGCTCGCGCTGTTGCTCAGCAGCATGGGCCTGGCGTCCATTTCCATCGCACAGGGCACGGGGGGTGCGACCCCCACGCGCAAGGCACCCGCCCCCGCGCAAAGCGCCCCAACGGCGACTGACGTGTTTCTGGTTCCAATCATTGGCGGGGGCGCGCTGCCCAAACTTGGGGCGCCGCTCAACGTGACCAATCGCGAAGGGTATGACAACCAGCCGTCGTTCTCCGGTGATTCGCGCTCACTGTTCTATACCTCCACCCGGGCCGACGCGCAGGCCGACATCTATCGCTACACTTTCAGCACCGGATTGTCGGTGCCGGTGCAAAAAACACCGGAGAGCGAGTATTCGGCGTTTCCCACCACTGACGATCAGGCCATTACGGTCATTCGCGTAGAACTCGATTCAGCGCAACGGCTGTGGCGCATGCCAGCGTCCGGCGCGCCCCGTGTGATGTTTCCGTCGGTCAAACCCGTAGGATATTTCGCACAAGCTGACGATTCCACGTGGGCACTCTTCGTACTCGGTCAACCCGCGACGCTGCAAATTGCGCACACCAATCGCGAAGGCACCGAAACCGTCGCGCGCAACATTGGGCGCTCGCTGCACCGCATTCCCGGCACCACGAAAGTGAGTTTTGTGCAAAAGGGGGCAGGCGGCTGGTTTGTCATGTCGTTCGATCCCGCTACAAAACAGATTGACACGTTGGTCGCCACCCCAAGTCGCACGTCGGAAGATGTGGTGTGGGCGGACTCCATCACGTTGTTGTCGGGCAGTGGCAGCAAACTGTTCGCGTGGAAAAAAGGCACGACCACGTGGACGGAAGTCGCGGACTTCAACTACGCGGCCATCGACGCCATCACGCGCCTCGCGGTCAGCCGCAACGGGCAATTTCTCGCGGTGACGGCTGTGCCGCAGAAACGTTCGGCCGTCGTGCCGTCGCGCGCCTATCCTGAGGACAAGGTCAATCCCAAGCTGGTGCAGAGTGGCATAAACGTGCTGGCTGGTGATGCGATGGAAGGACGTCGTGCGGGTTCGCCTGGCAGTACCCGCGCTGCGGCGTGGTTGGCCGAGCAGTTCAAGGCGGTAGGGTTGGTGCCGGGCGGTGATTCAGGATCGTATATGCAATACATCCCCATCGAACTCACCGTCGCGCCCGCTCTTCCGGGCGGGCGTGGGGGCGGTGGCGCGCGTCCTCGTCGTCTCGCGTCATGGGCGGCGTTTGACAGCTTACCACCCGAACGTCGTGTACGTGGCTCGAATGTGGTGGGAATCATCAAGGGTAGTGATCCCGTGCTCGCGGATGAAGTCGTGCTGGTCACGGCACACTACGATCATCTGGGTATTGGCACGCCCGTCAACGGGGATTCCATCAACAACGGGGCGGACGATGATGCGTCCGGCTGTATTTCGCTCATCGAGATGGCCCGTGCGCTGCGCAATGGCCCGCGTCCGAAACGCACCATCATCTTTATGGCCATTACGGGTGAAGAAGTTGGCGGAATAGGAACGGGTTGGTATCTCGCGCATCCCGTGCGCCCGCTGGCGAATACCGTCGTCGATCTCAACATGGAGATGATTGCACGTCCGGACTCGCTGGTGGGCGGTTTCGGAAAAGCCTGGTTGACCGGCTATGAGCGTTCGACCATGGGTGATCTGTTGTCCGCCAACGCCATGGCGTTGGTTCCCGATATGCGACCGGGGCAGAACTTCTTTGGCCGTAGCGATAACATCGGGTTTGCACGGGCCGGCATTCCTGCGCACACTATTTCGTCGTTTAATCTGCATCCGGACTATCACACCGTGCGCGACAATCCCAACACGATCGATGCCGAGCACATGGCGGCGGTGATCAGTGCGACGGCGCGTGCGTTGCGTTTCCTGGCGGATGGTCCGCGTCCAACGTGGCACCCCAATGGTCAGCCGGTCGCCCCGCAGCCTCGCCCTGCTGCGCCAAGGGGTTACTAACATACGCCTCATGGCCCGGTCTCCTGCAACACGGGCACGCGACGCGCATTGCCTCACACATTCAAGACGCCAACGGGGACGAGGGTTTACATGACATCGCCGACGAATCACCACGCCTCAGGAACTGCCATCGGGCGCGCAAGAACGGGCCTCCGGTCGATCGCGGCGCGTTTCAGGTTCGCCGCCCTGGCGGCGAGCGCAGTGCTGACGCTGAGCAGCTGTGGGGATGGAAACCAGGGCCCGACCACGCCCGTGGTCACCATCACGCGCATTGATGTCACGGCGCCGACCAGCACGTTGTCGCCACCGCAAACCACGCAGCTGACGGCCACCCCGCGCACCTCAACGGGTGCCGTGGCCTCAACGGCCGTCGCCTGGTCGTCAAGCGCCAATGCGGTTGCCACCGTGAATTCCAGCGGTGTGGTCACCGCGGTCGCTGCCGGCTCGGTCACCATCACGGCATCGGGTGGCGGTGTCAGTGGTTCGACCACGCTGACGGTTGTCGCGGCCGGCGGCGTCATTGCCGCATTAAATATCACGCTGTCCGACCCGATTTTGGTTATCGGAAATCTCGGACAGGCCAGCGTGAGCGCGCGCGACGCCAACAATGCCGTCATTGCAATTGGAACGCGCACGATCACGTGGACCAGCACCAGTCCGGCCGTCGCCACCGTCAGCGCCGCCGGCATTGTTTCGGCCGTTGGCGTCGGGGCCACGCAAATTCGCGCTGCGGTGGTGGAGGGCGGGAACACGATTGTCGGAAATGCCAGTTTCTCGGTGGTGCCCGACCCCGATGCAAAACAATCGGCAGATGTAACCATGCCAGGGTTGACGTTCAGCCCCACCGATGTGGTGGTCAAAGTAAACGGAACCGTGCGTTTCATTTTCCCGACTCTCGATCACAATGTGATCTGGTCGCCACGGATCACCGGATCGCCTGCGGACATTGGGATTCTCGCCAATCAAACGGTGACGCGCACGTTTCCGCAGGCCGGAGTTTTTCCCTATGTGTGCTCGTTACATAACGGTATGGTGGGGACGATCGTGGTGTCGCCGTGAATGAATCGGGCTCTTGGGCGTGAGCGAAATACGAATTCATTTGTTGGTGATTTGTCCGCAGCGAACCCAAGACTTGGTCGCCAGTGCCGAGTTTCCAGAAAAAATCGGAACCGCCCTCTAGTTCGCGTTCGCTTAAGATGTCTCCGGCCATCCGGAGCGATCCGCACGATCAGCTGGTTTCCGGAGTTATCCGCTTCAACGCGGTGTGACCGATGCCGCCGGATGCCCGCTGGGAATCCGATAACAGTTACGCAACAAAAAGGGCGCCCAGATGGACGCCCTTTTCACGATTTTGGACTGCCGTATTCGCTTTACGGCTTGGTGACGCTCCGCATCTGCGGCGTATACCCCGGGAAAATTGCGGCGATGTTCGGGTTCTGCAGACGATTCTGCACAATCTCCGCCAGCACGTCGCGATGATCCAGCGTCACGCGCAAATCCTGCCCGTTCTCGAGATTCTCCTGCGCCAATCCGGGCCATCCGTTCGTCAGGACGCGTCCACCGGCAATTTTCTTGCCCATGGCGTACATCACGTTGCCACGACCGTGATCGGTGCCGCTGTTGCCGTTTTCCTTGGCATTGCGACCAAACTCGGACACAATCACCACGGTCACGCCGTTCGCGGTCGTTCCCTGAATGACATCGGCGTAAAACGCGGCCAGCGTCGAGGACAAATCGGTCATGCGGTTGTGCATGTATCCGCCCGGCGCGGTGCCCTGCGCGGAATGTGTGTCCCAACCGCCGTAGAATGAGTGCACGGCTTCGACTCCGACATCTGCTTTGATCAGCGCGGCGGCGGCCTTTAGCTGATTGCCAAATGTCGAGTTGGGGTACACGGCGCCTTGACGCGGGGCGTAACCGTTGATGTTGATCGACGCGAGCAGGGCAATAGTGTTGGTCGTGTCGAGCGCGTTCGCGCTCACGGGTTGCACCGCGTCGCCATAATTGGTCGCCATGAACTGCGCGCGCGCCGTGGCGGTCGTCCCGGAACCACCAATCGTGAAATTGCCCGGTGTGGGAATGGGAAGTGTTTTCGGAGCTCCGCTCAGCGTCAGCGGTAGTCCGTTCGTCAGTCCCAGTGCGCGCAGCGATGTCGACGCCTTGAGCGGCGAAATGGTCGCGAGATGGCGCCCAAGCCAGCCGGTGACGATGCTGGTATCGGCCGGTTTGCCCAGCTCCATGTACCGCTGCGCGACAAAGTGCGAACGGGAGGTATTTACTGAACCGGTGGCGTGGACCACCAGCAAGTCGCCCGCCTGATACGCGGGATACAGGGGCGCCATGCCGGGGGAGAAACCGAAGAAGTTGTCCAGCGCGGTGAGTTTCGGAACTGCGCCAGCTGCGTCCGGTCGCGCGATGTTGATGGTCGGACGCCAGGTGTAATACGCGGGGTCGCCATACGGGGCCACCATCGACATGCCGTCCACGCCACCACTCAGAAACACCGAAACAATGATGTCGCGTGATGACGCCGACTGTGCCATGACCACGCGTGGCAACCACGTAGGCACGAGCGAGGTAATGGCCACGGCACCGGCTGTGCCAAGGAAGCCGCGCCGGGAGACTTCGTTGTATTCGGCGCAACCACCTTCGTGTTCGTGCTCACTCATGAGGAGCCTCAGCGGTTGATGTGGTGTGTGGCATCAGTACCACTGGAACTGGTGGGAACTGATGGCCAATGCGAGACCCTCTCGAATACGCGCATCGTTGAATGTGCCGGCTTTCAGGTACGTGGCGAGTTGCGTTTGCAGTTCCGGCGCAATTTCCCCGCCAAAAATCTGGGAGTTGATCACCTTCATGACGCCGTCTGCGGTATTGCCTTGCGCCTTGAACGGTGTGAGGTCGACGGCCACCGTTGTCGCGCTGGCCTGTGAGGACAGCGTACTGGCAAACCGCCAACGAATGAGGACGAGCCCCGACCACCAGTCAATGCGATCGGGATAACCGTTGGGTTGCTCCCACTGAAACATCGGCATGCCCATTAAGTCGGCTTGACCGCGAATGGCACGCACGTTCACCACGGTTGCACCCAATGCGCGCAGGCTGGCGGCGGCGTAATGAAACGGCCGACGATATTTGGCGACCGACCCCATTAAATTGGTGGGCGTCAGAATGGTGCGAATCATGGACGGAATATCGCCGCCGGTTGACAGGTACACCGCGGCGGTGGCGTCAACGACGCTATTGGGTGGATCGTACGCCAGCAGCCAGCGTGCCATCTTGAGCGCGATGTAGTTCGCCGTGCTGGGATGCACGACCAGCATGTCGATCGCGTCTTCGCCTTCCTTCTGCATTTCGGCGGCTGTCGCCGTGGACAGCATGGTCGGAAACGTACGGCCCAGGAATACCTTGGGGCCGTTCTGTCCACGATCGTGGCTGTTCCGATTGAACACAAAGTTGGCGCCACTCACGCTCCATCCCGTGAGAATGCGCGATAACTCCGCGACGTCGGTTTGTGTGTATCCGCCACTGACGCCTAACGTGTGCAGCTCCATGATCTCACGCGCATAATTCTGATTGGGCGTGGGAAAGCGGCTCAGGTTCTGGTCGAGGTACACCATCATCGCCGGACTTTTCGAGGTCGCGCGTAGCAGGTCGGGAAACTTGCCAAGGGCATTGGCGCGAATCACGTCGCGGTCATCAATGGTCTTGCGAATGCCGACCTTTTGGAGACTGACCGTAAAATGATCGGTCCAGAACTCCACCATGCGCTCATGTAATTGGCGTTTGGAGAACGCGGCGCGATACAGCGCGCCATCCATGAGCTGGTTGTTCGCTTCGGTCGAGTCGCGGGTGAGCAACTCGGCATACGTCTGCGAGAGAAACGGGTAATTCGTGCTCACAAACGTGTCGACCGCGGTGTTATCCATTGCCGCTGGATTCAGCTGATAGTCGAGATACGCCGAAAATCCCATTTGCCTGGCGGTCGCGATTTCCGCCGCCGTCAGACCGCTGGTAATTCGGCGCACCAGTCGATTGACTGGATCGGCCCACCGCAGAGACGCCTCCAAGGGCAGCGGTATTCCACCCGATCCTTTTGTGCGGGGGCTCGCGGTCTTGAACGACTGTGCGTTGGCCGCGTTGGCGCCCAGAGCGCTTGTCGCCGCCATTCCCGCCGCCGCTGCCCCCATGGCAAGAAATGCTCGGCGGTTGGGGCGGTCAGGCGTGTGCTCCGGCGCTGCCACAGCAGTCGCTTCCAGTTCGTCGGTCGGCGTCATGCGAATCCTGAGTGCGTGCGGCGGTTGATCGAGCAGTGCGCCCCGTCCCTGGAGCCGGTCTCAAACCTGAGCCAAACCTTTGGCATTCTCCAACAGAAGTCAACGGCGGAAACGACAAAGCCGTGAGGCTTTACCGGGTTCCAGTCGCCACCGTGTGACGGTGCCGGTTCCGGTAGTAACGTATGCGCCAACGTTGGACGTGTGGCAGGCTTCGCGCGTTAATAGAGCGTTAACTGCAGGCGGCATGAGGTGACCGGAGTCACCACCCCCTCAGGGGGCACCTACATTGTGGATGCGTTCATGCCGTAAATGGCCTGGAGTAGCCCCAGCGCCACAAAGCCGATCAGTCCGCCAAATGCCAGAATCAGCACCGGTTCAATGAGCGTAACGGCCCGGCTGAGCGACTGCTGCACCTCCGCATCCAACGCGTCTGCGGCTCGGGCGGACAGAGGGCCAAGGGCACCGGCCGCTTCGCCGGCGCTCAAGAGCTGAACGGCCAGCGAGGGCAGCACACTCGACAATGACGACGAGAGGGACGCGCCGCCACGAACCGCGCCTTCGGCATCTTCCAGTGCCGAGGTGATCCACAGGTTGTGCACCGTTCCCCGCGCGAGACTCATGGCCGCCAGCAGGTCCACACCGCTCGGCACCGCCAGCGCGAGGGTCCGTGTATAACGAGCCGCGGCCATGGCGCGCTCGAGGGGGCCCCACACCAGCCAGTCCAGCCGCGCGCCGTGCCAGCGCCGCCGGTTGCCCTCCAGCCCAATCCAGTGCCGCCATCCAAGGGCCGCGAGCAGCGCCAGGACAAGCAAGACCGGCCATCCTGTCGTGACAACGCGGCTGGTTGCCTGGAGCACTCGCGTGCTGAGCGGAATGGCGCTACCCGCTTGTTCCAGCAGCACGGCAAACCGCGGAACCACCACCAGCATGATTACCGTCACGCCGAAAACCGCCGCCCCGCCAAGCAGGGCCGGGTACAGCAGTGCCTCACGCGTGCGCGCACGCAGCGCGTCCGTGCGTTCCAGGTGTTCGGCCAGTCGCTCCAATGCCTTGTCGAGCGTTCCCGTGGCCTCACCCGTTTTCGCGAGCGCGGCAAACAAGGGCGGAAAAATGCGTTGCGACTCAAACGCTTCACTCAGCGCCCGGCCGTTTCTCACGGCTTCGCGGACGGCGGTAAATGCGTCCCGCAATTCAGCGCCCGGCGACTCTTTCCCGGCATAACCCAACGCTTCTTCAAGCGTGATACCACTGGCCAACAACGCCGACAACGCCCGTGTCATGGTGGCCAACGCGCCGGGCGGAATGCCGCGCGACTTTCGCGATGTTCGGGCTGGCTGCTTTGGCCACACGTCGGTGGCCCACAACGCTCGGCGCCGCAAGACGTCAATGGCCATCTGTTCCGAAATGGCCTCTACTTCACCCTCGAACATCGCGCCACTTGCGTTGGCTGCACGATAGCCGTAGCGCTGGTTGTTCACCGCGCCTCGTCCTCGCTGACCACTCGCACGACTTCGTCAACCGTGGTAATGCCCGCCCGTACCAGCCTCCAGCCGTCGTCGCGCAGCGAACGTCCCTGTTGTTCGCGCGCGTCCATTCGCAGTTGTTCCAGGGACGCGCCGTTGATGATGTGCGCGCGCATGGCGTCGGTGAGCACCAGTAACTCAGCAATCGCGGCGCGTCCCTGATACCCGGTGTGTGCGCACGCGTCGCAGCCAACCGCGTGTCGAATACGAAAGTGCGCGTGCTGTTCGCCCATGAGTGCCCCTTCGGACGCGGACGCCGGGTGCCACGTGGCGCACGGCTCGCACACCGTGCGGACCAGTCGTTGCGCCAGCACCCCCTGCAGCGTTGCCGCAACGAGATACGGCGCGATGCCCATCTCCGTAAGTCGCGTGACGGCACTGGCTGCATCGGTGGTGTGCAGGGTGCTGAGCACCAAATGCCCGGTCAGCGCCGCCTGCACCGCAATTTCGGCGGTCTCAATGTCACGCATTTCCCCAACAAGAATGACGTCGGGATCGTGACGGAGAATTGCGCGTAACGCGTTGGCAAACGTAAATCCGGCACGGGGGTTGACGGGGAGCTGCGTGATGCCTTCCAGACGATATTCGACGGGATCTTCGACAGTCACCACCTTGATGCCGGGCGCGCTGCGTGCGGCCAGCGCCGCGTATAGGGTGGTGGTTTTGCCAGAGCCCGTGGGTCCGGTCACGAGCAGTAACCCGGAGCTGCGCGTGAGCATGCCTGAAAAGCGCGCCTGAATATCGTCCGCGATGCCAAGCGTGGTCAGCGTGCGCGACGACGTGCCATGATCAAGCAGTCGCAGCACCATACTTTCGCCGTGTAGCGCAGGGAGCGTGGAGACACGCACGTCCACGTCACGGTTCGCTATTCGCACCCGCGCGCGACCGTCCTGCGGCAAACGCCGCTCGGCAATGTCGAGGCCGGCAATAATCTTCAGCCGTGACAGGACGGCCAACTGAAACGGGCGCCCCAACATCTGGGCGTCACGCAATACGCCATCCAGCCGAAACCGCACGCGAAGTCCCTGAGGGATGCTCTCCACGTGAATGTCGCTGGCCCTGGCTTGCAACGCTTCCGCGAACATCGCGTTCACGACCTGCACGACCGGTTCACGACTGGCGAGCGCCCGCAAGTCGTCCACGCCTTCCACAGTTTCAACAGGGTCATTGAGGTCGTCACGGCCGCCTACACTGGCCCGATCGGTCGCGAGGAGCGCTGCGCGGATTTCGCCTTGTGGAAGGGTAACGAATCGAACCGTTGTCTTCAGTGTTCGCTGCAATGCGTCAGCAACATTTGCGTTAACGGCACCGCTGCTGGCAATCACCACGGCACCGTCTTTGTCCCGCTCCAGCGGCAACACCGTGTGCTCCTCAAGCCAGCGCGCCGGAAACCGCAGCGCAAGCTCGCCCGCCGCCGCGGCGCGCAGGTCGCGCCCCTCGGTATTCACGTCAGGCGGCGGGAGCACAGACTCGCTCCGGGTCGAACTGGTCACCGGCGTCCGGCGGGCGGCCTGACGCCGCTGCTCAGGGTATCCGAACGAGGTGGCCGGGCCAGTCGCGTGTTGTTCAGCGCACCCGGCGACGTGTCCTCAAAGCGATCGCGCAGCCGATTCCGAATGGCGTCGGCGTCGGCGTCACTGCGCACGATAAAGGGGGTCAGAAAGATGACAAGTTCCGTCCGCTGCTGCAGTACGGTTTTTCGCTTGAACAGGTTACCCAACCATGGAATGTCCATCAGGATCGGAATGCCGTTTTCAATAGTTTCCCGCGTGTCGCCAATGAGGCCGGCAATCATACCGGTCTGCCCGTCACGCAACAGGGCACGCGTCGACGCCTCGCGTGTGCTGATGACTGGTGCGGCCAGCGCCGCGTTCACCGTCTGTGACGTGAGGCTGCTGACTTCCTGCAGCAACTGGACCGAGACGTAGCCATCGTCGTTGATCGTGGGAATGACCGAAAGCTTCGTACCCACATCCTGATACTGCACGTTGCGGTCAATGGAAATGTCATTGCCCAGCCGTGTTGATGCGATAAATGGGACTTTGCTTCCCACCAGAAAGCTGGCTTCCCGATTGTTGGCCGCCAGTAGTTGCGGCGTGGACAACACACGTACGTCATTCCTGGTCGCGATGGCCCGCAATAACCCGCGCACACCGGTCGCATCCAGGCGAACCAATCGCAGGAAGAAGTTATTGCTGTTGCTGTCTGGTATCTCCGGTCTTCCAAATTGGGCATTCACGTCGCCGCCGCGGTTGACCGCAGCCCAATCGATACCAAACTCTGCGCCGCGCCCCAGCGCAATCTCGGCAATCGTCACTTCGAAGAGCACCTGCACCGGGCGAACGTCCAATGCTTCAATGGTCTCGCGAAGCAGGGGAAAGTTCGGCGGCGCCGTGCGAATCACCAGCGCGTTGGTCGGTCCACTGGGCACAATAGTTGTGCGCCCAACTAAAACACCCGCGGCAGAATCACGAGCGGACAGGCCGGTGACGCCCGGTGTCTGCAGTGAAGATTGCGTGGCGTTGCTGCGCTGCCGAAACGTTTCCGATTCACGCGCGCGAAAATTGTCGAGTGACCGGGACAGCGAACGATCCGCCAGGGATTCTCCGCTGCTCCCCCCAACACTGACCCCAAACAATTGGCCCAACGCATCGGCGAGATCGGACGCGGCGGCGTACTTGAGATTCACGACGTACGTGCGCAGTCCGCTCTCCCCCGCTGGCGCGGCATCAAGCCGGCGCAGCAAGTCGAGGTACCGGGCCACATTGCTGCCACGATCGGTCAGGAGCAACGCATTCGAGCGAGCCACCACTTCAACACGGGCGCCTTTGGACATAATCGCTCGCAGCGCGTCTGCGCCTTCGTCCGCACGAATGCTGTTCAGTGGCACCAACTGCGAAACAAGGCCCAGTGGCGGCGGATCGGGAAAGTCGAATCCGCTGCGCAAGGTTCCGGTGGCGGGGGCCTTGTCCGCAGCCATCACCTGACTGATGGCACCTTTCGTCACCAGCATGAGATTGTGGCTCTCAAGCAGCGACTCGAAAATACCTTCGATGTCCGGTTGCTTGAGTGGCGTCGCGGTCGAAAACGTGACACGCACGTCGGGCACGTCACCCAGCACCACAGTGCGCCCCAACATCGTGCCCAGCGTACGCAACACGTCAGCCAGGCGCGCATTGGCAAATTCAAGGGAATTATTTCCTGCGACAGCGGTGGTCGGTGTGGCCGGTATGGTCTGCGCACCTGCAACACCGGTTGCCAGGCACACGGCGAGCGCGCCACCGATTGCGGTACATGTCAGGCGCACCGCCAACGGTGAAGCGCGAAGTCGCGTGCCTGTGGGCGCGTGTAAACTGCGTGGTGTACTCACGGTGTTTTTCCCATGGAGTCGCCGCGCGCTGGCTGAGCGAGGCGTAACGTTCGCTGTCCCGACGGACCAGCGACCACAACGGCGTTCGATCGAATGCTCACTACGCGATAGGCGCCGCGCTTATCGCCTTCCTTGAACAGCGAAGGGTTGGCGTCATTGGCCGATAGACGCAACAACGCACGCCACACGCCATCTGCATGCACGGTTCCGTACCACGCCGGGACGGCATCGTCATTGGCAACGGTTGCTGAACTCGCGCTTGACGAATCGACGGACGGCCGAAACGCGGCTGGCATACTGAACTCGGTAGCGGACGCGAGGTCTGGCGAGACATAGCGCTGCGTGGGTGCCCGGCGTGAGGCGCTCAGAATATTGGCGTTGGTGACCAGCGCCACGTCAAGCGTGTCTGCGGACACCGTTGCAGGTTTGGTCAGACTGGCCGTTCTCTGAGCGGCCGCGCCCGGCGCAGCAATGGAAACGGGCCACAGATATAGAACGGCTGCCACCACCAGCACAGTAGCCGATAACACATTTACGCGTCGAAGGGTCGCTGCGGAAAACGTCATGGCACGATCACCGGGGCCTGCAAGGACAGCGCAATCTGCAGGACGTCCGGCGCGCCACGCAGGGCGGAGTTGTTCTGCACCTGCACCTTGCGCACTACCACCACGAAGGGCGCCGTGCGTATGCGCTGCAGCAAATTTGCCAACCCGTAAATGTCTCCGTTCGCCGAAAGGTCGAAGGGCAGGTCGCCCAAGCTATCTGACGCGGCGACGTCCAGTCGGATAATGGTCACGTTGCTGGATTCGGCCAGTTCCAGCACCATCGACTGCAGGGCGCTAGCGGCCAACGAACGGGAACGTGCTTGCAGCACCCGCTGGGGCCGTCCCACCAGGTCCTGCGCCCGGTGCTGAATGGCGGAGTCCACGGCTGGTTGATTGTTGACCAGCCTTTGCAGCCGGGCCACCTGGGCTCGTGCCGTTTGCAACGGGGCTTCGACGCTGTGCCAGTGCGCGACCACGGGGCGCAATGCGAGCACGGCCACCAGCAGCAACAGCGCTACGGCGATTACTGGGAACAACGAGCGCTGTACGCGCGTTCCGGCAACCGTGGGCGGAATCGATCTAACGCGTGGCAACCGAATCTCCCATCACCTTGAACGCGACTGAAAACGATTCGCGCACACGCGCGCCGTCGCGAAAGCGCGTACTCGCAGTCAAGACGCGCACATTGGTAAAGCGCGACATCGAGTCGAGGCTTGGCACAATCGAAGCCGCTTGATCGGCACTCCCGTCAATGCGCCACTCTGCGCCATCCCAGTGCACGCGTTCCACGAACACATCGCGCGGCAGCAAGCGGCTGAGGGTAGCGACAATCGAGAGCGGGTCGGCCGCAGTATCACGCGCATTCAATATGCGAGCCTCGCGCTCCAACTCGGCCAATCGCACGGCAGCCATGCGCGCCGGCTCCGACGCGGCCAACAATGAATCGCTCGCCTGCTGATGCGCGCGAAGGGCCTCATTGTGACGCGCGTCAATCGCCACGCCAAGCAGCACCAGCGCCCCGGCAAAAATCGCGACAGATGTCCACCCGCGGCGCGCGCGCTGCGATTGAAAGTCTGCTTCCAGGCGACTATCCAATAACATTTCTGCAAGTGGCGCGTTTGCCAGGGCAATGGCGCCAACTGCCGCAGCGTATGCGCCGGTGGCGCCGGGTAACAGCAACTCGCTCAAAACCTCGGCACCGGCTGGCGGCGAAACGTGAGTCGCCATTGGCAATCGTCGCACTTCCACTGCCGCGCCGTCCCGGAAGCTCAGCAGACCGATTTCTTCCGGCGCCGACTCAATCACCATCGTTCGCGCGGGGGACGACCCGGTGCGATGCCCCATTGAAACGCCCGCTACAATGGCGTCGGGAACGGCAACAACCGCGCGAACGGGTGCCCACTCTTCCAACGCGCGAATCCATCGGTGCAATCGCTCGCCCGACGTTGCGAATGCGATGCCGGCCTTGCCCGGACCTCTAATCGCGACCCCACCTTCGACGGGGAAATAGCGGTCGGCGTCGCGCAATAACACCCGTCGCTGGTCACTGGCCGCGAGCGGTGGCAAGTCGGCTTGTGCAATTTCGAGGTAGGCCAGCCCCACGGAAAGCGCGATGCTCTGCACGTGGCCAAACCGCTCGCGCAGCAGGTCTACCGCGGTTTCTGGAGACGACGGATCCCACGAAACCTCCGCGACAGAAAGTTGCCCATGTACTCGCATGGCCGCTCGTACGACGCTGGCCTCTATGGCTACCCCAATGACGCTAGCCACGATGGCACTCATTATCGTGCGGGGCGCGCTTCAGGCGGTGTGACGCGGTGCGCACGGTCATAGGCTGCGCTCCCGCCAACGAACGAGGCGCAGGCCCGTCGGGCTGACGTCGTAGAGCGCCTGAATTTCGTGACTGAGCACCTGTCCAAGTTGCCATCCGCGGGAAACTATCAGCACGCGCGCGGGCGCATCAATCAGGCTACCTGATGCGGCGTCCAAGACCACCTGGGGCGCCCGCTGCCGATTTACGCTGGCGACCCCGTCAACGGTGAGAAACGGCGCGATCTGCGTAAGTAGATTGGCGTCAATTCCGGGAATCTCCGTCAGCTCATCAAGGGTTTCGAAGGGATGCAGCACCGGCACCCCAGCTTTTTGCCCTAGCAACGTACGCACCAGTGAATCACGGCTCAATTGTGTCAAGCGCGCGGCATCAATGGGCTGGTTGTCTCCGCGAACACGGGCGGCAATTCGCCGAGCGAGAGGCAATGCGTCAGCCGCCGAGCCGAACGGGCGGAGAAATTTCGCAAGCCCCGCTTCACCGGCCGTATTCACATCCAGGCGCGTCGACACATCGACCACCGCAACAGCAAACGCGCCCTCGTCAATCGAGTCGGTTGCGGCGCTCCCCAATGCACTGCGTCCGCCGTTCGTGCCCGCGTCCAATGCATTGAGATATCGGTCGCGTGCCAACGAGTCAGACAGCAGTGCGCGCAACGAGTCGTCAATTGCGACCACGGTGGCGTTCACCCCGCTCTCCGCCATGGCGCGAGCGGTGGCCTGCGCTCGGCGCGTGGTAACCAGTGCGCCGCTGCTGCGCGCTGCGCCGCTGGCGGCCATGGTCACCGTTGCGAGTAACACCACCAGCCACAACACCAGCAGTAGCGCCGTACCTGCGCGCTCGCGCGGACGCATGAATGATGGTGCGCAAAATGCCGTCGACGAACGCAGAATTCCCGTTCTGGAACAGGCGCACGGAAAAATGAGTGATCGTGAGCGGCGGGCCATCGTCACCACGCACCCGGTGTGAACGGAGAGGTGGCGAACACGATGGGCGTCCGCGTTGTCCCATCGCCGAGCGAAAACGTCAGCCGAACGGCCGCCGGCACCCCGCGAAGCACAGGCCACGTGCGCTGCCATTCACCGCCTGGTGACGCCGTGCTCAGCACCTCGGCGCGCAGTTTGTTCAGGTGAGGAAGCACACTCTCCAACGCTGCGGTTCGCAACGAGTCACGCAGGCTTACGGCATGCAGATGTACACCGTCGTCCATTGAATGCAGGGTGACGCGCCAAATGCGGCCCGTACCGGCGGGAATTTCCACCCCCCGGGAGAGAAACGTCAGGCGGTCGCTGCCATCGGCCTGTTGGCTGATTTGCAGCAATGGTTCATTCACCGCGCTGGGCATTGGCGGATGACGCAACATCGTCGCAATCCACTCGATTGCGCGCGCTTCCGCGTCAACGGTCACGCGGTGACGGCCCACGCGTTCGCGAACGTCCAATCCAGCTCGCAACGCTGCGGCCGCCACGGTTGCAACGAGCGCCGTGACCGTGATGGCGGTCATGACTTCCATCAACGTGAATCCACGCTGCCGCGCACGGTTGCGAATCATGGTGTGCTGGCCGCTCGGCGCATGGTCTCTGACCGAACGAGTTTGCGCAACACGTACCGTTTGCCTTCCGTAACGGGAACCGATACCGATACAAGGTCGAGCCCCGCACGCCACGGTTCACGCGATACGGTCGTGCCATTCACTCGCTCTGCATCTCGCGAATCAACCCGAATCCCGTTGTCGGCTGCGTTCCGTGCACCAAGCGTCACCTGCGCCATACGCGACTCGGCGACACTCACCGCGGCGTTCCACTCGGTAGCGGCGAACTCAAGACGCGACGCGCCCTGCGCCAATTCGAGACACCCCACGGCGGCCAGCGCCAGAATCACGAGTGCCACCACCGCTTCCAGCAATGTCATGGTGCACCTCGCCAGCGGCAGGCCAGAGCATCCCAGGCCGTTGCGCCGGTCGGCGCCGACACTGATGGTGCCAACACGCAAGTACCGAGCGCGTCGACCACCACATCCGGCAGCCATGTGAGTGGCAGGGATGCGCGCCCATCACCAACAGGCAGGCCCCCCTTGAGCGGCAGAATGGCCCATACCCCATCTGGCGCAACGCGCACGCGAAGGGGTTCGCCTTGCCGGACTGCCAGGCGACGGGTCGTCGTCAGCACCAGGTCGACCGCAGGATCCGCCGCGACATAAGGTCGTTGCCCGGTCGATGCTTCGGCATCATCTGGAAGTTCCGAGTACGCCGACTTCGCCGTCAGAGCCGGCAATACGAGCACCGCGGAAATGGCCATCAGCACCAGAACCACCAGTAATTCAAGCAGCGTCACTCCCGGCCGAAGGGTGGCTTTGCCATTGACAGACGTGAACTTCCAATCGCTCGCGACCCGCCGGGACGGGCCCCGACGTGTGCACACTCCGGGAACGGCTTGATCCACTGCAGGAAGCCGAGGCATTTCAGTAGCAGGTGGCACGACGGTGATCGGGGACGCCGGGGATCGGGCAAAGCTACACCCGCACAATGGGGCTCGCGGCAGAGCTGTGTCAACGAAGCGGTGGGCCCCGACCATTACATGCAGTCGTCGCCGCCCCCGGAACCGAGTACTTTGTGTCTGATTGGCGTATCGAAGTTGGGCTTGGTTCTCTCACGGCATCTGGAGGCCTTCGGTGAAGGTTGAACGAGTTGATCGAAAACGAGCGCGACGAGGAACGGCAGTCGTCGCAACTATCGCCGCGCTCAGTGCAATCGCGCTGCCCGCGGCCGCGAGGCTGTTTTGGTACCAGGGGCAGACTCTGGTCCCTGAGGGTCAGACCCCATCTTCCTCGACCCCATCCTCCTCGCAGGTCCTTGAGGGTCAGACCCTACTTCTGTTTGAGGGTCAGACCTCACTTCAGGGTTTGGCTCACAGCCGCTCGGACGTCGCACCCTCAGCGCCTGCGCCCAAGTGCGAAGAGGGCAACGGCGGCATTTCACTGCCAGCCGGTTTCTGCGCCACCATTTTCGCCGATAAATTGGGCGCCGCTCGGCATCCCGTTGTCGCGCCCAATGGCGATGTGTACATCGCCCTGGCGGTTCGGCGGTCGGCGGCGTCGACGGGTGGCATTGCGGTCCTGCGCGATACCGACGACGACGGCAAAGCGGACCAGCAGCAAACCTTCGGCGTCATTGGCGGTGGCGGACTGGCCCTTGGCGGTGACTTCCTATTCGTCGATGCGCGCACGGCCATTCTCCGGTATCGGCTCACGAAGGGCGTGATGGTGCCCACCGGCGAGCCCGACACGATCGTGAGCGGATTGCCGTCCGGGGGACATTCCACGCGCGACATCGCGCTGGATGGAAAGGGCAACCTGTTCGTGAACGTCGGTTCCATGACGAATGTCTGTCTGCCAGGCGGGCGCGGTGTTCCGCAAATCGCCCCCGATCCGTGCCCGGAACTCGAAGCGCGCGCGGGCGTGTGGAAGTTTTCGGCCACACAAATTGGTCAGAAGTTTTCGCCCGCAACACGGTTCGTGACTGGGCTGCGCAACGGAGTCGGGCTCAAGTGGAACGCGCGCGATAACGCGCTCTACGCAACGCAGCACGGACGCGACCAACTGTTCCAGCAATTCCCGCAACTATACGATCAAAAAAAGGGCGCCGAAAATCCCGCAGAAGAGTTGATGAAGCTGGAAGCCGGCGACGATTTCGGGTGGCCGTACTGCTACTACGACATCGATCTCAAAAGGCTGGTGCTCGCGCCGGAATACGGGGGCGATGCAAAAATGCCGGGCCGGTGCACGAACAAGAAAAATCCGGTCGTAGCATTCCCGGGACATTGGGCTCCAAACGCAGTGGAGTTCTATTCAGGCACTAAGTTCCCCGCGAAGTACCGCGATGGCGCATTTGTCGCGTTTCATGGTTCGTGGAACCGGGCGCCCGAACCGCAGGGTGGCTTCAAGGTGGCGTTTGCACCGGCCAAACAGTTCAAGTTTGATGGCACCTACGAAGTGTTCGCCGACGGCTTTGGTGGCTCAGGCGACCCAGCGCAGGGGCCGTATCGGCCAACCGGTTTGACGACAATGCCAGATGGGTCGCTGTTGATCACGGACGACAAAGCGGGACGCGTATGGAAGGTCATCTACACGCGATAGTGCTCGCTGCTTTGTTTTGATACACCGTGAAATGCGGAAACAAGAACGGGCCCCGATGCAGAGCGCATCGAGGCCCGTGTTGATTTGTTCGCTTACGGCTTGACCAGTGCCTTCACCGCGGCTGGCAATGCAAACGCGCTATCGGGCTGCGTGCCGAGAACCACATCGGTAACCGTGACCACCACTTTCTGCGCACCCGTTGTCATTTCCGTGCGAGTGGCCAGTTTGAGCGATCCAAACTGTTTGTATTCCGATTCGCGCGTGCTCAAGTTGACAACGCCCGCTTGCGATTCGGACGTTGTTTGCGAGCCAATACGCAATCCCGTGGCGAGGGAGAAATATTCGTTTACAACGCGCCCCGATTTCAGCACGGTTTTCACATGCCAGGTGCTCTCGCCACCGAAATCGGCTTGTCCAACACATTGCACGGTGCTATACCGCTCTTTCGCGAACAACATCACAGCGCGAAAGTCGGAATCTTCCTGTGCGGTGGCCTTCTCCGCCTCGGTCTTGATGCGTGGTCCACGCAGCGGATTCACCTCCCACGCGACCTCTCCATCGAAGCCGTTGGTGATGTCGCCAATTCCCGGAATCGTCAGCTTCATGGCCGACTTGTTCTGCGCGGTCACCGATTCCATCAACGCGGAAATACCCTGAGCAGGCATTTCCATTTTGCCCACCGTCTTGATGGCCGAGGTGCTCATCACGGCGTCTTTGCCTCCAATGGCCTGCACGTGGCGCGCAAACACCTCGTGAGCCGTTGGCACGGCCAAAACTGAGGGGCTTTCGACCAGCCGGCCCAGCGAAACGCCTGTAACAATTTGGCCGGCCTGAGCCACGGTGGCGCGCGGCAGCACACCCACCACAACCGTGCAGGCCACCAGTACCGAGCTACGAATTCGGTTGTGCATGCATGCTCTGGTCAAAAGAAGGGAGTGAGCCGGAACAAGTCCGTGCGGGCAAAAAAGTTCTGTCAGAGCATCGGCGTGGGCATCGCTGATCTGTAACGCGAAGATTACCTTCGGCGTGAATTCGGAGCAGGCGACGAGGCCGCCCACCGCAGGGCCGCGTCAAGAGCGGGGTCGCCTCCCCTGAGCAGTCGGGCCCGGGAGACTGGGGCCGACACATCGGGCGTAACTCCTGCTCCTTCAATAGGTTGGCCTGTGGGCGAGAGAAAGTTGGCAATGGCGTGATAGAGGATGTCGCCGTTGGGCAGCCTTTCCGCGACCGAAGGCAGGGCTTGCCCGGGGGTTTGGCTGCCGAACACGCGCGCCCGTCCTAGGGCCTGCAGGCCGGCCGCAAAAATTTCGGTAGTGCTGACGGAGAGTTCATCGACCACCAGGGCCAGCGGCCCGGCGAACGGGCTAACCCGCCGGTTTGCGCCGTTGACCCGCTGGGGATTGATGACGTACTTCTGTGCGCCGCTTCGCTGAATCATCGTTCCCAGTGTCAGCGCGGTGTCAACAAAGTGGCCGGCCACTCCGGTCGCCATCATGCCAATGCCCCCGACATTTCCCCGCAGGTCCAGCACAATGCCATCTACTCCGCGCAGCGAGTCAACGGCAGCCGCAATGGCTCCGGCCAGTTTCGGCATCCAGACATTGAATCGGATGACGCCAATGGTTCGCCCATCTACCGATCGCCGTTCCATTTCCAGGAACGCCGACAACGCCGGAAGGTTGCCAACTTTCGTGAATTCCCCTGGATCGGCTTCCCGTGCCATCCGGTAATCGTGGAGTGTGCCCGACCCGTCACGTGCGGTCAGCCGCACACTCGCACCCAATGGCCCGCGCATGCGTCTGGTCGCCTCACGCCAGCGGTCAAGCTTTACCTGCCGCTCGTCGTGCGACGCTGTGCGAAATTGGCCCCGCGGAGGCAACGCGCAGCCATCCACGGCTACAATCGCAAAGCCTGGACGCAGTCCCGCCTGAGAGGCCGGGCTGCCCGGTCGGACCATTGTCACGAGCATTTCCGGATTGGCGTCCCGGACGGTCAGACCCGTTCCGCCAGATTGGTCAACCTGAAGGGCATTTGGGCGCAGGTCGTCCTCACCCGGAAACACCGAAAAGTGCGATTGTCCCAACGTGCCCAGCATAGCGCTGACAGTCTGCCGGAGCTGTTCGTTGTTCCGGGCCGCGATCGCCTTGGGCCGCAGCGAGTCTCGCACCGCCTTCCAATTCACCCCATTGAAGGTGGTATCCCAGTGCGAGCGGTCAACAATGGCCCAGGCGCTGTCAAACGTCGCAGCCGCGCTGGCGGCTGGAGCTCCGGCCTCAGAACCCGTGGCGGTCGACGGGCCCACCGTCGCACACACGAGGTTCGTGTCCGCCATCTTGCCGGGGCGGCGGGACTGGTAACAGGCCGCGGTCATCGCGACAAGGAGTGCGGCAACGCCGCTGGAAAGTCTCACGATGAACCGACGAAATCGCTGTCAGGACGCAACAGCCGACGGTGTTTGCGAGCACATGGGAATTCCAGTCGGTCGGCCGTGCGGGCACGCTTCCCCGCGCTTGGACCGTTCGTGCCTTACGGGTTGGGGGCGCGCTTGGTTACCATCCACTGTTCGAGCACAACGGCATATGCGGGCAGTGGTTTGCTCCATCCCCGATTCCACTTCGGTCCATGTCCAATCGTCTTCACGCATTACACGCCATCGGCCAGTCCCTGTGGCTTGACTATATCGATCGCACCATGCTCGCCAACGGCGACCTCGAGCGGCGTATTCGCGAGGATGCCCTCACGGGTATGACCTCCAATCCCACGATCTTTGAAAAAGCGCTGGCCGAGGGATCGGCGTACGACGCGCAACTCGCCACCGTCGCGGCAGTGACCTCCGATCGCGATGCGTTCGAAGTCGTCGCCAGCACCGATGTGCGAAACGCCTGCGACAAATTTCGCGGGGTCTACGACGCCACCAACGGGGTGGATGGGTATGTCTCGCTTGAAGTAGCGCCCGACCTCGCGCTGGACGCGCAACGCACCGTGGCCGAAGCGCGCAAGCTGTGGGCGCTGGTCGATCGGCCGAACCTGATGATTAAAGTGCCGGGCACCGCCGAAGGGGCAGAGGCCATTCGCCGGCTCATCGCCGACGGCATCAACGTGAACGTCACGCTGCTGTTTGCCATTGATGCCCACGCGCGGGTGCTCGAAGCGTTCATCAAGGGACTCGAGGACCGCGTCGCAGCCGGAAAATCGGTCGCGAAAATTGCGTCGGTCGCCAGTTTCTTTGTCAGCCGCGTCGACTCTGCGATTGACAAACAATTGGAGTCAATGGCTGCCAACGAAAAAAACGAGGCCCGAAAAAGCAACCTGCTCGCGCTGCGTGGCAAGGCCGCTATTGCCAACGCCAAAATGGCCTATCGCCTGTTCACTGAACGATTCTCGGGGCCGCGCTGGGCCGCGCTCGAAAGGCAGGGAGCGCTCAAGCAGCGTCCCTTGTGGGCCTCCACCAGCACCAAAAATCCTCACTACCGCGACGTGATTTACGTCGAGGAACTGGCCGGTCCCGACACGGTGAATACACTGCCGCCAGCGACACTCGAAGCGTTTCGCGATCATGGCGACGCGCGCGTCGCGGTGGATGTCGGCATTGACGAAGCCGAGCGCGTCCTCGCGCAATTGGAGGCACACGGAATCTCCCTCACGAAAGTGACGGACCAGTTGCTGCGGGAAGGGCTCGCGTCGTTCGAACAATCGTTCGTGACGCTGCAGGCCGGTTTGGAACGCAAGCGCGCGTCGCTCACCGCCGTTTCCTCCAGCGGAGCCAACGTCAGTGTCCGCTGAAACGCCCGTGCAGGACGAGGTGGTCACCATTCCGCGCACTGGTCCCGAAAGTGCGGCTGCCGACATGACCCACCCGGAGACAGTGGTCGCGGCACCACGTCGCAAGCACTTTCCCCGCACGAAAATTGTCGGCACGCTGGGACCCTCCAGCAACACCGCGGACAGTATTCGTTCGCTGATCGAGGCGGGACTGGACGTGGCGCGCATTAATTTTTCGCACGGCACACACGAACAGCACGAAGTAACCATTCGCACGGTTCGCCAGGTCGCCGACGAACTCGGTCGACCCGTCGCGATCCTTGGCGACCTGCAGGGGCCGCGCATCCGCATTGGCGATTTGCCAGAAATCATCGAGTTGGTCGACGGCACGGATGTTGTGCTGGTGCCCGAAACCGTGAATGTCCAGGATGGGGAAATTCCCATCACGTACGACGCGCTGGCCATCGACGTCAAACCGGGCAACCGCATTCTGATCAACGATGGGTTGCTCGAACTACTGGTGACCGAAGTGCACGCGCCGCGCGTCCATGCCCGCGTGGTGCACGGCGGTCCGCTGAAGAGTCACAAAGGCATGAACCTGCCCGGCATCGCGGTGTCCGCGCCGTCGTTGACCGAGAAAGACCGCGCCGATCTCACCTTTGCGGTGGAACACGGACTGGACGCCCTCGCGCTGAGTTTTGTGCGTCGCGCCGAGGACATCCACAGCATGCGCGCGCTCATTCCGAAATGGATGATCATCGTCGCCAAAATTGAGAAGGACGTCGCACTCGCCAACATTGAAGAAATCATGCGCGCGACCGATGCCGTCATGGTCGCCCGCGGCGACCTCGGCGTCGAACTCCCGTTTGAGGAAGTGCCCATCGCGCAAAAGAACATCATTGCGTTGGCCAATCAACTGGGCCGTCCGGTGATCACCGCAACGCAGATGCTCGAAAGTATGATCGAACATCCGCGCCCCACGCGCGCCGAGGCCAGCGACGTAGCCAACGCCATTCTCGATGGCACCGACGCTGTGATGTTGTCCGCCGAAACCGCCGCCGGCAAATATCCGCGCCTGGCCGTCGAAGCCATGCGGCGCATCATCACGGAAATCGAAACGCACCCGCGTCCTGGCCACGCCCTGCGCACCGAGCGTCGCATGGCCGGTGGTGTCGCGACAGAAGAGGCTATTGCGGCGGCAACGGTCGCCGCGGTTCGCATGATGGACGCGCCCTTGGTGGTCGTCTTCACCAAGAGCGGCTTTACGGCGCGAATTGTGGCGTCGCATCGGCCCACGGTCCCTATTCTCGCGCTGACTGACGAACCTCGTGTTTGCCGGCAGCTGTCGCTGGTGTGGGGCGTCGTACCGCGTCTGGTGCCCACCGCACGTGGGTACGATCACATGGTCGCCATGGCGCTGCGCGAAGCGCTCGACCTCGGGCTGGCGTTCAAGAATGACCGCGTGTGTGTCACGGCCGGTGCGCCATTCGATGTGCCGGGTACGACCAATCTGCTGAAAGTCGAAGTGGTGTAGATGAAGCTGACGTTCCTCGGCACAGGAACCAGCTTTGGGGTCCCGCAAATCGGTTGCCGGTGCGCGGTGTGCCTCTCCACCGATGGGCGCGACAAGCGCACGCGCTCCGGGGCACTGCTCGAGTCACGCTCCGGCGCACGCGTGTTGATCGACACGCCGCCCGAACTCCGGCTGCAGTTGATCGCAGCCAGCGTCGGAAGTGTCGACGCCGTGGTGTTCACACACGCGCACGCGGATCACATTCACGGCATTGACGATGTGCGGGCGTTCACCATTGGGCGTGGCAGCCCGCTCCCCCTGTACGGCGCAGCACAGACACTCGCCGACATTGCGCAGCGGGTGCCATACATTCTGAACGAACATCTGAAGCCGCTGCCAGGCACCCATAAGCCGGAAGTGCGCGCCTGTCCCGTTGCGGCAGGCGATACCATCACGGTGCGGGACCTGTCCCTCACCGCCATCGACATCCCCCACGGCCGCACCCCCGTCTTTGGCTGGCGCGTCGGCAACCTGGGGTATGTTACCGACGCGAAGTTCATTCCGGAGGCGGCGTTCAACGCGCTACACGGTGTGAAAGTGCTCGTCATCAACGCATTGTTTCGTATTCCCCACCCCACACACCTGTCACTCCCCGAATCGCTGGCGGCTGCCGAACGCATTGGGGCCGAACGAACGTTCCTCACGCATCTGACCCACGACAACTTCCACGCGGCGTTGGAAGCCGAGTTGCCAGACAAGGTGTCGCCCGCCTACGATGGCCTGGTTGTGGAAGTTCCAGACCAATAAGTCGAAACGTGCCATGCCCTCCAACCCACCGTAGTTTTTCTCCAAAGTTTTTCGCAATTCTCCGCAGTTCTCCGCGCCCTCCGCGTCTCCGCCTGATCAATGACTTCACCCGCACCCAAATCGAACGTCGTCGCGTCACGGTTGGTTTCCCGCGGCTCTGCGTGATACAAACCTTCGCCGGCACGCACTCCGAAGTTCGTCGCATCACAGTTTTCTCACGCGGAGACCGCGGAGAACTGCAACCGCCACAGTTTCGTTTGATTCTACATCACGCTGGCACGGAGCACTTCGATGTCCCTGACACTTGATTTCACAAACATGATGGCCGGCGCCATCAAAGACGGCATTACCGACGCCGAGTGGGCGGAAGGGCAAGCGGAATTCGCCAAGGCGCACGCCGCAGTTGCAGCAATGCGCCGCACGGGCACACTGGGATTCTTCACACTCCCCACCGACAACGCGCTGCTCGAACAATCGCTGGCCGTCGCCGAAAAAGTGCGCGGCACCATCGACGACGTGCTTCTGCTGGGCATTGGTGGCTCAGCGCTTGGCCCAATAGCGCTGCGCACTGCGTTGCGCCCACCGGGCTGGAATATGCTCAGCGCCGAACAACGCGACGGGTATCCTCGTTTGCATGTGCTTGACAATGTCGATCCCGATTCCATTCACGCGTTGCTGAATCGGCTCGACTTCACGCGCACACTCGTTCTGGTGGTCTCCAAGTCCGGCGGGACGGTCGAAACCATGGCGCAGTATCTCATGGTGCGCGACGCGCTCGACAAGGCAGTCGGCGCGGAACACGCACGCGATCATATCGTGCTGGTCACCGATCCCGAAGTGGGCGCGCTCCGCAAAATTGCGCGCGCCGAAGGCATCACCGCCGTCGACATTCCGGCGAACGTTGGTGGACGATTCTCCGTGTTGACGCCGGTTGGCGTGTTGCCGGCTGCGCTCATGGGCGTCGATGTGCGCGCCATGCTGGCTGGTGCGGCCCATATTATCGAGCGCGGGGCGAATACCGACCTCGCGCAGAACATCGCCGGCACCTTCGCGGTCATGCAGTGGCTGGCCGACACCAAACATGGCCGCCGCATTCACGTGTTGATGCCCTACGCGGACGGCTTACGCGATTTGGCCCTGTGGTTCGTGCAGTTGTGGGCCGAATCACTAGGAAAAATTCGGCCTGACGGCTCGCATACTGGTCCAACGCCCGTCCCCGCCCTGGGCGCGACCGACCAACACGCGCAGGTGCAGTTGTTTATGGAAGGTCCCGTCGACAAAACCGTTACGTTCATCGCGGTGAAAGGTCGCGAGGGGCAGGGGGCTATTCCGGGACGGCATGCGGACATTTCCGAGTTGGCCTACATTGGCGGCCATACCTTGGGCGAGCTCATGGATGTGGAGCAGCGGGCGACTGCGGGCGCGCTCGCGGCACGCGGACGGTTGAACGCCACTCTCCATGTCGACGCCGTAGACGCCTGGCACATGGGTGCGCTCATGCAGTGTTTTGGCCTCGCCACCGCCTACGCTGGCTCGCTGTACGGCATTGACGCATTCAATCAGCCCGGTGTCGAACTGGGCAAACAGTATGCCTACGGCATGCTGGGTCGTCCGGGCTTTGATGCGGCCAAGGCCGAGTTTGAGGCCCTGCCGGCGCCTAACCCGAAATACCGGGCGTAAATCACCATTCCGGGCGGCCGGCCCGCCCGAATTGGGAGTCGCCCTTGCCGCAACCTTTGGTGGGTTCGAACTTGCACGAGCGCATTCAAACTCGCCGTCCCGATTTCACCCTTGTCCCGCCTCCGCGCCACATCGCGCCGGGGACCCCAGGTAGCCGATGACTGCACACGCCACACCGCAAGCACTGCCTTTTGACGGCACCGTAACCGTCACCAAGGGCAAAGTTCAGCTCTCGAATCCCGAGACACTGGCTTCGCCGCACATGGATGCGCTCGTCCACCAGGCGGTGTTCGGCGACCCAAGCGAGCGCGAGTCGGCTCGCTGGCTGATCTGGGAGCTTGGACAAATTGTCGGCGTGCGTCCGGCATCTATTCACGAGCTGTACATCGCGCGAGGTCAGGGCAAGTGCGGGGGGTTCACCGTGCCGGCAATGAATGTGCGTGGCATGTCGTACGACACAGCACGCGCCATTTTCAGAACCGCTGTCAACATGAACGCGGGCGCGTTTATTCTGGAAATTGCCCGCTCGGAAATTGCGTACACCGATCAACGTCCCACCGAATATGTCGCCGTCATGCTGGCCGCGGCGCTGCGTGAAGGATTCCGCGGCCCGGTGTTTATTCAGGGCGATCACTTCCAGGTCAACCACAAGAAATTTGCAGTCGATCCGGTCACGGAAGTCAACGCGGTGAAATCGTTGGTCAAGGAAGCGGTCGCCGCAGGCTTCTACAATATTGACGTCGACACCTCCACGCTGGTCGATCTTTCAAAGGACACGTTGGCCGAGCAGCAGCGCCTCAACTACGAAACATGTGTGGATATCACACTCTATGTGCGTGGGGAGGAGCCGAAAGGCGTGACCATCTCCATTGGTGGGGAAATTGGCGAAGTGGGCACCGAAAACAGCACGCCCGCCGAGTTGGAAGCGTTTATGGACGGGTATAACGCGGCGCTCGAGCAAGCAAAACCGGGCACGGCCGGGCTATCCAAAATTTCCGTGCAGTCGGGCACCTCGCACGGCGGCATTGTATTGGCCGACGGATCTATCGCCGATGTGAAACTTGATCTCGATACCCTGGGTACACTCTCAAGGATTGCCCGCGACAAATACGGGATGTCTGGTGCCGTGCAACACGGGGCGTCTACGCTGCCCGACACCGCGTTTCACAACTTTCCGAAAACCGAAACGGCCGAAATTCATCTGGCGACCAATTTTCAAAACATCATGTACGATCACCTTCCCGCAGAAATGCGGACGGAAATTTACGCATGGCTGAACGAAAATGCCAAGGATGAACGCAAGTCGTCCGATTCCGACGAGCAGTTTTTCTACAAGACTCGCAAAAAGGCCATCGGTCCGTTCAAAAAGCGCCTGTGGGCGTTGCCCGTGGAAACGCGGGCGAATCTTGGTGCCACGTACGATGCCAAGTTCGAGTTTCTGTTTCGCCAGTTGGGCATCGCGAACACCAGCGACGTCGTCGCAAAATTTGTCACCATGACCGAGCTGCATCGCGTGATGCCGACCGACGGAACGCCTGCGGTGCTGGCGGCACCCGACGACGCCGATCTCAGTGATTAAACACGAACGTGTTGTTGCCTGTGCTGGTCACGGTGGCCAGCACACGCAGTGCCGGTGCCCGACCAGCGTTACCAAAAAACGTTTTAACGCCGCGCTGTCGCGGCAGGGAGGGTTGAATGTCGCGCTATGATTACGACGACGATCAGGTAGTGGTAGTAGAGCGGGACTCCAGCGGCCTGGGCGTCGGTGCATTTGCACTGGGCTTGGCGATTGGTGCCGCGGCCGCGTTGCTGTGGGCGCCCGCCTCTGGCGAAGAAACGCGGGCCCGCATTCGCCGCGAAGCCCGGCGGGCGCGCGAGCGCGCGATGGAGCTCAAGGATGATCTCACCGAACAGGTCACCGAGCGTGCCGGTCGCGTTCGCGAAGTGGTGGGCAACAAAATGAACGCCACGCGCAGCCAGGTGAACGATCGTGTGCGAGCCGTCGGTGACGCGGTCCACGCGGGGCGTGACGCGGCGGCGCAAGCCCGCGTCGAACTCGACAGCGCAGTTTCCGAAACCAAACGCGCCTATGCCGAAAGTCGGGCCGCGGCGCGAGCCGAACGCGCAAGCCCGGTGCCGGCCGATAACCTGAGCGACAAGGACGGCGCTGTTACCGAAGGTTGAAGCACTAAAAGACTATGCTCGCCGCCTCTGGATCCAGTGCGGCGAGGATAACGTCTTCTTCCTCGCCGGCGGTCTGGCGTTCAACATTCTGTTGGCGCTGGTACCGTTTGCGCTACTGCTTATTTCGGGAATTTCGTTCGTCCTCGGCCGACAGCCAGAGGACGCGGCGAATACCATCATTGGATTGATCGATTCCCTGCTGCCGCGCGATGCACCCGCCCCGGGGCAGTTGCTGCGCGAGCTGGTCGCCGAAATTATGAAAACGCGCGGAACGGTCGGCTTCTATTCTGCCATCACCTTCGCCTGGTTTTCCACGCGTCTCTTTGGTTCGTTGCGCAGTGTGTTGGCCCTGATTTTTGACGGGTCCGATCGCGGTATTGTGACGGGCAAGCTGTTCGATTTCGCCGCCACCATTGTGGCAACCATTGCCGTGGCCGCGTACGTCGTGTTCTCTGCGTATCTCACGCTCGCGACGACGCGTGGTGTCGCGTTGCTGGTCAGTATCGGACTGGCCGAAGGGGACATGGGTGCGGTGTCGTACTGGTTGGGTCGCATTGTGGCCGTCGCGGTAATTATTGCGTTGTTCTTCTCGCTGTATCGCGGCCTGCCACGCCGCCGGCCGTCGGTGCGCACCTCATTGGTCGCAGCCACCACGGCGGGCGTGCTGTTCGAAATTGCGCGGTACGCATTCGCGGTGCTGGTCAGGCGTGCCGACCCCAGTTCGCTGTACACCGGTACTATTGCAGCGGTGGTGGGTGTGGTGTTCTGGGTGTACTACGCGGCGTTGTTGTTTCTGATTGGTGGCGAAGTGGCGCAGGCCTACGATTTGCGAAAAATGGAGCTCAAGGCGCTTGAGGAGACGAAGGAGAATGATGCGCACACGGGTGCGGCGGCGACCGAAGATCAACTGTGAACGCTGAGAGTCTCAATCTTGTTGAGGGTTTTGCGCGATACTCATCGAATCGTGTTTTGCGCTTGCTATCGCAGGTGCACCGCCTGTTGCCTCTGCGAGAGCGCCGTCGTGCCCGACGCTCATCTACGGACCGCCACCATACTACACCTGCAATGAACTCGATTCTCGAACCGGCGCGGCGCGCTCGCCGCATACAGCTACTTGATGTGGCAACCGCGCTTGTGCTCGTCGCAGCGGTCGCAATCCTTCTCCAACCCGGATCATTTCTCCGCAATCGATTTGAGCTAGGGCGCCGGGACTATCGAACGCGTGCGTCAAGTGTTCGACTTTGGCAGACATTGGGCGTATCTGCAAGCAAATTGTCTGCGTTCGATGGGTCGCCTGACATCATCGAGTTCTCGGACTACGAATGCCCGTTTTGTCGGGCCACCACACCTGCTATCAATTCGGCTGTCGCAAGTGGAGTTAAGATCGCGATACTTCACCTACCAATAAAATCCCGCAAGTACGCCGCTCCGGCAGCACTGGTTGCGATGTGTTTTGAACCTGCAGGACAATTCGGTCACGTACATCGCTTGTTGCTGCAGTCAGAGTCTTGGCGCAAGGGTGAAAAGTCGATCGAAGCAGAGCTTGCGGCGATGGGGGTGGTAACCACTTCCGATCAAGCGACATGCATAGCGGGCAACGCAACTGCCGACCGCCTCAACGCACATCTTGCACTATCAGACGGCCTCAACATACGCGAAACGCCCACATTTGTCACAAGAAACGCCGAATTCTCCGACCAGCGACCTGGACCTGCCCAGCTTTGAGTTGACCGAGATCGGGAGAGTGTTTAATGAAAAGTCGCAGAACGTGCTACGGCCCGAGGCACTCTTGCGGTCACAAATTTGGATTGTGCAACGCGGAAACCCTTTCCGGCGAGCTACTTCGCTTCCGGCCGTTGACGGTGAATTGTGGTTGACACCTTTTAAATTGAGCCCCGAAGTCGAAGGTTGAAGCACCGCTTGTCGACACGGCGAGACCAACCAATCCGATTGTTGAGTGGGAAAAGAACGTCACCTTCACGCTAAACCGAGTCGATCGTGTTATCGCGTTCCGCGCGGGATCGAGCAATTTCACGATCCTAACCAAAGCCCCTAATGAATTCTCCATGATGGTGTTCAATCCGTCGAAGGGACGCGGGGCGGGGGGGCCAATCTATCCAATCGAGCCGGCAGGGTCCGCGCGACCAGATTTAGGAAGCCCGTCGGAAATCGTATCGATTTCCGACGATAGCAAGTCTTGGTTGTTGGACGGTCGGACAGGCCGCATCGTGGCTGACGATCCCACCGGCCGGCGCGTTGTGATTGGCAAAATCGCAAGCGGTCGCCCGATCAATGGGGCATGCGTCTCAGGACGGCAAACGATCGCGTTCGTTGATGTCGGAGGCTCCAATCGCATCGGTCAATGGCATTTGGGAATCCACCAAATCGGTAGTGTGGCGATCTCGCCTCGGAACGGTCCACCTTTCAGGACGGATGACGCTCTGCAGCTGAGCGGAGCGGCCAGCAGTCCGTGCGCCGTATGGTCGCACACGAGTCGATTGGTGCTTGTGCTGGATTCGGGGCAGACGCGCGCTGACATTCAAGTTCGGACCGATTCGCCGAAACTCGGCGGTCTCGCTTGGAGCTGGTCGAAGTGGTGGAACGCATCGCCGGAATGGGTGACAGGATTTTGGCGCTCCTGCAGAGAGGGGACAGTACGTACATTCAGAGCGTCGCGCTCCCGCGAAGTCTCTGGAGTGCCAAAAGCAATTTCGATGACACTGGTTTGCTGGGCGACACTTCTGGTCTTAACCGTGAGCTCACCCTTCGACCACCGGTGCTTCGTCCGGAATAGTAGGAGAATACTGTGGTGCTGTGGTTAGTTTTGCGCTACCCATGACTGTCGCCCCCCGCTTCTCCGTCGACCTCCGCACCGACACCATCACGCGCCCTTCGGCCGACATGCGTGTCGCCATGGCGCAAGCCGAAGTGGGCGACGACGTTGTTGACGGCGATCCCTCCACGAAACGTCTTGAGCGCACCGTCGCAACGTTGCTCGGCAAAGAATCCGCGCTGTTCTTCCCAAGTGGCACCATGGCGAATCTTGCGGCCCTGTTGCTGCTGACGAAACCCGGCACAGAAGTGCTCATCGACGCCGACTCACACATTGCGAATTGGGACCTCGCCGGCAGTGCCGCGTTCGCTGGCGTTGGCATGCGACTGGTGCGCCCCCTGGAAAGCGTCATGACCGCCAGCGACGTGCGAAACGTCATGCGTCCGGACGACGCCTACGGCACTCGTGCGTCGCTGCTATGTGTGGAGAATACGCACAACGGCGCGGGTGGCTTGATCACTTCACTCCACGAACTCAACGCCTTGCAAGCGTTGGCACGCGATGCGGCGATCCCACTCCACATGGATGGCGCTCGCTTGTGGAACGCGTCCATCGCGACCGGAATTCCCTTGCACCAATTCTGCCAGTATGCCGATACGGTGATGGTGGCCTTCTCCAAAGGCCTTGGCGCTCCCGTTGGGGCGGCGTTGGCCGGGGGCGCGCATCACATGCGAATGGCCGACGACATTCGCAAGCGCCTGGGTGGTGGCATGCATCAATCGGGCATTGTCGCAGCGGGTGCGTTATACGGCGTCGAGAACAATCTCCAACGACTGGGAGATGATCACGCCGCCGCGCGCGTATTTGCCACGGCAGTTGACGGCGTCCGTGGTGCGCGAGTGGTGCCGCCCGAAACGAACATTGTCATGATCGACCTTCCGCGGCCGGTGGCCGAAGACGTCGTGCGCGAAGCGCAGACGGCGGGCGTGGGGCTGAGCGCGTGGACGCCGTCGCGTGTGCGCGCGGTGACGCACCTGGATGTTTCCATGCACGAAGTGGCCGAGGCGGGCCAGCGTGTTGCGGCTGCGATCGAAGATGTGATTGGTCGGTAGCCGATCGTTGACGGCGATCATGCTGCGGGCCAACAGCGTTTGTGGCCGTACCGGTGCCGGCACGCGACCATACGCGCGCCCAATCGGTGGCTGCCAGAGTCACTCTCCCAGGGTTCATAGCAGCTCCAGCTGAATTCGCCCCTCTGACAATTGCCCCCACGCCCGCACCCGCATAACTTCCCTGTGCTCCGGGTCCCGGAGGGCTTGAGCCCGCCAACTCCGCCAGGACCCCGAAGGTAGCAACGGTACGTGGTGTCTGAGGTCGCTTCGTCAGACCCGGAGCACTCTTCGCGGGGGATCATCGCCAACCGGCTGTGGTCCCCCGCGATTTGTTTTTCACCCGCCATTTTGCTGGGGCCGTTCGTCACCATCGAGAGCTATCGGTAAGGCCGGTAACAGCCGCCCAGCTCGACGCAGCGGTCGCGGCGCCGCGCTAAATTTCGAAATGTCCATCGCCCTCGCCCGCAAATATCGCCCCAAAAACTTTGCGTCCGTCGCCGTGCAAACCCACGTCGCCGATACGCTCAAGGGCGCCATCGCCAACGATCGCGTGGCCCACGGATATTTGCTGTGCGGGCCACGCGGTACGGGCAAAACCACCCTCGCGCGCGTGCTGGCCATGGCGCTCAACTGCGAGCGACGCGGCGAAGCAGCCCTGAACGGCGAACCGTGCGGCGAATGTGATTCCTGCCGCCGCATCTGGAACGGTTCCGCCTCCATGGACGTGGTGGAAATTGACGCCGCGTCCAATCGCGGGGTCGACGACGCCCGCGATCTGCGCGAACGCGCCATGTACGCACCGTCCGGCGACGACCGCTACAAGGTGTACATCGTCGACGAAGCGCACATGCTGACGCGCGAAGCGTGGAACGCCCTGCTCAAAATTCTCGAAGAGCCGCCGCCACGCGTAGTGTTCGTGTTTGCCACTACCGATCCGCAGAAAATCGCCCAATCGGCCGCGCCGGTACTCTCGCGACTGCAAACGTTTCACCTCAAGCGCATCGGCCCCGCTGAAATTCGCGAGCGGTTGGAAGCCGTCCTCACGGCCGAAGGCGTCGCGTTTGAACGTGACGCCCTGGCGATGATCGCGCGCGCGGCCGACGGCGGGTTGCGCGACGCCCTCAGCTTGACCGATCAGGTTCTGTCGCTCGGCGATGCCACAACGGTGACTGCAGATCGGGTCCGCATCGCCCTCGGACTGGTTCCCGAAGATGTGTTTCTCGAACTGCTGGACGTGATCGCTGATCGTCGCGCCGTCGACGTGTTTCCAGTCGTGCAGCGACTGGCCGACGAAGGCGCCGATTTTGCGCTGGTGTTGTCCGGGCTGGGCGACATGTTGCGTGCGCAGCTGGCCACGCTGCTGGGTGGCGACATGCCGGAAATCTCCGATCGCCTGCGGGGCGAACTGAAACATCGCAAAGCGCGGTTCAACGCCTCCGACTTGCTGCGCATGTTGCAGGCGCTCATTGAACTCGAGCCGCTGTATCGCAAGAGCGGGCAACCCCAGTTGTTGCTGGAGTCGTTGTTGCTGCGACTGGCCTTGCTCGACCGCACGGTGCAACTCGAAGAAGTGCTGCGCGGATTCGGCACGAGTGAAGTGGCCGAACCGCCCGCACGTCGCGTCTCGAAGGCCGAGTCGAAGGTCGCCCCCGCATACGCGACCAGCGCATTACTGCAGGACGCCGTGGTGCCGGTTGCACTGCCCACGCCACCTATTCCACGGTCTGCCACGCAGGTGGCCGCCGAAGCTGCCGCCGCCATACAGGAAGCGGCGGCCCACGCGCCGCCGGCAGACACGCGCCATCCGCATCCCCCGGAACCACGCACCACTGTGGCTGCGCCCAGCATCGACACCATCCGAAAGCATTGGAATGACGTCGCCGAATCTGTGAAGAAATCAGGACGCGGGTTTGTGTCTGCTGCACTGGGGCATCTGTTTCCCGAATCCATCAGCAGTGCGGGTGTCCTCACCATCGGTTATGAACGGCCCAACGACACCTGGGCCACCGCGGTGGACTCGGCGCGCGGTGACGTCTTGCAGGCGCTACAGGCCTCGTTCGAGGGTATTAGCGGATTCGCTTTGCGAGTGGTGGGCGAAGTGGCCACCTCGGGGCAGGGCGGCAAGCGGCTCACGGCCGAGGATGTGCTGAAGCAGCGCACCGACCATCTGACGTCCAAACACCCCGTACTCGGCGCGGCCGTTCATTCGCTCGATCTGGAGTTGCTCGACTAGACGGTACCCACGTGATTTTGTGGCTTGACCCATCAACCTTTGAACCATCATGGCTGACTTTTTCAAACTCATGGAGCAGGCGCGCCAACTGCAGGGTGGCATGCAGAAAGCGCAGGAAGAGCTCGCGCGGAAAGTCGTGTTCGGCTCGGCAGGCGGTGGTATGGTTTCGGTGGAGTGCGATGGCACGGGTCGCATTAAACGCGTGAAGATCGACCCATCGGTCGTCAATCCGGCGGACATCGAAATGCTCGAAGACCTTGTAGCCGCTGCGGCCGCCGATGCCCAAGGGAAAGCGGCAACCAGCGCACAGGAAGAAATGAGCAAGCTCACGGGCGGCATGGATCTTCCCTTCAAGCTGCCGTTCTAACCGCGCTCCATGTCGGTTATTGACGACCTCGCGAGCGAACTCGCGCGCCTGCCCGGTATTGGCCGAAAAACGGCGTTGCGCCTCACGTATCACCTGCTCAAGCAGCCGTCCGACCAGTGCACGCGATTGGCGCACGCCCTGGTGGAATTGCGCGAGCGCGTTCGGGCGTGCGGACAGTGTGGCAACCTGACCGAATCAGAGCTCTGCAACTTTTGCTCCGATCCACGGCGCAACGCGGCACTGTTGTGCGTGGTGGAAGATTCGTCCGACATCTCCTCCATCGAGCGATCGGCCGAATATCGGGGCCTCTACCACGTTTTGGGGGGGCGCCTCAGCCCGCTGGATGGTGTGGGGCCGGGTGACCTGAACATCGAATCCCTGGTGCGCCGCGTGCGCGAGGTTGGGGTCGTTGAGGTCATCCTGGCGACCAATCCCTCATTGGAAGGCGAGGCAACCGCCCTGTACGTGCAGCGTCAGCTGGTGGGCGCCGCCGTGCGGGTTACCCGCATTGCGCGGGGCTTGCCCGTGGGGGGCGACCTGGAGTATGCCGATGGTGTGACAATTGCTCAGGCGCTCTCCGCCCGGAGGGAGATGTCCTGATGGCCGGTGTCCGACTTCGAGCACTGAGCCGGCGGCGTGACATTCCACACCAGATTTTTTCGCCGGCCCCCGTTATGCTGGCGCTGCTGGGTGGTCTTGTGGTAGGGTATGCGGGATGGACCGTTCAGCAGCGCCGTCACAGTCAGGCACTGTTTCACGCCCGGCCATTCCGGCGGCTGGCCGCACTCGGTTACCTTCGGGCGCATCCAAGCGTTGATAGTGCACGACTCCTCCGCGAGTACATTCGCTGGGAGCCGCACCCGTTGCTTCGGCGTCGTGCCCGTCAGGTACTGCGCCGAATGGAGCACCGATTACGTTCGTACTGAGTGCCCGCGTTCCCGCTGTGTAACGGCGCAGGCCACCCGTTCAAGAAACCCCCGCAACCCAAGCTCATGTCCGTCGGCGCCGCAACCTGGTCATTCACCGAGGACGATTTCGGCACCATCACCACGGTGCTGCAACGCTTTCTGTACGACGCCAAAGCGCGCTGCGCGTTGCTTGTCGACCGCAGCGGGCAGTTGGTCGCCACCGTTGGCGAACCCCCTAATTTCGACGCGACCGCGTTTGCGACGTTGACCGCCGCCGACTTCAGCGCGAACGATCAGCTGGCGCGTCTCATTGGGGAAAGTGACTTCAATGTCCTGTTTCATCAGGGCGAGCGCGAGTCCATGTATCTGGCCGATGTCGCTCGGCGCGTCATCCTCGTGGTGTTATTCGACAATCGCACGACGCTGGGGTTGGTTCGCCTCAAGATGAAGGGCGCGGTGGAAGATCTCACTCGCGTATTCGAGGGCATATTCGCGCGAGGAGTTGGCGCGCAGGCGGCAACCCCAGGGTTGCTGGCCGGAGCCGAAGACGAGATCGATCGCCTGTTTCAGTAGCTGAGGACCGCCAATGTCGATGATCAATTACGCGTCCCGGGAAATCAATTGCAAAATTGTGTTCTACGGACCGGGACTGGGTGGCAAGACCACCAATCTCGAATATATCTACGGAAAAGTGGCGCCGAACACGCGGGGCAAGCTTATCTCGCTGGCGACCGAGACCGAGCGCACACTGTTTTTCGATTTCTTGCCGGTCGATCTGGGCACCATTCGGGGCTTTCGCACCCGATTTCACTTGTACACGGTGCCGGGGCAGGTCTACTACAATGCCAGCCGCAAGCTCATCTTGAAGGGAGTTGATGGCGTCGTGTTTGTCGCCGATTCCCAGGCCGAGCGTGCCGAGGCCAATCTGGAGTCGATGCAGAACCTGTACGACAACATGTCCGCGTACGGATACGACCTGACGCGCATGCCATTTGTTATTCAGTACAACAAGCGCGATCTTCCCAACGCGTCGCCGCTGGCCACCTTGCAGGAGATGTTGAATCCGGGGTGGGAAGTCACCGAACCTTCCCGAAAGCGAGCGGTGCCCGATGCGGCAAGGCCGGGTGAATTTCTGGTTTCGCAGTTGCCAACCGGTGAGTGGGTCGAACGCGCGCCGTATTTCGAAGCGGTGGCGGTTAGCGGTGATGGGGTCTTCGATACCTTGAAGGCTGTTTCAAAACTTGTCTTGAAAACGCTCGCGTAAACACCAATCGGCGTCAGCCCACGAGGCCCTCCTGAACCTTCCTAACGCGATCACCGTCGGACGTATTGCCCTGACGCCACTGATCGCGTGGTTGCCGTTCACCGCGTCCTGGAGTTTGCGTCTGGCAGCGTTCGTGCTGTTTCTGGTGGCCGCAATTTCAGACTACTGGGATGGGCATATCGCGCGGTCGCGAAACGTGGTGACCGACCTTGGTCGCATGCTCGATCCCCTCGCGGACAAACTGCTGCTGGTCGCGACGTTGCTGCCCATGTATTGGCTGCAGAATCACTCGCGCTTCCTGGTGCCGCTGGAGAATGCGATACCCGAACCGTCGGCGTTTTTATTCGTGACGCCTATTGGGCGGGTGTCGTTGCCGCTCTGGATTGTCGTCGTGGTGCTCGGGCGCGAGGCGTTCATGACGGTGTTCCGACAAATGGCGGCACGACGCGGGTTGGTTATTTCGGCCATCGGGCCCGCCAAATGGAAAACGACTTTTCAAAGCATCTGGACCGGAGCGGCCTTTTGTTGGTTTTTTGCCGCAACCTGGGCCGTGCAGGCCGGAGTTGATGGCTCGGTAAAATTCCGTGCGTTTGCCATGTTCAATGGATTAGTCGGCGTTCTGGCCATGACCGGCGCGGTAGCACTTACGCTGATTTCGCTGGTGCTGTACCTCCAACGCTACGGAAGGCGAGTCGTGCACCCGGTCGCAACTCGATAACCCACCGCACTCGCTCGACGCATCCATCGGCTAATTTTCAGCATGGATCTCGAACTGGTCACCATCGGCGACGAACTGCTGCTCGGCTTCACGATTGACACCAACGCTGCACACCTGGCGCGCGAATTCGCCGCTATCGGCGTGCGCATTTCGCGACGCAGCACGGTCGGCGACAACCCCGAGATCATCGCGGCCGCGGTTCGTGAAGCCCTCCACCGCACCGGTGCCGTCATTACTACCGGCGGGCTCGGCCCCACCGCCGACGACCGCACCAAGCCGGTCATTGGCGCGCTCTTCGGGCGTTCCATGGTGTTGGATGACGCAATCCTGGTCGCGCTCGAACAACGGTGGCTCAAGCGATTTGGAGTAGCACTGCCGGTCAGCAATCGCCAGCAGGCCATGATCCCGTCCAACTGCACCGTTCTCAACAACCACCACGGCTCTGCGCCTGGCATCTGGCTCGAGGACGACCAGGGACGCTGGGTCGCGATGCTCCCGGGGGTCCCTCGCGAAATGCGCGGCATGCTGGCCGATACCCTACTGCCACGCGTCCGAGACCGTATGCAGGCGCGCGGCGCGACCGAGTCGACGGTCGTGCGTTCCCGAACACTTCGCACCGCAAATATTGCCGAGTCCGCACTTGCTGACCGGCTCGGTCCATTGGCCACTGGTGTGAACGGCTTGTCATTGGCGTTCCTGCCTGGCAATGACGGCGTCGACTTGCGGGTCACCATCAGTGACGTGCCGGCACGAGAAGCCGAACGGCAGCTCAGCGAAGCCGCTCGGCAAATTCAGGAGAAAGTCGGCAGTTTCATTTACGGATCGGAAAACGACGACATGGCCGCCATCGTTCTAGCCTTGTGCGGCGAGCGCGGCGCCACCGTGGCCGTGGCCGAGAGCTGCAGCGGCGGTCTGCTGGGGTCGCGTTTCACGTCCGTTCCGGGGTCAAGTACCATTTTTATGGGTGGCGTGATTTCGTATCACAACGCATCCAAGGTGCGCGAGTTAGGAGTCAGCCCCGAAACGCTCGCGCAGTTTGGCGCGGTCAGCGAACAGACATCCCGCGAAATGGCGTCTGGCGTGCGTCAGCGTTTTGGCACGACCGTCGGCTTGAGTATCACCGGTATAGCCGGTCCTGGCGGTGGCACTCCCGAAAAGCCAGTGGGTACTGTGTGGGTGGCCACCGACATTGACGGCGAGGTGCAGGCGGTGAAAGCCGCCATGCCGGGCGACCGCAACGAAATGCGCTATCGATCCACGCAGCTGGTGCTGGATCGCCTGCGGCGAGCGTTCCATGCGCTCCCGGCATCGGCCGGCTGGACGGCTGACGATTGAATTCACGGCACCGCATATTGGGTTCACGTACCCGCATTACGTACCCGCTTTACGTATCCGCATTCTGTATCCCGCAATCCATGCACCACTCATAAACTTTCCGCTGCGCCGCCCGTAGGAACGGAATCGGGGCCGGCGCATGACCTCGCGCGATTCCGCAGATAGAATCAAGCTCCGCCAGAACTCATACCATGACCGATCCGAACACTCAAGGCGATCACGCCACTGCATCACCTTCCGATTCCGAGCCGGTCACCGGCACGATCTCTGATATGTCGGTGACAGACGAAACCGCTGCCGCCGGCACCACTCCTCAACAACAGCTCGACGCGGCGCGTGACAAACATCTGCGGCTGGCAGCTGAGTATGACAATTTCCGCCGTCGTGCGGCCAAGGAGCGGCAGGAGGCGGGTTGGCGCGCCCAGGGCGACATGGTGCGTGGCCTCATCGACGCCCTCGACGACATCTCGCGTTTCGCGCATGTCGATCCCACGACGGTCGACTCGAAAACCGTGGTAGACGGGATGCTCATGGTCGAACGCAAAGTCTTCAAATCGCTGGCCGGTCACGGATTCGAACTCATCGATCCGCTGGGCCACCCGTTCGACCCCGCGCGCCACGAAGCCGTGAGCACCGCGCCCGCGAATTCCGCTGAAGAAGACGACACCGTCGCTGCCGTTTTTCAGGTGGGCTATGTGATTAACGGACATCTGCTGCGGCCCGCGCGCGTTGTCGTGAAGCAGTGGTCCGGTACGCCCGTTTCCTGATACACACAGAACCAGGCGAATGGCAAACCCGAAGGATTATTACGCCACACTCGGAGTTTCAGCGTCGGCATCGGCGGATGAAATCAAAAAACAATACCGGCGTCTGGCGAAAAAGCATCATCCCGATGCCAACGCGAGCGACCCAAAATCGGCCGAACGTTTCAAGGAAATTTCCGAAGCGTACGGTGTGGTTGGTGATGCCGAAAAGCGCAAGCAGTACGACGACATGCGCAAACTCGGCGCGTTCAGTGGCTACAACAATCCGCGTGGCGGTGGTCGCCCGTCCTCTGGCGGCCCGCAGTCAGGGTTCCAAAGCCAGCCCGACATCGATTTCAGCGGTGTGGGCGGCTTTGGCGATTTGTTTTCGTCAATCTTTGGCGGAGGCGGTGGTGGCGCACGGCCACGCGCCCGCGCGCCGGAGCGCGGCGACACCATTGAAACCACGGTGGACGTTCCGTTTCGCGTTGCGGCAATTGGCGGCAAGGTCGAAGTCGAGTTGGAAGTGAACGAAGAGTGCAGCACCTGTCACGGCAACGGTGCGGCACCGGGCGCCACCATGCGTCCGTGCGGCGAGTGCAAAGGCCGTGGCGTGATTTCGTTTGGCCAGGGAAGTTTCGCCGTGAATCGTCCGTGCCCGGTATGCGTCGGACGCGGGCAAATTCCGTCAGAGCGCTGCCCAACCTGTGGCGGAATTGGTGAAACGCGCACGGCCAAACGGGTGGCCATCAATGTGCCGGCTGGCGTCGAGAGCGGCGCAAAGGTGCGCCTGAAAGGGCAGGGCCCGAAAGGCGTGGCAGGAGGGGTCGCGGGTGACTTGCTCATTACGTTCAACGTGCTGAACGACAAGTTCTACAAACGAGATGGTCTCGATCTCGTCGCGAACGTGCCCATCAACATTGCGCAGGCGACGCTTGGTTCGCGCGTGAGCATTCGGACGCTTGATGGTAAGAAAGTGGCAGTGCGAATTCCGGCGGGCACCGGTTCAGGAAAACGCTTCCGCATCTCCGGACAAGGAGTTGAGAAAGAAGGAAAACGAGGCGACTTGTACGTGGAAATTGCCATCGCTGTTCCCGATCAGCTTTCGGAAGCGCAGGAAAAGGCCATGCGCGAGTTCGCGGAAGCTGGTGGACTGAAGTTCTAGGCATGCAAAATTCCCGGACCGTGCTGCGTGGCACGGCGTCGTTTGTCTCCGCCCCTGTTGCGTCGCACCCGCTCCGCGTGTGTCGGACCATCTTTGGGTGCGGGTGGCCGCTACTTATACTGGCGCTCGCTCCAACATTTGTACGCGCGCAATCCAACACCGCGAGCCCCGCGAGTTCGGAGGAATCAGGCTGGCATCGCGAGCAGTGCCTGGGCGGACTTACATACGGTGCTCCACTGAAACTCGCCGCGTCCTGGGCAGGCGGCTTGCGCAAGGAACTGGCCAACGGACAGGACGCATGCGCGTTTGTCTCGCCGAAAGTTGGCTTGGGCGGAGCGCGACTGGGCGTAGGGTTTGCCCGCACCACCGGTACGTTTGGTGGTGGCGTTGCGGCGAGCGCTGCCGTCATTCGCACCTTCGGCTCACCGTCATACGCAGATCGGCAAAGCACATATGCCGGTGGTTCGCTGCACTACTTTCCGTTACTCGGAATTGGGCTCGAACTGGGCTGGTACAAGCGACTCGGCGGCGTGAACGCGCGAGGCCGTGCCACGATCATTTCGTGGTCGGCAGGCATCGGATTCTGAATAACACTCAGTGGCAAGTCCCCCAACCACAGCGGCATCACATCGCCGTCAATCTGCGCCGACCGAGTGCGGTCCTCCGCGTCCTCCGCGTGAAAAATAGCTTCACCTGCACCCAATTCGGAGTGCGTCGCGGCAGGGTTTGCTCACGCGGAGGCGCATAGAATGCGGAGCACGGCACGCGAAGGGCGCCCTTCTACACTGTACCTGCATTCCGATTGGTTCGGCAAACTGCACGCGGCGGCTAACGTTTCGAGCTGCGCGCCAGTTGCTCGTATTCCGCCCAAGCGTTTCACCGCATCGAAACTACGCCGCTAAAATTGGCAACGAAATACGCCTGGTCGGTTCTCCCGCTGCGCGCTCCGCGCGCTCAATGACGCCGCCGCCCAGCACAACGTCGCCATCGTAAATCACCAGCGACTGTCCCGGCGTAATCGCCGACGCTGCCTCGGCCAGCGCCAGCTCAATCACCTCAGCCGAGCGACTCGTAATGGTCGCCAACACCGGGCGCGCCCGATGTCGAATTTGTACCGACACCTGCGCACCAACCGCAGGCGGATCAACCAGCCAGTTCAACTCGCGCGCCTCGACGCCGCGCCCCAACAACGCCTCGCGCGGGCCAATGACTACGGTGCGTGTTGCCGGCCGAATGTCGACGACAAACATCGGCTGATCAAAACCGCCGGGTAAACCTTTGCGCTGGCCAATGGTGTATCGAGCAAATCCCGCGTGTTCTCCCACTACTTCGCCCGAGTGCAACACCAGCGGGCCCGGTGAAAGCGAGGGCGCGTCAGCGCCCAGATGTTCCTGCAATACGCGCACGTGATCTCCATCAGGCACAAAACAAATGTCCTGACTCTCTACTTTCTCGGCCGTCCGCAAATTGAACTGGCGCGCAATTGCTCGGGTCTCCGGCTTGGTCTGTGCCCCGATGGGCAGCATCAATCGGTCCAGCACCGGGCGTGCAATGCCCCACAGGAAATAGCTCTGGTCCTTGGCCGGATCTTTGCCGCGCTCCAGCACGCGCACCCCGTTGCGCTCCGTCACACGTGCGTAATGACCCGTAGCCAGCCACTGCGCATCAATTGCGTCGGCCTTCACCAGCAGGTCATGAAACTTCGTGAAAGTGTTACAACGCACACAGGGAATTGGCGTGCGACCACGCGCGTACTCCTGTACAAAATCCTGCAGCACATCGTGCCCAAAGCGATCGACCAGATTCAGCACGTAGTGCGGAATACCAAGTGTGTCGCACACACGTCGCGCGTCACTCGTTGAGTCCAGCGAGCAACACGGGCGGTCGGGCACGTCGCTGCCGTCGTTGTGCAGCTTCATGGTCGCGCCGACCACGTCGTAGCCTTGCTGCACCAGCATGGCCGCAGCGACCGACGAGTCCACGCCACCCGACATGGCGACCAACACGCGCTCGCGTGACATGTTAGGCTCCGACGTGCGCCATTGATGAGGGCGCGCTTTGGCCGCGCGCCTTCTTCGCCAGCATGGGAAGAATTTCCAGCAAACGGGCAACCGCCGCCTCGTCAGTCAGGATGCCTGTTGAAAAGCGCAGCGCCGCATTCGCGTTGTCAACCGAAACGCCCATCGCGCTCAATACATGCGAAGCACTCACGCTGCCGCTTTGACATGCGGAACCGGCCGAGCACGCAATGCCGCGCAGGTCCAACGCCATCAGGAGGGACTCGCTGCTCAACCCCGGAATGGAAATGTTCGTAATGTGTGGCGCACGTGACGCTCCCGCACCATGAATGATCGCGTCGGGAATTCGGGCCAACAACTCGCGCTCAATCTGCTCGCGAAAATTGAGCAGTCGCGTACCCTCCGCCTCGCGTTCGGCCATCGCCAGTTCGGCCGCGACGGCCAGACCGACCGCAAACGCGACGTTCTCCGTGCCTGGCCGACGGCCGCGATCCTGTGAACCACCGTGCATCATCGGTTCCAGAGGGGTGCCGCGACGAATGTACAAAGCGCCGATACCCTTGGGAGCGCCCAGCTTATGTCCGGAAATGGTGAGCAGATCAAACGGGGTTTCCCGCGCATTCACCTCAACTTTTGCAAATGCCTGCACCCCGTCGGTGTGAAAGACCGCGCCGGCGGCCTTCGCGTGCTCGGCAAGCTGCTTGATGGGCTGAATAACGCCCACTTCATTGTTCACCCACATCACGCTTGCCACCGCCACTCGCTCGTCCATCGACCGATGGTACGCGGCCTCATCGATCACACCGGTGTTGAGCACCGGCACAATGCGCTCCTCGCCCCCTTCGCGCACGACCTCGTGCACCGCGGCCAACACCGCCTTGTGCTCGATTGGCGTGGTGACGGCTGCCACTCGACCCCTCGCACGGACAGTACGGAACACCCCAAGAATCGCGAGGTTGTCGCCCTCCGTGCCGCACGAAGTGAAACACAGTTCGTCGGCATTCGCGCCCATGCAGGCGGCGACGCGTTCCCGTGCCTCGTCGAGGGCCACGCGCGCTTCGCGCCCCCAGCGGTGTACACTGGACGGGTTTCCAAAGCGTGGGCCGAAATACGGCGCCATCGCTTCGACCACTTCCGGCTTGACCGGAGTGGTGGCGGCATGGTCGAAGTAGACGGGTTCAGGCATCCAGTAAGTTACCAAGGGCAAGCGGCTGATGCACCCATCCTCAGACGGGAGATTGTCATGCCGCCCGGGGTACAATTGCGGCACCAGTTGCGGTACCCAGCCGTAGTGTGAGGGGCCCACAAAGCCAGTCCCCATTATCTTTCAGCGAATGTACGCCACCTGCCTGTACTGCTCGACCAACCTGGGCGCCAACGAGGTCATCGAAGCCTTTCCCGTTGGCCGTCGGCTGGCCTTTGACGCGGTGCACGGACGCCTGTGGGTGGTGTGTCGGGGCTGTGAGCGTTGGAACTTGTCCCCGCTGGAGGAGCGTTGGGAGGCCATTGAGCAGGCGGAACGCCTGTACCACGACAGCCGTTTGCGCGTCTCCACGGACAACATCGGCCTGGCACGCTTGCGCGAAGGGTTGGAATTGGTGCGCATCGGCGAGCCTCAGCGTCCGGAAATGGCCGCGTGGCGCTATGGCGACCAATTCGGCCGGCGTCGCAACCGGCAGATGCTCTGGAGCGGCGCGGCGGTCGCTGCAGCCGCCGGAGTGTATGCCGGTGGCATAGCGATTGGTGTCAGCATGGTGAGCTTCACGGGTATCCTCGCCAATGGCGGCATGTGGGACGCGCTCATCCATGGCTCCCCCAAAAAGGTGGTGGGCCGCGTACTGGCACCGGACGGCGAGTTGTTGGTCGTGCAGCGGCGACACGCGCGCATGTCCACGGTAATGAAGCCGCAGGCGGCGTCCGAGTTCGAGTTGCGCCTGGAGCACTCGAAAGGCACACAGTATCTGCATGGGGCCGAAGCCATGAGGGCAGCTGCGCAGTTGCTGCCCACGGTCAACCGATTTGGTGGTTCGAAGGCCGCAGTCAATACCGCCGTGTCGTATTTGGAAGATGCGGGTGGCGCCTATGGAACCCTCTCGCGAATACAGCGGGCCTATGGTGCCGCTGAACGCGTGCGTATTTCGAAGAAGAAGCAAAAACCCGGCGAAGTGACGCTGGACAAGCTGCCTGGCGCGCTGCACTCCATGCCGCTCACGCAACGCCTCGCCCTCGAGATGGCCTTGCACGAAGAACAGGAACGTCGCGCCATGGAGGGTGAGCTGGCCGAGCTTGAAAAGGAGTGGCGTGACGCAGAGAACATTGCCGGCATTTCCGACTCACTGTTCGATACACCGGCTATTGAGGGCAGGCTGTCCGAACTGAAAGAATCGGTCGCCAAAAAAGATCAGTGATGGTCAAGTGCCAGTTCGGCCAGCAAACGTGGCCAGTCGCTTTTCAATAGACGCGACATCGCGCGATCGGCCAAGAGGCAGCCGTCGGTCTGACAACGCACACAGTAGTTCGTTTCGTTGGTGGCATACCGAATGCGTTGCACTGGAAAGCCGCAATCCGGGCACGGTTGTCCGTACCGCCCGTGCACGGCCTTGCCTGCACGGAACGCTGTCACGTGCTCGGGAAATCCACTTCCCGTTTCTCCGCGGAGTTTTTCTGTCCACTCGTGCAGGATAGCCCGCGTTGCGTGTTACCGTCTGTCACTTTGCTCGCCCGTTACGCGTTTCGACAACATTAACGGCGAAAGGCGCGCGGTGCAGTATTTCGTCGGAGTAGGAATTGCCAATGCCCGAGAACAGGCCAGCGTTGCTCGTCACCGCATGCAACGAGGCGCGTCGCTTCGTGCCCGCTTCGGTCAGCACTAACGTGCCATTGGGAAAATCAAACGCGGCCAGTGCAATGCGACCTGGCAGTTTCTGGCCCTTTGCCAGCCAGCGAAATCGGCCGGCAATCATGAGGTGAATGACCAGAAAGCCCGCGCCGTTCACCTTGAAGACCAGTCGTTTGCCCAGCCGTTCAACTGATTCCACCTGGTGCCCGACCAATGCACGCATCGGCGGCGACACCGACCGCAAAATGAACGGGAAGCGTAGTCGAACCGCTTCGATGGGCTGCCCAACCACGCGTGCCGTCAGCGCTTCGACATACACCACAATGTCCGGCAGCTCAGGCATGCGTGGCCCGCCTGTTTAAACCTGATCGGATACGGGTCTGAGCACCGCCCGAACCGGCGCAGCATCCATCCCGACCAGGCGCAACGGCTGGGCATACAATTCGTACCACCCCTGCCCGACGTCATCCAGTGCGAGATTCTCCAGAATGAATGCACCTCGAACAAACAATTCATGATGCACGGGCAGTGTCTTGCTGTGGCGTTCATCAACGCTTGGCGCGTCGGTTCCCACCAGGCGGGTGCCCCCTTTCACCAGAAAGGCGGCCGCGCTCTGCGTCAGAACGGGCCACTGCTCCGGAAACGTTCCACGCGCTATGGAGTGTCCGGTGCGCAGCAGCAAACGCTCCGGCACCTCCAGGGCGAACTGTTCCTGCACCCAATCCAGCGTGAATGTCATGGGAGCATTACGTGCGTCCAGCACGAACGCGATTCCAATAAACGCTGACAACGGCAGTGCATCACTGGCCGCCCAACCATCTTCCATGTGCAACGGCGCATCTGCGTGTGTGCCGACATGCGGGCTGCATGTGAACTCGCTGAGATTGATTGCGCCCCCGTCACGACGCCTGACGGTCCACCCACAGGAAAACGGCGTATCGCCCGGCCACTCAGGTGTTGCCGGGGAAACGGGAACACTGATATCAATGAGCGACCGTTCGGGAGCGGCCAGTCGCGAGACAACCGTGAGGGGCGGCACGCGCGTCTTCGGTTAGCTGGCGCCGTAAAACTTGCTGCGCACCGCCCACAACGACGGAAAGAACCGCTGCGCCATCGTCCGTTGCAGATATTTGGCACCCAGCGTGCCACCGGTGCCGCCCGTCTGCGGGCCGATGATACGCTCCACCAGTTGTACGTGCAGAAAGCGCCAACGCGAAAAATGCTGCTCGTACTCCAGTAGTCCCTCGGCCAGGAGAAACAGTGGGGTCGGTGCCGGACCGGTATAGAGCTCTTCCAGCGTCGTGTCGGCTTTCGCCACGACCGCTTCGAAAAGCGCCTGCAGCGTAGGCCGCTCCAGAATGACGGCGATTGCAGGCGGCACAGGTCCGTGTTCGGTGAGCGCTTGCAGAAAATGCGGATCGCGCAAACCCGACGCGGCTTCAATCGCGCGGAACTGTACACTTTGCGACCCGCTGGACGAGCCCAGGTAGGTTCGAAATTGAGCGAACCGCTGTGGGGGTAGCGTGTCCAGTGCCGACAGTTGCGATGCCACAATAAACATCAAGGCGTTCACGCGGCGTATTGCCAGCAGCGCGCCCATCACGTTGTGCTGCTGCAGGGCAACCACCATGGCGTCCAGTTCGTGCAGCAATACTCTAAACCACAACTCACTTGCCTGATGCACCACGATGAACAGCAGTTCGTCTGGATGCTCCGGCTGCGACTGCGGCGTTTGCAGGCTCAGGAGTTGATCAAGCTTGAGGTAATCGCCGTAGTGAATGTCGTGCGCGTCGTGGCTCACGGGTATGACTCAGAACGTGGAGACGCCAAGCGACATGACGTCGTCGACGCGCATGGTTTCATCAGTCCAGAATGGTTCGCCGTACTGGCAGCGAATCAGCGAACCGTAGTGTGCCGCCTGATGGGTGATGATGTCATACAACGGCTCACCGTTCGGATACACCTCCCCTGCCTGAATCGCGCCGGAGAACTGCGAGTCGTAACAGCGAACCGCGTTCATTTTGGCCGCAAACTGGTCGGAAATGTCCACGACAAACGTGGGCTTGATGGAGTCTTCGCGATAGGTCAGCACGTGCAGCAACTTGAACGGGCGATGCCGCGGTTCACCCGGCGCGTATTTGGTAAGGCCGGCCAAAAAGCAGGCGTCGCGCACTAACTCGGCCGCCAACCGATGGTCGGGATGACGGCTGTGGGTGGCGGGCGCGATGACAATGCGTGGCCGCAACCGGCGCAGTGCCGTGACCAATAACGCGCGGGTCTCATTCGTGTTGAGAATGCAGGCATCGGGCAGGCCCAGATTTTCACGGACCGCCAGACCCAGAAAGTTCGCGGCCGCCAGCGCCTCTTGCCCACGCACCTCGGCCGATCCGCGCGTGCCCATTTCCCCTTGGGTCAGGTCCAGCACGCCGACGCGATGGCCCGCATCCACCGCCTTGCGCAGCGTTCCGCCGCACGTCAGCTCGGCGTCGTCCCGGTGGGCGGCTATGGCGAGGAGATCAACCTGTGTCATACGCGCACGTTACCGACCGGCCCCCAAGTTCGCTATTGGGGTTTTATTCGCTCAATCTCATTCGTGGCGCAGCGCTTCAATGGGGTCAAGCCGCGAGGCCCTTCGGGCCGGCAGCATGCCAAACACAATGCCAATGGTGATCGAAACAGTCACCGCAATGGCGGTGAGCCCAAACGGGAACGATGTGTCGATGCCCATCAGGGTCGTCGCCAGGCCACCAAACAGCAGGCCGAACACAATCCCGAACACGCCGCCTATACCGGTCAGTGTGGCCGCTTCAATGAGAAACTGCGCGAGAATATCGCGACGTGTTGCGCCGAGGGCCTTGCGGACGCCAATTTCCCGCGTGCGACTGGTGACGGATACCGTCATGATGGCCATGACCCCAATGCCACCCACCATCAGCGCGACGCCAGACAACACAATCATCACCAGAAAAAAAATGCTGGTAATGCTGTTGAACGTGTCGAGAATCTGATCCTGCGTAATGACGTCAAACGTGTTGGGTTTGCCGGGCCGCAATCCACGCACCTCGCGCACCGCCATCTTTACGGCATCCTGCGCATTCGCCACCGCCACATTGACGCGTGGCTTGACCGGCAAGAACAACGCGTTTGTCTTGTCAATGCGAAAATGCCGGTCTAGCGTGCGAAACGGCAGAATGGCACCCACCTGTTGCCCGGGCGGCGCGAAGATGTTTGCCGGCTCCTGCCACACACCGATCACTTCCACCGGGATGCCGCCAACACGCACCCACTGCGCAAGCGGAGTCAACTCCCCGAAAATATTGCCAGCGGCGTTCTCCTGCAGCACAACCACGGGCGCCCCGGATTTAATTTCGGTGCTGGTGAACCAGCGGCCACGCACCAGTTCTCCACCCTGAATAAGCGGGAATCCCGCGTCGGCACCAAACACCGCGACGCTTTGCGTGCGCACCCCGCGAAATTCCAATCGCGCCAGTGTCTGTCCCCACAGCGAGGCGTATTCAACCTCTGGCAGCGTGCGAATGCGCGCGGCTTCCTCTTCTGACAAATCGGGGCGCACCCGCACGTACGCCGGTAGCGCATCCGGATTGAGCGGCGTCTGCGAAAAAATCTTCATCACGTAAAAGGTGGTGGGTCCCGCCACCTCGATGGTCCGGATAATTTGCTGCCGAATGCCCTGCACGATGGCCGACATGGTCATGACCGTGGCCACGCCAATCACGACACCAAGAATGGTGAGCGCCGAACGCAACTTGCTGGCCACCAGCGCGTCTAGCGCAATGCGTATGTTCTCCGACAGTGCACCAACGCGCGTCCCCATCAGGTTTCCGCGCGCATGGCGGCAATGGGGTCGAGCTTCGCCGCCCGCGCCGCTGGATAAACGCCAAACAGCACGCCCACGGTGGCGCCCAATGTCAGAGCAAGCCCGACACTCCAGGGCGTAACACGGGCCGGCAACGGTGATACCGTCGAAATGAGCAACGCCAAAAGCCAACCGGCGGTGACACCCATGATGCCGCCCGTTACCGCCAGCGCAATCGATTCCGCAAGAAACTGACGCCGCACATCGGCCGAGGTCGCGCCCACCGCTTTTCTGATGCCGATTTCGTGCGTGCGTTCCTGCACGGCCATCAACATGATGTTCATGATGACAATGCCACCAACCAGAATACCAATGGCCACAATGGCGGGAACCACAGCGAACAGCACGCTGGTGAGCTGCTTCCAGAACGCGACCAGGCCGTCGGCGGTATCAATACTGAAGTTGTTGGCGTCCCCCGGTCGTAACCGCCGCGCCAGCCGCATGGCTTCCTGCGCACGCTGAATGGCCGGCGCGACTTCGTCGGCGGTGCGCATCTTCACAGACACCGTCGTGGTTTGCCGACGCCCGTACATCACTTCGAAACTGCTGATGGGCAATAACACGAATCCATCAAACGACTGACCCAGCACGCGACCCTTCGAACCCGCGACACCAACCACCGTGAAATGCCGTCCGCGAATGCGCACGTCATGCCCCACGGCATCAACCGTTTCGAACAGATTCTTTGCCACTTCTGCGCCAATCACCGCGACAGGACGGTGTTCGGCTACGTCCACATCATCCAATCCGCGGCCGGACGTCAGGCTGTAATTCTGGATGATCTGGTATTCCGGCGACACACCAAACACCCGCACACTGCCCAGCGTGCGGTCACGCCACACCATGTCCGCCTGCGGTGTCGGCCAGCCAGACTGTAAACTGATGGCCAGTGCGTCCGGCAGTGCGTCCCGCACTGCGGCGGCGTCGACTTCCGAAATGCGCGGCCGGCGAACAATGAGTCGCATCGCCTCATCGTCGAACAATCCCAGGCTGATGGGTGAACGCCGTACCTGAAACGTGTTCACGCCGACCATGGCCGACGAAATGTTTTCAGTGACGTACGCATTCATGCCCTGAATAATGGCCACAACCGCCACCAGAAATCCGACCGACACAATCATGCCCAGCAGCGTGAACAGCGTCCGCAACGGGTTGACGCGCAGTTGGCCCAGGGCAACCCAAATGACATCGGCGAAACGCATGCGTTCAAATTGTGCGCGTGTCTGCTGCCGCGAAAGTCAGCAAGCGCTGGTCCGCGGGGGCGTTTTGCGAACGAGTCGCCTGGCGCACGTTCAAGCCAGGCGATGTGCGCATATGCGCTGTCAGGCTCTCTATTCGTGTCGCAGGGCCTCGATCGGGTCAAGCCGCGAGGCGCGGAGTGCTGGCAACATGCCAAACACCACGCCGGTGATAATGCTGGCTCCCACCGCACTCATGACGGCCGACGCGGGCACCGAGGCGGGCAGGGGCGTGTTGGCCTTGATCACGGCAGCCAGCACCGCACCAATGATTAATCCAATGCCTGCGCCCAACGAAGTGAGTGTTGCAGCCTCCACCAGAAACTGCCAGAGAATCACCGCTCTGGTGGCGCCCAACGCTTTCCGTACGCCAATCTCCCGGGTGCGCTCGGTCACGGAAATCATCATGATGGCCACCACGCCGACGCCGCCAACCAGCAGGGCCACCGCAGACAGGGCGAGTCCCACCAGAAAGATGGCGCCGAACAACTGATCGAAGGTTTCCATCATGCGGTCCTGCGCGACAATGGCAAAATTGTTCGGCGCCCCAGGCTTGAGTCCGCGTTGTGCACGCAAACTCGCCGTGACCGCATCAATCGCCTGGGCGGGTTGGACCGCTGGTTCGGGCTTTACCGCAATGTTCAATCCCGGGCGGTAGATGTTGAGGCGACGATAGGCCGTCAGCATTGGGAAAATGGCCCGTGGTTTGTCCGGCCCGCGACCATCCATGCTCTTCAGAAACCCGCCCTTGGTGTGAAAAACGCCAATGACGTTGAACGGTTTGCCGTTCACATGCACGTCCTTGCCAATGGGGTCGGATTCGCCAAATAGCTTGCTGGCCAGCGAGTCGTTCACCACCACGACATACGAACCCGCGTCATGCTCCGCACCCGAAAAGCTGCGGCCCGGCGAGATGTCCGCCATGTCGGTCTGAATCCACTCCGTGCTCTGCGCGTCGTACCCAACGTCCTTGATTTCGCGTCCGCGATAATTAAACGTGGCTTGCCCGCTAAACATCGCGGTGGCCGTTGATACTTCCGGCAAGCGCTTGATCGATTCCCATTCCGCCACCGTGATGCGCGGATTGCGGCGTTCGGGGCAGGTCTCATCGGTTCCGTCGCAGCCGCCCAGGCTGATACCGCGACGCCGCACGGTAAATGTCGTGGCACCCAGTTCATCGAGATCCGACTGGAAGCTGGCTCGCATGCCGTGCACGGTCGCGCCCATGGCGACCACCACAAACACGCCAATGGCCACACCGGCAATGGTCAGCGTTGCGCGCACCTTGTTGGCGCGAATGGCCTCCAACGCGATACCAATACCTTCCAGCGCCATGACAATTCTATCCCAAAGCCGCATGATCTACTCCTGACGCAGTGCTGCGATGGGATCGAGCCGAGCCGCTCGACTGGCCGGATAAATACCGGCGGCAATTCCAACACCGGCGCCAACGAATAGCGCCGCAACGATGGACCACGGGGCCACGGCCGCAGGCATGGGGGTCGTGGCCGCAATGATCGCGGCCAATCCGATACCCAGCGCAATTCCAATAGCCGCACCAAACACGCTGAGCGTTGCCGACTCTACCAGAAATTGCGACATGATGTCGCGTTTGCGTGCGCCCAACGCTTTGCGCACCCCAATTTCCCGGGTGCGTTCGGCCACGGCAACCAGCATGATGTTCATGATGACCATCGCGCCAACCACCAGTCCGATTGCTGGCAGCGCTGTTCCGAACATCACGAGATTTCCCTTGATCTCGGCGAAAAATGCCAGCGCTTCATCTTGCGTTTCGAGCACAAAGTTGTCTTTCTTGCCCGGCGGAAGACGCCGCGCAGCGCGCAGGACTTCGCGCGAGGCCTCGATGCCGTCGTCTACCGATTCCGGACTCGTTCCCTGTACCACCATGCTCTGAATGTCGCCGGCTGGCGAAATCTGACGGCCCAACGGACTTGTGTACGGTCCGATGGCGAGCCGGTCCAGTGAAAATCCAAACACAGAGCCTTGCTTTTCAATGAGGCCGATGACCTCGAACGGTACGCCGCCAATACGAAGTTCGCGGCCAATGGGATCGAGCGCCTTGAAGAAGTGGTCGGCGACGTCGGTTCCAATGACCAGTACGCGTGCACCGGCGGTGACATCCTGCACGTTGAGGGCGCGGCCGCGCGTGATGCCAAACTTCTTGATAGTGAAATAGTCCGCCTCGGTCGCGACGGCCTGCACCTGGCGCTGCTTGTTGTAGGGCGACACCGCGTAAACAAACGATTCACTCTGAATGGCCGACCGTGAACCGTCAGGCAGGACACTCTTTACCAGTTCGGCGTCGCGTTGGTACAGGCGCGGACGGCGCATCATGTCGCGCCAGTCCTGATTGTCGTCGGGCGTAAAGTCGGCCCAGCGGCGCAGTGTGAACGTGTTGACGCCGAACAGCTTGCCGGCAAAATCGTTCTCGACGTACTGGCTCATGCCTTCGACGATGGAAACCACCGCGATGAGGAACATGACGCCAATGGTGACGCCAATCAGCGTGAAGAAACTCTTGAGCTTCTGAACACGGATCGTATTGAGGGCCAGTACGATCGCTTCGAAAAATGGCATGGGGGGGCGAGAGTGACTCGTGTGCCGCCACGCGTAACCTGCTACTCGTAGCGCAGTGCTTCCACCGGATCCAGTCGCGCGGCACGCGCCGCCGGAAGAAGTCCAAAAAGAATGCCCGTAAAACAGCTGGCTCCCAGTGCCGCCACTACCGCCATCGGCGGAATGGTTGCGGCGATTGGGGTAAAGCTGCGAATGGCCAGCGTGACCAACCAGCCCAAAAAGAGGCCGATGCTGCCGCCAATGACCGTGAGCGTGGCTGCCTCTACGAGAAACTGCCACATGATGTTTCCCTTGGTGGCGCCCAGAGCCTTTCGCACGCCAATTTCCCGGGTGCGCTCGGTAACCGAGATCATCATGATGGCCACAACCCCCACACCGCCCACCAACAATCCAACCGCTGACAGCGCGATCGTCACCAGAAAGAAGATGCCGAAAATGCTGTTGTACGTTTCGAACAATTTGTCCTGCGTCAGGATCGCAAAATTCGACAGGTTCCTCGGCCGCAATCCACGAGAGCCACGCAACGTCGCCGTTACATCGTCAATAGCCAGCTCGCGCGCGTTCGGTGCGTCGCCGCGGGGTTTGACAGACAAGCCAAGGTCATTGATCCGACCGCCAAGGTGTCGCACCAACGCAAAGACCGGCATGACGGATTTCGGACTGTCTCCGCTCAGAAAGCCAGCTTTGTCTTCGTACACGCCGATCACCTCGAACGGCGATCCGTTGAACATCACTGTCTTGCCAAGTGGATCCAGTTCTCCAAACAAACGCTCCGCCATCAGTTTATTGATGACCACCACACGCTGACCCGTTTGTGCTTCCGCTTCAGTGAACGCGCGGCCCTGAAAAATATCGGGACCCGTCAGTTGTGCCCAGTTTCCCGAATACGCTTCGATGGCCGCCGAGGGCAGGGTCGTGTTGCGATACTTGACTGCCGCAGACCAGTTGAGCCGCATGCCCACTTGTTCAACGGTAGACAATTGCCCGAGCGCCTGCGCTTCACGAACGGAAATTGACGGATTCCGCAGCCAGGCACAGGTGTTTTCACTGCCATCGCACGCTTCGAACACGATGGGAAAGCGCTGCACAAAAAACGTGTTTGGCCCGGCGGCCGCGAGATCGCTGGCAACGGAATTGTTGATACCGCGCACCGACGCTGAAATCGCGACGACAACGAACACACCAACGGCGATTCCGAGAATCGTCAATCCCGCGCGCACTTTGTTGGCGCGCACCGAATCGATGGCGATACGAACGCCTTCGCTCACGGCGAAGGCCTTGGTCGTAAGAAAACTCATGGGCTATTCCTGACGCAGTGCAGCGATGGGATCGAGCAGCGACGCCCGGCTGGCGGGATACACTCCGGAAATGATGCCAACGCCCGCACCAATTGCGATTCCCAGAAAAATGGACCACGGCGCGACACTCGCGGGCAGTGGTGTCGTCATCGCGATCACTTGCGCGAGCACAAGGCCGAGCACGACACCAATCGCCGAGCCAAGCGTGCCCAACACCGCGGACTCGATCAGAAATTGTGACAGGATGTCGCGACGTTTCGCACCGAGCGCTTTGCGCACACCGATTTCGCTGGTGCGCTGAGAGACCGCCACCAGCATGATGTTCATGATGACAATGGCCCCGACCACGAGTCCGATGGCGGGAAGCGCAATGCCGGCCATCACGAGATAGCCTTGAATCTTGTTCCAGAAGGCCAGCGCCGATTCTGACGACTCCATCGCGAAGTTGTCCTTTTGCGCGGGGCGCAAATGACGGCGCGCACGCATCACGGCACGCGTTGCTTCCTGCGCTTCGGGAATCCCCTGTTCGTTGGCCGACTGAATGAGCATGCCGTCCACTTCATTGGGCTTGGAATTCAGCAGGCGTCGTGCCTGCGAACGCCACGGGGCCACGATGAAATTGTCAAACGACATCCCAAACACTTTCCCCTGCGGCTCGGCCACGCCGATCACCTCGTACGGAATGCCACCCAGCTTCACATCGCGACCAATCGCATTGAGGCTGGGAAACAAACGTTCCGCGGCGTCGAGTCCGATCACCACGACCTTCTCGCCACGCTCGAGCTCCTGCGCCGAGGGCGGGCGACCTACTTTCACACCGAGACTTTTGATTTCGAAGTAGTCACCATCAACCGCCTGCACCTGCATGCGCCGCGGTTTGCCGCCTTCGGTCGACGACACATCCACACTGCCGTTGCTGACGATCGCAGTCTTTGTGCCGAAGGGAAGCACGTCGCGCACGGGGCCAATGTCGCCAATCTCAAGCTTGGGACGTCGGCGATATTCTTCCCACACCGAGCGGTCGACGTCGCCAATGTTGATGTTGGGGCGACTCCGCAGTTCGAAGCTGTTGAGGGGAATCAGCTTCCCGACCAGATCTTCCTTCAGGTAGCGTCCCATGCCTTCGACAATGGACACGACCGTGATCAAGAACATCACGCCAATACACACGCCTAACAGCGTGAACGCACTTTTCAGTTTCTGCGTGCGGAGCGTTTGGAACGCGAGTTTTATGGCTTCAAAGACTGGCACGGGTAACTCTCAATAGACGAGGGAATACGTCCGGCGTGCACCAAGCCAACGCGCAGCCAGCCCGATGGCTACCTGCGCGTTGGCCCTGGCTATTAATGCGCGCCAGTTACATCGATGCCGAGTTTGGCGGCAAACTGATCGCGCCGCTCGTCACTGGACAGCAGGCCGTCACGCAACACCACCACGCGTTTCGCATGCGCGGCAATGTCCGGTTCGTGGGTCACCATCACCACGGTCTGACCCTGTGTCGACAGGCTTTCAAACACGCGCATGATTTCTTCGGACGTCTGCGAATCGAGGTTGCCGGTGGGTTCGTCAGCGAGCAGGATGGACGGACGATTCACGAGGGCGCGCGCAATGGCCACCCGCTGACGTTGACCGCCCGACAATTCGTTTGGCCGATGGTGATGACGCTGTCCAAGTTGCACCGAATCCAGCGCCTCGGCCGCACGTTTATGGCGCTCTGATGCTGAGATCCCTGCGTAAACCAACGGCAACTCCACGTTTTGCAGGGCGGTAGCTCGCGGAAGAAGATTGAAGGTCTGAAACACAAAGCCGATCTCCTTGTTGCGAACGCGCGCCAGCGCGTCATCGGACATCGTGGAAACGAGCAGACCGTTCAGCCAGTATTCGCCGGCGTTGGGCGTATCGAGGCAACCAATGAGGTTCATGAACGTTGATTTGCCTGAACCGGACGGCCCCATGATGGCGACGTATTCGTTTCGGCGAATGGCGATATCAACCCCTCGCAACGCGCGCACAATTTCCCCGCCCATATCGTACTGGCGTTGCAGGTTGCGCGTGACGATGACCCAATCCTTGGTGGGCGCCGTACCAGGCGCGTCGACAACCGCGCGGCGCTCACCCGTGGTGCTCAGGCCAATTTCATCGGATGCTTCGATCACGATTTCTTCTCTGTGGTAGGCTTCTTCTCATCGACCTTTGTTTCCTTCACCATGGTGCCATCCTTCAGTTCGCGGATGGCGTCGTAGGTGCCGGCCACAATACGATCGCCCAGTTTGAGCCCGCTTACCACCTCAAAGTGGCGCTCACCGGTAATACCTACCTTTACGGGTACGAAGGTCACTTTGTTGTCGGCCCCCACGACGAAGACCCCTTCAACGTCCCGCTTGGCCAGCTGTTTCGGAGCCTCGCCATTACGGCTGGCGGGCAGGGCCGAGTCGGCATTGGGAATTTTCTCGTTCTCGCGCAGGGTGAGCGCAATAATCGGAATGGACAATTTCTGCGACCGCGTATCCGTGACAATGCGGGCCGTGGCCGAAAAATCCGGGCGCGTTTCGATGGGGGCGTTGATGAGCTGCACCTTCACTTCGTAGTCCACGGCCTGATCGGCCGAGGCGGTGCTGCTGGCGCCTTTGGTTGAGCTGTTGGAAATTTCGACAACCCGCCCAACAAAGTTCGTGTCCGGGAACGCATCAATCTGAATGACCGCCGAATCGCCCACTGCTATACGGGCCACTTCGGTTTCGTCAACTTTCACCTTGGTTTCCAGGATGCTCATGTCGCTGATGGTGAGCAACGTGGCGGCATCTTTGTTGAGCGTACCCTGAATGGCCACTTCGCCTTCCTGCACAACCAGTCGCGTGATCTTGCCGCTCATGGGCGCCGTAATGGTGGTACGCGACAGCGCCTGTTTGGCGTCACGCACACCCGCGGACGACTGATCGACACTGAAGTTCGCGGCCTCCATCTGGGCTTCTGCGACCTCAACCGCCGTTTTGAGCTGCTCCAGCGCCTCATCGGTCACGCCCAAATTGGATGTCTTCCGAAGCGCCATCGAGCGATCGTAGTTGCTCTTGGCCTGCAGCAAATTGGCCCGGGTCTGCGCGGACTGCGCCTTGGCCGACGACAGCTGCGCCTCGGACCGCTGCAGGGCGGCGGTGGGCTGTTCCGGGTCGATTTGCAACAGGAACTGACCGCGCGTCACCATGTCGCCTTCCTTCACAGCGAGGCGAATGATCTTGCCAGTCACGTCAGCACTGACGTTCACTTTGGTACGCGGCTGAATCTGCCCGCTGGCCACCACCGTTGCGACCAGGTCGCGATTTTCGACCGCTTCAATGCGCACGTCAACCGGCTTGGAGTTCTTTTTCTGCTGGTTGACATACGCGAGGCCACCAATGGCGGCGACAGCGATGACGGGAAGGCCGATCTTGACAAACTTGTTCATGAATTTACGCCTTAGCGGAGAGGGCGGCCCACGGCTGCTTCAAGCGCCGCGAATTGCCGTTGAAATTCGTACACAGCCGCAATGCGGGCTGACTCGGCCTGGTTAAACGCGCTCTGTTGGGTGATGAGATCGACCAGGCTGATGAGCCCCAACTGAAAGCGCTGTTGAGCCAGTGACAGCGCGAGGCGCGCGGTACTGACGTTGAGTTCATTCTGCGCCACCGTTTGACGGGAGGTGGTCAGCGTCATCCACGCAACCGTGATGTCCGCGTTGAGCTGCAGTTCTTGCTGCCGGACGGTGTTGTGTGCATTGCGCCGAGCGATGGCTGCGTTCTGCACCTGCGCCTCGCGCTGAAATCCGTTAAAAATGGGCAACGACAAGTTGAGGTTGAAACCCAGCGGATTTTGAACAAACCCGAACGGAAACCCATTCTGCGAACTTCTGATGGCCGCTTCCCTGGCCGGCGTGAATGTGTTGCGGGACTCACACGTGGCAAAGTTGTTGTCCAAACCCACTTTGAGACGAACTTCCTCGCTGCGCTGGCAACTTGCGATGGCGAAGGGCGCACTATTGCGCGCCTGGTCGACCAGGAATTCACTGTCGGTAAACCGCAGCGCCTGGCCACCGACGTTGGTGCTAATCGAAAAGCTGGGAAGGTAGGATCGACGCGCCGACGTCAGTCGATATCCGGACTGTTTTTCACGCGCCCGGTTTGTGAGGAGTGTCGGATTCGACGACTTCGCTCCGGTCAGAATCTGTTCCAGAGTCTCCGATGGCATTTCCATCGACCCCAGTTCCTGCAATTGCGTGCTCATGACGGGTTCGATACCCATCTGCTGGAAAAGTCGGATTTTCTGGATGTCGACATTGTTATGCGCATTGAGTCCGTCGACACGCTGCCGGCCGTTGTTCACTTCGGCCTGCTGCACTTCCAGTTGTATACCGGTTCCGACCTGCAACCGGGCCTTCGCGAGTTCGAGCTGCGCCGCCGTTGAAATCTGTAACGTGTCCTGCAGTGCGGCGTTGGCCTGCGCCTGCAGCACGGCGATGTACTGATTGGTGGTGTTGATGCGCAGCGTCTGTTCAGAGCCCGCGATATCGGCGTCCGCAATTTCCCGTTCGGTGAGATTCGCCTTCCGGTCGCTGAACTGTGCGGCGGAGAGACCGATTCCGGCGCTGATGCTGCCGCTGGAACTCAGCGTGCCACTGGACGCGCCCTGCGTGATGCCGTTGATGATGGTCTGGCCGCCGGCGCGATACCCACCACCCAGGCTCGAATTGATGGAGGGAAGAAACGTCCCGTTGGCCGACCGGGCGGTGATGTCGGCCGAGCGACGCTGATTCAGCGCCGACTGGAACTGGGGGTTACTCCGCTTGGCGATGGCAATGGCATCCGCCAGCGAAAGCGTATTGCCAAACGCAGGCGCGGGCATTGCCGGCGCTTGCGCGTCGGCCTCCAGGGGCGCCAGCGATGCAGCAATGCAGGAAACAGCGACGGTAAGAGCGAAAAATCGCATGAGATAGTTGCGGAAGTGGATGAGACAGTGGGTCGTACGGTGTGCCAGAGTGGTCAGTTTCAGCACCGGAACTATTGGCCGCTACCGCGGAAGGTCGTCCCTGATGGCCTCAAGAAAGAGCGCCGCAACACGCACTTTGAGCAGCCGGCCCAGAGCGTCCGTCCAAATGGTGCGTTCCAGAGCGGAGCCGCTCCCGAGTCGCCAGCGATGCGCGGGGCGAGGGGCACCGGCGATCACCACTGAGTCGTCGCGGGCTTCCAAGGTCAGATTCAGACGTTGCTGGCTGAACTCCAACAAGGAGAGCACGGTCATTTCAACAGGCCGGCCAACCTCAGGCCGACGCCCACGCAAAATAACGGCATACTGATGGTACAGCCCGGGTTCGAGGATTATAACGTCGGGCGCAAGCAGATATTCGCGTGCCGACTCACCAGTTGGCCGCCGAGCTTGCGTAACGAAACGCCCGCGCACCCGCTGGCCGCCGGCCCGCAGGGTTACGGTGGTCCCCTCTCGAATCTCCAGTGAGTACCGCACGGGGCTGCCCATCGAATCGACCGTTTGCTGGACGGCCAGGCGTCGCTCTCCGAACACCGACTCCGCGCGCATTTCAAAGGCCGAGCCATCGGGAGACGGCGTGCGTCTGACGGAAAACTGTTCGCGGCCGAGCCGCACCCCCTTCTCGGACACGCTAAAGCTTCCGGCATCGATGCGGTCGGCCTGTGCAGCACCAGTTCCCGCAGCAACGAGCATGGCAAGCCCCAACCACAGGGTCCCCCACATGCGCCGGTAGTGGCGGTTCGTGCGCTCCGGGGCAGGGCACCCGGCACCTGAGCGTTCAATAAAAGGCATAGAACTTGAAAGATAGTTCGCAGCCGCACTCAAATCCGGTCATCCGCGTGTCCGGTTTTTGGGGACCATTGGTGGGCCGACCATCACCGCCGGCATATTGCACCAGCCATGACCGCTCCTATTTCGCCGCCAGCCACACCCATCCCGGTATCATCGGCTCCAAAGCGCACGCCTCAGGCGTGGCCGCGGGAATGGTTGCTGTCGGCAACGCTGGCCGTTTGTTCTACTGCGGCGTGGCAGCAGGGGCCGTCCTGGACCATGCTGGCCGTTGCCCTGCTGGCCACCGTGGGATCGGGCATGTTGCTCATGCGCGTCCGGTCGCCGCGCCTCTGGGCCACGGGGGCCGTCGTGGCCCTGTTCACCGCGCTGGTGATCGCTGCCTACGAGACGGATCAGCTGGCGCGCATCCAACGCGACGGGCCGCAGTTCCTGGACCAGCAGCGCGCCGACCGCGCCACCCGCATTGCGGACCGCATCAAGGCGTTGCAACCGCTCTTGACCGTAGCGGCCAAGCGGGCAGTTGATGAAGCGGCGGCCGTGGGTCCGGGAGTGCGCACCCCGCTGGCACTTCCAGCCACCGGCCGCACCGAAACGGCAGTCGCCCTGTTTCGCGATGGGCGACTCATTGACCACGCGGGGCAAAGTCGTGTGTCGCTGGATACGGCGGCGGAAGGTTTGTCCCTTGTGCACACCCCGTTTTATACAGCGATGGTGGCACGGTCCCGATCGGCCGACGGGCATTACCAGGCCGCCGCGGTGGCGCTGCTCGCCTCCGCGGCACCCGCCGACCGCTTCACCCAGTCGGTCGTGCAGGAATTGGGCGACGCGATGCTGGGCGATACCGTCATGATTCTTCCGCCGCTCGCGGTTGGCGCGCGCCTCGATTCGGCGGAGCGTATTGTTACCTGGGGCGCGGCGGTATTCGCGCGCGTCGCCGTCACCCCGCGATTGGTCGGCCAGACGTTGGTGAAGGAGCGCGAGCGCGCGCGGGTGCGCACCAGCGTGCCGCTGGCCATCGCCGCGTTGTGCATGCTGGTAACCGGATGGCGCCGCCCCGCGCGCACGCGCGAGCGACTGGCCATGGTGTTTGCGTTGATGATTGTCGCGGCGCTGATGCCCTTGGGCTCGCTGTCCAACCGCTCGGGAGTGTTTGACGCGTCAAACTACTTTACCCCAATGGGCGGGCCGCTTACCGCGAATATCGCCGCGCTGATCCTGACCGCCTCCCTGAGCTTGTGCGGACTGTTTCTGGTGCTGCGGTCGCCCAAGTTGTGGTACTCTCGCCGCGTCGCGCTGTTGATGGTGATTGTGTTGGCTGGCGCGGGTCCGTTTGTGTTGCGTGATGTGGCGCGTGGCATTGCCATGCCATCCAGTGGCGCCTCTACAAAATTGTGGCTCGCCTGGCAACTCGGCATCGCGCTGGCGGGCGCGTCGGTGCTCGTTGCAGGCGCAAGCGCGGGGCAGGTGGCCATTGGGACACGGCGCGGCCTCCCTTCAATGCTGGCGCCATTTGTGGGTGCCCTGGCGGCGATTCTGGCCTTGCCATTCTGGAACGCGTCCGGTGGATGGCCACCGTGGTATCCGGCGCTATGGATTCTGGCCATCGCGCTGCTGGCATTTGTGCGACGCGGGCCGGCGCTGGTGGTGGGCGCCGCACTCGTCGCAGGATGTGGGGCGGTCACGCTCACGTGGGGGGCAACCGTGCGGGCCCGAATGACGCTGGCGGCCACTGACGCGGGCAAGCTCTCACAATACAATCCGAATGCCGTGCAGCCACTCGCGCAACTGGCTGCCACGTTCCGCCTCGACTCCGTGCCATTGCGGGATGCCGATGCGTTTCTTCGGCGGTTCGCCGAATCCGATCTCGCGAAGATCGGATATTCGGCCCGGTTTGCGCGATGGGCGACCGACACCTCCACGAAACCGGACGTCGATGTCCGTCTGGCCGCGATTACAGACACGATCGGGTTTCAGCGGGAAGTCAGTCGTCTGGCGCGCAACAGTGGCCAAACGCAACTGCGCGCCGTGCCCAGTGGGGCAATCACGGTGCTGACAGCGGGAATTCCAACAGCGGACGGCAGTGTCGTAACCATTGCCGTTCCCCCGATCACGTATCTGGCGTCGGGCGATCCATTCGAAACCCTCACGGGACTGGCCATCCGATCCAGAGGGGAACCTCCATACCGCTTGACGCTGAGCCCGGGCGAGGCGCGGGAAGCGCGCACGGATACGGCTCGGGCCGTGCGCATCCGGTGGCGTCGCATTGGTGATGTGATGCATGGTGATGGATTCAGCGGGAACGGCGTGCAACAGTCCGTCCACGTCGAAGTGGACATGCGCGGCCCCGCAGCGCTCGTGCCACGTGGCGCATTGCTGGTGTTCTTCGATGTTGCGGCGGTCATTCTGCTGTGGGCGCTGAGCGCCATGTCCGATGGTGGATTGTGGCGGTGGCTTCGACAACGCGCGCGACAGTTGTCCCGCTCCTACCGCATTCGGCTCAGTTTGGCGCTGTTGGCTTTTTTTGCGGTGCCGGCAGCGGCGTTTGCCGGGTGGGCGGCCTTTCGATTGCGTGAGGACGATCGGTCGGCGCGCGAACTGATTGTTCGCGAAGCCCTGCGCATTGCGGCCCTCGAGCCGAGCCAGACGGCGCTCTCAGAAATTGCGGCCGATGTCGACGCTTCGTTGTACCTGTATCGCAACGGCCAGCTCACGGCGGCCAGCAATCCGATGTTGGATTTGCTTGCGCCTATCGGTCGCTTGCTGCCGCGCAATTTGCCGCTCGATACGCTGAACACGGCCGACGCGGACGACTTCACGGCGATCACGGTGCCCACCGGCAGGACCAGTTCGTTGGTGGGATACCGTCGCGTGCGCATCGCGGGTGACGGAAGTATGGACCGCGACAGTACGTCATCGAGTGCAGTGGTCGCCTCGCCCGCTCGCGGCAATGAGTACGAGTTGGATGAACGGCGCACCGACCTCGCGGTGCAGGTGATTTTTGCCCTGTCGTTGGGCGCCCTGGCGGCATTGTGGCTGAGTGGGGTAGCGGCCCGCACACTGGCGCGACCGGTTGGCACTTTGCGTGAAGCCGCATTGGCACTTGCGGCCGGCCAGCGTTCCCTGCAGCTCACGCAATCGCCTGTCGAGTTTGCGCCAGTGTTCAGTGCGTTCGGGCAAATGGCGAACGACTTGTCACAGAGTCGTGATGCGCTCGAAGCCGCACAACGACGGACCGAAGCGGTGCTGCAGCACGTCGCCAGCGGTGTGCTGGCCGTGAACGCCGACAGCGAAATCATCATTGCCAATCCGCAGGCCGAAGCCATGCTTGGTGTGTCGCTTCGCTCAGGAACACTGCTGACGAAATTTTCCCGGACGCCGGCGCTCTCGCCGATGATTGCGCGCGTGTCTGCCTTTCTTGACTCCCGAACAGACGAAGCGTCGTTTGATGCGACGGTGAAGGACCGGCAACTGAACGCACGATTGACACGCTTGCCAGCAGGCGCGGTGCTGACCCTTGACGACGTCACCGAGCTCGCGTCGGCGCAGCGGGTGCTGGCGTGGGGCGAGATGGCGCGACAGGTCGCACACGAAATCAAGAATCCCCTCACCCCCATTCGGCTGGGTGTCCAACATTTGCGGCGCGCGTATCGGGACGGCCGAGGCGACTTCAGTGAAATTCTCGAAAAAAACGTGGGGCGCGTGCTCGAGGAAATTGATCATCTGGACGAAATTGCCCGCGCCTTCAGTCGCTACGGTACCGCTCCGGCCGAACGGGAGGCCCCACAGCCGGTGGCGTTGGCCGACACCATTCAGGCGGTGCTCGCGCTTGAGTCGCTTGGAGAAAGCGAGGTGCGCTGGACCTTTACCAATCAGGTGGCGGCCGGTGCGGATCTGGCGTGGGCGCGCAGCGATGAACTCAAGGAAGTGCTCATCAATCTGCTGGAGAACGCACGACTCGCGAACGCGAAGGCGGTACAGGTACAACTCGAAACGGGACCGAATGCGCTGCGGATCAGTGTGGTCGACGACGGTGACGGTATTCCAGTTGATGTGTTACCGCGCATTTTCGAGCCGCATTTTTCCACCCGGACCAGCGGCAGCGGGTTGGGGCTGGCCATCAGCCGCCGCCTGATTGAAGGATGGGGCGGCGCGGTGGACGTGTCGAGCAACATCGCAGTGGGTACCACGGTCCGCATTCTGCTCCGTGCTGCCGACGGCTCGGCGAATTAGAATTCCCGTATGACGCGCCAACCGTTGGTCTCGGCCCATCGTTCGACGGAAGTGCCACCACCGCATCTGGTCGACTGGGAATTACCACCGGGCTGGAATTGGGGGTTGGAAGGGTTGTCGCGCGAGCATCGCCATTATCAGGAAGTGATGGACGCGCTGGGGCGTTCGCTGGCATTGGTGAGTGCGCCAAATCCGGAACACGGCGAGTGGTTGGCAAACGAGGCGCGCGCACTGGCGCATCGCAATCATCCCTCCATTCCAACGACGTATCACTACTGGGCAACCTATAGTGCGAACCGACGCGGTCCGGGGTATCTGCGACGTTGGATTACGGGGGAAACGGTGGCCAGTCGGGTCACACGCCAAGGTCCGGAGACGGTGCCATTGGTGTTGCAGGTGCTTCGCGAAGCGGGGTCGACGCTGGCGTATTTGCACGACACGGGTAGCGCGCACGGCGCCATCTCCGCCAGTACGGTCTGGCTGACGCCCGGCGGACGCCTGTGGTTATTGGGTTGGGAATGGGTGCTGCATCGCGACCAGATTCCCACGGGCCTGCGTCCGGACAATCGCTACACCGCGTGGGTGCCGGAGTGGAGCCCGAACGTGTGGGCACCCACGCCCAAAAGTGATCAATGGCAACTGGCCGCGCTGCTGTTCACCGCGCTGACCGGTGAAGTACCGCCGATTGATCAGGTACCACCCATTGCGCTGCTGCGACCGGATTGCCCGGTGGCCCTGGCACGGGTGATTGAACAAGGCCTGCAACTCGACCCCGACGCTCGGCATTCGAGCGTCGCGGCGATGGTTCGCGAAATTGATCGCGGCATTTCGGTGCACACGCGGCTGGTGGCTCCGGAAGGCGACGAGGTCCCGGTTGACGAGCAATCACCGGAAGCGCGCTTGCGGTGGGCCACGGGCGATGACTACGAGATTCTGGCGCCACTGGGCCGCGGACAGTTTGGCAGTGTGTGGCGCGCGCGCGATCTCTCGCTGTCGCGCGAGGTCGCCATTAAGGTGCTGCATCCGCACATCTCGAAAGATGATGTCGCTGTTGGGCGCTTTCGGCGCGAAGCAAGACTGGCGGCGCAACTGGCGCATCCGGCAATCGTGCCGATTTATGACACGGACAGTCAGGGCGACATCGTATGGTACACGATGGAGCTGGCCGAAGGCGGATCCGTCGCCAGCCTCGTGTCACAGAACGGAGCACGAAGCCTCGAAGAAATTGCGCCGCAAATTGATCAGATTCTCGAAGCGCTGATTGCGGCCCACATCAGCGGCATTATTCACCGCGATCTCAAGCCGGAGAACATTCTGATTGATCGCTATCAGCGCTGGCGCATTGGAGATTTTGGCATTGCGTACGCGCTGGGTGACGTAGCGGCCGGCAGTTCGGGTACACCGTCGTTTGCGGCCCCGGAACAATTGCTGGGCGAATCACAGGGACCGGCCACCGACTGTTACGCGCTGGCCAGCATTGTCTACTACGTGCTCACAGGGTCCCCGCCGTTTGGCGACGGCACCAGCGAAACGATTCTGGCGCAGCAACTGTCCGAAACTTTGCCGCAGCGACTGGCCGCCACGGGATTACCCGAAGCGCTGATCGATTGGCTGCGGCGCGGTCTGGCAGCGCGCGTCGAAGACCGGTACGCCGATGCGGAAGAAATGCGCATCGCGTGGCGTCAGGTGGTCCGAATGTTGAGAAAGCTTGAGGACGCTCGGCCCTGGTGGCGGCGGTTGCTGGATGGACCGGCCGAAGGCGAACTGGTGGACACCTTCGACGAAACCGACTCACCCCGCTGAGCCTTGTGCTGGTACAGCACCCGATCGGCGCTGGCCAACAGGTCGTCCAGGGTTCGCGACTGGGTTGCCGTCACGCGGACGTGCCCAATGCTGACCGACAGTGGCGCGACCAGTTCGTTCCGCGCATTCAAACTAGTAATGCGTTGGTTGATACGCGTGCGAATGGCGGTGGCCGCAGTGGCATCGCCGTCCACTGCCAACACCGTGAACTCGTCGCCACCCAGCCGCGCAACAATGTCTGAATCGCGCACCGCGCCGCGAAGCAGGTTCGCCATCGCTTTGAGTGAACGGTCTCCGGCCGCGTGCCCGTAACGATCGTTCACCTGCTTGAACCCGTCGAGATCGGCAAAAAAGAGCACCAGGTCGCGTCCCTGCCGGCGCGCGACCCGCATTTGCTGCTCGGCCAGCGTCAGAAATCCGCGCCGATTGTACAAACCGGTGAGTTCGTCCGTGAGCGAGGCGCGCCGCAAGTTCTCCTCTTCTTGCTTGCGCGCCGCGATATCGCGAATTGTGACGGCAATGCCCCCTTCCACCGGCACCGCCTGATGCCACAGCCACGTGGTTGCAAACCGTCGGGGCGAAACCCGCATCTCCGATACGATGGACGTGCCGTGTTCGATGGCCCGGACATAGTCGGCGAACAACGAGTCGTTGCAGCGTAGCGGTGACGCCGAACTGGTGCGCATACCCAACAGGGCCTCTCGCGATTGTCGTAAAAGTGCGGCCCCAGTCGGATTAACGTCCAGCAATTCAAAGTCTGAAACGGCACCCGTCCCGTCGCGAATGGTGCGGAGCAACAGGACGCCGTCCGCACTCCCGTACATGGCCGCGCGCAACCGTCCCTCGCGTTCGCGCAGTTCGCGTTCGCGGGCGCCCCGTTGTGCAAACTCCCGTTGGATGAGCACCCAACTGCCCAGGGCGATGAACAAGGCCAGCAGCCAGGCCACGGTGTTGTACTGAGCGAAGTGGTTCATGCGCGAGGTGTGAGAGACGGCGCGTATTATCGGCCAACATGACCGAGCCGCCGTTTGGCATTTCGTGTTGGAGTGAACGCAGCTTCCGTGCCGCCGCATCGCGGCAGCCGCTCAATCACCCGTTGTTCGATGCGCCGTTGGGCAATTCGTATAAGTCAATGATTCACAACAGTTTACAGCTTTCGCATTGCCGTGCACCCGACCGTCGGCCAGAATCTGGTGTTCCTTTCGCTATCGTTCAGTGCGCAATTGTTGCCGCATTGGTGGGGAGCACGCGGAAGATTCCGCCGAACGTCAGCTCGTCTGAAACCCGCGGGAGACGGTAACCTCGCGCGGGCCCGTCTATTACAGTTCGCGGAACGGCCGCCAAGCGGGCTTGCCGACCAGTGTCGAGTGCTGCGCCATCGCAGCCAGACCGTTGCCATTTCCTCAAACGTACTGGAATCGAGAACGGTGTCGTGACGCAACGCATGGGAATTGTTCTGGCCAGCCTCATTTCGGGGTTGGTGGCGCTTTATCTCCACCTGTGGAAACTGGGGTTGGCGGGCTCATTATCCTGTGCGGCAGGCGGTCACGGCTGTGAATACGTGCAGGGCAGCCAGTACGGCTGGTTTCTCGGGTTCGACGTCGCCTTGATTGGTGCCGTGGGCTATGCGCTTATTTTCGCGGTGGCGATGATCGGCCTGTTGGGTGCGAATGAGAACGCGGGGTGGCCCAATACCCTGCTGCAGATTCTGATTTGGCCGGCCGTGCTGTTTACCGTAAGGCTTAAGTACTACGAATTTGTGGTGCTCAAGGGCTTCTGCCCGTGGTGTCTGGTGTCAGCCGTGGCGATCACCACGTGCGCCATTCTGGTGGTGTTTGATCGCAGACGACTGAACCAACTGCAGGCTCGGCCGCACGTTTCGATGGCGTAAAGTGTTCCTGACGCTTCGTGTCACGTGAACGAACTACGGGGCCTCGGCGTCGCCCACCATGACGGTATACCACAGTTTGAGCACTTCTCGCATGGGATAACCCGGCATCACTTGCACAACACGGCCTTCCCGATCAATTGCGAGAAACGTTGGTGTCCCCTGATAACGAAACGTGAGCCTGACGCGTGCGCTGTTGTTTTCCGGACCAATAAGTTGCACACCGCGCAACTGTTCGCGTTGAATCATGGGCGCGCCATCAGCGGCCCCTTCCAGCGTGAGCAGTTTGAGACGCGGGAGTGGACGTCCCGCCGACAATTCCCGAAGGTCGCCCAACGCACGCTTGCACCACGAACAGGAGACCGAGCTGATCATCACAATCGCGGGCTCGCCCTTGGTGGCGATGTCTACGGACTGGCCCATTTCGTTGAGCACTCGGCCGGTGCCCAGCACCGCCGAGATGTGCGGTGGTTCGGCAGCTTGTGCGGGGGCACCGGCAGCTGTGGCATCGGGTTGGCGCTCGAACATCAACGCAACGGCCATGCCCACCAGAAACAGCAGCGCTACGAGGACCGCATTGGCGACGGACCCACGGCGTGCACGACCCATCAACGGACTCCCGGCAGAAGACTCCCACAACTGATGCTGCGGACGGACTCTTGAAACATCGCACCGAGGGGCCGGAAAGGCCAATTCGACTGGGTGCGCTTGATGTGGAAGCGCATTTGTCCGATCCGGAACGGAAGCAGCAGTTTGTGACACCCATGTTCGACGTGATCGCGCCGCGGTATGACACGTTCACGAAGATGTTCTCGTTCGGAATGGATGCCGGGTGGAAGCGCGACGCACTCAAGGCCGCAACAGAGCGGGCAGGTCGAGCGACCAACGCGTTGGATCTTGCCTGTGGCACTGGCGATTTTGTGCTGGCCCTGGCAACCGCATTGCCGGAGCTGCGCGTCGCCGGCATTGATGCCTCACCGCGCATGATTGACCTCGCGCACGCGCGCATGAACGATGCGACCGTTGCGTGGCCTGTGCGTGATCGGGTGTCGGCCCGCGTTGGAGATATGATGTGCATTGATGTTGCGGACGGCAGCGTTGACCTCATTACTGCCGGGTACGGCGTGCGGAACGTACCAGATGCCCCGACCGCGGTGCGGGAAATGGCGCGTGTCCTGAAGCCGGGCGGAACGTTGGTCACGCTTGACTTTTATCGCCCGGAACTCGCGTGGTGGCGGTCACTGTTGTTAGGGTATCTCAGTGTGGCTGGGAACGTGGTGGGCTGGTGGTGGCACCGCGACGCCATTGTGTACGGCTACATTTCGAAGTCCATCGAACATTTCATGAGTTGGCAGGCATTCAGTGCGTTGCTCGAGGCGGAGGGCTTCGCCGTGCAACGGGTCGTGCGCCATCTGGGCGGGGGTATTGCGATGCACGTGGCAACCCGGCGGTAGCGCCCCCGCGGATTGCAGGGGCCAGAGAGCAAACACATGAGTCAAAACCTTTCAGGTACGCGGTGATGTGATGCAGGAAAAGGTTGGACTCAAACATGCGTGGTACGCGGTGCTGATTCTCACGCTGGCGAATGTGTCCGGTTTTGTCGACCGGCAGATTCTTTCGTATCTTGTGGTGCCCATGAAGCGCGATCTGGGCGTCACGGATACGCAGATCAGCCTGCTGATGGGACTGGGTTTCGTGTTGTTCTACTCGGTGCTGGGCATTCCGATTGGGCGACTCATCGACCGGGGGAGTCGCCGCAGCATCACAGCAATTGGCATTGCGTTGTGGAGCTTGATGACGTCATTGTCCGGTGTTGCGCGTTCATTTCCCGCACTCATGCTCGCGCGTATTGGCGTCGGCATTGGCGAAGCGACGCTGGTGCCGGCGTCGGTTTCCATTATCGGCGATCTGTTTCCTCGTCGGCTGATGGGAACGGCAATGAGCATCTACACGACCGGCACGTTTCTCGGGTCGGGTGTGGGATACATACTGGGAGCGTTTCTGGTTCAAAAACTGGATGCCCTGGGTACGATCACGCTTCCCGCAATTGGCGAAATGTTCGCGTGGCAGTCGGTATTTTTTCTTGTAGGCATTCCGGGCTTCCTGATCGCGCTGCTTGCGCTAACCATGCGGGAGCCGGCGCGACAAGGGCCGGCCGTGTCAGATATTCCGTTCAGCGAAGTGTTGCAGTACATGCGCACGCACTCGCGCACGGTGTTCGCCCTGACCTTCGGATTCGCGTGTTCGGCGGCGGTCAACTACGGCATCGGTGCGTGGATGGGCACGTTCTTCATGCGGACGCACCAATGGACGGCGGTGCAGGCGGGCGAATGGCAAGGGATCAACACGATCATCTTCGGCCCCGTTGGCGTGTTGCTTGGCGGCAAGCTGTCCGATGTGTGGGTGAAACGTGGGAAGGCAGATGCTCCACTGCTGGTTGGTATTGCCGCGGCGCTTGGAATGATGCTCACAGCGGGCGTCTACCCAGCAGTCGGTTCGGTAAATGCGGCGAAGCTGCTCATTATTCCCGTGAATATTTTCGCTGCAATGCCATGGGGCGCGGCCAGTGTCGCACTGGCAGAGATCATGCCGTCGCGCATGCGAGGTCAGGGGGCCGCGATTTATCAGCTGGTCGTGAATTTGATGGCCGGCATACTCGGGCCGACCTCAGTGGCGCTCCTCACGGATTACGTGTTTCAGGATGCAGCGGCGGTGCGCTGGTCGCTGGTGGTGTGCACGCTGGTGGGCATGACGCTCACCATCTCCTTGCTCGCGTGGGGACGAGCGTCGTACCGGGAGACCGTGCGCGAGCGGCTCGCGGCGTAGTCGGTGTTGAGCTGCCGGGAACTGCGAATTGCGCACGGCTTGTAAAAAAAATCAGTTGCGGACAACGGCCGATGAACGGCGGACGCCGAAACCTTTACCGCCAGTACCGCCGCCGCTCGTACGACTCTGTCACCACATTGCCCGCCAACACACCGGCGGCCAGCGAAATCCCGATCAGTGCTACGCGAAACGCGGTCGCGACGCCAAGTTCGACGTCCTGCCCAAGCATGGACGTGACACTGCGAAATCCGATGCTCCCCGGCACCAGCACGAGCAAACCAGGCGTCAGCGTCACCATGGCCGACCGCTTCAGAAATCTCGCGCTGACGTTACTGCCGGCGCTGACCACCAGGGCGCCAAGAAATGCGCCGAGTTCCTCGCCAACGGCGCTGCCGGCCACCCGCGCGGTGATGTAGGACATGGCCGAGGCCAGCACAATGATTCCGGCATCGCGACGTTCCGCATTGAGCAACACGGTGAACGCGAGCGGTGCAACAAGCAACGCCAGCCACTCGGCCCAGAACGGCAAGTTCGAGCTCCCCGGAACGACAAACGTCGCTACGGAACTATCGGCGTGCAAGACGGGAAAGGTTACGCTCAGCAAATGTCCGACCACGCCTCCAAACCGTGCACCCAAGGCAATGCCGAAGCCCAATGCGAGAAACACCACCAGCGCGCCCATCAGGCGCGCAGTGCCGGACGACAAATGTTGCGCGGAAAGCTCAGTCAGGGCGATGGTGAGCATCAACCCGGGAAGCAGCACGGCCAATCCGGCCAGTGACGTCGCGTAACCCGACTGTGTCACCGTCAGCGAATCGATGGTGAATGCGATGGTCGAAACAATAAACGCCGTGAGAATTTCGGTCACATGCAGGAGTGAATCGCGGCGTGCGATGCCGAGCATGATGAGGCCGGTGACCAGGCCGAGCAATGCCGCCACGCCAACATCGATGCGATTCACCTTGAGGAAACAGGCAATCGCACTGGACGACAAGACGAAGGCCAGCAATCGTACCGGCGTTGACCACCGCTGCGGCGCACTCAGCAACCTGGCGATTCGCCGGGACCCCTCGGCCGGATCGGCGGTGCCGTCGACGACGTCACGTGTGATGCTGCTGAGCTGCGACAAGTGACCCAAATTGGGCGGACCTGGTTCCACACGCAGCAGGTGGACGCGCTGCTGCACCGTAGGCCCGATGCCCACCAACAGGCTGGTGGGCGTTGAGAAAAACTGCGCTTCCAGCCCCAGGCGCGCGGCCACGCTCTCAAGTGAGGTTTCGAGACGGTTGGCGGGCGTGCCGTGCACGTGCAGGGCTCGCGCGAGCTCTAACAGAAACTGACTGGCCGACTCGTGCGCCGAGCCAGTCGGCAACGGCACCGGTGGCAATCCCTTGGCGGCGTATTCTGCCGTTACCGCCATTGAATAGACCGCCGCACGATTACCTTTCCTGTCTTCCGTCGGGTGGATGAGTTTCGGTTACCCGATCATGATAGTCACTCGTACTCGTCTGTGTCATGTCGCTGCCCACTCCCGACTTTCGCCGTGCGCGTTTTGCAGCGCCCCTGCTCCTGCTGGCTGCGGCCGCAAGCGCGTGTGGGGTTGATGACGCTGATGTCGCGTCCAACCCGGCGACCGAAACATTTGCGCCGGTGACGGGAGTCACCATCGCCAACATGCGGACCACAACGAATGGGCTGTACATCCAGGATCTCACAATTGGGGCAGGTATCGAGGCGATTAGCGGTCGGATTGTGAGTGTGCTGTACACCGGTTGGTTGACAACGGGGCAAGTGTTCGATTCGAACACCACCCCGCCCGGCATTCAGTTTACGCTTGGACGGGGCTCGGTCATCCCCGGATGGGATGTTGGTTTGGTTGGAATGCGGCCAGGCGGCAAACGGAAGTTGGTAATTGCTTCGCCTCTGGCGTACGGCAGCGAAGGGCAAGGGGACATTGGCAAAAACAAGACGCTCATTTTCGACGTGACGCTGCTGAGCGTCGCCTAAACCTGTTCGACCCGGCCGGGCAAATGTTCGGTCGGTTGCTGCCATGGCGTGCTCAAGCGATGGCGGCGGTACGTCCCAAAGTACGCGGTGAATGCCCAGTCCAACGACGAAACGCGCGATGAAACGCACTGGGTTCGGAAAAGCCGACCAGCCATGCCACTTTCGCCACGGTTGCGTCTGGCGCCGCGAGATGGCGGCTTTCTGTTCCGGGGTAAACACGCGGTGGGACCGCGGGATGGCTTCCCTCGAGGGACTCATGACAACCTCCGTTGCTCCATCGTGTGGAGCGGGGAGTGTCACATTTCAACTGAGGCAGGACAGCTCGAACAAACCCTATCTCGAATGACCGCATTCACGTTCGGTGCTCTGCGACTTTCTCACCTTGGTTTCCAATCAATGGTGAACGTCTCGTACCACTCGTTGTTTGGATTGAAGTTGTGGTGAAACAATTCCCGGTTGCTGAGGAAGAACCAGCTTGTTCGAGGGAGTACGATCTGCTCAAGCACAGCGCCTGTCGTCACATTGAATAGCACGAGCACTGTTTCCACGAATACTTTGTCAGGGGTTGGCTCTGTGGTCGTCGGTGCCCTGCGTCTCTCATTCGGTTGCCTGCCGGTGTACACCGCAGCCGCTGGCGCCCGTGAGATCAGCATCATTGCATGCTTGGCGTCGAACCAGCGAACCCCCCCTGCCAATATGGTGTGAGACGATGTCCCTCGCTTAATCAGTGAGGAATTCCGGGGGCGCAGGAGGTCCACCCGCATGACCAGTTCATCCCGCAGGGCATCGATTGAGGACGTGGAGGTCCCCGCGACTGAACGGCGGCGCCGCTTTACCGTCGAGTACAAAACGGGCATCGTGCAGGCAGCGGCGCCGTGTCGCGCCGTCGGCGAGATTGGCAGTCTGTTGCGACGCGAAGGCTTGTTCTCGTCCCAGTTCACGACGGGGCGCAAGCGGTATCACGCGGGGGCGCGACAGGCGTTAGCGCAGCGACGTGGCCCCAAGCCGCGCGCGGAGTCGAGCGAGGTCGCCCGCCTGCAACACGAGAACGCGCCGTTGCGGGACCAGCGCGCGCGCGCGGAGCTGCTGATCGGGATCCAAAAAAACTCTCAGCGTTGCTAGAACGTCCACGTCACGAGCGGAATGGAAAGCCCACGTGACGGACACGTTGCGCGCACACGGCGAGACGCTGGGCGTGGTGGGGGTGAGCGTGGCGCTTGGCGTCTCGCGCGCCAGTGCGTATCGCTGGCGAAAACCACCGGCGGTGCCGCGCGAGCGCGAAGGCGCCACGGTCGTACGCACGCCATCACCACGCGCGTTGTCACCCGCCGCACAAGCGCAGGTGTTGGCCTACCTGCGCGATCCCCGCTTTGTCGATCGCGCGCCGGCGCAGGTGCACGCCACGCTGCTCGACGAAGGCACGTACGACTGTAGTGTGCGGACGCTCTACCGACTGCTGGCGAGCGCGCACGAAGTGCGGGCGCGGCGCGGGCAGCGCACGCATCCCCGGTACGCCGTGCCGCGTCTGGTGGCCACGCAACCGAATCAGGTGTGGACGTGGGCGGTGATGGATCGCAAAGGCCCGGTGAAAGGGGGGCGCTACAAGTTGTCTGTCGTGCTCGATCTGTTTAGTCGGTGCGTCGCGGCGTGGATGCTCGCACGCCGCGAATCGGCCACGCTCGCCAGCGCCTCATTCGCACGGCGTGTGAACGCAAAGGCATCGTTCGCGATCAACGCACGACGCACTCAGTTCGCTGGAGTATTCAACTCGCGAAAGATTTGCACGACGTGTATCAGGAATGGGGCATCCTGCGCTCGCTCTCGCGACCGCGCGTCAGCAACGACAATCCGTATTCGGAATCACTCTTCAAAACTACCACGTACGCGCCCACCTATCCCGATCGCTTCGACCACGATCTCCACGCCAAAGCCTGGTGTGGTCCATTCTTTCAGCACGACAACCACGAACACAAACACGAAGGCATTGCCTGGCTCACGCCCGCCAGCGTGCACGATGGGCACGCCGCTGGCATCCTCGCCCAACGACAGCGGACCATGGACGCCGCGTATCAGCAGCACCCCGAGCAGCTCGTGAAAGGGCCACCGCGCGTCCCCCAACTGCCGAAGGACGTGTGGATCAACAAAGCGGAAGATCAAACGGCGTACATCGGAGAAACTCGCTAAACTCTTAACCCGTCCGTCTCATTTTCATTGACAGGTTCCGCTAGGCGGTTTCGAAGAAATGGCCGAGTTTCCCGACCCACCCTTCTGACGAAATGGTTTCTGAATCAGAGTGTGCTCCGACGAAATGCTCGACCCGCCGAGCAATTGGTCAATCTGTCTCCACTCTCGCCCCTAACTCCTCCCAAACGGCCGCCATTGCCTCCGCCGGATTCGCCGCCCCCGTCACCGCGCGCCCAATCACCAGATAATCCGCTCCTGCCTTCGCCGCAGCTCCCGGCGTCATCGTCCGCACCTGATCGTGCGCATCGCCTCCCGCCAACCGAATACCCGGCACCAGTGCAGCAACATCGCGGCCGTAGGTTTGTTTGAGCGACGAGAGTTCATGCCCGCTGCACACCACACCCAGCGCGCCCGCACTGCGCACAAGACCCGCGAGTCGCAACACTTCCTGCTCGACGCTGACATTACTTCGGCCCCACGCGGCACCAACACTCGCCGCATTCATGCTCGTCAATACGGTGACCCCCAGTATGCCGCATTGCGTTGCCGACTCGCCGCCGCCATTTATCGGATGCTGCGCACCATCTGCCGGATGCTGCGCACCATTGGCCGATCCCTCACGCGCCCCCTGCACCGCCGCACGAATCATCGCTTCGCCGCCACTTGCGTGTACGGTCAACAGTGACGCGCCAAGTCGCGCCACCGCGCGCGCGGCACTCTGCACGGTGTTTGGAATGTCGTGCAACTTGAGATCGAGAAACACTCGTTTGCCCTCGCCGCGCAACCAGTACACGACCGACGGGCCTTCGGCCGCGAATAGTTCCAACCCGACTTTGTAGAAGTCGCAGTGATCGCCGACTTGCGCGACAAGTTTTTGTGCGGCGCCAATGGTTGGCACGTCCAGCGCGACGATGGGAATGACGTTATTCATTGCGAGACGTTCAGGGTTCCAGTTGCGACGGGGGCGTGCGGCGCAGTCACGTGACGGCCGTTGTTCACTTGGGATAGTTCAGTGTACCAACACACTCGCTATATCCGCGATGTTGTGCCGCTCGCACCATGCACTCATCTCGCGCACAATACGCGCCGGTGCACGCGGGTCACGGAGCGATGCCGTGCCGACGCCCACCAGTGACGCGCCCGCTATCATGTATTGCAACGCGTCACGGCCGGTTGAAATGCCGCCGAGTCCCACCAACGGCACCTTCACCGCTTGCCGCACACGCCACGTGGCGAGCACCCCAATGGGCAACAACGCCGGCCCACTCACGCCGCCCGATCCAAAACTCAACTTCGGTTTGCGCTGTTCGACGTCAATCACCATGCCGGGCAGGGTGTTCACCAGCGTGATGGCGTCGATACCTGCGTCGACAGCTCGCTGCGCGGTCTCGCCAATGGCGGCGCCTAGCGTTGGCGACAATTTCACGAACAGCGGACGTTTGGTCGCTTCCCGCGCGCCGCGAATGAGCGCCGTCAATGCCACCGGGTCGGCACCAAACTCCAACCCACCCTTCTTCACGTTGGGGCAACTCACGTTCAGTTCGAATGCATCGATGCCGTCCAAATCGTCGAGCCCCGCCACCACCTCGGCGTATTCCTCAATGAGGCTGCCAACAACATTGACCAGCACCCGCGTGCCCGGATGTGCGCGCCCCATGTACGGCACGTCGTCACGGCGCGCGGCTTCCAAACCTGGGTTCGCGAGGCCGACCGCGTTAATCATGCCACCCGCAAATTCACTGACGCGCAGCGCAGGATTCCCTTTGCGCGGTGTGACGCTGACGGCCTTGGTGCACAGCCCGCCGATGGCGGACAGGTCCATCACATCGTCCAACTCTGCGCCAAAACCAGCCGTACCCGACGCGAGCAGCACCGGATTTCGGAACGCCAATCCGATGCACACAACACCCAACGGTTTGGCGAGTGGGGCTACAACCTGCGGCGTCACGGACTGCCCGGCCCCACTTTTTTCTCATACTGCGCGAGATACGCCACTGCGGCATTCGCGATGGCTGCCCCCAATTCTTTCTGCTTCGCGGCATTGGTCATGTACGCACTCTCGACCGCGTTCGAGCCAAAGCCCACTTCAACCAGCACCGCCGGCATAAACGCGCGCACCAGCACGCTGAATCCCGCCTGCTTGATGCCGCGGCTGGGCCCCGGATGCACGCCTTTCAACTGCTGCTGCACCAGGGTGGCCAGCAGCGAAGACTCCCGCAGATGTTCGTTCTGCGCCATATCGCGAATGATGAATCCCAGCGGGTCGTCACCGGACGTTTCCGCACTTGTTTCAAACCGAATGGATTCGTTTTCCATTGCCTCGACGCGTTTTTCGTCCTCGGTTTTCGCTTCGGCCAGGAAATACGTTTCGTATCCACGCGCACCCGCTGGCTGTTTCCAGCGTGGATTGGCGGCGTTCACGTGCACCGAGATAAACAGATCGCCCTTGGCCGTATTGGCAATTTTGCCACGATCGTGCAAGGCAATGAGCGTATCTTTCGTGCGCGTCATGACCACCGTGACGCCGCGTTCTACCAACGCGTGCTGCAACGCTTTCGCCACGGCCAGCGTGATGTCCTTCTCGCGCACCTTTTTCACCGCGCCCAGCGGACCACTCATGCCGTTGTCCGGGCCACCGTGACCGGCGTCGACCACCACGACGCGATGTTTGAGCGTCGGTTGCGTAGCGCGCGACGTAGCGCCTGGCGTGCGGGGAGCGGGAGGCTGCAACACGACCGGTTGCTGCAGTGCGCGCCATTCGGGCGCGGCGGCGGCCGACGTGGTGGCTGCCGCCATCTGCAGCGCGCAGAGCAGCGCCCTGAGCACTATCAACGACTGCGAAGGGCGCGCTGCATTTCGCGTTCCGCGTCCTTCTTCTTCAGGTCTTCCCGCTGATCATGCAACTTTTTGCCCCGCACCAATGCCAATCGCGCCTTCACCCGCCCCTTCTTGAAGTAGAGATCCAGCGGCACGAGGGTGAGTCCCTGCCGTTCCACCGCCCCTATCAGACGCCGGATCTCCCGCCGATGCAACAGCAGTTTGCGGGTGCGCGTCGGTTCATGGTTGAAATTGTTGCCGTGGCCGTACGCCCCGATATACAAGTTGAGAAGAAACACCTCGCCGTCCTTGATGACGCCAAAGGCATCCGTAAGGTTGGCCTTCCCCTCCCGCAGCGACTTGACCTCGGTGCCAGCCAGGACCACCCCGGTCTCCCAGGTGTCCAGAATTTCATAATCGTGACGGGCGCGCTTGTTGCGCGCGATCAGTTCGGTGGCGTCTTCTTCCTGCTCGATTGGCTTTTTCATTCCATGGTAAAAGTTAGGCCGGCGCGGGTCGCGAAAGAAGCGGGAAGCCCCGTGGGTGCCGGTATGATTGGTCGCACATTAACGCCGACACCACCGTGGCCGGTGAAAATGCCCCGCGATCGAACGCCGGCACGCGTTGACTTCCCCGGGGTACACCGTCTAAGCTTACCCTCCCTGCTGCAGACGACGCGTGATTAACGCGGCTGCAGCACGTTGCCGGAGTGGTGGAATTGGTAGACGCGCTGCGTTCAGGTCGCAGTGTCCGCAAGGGCGTGCGAGTTCGAGTCTCGCCTCTGGCATCCAAACAGAAACGGCTGGCCCACTTCGGTGAGCCAGCCGGTTTTGTGTTCGCGCTTCGCCATTCGGGCGTCAGCGGGCGACGGTCCTCACGGCCGACGGCCGAACGTCCTCAGGCAGGCTGGCAGACCCATAGGCGGTGATGAGGGCCTCGTTGGCGGCCGATCGCACCGCCAGGATGTATTGGGTGCCCCGCACCAGCTGCTCGTGCGTGGGGGCCTCCTCGCCCACCCCAGCCAACATAACCCGCGCCAGACGCGCTGCCGGCGACTCGGCGCTACCTCGGGCCGCCAGTGCCCCTGTATACGCCCGCCACCGCTCGCTCCACGCGCGGCCAGCCTCCGAATCGCGGCGCCCCTCGCTGCCGATGACGGCGGCGAGTTCATGGGCCACGTCCGACGCGGTCCGATCATCGAGCGCGTCGCGCTCGGCGACTATCAGCCCCAGGGCGCGGCGCGCAAATTCCAGTTCGCGAGTAGCCAGGGCCGCACTCCGCCCCTCGGCAATTTTCGAGAGCCACTCGACGTCGGCCGGCACGACGTGTTGGGTAATGGCGCCAAGGTAGACCGCCGCGCGGCGGCGACGGTCCCGCGCCAGTCGCCAGTCGGTAAGAAATGACATGGTCGCGAGTTATCCCTGCAGGGACGGTTCGTGCAGCGCTGCAACCGCTGCAGTGCTCCGGGAGATTTTGGTCAAGCTGGTCAGTCCCACCCGGTCGCGCACTGTGGATTCGGTGGCCAGCAGATCACTAAGCCGCACCCCCGCCAGCACTTCGTCAATGCGCTGTTGCAGCAACACCCAGACCGGCCGAATGCTGCAGTCGCCACTGTCGGAACACCGCTCTTCGTTCACGGGATGGCTGATACAATGCAAGTCGAACGTTGCCAGCTCCGAGGCCTGCAACACGTCCTTGACCGAAATTTCCTCTGGCGAACGCGCCAGCATATACCCGCCCTTTGCCCCGCGCGTGCTTTTCACAATTTCCGCGCGGCGAAGTCGCAGCATGATTTGCTCGACGTAATCGCTGGGCAATTTTTCATTTTCGGCAATTTCCCGACCGGTTACGGGCCCCGCGCTATTCTTGCGCGCCAGATGTAGCGCGCAAATCAGTCCGTACTCCGCCCAGGTGGTGATTCGCATACATACGATTCTATGGTGCGCCAGAGCGAGCCACAAGCGGAGGGGCCCCGCGAATCAGCGGCGGAGCGTGTCAGCCGCCAGCGACAGAGCCGTGTTTCCCGCCCGGAACACCAATCTCGGTCATCTTCCGGAGATCGAGCACCTGGTCGACCTCGTCGGCCGGAATGATCCCTTCGGCCTTGACCATCTCGCGAATGAGCGTGCCGTCCCTGACGGACCGTTTGGAAATGTCGGCCGCCGCGGCGTAGCCGATTTGGGGGGCCAGTGCAGTGGCCAGCGCTGCGGACCGCTCCACCCAATACGAACACATGGCCTCGTTGGCGGTAATGCCCGCAACGCACTTTTCGGCCAACACCCGAATGGCGTTCGTGAGAATCTGCATGGACAACAACACGTTGTGCGCAATCACCGGCATCATCACATTCAGCTCGAGCTGCCCATGTTCCGCTGCCATCGCAACCGTGATGTCGCAACCAATGACCTGAAAACACACCTGATTCACCATCTCCGGAATGGATGGATTGATCTTGCCGGGCATGATGGACGAACCCGGCTGCACGGCGGGCAGGTGTATTTCATCAAGTCCGGTCCGTGGCCCGGAAACCAGCAAACGCAAGTCACTGGACATCTTCGACAGATCGACCGCCAGTCCACGCAGGGACGCGGAGAACCCCGCCGCATCCCCCATGCTTTGCATCAGCTGAATGCGATCATCGCCAACACGTAAATCAAGTCCGGTGATGGCCGTGAGATACCGGTGCATCAGCGCGGGATACTGTGGTTCAACGGTCACACCCGTACCGACCGCCGAACCACCAATACCGAGATCGCGCAAATAGTCGGCGGCTTCCAGCACGCGTCGACGAGCGCGGTGCAGCGTGCCCGCATACGCCGTAAATTCCTGGCCGAGGCGAATGGGCATCGCGTCCTGCAAATGCGTACGACCTGCCTTGACAATGTCATCAAACTCCAGGCCTTTCGCGGCCATATGGTCGCGCAACAAATCGACCGACTGCACCAGTTCCGGCAATTGGCGCAACACGGCCAACCGGATGTTTGTCGGAATGGTGTCGTTGGTGCTTTGCGCCATGTTGACGTGATCGTTGGGGTGCACGGGTTTGTACAAACCCCGAGCAGATCCCAGCAGTTCATTGGCGCGGTTGGCCAACACTTCGTTGACATTCATGTTGTGCGACGTGCCGGCACCGGCCTGATACGGATCGACCACAAACTGATCGCGATGTTGCCCTCCTAACACTTCATCGGCCGCCGCAATAATGGCGTCAGCACGCATTGGGTCCAAACGCCCGGTTTCCTTGTGCGTCAGCGCCGCCGCCTTCTTGATCCACACCTGCGCGACCACAAAAGGCTCGAGCGGCCGCAACCCGCTGATCGGAAAATTCTGCACCGCACGCATTGTCTGCACACCGTAAAGTGCCGACACCGGCACCGGCAGGTCGCCCAGTGGATCGCTTTCAGTGCGAGTGTTCTGGAGGGTCACTGGAACACACGGCGGATGGGGGAGAAAAACGTGCGTCGGTGCACCCGACGCTACTTCAGGACCACGGGCACGTCGACGGTCGAGACAATGTGCAGCAGCGTTTTCTCCGCGGGATTGGCAATGGCGGTGCGCCATCGCGTGACCGTGAGCGAACGCAAGGCCACCGGAGAGGCGTGAAAGGCCGTCAACGCGGCAGCCTGAATGTCTTCGGTTCCGTCATCCCGCAGCGAACAGAGCACCTGCTCGTTGGCGTAGGTCCGGGTAGGGGGATTGGCATACTTGAGGGAGATGTACACGGCGGTGGTCGTGTCCGAAGACGCATTCCAACGAACCGCCATGGGAAATCCAACGGGCTGCACCGTTACATCCTGAACGGTCAGCGGTTCTGCAAGGCGCGTCTTGATCACCGCGACGGGGAAGCCCGTAGCGTCGCCGGGAATGTCGAGGGTCACCGAGTCGCCGGCGGCATACGCGATTCCGCCGGGCGATGCATAACGCACCCGCGGCTGCTCGAACGCCAGCGTGGTAGACAGGGCGTTCGCGCCGGTGCCCACGCGCATGGTTATCGTCGGCCCAGCCCGCATTTGCCCAATGGGCTCGCGCGTGGTGGTGTCGACCACGGAGAACTGACAGCTGTTTATCTGATTGCGGCTATTTGGCACGTTTGCGGAAAATGCCTGAAAAAACACGGCCGTCGCCGATGCGTCCGATTTGCCCGGATCGCTCGGCAGACCGGTAACGACAACGGCGCCAAATTTCTGCAGATCGCCTTCGGTCTCGAGCGTGCGCAGACACCCCGCGAGTGACAGTGCGCACGTGGCCATTACGCCGAACGAGCGGCGGACAGAAACAGCCGGACGAGTCTTGACCATCGTCATTGGGTCGGAGGGAATGCCGCGCCGTCAGAGCGCCGCAAATTGGCGGAGGTAGGGATTGGACGCCAGTTCACGACCGATGGTCGTGGCCGGACCGTGCCCAGGCAGGACTTTGATGTCAGGCGGAAGCGTGGCTAATCGTGCAAGCGTCTGTTGAAATGCGGCCGGATCACAAAAGGGTAAGTCAGTACGCCCTACCGAACCCGCAAACAAACAGTCGCCGCCCAAGAACACGTCTTGGCCAACAAACCCTACATGCCCCGGTGAGTGCCCTGGGGTGTGCCATACGGCAAACGAGTGTGAACCAATCGTGACTGTGTCTCCTTCAGCGAGACGGTGATCGGGGGCAGGTGGTGGTTCAACTTCGAGTCCATACCGCGCGGCAGACACGACCGCATTGTTGTACAGCGGCAGGTCGAGCGGATGCACCCAGATGGGCACCCGGCGCTCGCGAATGATGTGCGCGATTGCCCCCAGATGATCGAAATGTGCATGCGTCAGCCAAATGGCCCGCAGTTCGGCCTGCTCGGCATCCAACGCTGCAATCAGTCGGGGGCCTTCGTCACCGGGGTCGACGAGCACCGCGTCACGGGAGGTCTCGTCCATCACCAGCCAACAATTTTCTTCGAGCAATCCCACCGTGATGCCGCGGACGATCACGCCGGCGCTCCGGGTGAAGTGCCCGCTGGCGGAATCCCACCATTGGGGGGCAATGCTGCTGGTGGGGCTGTTATGTCGAGGACGGGTGATTCGCCAATGCCTTCATGCGCCAGCCAGCGTTCCGCTTCGAGCGCAGCCATGCAGCCCGTACCGGCCGAGGTAATGGCCTGGCGATAGTAGTCATCAAGCACATCTCCTGCCGCAAACACGCCCGGAACGCTGGTGGCCGTGCGCCACGATTCCACGCGGATGTACTTGAAATGCGTGAGCGCAAGTTGGCCTTGCAGGAACTCCGTATTCGGCACGTGTCCAATGGCCACGAACAGCCCGCCCACGGCCACTTCGCTTTTCGCTCCCGTGACGGTGTCCTCCAGCGTGAGACCGGTGATCATGTCATCGCCCAGCACGTCGGTGACGGCGGTGTTCCACAACACCCGCACGTTTTTGTGCGACAACACCCGTTGCGCCATGGTTTTGGAGGCACGGAAGCTGTCGCGCCGATGAATGATCACCACTTCGGCCGCGAACTTCGTAAGGTACATCGCTTCTTCCATCGCGGTATCGCCGCCACCGACTACCGCGAGCACCTTGTTGCGAAAGACGGGCAACGCGCCGTCGCACACCGCACAGGCCGACACACCGCCGCCCGCTTTCGCGAGTCGGATTTCGTTGTCCAACCCAATCCACTTTGCCATCGCGCCCGTGGCGACAATCACGGACAACGCCTGCACCGGATTGCTGTAGTTGGGCGTCAGCGTAAACGGCTGCTTGCTGAAGTCGACATTCTTGATGCGCTCGGACACGACGCGCGTGCCATACCGCACCGCCTGTTGTTTCATGCGGTCCATCAATTCATAACCGGCAATCTGCTCGGGAAAGCCCGGGAAGTTTTCAATTTCCGTGGTCAACATCAGTTGTCCGCCGGGCAACTCTGTCCCCACCGCTTCGCCTTCAAACACAATGGGGTTGAGTTGCGCGCGCGCCGCATAAATGGCCGCCGTCCATGCCGCCGGTCCGGAACCGATGATCGCCAGGTTTTCGGGCCGCGAAGTTGTGCCGGAGTGAACGGAACCGGCAGAAACAGCGACCGCGGATGGTGTATCGTTCATGACGCCTGCTTTGATCGGGAATTGGACATCCAGACGTGAAATCTCGCCAGCGGGCCAGCGCCCACAAAGGGGCGTGCACGCCTGACGAAAACTTCGGACGGTCGCTTAGAGCGCCGCCAGAATGCCCAAGGCGCCATGGCAGTGCGAAACCGTGCCAATCAGCACACGTGTTGGAGTGTCAGCGCCCCACGCCGCAATTTGCGCGTCCGCCACGGCGATGGCCTGGGCGTCAATCATGCCGACGCCGTGCGTCCGATGCATACAATGAAAAATCACCGGACCGTACAGACCCTGCGTCGCCTGATGCGCGTGAACATACGCACGCAGTGCAACGGGCATGCTCCAACTGCGCGGCCCCCCGGTCGCCGGACACAACACCGGCTCGATGCAATTGATGGGGCACATCCACTCCGCAAAACTGACGTAGTGTCGACCATCGGGGGCCGCGCGCTCCCACGGAACGCGCGGCGCGGTACGTAGCGGTTCGACCGACACCGAGCGATTGGGCCAGCGCGCCGAGGCGCGCGCCACCAGCCAATCGAGCAATAAGTGTGGCATTAACGGTGACGGCACCATTGCATGGCCCGCAAGGCCAGCCGCATCGCGCTCAAGCCATTGCGTGAGATAGTCAGACCACGTGTTGGTCACGACGGTCACCGGCGCTTGCTCGAACGCTCCCGCGTCACGCGCCTTAATCACCTGACACCCAGGGTGGCGGTCGACCACCACAATTTCCACGACCGACAGCGCACCAGCCGCGCGTGCCCGCAGCAATTGTTGCGTGTACCACGAGCCGTAACACCCACCACCAATCACCACAATTCGTGCAAAGTGCAACGGAGCACGGCGCGGACGTGCGTCGCCGATGACATTGGCGGTCGGGTGGTGGTCGGGTACGCCCGTGTCAGCGGTACTGGTGCGCATGTCAGGGCTACCGCCACAAATGACGGCCGCCATCCACCTGCAGCACGGTGCCGGTGACGTACGCGGCAGTGACCAGATACAGAATGGCCTCCGCGACATCTTCCGGTGTGCCCGACCGCGCCATGGGAACATCCCGAAGAAATGCGGCAAGCTTGTCGTCGCTCATATCCGCCGGCTTGAGCACCAGACCGGGCGCCACGCCGTTCACACGAATGCGTGGCGCCAACGCGCCAGCAAGAGTCGCCACCAGGTTGGCCACACCGGCCTTCGTGGCCTGATGCGCAATGAGATGCGGAAACCGCGCCTCATGCACCAGATGATCACACATATGGATGATACATCCACCGTTTGGCATCACCCGCGCCGCAGCCTGCGACAGGAAAAACGGCGCGCGGAGATTCACAGCCGCGACTTCGTCCCAGGCATCCGGTGTCACGGTATCAAACGGCTGATTCAGCATGACCGACGCCGAACTCACCACGACGTCGAGTTTGCCAAACGTCTGCATGGTTTCGTCCACCACGCGCCCGGGGGCGTTGCCGTCACGCAGGTCGGCGGCCATGACATGCACCAGAGTCCCCTGCGCGCGAAGTTCCCGAGCGAGCTGGCTGGCTTCGTCTGGCGACGATCCGTGATGGAGCGCAATGGCGTCGCCTTTCGCGGCGAACGCGCGGACAATTGTGGCGCCGACTCGACGCGCGCCACCCGTAATGAGCGTTACGCGCTGATCAGGAACACTCGGCATGTGGCATTACTGGCCGATGGGCACCGTGCTGCGCGATGCGACCAGCGCATCCTGTCGCGTGAGCCACTCCATCGGCACTTGCTGTCCGCCAAGCCGCCGGTATCCGTCCGTCGTGCCATGCCAATCCGAACCACCACTTGGCAACACGCCAAGGTCGTTGATGGCATTCAGAATTTTGTTCTGCACATACGGTGGATGACTGGGATGCAGCACTTCGACGGCATCCAGACCCAGCGCGGCCAAACGACCTACACGCGCTTGCGTGGCCTGTTCGCCCGGATGCGCCCACACAGCAATGCCGCCGGCGCTGTGGATCAGTGCCACGGCGTCGGCCGCCGCGAAGAATTCCTTCGCGACGTACGCTGGTTTCCCCGCGCCAATCCACTTGTCAAAGGCTTCGCGGAATTCGTGCACCCATCCCCCTTCGACCATCGCTCGTGCAATGTGCGGGCGCCCCACTGCTCCGCCGTCCGCGTGACGCAAGACCGCTTCCATGGTGACCGGAATGCCGGCGCGATTGAGGATGGCGACAATTTGCTCGCTGCGGTCCACACGACCCACACGAAATGCGCTGAGTGCGGTGGCCATTGCCTCGAGGTCGCGCATGTGTAAACCCAGCATATGCATTTCTTCACCCTCGAAATGCGAGCTGAGCTCCACTCCTGGCACAATGCGCACACCAAGCCGCGCTCCTGCGGCGTTGGCCTCAAACAGACCGTCTATAGTGTCGTGGTCGGTGATCGCAATGGCCGCGAGATCAGCCGCCTTGGCCGCCTCCACAACGGCGGTGGGCAACAACGCACCATCACTGGCGGTGGTGTGCGTTTGCAGATCGACAAACGGGCCCACCCGCTCTCCGCGTAATTCGGGATTGGCGCCAAATGGAACGCCGACCGGTGCCGTGCTCATGACTGGCTCCCCGCCACGTACCCGGCTTCTGGCGACCGAATGCCTGGCTGCGACATCCGAAAGAGATCCATCAACGCGAATTCATCCAACTCTGCCAGCGACTGCTCGCGGGACCGCGTGGAGCCGGGCGAATACCGCGTCACCCGAACCTCCCGCGCGTCACCGCTGCCACTTACAAAAATCAAACCGAACTCATCCGCCACGTATTGCGTGAGAAAGCCTGAGGGATACACCTGCCACGCGCGGCCTTCGACGTTCAACACCCGAGCGGGCATACACAACCTCTCTCCGAATCTTGAGTTTTCCGAGCCTGCTTTGAGCCGCCGAATGCACGCACGTCGGACGGAGATTCTATAACATATCACGGGACCACGCGTTCCATCACTTCCCCTCGTAGGGGAGCCCGTGGCAGTCGTCGAAAAGGAGCCGATATACGCATCTCCAGGTATCGGTTAACTGACGTCAGTCACTTCCTGCCACACCACTTGCATTGCGACCTGCCGCACTGGTGTCGCCGATGGCGTGGAGCTTGCGCGCCCCGCTTCATCGAGGGCGCGGGCCAATGCGCCCTCCGACCCCGCCTCGACAAACTCCAGAAACCGACCAGGCGATTTCGGGTCTTCGAACACCCAGAAATTCGCACTGGCTGCGGCCGCACGTTCGCGACGCACAGCCAGGGACTGCAAATACCCGGCGCGATCTGATTCGGCAACTTCCCGCTCAGCCATCACCAGGCACCGGGGCATCAGAACCCCGTTTCGGGAATGGTTTCCAGTGTCTTCTTGAGATCGACCATGAATTTGTCGGCGTCGGCGCCATCAACCACGCGATGATCGAACGACAGCGAGAAATACGCGCACGTGCGAATGGCGATGGTGTCTTCGCCGTCCGGACCCGTCAGCACTTTCGCCCGCTTTTCAATGGCGCCGAGGCCAAGAATTGCCGTGGTGCCCAGCGGAATAATCGGAGTACCCATCACCGAACCAAACACGCCCGGATTCGTGACGGTGAACGTCGCGTCCTGCACTTCAATTGGCGACAGTTTCCTGGAGCGCGCGCGCGTGGCCAGATCGTTCACGCTGCGGCTCAATCCGGAAAGCGACAGTTCGTCGGCGCGTTTGATGACCGGCACGATGAGACCCACGGGGTCGAGCGCCACGGCAATACCGAGGTTCACCGCGCCCCGATAGATGACATCGTTGCCTGCCACAGACGCGTTTAACACCGGATGCCGCTTCAATTGTGTGGCGACGGCCTGCAGAATAAACGGCAGCGACGTGAGCTTCTGCCCACTCTGCGATTCAAACTCGCGTCGCATGTGCGCACGGACACGCGACATACGTGTGAGATCGATTTCAAAGAACGTCGTGACATGTGCGGCCGAGCGACGCGCTGCCGTCATGTGCTCTGACGTGAGGCGGCGAATCTTTGACATCGGTTCGACCCTGTCGCCGGCCCACGGTGTTGGCATCGGACCAGACGGCTCGGCTCCCGCTGGCGCGTGCATGGATGCCGATGGCGCACCCGCGGCCGGACGGTTTTCGAGATACGCCTCGATGTCCTTGCGTGTCACGCGACCGGCAATGCCGCTGCCGGACATCTCGCCAATTTCCACACCGTGTTCGGCGGCAATTTTGCGAACGAGTGGTGACGACTTGGTGCGTACGCGATCTTCGAACGAGCCGACGGCCGGTGGCTTGGATGCGGCAATCGCGGTTGGCGCGACCACCCTGGTTGACGCAGCGGCGGCACTGGCCGCACTGGCCGCAGGAGCACTGGTCGCAGGTGCGGGCGCAGCGGGGACGGCGCCCAGCGGAACCGAGGCATCGGTTTCCAGCCGCGCAACCACCGTGTTGATCTCGACGGTTTTCCCCTCGCCGACAATAATTTCGGCCAGAATACCGGCGGACGGCGACGGAATTTCCGCGTCCACCTTGTCGGTGGAAATTTCGAACAAGGCCTCGTCGCGTTTGACGGCGTCGCCCACCTTCTTCAACCAGCGCGATACGGTGCCTTCTGCGATGGATTCGCCCATCTGGGGCATGATGACGTCTACGCGTGCCACTCGCCTCTCCTCTATTTCGAAGTCTCGCCTGCATCGCGGTCGGACCGATCATCCGCCCGCCGCAAACGCCAGAGCACCAGCGTAGGCAGTGTGATGGCTCCAATGAGCCCCCCCCACCCCGCAAACTCGTACCAGTTGCACAGCGGCATCTCGGAACATTGAGGTGCGCGCGTGAATGACGCGTAGAATTTGCCCAGCAGGACCGCCGTCATGGCGCAGCTCAGGCCGCCAATGAAGAATGTAAAACACCCGACGCCGATGTTGCGCGCCGTCCGGTCGGGCTCGGGGCCCATTGTTGGCGGTTTGGAGTCAGTCATGACGCTCAGTAGCTCGCGAGGCGCTTGACCGCCCGCACGATATCGGCCGTTTGTGGCAACACGTAATCTTCAAGCGGCGGACTGTAAGGCAGCGGAACATCTGCGGCGGTGACACGCAAAATGGGGGCATCCAGCCACTCAAAGCAACTTTCGCTTACGCGCGCGGTGATCTCGCCCGCAATCCCACCCGTCCGCGTGTCCTCGTGGACGATGAGCAGTCGGTTGGTCTTTTTCACGGTGGCGACGATGGCGGCATCGTCCAGTGGCGCCAGCGTACGCAGGTCGAGCACTTCGACCGAAATGCCGTGCTCCGCCAGTTGCTCGGCCGCTTCCAACGCTTTGTACACGGTGGCCGCGTACGTGATGATGGAGACGTCCGTACCCTCGCGGGCCAGACGCGCCTTGCCAATGGGCACCACGTGATCGCCCGCTGGCATGACTCCCTTGATACGGCGATACAGGTATTTGTGTTCGAAAAACAGCACACAGTCGTCGTCGCGAATGGCGGCCTTCATGAGGCCTTTCGCGTCTTCGGCGGTGGACGGGTACACCACCTTGAGCCCGGGCGTGTGAATGAATCCCGCTTCCGGATTCTGCGAGTGAAATGGCCCACCGCGCACATAGCCGCCGCTGGGTCCGCGCACCACCATGGGGCACGGCAGAAACGCGCGATACCGCGCCGTTGCGACGTAGTTGGTGAGCATGTCGTAGGCGTTGGCAATGAAGTCAATGAACTGCATCTCGACGACCGGACGCATGCCCATATGTCCCGCACCCGCCGCGGCACCCACAATGGCAATCTCGCTGATGGGTGAATCGATGACGCGTGATTCACCAAAACGCGCCATCAGGCCTTCGGTCACCTTGAAGGCTCCGCCAAACGCGCCAATATCCTCGCCCAGCATGAAGACGTTTTCGTCGCGTTCCATTTCCTCGAAGAGCGCCTCGCGAATGGCCTCGAGATACGTAATCTCGGCCATCAGACCGCCCCTCCCTTCGGCGCATTCCACGTGCCCCAGCTTTCGGGACGCTCTGTTCCGTACTCGGTTGGTTCTGCGTCGCGGCGAAACCAGAGTGGCGTTTCCGACGGCGGATTGGCGTACACACCCTTCAATGCGTCCAGCGGCTCGGGCGTTCCGGATTGTTCGGCTTCGTCAGTGGCATCGTTGATTTCGCGTTCGATACGATCAACGATGCCCTGCAACTCGTCGTCCGTTACGCCCAGTTCGTCGCGCAGCACTTTCCGATACCGATCGAGTGGATCGTTGTGCTTTTCCCACTCTTCAATTTGTCCGGGTGGTACGTAGCTCTGGTTGTCGTGCTCTGCGTGTCCGCGACGACGGAAGGTGATGAGTTCCACGAGCGTCACGCCACCGCCGCTGCGTGCGCGATCGACTGCGCGTTTGGTCGCATCGTAGACGGCGAGCACATCGTTGCCGTCGGCTTGTTCACCGGCTACGCCATACCCAATGGCCTTGTCGACAAACTGTTTCACCGCGCTTTGTTTGTGCGTCGGCGTGGAATAGGCGTAGCCGTTGTTCTCGACAATCACCACCAATGGAAGCTGCTGCACGCCCGCGAAGTTCAAGCCTTCGTGAAACGCACCGGTGCTGGTCGCCCCTTCACCGACGTACACCAGTCCCACGCGATCTTCCTTCCGCATTTTGAACGTGAGTGTGACGCCGGCCATGACCGGTACCATGTCGCCAAGCGGCGAAATTTGCCCGATGAACCCGCGGTCGGTGTCGCCAAAATGAATGTTCAGTTCGCGGCCGCGTGTTGGTGAGTCGGCTCTGCCCATGTACTGCTTGAGCACCTCAACGGGCGTCGCGCCTTTCACCAGCATCGCGCCCAAATTACGAATGAGCGGTGAGAGAATATCGCGGCGTTCGAGTGCAAAGGCGCTGCCAACCGCGTCGGCTTCCTGGCCCAGCGAACGAAACAGTCCGCCCACGACTTTCGTCTGGCGGTACAGGTTGACCAGTTTTTCCTCGAGCGAGCGCGTCAGGCGCATCCAGTAGAACAGCGCGATTTTCTGGTCGCGCGTTAACGCGTCGGACGGACGGATGGTACTTGCGTCGTTCGAAAGTGGTGGTGCGCTGTTTCGTGTTGCATTCGGCGACGTGCCAGGTGCGCGTGGCGCCTTGGCCATCAGTACCCCGCCTCGACCTTGTGTCGCGGGTCGGCCGCGCGATGCAATGACACGAAAAATTTCTTCACATTTTTATCCAACCGGCTCTCGCCAATCTGATCGGTAGACACGTCGATACGCGTGTAGTGCCCACCTTCCATTCGCACGTTCAACGCCATCGTACCCAGCAATCCCGAAAACGACCGATTGCGAGTGTCCGAGGCGGATCGAGTCAGTCCAATGGCGGCGAAAAATGTGTCCGCTGTGGCAAGGACAACATCGGGGGCCAGCGTCGAGCGATAAAACAGGCGCATAGGTTGGTTTGGGATGTGTTACGCGCGGTGGAACACACGCAGCACACTACTGTCGATTGCTAGGGTTTTCGGACAGGCGGCTGACCGGACGCCGGGGGGGTTGTGCGGTCCGCCTTCCTGATGGAATCGGCGCGCGTCGTTGAGTCGGCTTTGCGCACAGAATCGGCATCGAGACGGTCACCGACTGGCGTTTCTATTCCGCTTCCAATGGGTGCGCCCGCCAACACATCCTGCGTCCAGTCTTCGGTTTTCTGCAACGGCTGGGTGGAATCGCGACGAAACTGAATGGCCATGGCCCACAACCCCGACGTGACCAGCCACAAGTTGCTGCGATACGTTCCCAATTCACCTGTGTATTCCAGTCCGTTCCAGGTGGTCTTGCGATCGGCGTTGGTCGCGAAAATGCGCCCCTGTCCGTCATCGATGGGCTTGCCGGTTTTGGCATCGCTGACAACCACGCGGTACCGAATAGTTTCCATCGCACGCACCGGCAACGATTCAGCGCTGACCCGAATGACGAAATCATTCGTGACAAAGCGCATCTCTCCGGCTGGCTTCCCGCCGGCTCCACACGCCGCGAGCGTCACACTCGCCGCCATGGAGGTCAGCAAGGCCGCCACTCGGGAAACCGAGTATCGTTGCCGGCTGTGCGTGCGCATCATTGGTAGTATTCGAGGCCGAGGTGAGTGATCTGGTCTTCGCCCATCAAATGACGCAGCGTATTTTTCAGCTTCGTTTGTTGAATGAACAAATCGTGCTCGGGCTGCAATCCCGCAGCCGCCTGCGGCGACTTGTAATAGAAGCTTAACCATTCCTGAATGCCCTTCATGCCCGCGCGATGGGCGAAGTCACTGAACAGGGCAAGGTCAAGCACCATTGGCGCAGCCAAAATGGAGTCGCGGCACAGGAAGTTCACCTTGATCTGCATGGGATACCCCAGCCAGCCCACGATGTCGATGTTGTCCCAACCCTCCTTGTTGTCGCCGCGCGGCGGATAGTAGTTAATTCGCACGACGTGCGAAAAACCCTTGTACAACTCGGGGTACAAGTCGGGCTGCAGTATGGTGTGCAACACCGACAGCTTCGACTCTTCCTTGGTCTTGAACGACGCCGGATCGTCCAGCACTTCGCCGTCGCGGTTGCCCAGAATGTTGGTCGAATACCAACCGGCCAGGCCCAGCATACGCGCCTTGAGGCCAGGAGCCAGCACCGTTTTCAGCCACGTCTGTCCGGTCTTGAAATCTTTGCCCGAAATAGGAATGCCGCGTTCGTTGGCAAGGTGAACCAGCGCCGGGAAATCGGCGGACAGATTGGGCGCGCCGTTGCAATACGGGACGCCTTCCATGATGGCGGCATATGCGTACAACATGCTGGGCGCGATACCATCGTCATTCGCTTCCATGGCCGCTTCGAAACTCTCCATGGTCTCGTGAATAGCACTGGCCTTGATGTACGTCTCCGTGCTGCCGCACCACACCATGACGGCGCGCGTGCAACCGTTGTTCGCCTTGAAGTCGCGAATGTCCTGGCGAATCTGCTCAGCCAGGTCGCGCTTGTTCGGTCCGGTCTTCACGTTGGTCGCACCAGTGATACGCGTGACGTACCGCGATTCGAACACTGCGGGCATTGGCTTCACCGTCTTCATGAAATCGCCAATGGCCTCGAGGTCGGCCGACTCAAGCACGCCCGCTTTCCTGGCGGCCGTGTACGCGTCATCGGGAATGGGATCCCACCCACCAAACACGATGTCGTTCAACTGCGCCAGCGGCACGAAGTCCTTAATGAGCGGGCTACGATTTTCAGTGCGCTTGCCAAGGCGGACCGTCGCCATTTGCGTGAGGGAACCAATGGGGGTGGACAAGCCGCGACGTACGCGCTCCACACCGGCAATAAACGTGGTGGCCACGGCACCCATGCCGGGTGTCAGAATGGCGAGTTTTCCAGTGGCCGGGGCGATGGAAGGAGCCGTACCGCGAGTGGAATCAGACACGTGAGAAGTATTCTCCGTTAAGAGCGTGCAGGAACTTCGGAAGATGTTTCGATGGTATTCGGCAGCGTCGCCGCGGACGACGGCCCCTGAAGGGATGCAGGCGTGGGGGCGTTCGGCGTTCCGTTCCCGTCGTCCATATCGCGCGTGGTGCGATGCACATACGCCATGCGCTGCACGACGGTAATCCAGGCGGTCACGGACAGCAGGGTGACAATACCGGCCAGCACCCACCCGTTGAGTGCCAAGCCGAAGAGCGCCTGTGGAGCAGACAACAGCGTAACCCGTTCGGGGCGCTGCAGTAATCCGACCTTGGCGTCGAGGCCCAGCGCTTCCGCGCGCGACCGTGTGTACGAGGTGACAAAAGTCGCAATCAGGGCGAGCAACGTGATCACGAGCAGCATCACATTGGCGTGCACGGCGCTGGTCGCGTAGAACACCACCAGTCCACCCAGAAGAAACCCATCGCTGACGCGATCGAGGGTGGAGTCGTAAAACGCGCCGAAGAGGCTGGTGGTTCCGGTGCGGCGCGCTACTGTGCCGTCCAGAACGTCAAAGAGCGCCGTGACGCCAAGGAACAGGCCGCCACTTCGGATGTGACCGGTGGCAAACAGTGCGCCCGCGACCACCGTACAGAGCGTCCCCACCGTCGTGATCGTGTTCGGGCGCACCTTGTGGCGCACCAGAAAATCGGCGATCGGGGCTATGACCCAGAGGTATCCCTTCTGAATCGCGCTCCAGAGAGCATGCATGTCGTCGGCGCGCCAAGGGTCTGTAACGGGAAGGGACGAGACACGAGGTCTCGTCCCAGTGGCGGCATCACACCAAAAGTGGTGAAGCAGCGCCTGCGAACACCGTCGGTCGCGACGGAAATTTTGCCGCGGCCAGACCTTCAAGTTAGAACCCGGCGAGGTGCAACGGTAGCGTTGACTCTTGCGGGTCAGCGATAGAGGTGATATTTGCGGGCTTCCCGCTCAAAGTCGACGATGCGCGCCAGTTGGCGGTCCATGACGGCGTCGGGATCGGTCCCCGAGAGCAGCGCCTGTCGCACCGACGCCGACCCAAGACGCTCGTCGAATGTGCGGTCGCGAATGGTCAGTGAATCACGGTTCAGCTTGTTAATGGCCCAGAGAATGGCGGCGCCAACTCGGCTAGGCTGCACCAGGTCGCGGTCAATGACCTCAATACGCACCCCTGGAATGTTCTGTCCGGGATACTTGTTGTCACCGGGTTGCGAGGGAGTGAACCGTTCGGATCGGAAGCGCACTCCCGTCAATCCGAGGTCAGCCAACAGCTTGGCCACCGTGTCGGCGCGCAGCCAGGGTGCGCCGAACCGTTGAAACGCCTCACCGGTGCCACGCCCGACGGATACGTTCGTACCCTCGAATGGGACAAGCGCCGGGTACAGCAGTTCGCTGGTCAGATTGGGCAGGTTTGGCGAGGGCTTGATGAATGGCAGCGCGGTCTGGTCAAACCACATGGCCCGACGCCAGTTCCGCATGGGAATGACATGCAGGTCGGCTTTAAGTGCGAGCGTCGATTTGAAGTACAGGGCCAGCTCTCCCATGGTCAACCCATGCCGAAGCGGCATGGGCCAGAGCGCAAATCCGTTGGCACGTTTGGCGGGCGTGCTCTCCTCGGGATTGGCGAGGTTCGTATCGAGCATGGCCCCTTCGGTGTGTGTGCCCGTAATCGGATTGGGCCGGTCGAGCACCAGCACCGGGATGTTGGCTCTCCCAGCGGCCCGCACTGCGTACAACATGGCCCCCACATACGTCCACGTGCGCGTGCCGACGTCCTGCAGGTCAATGATCAGGACTTCGATGGTCTTGAGCGCGCTGTCCGGCGGAGCAACGGTGGTTGAGCCATACAGCGAATAAATGGGCAGTTTGGTTTTCTCATCGCGGGAATCGCTGAGATTGGTTTTGTCCTCTGTCCCGCGAATGCCGTGCTCGGGCGAGAACAGCGCGACCAGTCGCACGCCCGCCTTCAGGGCCCGCGGGTCGGAGAACAGCAGGTCAATTCCACTTCGGCCACGTTCGTCAACACCCGTCTGGTTGGTGATGAGCCCCACGCGCTTGCCGGCAATAATGCGAATGCTGTCATTCAGCAGCACGCTCAATCCGGTCTCGACGGTGCGTATCTGCGGCCGCATTAATTCGCCGCCTGGGCCGATGCCCCCGTCCTCCTCGCCCCCCTGACTACTGGCGCACGCCTGCGCGCTGACGACCCATGCGCCCAGCACCGCTCCGAGCGCGATCTTTCGCGCCAGGCGTAAACGCACCGTGCTACCCTGCAGCCCCAGTTGCCTCACTCGCTCCTCCCGGAAATGCGACATGGCGCGCCGTCGCGTGACTCACCTCATCGCTTCAGAAACACTCCGCACGGGTCCTGCCCCACTCACCGGCCGCAAACGGTGTCAACATACCGTCGCGGTCACGAGGCGATGGCCCGCATTGGCCGAACGTCCGAGGACGATACAACATAGATACACGGCGCGTACACAGCCCGCGAGCGTCAAGCGGTTGTCCAGTCATAGGCCGCCACCGATACCCGTTGCGTACATGACTCGCGCATTCTCGTTATACTGGCCCAAGAGTATCCGTTCGCCACCTGCACCGGCGTCCTGCCGCCAGAACATCGATGCCTGTGGCCGCGCTTCCTACCGCACGAATTCCCGAGTTCCCACGCGTGATCACGACCGGAGCCTGACCTCAGAATGACCCGCATTTGCCGCGCCTCGCGTTTCGCTCCGGGAATTCTTTTCGCCGTTGTGGCGCTCTCTGCCTGTGGTTCCACTGCCACTCGTATTCCCGGGTCACCCGAGCGTCGCGCCTCACTACCCGCGTCGCCTCATGCGACCTCGACGGCGCAACGCAACGCCGTCAACGATTCGGTGCAGGCCGTGTTGCTGCGCGCCGTTGTTGATGGGGCATTTCCTGGTGCCTACGCGGTTGTGGGAACATCCAAGACCATTCTGGCTGAATTGGGCGCCGGCCGGCTCGACGCCAATGACGCAACCCTGCCCACCAATCGCACAGTGTGGGACATGGCCTCCATGTCCAAGCTGATGGCCACGACTTCTGCCATGATTCAACTAATCGGAAGCCAGCGCGTCGTCATTGATTCCCCGGTGGTGTACTACCTGCCAAGCTGGAAGGCGTCCGGCGCAGAACGAGTGACCGTGCGGCAGTTACTCTCGCACAACGCAGGGCTACCCGCAGGCCGACCGCTGTACAAGGAAACCGATACGGATACAGCCGCCCGAGCCTTGGTGTACGCAACCAGCCCGGTCGCGCCGCCCGGTACCAAATTCGTCTACAGCGACCTCGGCTTTATCCTTCTGGGCCGGTTGGTGCAGCAAGTGACTGGCACCCCGCTTGACCAGTACGTCGAACAAAACGTGTTTGGCCCGTTAGGCATGACGGACACCCGATATCGGCCCCCCGCCGAGTGGATTCCGCGTATTGCCCCCACCGAAGTCGATCCGTGGCGCGGCGTGCACGTGCGCGGCGAAGTGCATGATGAGAATGCGGTGCGACTTGGTGGAGTGGCGGGCCACGCTGGCGTTTTTTCCAGTGGCCGGGACGTGGCGCGGTTCGCGCAGATGTACCTGTCCGGCGGGGCACTGAACGGCACTCGTATTTTCCCAGTGGCCACGCTGAACCAGTTCATCAAGGTGCAGGACACCACCCTGTCTCGACGGGCTCTGGGATGGGAGACCCCAACGGGAGGCAACTCGGCCGGAAAACGATTGTCGATGTATTCTTTCGGGCATACGGGTTTTACAGGCACGTCGCTGTGGATGGATCCGACGCGCGACCTCTTCGTGCTGCTGCTGTCGAACCGCGTGAATCCCACTCGGCAAAACGGGAAGATTTCCGGAGTCCGGGTTGCATTGGCAGATGCGGTGGTCGCGGCGCTCGAAGGACCCGCGCCGGCTACGGTCCGGCGGTAGAGCGTTTGCCCAGTTTTCGTAAATCCGAGTAAAAAAATCTGGATTCTTCTTGATACGGTTGTCCCAGTTCGTTAACTTGTCTCCAGTAAGCGTCTGACGGGACGCGACGGATGGGCGAAGCGACCATTGGGTCACGCAACGTCCGGGCAGTTCAACAAGGGTCGGCGCACCACCGCGCCGCTTTCGGAGACAGCTATGAGCACGATGCAAACGCCCGAAGTCGCGTTGGTGATCACACCAGAAGCGGCGGTTGAGGTCAAGAAGTTTATGGAAGCCGAAGGCGTGACGCCTGAACAAGGCGGCCTGCGCGTTGCGGTCATGCCGGGCGGCTGCAGTGGCTTCAAGTACAGTCTCGTCATCGAAGACAAAAGCGCCGAGGACGACTTGATGATCGACCAGGACGGCTTCAAGGTGTTCGTCGATCCGTTCTCGTCACAGTATCTGCAGGGCACGGTCATCGACTACGTCACGTCCATGCAGGGTTCAGGCTTCACGTTCAAGAATCCGAGTTCCACCGGCGGCTGCGGCTGCGGAAGCTCCTTCTCGGCGTAATTCCTGCGCGGCCCGGCAGGCCGCACCTGACGTTGCGAAACAACTCAACGCCCGCGATCATCCTGCATGATCGCGGGCGTTTTTTGTCCCGGCGTTTGTTGGCCGTGGCGCTTGCACGTTTTGAAGGTGCTTTTGTCTGATCGGTTCCTGCCCCGCCTGACCACACATTCCTGCCCACCCCTCCATGACCATAGCCACCGCGACGGCTTCGTGAGCGGCCGCTTCAATCTCCTCGACCTGGTTGTGCTGCTCGCCTACCTGGGCGGCACGACCGCCTTGGGCATGTGGATTGGTCGCTCGCAAAAATCGGCGAACGATTATTTCGTGGCCGAGCGAAGTATTCCATGGTGGGCGGTCATGTTTTCGATTGTGGCGAGTGAGACATCGGCGCTGACCTTTATCAGTATTCCCGGACTGGCCTACATTGGGAATCTTGGATTTCTGCAGGTGGTGGCCGGTTACATCATTGGTCGCATTGTCGTGTCGTTCACGCTGCTGCCTCGCTATTTCAAGGGCAATCTCGTCACCGCGTACGCGCTTCTTGAAACACGTTTTGGATTAACCACGCGCCGCTTCACGTCCATTCTGTTCATGTGCACGCGCGCGATGGCCGACGCCGTGCGGGTGTTTGCGACGGCCATTCCGGTGGCCCTGATTATTGGTCCCGTGGTACCCGAAGCGTACGCCATGCCGGGTGCCATTCTTGTTCTCGGGCTGCTCACCGTGGTGTATACGTACCGTGGTGGCATGAAGGCGGTCGTGTGGACGGAGCTCGTGCAGGCCAGCGTGTATGTCGTGGGCGGCCTTTCGGCGGCATGGCTAATTGGCCAGTCGGTGACTGGCGGGTGGGGCAGCATCATGGATCAGGCAGGTGCGGCCGGCAAGTTACAGTTGATCAACTGGAAATTTGACATCAGCAATCCGCACACGATGTATGCGGGACTGATTGGTGGTGCGTTTCTCGCGATGGCCTCGCACGGCGCCGATCAGCTCATTGTGCAACGGTTGTTGTCCAGCCGCTCCCTGAAGGATGCGCAACGCGCGCTGATTGGCAGCGGCTTTGTGGTGTTTGCTCAGTTCACGTTGTTCCTGATGGTGGGTATCGGATTGTGGGTGGTGTTCGAAAATCGCAGCTTCCCCGCCACCGACCAGATTTTCCCGACGTACATCATTGAGCGCATGCCGCATGGATTGATTGGACTGATTGTCGCAGCGATTGTCGCCGCGACGATGAGCACCCATTCCGGCACCATCAACGCGTTGGCAGCGTCGACCACGCATGACATCTACCTACCGCTCACCGGCCGTTCTGCAGACGATCCACGCACACTGCAAGTGGGCAAATATTTTGCGCTGGCCTGGGGGTTGGGGCTGACGGGTGGCGCGCTGTTGTTTACGGACAATGGCACGCCGGTGGTCGTCGTGGCCCTTGGGATTGCGTCGTTCACCTACGGCGGGCTGCTGGGCGGATTTTTCCTTGGCATTTTCTGGCAACGCGCCATACAGCGGGACGCCATTCTGGGCATGAGTGTAGGTATCTTCTGCATGGCGTTTATTGTGTTTGCCAAACCACTCGTGGCCGCCTTTCCGTCAACAGCAGGCGCGCTGGGCGACTTCGCGAAAATCGCGTGGCCGTGGTACGTACTCATCGGACTTTCCATCACCATGCTCACCGGCATTTTGTCCTCATATACCCATCCGTTCCCAACTGACGCCGACACGCCTGCGGTGCGCGCATGAGCGTTGGGGCACTGGATCCCGCACCTCTGGTTGTCGGTGTCGACGGCGGCGGTACCAAAACACGCGTCCTCCTGGCCGATGCTGCAGGCAAAACGCTGGCGCGCGTTGAAGGCGAAGGTTCGGCACTTAAACCGGGTCATGAGAGCGACGCCGCAGAAGTGATTGGCGCGCTGATTGAAGCCGCACTCGCGAAAGCCGATCGTGCAGGCGTGCGGCCGGCGGTCTGCGTCATTGGCGTAGCCGGCGGCGGTCAGGAACGCGCAGCCCAGGCGTTGTGGTCGGCACTGAACGAACGTCGGGTTGGCGACGACCTCGTCGTGCAGGCCGATGCGACCAGCGCCATGGATGACGCATTCGGGGAACGCGCGGGCATTCTGCTTATTTCCGGCACCGGCTCGGCGGCATTCGGACGCGGGCCGAATGGCCCGGTTGAACGTTGCGGCGGTTGGGGTCCGGTTGTGGGCGACGAAGGCAGCGGCGGATGGCTTGGACGTCGCGCACTTGGCGTCATTGCGGCCGCGCAAGATGGTCGTGAACCGGAAACTGCTTTGGTAGGCGCCGTGCTTACCGCGACGGAATGCGAGAGCCCCGAAGATCTCATTCAGTGGGCAGCGACGGCAACACCTGCCAAGTTTGCTACGCTCGTTCCCGTAATTGTGCAGGTCGCCAGCACGGGGGACCTGCGCGCGAATGCACTGGTCAGCTTGTGCGTCGAGGAGCTGGTGCTGCACGTGCGCACGTTGGCGCGCCGTTGTTTTGGTGACGAGCGGGCCGCCATTCCGGTGGCGTTGGCCGGTGGATTGATGGGTCGCAGCGGGCTTATTCGCAAACGGCTGGAGCAGCGGCTGAAATCGGCCGTGCCAGGAGCGACGGTGCGCAGCGAGGAAGTTGATGCTGCGCGCGGCGGGGTACGAAAGGCGCGGCGGTTGCTCGGCGTGGAGGTATAGCCGGTTCGGTGGCGTGTCGCCGCGAATGGGCGGCGCGTCATTCGACAAACGCCGTCGTGGGTGCCGGCTCCCATTTTCTTACGTGGAGTCGCGGAGCATGCCGAGAACTGCGCACTGCGACAGGCAGTTCGGTTGTGCTTTGTTATGCAACCACCGGCGGATTTGCGTTCTCCGGATTTTCCGTATCCAGCACCCCTTCCCAACGCGCCATAACCGCTGTGGCCAGGCAGTTACCGAGTAGGTTTACTGATGTGCGTGCCATGTCCATGATCGCGTCGACGCCGAGGATAACGGCAATGGCTTCGATGGGCAGACCGAATTGTGTGAGGGCGCCGGAGAGAATCACCAGCGATGCGCGCGGAACGGCGGCGACACCTTTTGACGTCAGCATCAACGTCAACATCATGGCGAGCTGGGTACCAAGCGGCATATCGATGCCCGCAGCTTGTGCCGCGAAAACAGAAGCGATGGCCAGGTACAGTGTCGAGCCGTCAAGATTGAACGAGTAACCCGTTGGCAAGACAAACGCGACGATACGCCGAGGGACGCCAAACTTCTCCATTGCAGTCATGGCCTGCGGAAACGCGGCCTCGCTGGATGCGGTGGTGAAGGCAATCAGCCAGGGAGACTTGACGGAGGCCCAGAATTTCCGAATGGGAATTTTGGCGAGTATCGCAACCGGAACCAGCACCAGAATAATGAACACCACCAGCGCGAGATACAACGTGCCGACCAGCTTCGCGAGGTTCAGCATGACGCCCAGTCCGCTTTTGCCAACCGTGACACCAATGGCTGCGCCAATACCGATTGGAGCGAATGCCATAACCAGTCCGACAAACTTGAACATCACATCGCTGACGGCCTGAAAGAAATCCAACATGACGACCTTGGATTTCCCTTGCACCTTGGAAAGTGCGACCGAGAACAGAATGGAGAAAAACACAATCTGCAGTACTTCGTTGTCGGCCGCGGCCTTGAAGAAACTCGTTGGTACCGTATGTGTGAGCACCGAGCCCCAGGTTGGCGCGTTTTTCGCAAGCGCGGTGAATTCATCGCCCGTGCCTGCGGTGAGCTGGACACCAACACCTGGCTGGAGCCAGTTCACAAAAATCAGGCCAATCGCGAGCGCCAGCGTGGTAACGACCTCGAAATAGATGATGGAGCGAAACGCGAGACGTCCTACTTTTTTCATGTCATCGCCGTGACCGGCGATTCCCACGATGAGCGTGGAGAACAACAGCGGCACGATGATCGACTTGATCATCGACAGGAAGATGTCCGAGAACGGCTTGAGGCCTTTCGCGAACTCGGGAGCCTGCCAACCCAGCAGAATGCCCACGACCATGGCAATCACAATCCACTGCGATTGCGAAAGACCGAACAATCCCTTTTTTCCTGGAATCAGGTCGTCGGGAAATTCAGCGGGAGACGTGCTGTTGGATGCGCTCATGGTCTTTGTAAGGGCAGCGGATTCCCCGCACGCGGTGTGCGAGGAAGCAGAAAAGTCAGTACACGCGAATTACGCGTCGACGCGGTGGACCGGATTGCGGAGCACGGAGTTGCGGTAGCCGTACGCGAAGTAAAAGATGAGACCCAGGACCATCCAGTATCCAAACGCTTTCCAGGCATCGATTGGCAGTCCTTTCATCACGAAGATGCACGCGGCCGCCCCACCCAGCGTCACGAACCAGACGAAGCGCACTCTGAAGGGTCGGGGCCGGTTCGGTTCGCGCAGTCGCAGCACCAGCACGCCGATGCAGACCACGGCGAACGCCGCGAGCGTGCCAATATTCGTGAGATCGTACGTGGCTGCGTCATTTGCAACAAGTGCTCCGACCGCCACCGCAACACCCGTGATCCACGTCGTGACGTGCGGAACGCGGGATTTCGGATGCAGTTTTGAAGCGAACCTGGGCAACAGTCCGTCACGCGCCATGGCGTAAAAAATTCGTGGCTGGCCATACTGGAACACCAATAACACCGCAGTCAACGACACCACGGCGCCGGCGGCGACAATCTGACTGGCCGTGGTGAGTCCCGCGATGGTCAGCGCTTTGGCCAAGGGATCGCTGGACGCCAATTGCTGGTACGGAATGAGTCCGGTCGCTACGGCACCGACGATGACATAGATCACCGTACAAATTGCGAGGCCTGCCAGAATGCCGATGGGCATGTTGCGCTGCGGATCTTTTGTTTCTTCGGCGGCCGTGGAAATGGCATCAAACCCGATGTACGCGAAGAAGACAATCGCAGCGCCCTGATGAATTCCCGTAAATCCATTGGGAGCAAACGGTTTGTAATTGGCGGGATCGATGTGCAGGGCGCCAATCACCACAAACAACGCAAGCACCGCCAGCTTGATGATCACCATGATGGTGTTGGCGCGCACGCTTTCCTTGGCGCCGCGTAACAGCAACAGCGTGACCGCCACGACAATGAGGAAGGCCGGAAGATTTACGAGAATGGGAATCGGGCCAATGCGTGGCGCCGTGTCGAGCAATCCGTGAATGGCCGGGTCGCTGGATGCGGTGACCACCCAGTATCCGTGTGTCAGCCACCCCGGCAGGTCAATGCCAAACCCGGTAAGCAGGGAAACGAAGTACCCGCTCCACGAAATGGCGACGGCCACATTGCCAACGGTGTACTCGAGAATCAACGCCCAGCCGACAATCCACGCGACGACCTCACCCAGCGTCGCGTACGAATACGCGTACGCACTGCCCGCCTGCGGAATCATCGACGCCAGTTCGGCGTAACACAACGCGGCCAGTGCACAGACCGCGCCAAGCAGCACAAATGACAACACCAACGCGGGCCCGGCGCCAAGTCGCACAATCTCGCCATTGCGTATTTCGCCGGCAGCCGCGGTCCCGAGCGACGAAAAGATTCCGGCGCCGATCACGGCGCCAATGGCCAGCATGATGAGGTCACCGGCGCCAAGCGTGCGCTTCATGCCATGCGCACCTTCGTCAAGGGCAGCTATCGGCTTTCGATCAAAGAGCCCCATGTCGTGGTGGCTTAGGGTGGGCAGAACCAGCTGGATTAAAGCAACAAAACCGGAAGCACGTGGCTTCCGGTTCTGTTGTTGGCGCGCACTAGATGAAGAGCGGCGCGAGCACCAGCGTCAACGTGGACAGCAACTTGACGAGCACGTGCAATGAAGGACCGGCCGTGTCCTTGAATGGATCGCCAACCGTGTCACCCACCACGGCGGCCTTGTGTGCTTCTGAACGTTTGCCACCATAGTTGCCCATTTCGATGTACTTCTTGGCGTTATCCCACGCACCGCCGCCGTTGTTCAGGAACGCGGCCATGAGAATCCCAACAATAGTTCCGATCATCAGGAACCCGGCAACGGCTTCAGACCCCATACCGATTTGCTTGAATCCAACACCCACGGCAACGGGAAACAGAATGACCAGCGCGCCGGGAACCACCATGGCCTTCAGTGCGCCTTTGGTCACGATGTCCACGCATGCGCCGTAGTCGGGCAGTTCGGTGCCCTCCATGATGCCGGGACGTTCCTTGAACTGGCGACGCACTTCTGTGATGACCGAGCTGGCGGCTTTGCGTACTGCCGTCATGGCGAGCGAGGTGAACCAGAAGACGAGCATGGCTCCAAGCAGACCGGCCACAAACACTTCCGGTTTGTCCAGGCGCACTTCGAGTTTCTGTCCCGTAAGGTTTTTCACTTCATCGAGATAGGCGCTGAACAAGAGGAAGGCCGCAAGGGCGGCGGAACCGATGGCATATCCTTTGGTTAACGCCTTGGTGGTGTTGCCAACGGCGTCGAGACGATCGGTCTTGGTGCGGACAGAATCGGGCTGATGCGACATTTCCACAATGCCGCCAGCGTTGTCCGTAATGGGACCGAACACGTCCATCGCCAGGATGTAACCGGCAGTGCCCAGCATGCCGATGGTTGCGACGGCTGTGCCGAACAAACCGCCCATCGCTTCCCCGGTGACCGGATCGACCAGGCCGCTTGCTGAACCAATCTTGTAACTGGAGATGATGGCAATGCCGATGGCCAACACCGGCATGATGGTGCTTTCCATACCCACGGCGAGACCGGCGATGATATTGGTGGCCGGGCCGGTTTGGCTAGCTTCGGCAATACTCAACACCGGGCGATAGCGATATTCGGTGTAGTACTCGGTGATGTACACAAATGCGATAGCGGTGACGAGACCGATGATGCCACACGTGGCAAAGTGCCACCACGCGTCCGGTGCTTCGGGCACGTTCAGCAACCAGTAGCATGCACCCACCACCGCAATCGCCGAGAGGGCCGAAACTGCGAAAAAGCCCTTGTTCAGCGCGGCCATCGGGTCGCCGTCTTCTTTGGTCTTGACGATCATCACGCCGACGATGGACGCGAGCAGTCCAAGCGCACCCACCACCAGTGGAAATAACACGCCCTTCACGCCAAACCACGGCCACAACATCACGCCTAGAATCATCGAGCCAAGATTTTCGGCGGCGGTGCTTTCAAACAAGTCCGCGCCGCGACCGGCGCAGTCACCCACGTTGTCCCCAACGAGGTCGGCGATGACGGCGGGATTGCGGGGATCATCTTCGGGAATGCCCGCTTCCACTTTGCCGACGAGGTCAGCGCCGACGTCGGCGGCTTTCGTGTAAATGCCACCACCCAATTGGGCAAAGAGTGCGACGAACGACGCGCCAAAACCAAAACCAATAATCAGGAATGGCACCTTGCGGGCCCATTCCTGCGGATCCATGCCGCCCGCGGGCATTGCCGAGACGAGCGCGTACAGTCCCCCCACGCCAATAAGCGACATGGCCACCGTGAACAAACCGGACACGGCACCTCCGCGGAGCGCGACGCGCAGCGCATCATTCAGCGACGTGGTTGCTGCGGCGGCCACCCGAATATTCGTTCGAATGGACACCCACATGCCCATGTAACCTGCCACGCCGGAACACAGTGCGCCGAGGATAAACGAGCCGGCCATGGCGAGAGCCAACACTTTGGGATCCTGCACCGGATCGTTCGCGTTGGGTTCTCTCAGAAACGCATAGCCGACGTACAGCAGGCCGGCGACGACCAGCGCGAGCGGCGTGATCGTCTTGTATTGCCGAGCGAGAAACGCTTCCGCTCCTTCCTGAATAGCGTTCGAGATGCGCTGCATGGCCTCGGTACCTCGGCCCTTGGCCAACACCCAGCGCGCCAGCCACACCGCGAACAGGAGCGCGATTGCACTCGCGCCGAGTATGAGGAAAGAAAGATTATTTGAGGTCGGATTCACGCTGCTGTATTCTCGGGGAATGGAGGAGTGGAACAGGCGGACGCAGCGAGACACGGCACCGCCTCGGGCAGCGGCGTGTCGTAAGGGTCCGGACAAATTGTGGTGTGCCGTGCGTCGCCGGAGGGATGCGACCACATTCGAAAAGTCCGCTCAAAGTACCGAGGTGCGCGCAGTCGGGCCAGAGCGGACGGCTATATCAGAACGTGTAGATGATTTGTGTTTTGGCGCGCACCGGCACGCCCAATCCATTCACGCCCGGGCGGAAGCGCACGCTGGCGAGGATTTGCTCCAATTTTTTATTGTAGGCGCCGTCTTTCGTCTTCGTGAATTCGAAGTCGAGCACCTTGCCAGAAGAGTCGACGTCGAATTCTGCAATGAGCTCAAAGCCCTTGATCCTGGACGGGGGAGGCATGGGCGGAATGAACAGCTCTGTGGGAGTGGGCGGGTAGATGGTACCCGCTCCGCCACCGGTTCCGGCTCCCACGCCACTTCCGCGGCCGGTGCCGACTCCAGAGCCCACACCGCCACCGCTGCCACTGCCGTTGCCGGCAGAGCCGTCACTACCACGTCCACCACCGGTCCCCGCTGTGACCGAAGCCGCGTCGGCGGGCGGTTTATCGCTGACGGCATTGACCTCCGGCTTGACGGGAGTCGGAGGCATTGGGACCGGCGTTGGAGGCGGTACCACCGGGGGCGGCACCACGGGCGGTTTCACAACCGGCGGTTGAATTTGCGGAACAACCGAAGGCTTGGGTGGCGGCGGCGTCACTTTCACGTATTGGGTGCGCTCGACCTTTCGCGCACCTCCGCCGGTGCCACGGCTGCCACCGCCACCGCCGCCAGCCGGGCCAGGTCCACCTGCGCCGAAAATTTCCTTGCGGAGTTCTGGCGAGGTGAGGGGCGTCAACAACAGCAGGAGCGCGAGCAGGTGCAGGCCAATCGCCGCCACCTTACCACCAAGCTCCCGCTTTTTCGCCAACGGTACGCCAACGGGCGGCCGATACGGAGGCCGTTTTGGCTTTTCACGGTCCGCTGAGGGCGCTGGCTTCTTGGCTGCGCCGCCGGCTACAAAGTGAAATGTCCCTTCAGACTCGAATGATTCCATGCGCGTGTGTCGGGGAGAGGAAGCCGAGCAGACCGGTACCGAAACGGATTACGGCGGACGCCCTTTTCAGGGTCGTCCGCCGTAAGGCAAAACTGTCAAGCGGACCGTAGTATGATACACACTTCAACCATATCTGGCCCTACCCGCAACGAGATTTCCGGGCAATCCGATTCGGGATTAGCCCTTGGGCGGAACGCCAATGATGGTGACGCCGGCACCGCGCGCCTGGTCCATCGCAAAAATGACGTCAGAATAGGCAACCGTGGTGTCACCCTTGATGAAGATGACTTTATCCGGGCGACCGTCGTACGTCCCTTTGAGGCGAGTAAACAGTTCGCCTTTCTGCACGGGACTTTTGTTGAGCAGAAACTGGTTGTTCGGCAACACTTCCAGCACGATCTGGTCGGGCGGTGGGCCCGGAGGTGCAGGGCGCGGCGTCGGATCGGGCAGCTGCGTGTCGATGGCCTTTCGGTTCATCGGAATGACCATCATGAAGATGATGAGCAACACGAGCAACACGTCGATCATGGGCGTCACGTTGGGCTCGTTGGTCAAGCCCGAATTGCTGTCTCCCGCGGACATGCTCATATCAGACGCTCACTTGGTTCCGGGTTTGACACGATCGCTCGCCACAAGGGACTCCGTGCCAGGTTTCTGTTCGGTAATGAGTGCCGCAACGGCCACGCCGTTGTGGGCAAGAATGTCCATCGCGTCGATAACCTTGATGTATTTGAGGTCCTTGTGGGCCTTTACGTACATGATGTGTTCTTCGCGATTCTCGAAAATGGCTTTGACCTGCTCCCCGAGTTTGTCCTGCGCAACGGGGCGCTTGTTCAGGTAATAATTGCCATCGGAGTCGATGCCCAGCACCTGATCGTTTTCTTCGTCTTCCGGATGCGTGGCCACACTTTGCGCTTCCGGGGGAACGGCGTTGAAGCCGGCGCTGATGGTCGGCACAACGATCATGAAGATGATCAGGAGCACGAGCATGACGTCAATCATTGGGGTGACGTTCGGCTCCGCCTTGATTGCGGGGCCTGCCCCAGCTGACATGCTCATCGTTCAGTGTCCTCGCAGGTAAATCAGGTTGGTGATTCGTGCGCTTCCGTGCCCGGCCGCCGTGCGCCGGAAGCGCCACTCCGAGAGTGAATTACTGCGCGATTGGCGCGCCGGACGCCGTGTTGAATTCGCGCGTGAAGCGTGACCGGCCGAACTCACCCGAGACACCCTTGATGAGGTAGTCGATCATTTCCTTGGAGGTGTACGTCATTTCGGCCGTGAGGTTGTCAATCTTCCCCTGGAAGAAGTTGTAGCCCCATACTGCAGGAATGGCGACGAGGAGTCCGAAGGCCGTGGTGATCAGGGCTTCGGCAACACCGGCCGAGATGGCGGCGATACCACCGGATCCGGACGCGGCCATACCGGTGAACGAGTTGACGATACCCATGGTGGTGCCGAGCAGTCCGACGAACGGCGCGGTGGAACCCACCGTCGCGAGCACGCCCAGGCCGCGCTTCATATCAACGATCGTCATCAGCATTTCACGCTCAACGGCACGCTCGGCGCTGTTGATGTCGGAAACGGTGACCGAACCGTCCTGAATGAGTGGACGCACTTCACCCAGCGCACCGCCAAGCACACGGGCCACGTGCGACTTCTTGTACCCTTCGGCCAGCTTGATGGCTTCCGTGAGATTGTCTTCTTCGAGAAACTGTGAGAACTCGGGGGCAAACTTGCGCGTTTCCGCCTGCGCCTTGCGCATGCCCCACCATTTTGAGAAGAAGATCGACAGGGAGTACGCCGACATCGCGAGCAGGGTGAACACAATACCCTTGGCGAAGTAGCCCATCGATACAAACATCTCGGTCAGCGACATGTTCATGTAATGCGGTCTCCTGAATAGCAGTGAAAGGAAAAGCGATTAACGCGTGAGCGTGAACGAGAACGGCTGTTGCACCAGCTGCTTCACTTTGCGGCCACCAATTTCAGCGGGGAGGAAACGCATGCGGGGCAACGCGTTTCGCACGGCCGCTTCGAACAGCGCGTGGTCGGCTTTCAGAACCCGGAACGTGGCAACCTCAGCCCGGCCGGTCGTATCCACGACAAACTGCGCGAGAACGGTGCCTTCGACGCCGGTGGACTTGAGCATTTCGGGAAACGTCGGCCCGGGGCTTCCGGGAGCGGCGGCCACGGGCTTTTCCACCTGGCTCTCGAAGTACGGTTGGTCGGACGTCACAACCGGCGCCGGGCCACTACCCACACCAGTTGATGTTCCACCTTTCACACCCCGGCCCGAGAAGTCGTCGGCGTTGGTCACGGCCTTGGACAAGTCGATATCAGGAATGACCGTGGGAATTTCGATGGGCGCGGTCAGCGTTTGGAACCCCTTTGGCGGCGGCGCCTGGACGACGACGTCCGGTGGTGGGGGTGGCTTTTCCGGCTCGGGCGGTTTGGGCTCGTCCTTCTTCACCTCGACGAAGTCGAGTTTCTCTTCTTTGGTCTTCTCATTGACGATGGCGGCATTCGCAGTAAAGACCACTGCGAGAGCCACAAGAACGACGTGGGCGACGATTGAAAACAGCTGCCCCCCCGTGCGTTTTTGCTTTTTTGCATTCGACTCGATCAGGTTGTTGAGCATCGCGCCAATCCGGGTACGGGTCGCAGTGACGGACGATTATCCGCTTGCACTGTTCGAACGCATTCTACGTGGCGCAGATGAAGCGGCAATGGTGCGTACATTAAGAAGCGATTAGCGCGCCATGAGATAAGCGTACTGAACCATGAGTATTCTCACTTCCGCTTGCATAGACACTGCGCGCTGCAAGCCCAGGGACTAGCGCTACGCGGCGTTTGATGATAGCGGCAGATGTGCCACAAAACGACTGCCCCGCCCCAGGCGCGACTCGACGGTCAGCGAACCACCGTGCGCGTGGGCAATCCATTGACAAATCGCAAGCCCGAGTCCGTTGCCTCCCCGCTCGGAGGCGCGCGAACGCGCGCGGTCGGCCCGCCAGAAGCGCTCAAAGATGAAGGGCAAGTCGGCGGCGGCAATCCCGATGCCATTGTCGCGCACGGCGAACTGGACCTCACCGTCGGCACGCGCCAACGTGATCTCCACGCGACCGCCGGCCGCCGAATACTTGATGGCGTTCTCGACCAGATTCATGAACAATTGTCGTAAGCGCGTGGCGTCTCCCTGCACTTCTGCGGCTTCCAGAATCGGGACGTCAATGGTGAGTCCTGCGCCCTCGCCCAGCAGTCGCGCGGTCTCCACCACGTCGCGGGCGAGTTCCAGCAACGACACCGGCTCGCGGTGCAGATCGAGGCGCCCCTCATCGGCCCGTGCCAGCGTCAGCAACGAATTCACGAGATCGGCCATGCGCGTCACCTGCTGCAGGGCCTCCTCCATCGCGATGTCTCGTTCCGAACGCGTGGAATGCGGTGACATGGACCGCTCGACGTCGGCACGAATGACGGTCAAGGGCGTCTTGAGCTCATGACTCGCGTCGGCCGTAAAGCGCCGCAGTGCGCCGAAGGACGTTTCGAGCCGCTCAATCATTGCGTTGAGGGTCGCCGATAGACGCGACAGTTCATCGGCCGATTCACCGACGGCCAGGCGGCGGTGCAACGATCGACCGTCCGTAATGGCTTCCACCTGATCGATGATTTCGTCGACCGGCCTGAACGCGCGCGCGGACGTGGTGTAGGCCACGCTGAAGGAAAGCGCCAACAAGAGTGGCCCGACAATCAGCATGACCGCGATGAGCCGGCCTGGCGCGTAGGTCGTTTCGTCCGCATTCAAACCAACCCAAACCTTGTGCACACGACCGATGCGCACTTCACGCACGCGCATGAGGATGTGTTCGTTGGAAAGGGCAAACAGCCGATATACCCCCGGCTTCATGTCGCGGGCGGTGGTCATAATCTTCCCGCTGTCCGACGCCGGAGCGCCGAGCCGGTTGGTGTCATTGCCGGCGAGCACGCGCACCTTCTTCGACCGATAAATGAACCGTCCCAGCGAATCGGCGAGCAGAATGAATTCCGGTGCGGGCTCGAGCTGTTCGGTGAGACTATTGAATGCTTCGTCAGCCGCGTTCGCGCTGTCCGCTTTCGCACGCGCGGCCTGCAGCACTGCATCCGCGCCGGAAAATAATCCTTTCGTGATCACCGGCGGGGTTTTGCTCTGCAACTCCAGGCCAATGATGTCCACCGTGCGCTGCAATTCCTGCGACACGCGTGTATCGACGAGCTGCTCGGCATCCTTCTTGCGCGAGTAGAGCAACGCGAAGACGAAGAGCACCAGCGTTGGCAGCAGCGCCAACGCGAATCCCGCCGTGAGTCGGCCACGAATGGATTGCACGACGTCTCCGGCGCCGCGCGATCAGCCGCGAATCATGTAGCCAACTCCACGCACGGTCGAAATCAGCTTTTTTTCGTGCTTCGCGTCGATCTTCTTGCGCAGATGATTGATGACCACGTCCACAATGTTCGTTCCCGGATCGAAGTGATAGCCCCAGGCGTACTCGGTAATCAGCGTACGGCTCATGACGCGCCCGTTATGACGCATGAGATACTCAAGCACTGCGTATTCCTTGGGCGTCAGTTCGATCAATTCCTCGCCGCGCCGTAACTCGCGCGTGCCCTGATCGAGTTCGAGATCTGCCACGTGCAAGACGGGCGACACCAGCGCGCGCGGACGGCGACTGAGTGCCTCGACACGGGCGAGCAGTTCCTCAAATGCAAACGGCTTCGTGACGTAGTCGTCAGCGCCCGCCCGCAGCGTTTCGACCTTGGCGTCCACGGCATCCTGCGCGGTCAAGACGAGAATGGGCCGCTCGAACCCACGCGATCGGAGGGTACGCAGCACATCCAGCCCGTTCTTTTTGGGCAAGCGCATATCGAGAATCACTAAATCGTACGGCTGGCTGACGGCCATTCGTTCGCCGTCCAGACCGTTGGCCACCAGGTCGACCTGCCACCGCTGTTCTTCCAAACCGCGTTTGACGAATTCTCCCACCGTGGGATCGTCTTCGACCACGAGAATTTTCATAGGGCGTTATGCTCCGCCCAAAACGCCGGGCAGGCGCGATGGTCTGTGAAAGCCGTACTCTTTGATCTTGCGATACAGCGTCTTGGGGGAAATTCCCAACAGTTCCGACGCGCGTCCCTGATGCCAGCCGGTGCGGTCCAGTACGTCCTGGATATGCCGGCGTTCCAGGTCGACTAACGTCAGGGGGGCCATCGGTGTTGCGTGCGAGCCCACGCCCACTGCGACGCCAAGTGGCAAGTCTCGCGCGGAAATGGTGCCGTCGGATGCCAGCCACACGGCGCGTTCCACGACATTGCGCAACTCCCGCACGTTCCCGGGCCACCGATAGGCGTTCAACACCTCCACCGCATCGTCCGACAATCGCGGCGGCGTTCCGCCGCCAAACTGCTCGAGAAAATGTTCGGCCAATGGCGCAATGTCGATCACGCGTTCGCGCAGCGGAGGCAGTGCCACTCGAATGGTATTGATGCGATGCAACAAGTCGTCGCGGAATTGTTCGGCGGCCACCATGCGCGAAAGATCCTTACTCGTCGCCGCCACCATGCGCACATCGACCTCGACCTTCTGCGTCCCCCCCACCCGATAGCATTCCCCCGTCTCGAGCGCGCGCACGAGTTTGCCCTGCAACGTGAGATCGAGATCGCCAATGGCATTGAGATACAACGTGCCGCCCGTGGCGAGTTCGAGCAGTCCAAGCTTGCGCTCATCCACACCGGGAAACGCACCGCGTTCCACCCCAAACAGGTCGGCATCCAGCGCAGACGCGGTGCTGGCCGAGCAGTTCACGTCGATAAATGGACCGGTGGCATGCTCCCCGAGCATATGCAGCAAACGCGCCACAAGGTCTTTCCCGGTTCCGGATTCGCCGGTGATGAGCACGGGCGACGCGCTGGATGCCACCCGCTCAATGAGCCCGAGCACGGCGGCCATGGGTGCAAACTGGGTGACAAATGCCGGCATCGCGGACGCCCGTTTCAACCGCGAATGCAGGCGCGCGTTATCACGCGTCAGTACGCGTTTTTCCCAGGCACGGCGCACCAGCGCCTCGATTTCCGCCATGCGATACGGCTTGGTCAGAAAGTCATACGCGCCCATCTTGAGCGCGGAAATGGCCGTCTCGATCGTGCCGTTGCCGGTAATGATGATGACCTCTGGTGGGAAGGGATCTTCCCGCACCAGCCGCAATACTTCGAGCCCATCGACGCCGGGCATCATGATGTCGAGCAGTGCGACATCAAATGGTTCGGCGCGCAATTGTTCAAGTGCGGCAGACCCATCGCGCACGATGGTCACATTAAATCCGCGGGCGGTCAGAAATTGCTCGAGAATGGTGCCCAGATTCGGTTCATCTTCTGCGAGCAACACGCGAATGGCCGGCATAACGTCCGGCGCGCGCGCGGTCGCGGGCGTGCCGGACGGTGCGGCGTATGACGAGGCGCTCATCAGGCGACGACCAGGGGAAGGGACACGCGGAATGTCGCACCAGGCGGTTCCGCAGCAATCAATTCCAGCACGCCACCGTGATCGCTGATAATGCCGTAGGCAATGGCCAATCCCAACCCCGTGCCGTGTCCCGTGGACTTGGTGGTAAAAAACGGTTCGAAAATTTTCGAGTGATGGGCGCGCGGGATGCCCGGCCCTTCGTCCGCGACTTCGAACACGCCGGACGGCGCGATATCGCCATGTTGCGCGGCACGCGTTCGAATAATCACCCGATCTCCATCGGCGGACGCATCAAAGGCATTGATGACCAACGCCATCAGCACCTGCACGAGTTGATCGGCGTCGCCAACCACCAGGATGGGCTGCTCATTGTCGAGTTGTGGAACGACTTTCACGCGTTTGTACTGCGGGTGGTGCTGCAACAAAAACAAGGCATGCTGGACGACGGTGTTCACATCGAGCGGCTGGCGGGTGGCGGGTTTCGCGCGCGCGAAGTCGAGCAATCCGTTCACGATACGCGTGCAGCGATGCACCTCGAGGTCAATGATACGCAGCAGCTCGGTCGGGGGGGACCCCGCGCCCGTGGCCACGGGTTCCGTCACGGCCGGCATGAGCGCGAGTGATTCGGCGCACGCGGCGATGGTGGCCAGGGGATTGTTGATTTCGTGCATGACCCCCGCCGCCAATTGTCCAATGGCGGCGAGTTTTTCGTTTTGCGCGGTGCGATCGAGTGCGGCCTTCCACTCAGTAATGTCTTCACCCAGCGTGATGACGTGTGTCACGATGTCGTCATCCAGTCGCATGGGAATTTTCGAAATACGAAAGGTGCGTACGTCGCCGGTGGCGCTACTCTCCATCTGAAATTGTTGCAGCCGTCCAGAGGCGAACACCTCGTCAAACTCGCGCTTGAGCAGCGACGCCGGCTGCCGGTGCAACACCTCAAAAATGGTGCGACCAATGGCTTCCTCGCGTGACACGCCTTGCATGCCTGTTTCGCGTTTGTGATTCCACAGGTGAATGCGATATTGGCGGTCGACCACATACAAGCCGGCAGGAAACGAATCCACCACGCGTTCGATGAAACGGCGTTGCTCGGCTACCTCGCGCACGCGCGCCACCACCTCGGTTTCGAGCACACTGGTGTGCAGCGCCCGCGCGACGGTGGCCGCCAACATGTCCGACGCCACTTTCAACACCGCCTGCAGTTCGCTGTTCGGCTTCGCGGTGAGCATCAGCACCAGCAGCCCGACGGGCTCGCCAGCCGCCATTAACGGCAAGGTGTACCGCTGCGTCTCCGTTACGGCTGAGGCGGCCGGTGGTGCACCGACCGAGCCTCCCGGGGCCTCGGCGGTGAGAATACGGCGATCTGCCGCACGCATGAGCTCCAGCTCGACGTGAGACGCCCGCAGGTATTTGCGCAACAAGGTTAGCGCGGAAAGGGCCCCCGCTTCAAAGTCGGTTGTCCTGGCCAGGCGTGTAGCGAGATCGGCCACCAGCCCGAACGCATTTCCCATACTTGAAGTGGCGAACTCATCGGCAGAAACCTGAAGTTCGGCCACAGTCGCACCCTTTATTTCCGGCCCAGATGACCGCGATTCCGGGGGCTTTGCGCCTACTGTTTTAGATGATTCGCGGGAGAGGGTCACGAGCCTAAGCTATGCGCGGTCCGGGGATCGGGCAAGCTGACCGATCCCCGGCCCGTCGGAGGGCAAGCAGGGCAGCCGCACTAGATCGCATCCAAATTGGCGAGCCCATCAATATATTTGAAGATCTCAGCGTTCTCGCGGCGCTGGCCCGACTTGGTTTCGATGTGAGCCCACCGCACCACCCCTGACTTGTCGATGAGGAAGTAGGCTCTGCTGGAATAGAACGAGTCCTCCCGCAGGGTCCCATAGGCGCGCGATGCCTCCCGCTTGAAGTCCGAAAGCAACTCCACTTTCAACGAGTACGCCTTTTTGTATTCCCTGAGCGATGGCACGGCGTCCACGCTGATAGGCAGGACCAGCACGCCTTTGTCGGTGAACTGGTCGAAATCCTCAGAAAACGAGCACACCTCGGCGGTACAGGTGCTGGTAAAAGCGAGGGGAAAAAAGGCCAGCAGGACTATGTGTTTGCCTCGCAATTCGGAGAGCGTGACCATTTGTCCGGTGGTCGATGCCAGCGTGAAGTCGGGTGCCATTTCCCCGGCTACGGGCGGGCGGGCGGTTGTTTCAGACATAAACTGCCTCTGCTTAGGTGATAGAGTCCGGTACCCGGTATTCTATCGAACGTATCGCCACCGTTACACCGCAATTCTGGGACTGGCGTCTGGGCCCTGGAGTGATAATGTTGTGATCCTCGAAGGCCCCCACTCGTGATGTCGCTCGCCCAGAATATGCCCTTGTCACTGTCCGCCGCCGAAGGCGCACTACGAGTGTTGCTCGTTGAGAATGACGAGGGGGATGCTAAGCGGGCGGAAGCCGCGTTAGGTGCGGAGTTGGGGTCTCGGTTGGCATTGCAGCGCACGACCAGCCTGATTGAGTCCATTCGTGTGCTGATGGAAGCAGCGTTTGACGTGGCGCTGGTCGAGTTGGACCTTGCGGACGCCACGGGCTTGGCCACACTGGCCGGCATTCGCGGGGCCGCGCCGACGATGCCGGTGGTGGTGTATGCCCGAACCCTCGATGAGGGGTTGGCCGTACGCGCACTTCGCGCTGGTGCGCAGGAATGCCTGACCAAGCAGGACACCCGCTCCGAGACCCTGCCGCGTCTCATTCGATTTGCCATTGAGCGCCAGCGACATCTGGCCGCTCTGGAAGCCGCCCGAATTGCGGCCGCGCACCGCGCGACACACGACCCGCTTACCAAACTGGCGAATCGCGCGTTGTTCCTCGACCACCTGGAACGCGCGCTGGCCTTTGGCGCCCGATACGCGCGCAAGACCGGCATTTTGTTTGTCGATCTCGACGGGTTCAAGGGAATCAACGACACATTGGGCCACGCGCGGGGCGATCAACTGCTGCAACTCGTGGCCGAACGTCTGCAGGGCTGCGTGCGTCGTTCCGATTCCGTGGCGCGTCTGGGTGGAGATGAGTTTGTGGTGCTGTTGCCTGACGTCACCAGCCGTCGTGACGTCGCGCACGTACGTGACACCATTCTGTCGTGCCTCGCCGAACCCGTGGTGATTGATGGGCTCGAAGGCGCGGGCATTGACGCAAGCGTCGGGGGTGCGATGTCGCCACTGGACGGGGCGAGTGCCGAGGAATTGCTGGACGCGGCGGATGCGTCGATGTATCGCGAGAAATACGCGCGCCGACGCGGTCGCATGCCCACACCCATTACCGGGGTGGCGGCGGTTGGTGCGGCGGCCGATGTGGCGCAGGACGCATCCGTCCCGCATCGCCGTGAGTCACGCCTGCGGTCGGCCGTCGTTGGCAACGAATTCGAGGTGCATTTCCAACCCATGATTGATGTCGTGGGTTCGAAAATTGTTGGCGCGGAGGCGTTGCTCCGATGGCGCGATCCGGAACGGGGGTTGGTCATGCCCGCGTCGTTCCTGCCGTTGGCGGAAGACACCGGTCTCATTGTTCCCATTGGAGAATTCGTGCTGCGCGTGGCGTGTGGGGCCGTAATGCGCTGGCGTCGCACGCCGGAAGGTGCAGGCGCGCGCGTGTCAGTGAATCTCTCGGCGGTTCAGTTGCGTGAACGTGAATTTGAACGGCGTGTTGCGCAAATTCTGCACGAAACCGGATGCCCCGCCGACGCACTCGTGTTGGAATTGACCGAGAGCAGCGCCATGGTGGATGGAGATGTCGCCATTGAAACACTCAAGGCGCTCAAATCGCTGGGCTTGCAACTCGTGGTTGACGATTTCGGCGTCGGTTACGCTTCGCTCAATTTCCTTCGCGAGGCGCCGGTTGATGGACTGAAAATTGACCGGCGGTTTGTCACGAACATGCTGGACGACCCGCGCGACGCGGCCATTGTTGGAGCGCTGGTGCGATTGGGCCGCGGCCTTGGCCTGCGTGTTGTGGCTGAAGGTGTTGAGAACCTGGAGCAGTCGCAGCGCTTGCAGCGCATGCAGTGTTTCGAGCAGCAGGGCCGTCATTTCAGTGACGCGTTGTCCGCGCCACAATTTGAAGCATTGCTGGCGGCGTCGCCGGTGGCCAGTGTCGAGCCGCGAGGATGGGCGGTTTAGATTTTCCCGGAAGGTATGGGTGGCTGTTGTGATGACAGCAGCACGGCACCCTGCTCCATCAATTCGTCAACACGCGCGGCCGTGGTGGAATGATTGCCCCACGTGTCAGTGAGGCGCACCAGCGCGGCCCACAACTCGCGCAACAAGTCAAACAACGCGGCCTGTTCATTCAAGGCCAGCATTTTGCGGTGATTCATTCGCCGCAGCAGTTGCAGTTCGCGCTGGACAATTTCAATGAGCGCCTGATGTTCATCGCGCATGGTGGTTGCCCCTTCCGCCAGCGCCGACAAACGCGCCGCGACCCGCGCGGTTTCCTCGGCCGACGCGTCGCGGTTTACCACGGCGATTTCGCGCTCCAGCGAGGTAATCGCCTCCACAATGCGCTGCGCCATGATGGCGGGCAACTCGATGGCATGAGCTGATTCTGCGGGGCTTTGTCGTTGCAGGTCGAGCAGGGCCCTTACATAGTCGCCGGCCAAGTCTGTTGCGGGCGGTCGGACACCGTGCGAATCGAACGTGAGTGCGCGAACCACGTCGCGTTGTCGCCAGAATGCAGATGGCGCGGTTGGGCCAATGAGAAATTGCATGGCGTCGCCTCGGGTCAGCGAAAGTCGTCGAATCCACAGTGCCCCGCCGGTGAACGCTGCGGCGGCGAGCGCCACCAACAATCCATGCGTGACGTACCACGTGACGCTCGCCTGGCGGTCCGTCACCGAAGCCGCCAACGGGCCCAACCGGAGAGCCAATAGTGGCAAGGCCATTACGCAGGCGCTGACTATGGCGCGAACCGCGCGGGCCGGCCAGGGCAAGCGCTTCCACACGTCTCCCGGCCGACGCCACGCACTGGGCCACCACATGCCCCACCACAGCGGCGGCCAGAATGCGACGGCACCCAGCTGCTTCCAACCGGTTGACGGAGTCATTGTCCGAGAGACCTGCAGGCCGAGTCCGATCGGCACGAGCAGGGCCATCGACAGCAGCGGCCAACGCGCACGGCTGCCTGGGAAGAGAAGAATGGCAACGCCGACCCAGCATGCGAACCACGCCGTGGCGTACGCACCGAACCCCGCGAACTCGCGAAGCGCTGGGGAAAACGCGGCGTCGACCGATTGATCCACGCGGTCGAGCGCGTCGCAAAGTTGGCGAGCACTCTGCCAACGTTCAGCCGGGTTGTTTGCGAGGCAGCGCATGACCACTGCTGCGAGGTCGATTGGAACGGACGAGTTTAACAGAGACAGGGACGGAATTTCGGTCACCCCACGTCGTGCCAGTAGCTCCGCGCCGCTCAGCTCGGCACGGGGCGCGCTGCCCGTCAGCATCGCAAACGCCACGGCCCCCAGCGAATACACGTCACTGCGCGCGTCGCACTCCTGGACGCTGGTGCGCTGCTCCGGCGACATGAAGTGCGGCGTTCCCAGGACGTCGCCCGTCCGGGTCAGTCCGTCGCTTTCACCCAACGCTTTTGAAATTCCGAAGTCGGCCAGCAAGATGCGACCGTTCTCGCTGTCGATCAAAATATTCGCTGGTTTGATATCGCGATGAATGACCTGGCGCTGGTGCGCGTGGTCGAGCGCGTCGGAAACAGCGCGGAGAATGCGCCACGCTTCGCTCGGATGCAGTCGGCCCTCGGCGTGAATCCGCTGCGCGAGTGTTTGGCCGCGCACGTATCCCATGACGAGATACCACAGACCACCCACTTCGCCGAACGCATGCAGCGGCACAATTCCCGGATGCGAAAGTTGCGCCGCGATGCGCGCCTCGCGGCGAAACCGTTCGCGGTGGTGCGGCGTGACCGCCTGCTCGTTTCGCAGCGTTTTGATGGCCACGTACCGGTCCAGCATTTTTTCCCGGGCCAGAAATACGGTGCCCATGCCTCCGACACCCAGTGTGGACAGAATGTCGTAGCCCTCGCTGAGTTTCGCCTGCAGCTGATTGCGCAATACATCGGCATCGTTGGCGCGCTGTGCCGTCTGCAAATGGCCTGCCTCCGCCAATACGGCCCGCCGCATTTCGTCATCGGCGCTGTCGTCGTCGCTGAACGCCGCGAGCAGCGACCGCACTTCGGTTCGCAATGCATCATCTGCGCCGCAGACCGCGTTCAGCACCGCCGTGCGCTCGTCCAGCGGCGCCTGCAGCACCTGCGACATGGCACCCTTCACTTGTTGCCAGCGCTCAGGTGTCACGTGTCAGTCAGTTCCCTTCTCAGCCACGCGCGCGCAATGGCCCACTCACTCTTGACGGTCGTTTGCGAAACCCCGGTTGCCTCGGCGGTTTCCTCGATGGTCAACCCTCCGAAATACCGCAGCTCGACAATGCGGGCTTGATCGGGATCGAAGGCCGCCAGTCGCTCCAGGGCTTCGTGCAGGGCCATGACCTCCACGGCGGAATCGTCGGCGGGCGAAACGGCGACGCCACTGTGCGTGAGCGTGACCGGTGTTTGGCCACCTCCGCGTTTGTCCGTGAGACGCCCTCGGGCGTGGTCGACCAGAATGCGCCGCATGAGTTGCGCGGAGATGCCAAAGAAGTGCGATCGATTGCGCCACGAGACGCGGCGTTGGTCGACCAGTCGTAAGTAGGCCTCGTGCACCAGCGCCGTGGCCTGCAGCGTGTTGCCTTCGCTCTCCCGTCCCATGGCCCGCGAGGCCTGGCGGTGCAGTTCCTCATACACGGCACCCAGCAGGGCGTCCGGGGCGTCACGATCGCCGTCGCTCCACGCGAGCAGCAGGGCCGTTACATCAGGAGTGGAGGCGTGTTCAGACGTCATTGTGCGGTCCAGGTGGCCGGTTTGGAGAATCTGACAACAATCGGCAGTGGCTGCAGTGCGCCTCGTGGCGGCGAGGATACGACGGCCCGCAGGCCGAGTCAAGCGAGCCTGCCTTGAATTCCGACCACTTTTGCCGAATCCCACGCGTTCTGGTTGGCGGCATCTGCGTCGCCACCCACCGCTCTTCACCGTTCTGAGCCCGGCCTGCGGACCTCTCTCTCCGCCCCGGCACCGATTCGGAAGAGCTAGAGCACGGACGCTGCACCATGATGCGACACTGCGCATTCCCGAATCTCCAACTCGCAGGCATCCCCCACGTTGTGCGCTGCCTCGCAGCCGGGATTGCCATGCTGCCGACCGTAGAGGTGGCCATGGCCCAACCGACACCTGTTCGGCAATCGACAGGCACGACGACTGCGTCACCCACGTGGGTGTTGTTGAGCGGAATGATTGGCGGCGCGAGTGGCATGCGTCGCCTCGAGCAGCGGTTGCAGTGGAAAGGCTACTGCGTGGTTGTCATCGATCCGTACGCACAATCTGCCGATTCGGCTGACGTTTCGTTTGCAGCCCTGGCCCGCCGTGTGAACCGGACGTTGAGCACGCTGAATATTCGGAACGCGCATGTGGTCGGGCACGCGCATGGTGGCGGCGTCGCATTGCGGCTGGCCGCGATGTACCCGGAGCGCGTGTCCGCGCTTGATCTCGTGGACGTGGGTGCGTTGCCAAGCAGCCGCACGGCGCTGATGGGCCAATCACTGAGTCTCATTCCGGTCATCGCCAGTGTGCCGGGCGGGCGCGCACTCATTCGTTCCAGGATGTTGAGCGGCATCCGCGAAAACTCCGGCAGTGTCGTGTGGTTGAACGCCGCGTCCGAGCGCAGCTACGTCGAGCCGATTCTGGTGAACGTTGGGCGGTCGACCGCCATGATGCAGCGCTTGAGCACCGCTCAGGAGCCCGACTTGGTGGCGACGTTGATTGCCCGGTTGCAAATGCCGGTGACGGTAGTGCTTGGCGCTGCGCCACACGCCACTTCGCCGACCGCGTCCCATTTGAATGCACTGAAAGGCGTACGGGGTTGCCTGCGTTTTCTGCGAGTGAACGGCGCCGGGCACTTTGTCCAGGAAGAAGCACCCGATCATCTGGCCAGCATTCTCGATTCGCAGTGTGTCACGCGTGTGGCGGGAATTGAACAATGAGCGCCGCCACGATGAAATCGCGCCGCGCCGCCGCCGATGTTGCGGTTGCGTCTGCGCCGAAGCCGCTTGCTGGCCTGTTGATTCTGACTCCGGATGATCGTCGCGCCGCAGCAGTAACCCCGGACCATGCAACATCACACGTACACAACGCACGGTGCACGCATCGCGAATGCGCGCAGGGCCTCGACGAACGGTTCATGACGTGGGCAACCGCCATCACGGCCGCGCGGACCGTCGCCGCGCTGGTGCTTACCGCGGTGGGAGCCCGCGAACATTCGTTGCCTTTGCTGCTTGTGGCGCTGGGCGCGTACTGGATTGGAGATGTCGCGGATGGATTTGTGGCGCGACTGACGCATTGCGAAACGCGCATTGGCGCGACGCTGGACATCATGTGCGATCGGATTTCCGCGGCCGCGTTTTACATCGGCTTTGCCTGGTACGACCCGACGATGGTGGGACCGGTCGCGATCTACCTGCTCGAATTCATGGTCGTGGACATGTATCTGTCACTCGCATTTCTGGCCTGGCCGGTGTCGAGTCCGAACTATTTTCACCTCATCAATCGCCGGTTGTGGTTGTGGAACTGGTCGAAGGCCGGCAAGGCCATCAACTCCGCGCTGTTTGCCGTGCTGATGGTGTGGACCCGTGAGGCCTTGCTGGTGGGTGTGATTGCGACGGTGTTGCTTGGTCTCAAGCTCATGTCGTTTATGTGGCTGCTCAAGTTGCAGATGCCGGTGCCGGCGGGCTGCGTGCTGGGCGCTGCAGTGACGAATATTGGTGGAGCGACGGGTGCTACCGCGGGTGCTACCGCGGGTGCTACAATGGGAGCCGCAACGGTTGGTGCCGCATGATGCTGCTGGCGGGCACCTTACTCATGGGCATCGCGTCGGCCATGTGTCCGTTGCTCAACATCGAAGTGTACATGGCGGGCGTTGGCGCGCTTGGCGGGAGTGTCGGGCTGTGGCCAGTAGCGATCGCGGCGGCAGCCGGGCAGACAATGGGGAAACTGATCTGGTATGAGGTGGGCGCGTCGTCCATGCGGTGGCCGTTCATCGCGAAGAAGATGCAGTCGCCGAAATTTCAGAAGTGTTTCAATAGCATGCAGGGGCAAATTGGCCGGCGGGGCTTGATGGGCGTGGCATTGCTGCTGCTTTCCTCGACCGTCGGATTGCCGCCGCTGGCCATCATGGCGGTGTTGTGCGGGCAGTTGCGATTGGATCGGGTTGCGTTTGTTGGAGTGGTATTTGTGGGGCGCGTGTTGCGGTTTGCGGTGGTGCTGGGAGGGAGTGCCTGGTTGGTCTCGTGACGCGCGGGGGTG